>JACDJA010000007.1_pt1 | contig 386723 bp, 387 predicted proteins | sample 7449241 | NCBI WGS metagenome assembly JACDJA01 (sample SAMN14253289, study PRJNA609438) | sludge metagenome | isolation source: initial anaerobic sludge | collected 2018-12-20 | reverse complement strand
TGAATACGTTCTTGGCCAGGTCGATTCCAACGGTAGTAACATTCATGACGGACTCCCCTTCTCTCTCGATTGATCGGTACACCCACCCTCAATCTGGCACATCAGATGCCGTCGAGGGCGGGAGAGTCCATTTCATTCGTTGAATGTTGCTTTGACCGGTAAGTGGCGAAGACCGGTCATATGAAGTGGTCAGTCTGACAGGCCGCTTTGGCCGAGAAGCGGCTCCCAACCTTCACCAATCTGAATGACCGCTTCGGGTCGCAAGCAGACAAATACATTTTTCCCCGCCGGCAAACCTATCCTGTTTTCAGGCGGCCTTTCCGACCTTTGCCGCATATTGACTTCGCTGCGCCGCCTGTTTGCCGGTGAGGGCAAACCCCTGAAGCAGCCGGCTTTCATCCAGGTGCAGGGCGCAAATTCCGTCTTCGGCGCAATCCACCTGCCAGCCACCGCTGGCTGAGGGAGGCGGCAGAATGGCCAGCGGCAGCGCCGGGGTTTTGACCACCACCGGCATGACCGGATAGCGCACTGCTGTCTTTTCGACTGCCAGCGTGGCAGCCAATGCGCGGGCCTGCTGCATCAACGGCAACACGAAGGGCAGCACCTGTCCGTTGACTTCGGCGCAGTCGCCTAGTGCATACACATCCGGCGCCGTGGTTTGCAGCGTGTTGTCGACGACAATACCGCGGTTGACGCGGATGCCGGCGCTGGCTGCCAACTGTGTGCGCGAACGCAGGCCGATTGCCGAGAGCACGATGTCCGCTTCGACGGTGCTGCCGTCATCGAGCGTGATTTCCACACCGTCATTTTTTAATGCGATGCCTTTTGCGGTACGGCCGAAATGCCAGCGCACGCCTTTTCCCTCCAGCGCATGGGCCAGCGCCTGGCCGACCGGTTCGGGTGTCAGGCGCTCCAGCGGCCAGGGGCCGAGATGCACCACCTCAACGCGATAACCTGCAGCGGCAAGATCATTGGCAAATTCAGAGCCGATCAACCCGCCGCCCAAAATGGCAACCCGGCTGCCAGGTTTGAGCGCATCACGGAAACGCGTGTAGTCCTGCAAGTCATTTACGGCATAAATCCGCTCCGATCCGGGTCCGGACAGGCCATGCGGAATCGGATCGGCGCCCAGCGCAAGCACCAGTTTGCTGTAGCCAATTTCTCCGCTGTCCCAGCGCACTTTCCTGTTTGCCGCATCCACGCCGGTAACGCGGGTGTGGGCAAGAATTTGCGCATTCAGGTCGGCGGCCATTTTTTCCGCCGGCGTGCTGACCAGTTGTTCAGGGCTTTTCCCGGCCGCCAGCGCATTCGACAGGTTGGGCTTGGAATAGAAGTGTCCGTCATCCGAAGAGATGAGGATGACCGGCGTGGCCTGGTCACGTTTCCTGAATTCCCGCAGCACGGTGTAGCCAGCGAGACCTGAGCCGATGATGACGATGGGTTGCATGATTTTCCTTGGAAACTTTGTTTACACAGAGGCAGCAGAGGAACCAGAGGGGAACAGAAGTAATACTCTGATACCTCTGTCCCCTCTGTGTTAAAGCTTTAAGCCGCCTCGACTTCAACCATTTCGAAGTCCGCCTTGGCTACGCCGCAGTCCGGGCATTCCCAGCCTTCCGGCACGTCTTCCCAGCTGGTGCCGGGCGCGATGCCGTGCTCCGGATCGCCCTTGGCTTCGTCGTAGATGTAACCGCATACGATGCATTGCATGACTTTCATGATGTTTCCTTTCAATTTGTTTTTTACCCCTCGCCCTTAGGGAGAGGGGTAGGGGTGATGGTGAAATGTCTGGTTGCAGTTTCTGCCGAATTCAGGAGCTCTCCCTCACCCGGCTTCGCCACCCTCTCCCGCTGGGAGAGGGTTGAATGTGTCAAGCCGCGATCTTGTCCTTGGCCGAGACTTTGTCCTTCTGCGCCTGGTAGTGGCTGGCGTGCTTCTCTTCCACCTTGGCCAGCGCGGCGAAGCGCTTGGCTGCCTTGTCCAGTACGCTCTGGAACATTTCCGCGTGCTCTTTCGATTCCACGATCTGTTCGTCAATTTCCCTGACTGCGGCGTGATGGCCTTCTTCCATCGCTTCGTGGCGGAACTTTGGGTACATCTCGGTGTACTCGTAGGTTTCGCCTTCGATGGCGTATTGCAGGCATTTCTCCGGCGTCATGGTTTCCTGCGCGAAGAGCAGCTCGGCATGGCCGAATGCATGCAGGATTTCCTGGTCGGCGGTGGCCTCGAACACTTTCGCGGTTTCCTCATCGCCAGCGGCGCGGCAGATTTTGGCGAAGTAGCGGTACTTGGCATGGGCCATGCACTCGCCGGCGAACGCCGCTTCAAGGTTCTTGATGGTGGGTGATTCGATGTTGATAGCCATATCGTTTGCTCCTTAAAAAGTTGTCCGGTTTAAATTTTCTGGCAGCGATGCTTGTTCGCACTGCGCTGTTCACGGATGCAACTTTACGGGTCGGCAAACGATAGGTCTAATTGATTGTCGCAATATTGACGATAGGAATTAACTAATTTGTGTGTTTAGGCGGCAAGGCCCGGGAACAAGCCCGCCAAGCCGCGCGCCAGCATTTCGATGGAAATCGCGGCAATGATCAACCCCATCAGCCGGGTAACGACATGGATGCCGGTTTTGCCGAGCCTTCTGGCAATGGCTGGCGCGGCACGAAACGAGATCCAGACTGACAGCGCCACCAGCGTGACGGGAATCAGCAGCGCGGCTTGATGCGCAATATCTCCCGGTGCCGCGCCTGCTGCAACGATTACATGCGTCAGCGCGCCGGGGCCTGCCAGAAGCGGAATGCCAAGCGGCACCACGCCAACGGCATCCTTCTCTTCGGCTTCCATGGCCTCGTCCGGCGTCTGCTTCAACGGGCTGACATGCGCTTGCAGCATGGACAGGGCCAGCAAAAGCAGCAGCAAACCACCGGCCACCGAGAAGGCCTCGATTCGGATGCTGAAGAACTTCAATATGCTTTCGCCGGTAAAGGTGAATATGACCAGCACCAGCCAGACAGTCAGCGCCGCAACCCAGGAGGCACGGTTGCGTTGCGCATCGGAAAACGTGCGCGTTGCCAGCAGGAAGATAGGAATCACGCCTACCGGATCAACGATGGCGAAAAGCGTCAGTGCGGCCTGAAATAGAGCGGAAATATCCATGAGGTGGTCAGCGTTTGCCGGGGCGGATTTTGTCGACGCAACTCAAATTGGCGGCGAGGATGGCTTGCCGTACGGCCTCAATGGCACGCGGGCGCGGGAAGCTCTTGCGCCAGGCCAGGCTCACCACGCGCGATGGCGCGGGTTTTGTGAACGGCCGATACATCAACAGACTGTCAGTGGATGAATGCAGGCGCGTGGCGGTGCAGGGCAGCACGGTGGAGCCCATGCCGGAAGCAACCATGTGGCGGATGGTTTCCAACGAGGAACTTTCCAGGGTTTTCTGCAGGCCGCCGGTGGCAGAGCGGTTGAGCGCGGGGCAAACCTGCAATACCTGATCACGGAAGCAGTGGCCACTGCCCAGCAATAGCAGGCTTTCGTTTTCCAGTTCGGCGCTGGCGATGGATTTCTTTTTCTGCCACGCGTGATCGGCGGGCACGGCCACCACGAAAGGCTCCTCATACAGCGGCAGTGCCAGAATGGAGGCGTCTTCCACGGGCGTGGCGATGATCATGGCATCGAGTTCACCCTTCTTGAGTTTTTCCGTCAGCACGCGCGTGTAGTTTTCTTCCAGCAGCAATGGCATGTGCGGCGCGCGTTCATGCAGTTGCGGAATCAGCTCCGGCAGCAGGTAAGGCGCGATGGTATAGATGGCGCCCAGCTTCAATGGTCCTTGCAGGTCATCCTTGGCTTCCGCCGCCAGATCCTTGATGCCGTCCACCAGTTCGAAGATGTGGGCGGCCTGCTCGGCCACGCGCTCTCCCGCAGGGGTAATGCTCAGTTCGCCTCCGCCGCCGCGTTCGAACAGTGTCACACCAAGTTCTTCTTCCAGCTTCTTGATGGCGACAGACAAGGTTGGCTGCGAAACGAAGCAGGCATCCGCTGCGCGGCCAAAGTGCTTCTCGCGCGCGACGGCAAGGACGTATTTGAGTTCGGTGAGGGTCATGCCAAATTGGTTAACTTAGTGAAAAGCTATCAGGTAGTTTAAGAAATTGAATTAGAACAAGTCTAAATCATGGGCTTGAATTGGAACATACCGCAAACACGCGGGTATCTGTTAGCCAATGAGGAGAAAGCACCATGTCCGAAAGCAAATGTCCCTTCCATGTCACCGCCGCTGGCGGTGGCACCCCGACCGTCCATGACTGGTGGCCTAACCAGTTGAATTTGAAAGTCCTGAGCCAGTTTGCTCCGGAGACAAGCCCGATGGAAGCTTCGTTCGATTATGTCGAGGCATTCAAGAAGCTCGACCTGGCGGCGGTCAAGAAAGATCTTTACGCGCTGATGACCATCTCGCAGGACTGGTGGCCGGCCGACTACGGTCACTACGGCCCGCTGTTCATCCGCATGGCCTGGCACGCCGCGGGCACCTACCGCATCGGCGACGGTCGCGGCGGCGCCGGCCTGGGCCAGCAGCGTTTCGCGCCCACCAATTCCTGGCCCGACAACGTCAACCTAGACAAGGCGCGCCGCCTGTTGTGGCCGGTCAAGCAGAAATACGGCAACAGCCTGTCCTGGGCCGATTTAATTGTTCTCGCCGGCAACTGCGCGCTCGAATCCATGGGCTTCAAGACCTTCGGTTTCGGCGGCGGTCGCACCGACGTGTACGAGCCCGACGAATCGGTGTACTGGGGTTCCGAGAAAGACTGGCTGGGTGACACGCGCCACGGTACGCAGCCCGATTTCGAGAATCCGCTGGCCGCGGTGCAGATGGGCCTGATCTACGTCAATCCCGAAGGCCCCGGCGGGAAGTCAGACCCGCTGCAGTCCGGCAAGCTGGTACGCGAAACCTTCGCCCGCATGGCGATGAACGACTACGAGACCGTGGCGCTCACCGCAGGCGGCCACACCTTCGGCAAATGCCACGGCGCCGGTGACGCAGCGCTGGTCGGCCCCGCGCCCGAAGCGGCCGGCATCGAGAACCAGGGCTTCGGCTGGATCAGCACGCACGGCAGCGGCAAGGGTGGCGACCAGATCGGCAGCGGCCTGGAAGGCTCGTGGACGCCCACGCCGACGAAGTGGGACATGAGCTATCTCGACATGCTCTTCAATAATGAATGGATCCCGACGCGCAGTCCGGCAGGCGCCACGCAGTGGACGCCGGTGCAGCACACCGACGCCAACATGGCGCCGGCTGCGCACGACGCGTCGAAGAAGGTGCCCATCATCATGACCGACGCCGACATGGCGATGCGCTACGACCCCGAGTACCAGAAGATCGCGCGGCATTTCCAGCAGAACCCGGAAGAGTTCGCCGACGCCTTCGCGCGCGCCTGGTTCAAGCTCACTCACCGCGACATGGGGCCCAAGGCCCGCTACCACGGCCCCGAAGTGCCGAAGGAAGACCTGATCTGGCAAGACCCGATCCCGGCGGCAAACCATCCGCTGGTCGACGACAAGGACGTGGCCGCGCTCAAGGCCAAGGTGCTGGCCTCGGGCATCCCGGTGTCCGAGCTGGTTTCCGTCGCCTGGGCCTCGGCGTCCACCTTCCGAGGTTCCGACAAGCGCGGCGGCGCCAACGGTGCGCGCATCCGACTGGCGCCGATGAAGGACTGGGACGTCAACCAGCCGGCACAGTTGTCCAAGGTGCTCGGCAAGCTCGAAGCGATCCAGGCCGAGTTCAACGGCACGGCTGGCGGCGGCAAGAAGATTTCGCTCGCCGATCTCATCGTGCTGGCTGGTTGTGCTGGCGTAGAAGCCGCCGCCAGGGCGGCGGGGGTCGAGGTCGTCGTTCCATTTACGCCGGGCCGCATGGACGCCAGCGCCGAGCAGACCGACGCCGATTCCTTCGCGCCGCTCGAACCGATTGCCGACGGCTTCCGCAACTATCGCAGCAGCCGCTTTGCCGAAGTGCCGTCAGAGGCGCTGCTGGTCGACAAGGCGCAGCTGTTGACACTTACTGCGCCGGAGATGACCGTGCTCATCGGCGGCATGCGCACGATGGGCGCCAATTTCGGCGGTACGGAGCACGGCATGTTTACCGGCCGGCCAGGCGCATTGACGAACGACTTCTTCGTCAACCTGCTCGACATGAACAACGAGTGGAAGCCGGTTGATGCAGAGAAGAGCATGTTCGAGGTGCGCGACCGCAAGACCGGCACGGTCAAATGGTCCGCCACGCGAGTGGATCTGGTATTCGGTTCGAACTCGCAGCTGCGCGCGCTGGCCGAGGTCTACGGCCAGAACGACGGACAGGCGAAATTCGTCAAGGACTTCGTCGCGGCCTGGAACAAGGTGATGAACCTGGATCGCTTCGATCTGATGTGAAAGAAAGGAATCTGCCCGACCGGTTAGGGATGGGCGGATATCAACGATCAACGTAGTTGAATCATGTACCTGTAAGGAGGTGAACCATGCTTACTGTTTTTCGACATGCATTGATGGATGCGGTTGCCACGCTAGGCGCAGGCTTTGAGGGCATGGCGCTGGAAATCGCTTGAGCCAGCCGGCCATGTTCAGGCGCAAGCCTGCGGGCGGATCCGCAGGCGGCGTGAGAGAATAGGGTCTCGCGCGGGCGCGCCGGTCAGGGCTTAGCCCGTGCTCCACGCGCGCGGGCGTTTCATGCCGGCAATTTTGCACGTCTGCTTGACGTGGCCGTACGGAAACAGTTCGAACAGTTTTTTCCGTGCTTCCTTCCCCAGGCTTGATTCCATATGCTTGATAACGAAGCGGGCGTCGGCGGCGACCTGGTGTTCTTCGTAGTAATCGCGCATGAAACGGATGACATCCCAGTGTGTGTCGGTCATCTGGATGCTTTCTTCTTTGGCCAGAACCTTGGCGATTCCCTCGTTCCAGTCACTGGGATCAATCAAATAGCCTTCGCCGTCGCGCTCGGGCATGAGGTTGGTGGGAGCGGTGGGTGCATTCATGAGACTCTCCTTGATTGAGGTAGTCCCATTCTATGAAGTGGCAATCTATTTGAAAAACGATATTTATTGCTATTTAATATCGAATGTTTCGATATAAGGCAATCTCCAATTGGACATCGAATTTGCCCGAACCTTTCTTGCCGTCGCCGCGACCGGAAATTTTGTCGCGGCAGCCAGCCGGCTGCATGTGACCCAGTCAACCGTCAGCGCGAGGATACAGAATCTGGAAAGTCAGCTGGGGGCGAAGCTGTTTCAACGCGGCCGCAATGGCGCGGAACTCACCGCCGCCGGCAAGCGATTTCTCAGCCATGCAAAAAATCTGGTGCGTACGCTAGAGCAGGCGCGTCACGATGTCGGTCTGCCGCAGGGCTACTACGATGTGCTGACGATTTCGGCGCGCATCGGGTTGTGGGAGGGCTTCCTGCCCAAGTGGGTGCAATGGATGCGCAAGGCCGCGCCGGACGTTTCGCTGCGGTTGGAAATCGGATTCGAACAAGACATCATGCAGGGCCTGATCGAGGGCACGGTGGATATTGGCGCCATGTACACGCCGGTGACGCGCCCGGGGCTGGTGATCGAGCATCTGTTCGACGAAAGTCTGCTGCTGGTAACTTCACCGCGCGAGGTCCCCTGGACAGGTGAAGGTTATCTCCACGTTGACTGGGGGCCGGAGTTTCATGCGCAGTTCAGCGAACACTATCCGGCGGTGGCCTCGCCGGCCATCACTGTCAATATTGGCTGGCTCGCCATGCATCACGTTCTGAGCTTTGGCGGTTCGGGCTATTTCCCCGAACGTCTGGTGCGCGAGTATCTCGACAGTGGCAGGCTGCAGCAGGTACCCGACAGCCCGGCATTCAAGCTGCCGGCTTATGTCGTGTTCCCGCGCGAGAGCCACCACGATACGCTCAACCACGCGCTTGAGGGTCTGCGCATGCTGGCTGAAAAGGAAATGCGCGGCGGCTGAGCGCCCGGGTTATTGATACGAAATCAATGAACCTGAAAAAAACACCCAGGTGCTTTCGTTACCCAAAAAGGCTACGAAGCCGCACCAGGTTTCGGATCAATAACAATTAAACCTGGGCGGGTTATTGACGGGAAATTCAAAATCATGAATTTCCCGTCATTAACCCTCGTCGTAGCCTTCGTCGGTCGGGTTGTCGACCAGATGGAAAGGGTGATCGATGGGTGTGTCGATATATTCCTGCCTGGTTTCCTCGGATTCGAAATACATGGTCATGTTGCCATCGACAATGTAGGGGTGCCCGGCAAGGTCTTCGATTTCCCGGCCAGTGATCGGATCGATATAACTCAGCCTCTGCGTAGGTTCATGCAGGCGCAGGCTCTGCGTCTGGTCGCGCGGCAGCGGGTCGGTTGCCACGTAATTGGTGTAACTGTAATTGTGGACGGTGTGTCCCGGGTTCCCGGTTTGCATGATCGCCTCCTCGTCTGGTCGGTTGAGGTTCATTTATAGACGGGTATCCAGCAGACATTCATATCAAGCCAGCATGGGCATTCCGCCAGAGAATTACATTGCTGTTGCCGAAGGCATCCCAGGACCCAGCAAGGTCAGTACGGGTCCTTTGATGTGTCCCGCCTTGTCCAGCCTGCGGGTTTGGATGATTTACCGGAACGCGAGCCCTTGACGGTTTCACCGGTAAAACTGAACTCGAAACTGCTGCTGACTCCATGGGGATCGTGTTTGTTGGCATTGGACCAATGGATACTGTCCAGGAGAATCAGATCATTCATGACATCGGGAGGAAAGCCCTGACGGTCACCCCGGTCATCCATCAACAAGGAGCGAAGATAATCCCCGCAGGCCACGTTTTCCCAAAGTTCGACCAGGCGAAAGGCAATACGGGGAAACTGCTGTTCCAGCGCGCTGAATTGCGGCGAGGTGGCACCTCGCTCTATCTGGCGTAGAAGCAGGTAGGTCAGTTTGTCCATTTATTGTTTGGTTTATGGGGTCCGCAATCCGGTTTTTTGTGGAGAAATTGCAAATTTCATGCCTCGGATTAACCGAATTTAATCATGATGTTACAAGCGACGCCACCTTGTGGTGCACTGTTTGCCATCAGCGTAGACGATCCTTCGGCAGTTTGCCGGGCTGTGCTGAGGATTGACAGGGGCCATGGCTGAGGGTCGCGGTGCCGCTGTAGCGATAAAATGGCCTCGACGCTATCACAGGCATTCTCATGAATATCCATGGCACGCCCACCTGCACCATCCGTCCGCTGCCCGGCAGCAGCGTCGAGATCATCGATCAGACCCTGCTGCCGCATCGGCTGGAATTCCTCGCGCTGCGCACGCTTGACGATGCGGCAGAAGCCATCTCCGTCATGCGCGTGCGTGGTGCGCCGCTGATCGGTGCCACCGCGGCTTATGGTGTTGCGCTGGCCTTGGTGGAGGATGCTTCCGAAAGGCGACTGGAACTGGCCTGTGAGCGGCTTATGGCCACCCGGCCGACGGCGGTCAACCTGCGCTGGGCGCTGGAACGCATGCAGAATCACCTGCTGCCGCTTGCCGCTGAGCAACGGCGCGAAGCAGCCTGGGCCGAGGCGGCAGCGATCTGCGACGAAGATGTGAAACTCAACCAGTCCATCGGCCGTCACGGCGCAGGACTCATCAAGTGGCAACACGAAAAAACCGGCCGCGCCGTCAACGTCATGACCCACTGCAATGCCGGCTGGCTGGCCACTGTGGACTGGGGTACGGCACTGGCGCCGGTTTACACGGCTTTCGATGCCGGTATTCCCGTACATGTATGGGTCAGCGAAACGCGGCCGCGCAACCAGGGCGCGGCGCTCACCGCCTGGGAACTGGCGCAGCATGGCGTGCCGCACACGGTCATCGCTGACAATGCCGCCGGCCATTTCATGCAGCACGGCCAGGTCGATTTCGTCATCGTCGGCGCGGATCGCGCAGCGGCCAACGGCGATGTCGCCAACAAGATCGGCACCTATCTCAAGGCGCTGGCCGCAAAAGACAACGGCGTGCCGTTCTACGCGGCCGTGCCCGGCCCCACCATCGACTGGCGCCTGAATGATGGCGGCGGCATTCCCATCGAAGAACGCGCCGCTGCCGAAGTCACCCATATCCAGGGCCAGGCAGAGGATGGCACGGTGACCAGCGTGAGGCTCACGCCTTCACTAAGCAATGCTGCCAATCCCGCTTTCGATGTGACCCCAGCGCGGCTCATCACCGGCATTATCACCGAGCGTGGCGTGTGCCCGGCCACGCATGAAGGCCTGTCGCAACTTTATCCGGAAGCTGGAACTGGCTCACGCCGGACAGCATAAGGAAGACGCCATGAACGAATCCGATCTTCGCGCAGCCCTCACCTCGACAGCCCGGCAAACTGTCACGCAAGGCCTCAACAAAGGCTCTTCTGGCAATGTCAGCGCCCGGTTTGGAGAAGGCTTTCTCATCACGCCCAGCGGCCTGCCCAACGACACGCTGGAACCCGGCCAGATGGTGTTTGTGGACATGGAAGGGCAGGCCAGCGGCAGCCTCAAGCCCTCCAGCGAGTGGCGCATCCACCGCGACATCTACCGTGCGCGGCCGGAAGTCAATGCCATGGTGCATGCGCATTCTCCCTGCGCGGTCAGCCTGTCCTGCCTGCGCCAGGGCATTCCTGCCTTCCACTACATGGTCGCCGCCGCCGGTGGCAAGGACATCCGCTGCGCAGACTATGCCACCTTCGGCACCCAAGCCTTGTCCGATGCCGTGCTGGCGGCGCTGCAAGGCCGACGCGCATGCCTGATGAGCAATCACGGCCTGGCCGCCGTCGGCGCCAGTCTCGATGCCGCCTTGTCTCTTGCTGTGGAAGTGGAGGAACTCTGTGCACAATACTGGCGTGCGAAGCTGATGGGCGAGCCGGTATTGTTGAGCGAGGCGGAGATGGACGAAGTGCTGGAAAAATTCAAGCACTATGGGCAACGGTGAATCGAACGGAATAACGTATCTAACCCAGTTCTCTTTTCATCCATGCCAGAACCGGCTGCAACCGCGGCGGCAGCAGCTTCTGCGCTTCTTCGAAATCAACCCAGCGCCATTCGTCATGTTCGGGGTGGCCCAGTTCGGGTGAAACGGGCAGGGTGATGTCTTTCTGCCGGGTTTCGGCGAGGTAGTAGCGCGCGACCTTGCTGCCCTGGTTGTAGGGCGCGGTCTCGTAATAAATTTCACCCCAGCGGAAATCGAGATCGGTGATGGAGGCTTCTTCGCGGGTTTCGCGAATGGCTGCATGCAGTGGCGTTTCATCCGTCTCCACCATGCCCTTGGGGAAATCCCACTTGCTGTATGCGCGCAGGATCAGCAGGCGCCAGCCCTCATTTGCACGGCGGACGACGGCTACGCCCGCGGAAAAGAACCGGGGCGCAGGGCCTGCTGGTGTATGGTGAATTGTCATGGGCCGATCATGCCACACCGAGCCTGTCCGGTGTGGCATGACGGCTGTCAGCATTTTCGGGTTAGCCTGGATAGCCGCTTTTCTTCTGGCGTGCGGCCGCGCCGGAAACCGACTGGCGGACTGCATCCATTTTCTTCCTGATGGAAAATGAGGTCAGGGTTTTCATCAATTCATCCATCCTGAATGCATGGTGCTGTTCGTAAACCACACCCAACTGGGGCATGTTCGCCAGTCCGGCTTCGCGTGCATGTTCGACGAATCCCTTGTTCTTCCAGAAAAAGGCGCCAGGCATGGTGGTGGGAATGACAATCACGTAGAAAAGTGCGCGCCCCAGAATGGCGGACGCAAGTGCCAGCAACGTGAGCAACCCAAACAGCACCATATCCATCATCATGCCACCCCCGAACAGGACAAGGCCAAGTGATAGCAGCATGGCAACGGTGAGCAGGCCATTGCGCAACCAGTAGGCGTTGCCATGGGTGGTGGTCTGCTCATAGAAGGAAACCGCACCTTCATCTCCGTTGCCCTGCAAGTCGCGTGCGTGGGCGACCAGCCCGATGCCTTCGATGAACAGGCCGAGCAGGGCAATGCCTGCCAGCGTCTTGCCCAGACCGGGTGTCAATACTCCAGAGACCAGCGCGACCAGCGCAAGCAGCAGCGAGCCCAGACTGAGTGCCGTACCGGCGAAGGCGGCGCCGGTATGCCAGTGATTCCAGAACGGGCGGGCGGAGATACGGTAAAGCTTGTACATGTAATAACCACCGAAACCAGCACCCAGCAGACCCAGTGTGGCAAACAGCGCCGGCAGCCAGTCCGGAAGCGGGAGCACGTCGAACGTTTCCAGCAATGCGCAAAAGCTGAACCCTGCCAATCCGGCAAAAAACAATGACACCCCCGCGATTTCGCGACTGACGGGCGAATGCCTGAGGTTGTTGAAGCCGCGATAAAAACGGTGCGGCTTGCCCAGGTGCATGTTGAGCTTGAACAGACCGAAGCCCATCAAAGCCAGCATGATGCCCAGCGCCGGCAGCGCGCCTTGGCCGCTGGCGAAGCCAGCCATGGGGAAAGTGCTGAACAGGCTTCCAAGCATCATCAGCAGGAATGCGCCCATCACCGTTTGCACGGAAAGCGTGAAGGCGATGTGAGCGTTCTCGTGAGAGCCCAGCAGCTTGCCGAGATTCCATTCGCGCGTGAAGCCGTGTTTTGCGTCCACTTCCGGACGGAAGCCGCCGTTCGCGTCGTCGCGGTGATATTTGAGTGGCATGCTGTCCAGACGCATCATGTCGCGCTGCGGCACGCGCGTCTGCTGGAATCGGATGTTGGGGTGGGTGATGTCGGTGCGCGGAAAGCCGGGGATTTCAGTTTTGCATTGAGTGCGGCCCTCGGGGATGTTTTCGATGACACCGAAATCCAGCGCCTTGCCCAGGCAGGCGGAGACGCAGGCGGGTTTGAGGCCGACTTCGAGCCGGTCCACGCACATGTTGCACTTCGTCACCTGGCCCTTGACCGGATCGAGCTGCGGCGCGTTGTACGGGCACACCCAGGTGCAATAGCCGCAGCCGAAGCAGATGTCCGGGTCCTGCAGCACCGCGCCGTATTCGGCGAACTTGGTGTAGGCGCGGGTGGGGCAGCCCTTCAGGCACACCGGATTGTCGCAATGATTGCAGGCCATCGAAATGTTCATGCGCTGCATGTTGGGATAGACACCGCCCTCGACGAAACCTACTGATCTGAAAGCAATGTGTGCCGGGTTGTCGTTCTTTTCCGAACAGGCCGCCTCACAGGCGTGGCAGGCGATGCAGTTGTCGGCGTTGAAGAAAAATCCGTGCTGCTTGTAGCGGTTGGGATTCATGCCCACTTCGTTGCAGCCATTGATCTTCAGGCTGTTGCCACGTAGCTGGTGGCCCTGCGGCACGGTCTCGATGGGTTTGCCGTAGCGGTTGTGCGTGTGACAGCTCGGGTCTTTCAGCAGCGCGTAGTCGGGTTCGTTGGGACGGATGGGAAACATGGCGAGTCTCTGGATCAAGGCAGCCCTTGAGGGGTTTGATTTTGCTCCCCCCTTGATAAAGGGGGGCTGGGCGGGATTTGCGATTGAAGTGCGGATGCCGGGCGGGAAAATCCCCCCTGCCCCCCTTTATCAAGGGTGGAAACATGCGCGAACAGCGTGCAATGAGGCTTCATCAGAACTTTCTCATTTCCATGCTTAGCTTTGCCGCTGCCAACTGGTCGGCGATTTTCTCGATGCGTATCGCGGACTGTTTGTAGGCCGGCTGGCGAGAATGCGGATCCAGCAGGCCCAGGGTCAATCGATTGGCGCAATCATGGAAATGGAACGGCAGGAACACCATGTTCTTTGGCACGCGCTGCGTCGGCTGGGCCATGGCCACCGCATCGCCGCGGCGCGACACCATGCGCACGTATTCACCGCGCGCAATGCCGAGTTCCGATGCCAGATCGGGATTGATCTCGATGAAGGGGATCGGGCTGTACTTGTTGTTGTTGCCGATTTTTCCTGTTTTCGTCCTGCCGTGCCAGTGCTCGATCAGCCGGCCGGTATTGAGCCAGACCGGAAATTTTTCGTCCGGCACTTCGTTGTTGTCGATGAAGGGCAGGGGGATGAGCTTCGCTCTGCCATCCGGATAGCTGAAGCGGCCGTCTTCCGTGTACAGGCGCTTGCCGCCGCTGGGGGGCGCTTCGCCTCGCTCCTTCTGTTCGATAGTGTAGGGCCACTGCACGCCGCGGTTCTGTTCCAGCAATTCGTGATCCATGCCGGAGATGTCCAGCAAGCGGCCTTTGGAGATGCGGCCCATCTCCAGAAAAATTTCCCCGGCGGTCTCCGGAAAATTTACGTTGCCGTCCTTGTTGAAACGTTCGGCCACGCGGTTGAATATCCACAGGTCGGGTTTGGCTTCGCCGGGCGGCTGGGCGATGGGTTTGACGCGGTTGATGCGGCGCTCGGTATTGGTCATAACGCCGTCCTTTTCTGCCCAGGTACCGGCGGGCAGATAGACATGCGCATACTGCGCGCTCTCGGTGTCTTCGTAGCAATCCTGCACGCAGCAGAATTCGAGCTGTTCCATGGCCTTGCGGATGCGCGCCGTGTTAGGCAGCGAAGACATGGGGTTGGTGGCGATCAGCCACAGTCCCTTGATCTGTCCGGCCTCCATGGCCTGGTAGATGTCAGTCTGGTACATGCCGCGATTTTTCGGAAAAAATTCCGCATCGACATTCCAGAACTTCGCGATTTCCTCGCGGTGCTCGGGCACCTCCAGATAACGGAAGTTGGGCAGGCCGGAACACGACGACCATTCGCGCGTGCCCATGGCGTTGCACTGTCCCGTGATCGACAGCGAAGTGCCGCCGGGCTTGCCGATGTTGCCAGTGATGAGCGCCAGGTTGTTGATGCCCACCACGCCGTCCGAGCCATGGGTGCTTTGATTGATGCCCATGGTCCAGATCTGCATGGCAGCCCCGGCCTTGGCAAAGGTGCGCGCCACCACGCGGATGGTATCCTCGTCGATGCCGCAGATTTTGGAAGCAGTCACCGGATCGTATTTTTCAACTTCGGCTCGCAGGGCTTCGATACCGGTGGTGTTGGCGTCGATGTAGCGCTGGTCGTGCAGGCCTTCCTTGAAGATCACGTGCATCATCGCGTTCATCAGCACCACGTCGGTGCCCGGCGTGATGGGCAGGTGCATGTGGGCGTTTTGTGCCAGCATGGTCACGCGCGGGTCGACCACTATGAGTGGAAAGCCGCGCTTCTCCTGTGCTTCCTTCATGCGCCAGTAGATGATGGGATGCTGCTCCGGCAGGTTGGAGCCCCAGGCGATCAGGCAGTCGGTGTGCTCGAAGTCTTCGTAGCATCCCGGCGGGCCGTCAGAGCCAAAGCTGCGCTTGTAGCCGGATACGGCGGATGCCATGCACAGTGTTGTGTTGCCGTCGTAGTTGTTGGTGCCGATGAGTCCGCGCGTGAGTTTGCCCAGGGTGTAGAACTCCTCGGTCAGCAACTGGCCGGTAGAGATGATGGCGAAGGAGTCCGGGCCGTACTTCTCCTGAATGCGGCGGATTTCGTCATGCAGCTTGTCCAGCGCGGTGTCCCAGCTGGCGGACTGCCATGCCTCATGCCAGTGGCCGCGCATCATGGGACGCGTACCCCGTCCGGCGGAAGCGAACAGCTCGTGTTCGAAAATCCCTTTCAGGCAAAGCTTCCCGCGATTGACATCGGCATCGGCCACGCCGCGCGAGGCGACCGGCGTGCCCTCGGCGTTCAGGCCGACCTCGATGGAGCAGCCGGTGGAACAGTAGCCGCATGTAGCGTACTTCCATTCCACCACGCCCTTGTCGGCGATCTTGATCGGGTTCTTCTTGTTGCGTCCAAACAGCATGTCAATCCTTACAGATTGGGGCAGCCGGTGTCGGGCAGCAGCGACAGGCTCACGCGGCCGTCCTTCACCTTCACCGGGTAACGCGCGGCGCAGCCTTCGTCGGGCGCCACGGCGATGCCGGAGTCGAGGTTGATTTTCCAGTCGTGCAGCGGGCAGGCCACCCGCTTGCCGGAGACGATGCCCTGCGACAGCGGGCCGCCATTGTGCGGGCACTTGTCGCGCAGGGCGAAGACCTCGTCTTCCAGCGTGCGGAAAACGGCAATATTTCCGGCATCCGTTTTCACTACCCGGGCACCCTGACGCGGGATGTCCTCTACGCGGCCGATTTCGATCCAGTGTTCGTTCATCTTCATGTCCTTGTCCTTTTCCGTCATGCCAGCACGGCGATGGGGGTGAATTCGCGGGTCAGCTCGCCCTCGGTGCGTTCCTTCCACGGATCGACCTGCGCAGGTTTTTGCGAGACCAGGAAGCGCTTGGCCAGGGCTTTGCGGCTGGCTTCGTCTTCCACTACCTTGCCCTTGATGTGTGCCAGGCCGACACGCTCCACCCACGGCGCGGTGCGTTCCAGGTAATGCGCTTCCTCCCGGTAGAGCTGGGTGAAGGCGGCGCAGTATTCCAGCACCTGCGCTTCCGTTTCCACCTTGCACAGCAGGTCGGTGACGCGCACCTTGATGCCGCCGTTGCCGCCCACGTGAAGTTCATAACCCGAATCCACGCACACCACGCCAAAGTCCTTGATGGTGGCTTCGGCGCAGTTGCGCGGACAGCCCGACACCGCCAGCTTGAACTTGTGCGGCATCCACGAACCCCAGGTCAGCTCTTCCAGTTTCACGCCCAGTCCGGTCGAGTCCTGCGTACCGAAGCGGCACCACTTCGCGCCCACGCAGGTTTTCACCGTGCGCATGGCCTTGCCGTAGGCATGGCCGGAGACGAACCCGGCTTCTGACAAGTCCTTCCACATCGCCGGCAGGTCTTCCTTTTTCACGCCGAAGAGGTCGATGCGCTGGCCGCCGGTGACCTTCATTTCCGGCACCTTGAACTTGTCCGCCACGTCGGCGATGGCGCGCAGCTCGGCGGGCGTGCACAGGCCGCCGAACATGCGCGGCACCACCGAGAAGCTGCCGTCCTTCTGGATGTTGCCGTGCGCGCGTTCGTTGATGTAGCGCGACTGCGCATCGTCCACGTATTCATTCGGCCAGGCGCACAGCAGGTAGTAGTTGAGCGCGGGGCGGCACTTGTTGCAGCCGTCCGGCGTTTTCCAGTCGAGGAAGCGCATGGTTTCCGGCATCGACTTGAGGTTGTTTGCCTGGATCGCCGCGCGCACCTCGTCATGCGTGTGCTCGGTACATCCGCACATCGGCTTCTTCGATGGCGCGACGGAGTAGTCGCCGCCAACGGTGGCAGACAACAGCGTTTCCACCAGACCGGTGCACGAGCCGCAGGAAGAGGAAGCCTTGGTGTGCGACCGCACTTCATCCAGCGTGAACAGCTTCTTCGCGACGATGGCCTGCACGATGGTGCCCTTGCACACGCCATTGCATCCGCAGATTTCGGCTGTGTCGGGCAGCGACATCACACGGGTTTTCTCGTCGCCGCCGCCGGCGCCCGAATCGCCGATGTGATGGCGGCCGAACAATAATTTGTCGCGATAGTCGGACACATCGGTACCATCGCGCATCAGTTCGAAATACCACGCGCCGTCCAGCGTATCGCCATACAGGCAGGCGCCGGCCAGCTTGTTGCCCTTGAGCACGAGCTTCTTGTATGCGCCCCGGCCCGGGTCCTGGAACACGATTTCCTCGGTGCCCTCGCCGCCCATGAAATTTCCTGCAGAGAACAGGTCGATGCCCGTCACCTTCAGCTTGGTGGATGTCATCGAACCCTGGTAGCGGGCCACGCCATGCTGCGCCAGATGGTTGGCGCACACCCTGGCCTGCTCGAACAGCGGCGCGACGAGGCCGTAAGCAATGCCGCGATGGTTGACGCACTCGCCCACGGCGTAGATGCGCGGGTCGGTAATGCTCTGCAGCGTGTCGTTCACCACCAGGCCACGGTTGCAGTGCAGGCCTGCCGATTCCGCCAGTTCGGTATTGGGGCGGATGCCCACGGCCATGACAACGAGGTCTGCGGGCACGGTTTCACCGTCCTTGAACTTCACCGCGCCAACACGCGGTTTGTCCTCCGCGCACCCTCTCCCCAACCCCTCCCCCGTCGAGGGGGAGGGGCTTCTACTCCCCTCTCCCCCCGTGGGAGAGGGGCTAGGGGAGAGGGGGAGTAATTCCGCTGTCTGCTTTTCCAATAAAAACTTGAGGCCCTTTTCTTCCAGGCTTTTCTGCAGCAGGTTGGAAGCGGGCTTGTCCATCTGCCGTTCCAGCAGCCAGGAGCCGATGTGCACCACGGACACATCCATGCCGCGCAGTTTCAATCCGTTGGCCGCTTCCAGGCCCAGCAGGCCGCCACCGATTACCACCGCATGCTTGTACTGACCCGATGCCTCGATCATCCTGTCCACGTCCGCGATGTCGCGAAAGCCCACCACGCCCGGCAGGTCCGCGCCGGGAATGGGCAGCATGAAAGGTTTGGAACCCGTGGCCAGCAGCAGGCGGTCATAGTCCGCCCTGGTGCCGTCGTCCGCTTCCACAAAGCGATTCTTGCGGTCGATCCTCACCACCTTCTTGCCCGTGTGCAGGGTGATGCCGTTTTCCGCATACCACTCGCGCGGGTTCAGCACGATCTGCTCCACCGTCTGCTCGCCCGCCAGCACGGGCGAAAGCATGATGCGGTTGTAATTGGGATGCGGCTCGTCGCCAAACACCGTCATCTCGTACATGTCCGGCGCGGCCTTCAGCAGTTCTTCCAGCGTGCGCATGCCCGCCATGCCGTTGCCCACCAGTACCAGTTTCATGCGTGCCATCTTCTGTTTCCTCTCGGCGAAAAAAAACGGCGCACCTCCCCGAAGGGAAGGACGCCGTTGTCCATGATTGCCAGGCTCTAATGACCTGTCAGTTATTTAGCAATGGCTGTGCCAGAGGGTGGATGCCCGTGAAATCAGGGGAAGTGACGGGCAGGCCACAGAATGGTGCACTGCGGCGGGGCGTGGTGCACTGGGTTTGGGCGGGAAAGTTAGTGTCCCACTTGACTGAGCAGCTAGGTTTTTGATGCATTTTCAAACCTTTCGATCAGCGAGACGATTCGTTTGGCCTGTTGGGCATACTGCGTGTAGCAGCCTTCCACGTTCTCAACGGCCAAGGCATGATTACCATCTTCTAGTTTTTGAAATGTCAGGTTTGAGAAGTACCTTGCTCGATCTACGACTTCTGCGGCGATGTCGAGCGCACTCCTGATCTCTAGCAATGCCCGTTGTAAATCGGTTTCAAAGCTCCAAAGCGCAGAAACTCTAGCATCTAGGAGTGGGGTTCCGTACTTTTGCAGTGTGAGGCTTTTTCCGGCTGGAGACTTCCCGCTAAGCAAGTATTGATCGAACTGATCATCCGGGACCTCAAGGAGCTTTTTCAAAGCTGCGCCAACCGAAAGAGCTTCGGTATCTGTAGATACCGCACTCAGTTGCTTGATGACCCACTGTAGGCTTTGCCTAGTCATGGTGCCTTGGTGCTCTTCAATCGTGTGGTAGGCAAAGGCCATCCTGATCTTCAAGCTTGCGAGTTCGCTCTTGATTGCCTCTCGCCCCAATTTATTTTCTCGACTTCGCTTTATCACATCGACTATTACCGGTGCCAGAAGTCCGAGCAGCCAACCTAAGAACAGGAATGCGATTTTCTCGAAGGTATCGTCCTGCATGTTCTTAATAAAGCCTAACAATTAATAAATGAATATTAGGGCACAACTTGGGGCAGATCACTTTCTCATTGCCAATGCTTGCTCGGTCAGTTATTGACCGGTTTCGCATGGAGTTTCACCCCCAGTCCATGTAGCAGCTTGAGGATGGTGTCGTAGCTGTGCTTCGCACCTGAGGCCAGTGACTTGTACAGGCTTTCGCGACCAAGTCCGGTGTCTTTTTGTCAGTTGGGTCATGCCGCGGGTTTTTGCCACATCCGCGATGGCGGCGAGGATGACCTCGGGGTTTGGGTCTTCCAGCACGGCATTCAAATAGTCCGCGTTGATTACCTCGTTGTCGAGGTAATCGGAGGCATCAAAAACATTCAGGCGACAGAGGCTGTTCATGGCTTGATTGTATTCGGGCCATGGATGTTTTCAAGGCGCTTTTGTAATTTAAAGATTTGTATTGGCAAGACTTGGCTGATTGGTGTTTTGTGCATGGTCCGAATAAACAACGCCACCCAATCGGGTGGCGTTTACGTTGAAGCCGACAGCGCTTACGCCGCCTGCCTGACCTGTTTCTGATACAGGAATTCAAGCACCTGGCCGCGCAGGTGGTGGTAGTGGGGGTTTTCGGCCAGTTGCAGGCGGTTGCGCGGACGCGGCAGGTCGACGGCGAGTATTTCGCCGATGGTGGCGGCGGGGCCGTTGGTCATCATGACGATGCGGTCGGACAGCAGCACGGCTTCGTCGACGTCGTGCGTGACCATGATGACGGTGCTTTTGGTTTCGGCGACGATTTTCATCAGTTCGTCCTGCAGGTGGGCGCGGGTGAGGGCATCCAGCGCGCCGAAGGGTTCGTCCATCAGCAGCACCTTGGGGTTCATCGCCAGCGCGCGGGCGATGCCGACGCGCTGCTTCATGCCGCCGGAAATTTCCTGCGGGCGCTTGTGCGCGGCGTGGGACAGGCCGACCAGCGCGATGGCGTCTTCGGTGCGCTTCTTGAGTTTGGGCTTGCCTTCCTTGGTGCCGTATACGCGCTCGACCGCGAGGTAGACGTTTTCGAAGCAGGTGAGCCAGGGCAGCAGGGAGTGGTTCTGGAACACCACGCCACGGTCGGGGCCGGGGCCGGGGATTTCGCGGCCCGCGCACAGCGCCGCGCCGGTGCTGGGCATGTTGAGGCCGGCTACCACATTCAGCAGGGTGGACTTGCCGCAGCCGGAGTGGCCGATCAGGGTGATGAATTCGCCCTGGGAGATGCTGAGGGAAATGTCCTTCAGCGCCTGGAAGGGGCCCTTGTTGGTGGGGAAGATCACATTGATGCGATCGAGTTCGACGTATTTTTGGTTACGGCCGTCGCATTGCGACTTAACATTCGCTTCGCTCATGTTAGCCTTCACCGAAACTTCGTTTTCCATGATGGTTTCCTGTCAGTCTTTAATGTCTGCTTGTCTCCCTCCCCGCTCGCCGGGGAGGGCTGGGGTGGGGTAATACGGTGCCAGATCGGCCCTTGACTTACCCCCTCCCAACCTCCCCCGGCAGGCGGGGGAGGAGCGTACGTTATTCGTTTCCATAACTGAAGCGCTTCGCCAGCATGACCAGCGCCTGTTCCAGAAACAGGCCGACGATGCCGACGACGAAAATGGCGATGATGATGTGTTCGACGTTGAGGTTGTTCCATTCGTCCCACACCCAGAAGCCGATGCCGACACCGCCGGTGAGCATTTCCGCCGCGACGATGACCAGCCAGGCCACGCCGATCGCCAGGCGCACGCCGGTGAGGATGTGCGGCAGCACGGCCGGGAACAGGATCTTGGTGACGACCTTGATCTCGGGCAGCGCCAGCACGCGGGCAACGTTCAGGTAATCCTGCGGTACCTGGCGCACGCCGGCGGCGGTGCTGAGTATCATCGGCCAGATGCTGGAGATGAAAATTACCCAGATCGATGCGGGATCAGCCGCCTTGAATACCAGCAGGCCGATGGGCAGCCAGGCCAGCGGCGACACTGGGCGCAGCAGGCTGATGATGGGCGCGGTCATGTCGGCGAAGAATTTGAAGCGGCCGATGATGAAGCCCAGCGGAATGCCGATCAGCGCGGCCATGCCGAAGCCGATGCCCACGCGCTGCAGCGAGTTGAGAATGTTCCAGCCAATGCCCTTGTCGTTGGGGCCATTGTCGTAGAACGGGTCGGCGAACAGTTCGACGGCGGAAGCCCAGGTTGAAGCGGGGCCGGGGATGCGGCCGTCCTGTGCGATCAATGCCCACAGGCCGACAAACAGGAACAGGCCCAGCGCCGGCGGCAGGATGGCGCGCAGTGCCGCGCTGGAAAATTCGCGAATGCGGTTTGGCGCGGGAAGGCTTTCCGTTGCGGCGGCAGGTGTGGCCACTCTTGTGACGGCAGGCGTTGCCGGAGTTGGGGGTTCATGCGTTTCGGGCATTTCGTTGACTCGTAGTGGAGTGACGGTTGCGCTCATAATTGTTTCCTTTGCTGCGGACAAATACCGGATGGGCCGGGCTGGCCCATCCTGGTTGACTTACACTTTTATCTTGAAACCGTCGGCATAGGCCTTCGGATTCTTGCCATCCCACACCACGCCGTCGATCAGCTTGGACGTGCGCATGTCGGACTTGGGCAGCGGGGTCTTGGTCATGGCGGCGGCGTCCTTGTAGACGTCGATGCGGTTGACCTTTTTGGCCACGGCCAGATAGTCCGGGTGATCCTTCAGCAAACCCCAGCGCTTGTGCTGGGTGAGGAACCACATGCCGTCGGACAGATAGGGGAAACTGACCGCACCGTCGTTGTAAAACTTCATGTAGTTAGCATCGGCCCACTTCTTGCCGATACCATTGTCATATTGGCCCAGCATGCGGTCTTCGATGGAATCGAAGTCCGTGTTGACGTAGGACTTTGCAGAAATGATCTTGGCCACTTCCGAGCGGTTGCTCATGGTGTCGATGAATTTTGCAGCATCAAGAATGGCCGCAGTCATGGCGCGCGCGGTGTTGGGATACTGCGCGACAAAGTCGGCGGTGGTGCCAAGTACTTTTTCCGGATGGTCTTTCCAGATGTCCTGTGAAGTGACAGCGGTAAAACCAATGTTGTCGCGAATGGCGCGCGCGTTCCAGGGTTCGCCTACACAGAAGCCGTCCATGTTGTCCACGCGCATGTTGGCGATCATTTGCGGGGGCGGCACGGTGATGACCTTGGCCTGGGTGAAGGGGTTGATGCCGTTGGCCGCCAGCCAGTAGTACAACCACATGGCGTGTGTGCCGGTGGGGAAGGTCTGGGCGAAGGTGTATTCCTTGGGCTCGGCGGCGACCAGTTTGGCCAGCGAGGCACCGTCGGTCACGCCCTTGGCCTTCAATTGATTTGAAAGCGTAATGGCCTGGCCGTTGTTGTTGAGGGTGGCCAATACGGCCATGTCCTTCTTCGGTCCGCCAATGCCCAGATGCACGCCGTAGATCAAGCCATACAGCACGTGCGCGGCCTGAAGTTCGCCGTTGACCAGCTTGTCGCGCACCCCGGCCCAGGAGGCTTCCTTGCTGGGAGTAATAGTGATGCCGTATTTCTTGTCGAATTCCTTGACCGCCGCGATGACGACCGAAGCACAGTCAGTCAGCGGAATGAAGCCGATCTTCACGTCCTTCAGTTCCGGCGCGTCAGATCCGGCTGCCCAGGCGGCGCTGCGTACGCCCGCCGGCACCATGTTCATGAGTGCCGCCGCGGCGGAAACGCCGGCCGCTTTCTTGAGGAAATCCCGGCGGGGGTTTTCGGTTTCAAGGACTTTGTGTTCATCATGGTCTGCCATTTCGTGTGCGCTCCAAAAATAAAAAAAGCGTCCGACCCTGCAGGGTCAAGACGCCGTTGTCCAACAAACAATTCAATAAGGAGAAATGCGAGGGCTACGCCATTGCAGCCTTCACCCGGTTAATAGCAATGCCTGTGCCAGAAAGCGAAAACCCGCATGGGAAGCGGGTTTTCGGGATGTGCGCGTTTGAATTGCAGGCCGGACCGGTTGACAGATGGGGCCTAACAGTGCGGACAGCTTGTCAAATGCACCGGGCTGGTGCTTAATCCCGGATTTTCCATTAGGCGGCCTGACGGCCTACGCGAGTGCTGTCGGTCGCTTTCCGGCATCTTCGCGCCCGCGCTCCTCGCGCATAGTCCTCGATATGGGCTCGTCGCGCGTGCGCAAATCTGCTCGGAAATCACCTCGACATCATCTCGTGTCCTAATGGAAAATCCGGGTTTATTGTGCAGGGTTGCCAGGCAAAGGTGTCGGCTCTATTGGTTCATCATAGATGGACCGGCGTGGCACGTTTCCATCGAATATTTCAAATTCCCGGTTCTGCAAATAGGAATCGCGGGTGAACAGATAGGGGTCCAGCGCAGCCTCGTCACGGAAGCGGACGAAGCCTTCTTTTCTCGCGCGCAAATCCACACCCTGCAGGATGCCCAGCGGGACCGCCACAGGGGCAGCGGCATAGAAAACCGGATTGGTGAGCATGCTGACCACGATGCCGCCTGTGTCACGAACTGAACTTGGACCCAATACCGGGTACATCAAATACTGGTCTTCCTTTACGCCCCAGACAGCCAGGGTTTGGCCAAAGTCCTCATCGTGCCTTTCCAGACCCATGTAGGTAGCGACGTCAAAAATACCAGCGATGCCTAATGTCGTATTGACAATGAAACGGCCCAGATCGGATGCACCCTGTACAACCTTGCCCTGCAGGAAACTGTTGATCGTGGTGTCCAGATACGTGAGGTTGTCGTAGAAATTGCTGACCCCTGTGCGGACAGGCTGAGGCAGTGTATCGGTGTAAGCCGTTGCGACCGGTTTCAGCACTACCCGGTCGAGATCTTCGTTGAACTCGTACATTGATCGGTTGAATCCTTCATGCGGGTCTTCCGGATCGGGTTCTCCTGAGGGCAGCGATGCACACCCAGCAGCCAGGCTCAGAAAGGCCACACCAAGCAAAACTCTCGCTTGAGTGCGGAAGGATGTTTCGAACCCTGTATTCTTTTTGTAAGCCATTTAAATGCATTCAACGTTAGACGCTCATTATTATATTAGACGGCCATCAGGCTGAAACCTTGATGGTTTGTGGCGGGTAAAAGATCGGGGACGGGTGTTGTTAAAACCAGAACCGCGCATCGCGCGACAGAAACTCTTCCACGGGAAGATAGTGCGAACCATCGCAGGAAAAGTTGAGCCCGACAAGACCATTCACCACATTGAGCGAACCGGCGCGCAAATAAATGTTTTCGTCCACGTCGCGCAGTTCTCTCAGCTTTAGCATTACCTGCCGGATACGGTCAGGCGCGACACATGCCTCTTTGGTGTAAGGCGCGTTGGGGTAGGCGAGGCAAACTTCCGGTGAAAGGATTTCATCGAGCACATGAACCCGGTAGCGCATGGGGTCATTGGCCAGCCACAACGTGGCGCGGCTGCTGGAGAAATGCAGCTTGGCGTGAAAGATGCCGCGGTCGCGCATGAGTTCATCGACGATGGCGATGATGTCGTCCATGCTCCGGTCCATTGCCGATTCGACCCGGCACTGGTTGAACAGGCCCTGCCGGATGGCAGGGTCGCCCTTGATCTGCAGCCAGGTGCGGGGCCGCACGGCGGCTTCACCCGACAGGGACAGATCGCCGAGGATGAAATCCGCCGCCAGATAGGCCAGTGTATGCGGACCCTTCTGGATGCAGTGCACGGCGGTAATGCAGGGCAGTTCTGAAACGCGCGAAACATACACCGGCGAGAGCAGCATCCTGGCCGCGGAAGCCGCGACCAGATAAGGGCGGCCGGACAGATTCTGCCAGCGTTTGCTGATATCGCGCACGGTGGGGGAAATATTGGATGATCGCTGCCATCCTCCCCGATCTATCACGTAAACCAGGCTGGCGGGGGCAAGGCTGGGCAGCGCTTCCAGCAGGAGGGTGTCCAGACTGTCCGGATCATCGATGTATTCCACCAGGGACTGCGCAATGCGCGCCAAATCCGAACCCAGCCTCGCCGTCAGCATGGCCCGGCGTTCGCGTATGGCGGGCTGCATCCAGGTCATGTAGCGTCTTTATCAGGCAGGCGTTCAAGCCGCATGACCTTGCGGGCAGCTTCGGCCAGCGGCGTACCTGAATCCATGGCCAGTTTGCGCATGGCCTTGTAGGCCTCTTCTTCGCTCATGCCATGGCGGATGAGTTGCCGCTTGGCTTGATCGATGAGTTTCTGGTCCTGCAAGGAGGCCTTGGCCATGGACAGTTCCTGAGCCATCTCGCTCTGTACTTCATGACGGGTGATGGCAGCTTCGAGAATAGGGCGGACCCGTTCCGCGGAAAGCCCGGCGACAACGTAAGCAGCCACCCCTGCGCGTACAGCCTGGCGCAACTTTTCGGTATCTTCGTCTTCTGTGAACACGACCACGGGCATGGGGCAGGTACGGCTGTACAGACAGATGTGTTCAAGCGTGTCGCGATTGGGTGATTCGGTGTCGATCATGATGACATCCGGCTGCTCGCGCAGAATCGCACCTTCCATTTCCAGAAGCGATCCCGAAAAATGCGCGACCTCGCACGACGCATCCTGCAGGGATTGCGTTACCCACTCAAGACGATGCGTGGCATCCTTGAGCAACATGACCTTGAGCGCCTTCGATGAGGCGTTTTTGTTTGTACTCATGCTCGATTGCAACCGCACATAAAATTCAAACCCCCATTTTTAAAAAAACGGCCCCGAAGGGCCGGTTAAATTTCGGAGGAGACTGCTTGAGCACATCAGCATGAATGATGCACTCAACTAGAAGTTAGCAATGGCTGTGCCAGGCCTGATTCCTTTTATATTTCAGTTGGTTAAGAAATTTGTGCTGTGAATGTGCTGCGCTGTGCTGGTGCGAGCTGCGCGAACTTGGGGCGGAAAAGCAGAGGGTTGGGGTGGCTGATGGGACTCGAACCCACGACAACAGGAATCACAATCCTGGACTCTACCAACTGAGCTACAGCCACCACCGGAAAACAACCTGGCCAGTAACTGGCCTGCCCGACAGGAATCGAACCTGTAACCCCCAGCTTAGAAGGCTGGTGCTCTATCCAGTTGAGCTACGGGCAGTGATTCACCTGCGGGTGTTCGGGGGTGCTAACTATTCGGTGGTCGGGGCGAGAGGATTCGAACCTCCGACATCTTGCTCCCAAAGCAAGCGCGCTACCGGACTGCGCTACGCCCCGAAAGACCGCGAATTATGCCTGAATGACCACATTCAGGTCAATTTCAGCTTGAGTGTTTGTTATCCCGTTTGAGAAAATAGCGGTTTTACCCGATTCAGGCCTTATTCAATGTCCGCCCAGATTCTTGATGGCAAAGCACAATCCGAACGCATCATCGACCAGATCAAGCTTCAGGTGGATGCGCTGGCTGCCGCTGCCAAACGAGTGCCATCGCTTGCCGTGATTCTGGTTGGTGACGACCCGGCTTCTTCCATTTATGTTCGCAATAAGCGCCGCGCCTGCGAACGAGCCGGAGTTGGTTCGGTTTCGCATGACCTGCCGGCGTCAACCACACAGGCTGAATTGCTGGCCTTGATTGATACTCTGAACCAGGATCCGGACGTGGATGGTATTCTGGTGCAGATGCCCTTGCCGCGTCAGATCGATCCGGAAACGGTGATCGAGAGCATTCATCCGGACAAGGATGTGGACGGCTTTCATCCTTACAACATTGGCCGCCTGGCGGTGCGTATGCCCACGCTGCGTTCCTGTACGCCGATGGGCGTGATGACCTTGTTGCAAAGCGTTCATGATGACATGCGTGGTCTGAACGCGCTGGTGGTGGGTGCATCCAATCATGTCGGCCGGCCGATGGGCCTGGAATTGCTGATGGCGGGCTGTACCGTGACGACGGCCAACAGCCAGACCCGCAATTTACCCGTGCTGGCGCTTCAGGCCGACATTGTCGTCGTGGCGGTTGGCAAGCCCAATCTGGTCAAGGGCGAGTGGATCAAGGAGGGCGCCACGGTGGCGGATGTCGGCATCAACCGCCTGCCTGACGGACGTATCTGTGGTGATGTCGAATTTGAGGTGGCCAGGCAACGCGCGGCATGGATTACCCCGGTGCCCGGCGGTGTCGGCCCGATGACCGTGGCCTCGCTGTTGCAGAATACCTTGCAGGCACATGCGGTGCATACAAGCTGATTCAGCGGCTGTGCAGGGCTTTCAGGCTTTCCAGCGTCACATAACCCTGTCCTTTCCAGGCGCCTGAAAGCGCCGTGGCGGGGGCATCTGGTTCCCCCAGATCGCTTAATACGACAGCCGCACCGGAAAAGTCGTGATCGCGCGTGTAGTCGTTGATGGTGATCAGGGTTTTCAGGCCCGCGCCGCGGCTGGCGCGGATGCCATTCTCGGAGTCTTCAAAAGCCAGGCAATTTTCAGGTGCGAGTTTCATTCGCTCCAGCGCCCAGACATAGATGTCAGGTGCGGGTTTTTTTGCGGGAACGATATCGCCCGCAGCAATCACTTCGAACCAGTCTGTACTGCCTGCGCCCAGGCTGTGCTCCAGCAAGGCTGTCACGTTGTCCGGTGTCGTGGTGGTGGCGACCGCAAGTCTGATGCCTGCGGCGCGGGCTTCGCCCAGCAGTCTTTTTACACCGGGGCGCATGGGCACGTTGCCTTCGGCCATCATGGACGTGTAATGACGTGTTTTGGCTTTGTGCAGTGAAGTGACCAGATCATCAAAATCTGCGGGTTTCCTGAAATCAGGACGGAAGGTTTCAACATAGTATTTCATGCGCTCCTTGCCGCCCGTAATGGCCAGCAATTTGCCGTAAAGGGCGGCATCCCAGACCCAGTCCAGACCATACTCCCGGAAGGCGGCATTGAAGGCTGGGCGGTGGCCGTCGCGCTCGGTATCGGCAAGCGTGCCGTCAACGTCAAAAAGCAGAGCTTGTAAAGTCATGGCTTGAAAATATATGGGTTGCGGGGGTAGGGCAAAATCTGTTATTAAGTCAGGTTTATTTTGTTCAGTTAAGCGGAAAACCACATGGCCACCGAACATTTGAAGCGCTTTGAACCCTACAAGGCCAAAAAGGGCGAGGAGTACATGAATGCAAAGCAACTCGCGCATTTTCGCAAAATCCTTGAAGCCTGGAAAGCCGAGCTGTCGCATGACATCGACACCACCATCCACGTCATGCAGGATGAAGCAACCGTGTTTGCCGACCCCAACGACCGTGCGACGCAGGAGTCCGACATGGCGCTGGAACTCAGAAACCGCGACCGCGAGCGCAAGCTGATCAAGAAGATCGACGAAACCATCGCCAAAATCGATGCGGGTGATTACGGTTACTGCGAATCTTGCGGCGTTGAAATCGGTATCGAGCGCCTGCAGGCGCGTCCAACCGCCAGCCTGTGTATCGATTGCAAGACGCTGGAAGAAATCAAGGAAAAGCAGGTCGCCAAATAAACCGGCCAACTTCGATGAATGCGCCACAGAATGTGACCACTGACTTCGAGGCCAAGTACTGGGGCACGCTTTACAGCGTCTTGTCATGGGATCAGCTTACCGCCTTGTGGCAGAAGATTGAATCTGGCGCTGGCTGGTACTTGTATGCGGTTGGCCAGGAACTGCCGGAAAGTAAATCATCCGATGAAGAAGTCGGGCATTTCATCAAGCGGATTGATGAACTGTTGCGAAAGGAGCACGAAGAGGATTATTGCGGCATTGTCTATGCCGATGACCTCGCCAAGCCCAGCTTTATCAAGATCTACGATCCGCACAATCTTGGCGTTTCCTGTGGCTCAAGCGGGCATCATATCTTTCCAGGCTGGATCATGAGCCAGCAAGCACCGGTTAATCTGAATCCTGCGGTCGTGCCGAATAACCGAAAGCGGTGGTGGCAATCTCTTTTTGGTGCTTAATCTCTTAAGAAAGCAATAAAAAACGCCCGGCATCTGCCGGGCGTTTTGTTTTGAGCGTGGCTGTTTATTCAGCCGCGCCTTCAGGAGCGGGTGCCGGTTCTTCCTTCTTGGGCGGTTCGATCAGCGCTTTCATGGAAAGACGAAGACGGCCTTTTTCGTCGGCTTCCAGCACTTTTACGCGCACCTGCTGGCCTTCCTTGAGGTGCTCAGCCACGGTGGCGATGCGCTCGTGGGCGATCTGGGAAATGTGTAGCAGGCCGTCGCGGCCGGGTAGCACATTTACAATCGCACCGAAGTCCAGCAGCTTCACGACGGTACCGTCATACACTGCTCCAACTTCCACTTCTGCGGTGATTTCCTCGATGCGCTTTTTGGCAATTTCGCCAGATTCGGTACTGGTGCAGGCAATCTTGACGGTGCCGTCTTCCCCAATGTCAATTTGCGTGCCGGTTTCCTCGGTCAGCGCGCGAATCACGGCACCGCCCTTGCCAATGACGTCACGGATCTTTTCCGGATTGATCTTGATGGTGATGATGCGCGGGGCATAAGCAGACATTTCCTCGCGGGCGCCGCCAACGGCCTGCTTCATCAAACCCAGGATGTGCATGCGGCCTTCCTTGGCCTGCTTGAGCGCGGCATCCATAATTTCCTTGGTGATGCCCTGGATCTTGATGTCCATCTGCAAGGCGGTAACGCCTTTTTCGGAACCGGCAACCTTGAAGTCCATGTCGCCCAGATGATCTTCGTCACCCAGAATGTCGGTCAGCACGGCAAACTTGCCACCTTCCTTGATCAGGCCCATGGCGATACCAGCGATGTGAGCCTTCATCGGCACACCGGCATCCAGCATGGACAGGCAGCCGCCACACACGGAGGCCATGGAAGAGGAGCCATTTGATTCGGTGATTTCGGATACGACGCGCAGGGTATAGCCGAACTCTTCCTTGGACGGCAGAGCTGCCAGCAAGGCGCGCTTGGCCAGACGGCCGTGGCCGATTTCACGGCGCTTGGGGCTGCCGACGCGGCCGGTTTCGCCGGTGGCGAAGGGCGGCATGTTGTAGTGCAGCATGAAGTGCTCGGAGTACTCACCCATCAGGGACTCGATGGTTTGCTCGTCACGGCCTGTTCCCAGGGTGGTGATGACCAGCGCCTGTGTTTCGCCACGGGTGAACAGGGCGGAACCGTGGGTGCGCGGCAACACGCCGGTGCGAATGGTGATGGGGCGCACGGTGCGGGTGTCGCGGCCGTCGATACGCGGCTGCCCCGACAGGATGCGTCCGCGCACGATGCGGGCTTCCAGTTTGAAGAACTCATCCTTCACCACGTTGATCGCCAGCGTATCCATGTCGGCGGTGATGAGTTCGGCGAAGACCTTCTCGCGAATCGCATCCACCGCGGCAGTACGGGCCTGCTTCTGCTTGATCGAATAAGCTTCCTGCATGGCCTGGCCTGCCAGCGACTCGATCTTGTTGATGAGGTCGGTGTTGGGTGCGGGCGCTTCCCAGTCCCAGGGATCCTTGCCGGCTTCGTCGGCCAGTTCATTGATGGCGTTGATGGCGACCTGCATTTGCTGGTGACCGAAAACGACCGCGCCCAGCATGATGTCTTCCGGCAGCTCCATGGCCTCGGATTCAACCATCAGCACGGCGGCTTCGGTGCCGGACACAACTAGGTCCAATGCGGAATTTTTCAGCTCGGAGGCGGTGGGGTTGAGCACGTATTCGCCGTTGATGAAGCCGACGCGGGCTGCGCCGACGGGGCCGTCAAATGGTACGCCAGACAGGGACAACGCGGCGGAGGCGCCAATCAGGGATGGAATGTCGGAATCCACTTCGGGGTTGGACGACAGCACATGAGCGATGATCTGCACTTCGTTGAAAAAGCTTTCCGGAAACAGCGGGCGGATTGGACGATCGATCAGGCGCGATGTCAGCGTTTCCTTTTCGGTGGGCTTGCCTTCACGCTTGAAGTAGCCGCCAGGAATGCGGCCAGCCGCATAAGTTTTTTCCAGATAATCGACGGTCAAGGGGAAGAAATCCTGGCCGGGTTTGACTTCACGCTTTGCAACCACGGTTACTAGCACCACGGTATCGTCCATATTGACCAGGACGGCGCCATCAGCCTGGCGTGCAACTTCTCCGGTTTCCAGGGTTACTGTATGGCGTCCGAACTGGAATGATTTGGTGACTTTCATGCTTTTCCTCTTTCTCTAAACGAAACCGCCCCGCATGTTGGCGGGGCGGTTGTCTCCTGCTCGATAGTGTTTTTGGCCTGGCGGGTAATTACTTGCGCAGACCAAGGCGCTCGATCAGCGTCTTGTAGCCGGTCAAATTGGTGCGCTTCAGATAATCCAGCAACTTGCGGCGGCGGCTGACCATTTTCAGCAGACCACGGCGGGAATGGTGATCCTTGGCGTGAGTTTTGAAATGGTCGGTCAGTTGATTAATGCGGGTGGTCAGCAAGGCAACCTGCACTTCCGGGGAACCCGTATCGTTTGCAGCGCGTTGATAGTCCTTGACGACTTGTGCCTTGTCGGTAGAAGTGGCAGCCATGTTTTTCTCCTAGAAAATCAGGTTTGTAAAATCGCGAAACCCGGTGGCTGTTTGGGTTTCGTTCTGTGAAACCCATGAAAACTCGGCGGGTCTCGTTCCATGAAATCCACAAGTCGGTGGATTTCATGCTGACGGATTGGTTGGACAGCCTGTCAGCAAGCTGTGCATTCTACCCCAAAAATGCTTCCATCTCAATTGGTTGGGATGTCCCTGTCAGGGCAAAGGCGGTAAACGAGCTGGACCGGATTAGTCAGCCTGCCGGACAATGCTTGTGGTATCCATCAGCCGATAGGGGGTCAGCCTTTGACCTGCTTCAAGCAGGCCGAGAAGACCATGTGGTGCGTAGGCGCGGACGATGCCGACTGGACAGCTTTCCGGCCTGTCAATGTGTTTGCCCTGGGCAAGCAGGCAGGCATCGTCAAAATCGATGTCTATCCGCGGTAACGAATCCAGCAGGCTATCCGGGGGTAACAGAATGGACATGCGATCATTTGTATCCATCGATTCCAATGCATCCAGCGAGGTCGCCTGAATGATTGAAAGCGTTCCACTCGATGTTCGTTCAAGGGCGATCAGGTGCGCGCCGCATCCCAGTGCCATGCCAATATCTTCAGCCAGCGTGCGGATATAGGTTCCGCCCGAACAACGAACTGACAGGATGAGTTGATTCTCTTCAAGCGATTCAGCTTCCAGGCTGTAAATCGTGATTTCACGCGGCTTTCGTTCGATTTCGATGCCTTGCCGCGCATATTCATACAATGCCTTGCCCTGGTGCTTGAGCGCGGAATACATGGGCGGAATCTGTTGCAGGCTTCCGGTAAACCGGGGCAGCAGTTTTTTGATGTCCTCAAGGGTGGTTTCGACGGGACGGGTTTCAACTGGCGATCCTTCCGTGTCGCCGGTTGTGGTGGTGACGCCGAGTTTGAGCGTGGCGCGATAGGTCTTGTCGCCATGCAGGGCGTAGCTGGAGAATTTGGTGGCCTGGCCGAAGCAGACGGGTAAAAGTCCGGAAGCGAAGGGGTCGAGCGTACCGGTATGGCCGGCTTTCGCTGCACTATAAAGCCGTTTGGCTTTTTGCAGGGCGGCGTTCGATGTCCACCCGGCGGGCTTGTTCAACAGCAATACGCCGTCGATGTTCAGGCGCAGTGACTTCATTTATCCAAGCCGAACCACGAAGGGCACAAAGTCCACAAAGTAAAAAACAATCAGGCAAGACAGCATACGCCAGGAAATCGGCATGTCCCATGGAAGAAGGCTCCGGGAATCCTTCGTGTCCTTGGTGCCCTTCGTGGTAAGGCTTTTGGGTTATTCATCCTTTGGGTGTCTGGCGTCTTCAGCTATCGCCTGATCAATGAGCTGGGAAAGATGCATGCCGCGTTCCACGGATTCATCATAGGCAAAGGCAAGTTGCGGCACGATGCGGAGTTTCATCCGGTGCGCAAGCTGGCTGCGGAGAAACCCGGTTGCGCGCCGCAGCGCGTTCAGAACGTCGTCGTGGCTGGTTGCGGTTGGTTTGGCCGACATGCTGGTGATGAAAATCCTGGCGTGCTCAAGATCGTTGGTGACTTCCACGCCGGTAATCGTGATCAGTCCAACCCGCGGATCCTTGAGTTCGAGCCGGATGATTTCGGCCAGTTCACGCTGGATTTCGTCGGCGACACGGCGGGATCTAGGGAAGTCTTTGGGCATTGTGGGTGAAGGGTGAAGGGTGAAGGGTGAAGGGTGAAGGGGGGTTTACCCTTCTCCCTTGAGCGCCGTAGGCGCGGTCCCTTTCCCCTTCACGGGTTTTACAGTGTTCGCGCCACTTCCACGACTTCGTAAACCTCAAGCTGGTCGCCTTCCTTGAGGTCGTTGTAGTTCTTCAGCGAGAGGCCGCATTCAAAGCCTTCCTTCACTTCCTTTACATCATCCTTGAAGCGTTTGAGCGAGTCGAGTTCACCATCGAACAGCACGACGTTGTCGCGCAACAGGCGCACGCGGCTGCCGCGCTTGACCAGCCCCGAGAGTACCATGCAACCTGCAACCGCACCCACTTTCGGCACCTGGAAAACCTGGCGGATTTCGACTTGGCCAAGGTGGTTCTCCTTCTTCTCTGGTGACAGCATGCCGCTCAGGGCCGCTTTCACTTCATCCACGGCTTCGTAGATGATGTTGTAGTAGCGGATATCCACGCCCGAGGACTCAGCCAGCTTGCGGGCATTGGCATCGGCCCGCACGTTAAAGCCTATGACGACGGCGTTGGATGCCAGCGCCAGGTTGACGTCGGACTCGGTGATGCCGCCGACGCCGCTGTGAATGACATTGACCTTGACTTCGCCTGTGGACAGGCGGCTCAGCGCATGGGTCAGGCCTTCATAGGAACCCTGCACGTCGGCCTTGATGATGAGCGGCAACTGCTTGACTTCGCCTTCCGTCATCTGTTCGAACATGCTTTCGAGCTTGGCGGCTTGTTGCTTGGCCAGCTTTACATCACGGTATTTGCCCTGGCGGAACAACGCGATTTCGCGTGCTTTCTTCTCGTCCGGTAAAACCAGCGCGTCGTCACCCGCATTTGGAACATCTGATAAACCCTGGATCTCAACCGGGATGGACGGGCCGGCTTCGTTGATGGCGGTACCGTTCTCGTCCAGCATGGCGCGCACCCGACCGTAAGCCTGGCCGGCGAGCAGAATGTCGCCGCGCTTCAGCGTGCCGGATTGCACCAGCAATGTCGCCACCGGTCCGCGTCCCTTGTCGAGGCGGGATTCGATGACGATGCCTTTGGCGGGCGCCTCCTTTGGCGCGGTGAGTTCCAGCACTTCGGCCTGCAACAGAATGGCATCCAGCAGGTTGTCGATGCCTTGTCCCGATTTGGCGGAAACATCCACGAACATGGCATCGCCGCCCCAGTCTTCCGGCACCACTTCATTGGTCGCGAGTTCCTGGCGGATGCGCTCAGGGTTGGCTTCGGGCTTGTCTATCTTGTTGACGGCAACAACGATGGGTAGCTTGGCCGCCTTGGCGTGATGAATGGCTTCGATGGTGGTCGGCATGACACCATCATCCGCGGCCACGACCAGAATCACCAGATCCGTGGCCTTGGCGCCACGAGCCCGCATGGCGGTAAAGGCTTCATGGCCCGGGGTGTCCAGGAAAGTAATCATGCCCTTGGGCGTTTCCACATGGTAGGCGCCAATGTGCTGGGTGATGCCGCCCGCTTCACCGGCCGCCACCTTGGCGCGGCGGATGTAGTCCAGCAGCGAAGTCTTGCCATGGTCAACGTGGCCCATGACGGTGACGACTGGGGCACGATGCACAGCGGTTGCGGCTTCAATCGTCGCGCCTTCTTCCAGGAAAGATTCCGGAGTATCCAGTGCGGCAGCCTTGGCGATGTGGCCCATTTCCTCGACCACGATCATGGCGGTTTCCTGGTCCAGGACCTGATTGATGGTGACCATGGAGCCCATTTTCATCAGGGTCTTGATAACTTCGGCGGCCTTGACGGACATCTTGTGAGCCAGTTCGGCCACCGTGATGGTTTCAGGAATCGTCACTTCATGCACCACCGGTTCGGTTGGTGCGACAAACTGATGCTGGGTGTCATCGGTCTTGTGCTTGCCACCGGATTTCTTGCCACGCCAGCCATCGCCACCGGTGTCGCCGCGAACCTTGATGCCGCGTTTTTTCTGCTGGTCGTCTGCCCACGTGCCTTTGTCTTTCTTGGCGGGCTTTTTATCCTTGGCTTCGCCTTCCGGTTTGGCGGGTTTGTGCAGTGTCGCCGCGCCGGGTTCTGCCTTGGCGGGCGCCTTGGCCTGTTCGGCGGTGCGGGCAGCCTCGGCCTGTTTTTTCAGTAGTTCGCGTTCCTGCTTGAGGCGTTGATCTTCGGCTTGCGCGGCGAGCAGCGCCTGATGCCGGCGCGCTTCTTCTTCGCGCGACTGGCGTTCGGCTTCATCAATCACAGAAACGGCCTTTTTGCGTGTTGTGCGCTTGGGTTTGGCTTCTTCAGCCGCTGGAGCGGCTGCTTCGACGGCAGTGGCCTCGGCAGCGGGAATTTCAACAGCGTTGGACACCAGTTCGGCGACGACAGGGGGCGTTTCCTCAATGACGGGCTCGGGCGCAATTTCAGCAACAGGAACGGGCGCAGATTCGGCAGCAGCTTCCTTTTTCACGTAGGTGCGCTTTTTGCGCACTTCCACTTGAATCGTACGTGATTTGCCGGTGCTGTCAGCTTTCTTGATTTCGCTGGTCTGTTTGCGAGTCAGGGTGATTTTTGTTTTGGGCTGATCTTCCGCGCCGTGCATTTTGCGCAGGTAGTCAAGCAACTGGGTCTTGTCCGTTTCGGTAATTGCATCTTCGGCGGCAGTTTTATGGACGCCCGCCGCCTTGAGCTGTTCGAGCAGCAAATCAGGCGAAAGCTTCAGTTCTTTGGCGAATTTTTCAACATTCATGCGGCGGTTTCCATCCTAAAACTCTTGCGCCAGGTACTGCCATCAGGCAAACCAGGGTGCGCGTGCGGTCATGATGAGCTGCTTGGCGCGCTCTTCATCCATTTCAGTCATTTCCACCAGATCGTCCACGGCCAGGTCGGCCAGATCCTCGGTGGTGTGAACGCCCTTTGCAGCCAGCAACCGGGCGGTTTCCGGATCCATGCCCTCCAGCGACAGCAAATCGCCAGCCGAAGCTTCAACCTTTTCCTCGCCCGCAATGGCGGCTGTCAGCAGGGCATTGCGGGCGCGGTTCCTGAGTTCATTGATGATTTCCTCATCAAATGCCTCGATTTCCTGCATTTCCGCCAGCGGGACATAGGCCACTTCTTCCAGGGTGGAGAAGCCTTCATCGACCAGAATCTGGGCAACTTCTTCGTCCACATCCAGCTTTTCCATGAACAGGCTGCGGATGGTCTCGGTTTCGTTGGCCTTTTTACTGGAAGCTTCTTCTTCGGTGATGATGTTGAGTTCCCAGCCAGTCAGTTCGGAGGCCAGGCGAACGTTCTGGCCATTGGAACCGATCGCTTTGCCAAGCTGATCTTCTTCCACCACCACATCGATACTGTGTTTGTCTTCATCCACAACGATGCGGCTGACTTCGGCCGGTGCCAGGGCATTGATGACAAACTGGGCGGGATCTGGTGACCACAGGATGATGTCCACGCGTTCTCCCGCCAGTTCGTTGGTGACTGACGTGACACGTGAACCGCGCAGGCCGATGCAGGTGCCGATCGGGTCGATGCGCTGATCATTGGACTTGACGGCAATTTTCGCGCGCAAACCAGGATCGCGAGCGGCAGCCTTGATCTCGATCAGGCCTTCCTCGATTTCCGGCACTTCCAGTTCAAACAGCTTCATGATGAATTCCGGCGCGGTGCGGGAAAGTACCAGCTGCGGGCCGCGCCCGCCACGTTCGATTTTTGACAGATAGGCGCGCACGCGATCGCCAACTCTCAAATTTTCGCGTGCAATCATCTGGTCGCGGTGCAGGAAGCCTTCGACTCGGCCGGATTCGATAATGGCGTTGCCGCGGTCCATGCGCTTGACCACGCCTGTAACCAGGTGTTCTTTCCGCTCCAGAAAATCGTTGAGGATTTGCTCGCGCTCGGCATCGCGAATTTTTTGCAGGATGACCTGCTTGGCAGCCTGTGCGCCAATGCGGCCAAACTCCACGGCTTCCAGCGGTTCTTCGACAAAATCACCTACCTCGATGTCCGGGTGATCGTATTGAGCGTCCACCAGCAGAATCTGATTGTCCTCGGATTCGAGTTCCTGTTCAGTGACGACCTGCCAGCGGCGGAAAGCCTTGTAGTCACCCGTTTCGCGATCTATTTCCACGCGAACATCAGCATCGCCCTTGACGCGCTTCTTGGTAGCAGAGGCCAAAGCCATTTCTAGGGCGCCGAACACGATATCGGGGTCGACGTTTTTTTCACGCGCCAAGGCGTCTACCAGCATCAACATTTCGCGGCTCATCGCCTAATCCTCCAGCTCAAAATCGGACTTCAGAATTCGGGTTTCAAACGCGCCGAATCCAGATTGTTCCAGTCCAGCGAAATAACAGTTCCTTCGACATCAAGCCGGATTTTGTTTTCCTCAATACCCAGCAATCTGCCACTAAATTTTTTGCGGTTTTCCACGGGAATCCGCAATTTGATATTGACTGCGTGGCCCGCAAAACGTACGAAATCCGCGGGTTTGACAAGCGGCCGGTCCATTCCTGGCGAGGACACCTCAAGCCGGTCGTAGTCCACGTTTTCCACCGTGAACAGCCGTGTAAGGTGGTTGCTTACCGCTACGCAATCATCAATCGTAATGCCGCCCTGCGCCGGTGTGTCAGGCAAAATATCCGCGGGCACATGACCTTCCGGGCGGTCGATAAACACGCGCAACAAACCGCGGCCGGCGCGTTCCCATGCCACCAGTTCATAACCCATGCCGGTCAAAGTGGTTTCAAGTAACGCAGGTAATTCCATTTCGGCGATACAAATAAAAAATGGGCGAACCGCCCATGCCATAAAAGCACTAAATTTAAAGCCTTTGAATTATAACTGCGATGTGCTGGTTTTGCCAGCAGAAGCTTGATCTGGTGCCCGGAACCGGAATCGAACCGGTAAGGGCTTATTAGGCCCGGCGGATTTTAAGTCCGCTGTGTTTACCAATTTCACCACCCGGGCGCTGCGTATTGATGCAAAGGAGCGGGAGCCGGGATTCTATCAGAGGGAAAATGGAGGCGGGGGTCGGAATCGAACCGGCGTAGACGGCTTTGCAGGCCGCTGCATAACCACTTTGCTACCCCGCCCTGGAAAGCGGTACCTACATCGTTTTGAAACTGAAAAGGGAAAGCATGTGCTTTCCCTTTTTACCTGGGGAAAGCGAGGCTTTCCTTGTGGAATCTGGAGCGGGAAACGAGGCTCGAACTCGCGACCTCAACCTTGGCAAGGTTGCGCTCTACCAACTGAGCTATTCCCGCGTAAGAGCCGCGCATTATGGTGAAACCGGTAAATCCTGTCAATAACCTACGATTGCTGGCGCAGAGCTTTGGCTGCCATGTTGAGGTAGTAGGCCATCGAAATCAGTGTCAGCATGGCCGCGAGGTTGATCAGCAGATGGCCAATAGCCTGAGTAGGGAAGCCCGCAAGCGGTTCCCAAAAAAGTAGCAGCGAAATGGCAATCATCTGGAAAGCGGTCTTGAATTTGCCGACGAAGCTGACCGCCACGCTCCCCGGTTTCCCTGCTTTGGCCATCCACTCGCGAAGCGCGGAGATGGCTATTTCACGGCCAATGATGATCAGCGCGATAACCGGCGCCGTTCGGCCAAGATCGACCAGCACGATCAAGGCGGCTGCCACCATGAGCTTGTCCGCGACCGGGTCAAGAAACGCGCCGAAGGCGGATGTCTGATTCAGTTTGCGGGCGAGATAACCGTCAAACCAGTCGGTAATCGCGGCCACGACAAAGAAAGCCGTGGCAAGCAAATTGGCTTCGGAACCGGTCAGCATGGATGCGGGCAGATAGAACACCCCGATAACCATCGGGATGAGCAGAATGCGAAGCCAAGTGAGCAGGTTGGGTAAATTAAGTGGCATCAGTGCAATGCATCGTAAATGCGTTGTGCCAATTCTCGGCTGATGCCCGTGACTTCTGCAAGCGTTTCGACACTGGCGCCTTTTACGCCCTGCAATCCGCCAAATCGTTCCAGCAGGGTTTTGCGCCTTGCCGGCCCCACACCTGGGACATCTTCCAGGGATGAATGCGTGCGGGCCTTGCCGCGCCGGGCACGGTGTCCGGTAATGGCGAAGCGGTGGGCTTCGTCGCGGATGGTCTGGATCAAATGCAACGCCGGATCGTCTGGCTTGAGGTGTCGCGTACTCGCGTCGGTGAACACCAGTTCTTCCAGACCGGCTTTGCGCTCAGGCCCCTTGGCCACGCCGATAAGTTCAATGTCGGAAATGCCCAGCTCCGCCATCACTTCCCGTGCGATGTATAGCTGGCCAGTGCCACCATCAATGAGCACGAGATCAGGCCGCTTGCCTTCTCCTTCGCTGGCGGTTTCCTGCAGTTTCCTGTATCGCCGCGTGAGCGCCTCGCGCATGGCGGCGTAGTCATCGCCGGGCGTGATGCCGCTGATGTTGTAGCGGCGGTATTCGCTGCTCTGCATTTTGCCCTGGTCGTACACAACGCACGATGCGACGGTCGCTTCGCCCATGGTATGGCTGATGTCGAAGCACTCGATCCTTGACAACGATGGCATGTCCAACGCGTCACGCAGTGCGGTCAGGCGTGCCTCCTGGCTGGCGGTTTGTGCGAGCTGCTGGCTGATGGCGATCTGTGCGCCCTGTTCCGCCATGGCCAGCCAGACTTTGCGCTCGCCCTGCGGATTGCGGATGATCTGAATTTTCCGGCCTGCCTGACCGGACAGCCACTCAACCAGCGCATGAGTGTCGAATGTCTGATTGACGATGATCAGGGAAGGAATGGGCTTGTCCTGGTAGTGCTGGGCAACAAACGCTTCCAGCACTTCGGGCCCGCTCACTTCCTCGGTGTTTTTTGGAAGGAAATGCCGGTCCCCGAGATGCCTTCCTCCGCGTACCATCGCAAGTGATACGCACCACAGCCCCTGCGCCTGCATCGCCGCCACCACATCCGCATCCCGGTCTGATTCCTTGTCGATTACCTGCTGTTCTCTAACCTTGGCCAGATTCTGGATCTGGTTGCGGTAGAAGGCAGCCTGTTCGAATTCGAGTTTTTCTGCAGCAGACTGCATGCGCGCTGTCAGGTCATTCAGGAGTTCGTCTTCCTTGCCTTCGAGAAACAGCACGGCACGCCTTACGTCCAAAGCGTAATCTTCTCTGCTGATGGCATTGACACAAGGACCGCTGCAGCGCCTGATCTGGAACAACAAGCAGGGGCGGGAACGGTTGGCGAACACTGAATCCTCGCAAGTGCGCAGGCGGAACACGCGTTGCACCAGATTGACGGTTTCACGTACAGCCCATGCATTGGGGTACGGACCGAAGTAGCGGCTTTTCTTGTCCTGTGTGCCGCGGTAGTAGGCAAGCCGGGGTGCGGCATGGCCTGAAATCATCAGATAGGGGTAGCTTTTGTCATCGCGGAAAAGAATGTTGTAACGCGGATTCAGCGACTTGATGAGGTTATTTTCGAGCAGCAGCGCCTCGGCCTCGGTGCGCGTGACAGTAATGTCGACCCTGGCGATTTTCGCCACCATCAACTGGATGCGTGGAGACAGTCCGGTTTTATTGAAATAGCTGGTTACGCGTTTCTTCAGGTCACGCGCCTTTCCGACATACAGCACGGTTTCATCCGCCCCGATCATGCGATATACGCCGGGGAGATTGGGCAGGGATACGAGGAACGACTTGAGTTCGAAACTCACTCGTCTTCGTCTAGCAGCACGCCGGCAATCGCCCAGTTCTCATCAGGCAATTCCTCGAAGGAAATGTAGGTGTAGCGGGCAGGCTTGTCGGCATGCTTTTCAAGCGTGGCGGTGATTTCCTCCGCGATTTTCTTTTTCTGGTCGCGGCTCAGCTTTCCTGCAAGTTTGATGGAGACGACAGGCATGCTTACTCCTTGAGATCGTTCACGATGCGTGCAAACACGGCATGAAACATTTCAGGCGTCAGCCGCCTGGTCTGGGTATTGTAGCGAGAGCAGTGATAAGAGCTGTACAGGCGAATGTCGCCTGGCAGGACGTACGCCGCGTTGTGGCCGAACGGGTAGTTTTTAGCTTTCAGGCCCAGCGCCATCAGCACGGCGGTATGGGCAACATTACCTAGTGCCAGCACGGCGGTGCCGGATTTCAATACTGCCAGTTCGGTCTTGAGATATGTGTTGCATTGCCTGATTTCAGCCGTTTCCGGCTTGTTGGCGGGCGGCAGGCATTTGACGGCGTTGGTGATGCGGCAGTCGATGAGTTCGAGGCCGTCACTGGCGGATTCTGAAACCGGCCGGCTTGCGAAACCGAATTTGTGTAAGGTTTCGTACAGAAGGATGCCGGCAAAATCGCCGGTGAACGGCCGGCCTGTTCTGTTTGCGCCGTGCATGCCGGGGGCGAGACCGACAATCAGCAGACGCGGGTCATCCACGCCAAACGGGACAACGGGGCGCGCATGATAGCCGGGATTCTCCAGTCGGACATCTTCCAGAAATCCGGCCAGCCGTGGACAGGCGCGGCAGTCGAGCAATTCATTCATGGCGGTGGGAATGAAAGGTTACCGAAGTGCGCTCGACAACCTCGGGTTGCAAAGTGACATGGCCGATGCCGAAATCGTGGTTGAGCACTTCGCGCGCTTCGTTCAGGATGCGCGGCCATGCGGCTAGCTCACGCAGGTTGAGATGCGCGGAAATGGCGACCTGCCCCGAAGCCAGCGTCCAGATGTGCAGATCATGCACGCGCATGACGCCCTCCAGCCCGGCCAGCCGCTTGCCAACAGTATTGAGGCTGATGTTGGGGGGCACGCCTTCCATCAACACATGAATGGTTTCACGCAGCAGATTGAGCGTGGAGACCAGGATGAGCAGCGCCACGACGATGGACAGGATGGGGTCGATGGGCAACCAGCCAGTGAGGCTGATGACGAGTCCAGCGGTCAGTGCAGCGACGGAGCCCAGCGCATCGCCGATGACATGGATAAGTGCGGCTCGTCGGTTGAGGCTGTCCTCGCCACGCGTGAGCAGCCACCCCACGCCGAGATTGATCAGCAGACCAATCAGCGCGACCAGCATGACCACGGAGCCATTTACGGGCAGGGGATGCTGGTAGCGGTCGATCGCCTCATAGGCGATACCGGCGACGATGGCCAGCATGAACAGGCTGTTGACCAGGGCAGCCAGAATTTCCAGCCGGGCCAGGCCGTAGGAATGTTGTTCGGAGGGAGGTCTTTTTGCAAGCCAGGCGGCAGCGCCGGCCAATAGCAGGGAAAGGCTGTCGGTGAACATGTGGCCGGCATCGGAAAGGAGTGCAAGCGAACCCGACCACCAACCCGTGATGGCTTCGACCACCGCAAAACTCAGCGTCAGCAGTAGCGCCCACCCATATGGCCGATGTTCATGCCCACTATGCGCATGCGGCTTGTTGTGGTCACTGCCGTGGTGTTCGAAATGCGTGTGCGCCACGGTCTTTAGCGGGTCTCACAGGAAGTTTTGACATGAGCCTGTGTCGGGTCGGCCAAGGCCAGGTTGCCGCTTTCCAACCCAATGCTGGCGATGGCATGGCGCGCACGCGTGTAGGCAGTCTGTTCCAGCAGCGCGGTCATGGACAGGGGATGGGGCTCGCCGTGCAGGCGGGCAAGACGGGCACGACTGGCGGGAGACCAGTCGAAGTTCAGCCTGGCCAGTACCTCGTCAGCCAGATCAGGCCGGTTGCAGATCAATGCCATGTCGCAGCCGGCTTCGAGCGCGGCGAGGGTGCGTGCGGTGATGTCGCCCGCCACAGATGCGCCTTCCATGGTCAGATCGTCGCTGAAAATCATGCCATTGAAGCCCAGCTCGCCGCGCAGCACTGTTTGCAGCCAGAAACGTGAGAAACCGGCCGGTGCAGCATCGGCTTTGGGGTAAATCACGTGCGCCGGCATGATGGCTGGCAGGCCCATGTCGATGAGCGCCTTGAAGGGCAGCAAGTCAGTGAAGGCGATGTCGGCATAGTCGCGTTCATCGACAGGAATGGCGACATGCGAATCGGCGGCGATATGGCCATGTCCTGGAAAATGCTTGCCACAGGAAGCCATGCCGGCATCCTTCATTCCGAGCATCACAGCATGCGAAAGTTCGATGACGGTTTGCGGGTCATGATGGAAGGCGCGGTCACGGATGACGGACGATACGCCACAGTCGAGATCGAGCACGGGTGCAAAGCTCAAGTCCACGCCATGCGCGCGCAACTCCGCCGCCAGCACATACCCGGTTTCGCGGGCCAGGGCTTTGGCCTGGTGGGGGTGCTCGTCATGGATTTTCCCAAGCGCGCCCATTGGGGGGAGACATGTAAATCCCTCGCGGAAGCGTTGCACGCGACCACCTTCGTGGTCCACCGCAATCAGCGGCGGGGGTGATTTCAAAGCGTGGATATCGGCGGTGAGTTGTTCGAGTTGCGCGGGGTTCTCATAGTTGCGCGTGAACAGGATTACCCCACCGACCAGTGGATGCGAAAGACGATGCCGATCGTCTTCGGCCAGTTGCGTACCCTGCACGTCCAGCATCAAGGGGCCCAATGTCATGGTTTCTCCAGCACTACAAAGGCAATGACATGTTCGCGCTCATCGCTGATAGAAAGATGATGTCCCGCGATGTTCTGCACGGTTAACCAGGTTTCCATTTCATTGCTGAACTGAAAACATGGCTGTCCGAGCGTAGTGTGCCGGATCCCGATATTCCGCAACGTGACCGGGTGACGAAGGCCGGTTCCAGCAGCTTTGGCGAAAGCTTCCTTGGCGGCAAAACGCTTGGCAAGAAATCTTGCCGGTTCGGTGCTGGAAAAAAAATCTGCGTGTTCATCGGGCGCCAGAATGCGATCGGCATAGTGTTCGCCATAACGCGCCAGGCCCTGCTCCAGGCGGGCAATTTCCACCAGATCAATCCCGATTCCGTAAATCATGGCGACACTTTAACCATTAAACCCGTGGCGCGGATAGCGTCCGCGAACTGTTCCAGCCATTCAATTGGCAAAGGCGATAGCCTCGACGCCAAAGCTTGCAATGAGGGACGAGCCAGCCCATAGAGCAGGACGCCTTTGATCGGGATATGCTTACTTGCCAATTTACGCATCAAATCGAGATAGGTGTCCTGTTCAAATGGAGGTGGCGGTTCGCCATCCAGTGCAAAAACACAGGTCTGTATCCAGGTTGGGCAGAGTCTGGCGGCGGTTTCAAGGCGCTCGAGTTGCTTCTCGGGTGGAGTGCGAGTTTGGTTGATGCGGCGCATGCCGGCAGAAGTGGCACTGTCCAGCTTGAACCAGATTTCTCCGTTCAGGCGGGACATTTTTTTCAGGCCTTCCTGCACGCGCGGCCGGTCAGTCAGGCTGCCATTGGTGATAAGCACGAGCTTGATCCTGCCGGTGAGGTTGAAATCCCCCATCACCCGGCCAATCTGGTCGATTACTTGCGGAAATTCCTTAGCGCTGGTTGGTTCGCCATTACCGGAAAGCGCGATATCGTTAAGATGCCGCGCGATTTCCGGAACGTGCGTATGCATGAAGTCGCCATGCAATATCTCCTCGAGCATGGTGCGCAATTCGGTTTCCAGCAGCGCAAGATCAATCTCCGGCGCCGTACCGCGTTTAAGACCGGGCACCTGACAATAAATGCACGCCCAGTTGCAGGCATTGTTTGGATTGAGATTGATCCCCACGGAAACACCGCCCGCGCGTCGCGAAACCACGGGATAGACATAGGTCATCCCGCTACTATCGCGGTCGTGATTGGCGGTTGTCAGTTCGTGTTTCAAGTGGCGGGAGACAATTAAGCGGGAGTAGCGAGATTTTCTCACCGCTAGCCGTATCCAGGTATGGATTTTGGCTGCGCAGAAACCGGCAACAGATAAAAACTTGGCGGAAGCGGTGAGATTCGAACTCACGAGTGACTTGCGTCACTGCCGGTTTTCAAGACCGGTGCATTCAACCACTCTGCCACGCTTCCAAAAATTCCTGGGAAATTACCCCTGCCGGTTTTAGCTCCGGCCGGGCTTCGCCCTTAACCTGCTACGCAGGTTAGCCTGCACTAGCGCAGTCGCTTTGCTCCTTGGCGCCAAGACTGGTGCATTCAACCACTCTGCCACGCTTCCATGAATGGCTCACTTGCCCTGTTCCGGCTCAAGCGAAGGCTGCATTCTAGGGCCTCTAGCGTTGCGAGTCGACTGAACGTGAATTCGTCATCCGTCGTTTTCCCTGTCGGAAAGCTGACGCGAAAGTAACTGATTGCACAGGCGCGAATTTTGTAACCTGTTGATAATAAAAAATAAATTACTGCTTTCCTGAAACGGTATGGATGTTGCAAGGTAATTGGCAACGTCATAAATCTGGATGTGGAAAAAATGTCCGAATTTTTCGGGATGATCAGAAAACTGGCAAGCAAGCCTGCCAATACCCAGACCTCGCCTTTTTCAACCGTGAGAACTGCGCGCCACTGGCTGGAAAACGTGCCCAAAACGTCTGACTACGACGCTCACCATGCCATAGTGGAAGGTCTGGAACGATTCAATGCGGATACGCGTGGCGATGTGGTGAATCGCATCAAGGTACTGCGGGTTATGGAGGATACAGGTTTGCCCTTTCAGGCAAGAATTATTGATCAGTATTTGCGCAACCAGGAGGCGCTGAAGTTTGCCAAGCAGTCCTTGTGGCGTGAGAGCCAGATGTTCTGGAACCAGTTGTCAGCTGCCTATTTGTACCTGTTCAAGCAGACCATCAAGGGAGCGGAAAAAGAAAGTCTCAAGCCATGGCTGGCGGAAATTACGCTTAAAAGTCTGCATTACACGGCCTTGTGCATCCGCTGGGAATACTATCGCGGCCAGCGTCCTTCTGGCCTGATCTGGCGGCGCATGCACAAGATTTACCGCATGGCGGAAATATCCGGTGTCGCGCTGTCCGAGCTCGATTTTGGAAGCGGCCCCACTTCCTGCGCGCGCGAATATATGCTGGCGTTGATTCTGGAATTGGCAAATCCCCCGGGATTCAAGCCCCGCGAGATTCATCTCGTCGCGCAGATGCTGGAAGCAATTAACCCACTGCCGGTACCTGAAATCAAGCTGCGCAGAAATCAGCACACGCATTGTGTCGACATGTCTGCTCCCATGGGTGCGGAAAAGCTGGAGGACCGCTGGATTCAGGGCAGGCGTTTGCGTTATCTGGACCTGGAAAGCGTGATTCAGGAAATTGAACAACGCGCATCAATGGCAGTCGATGCGCAGACAAGTCTGTTGTTTCATCAATTTGCCCGGGTCATTAATCGTGGCGGCATCCGCCGCGACGGAGCCCGCACCCCGCGTACCGGCGAAACATGGGCGGCGGAGGGGCTGGAGTCGGTATTAACCGCCCTAACTTACAACGAAAAGAATCAATTGGAATTGTCAGCCTGGTCTTTGCGGGACGAAAGCCGGGAAGGCTTGGGCTTTGTCATACAAGGCGAGAAGAATTTGCCGGTAGGCAGGCTGGCTGTCGTCAGCTACCAGCCGGGGGAGGATGCCTGGAAATTGCTGGCAGTCCGCTGGGTACGGCATGAAAACGGCCAAACCCTGGTTGGCGCGCAGTGTCTTAGCCGTCACCCCAAGCTGGTGGCGGTGGAGGCAGATCCGGCACGTACGGAATTTTCTCCGTCAGGGGAGACGGGGATATTTGTCCCCCTGGCGGATATCAGTCAAGGCATGGTCAGTAATCTGCTTTTACCCGTTGGCGATTATGCTCCTGGCGCCGAGATAACCATGCGCGATGACACTGTTACCTATCGCCTGCGTCTTGGAGAAATTTCAGAGACCCACGAAGAAGAATGGGTCCGCGTCAGTTTTGATGTGCTTTCCAGGGAAGTGGCGACACCGCTTGCGGCCTGAAGCCAGATACAGATTCAGTGGGTGTCTTTCTTGCGGGTGATCTGGATAGGCTGTGTTGGCTGTGGCTGATCGGGATAGACCGGCTGCGCCTGGCTCAGACCAAGCGCTTCGCCCAGTTCGCGTTCGCGTGCGGCAATCAGTTCAAAACAGGACTTGATCTGGTTGACGGATTCATCAGAAAGAAAACCGGACGTGCCAGGGCGTGGTGTGGCATCGCGCACGACGCTGGCCAGTGTTTTGCGCATGGCCCGAAGGATGCGCTGTTCCACGCTCATTTCCTTCGCCGCAAGTTCCTTTAGTTGTTCTTCGGTCATGATTTGATCCTTAATTGATTTAAACCACCATCGCGGTGAGTTTTGAAGCTGAAAAACCCGCAGCGAGAAGTTTGTCCCGAGCGGGTGCGATATAAGATTCCGGTCCCGCCAGATACAGATCCAGAAGGCGAGCCTTGGGGAAGGATTTCAACAGGGATTCAACGACCTGTGTGACAGCTTCGTCTTCCGTTTTCGCATCAGCAACCGAAACCGGCAGGTAGTGGAAATTCTCCAGAGCGTCGTCCCAGGCGCGGCACAGGTTGGACATGTAATGGCCGTCAACGGTCGATGCCCCCCAAACCAGAATCATGTCCTCTGCGGATTCACGCGCCATGCTGTGTTCGAGCAGGCTCTTGAGTGGCGCGTAGCCCCGGTCGAAAGCAATGAACATCACGCCATTCTGCGAGTCTTCATTGAAAAGATAATCCCCCCAGGGGCCGTACACCGTGATGTTTTCGCCGGCCTTGAGTCCGTTCCAGACCTTTTCACCGAAAGCGCCGCCCAGTCCGCGCTGAATGTGGAATTGCAGGTCGCGGTCGTTGCAGGGACAGCTGGCAATGGGAAATTCGCCCGAACCCGCTTCGACATGTCCCAGCGTGACGCTCTGGCCCGCCAGAAAACGCAGCCGGTGCGTGCGCGGGGTTTGCAGGTGCAGCATCATCATGTCCTGGCTCAGCGGAGTGACGGCTTTCACCCTTGCGCTGATCTGCTGTTTGGGGATGTCGCTGGCCGAGGTGGCTTCTAGGGCTTCGATCGCAACGTCGCTCACAGCGGTATGGCAACACATCAGGGTATAGCCCTGCTGCTTTTCCGGTTCGGAAAGCACATAGTCGAAATGCCGGACTTTCATGACCTGGCCAGATATGACGCGCGCCTTGCACATGCCGCAATTGCCGCTGCTGCATCCGTAATTGAGCGCGAGACCGGCCTTCAATGCCGCTTCGAGCAGCGTGTCGTTGCCCTCTACAAAAAAATCCCGGCCGGAGGGCTGCAGGGTGACATGAGCGGACATGACCTTCAGCATAGCATCCATCACATCAAAGGTATCGGGCTTTTTATCCTCGCCCAGCACATGATGAAGCTCGTGTTCAAGCCATTCGTCCAGTAGCTTGAGCGCGTTTCGCGCCTCTTGTTGACCGCTGCTCAGTTCTTGAATCTTGTCCTGCAGCCCGACCACGAGAGTGTGGTAATGCTGGAGATGCTGCTTGATGTCGTTGAGTTCCAGACTTTGTTCAAACAGCCTTTCCGCCAGCACTTCCTTAGCTGGAAGGGTGCGGTCCATCACCCTCCGGCGGAAAGCATCCTGCTTGATTTTCTGTGTGCGTTCGAACAGCCCGCTGTCCTCAAGCTCGAGGTCCGGATAGAGCAGAAGCAATTCTTCGGAAGTGATAGTGCCGTCGAAGGAGTGCAGCCCGCCTTCCTTGATGCGCTTTTGCAGCGCGGCGCGGGAAACGCCGAGCAGCCTGGCGGCGCGGGAGATGGCAAGTTGCTGAGACATGTATGACAGGACGAATCGAGGTTGCTTTATCTTGTGCCGAGTTCTCGCTGCTTGCAAGCGTATCAGGTGTTGCTGATACGGTCGTAGTACCTGGCCCGGTACATGATGCGTTTCTGTTCGGCGGTATCAACGAAACCCGTCCGGTCATGCAGCACGTTGTTGCAGATCAGGCCCGTGCCGGCTTCCATGCGGTGGCGGAAGATCCAGGGCAGGTCTTGCGCTAGCAACTTTTCAATGGCGGCAACCGCGGCCTGGGTGGCGGCATCCTTTTTCCATGCGATGGAACGGGTGCGGGCGGTATAGCGCATGTGCAATTGCCCGCCGGGGAGCGTGGAAAATACCGGGCCGGTTTCGGTATCGCGCGCGATACCGTTTTCGTCCATGCGTGGGGGAATCGACATGGCATCTTCCTGCATGAGTGCGCGGATGTGATCCGGATTTTCATCGCGCAGAAGAAGATAGAGAATCTCGTGATCCAGCAAGTCATTAATGCCACCTTCTGCGGCCGGGGCGGCACAGTGCAGCATCATGCCCAGAATCCAGTGGCCGGGTGGATTGTAATAACCGTCGGTATGCCAGCGGATGGGACGGTCGGTATAGGGAATGAACTCGCCCTTTTTCTCGCCATTTTCGGCCACGGTCAGCGTAGTGATGTCATCCTCGTCCGCCATCAGGTTGGCATCCAGTCGTTCCAGACCGAACTGCTTTCCCATAAGGCGGGGAATATCCTTGTCCTGACCCAGGTCGGGGCCAACGTAAACAGCCATGTTGGTCTTGCGGCAGCGCTCAAGCAGTGCCGCGTGCTCCACAAAGGTCAATGATTTGGGATTGGCGACTTCCACCACCAGGTCTTCTACGTTTCTTGGGTAACTGCGGAGTTTTTCCTCACGCCAGTTTTCATAAGCGCGGTTGCCTGGATGAAAGGGGCTGTCTGGGTGAATCACCTAGCCTCCATGTTTTGGATAAAACGCTTCGACCTGTTTCTTGATAGGTCCCAGAAAAGCGGGCGCTTCGATTTCGATGATCTGGTCGGCAATCCAGGACTGGTCATGAGCTTCCATCACCTCGCGGATGCATCCGGCCAGATAGCGCTTGACCGGAAAATCAGGGTTTTCCGGATCGTAGTCAAACGTGGCGTAATCGTTCCAGCGCTGATTAAACTTGTTGAGGATGGCTTCGACGTACGGATGGTCAGGGTCATTCATCACGTCATGTATGTTGGATTCCAGGATTTCCGCCATTTTTACACCCAGTGCGCCGATGAGTTCCGCGCGTTCCTCGTCGTCGATACGGCCGTGCACCATGCGGTCGACAATCTGCACCATGTAGGCAATCAATTCCGCCAGCAGCGTAAATCCGCGTTGTGGCGTGATGATGTCGTAATCGGCGTTGGAAAGATTGATCACGGCCTTGTCGGCCAGTTTCCACAGCGTGATGGCAAAGGCCGATGCCTGTTCCTGCGGACCGCGCGGATCATCGCCTTCGCGGAACCAGCTGGTCTTGACGCGTATGCCGCTCATTTCATTCTCCTGTAGCGACCGGGCGTGACGGGTCAGTGATCCATTCGCTCCACGAGCCGGGGTAAAGCCGCGAACCTGACAGGCCAGCGGCTTCCATGGCCAGAATGTTGTGGCAGGCGGTAACGCCTGAGCCGCACATGTGAATCACCTGATGCGGGGCCGCACCTTTTAATAAAGCCTGATACTGCTCTCTGAGCGCTTCTGGCGGCAAAAAAGTTCCGTCGATGTCCAGATTTTCTTCAAAAGGCCAGTTGATGCTGCCGGGTACATGACCGGCTATCGGGTCGAAGGGTTCATATTCGCCAGAAAAACGCCGGTCAGGACGGGCGTCCAGCAAACGTGACTTTTTATCAGCGAGTGATTCCACAATTTCTTCCACCGAGGCCCACTGGCTGCGTTCTGGAAGGCAGGCGCAGGATGCGCTGTGGACATCGACCGGCGCTTCCTTGGCGATGGGGCGTTTCTCCCGCTGCCACTTCGGGTAGCCGCCATCAAGCAGTGCGACATCGGGATGGCCCAGCCAGCGCAGCAGCCACCACATGCGTGCTGCCATGGAACCATAGCTGTCGTCATATACCACGACCTGACGATTGACACCCACACCCCAGCGGCAGAGTTTTTCCGTCAGAGCCCTCGGCTCGGGAAGCGGGTGGCGTCCGGTGTCCTGTCCAACAGGTCCGGACAGGTCTTCTTCCAGGTGCACATAGCGCGCGCCCGGGATATGGCCATCCTCATAAGCGCGCCGGCCGCCTTCCGGATCGGTCAGGGTGAACCGGCAGTCAAAGACGATCCAGTTGGGGTTGCCCAACTGGGCGGCCAGTTCCTGAGTAGAAATCAGTGTCGAATAGCTCATCTTGTGCGCTCAGTCTGAAAAAAATCGCCCGCCGCCATTGTTCGGGGCGGCGGGCGATTGGCTGTTGCTTGATCGCTAGCTGATCAGTAGCCGCCCTTGCCATAGGGCTTGGGCAAGCCGGCGACCCGCACGGCCTGGCGGGCGGGCTGATTGGGGAACAATGTGTAGAGCAGGGTTTTCCAGTCCTTGCTGTCGTCTTCTTCTTTCAAGGCGATCAACATGTTGCGGAAATTGGGGGTATGGCCGTGCTGTTTGTATTGTTCGCGCAACCAGTTGATGACGAACCAGTGATCATCAGTGAGCGTGATTTTTTCCTTCTCCGCGAGGATGGGGCAGATTTCGTCGTCATAAACAGGTTCCAGCAGAAAGTCCTCTTCGCCGGTTTCCAGTTCTTCGCCGTTGTACATGACTCCCATGATTTGACTCTCCTATTTAGCCTTGTTGAAAAAATTAAACCGCGTCGATGGCGCCGACGGCGGTAATGGATTTGTGGGGGATAAATATCCCGCATCCCAGTTTGCGATGCAAGCCCAGTCCCTGCTGCTGCACCCGAATGGCATGTTCGATCGGCAAGCCATGCAACATCAAGCTGTAACCGGTCACCATTTTCTCACCATCGAAAAATTTTTGGGGCTTGCCGCAAATAAACCGGCTGCTGATATTCATTTTGTCCAACTGACCAATAATGTCTTTGGTAAATGTCTTCTCGTCTTCACTGCCTGTGCAGACCGTGTGCGCATACAGAGGCGTATGCTGGGTGAGCGGCCTGATTTTGCTGGCGCCCAGGGAAAGCGTATGGCCGCTGACAATAAATTTGCGGCTGGAAAGTTGCGTTAGATCATTCAGGCGTGCGGCTGGGCTGCGTATGACCAGCTTGGCGCGATGGTTCAGGATCATTTCCCCGCCACCGGTGTGAATACCCAGAACAGGGTGAATGCCGATGGCTTCATCATCAGCCAGCCAGGGCGCGAGTGTGAGCAGGCCCTGATACATCGTCCAGGCATGATCCATGGGCAATGCATCGCCTTTCAGCTCGAACTGGATGTCCGACACGGCCGAGACATCAATATCCGTGGCCTCGGCATGGTCTTCGTATAACCAGCCTATTTTGATTCTCCTTCGCCTTCAGGGCCGACTTGTCCTTCATGCTGGTTAGCCCAGTCCAGCATGGCTTGTCCCCACCGTTTTGCGGTAATCGGATCAATATCAAAGATGGTAAATCGCTTGATTTCGCGGATGCGGACCCTCAACGTGACATAGTCTGCGCGGTGGCTCACGTGCTGGAGTTCGATCTCCTGCCGGTAGGGCGAAGCAGTGAATTTGTCCAGACTTGAAATTCCGGTTTCATCCATGATGTATTCAGGTGACCTGATTAAGTATGAATAAGCAGAAAACAGGCAGGCAAAACAAGGAATTACTTTTACCTTCCTGGCCTGAGACTGATTGCGCCATTCAATATTGTTATGCAAGCCCTAGAATTCAATAACAGGGAGTGCTAATATTTTTCTTTTCCGGAGTTTGACAGTTGTGGCACGAACTTGGAACAGCCGGAAGGGGGATGTTGCATATAACCCATTTGGGTAGGTTTTATTAACCCATCCTGATGATGGTATCCCTGGAAACGTGGGGGGTACTATCACTGTTGCGGTTAAGCAGAACGGTTGCTTGCGGGGTTTTGCAGGTATTCAGGCGTTGATCCCGCCTGATTCGCTAAGTTGAGGCTGTTCTGAAATCGTAAATTCACATGTGAGTTTTAATTAATTGAATTCTGAAATGGAGAGTTAACATGGCAAAGAAAATGTACGATACGCCCATGCTCGACCAGCTGGAAAGCGGCCCGTGGCCCAGCTTTGTAACCGGTCTCAAGCGTTTGGCCAAAGACAATGACATGATGGTTGACCTGCTGGGTCAGCTGGAAGCTTCCTACAAAACCAAAAAGGGTTACTGGAAGGGCGGCACGGTCGGCGTGTTTGGTTATGGCGGCGGCGTGATTCCCCGTTTCACCGAACTCAAGGACGAAAACGAGAAGCCGCTTTATCCCGATGCGGCCGAGTTCCATACCCTGCGCATCCAGCCGCCCGCTGGCATGCACTACGATACCAAGACCCTGCGCTGGATGTGCGACGTGTGGGAAAAGCATGGTTCAGGCCTGATTGCTTTCCACGGCCAGTCTGGCGACATCATGTTCCAGGGCATCAAGACCGAAAACGTTCAGCCTGCTTTCGACGAATTCAACGAGAATGGTTTTGACCTGGGCGGTGCCGGTCCCGCGTTGCGCACTTCCATGTCCTGCGTGGGCGCTGCCCGCTGCGAAATGTCCTGCTACGACGAAGCCCGGGCGCTACGCACCGTCATCAACAACAACCTGGACGACATGCACCGTCCCGCGCTGCCTTACAAGTTCAAGTTCAAGTTTTCCGGTTGCGGCAATGACTGCGTGAATGCCATCCAGCGTTCCGACATGGCCACCCTGGGCACCTGGCGCGACAACATGCAGGTGAACGAAGAGCTGGTGAAAGCGTGGGTTGCCAAGAATGGCAAGGGCGAGCTGGTCAATCAGGTCATCAGCATGTGCCCGTCCAAGGCCTTGTCATTGAAGAAAATCGGTTCCGAAAGCAAGGCTGACGGCGTGGTTGCGGTCAAGGTCGATGCCGAAGACTGCATGGAAATCGACAATCACAACTGCGTGCGCTGCATGCACTGCCTGAACGTTATCCCCGGCGGCCTGCTGCCTGGCAAGGACAAGGGCGTGACCATTCTGGTTGGCGGCAAGGGCGTGCTGAAGATTGGCGCCACCATGGGCACCGTAGTGGTTCCGTTCATGAAGCTTGAGTCCGACGAAGACTTCGAGAAGCTGGGCGAAATGGCCCGCAACATTCTCGACTTCTTTGCCGAAAACGCGCTGGAGCATGAGCGCACCGGTGAAATGATCGACCGTATTGGTCTGGTCAATTTCCTGGAAGGCATTGGCCTTGAAGTTGATCCCAACATGATCGCTCAGCCGCGTTCCAACCCCTACGTCCGCATGGATGACTGGGAAGAAGAAGCGGCCAAGTGGGAAGAGCGCAAGAGCGCCTGACCGGCGGATTGGTGGCAATGGGCTGCAGGGGCAGGGTCTGCCCGTGCAGCAGGTTTTAAATACTGGAGGTTACTGACATGGCTGATTTGCGTCCCCCGATCGAAAGCGGCGCACCCGACCCGATGCCCTACATGCATCCGGTCATGAAAAAGAACTATGGCAAGTGGGTATTCCACTCCCATCCCAAGCCCGGTGTTCTGTTCCACCGTGCTGAGAGCGGAGACGCGATCTGGACCGTCAAGGCGGGCACCCAGCGCCAGATGGATACCTACACCATCCGTGAGCTGTCCGATATCGCTGACAAATTTGGCGATGGCTACGTGCGCTTCACCGCGCGTTCCAACATTGAATACATGGTGGCTGATGAAGCCAAGGTCGAGCCCCTGATCAAGGCGCTTAACGACGCCGGTTACCCGGTTGGAGGCACCGCCAACTCAGTATCCATGATTGCGCACACCCAGGGCTGGCTGCATTGCGACATCCCCGGCACCGACGCTTCCGGCGTGGTAAAGGCGTTGATGGATGAGCTCTACGACGAGTTCATCAAGTGCGAAATGCCCAACCGCGTGAAACTGTCTACCTCCTGCTGCGAAATCAACTGCGGTGGTCAGGCCGATATCGCCATTATCGTTCAGCACACCAAGCCGCCCAAGATCAATCATGATCTGGTGGCCAACGTTTGCGAGCGCCCGGCTGTCGTGGCTCGTTGCCCCGTGGCAGCGATTCGCCCCGCCCTGGTAAACGGCACGCCTTCGCTGGAAGTGGACGAGAAAAAGTGCATTTGCTGCGGCGCCTGCTACCCGCCCTGCCCTCCGATGCAGATCAACGATCCTGAGCACTCGAAGATTGCGATCTGGGTTGGTGGCAAGAACTCCAACGCCCGTTCCAAGCCCACCTTCCACAAGCTGGTGGCTGCCGGTCTGCCCAACAATGCACCGCGTTGGCCTGAGACTGCTGAAGTCGTGAAGAAAATCCTGCGTGTTTACAAGGAAGATGGCCGTCCCTGGGAGCGCATGATCGACTGGATCGACCGCATTGGCTGGCCCCGTTTCTTCGAGAAAACCGGTTTGCCCTTCACCAAGTACCACATTGATGACTGGCGCGGTTCTCGCGTGAACCTGAACGCCTCCAACCACATTCGTTTCTGAACTGGTTGGATATAAGCATGCCCGCCGGCCACCAGCCCGCGGGCATGCCATTATCAAAAACATTTGAGATTGCTCGGATTTAGGCATGAAATTTTCGATTATGGTAAGTGAGGGGCCCTATACCCATCAGGCAACCGACTCCGCCTATCAGTTTGCCAAGGCGGCGCTAGCCAAGGGCCATGAAATCATGCGGGTGTTTTTCTATCATGACGGCGTCAACAATGGCACCCGTCTGACTGTTCCTCCGCAGGATGACCGTCATATCGTCAACCGCTGGTCGGAACTGGGGACGAAAAACAACATTGATCTGGTGATATGCATCGCTGCAGCCCAACGTCGCGGCCTGCTGGACGAAAACGAAGCCAAGCGCCAGGGCAAGAATGCCGACAATATCGCGCCGGGTTTCCGCATTTCCGGTCTGGGTCAGCTGGTGGAAGCCGGTATCCAGTCGGATCGTCTGGTGGTGTTTGGTGACTGATCAGTTTAGGGATAAAGAATAATGTCTGACGATATGGATTTCGAAGAAGGCGGCACGGTTAAAAAGTTCATGTTCGTGAACCGCAAGGCGCCATATGGCACCATCTACGCGCTGGAAGGTCTGGAAGTTGTGCTGATTTCCGCTGCATTTGATCAGGATGTCAGCCTGGCATTTCTGGATGACGGCGTTTTCCAGCTGGTCAAGGGTCAGAAGACCGATGGTGTGGAAATGAAGAATTTCTCTCCCACCTACCGCGCGCTGGAAGGTTACGACATCGAGAAGCTTTATGTGGAACGCGAATCGCTGGAAGCGCGTGGTTTGTCAGAAGATGATCTGCTGGTTGATGTACAAGTCATGTCCGCTGCTGAAATGGGCGACATGATGTCCCAGCAGGATGTCGTGATCAGTTTCTAAGGCGAGAAGAAAATGCTGCATATTGTTAACAAGTCCCCGTTCGACACCAATGCGCTGGCTGGCGTGTTGCGTGTTGCCAAAAAAGAAGGCAGTGCTGTTCTGTTGATTGAAGACGGCGTTTATGCCGCAGCCAAAAACAGCGCTACTGAAGCGAGTCTGAAGGCGGCAGGCATGCCGGTCTATGTCCTGCAACCCGATGCGGATGCGCGCGGCCTGCAAAACAGGCTCATGGACGGCGTGAATATGGTTGATTACGGTGGTTTTGTGGATCTGGTGGCTGGGCACGATAACGTCCAATCCTGGCTATAAGTTGCAGGTCTGAAATTTTTACAGATTCTTTCGAGAGGAGTTGAATCATGGCACTTGAAGTAAATGGCACCACAATCGAGACCGATGAAGAAGGTTTTCTGGTCAATCTGAGCGACTGGAACCCTGATGTGGCGGCTGAGCTGGCAAAGGGCGAGAACGTTGAAATGACGGATCAGCACTGGGAGGTCATCAACTTCCTGCGTGAATACTATGACGAGTATCAAATTGCTCCCGCAGTTCGCGTGCTGACCAAGGCCATCGGCAAGAAACTTGGTCCGGACAAGGGCAACAGCAAGTATCTGTACGACCTGTTCCCGTATGGTCCTGGCAAGCAGGCTTGTAAAATCGCCGGTCTGCCCAAGCCCACCGGCTGCATCTAAACCTCGGTTTAGGATTCGGCAAGAAAGCGGCAGCCGTTTAGGTTGCCGCTTATTCCAAGTATTCTCAAACGGAAGATGGCTGACTCATGTCCACGCTTTCTCTGATTTATGTTGTGCTGTTTTACGCGGCCACCTTGTTGTTGGTGCTTGGGCTGATCAAGAAGATCACCCAATATGCACGGACACCAGCGCCGTTAAAGATTCCTACCACGCCCGCGCCGATGACGAATTCCGGTGTGGCGTATCGCATGGCTCGCGAAGTCGTGCTGTTTGAAAGCCTGTTCAAGTCCAGCAAGTGGACCTGGATTTTTGGCTGGTTGTTTCATTTTGGCCTGTTTCTGGTGCTGGTTCGGCATCTGCGTTATTTCATCGCGGACGTGCCGGGCTGGCTGACTGCCATACAGCCTTTTGGCAAATATGCCGCGTTCATGATGGTAGCGGGACTGGTTGGTCTGCTGGCGCGCCGTTTCCTGGTTGATCGCGTCCGCTACATCTCCACGCCATCCGATTACCTGCACTTGCTGTTGCTTATTGGCATCGGAATTTCCGGCGCGATGATGACATTCGTCGCCCACACTGACATTGTGGCACTCAAAATGTTTGCACTGGGGTTGATGCGCTTCGCGCCCCAGCCCGTGCCTGAAGACCCGATTCTGCTCGCGCATCTGGCCATGGTTGCCGTGCTGATGATCATTTTCCCGATCAGCAAGCTGCTGCATGCGCCCGGCGTGTTTTTCAGCCCCACCCGCAACCAGGCGGACAACCCCCGTGAGCGCAGACATCTGGCTGACTGGGCTGCCCAGCTTGAGAAATAAGACAGGAGACTTGCGTGGCTGCACCGGAATTTGAAGTTGCCAAGCTGACTGGCGAAATAAATGTGCCGAAGTTGCGTGAAGGCGCAATGGCAGGCATCAAGGCATACATCGCCAATGAAAAGATTCAGACGCCGCTGGGCTACCCGGGCGAACTGGTCGAAGACTGGCACGACCGGGCGATTGGCAAGATGGGCGAGCTGCTCAAGAAGTACCGCTCGCTTCAGGTGTTCATGGATGCCTGTGTGCATTGCGGCGCCTGCACCGACAAGTGCCACTACTACCTGGGCACATCCGATCCCAAGAACATGCCGGTGGCGCGCCAGGAACTGATGCGTCAGGTTTACCGCCGCCATTTCACGTTTGCCGGCAAGTATTTTCCCAAGCTGGTGGGCGCCAAGGATCTGACAAAGGAAATTCTCGACGACTGGTACAGCTACTATTACCAGTGCTCAGAGTGTCGTCGGTGCTCGGTTTACTGCCCCTATGGCATTGACACCGCGGAAATCACCATGGCGGGCCGAGAGATTCTCGACAGCGTGGGCATCGGCCAAAAATACAGCAACGAAATTCTCGGCAAACTGCATCGCATCGGCAATAACCTGGGGCTGCCAGGCCCGGCGATCATCGATACCCTGGAAGGTCTTGAAGAAGACGTGCTGGAAGATACCGGCATCCCGGTCAAGTTTCCGCTCGACGTTGAAGGCGCGGAAGTCATGTTGGTGACGCCATCTGCCGACTTTTTCTCCGAGCCGCATGTGGAATCCCTGATTGGCTATGCCAAGGTGTTCCATGCGGCGGGCATCAACTGGACGCTGTCCTCCAAGGCTTCGGAAGCTGGCAACTTCGGCTTGTTCATCGGCAGTTACGAAAACATGCGCAAGGCAGCCTTGCGCATCCGCGATGCCGCGCTGGATCTCGGGGTCAAGCGCATCGTGGTGGGTGAGTGCGGTCACGCATGGCGCGTTGCTTACAGCTTCTGGAATACGCTGACCGGCGTGGGTGATGGCGCGGATGACGAGTTCGCGAAAAAACTTCAGGCACAGCTCGACCACAATTATCCGCAACCCGCGCATATCTGCGAAGTGACGCATGACCTGTTCAAGCGCGGCGTGATCAAGGCGGACAAATCCAAAAACGACCATCGCGTCATTACCTTCCACGACTCCTGCAACGTCTCTCGCGCGTCCCGCATGGGCGACACGCCGGGCGGACAGTTCACCATCCCGCGCGAAGTCATCAAGATGGTTGCCAACAATTATCAGGACATGGCGCCGGGAACCACGCACGAAGCGACTTTCTGTTGCGGCGGCGGCGGCGGGCTGCTGACGGACGATCTGATGGAAGTGCGCGTGAAGGGTGCGCAGCCAAGAATGGAAGCATTCAAGGACGTCGTGGACAACAACAAGGTCAATTTTCTGGCGTTGATCTGCGCGATCTGCAAGGCGCAATTCACCAAGGTTTTGCCCTATTACGGTTACAACATGGGCATGGTGGGCGGCGTCCACCAGCTCGTAGGCACTGCCATTGAGCTTCCTGGACTGGGCGCGGGCCCCGTCGAAGAGGAAGCCGAAGCGGCAGGCGCGGAATAAATCAGGTATTTTTCTAGGAGAGCAGCAATGTCGACCACATCCGATGACATGAAAAAAGGTCTTACGTTCCGCAAGTTCAAGGACGGCGAAACCAGTCAGTTTGCCAAAAGCAGCGACTGGATCTTCGATGCGGATCACAGCCACAAATGCCCAGAGTACATGCTGTCCTCGCCGCCTTGCCAGGCTTCCTGCCCGGCGGGTGAAGATATTCGCGGCTATCTGAACATCGTGCGCGGCATCGAGAAGCCGCCAGCAGGCATGAACTGGCAGGAATACGCCTTCCGTCGCATTACCGAAGCCAATCCTTTCCCTTCTGTCATGGGTCGCGTCTGTCCCGCACCGTGCGAATCCGGCTGCAACCGTAACCAGGTGGAAGACCACGTCGGCATCAACTCGGTTGAGCATTTCGTTGGTGACTACGCAATTGATAACAAGCTGACATTCAAGCGTGACGAGAACGTCAAGCTGTCGGGGAAGAAAGTCGCCATTATCGGTGGCGGTCCCGCAGGTCTGGCTGCGGCTTACCAGCTTGCGCTCAAGGGCCACAGCTGCACCATTTTTGACGACCACGAACTGCTGGGCGGCATGATGCGCTACGGCATTCCCGGCTTCCGTACCCCACGCCATGTGCTGGATGGCGAAATTCAGCGCATTATCGATTTGGGCGTGGAAACCCGCATGAAGACCCGCATCGGCACCGATGTCAGCTTCGAGCAAATCGAAAAGGATTTCGACGCCATCTTCATGTCCATGGGTGCACAAAGCGGCCGCGCGCTGCCGGTCCCCGGTGCCGAGGCCCCCAACTGCGTGACGGCGACTTCCTTCCTGAAGGCCTTTAACGATGGACGCCTGCAGCACGTTGGCAACCGCGTGGTGGTCATCGGCGGTGGCGACACCTCCATCGACGTGGCAACCGTTGCGCGTCGTCTGGGCAACATCACCAATATCACCGATCTGGATCGTCCGGAAAACGTGCTGGCCGGCCATGCCGCGCACGACGTGGCCAAGATTTCCGCCCGTGACGGCGCTGACGTGGTGCTTGTTTCCCGCGCCACCATGGACAAGATGAACGCCGCCAAGGCTGAAGTCGAGCACGCTCTGGAAGAGGGCATCAAGATCATTGGCGGCGTGACACCTATCGCTGTTGTGGTGGGCGCCGATGGGCGCGCAACGGCGTTGCGCGTTGCTCAGTTCGAGGTCGTCAAGGGTGAAACCATCATCAAGGCAGGCACCGAGCAGGACTTGCCGGCGGACCTGATCGTTTCCGCGATTGGCCAGGCGGTTGACTTTACCGGCCTGGAGCCCTTCAACAACAACAAGGGTCTGATCAAGCCGGATGGCAATTACCGCTTCCCTGGCAAGCCGCATATCTTTGTTGGCGGCGACGTTATCAAGCCCCATCTGCTGACCACCGCGATCGGCCATGCTTCCATCGCAGCGGACGGCATTGATGCCTTCCTGCGCGATGGCACGACCGAGTTGGGCAAGCGTCCCAAGGTGGATGCGCACCGCTTCGACCTGATGCGCAAGATGGTTGAGTCCGGCCTCACGATTGAAGAATACAACCACAAGCAGGACTGGGGCACTTCTTCTGCCAAGTATGCCGTGCATAACTACGAAGACCGTTCGGCCAAGTACGTAATTCCGTCAGACGAACTGTTCCTCGGCCACTTCATGTACGAAGATCGCAACAAGCGCGACATGAAACACCTGACTGCCGAAGAAGCCTTGGGCAATTTCGAAGAGCGTCTGATGAAGCTGGACGAAAAGCAGGTCGTGGCGGAAGCCAAGCGCTGCATGTCCTGCGGCCTGTGCTTCGAATGCGACAACTGCGTGGTTTACTGTCCGCAAACCGCCGTGTTCCGGGTCAAGAAAAACGAGCGTGCCACCGGCCGCTACGTTGATACCGACTACACCAAGTGCATTGGTTGCCATATCTGCGCGGATGTATGCCCCACCGGCTACATCCAGATGGGCATGGGCGAATAAAGACAAGGGACGAAGATGCTGGCAAGCTGGTTCAAATCCGCTGCTCTGGGCTTGATGGTTGCCTTGTTGCCGCTCGCGCAGGCAGGCGCGGGCGATGTGCCCAAGCCCGTGATTCAAAAGGGTGAGGGTGACAAGTGCGTCGAAGATACGGACTACATGCGCCGAAATCACATGAAGCTGCTGAATCACCATCGTGACAAAACCATGCATGATGGCATCCGCACCAAACAGCACAGTCTGAAAGGCTGCATTGACTGTCATGCCACGCCCAATGCTTCCGGCCAGAAGACTGTGCTTGGCAAGGATCATTTCTGCCAGAGTTGCCATAGCTATGCCGCGGTTTCCGTTGACTGCTTCCAGTGTCATTCCAGCAAGCCGTCTGGCAATGCAGCGGCGCAATCAATCATGCCTGCTCAATCAACTCAGGGCGGTACTGCCGGCCCGCGCCCGCAGGGACATGCCAGGCTGCCCTTGATTAATTCGAACCTGACGGTCAAGGGTGTCGCGGGGGTAATCAAATGAACCAGTTTGAACAGTACCGCCGCCGCTTCATTGGTGGCGCATTGGCGGCAACCGGGGCGGTGATGGCGCCAGGCGTCATGCTGATGCAAGTCGCGCACAGCCGTGCGCCTGAAGAAGGCGTTTCCAGCAAGCATCGCTGGGGCCTGCTGATCGATTCCAGCAAATGCGCAACTGGCTGTAATGATTGCGTGACCGCCTGCAACACCGAGAACGGACTTTCAGGTGAAACCGGTCTGCAGGATCCGCAGTGGATCCGCAAGATAGAACTGACCAACAACAACACTGGCGCAACGCATTCACTGCCCATGATGTGCCAGCACTGCGAACACCCGCCCTGCGTGGATGTGTGTCCGACAGGTGCTTCATTCAAGCGCGCGGACGGCATAGTCCTGGTAGACCGGCATATCTGCATCGGCTGCCGCTACTGCATGATGGCGTGCCCGTACAAGGCGCGCTCGCTGGTGCATGAAGATCTGAACGACACCCAACTGGCCCATATGCCACGCGGCAAGGGCTGCGTCGAGTCTTGTACTCTGTGCATGCACAAGGTCGATCGCGGTGATGGTACCACCGCCTGCGCCGAGGCCTGCCCAGAGAAAGCCATCGTGTTCGGGGATCTCAACGACCCCAGCTGTGAAATCGCGCAGCGCCTGGCCACCTATGCCAGCAAGGAAGTTCGTGCCGATCTGGGCTTGAACACCGGCGTGCGTTATACGGGAATCTGAATCCATGCACATCGTCAATCGCGAACTTGAAGGCAACAGCAAGGGTTACTGGGCGCTGCTCGGTGGTTTGGGTGCGCTGATACTGCTTGGCCTGTTTGCCGCCTACAACATGGAGCATCACGGCCACGTCATTACTGGCATGAACAACCAGATCGTCTGGGGCTTGCCGCACGTCTTTGCCGTGTTCCTCATCGTCGCCGCTTCTGGCGCGCTCAACGTGGCATCGGTCGCTGGCGTGTTCGGCAAGAAGGCCTACAAGCCTCTGGCGCCCTTGTCCGCGTTGCTGGCCATCGCTTTGCTGATTGGCGGTCTGGCGGTATTGATGCTTGACCTGGGACGTGCGGATCGGGCAATCATCACGGCTTGGGAAGTCAACCCGAAATCCGTTTTTTCCTGGAACGTGGTGCTGTATAGCGGCTTTCTAGGTTTTTCCGCCGCCTATCTGTGGGCCATGCTGGACAAGACGGTCAAGCCGCTGTATCCCTTCGCGGCATATGGCGCGTTCATCTGGCGCCTGATTCTGACCACCGGTACCGGCCTCATCTTCGGTTTTCTGGTGGCGCGCCAGGCTTATGGCACCGGTCTTCTGGCGCTGATGTTCATCATCTACTCGCTGCTCTATGGCACTGCCGTCTATGTGCTGGTGCTGATGACAGCCTACCTCGGCGGACAGCGTCCGCTCGGTGCGGAGGTAATGCGCCGCCTGAAAAACATGCTGCTGATTTTCATCGCCGCCTCTTTCTATGCCACGCTGGTCTATCACCTGACCAACCTTTATTACGCGAAAGAATGGGAATTCGAGCGCTTCATTCTCCTTGACGGCGGCTTGTACACCACGCTTTTCTGGGTAGGGCAGGTCATCATTGGCTATGCCATTCCATTTGTGCTGATGGCCCTGCCGGGTACGCGTGACAACCGCAACATGGTCGCGCTGGCTGCCATTCTGATTGTGCTTGGCGCGCTGGCGCAGATGTATGTCACCATCATTGGCGGGCAGGCGTTCCCCTTGCAACTCTTCCCCGGGTTCACGGAGAAGAGCAGCTTCTTCGATGGCCAAATTCATCAGTACATCCCCAGCCACTGGGAGTGGATGCTGGGTATTGGCGGGTTTGCCATTTCGCTGGCCATGGTGGCCTTTGCGGTGAAGATACTGCGCATCCTGCCGGAAAGCCTGGCGGATGAAGTGGCCGATCCTCATGCGAAAAAATGACACCGGGCAACCGGATCGAACGCAAGACAAGGGGCGCGCAAGCGCCCTTGTTTGCCTTATGTGGCTTTGAATTTCGATGCAGTCGCGTTTCCTGATTTCCGCTGCCCATAAATCCTCGGGGAAGACCACCCTGAGCATAGGTTTGTGCGCGGCATTGAAACAGCGCGATCTCAAAGTCCAGCCTTACAAAAAAGGTCCGGATTATATCGACCCCATGTGGCTGACACGCGCCAGCGGGCGCCCCTGCCACAATCTGGATTTCTATCTCATGGGTCACGAGGAAGTGACCGATGTTTATGAACAGCAGGCTGTTGATGCCGATGTGGCGTTGCTGGAAGGAAACAAGGGGCTTTATGACGGCCTCGATCTCGACGGCAGCAACAGCAATGCCGCATTGGCGAAACTGCTGAACATCCCTGTTGTGCTGGTGATCGATGCGCGCGGCATGACGCGCGGCGTGGCACCGCTGATACTTGGCTATCAGGCTTTCGACAAGGACATACGCATTGCCGGAGTGATACTGAATCAACTGGGCGGAAGCCGTCACGAAGGCAAGCTACGTGCCGTCATCGAGCATTACACCGATGTGCCGGTACTGGGTGCGGTCCAGCACGAAGCCGGCATGCAGATACTGGAGCGTCACCTGGGTCTGATTCCAAGCAACGAGGCGGCAGAGGTCGATGGTCAGATCGCCCGGATAGCAGGCCGTGTAGCAGAGCAGGTTGATCTGGATCGTTTGCTGGCATTGACAAAACAGGAGTTTCAGCCTGCTAAACCTGTCACGCCATCAATGCCAGCTTCAAGTTGTCGAATTGGCATCGCACGGGATCCGGCATTCGGTTTTTATTATTCCGATGACCTGGAGGCGCTGAAAGCCGCAGGCGCCAGCCTTGTGCCCATCAACACGCTGCAAGACAGCAAGCTTCCAGATATCGATGGCCTCATTATTGGTGGTGGATTTCCGGAGTCGTGCATGGGGGAACTGGAAGCCAATGCCAGCTTGCGCCAGGACATCAGGCATGCCATCGAGCGGGGCCTGCCAGCCTACGCCGAGTGCGGCGGGCTCATGTATCTTTCCAGGACACTCACCTGGAAAGGCAAAACCCATGACATGGTCGGAGTGATTCCGGGCGATATCGTCATGCATGACAGACCTGTCGGCCGAGGTTACGTCCGGCTCAAGGAAACCGGAGCCAGTCCCTGGGACAGTGAAGCGCCAGTGGAAGACATTCGTGCCCATGAATTTCACTATTCCAGCATTGAGAATCTGCCGGAAGGCCTCACCTACGCATACGAAGTCCTGCGTGGCCATGGCGTTGATGGCGTGCACGATGGTATTGTTTATCGTAATTTGCTGGCATCGTACACGCACCTGCGATCCACCCGGCGCTTTAGCTGGGTAAAGCGCTTTTTGGCCCTGGTGGGAAAGCATCAATCAAGGATGCCCGCTTCCAGCCAGGCCGCTGCTTGAATTTTTTAATCTAACTGGAGAAATCATGCTTACCCTGACCCCTGCCGCAGCCCATCAAATTCAGTCCGCCATTCCGCCCGAAGCCAGCGTTGAAGGGCTCACCTTGCGCATCGCCGCCCGCCGTGGCATGGATGGTTCCATCGAATATGCCATGGGCATGGACAACGAGCGCGAGAATGACCAGACCATCGTAGTTGAAGGCATCAGCCTGCTGGTCAACGAGCACAGCGCCGATCTGCTGGTTGGCGTGACGGTCGATTTCGTGGAAGAAAACGGCCAACCCCTGTTTGTCTTCATGAACCCCAACGACACCGGCCCGGCCATGGGGGGAGGCGGTTGCGGTTCCAGTGGTGGCGGCGGTTGCGGCTCCGGTGGTTGCGGTAGCGGCGGCTGCGGCAGCCACTAAGCAGAATATTTACACAGAGGGAGCAGAGGTAACAGAGGGTACCTCTTTGCTTTCCTCTGAGCCCTCTGTTACCTCTGTGTTTAAAAATAGTTTCTGACTAGGGTATGAATTTCCTTCCCATTTTTCTTGATTTGCGCGGCAAGACCTGTCTCGTCGCGGGTGGTGGCGAAACCGCCGCTCGCAAGGCAGGCTTGTTGCTTCAGGCGGGTGCCTGGATCCGGCTTGCGCACAACGGCGAACTCGCTCCGGCATTTGCCGAGCACAAGATACATGACCGCATCACCCACTTGAACGCCGCGTTTGATGACGCCATGCTCGATGGCGTGGAAATCGTGATCAGCGCCGCTGAAGACGATGTCATCGACAGGAAAGTTTTTGATGCCGCCCGTGCGCGTCATCTGCCGGTCAATGTCGTGGACAAGCCCGCCATGTGCAGCTTCGTGCTGCCCGCCATCCTCGACCGCTCGCCCATGATCGTCGCGGTTGGCACCGGCGGCGCATCGCCCGTGCTGGCAAGACTGCTGCGCGCAAGGCTGGAAACGCTGATTCCCGCCAGTTACGGCCGGCTCGCGCATCTGGCCGAGAGTTTTCGCGAACAGGTTAAGGCAAAGTTCTCGCACCCGCCCATGCGCCGTATTTTCTGGGAAAAGGTATTGCAGGGGCCGGTGGCGGAAATGGTGTTTTCCGGCAAGGAAGACGATGCCGCCAAGCTGCTGCAGCACACCCTGGATCAGGAGGTCGATGTGCAACCTGTAGGAGAGGTCTATCTCGTCGGCGCGGGCCCCGGCAACCCCGACCTGCTGACCTTCCGCGCACTGAGATTGATGCAGCAGGCTGACGTCGTGGTTCATGACAACCTCGTCTCCGAACCCATCATGGACATGTGCCGCCGCGATGCCGAACGCATCTACGTCGGCAAGAAGCGCGCCGACCATGCGGTGCCGCAGGAAGACATCAACATGCTGCTGGTACGCCTGGCCAAGGAAGGCAAGCGCGTATTGCGCCTGAAGGGGGGCGACCCGTTCATCTTCGGGCGTGGCGGCGAGGAAATCGAAACCCTGGTCGACCACGGCGTGCCCTTCCAGGTCGTGCCCGGCATTACTGCCGCCGCGGGCGTGGCCTCCTATGCGGGTATTCCGCTCACGCATCGGGATTACGCACAGTCCGTCACCTTCGTTACCGGCCACCTCAAGGACGACAGCATCAATCTCGACTGGTCGTCCATTGCCAAGCCCAACCAGACCATCGTCATCTACATGGGTTTGCAGGGTCTGCCGGTGCTGTCAAAGGAACTGGTAAGGCATGGCCTTCCACCGCAAACTCCGGCCGCCATCGTGCAGCAGGGCACTACGCCGCATCAGCGTGTGGTGGTGGGAACGCTGGAAACCCTGCCGGTGCTGGCAGTGGAAGCGAATCTCAAGCCACCCACGCTCATCATTGTGGGCAATGTCGTCAGCCTGCACGAAAAGCTCAAGTGGTTTGTGAGCGAGGATGATCGCGCGGCATCAACAAAGTAAGCTCATCCAGTAACTCCCTCTCCCCTTGCGGGAGAGGGTTGGGGTGAGGGGGCACATTGATAATGCAGTTGCGTGGTGTGCTCAATTTCCCGCCGCCTGATTCTTTGAAGTGAGTTAGCCGGGGGTAGCCCGGCAGCTAGTCACTTTTCTTGCTCCGCCAAGAAAAGTAACCAAAAGAAGGCGGCCCCGCTGCGCTGCTCCTTCGGAGTAAACCTCGTCCGGAAACCTGAATTGGGCGGCTGCGGAACTCGCCCGCGCTAAGCGCGGGCTCAAACAGTCCTCGCCTCAAAAGCTCCCAATTCAGGTTCCCGGACGAGGCAGCCCAGAGGGGACTTAAAACCCAAATCCCCCGGCGCTTCGCGCCACCCCCTTTATCAAGGGGGTCTCTGGATTGCTTCGTCACTTTGTTCCTCGCAATGACGTCATTGCGAGGGCCGAAGGCCCGTGGCAATCCAGTCAAATTCAGCACCTCTTTCCACCCCCTCCCTTGAGGGGAGGGGGCAGGGGGGAGGGTGAAGGTTTTGGGGTTTGAATTATTCCCGTCTATGCCGCCGCAGCCTGGAGCTTGCGGGCGGAACAACGCGGCGCAGCCTGTTTGAGCCTTGCTTCCTTTGAAATAATGGCAAGGCGAGTTCTGCGTCGCCCGCCCGGAAGCTTAAGGCTAAGGGAAGCCGAAGGCCGGCATAGTTGGGTCGTCTTCTTTTGGTTTCTTTTCTTGACGAGACAAGAAAAGAAACTTGCTGCCGGGCAACCCCCGGCCAAAATGTGCTTGGAATTGTGATGTCCCACGCATTGCACCACAATGATTTTTTCTCATCTTGCTTTGTGAGCATGGGCGACTAACGTATTGATTCTCGTCGCAAGTTCCTGTGATTCACGTAGTAGGTCCTGTACACGCTGCCAATTTTCCCAATGTTGGCCCCACAATTCTTGACCGACCACTTTGCCAAAATCCATTTTGGTGGGAGTACCCCAATTTTCATAAGCTTCAAGTCGGGCAATGCGTTCCCTAACATTGGCGACGCCACGCGTAGCAGGGGACTGTGGTGCCGAGCTTTGTATCCAGATGCGCCACTCTTTGTTGCCTTTTGATTGATTGCACTTGCCACAGCTTGGAACAAGATTATGAATTTCTGAGATGTAACCAGTAGGCTTCTTGTCTTTGACTAAAGGGCGTAGATGATCCCATTCAGAGGCGGTATTACCGCAGTATGCACACTGAAATGTTTCTTTGGTCATGCCGAGAATGCTTAGGGCTTTCTCAACTTGGGCTTCTGTAGGAGTGACAACAGGGATGATTGAATTAATGAATGCATTCGTGATGCTTGATGACCGACCCGTAATTTTCATCGGTGTGGGCATTTGAAACAGCACGAGATATGACATGGAAAAGTAGCGCCTTAAAATATTGTGGACACCATTGCAAGAATTATGAATGCCTCGGCGGCGTCAGCTTCTGCTCCACCGCAAACACCGCCGCCTCCACCCTCGACGTCAGATTCAGCTTCGACAGGATGTTCCGCACGTGCAGTTTCACCGTGTCGTGGCTGATGCCGAGTTCCTTGGCGATGGCCTTGTTGCTTTCGCCCTTGGCCAGGTATTGCAGGATTTGCCGCTCGCGCTGGGTAAGCTGGTTGATGAGTGATGTGGCCTTGCCTTTCTTGGCATCAAGCAGGGTAACGAGCTTGGCGGTCATCTGCGAAGCGACAACTGTTTCGCCGCGCGCCGCGCGCTGGATGGCGTCGACGACTTCGGAAGGCTCCATGTTTTTCAATAAATAGCCGCGCGCGCCGGCGCGCAGGGCGCTGGCCATGTCTTCTTCCTCGTCGCTGACGGTTAGGATCAGCACGGGCGTATTGATGCCTTCCTCACGTAATTCTGTGAGCAGGGTGACGCCGTCTGTCGGCGGAAGGTGCAGGTCGATGAGAGCAACGTCGGGCTGGTGTTCCCGGATCAGCCGCTTGGCAATATCCGGATCGCCGGCAATGCCGCAGACGTGGACGGTGCCGTAGTGTTCCAGAAGCTCGGCCAGGCCTTCGCGAAACAGTGTGTGATCGTCCACCAGGATTACGCGGGTTTTTTCTGTCATGCGGCTATTCCTTGTGGCGCGTGTGGAAAGACTAGGGTGACGCGGGTGCCGCCGCCTACGCGGCTGCGGATTTCCACCAGGCCTTTGATGCGTTCGGCGCGCTCGCGCATGATGTTCATGCCGAAGTGCATGCCAGGGCCGGTGTGGCCGGCGGCATAAAGGCCGATGCCATCGTCGATGATGCTTACGCGGTAATGCGTGCCGGTGTCTTCCACGACGATTTGCACTTTCCGCGCATAGGAATGCTTGCAGATATTGGCCAGCGCTTCCTGCGCGATGCGATAGACCTGCACTTCCTGATCGGGCGTCAGGGCCAGGTCCCTGACCTGGTTGTCGAGTTTGACCTGGGCATCGATTTTCCTTGTGACGCTTTCCAGCAGCTCCTGCAGAGCGGGAACGATGCCGCGTGGGTCCATGCGATGGCGGAACTGGCTGATCAGCTCGCGCAGGCCGGAGTAAGCCGATTCCAGCGCGTGGTCCACGTCGGTCAGGTATTTCTCGGTAAGTTCGGGCTTGTCGCCATCCACCACTTCGCGCAGCATGGCGAGGCGCATTTTCATGTAGGCCAGTGTCTGGGCCAGGGAATCATGAATTTCATTGGCCAGCATCTGCCGCTCGTTCATCAGGGTGATGCGCAAATTCTCGCGGGTGAGGCGGGCGTTTTCAAGGGCCATGCCCAGGTGTTCGCTGATGGAGGCAAACAGCAGGCTGATGTCTTCCGGTATGGCCTGGTTCTTTTTCAGGAAAAGGTTGTACACCCCCAGCAGCGTGCTCTTGTAACGCAGGGGCAGCGCCACCACCCAGCCGTCTTCCATGCCAAACGCCTTGGCGGTATTGCCCTTGCACTCAAAAAGATAAGGCAGGTTCTTGATCGATCCGCCAACCGGCTGCCCGCACAAGGCAGTTTCAAGCGGCATGATGTTTTGCGCGGCCAGGGTTTCCTGGGGCAGTCCTTCCGCCCCGATAATGCGCAGCCCCTTACCGTCCGATGTCAGCACGCGAACGATGCCGGCGTGGGCGTTGGAAAGCCGCACCATGGTGCCGAGGAAGCTGTCGAGCAAATGCTCGACATCCACGTCCATGGAAAGAGACGAGGAAATGTCGGCCAGCACCTGCAGTTCGGGGTTTTTCTGGTAATCCCCGCCCAGCTGCGGGGCGTAGGCGTCTTCAGGGTGTTTTCGCGGAATGGACATGCTTGTCAGGTGCCTTCAATCAGCTTAATTATGCACTGGTGGCAGAGAGTTTAGAAATTTGTTACCTTGCATTCAAAGCCAGTGATCACGATGAATTTTTGCAGCCATTGCGGTTCCCCCCTTGAATTTCGCATTCCGGAAGGCGACAGCCTGCCGCGCCACGTATGCCCTGCCTGCGGAACCATTCATTACCAGAATCCAAAAATGGTCGTGGGCTGCATCCCGGAATGGGAGGACAAGGTGCTGCTGTGCAAGCGCGCCATCGAGCCAAAATACGGCCTGTGGACGCTGCCCGCCGGTTTCATGGAAAACGGCGAGACCACTGCCGAAGGCGCGCTGCGCGAAACCTGGGAAGAAGCGGGAGCGCGGGTCGAACTCGGTCCGCTTTACACGCTGTTCAATCTGCCGCACATCGATCAGGTGTACTTCATGTTCCGGGCAAGGCTGCTGGATCTGGATTACCAGCCGGGCATCGAAAGCCTGGAAGTCCGCCTGTTCGCCGAACACGAAATTCCCTGGGACCAGATTGCCTTCCGCACGGTAAAAGCCTCGCTGGAGCTGTATTTCAGGGACCGTGCCAATGGCGGTTTCGGTTTCCACATTGGCGACATCCGCGCGCCGTCGGGTGTGCTTCAGCCCGGACTCGTGGTTCCCATCGCCACCGCTGCGGCGGTCAAAGAATAAACGGGCTGGGCTCGGCTTTTCTCAAAGCCTGGATTCTGGCCTGGGCCGCCGAGGGATCTTCCCGGTAAATGCTCAGCAGCTTGCCGGCCTGTTCCGCCCAATGGGTTTTGCCGGTTTCGACCGTCCTGAGCAGGTCATCCGCACGGCCGGAGCGGCGCCAAGATTCATAGGCCTGGGTGAGGCTGGGGAAAAGCACCAGACGCAAGCCATCAAAATCCGCCATGTAGTAATGCAGCGAACACCAGGCTTCGCGCTCGATCAAGCCGGGCAGGGTTGATAGGCAATCCGCCAGATTGTCGCGGATGGAGCGTGCAAGCAGCTCGGGGTGACGGTGCGTGAAACCGCTGATCATGGCCTTCCAGTCAGGTCCAAGCAGACGGTCGGCGCGCGCTTCGCCGACTTCGTGCAGGATGACGGCCTCGCTCTCGTTTTCCGTCATGCTTGCGAGCGCGGCTTCCGGCTCGCGATCAAACCCGTAACATTCGAGGGCGGCTTTCATCGCGCCTTCCGGCTTCTTCTGGCCCCACAATTCGACTTTTTCCCACAAGGCTCTTTTCAGCGCATCGGTGCGCAGATAAATGGCGCCGTCCTGATAAGCGGCGGGCAGGGTGGAAAGATCGCGTGCGTACTCGCAACCGGTGACGTAGATGGTGAGGCCTTCGCGTTCTTCCTTGCGCTTGAGTTCGCCCAGAAAGAAATGCGGCTTGCGATAGCGGCCGATGCCCGCGCCATACACATAGCCCTCGGGCTCCAGCGCGGCGTTGACGGCCCCGCTCTCGAAGGGATCGAGACGCTGATCCTTGACCGGCAGGTCGGCGAAGTCATCCTCTTCCAGGGTTTCCCAAAGCGATTCCCGGTGCGTCATCCATTCGCCAATTTCAGAGCGGGGCGGTTGCTGGGTCAGCGGCAGCTCGTTTTCCCAGCGGTAGAACTCGCGCATTTCCAGCAGGTAAGTGCACAGGGTCATGTTGCGGGCGTGATTGGCGTCCGCGATGTGGCAGTTCTTCTGTACCGTATCGACCAGTTCGTGAAAATTGCGCATGAATCTCTCCTGATCAAGCAACATCTGGTTTCATTGTAGCCGTGAAGGAGGCAAAGGAAACCTTGACCGGGCTGGGGTCAATGACCGCGCCGCCGCGCTTCGAAATGCACCACGCTTTGCACGATTTCAGAATAGGGGAAAGTTTCCAGGCCGCCATGCCGGGCCACCGAGGCGTCGATCAAACCTGTCACGTCCGCGACCTCATCCGAACCGGACAGGGATTTTTGCAGGCCCTTCAACCCGCCGCACTGGATTTTGAGTTCCTTGGCATGAGGCAAAGGCGAGCTGGTGGCCGTGATGCGCAAGGCAAACGCGGACTGGCCGCGAAGCAGCGTTTTCAATTCCATACAGCGCGACTGGGCGGCTGCGTCGGCGCAGTTGATCGTCTCCCGCTCGGCAAGAAGATGTTTCTCGGCCTTGCTGCACGCGATGCAACGCGCAAGAACGCCCTTCTCGAAGGCGCAGGGCGTCGGGTTCACCGACTTGCGGGCATCGCGGTAGGCGTCTTCGTTGTATTCACTCATGTGTGTGTTGCTGGAACAAAAGCATGACCACGAAGGACACAAAGTACACAAAGTGAAATGCATTTTTTCCTTTGTGTACTTGGTGTACTTTGTGGTTCAAGACTTGAGGGTTTCAATAATCCTCGCCGGTGGTTGGCGGCTTCTCGCGCACTTCACCCAGCATTTCCTCGGCGTGCAGTTCGTTTTCGGCAAAAATCACCTTGATGGAATAGTTGTCCGCGCCGGTGAGCTTGTTGCGGATTTCCTTGGCATTTGCCGATGCGTCCTTGAACTTGTCGAACTGCGCCACTTTCTTGACGATGCGCATGGGGTGAATTTCGTAAACGAAGTACGGCATCAATGCTTCTCCTGATCAACATAGTATTTGACTGATTTGCGGCGCCCAGGCTGTTTTTTCAAGATCACCACGCCCTTTATGCAGGACAGGTCGGCGATGGGGTGATCAGGGTAGGCCTGGTTCAGCGCATGCAGCGCCCAGCCGGCGTCGCGCTTGATGAGCTGCCTGAAGGTGTATTCCTCGTTGTGGAAGGCGATGACATACGAGCCATCCTTCGCCAGACCTTCCGGCTCGATGACGATGATTTCGCGATCCAGAAATTCCGGTTCCATGCTGTCGCCCAGCACCATCAGCGCGAACGGCTCGGCTTCCGAGCAGGCGCCGAAAGCGCTGTCTGCCGGTTGATCCGCGCTGACGACGGGAATGTTGACGGGTTTGCGTTTGAACTCTTCCATTACAGCCACCTTACCAAATAATAAATTCTGAATCCTTCCGATGATCGGGACGGGCCGATGACGATCGCCGGATGCAGGTTTTCCCCAGCCCGCTCAAGTGCTTCGGACTCGCTCGCGACGGGTTCAACCACGCCCTCCGGATAGCGCTTGCGCGTCTTGTTGGGGCTGCGGATCAGCGCGGGCATTTCCTTAGACTGGGCAGGATCGAGATATAACTTCATCAGGGTTTTACCGGCGCTCTCAGAATTTGCACTGCCTGGCTGATGGGCGCAACCAGCGGTTCGATTTTACGCCGCATCAGCGCACCAACTGCGGTATTGCGCAACAGCCACGGATCGGCGGTCTTGCCAGTCAGGCCGGACAGGGCCAGCATGGCTTCGATGTTCTGCCGGTATTGCGGCGCGGCGCTCAAAACTTCAAGCAGGCCTTGCGGCGCGGCCTGTTTACTTGACGACAAGGCTTTGGCTTCGGCTAACAGCTCATCAAGATTTTCCGTTTTAACAGGGTATCCCGTGGCATGGAAATAGCGGCTGATGGCATCCAGCAGCGCATACACCACCAGCGAGGTGGACGGTCGAGCCAGCACTTCCGAAACGGCCTTCAGCCAGGTTTGCCCGTTGGCGGAAAGCAGGGAAAGAAAACTTTCCGCGAATACATTGCCGCATTCAGCCAATGGTTTGAGCAGGCGCGAGGCCTCTGCTTCATCAGAACGAGGCGGCTGATCGGCGGGCAGTTCTCGAGGCAGAAATTCCAGAAATCCGATGAAGTAATAGGGCACACCCTTGGCCATGCGCCACAGCTTGGCCGTGGTCTGCTCGTCGGCAAGCTTGCCATACAGCACCAGCCGGATGGTGTGCATGCGAGCATCCGGGTTTTCTTCAAACGGCAGATGCTCGATGAGAAAATCAGCCAGCACCTTGCCCATTTTCCCCTGCACGACCGCATCCTTTTCTAGCATCCAGCGCGCGACCTCCATGGAGGGCTGGCACCACCAGGCGCGCCGGGCAAGCTCGTCGGTGAGGCTGGGCGCATGTGCGACGGCGACCACAGCTTCCGGCTCACCAAGCAGCAGCAATGCTTCCAGATTCTTGTCCGAAGTTTGACCCATGCGCGTCCAGCGTTGCAGGTAAACCGGATAACCGCCCGGTGAGCCGAGCGCGTGGCCGCCAAGAAATTCCTTGACCCTGCTGATGTACTGATCGGCACGGCAATTGGGATGCAGCTGGATTCTGGCTTCGCCGTTCTCGGTCAGCGCATACAACGTCATCGCACCTTCGTCGATGCGCACCGCCTGGACGGGATTGGCGACCATCAACACATTGAGGCGCAGGTTGTCTTCGGAGGAAAGTTCAGCTTGCATCAGTTCGACAGCATTTAATTCAACTGGATGCGCCGGCCCCAGGCTACCGGTTTCTTGCCCTTCACCAGCCAGATGACCGGATAAGCGGGCGGCGTGGGTGGAAAGTCAGCGTCAGCATCGGTGAAATACACCAGCGCATCAGGGCGCAAATTTTCCTGCTCCACCCACTCGAACACGGGCGCAAAATCGGTACCGCCGCCGCCTTCGAACGCGCGCGGCAGGCGAAATTCTTCCCAGGGCTCAAATACCCAGGGGCCGTCTTCGGCGAGTTTGGCATCGCAAGCCAGCAGGGTGATGCGCACCGTCAGCGCGCCCTTGATGGCGTTGATCTCGGACAGGAACTCGGACAGTTCTTCCTCGCCAATGGAGCCGGATGTATCGATGGCGACGATAAGATCGCACTGCGAGCTTTTCAGTGAAGGCAGGATCATGTCGCCTTCACGCCGTGAAGGCCGCATGTAGTTGTAGTCGTTGCGCGCCTGGTCGAAGAAGTAATGCGCCAGCAGCGAACGCCAGGGCAGTTTGGGTTCCAGCCATGCATCGACCATGCGCGCCATGGCGCCACCCAGCTTGCCGGCCTGTTGCGCCTGCTGCGCGGCACTGGCCAGGTACTGCTGCCATTTTTGCGCCAGTTCTTCGCGATCCTGCGAGGTCAGGGGAACGGGCAGGTTGTCCTTGTCGTCATTTTCGCCCGCTTTCTGTCCGGATTGACCTTGCTGCGGATTGGGTTTCGCCCCGCCGCCTTCGCCTTGTTGCGGTTCCTGATTCTGCGGCTGCGATCCGCCGCCGGACTGACCCTGCTTGTCCTGTGGCAAATCTTCCGGCGGAGGTTCCTGGCTTTGCCCACCCTGGCTGCCTTCGGCATCGTTGTCGTAAAGATGCTGGTCGAGTGTTTCGTTGTCGAGGTTGTCGTCCAGGCAGGGATAGATTTCCTCCGCGCTCATGTTCTCGAACTGGTTCAGTACCACGGCCTCGGGTGGTGGTTGCAGGCCGTCGTTCATCAAGATCGGATTGATGGCGAAATCACAGGCCAGATCCCATTTTCGCTGGATGCGATGGCCGCGCCGTACGAAATGCGTGAGTGCGCAATGCAGCGCCTCGTGCGCCAGCACGAACTCGACCTGCGACAGCGACAGTTTGTCGATGTAGACCGGGTTGTAATAAAAACTCTTCATGTCCGTGGCGGTAGTCCTGCACCACGGCCCGGCCTCGATCATCGGCAGACGCAGCACCAGCGCGCCCAGGAAGGGCTTGTCCAGAATCAGACGCGTGCGTGCCGCCGCGAGCTTGGTCGCGGGGTCGTTGGCGTAGGTGATCGGGTTGAGGTTCTGCGGCATCGTGCTGTTCATTCAGTTGCAAGTTTCAAGGTGCAAGAGTGGCGCTTCGCGCCTTCAAGAAAAAACCTTGGGCCTTGTAACTTGGAACTTGTTATTCATATAGAACGATATCCGCCACCTGGTTCGCCCAGTTGGCGAACTGCGGGACGGCAAACAGGTTCTGGCCGATATTGCGATGAATGTCGGAAACCAGCATCACGCCCATTTCCTTCAATGGAAACTTTGCCGCGTAATCGAGAATGTGGCCGAGCATTTCCTTGAGGTTGTTGCCGTTCTTGTTGCGAATGGCGCGCGCCACCAGCGCGGCGGCAACGGCATATTGCAAATCGGTGTCGCGTGGCACGTCAGCGGGGCGGCCTTCGACAATGGCATCCAGATCGGGCATGCGGGACAGATTGGCGAGGTAGGCCGAAAACTCAATCCCTGCTGCCTGGCCCACGCAGGCCGCCAGCGCGGGGCCGAGCAGATCGGGCTGGTCGCCGAATTTTTGCAGCGCGCGATGGGCGAATTCCCACGAGCGTGGCGTGGGGAAGGCGGTGGGATTGCGCGATGGGTCGAAGTCGAATAGCAGTTCGGGCCGGAAGCGCAAAAAGCCGATCAGCCGGTCGTCGATATTGTTTTCGTAGGCCCACTGCGACCAGTCGTCCAGATTGGCCTCCACCTCGAAGTGTGAAAAGCGGTTGGCCAGCGGCGCGGGCATGGCATAGGTCACGCCGCGGTCGCCCTGACGGTTGCCGGCGGCGAAAATCGCCCAGCCCGGCGGCACTTCATACGCACCCAGGCGACGGTCGAGTATCAATTGATAAGCTGCTGCTGAAACCGAAGGCGGCGCGGAGGTGATTTCGTCCAGAAACAGAATGCCCTTTTCGCCGTGGCGTTTTGCGTTGGGCAGAATGGCGGGAATTGCCCATTCCACGCTTTCGCCGGTCCTGAAGGGAATGCCACGCAAGTCGGACGGTTCCATTTGCGACAGGCGGATGTCGATTACGGGCACGCCATGCTTGGCGGCTACTTCGCTCACCATCTGCGACTTGCCCACGCCGGGCGGGCCCCACATCATCACCGGGGTATGGTGGCCCTCGGCGGCGCTCAAAAATTCGCGTTCAAGAATGGGAATAAGCTGGGCGGGACGCATAAATCGAAAAGCCTTCTTTAAAGTTGACTATTTTACTCTGGAATAGGGTGGGCGTGACTTTTGGGATAATGGCACGTGGAATGATTTGAAAGGATTGTAAATGAACAGATTCAATACATGGCTTGCTTGCGTGCTGCTGGCCGGATGTTCAAGTTTGCCGATGGGCGCGGTGGCGCCCAAGGTCAGCGTGGCGGAAGTCGACGTCAAAAGCCTGGGCTTGTTTGAGCAAAGATTCGACATTGGCTTGCGCGTCACCAACCCCAACGACTTCGAAGTGAAAATCGAGGGGCTGGATTTTGACCTGGAAGTCAACGGGCGCCCGTTTGCCAAGGCGCTTTCCAGCGCCACGGCCAGGATTCCGGCGGCATCCAGCACGATCATGCATGTCGAAGCCATCACCGAATCAAAGAACATCATCTCGCAAGTCAAAACCATGCCGTTTGAAATGCTCAAGGAGGGCGTTCCCTACAAAGTTAAAGGTCGGGTAAAAACCGACAAGACCGACTGGATGCCGTTTGAACACAAGGGCGTTTATGGCGCCGACGAAAAACCCAAGGGGCAGCGTACCTGATGACTCTATCGCGTTATGCGCGCCATATCCGGCAAGTTCTGTGGCTGGGCGCGCTGATCGGCGTGACAGCCTGCGGCAAGCCCGAACCGGAGGCGGCGTTTGACGAAGGCCCCAAAGGCTATGTCGAGTTCTACCTGCCTGAAACGCAAGGGGTTGAAAGCCTGCACCGCGATGTGCAGATTTTTCATGTACTGGGTGGCGAGCGCGAGTTTCTGGGCATGACGCGCAAGTGGGGTAAGCTGTCCGAAGCCCGGCGGGGACTGACTGCGACATTGCCTCCGGGCAGACATGATTTCGTCATTGCCGCCGAGGGCGCGGAAACCACGGCCAGCATCAAGGTTGAAAAAAACGGCTATCACCGCGTTCGCATCGGTTACACGGGCATCAGCAATCAGCAGATGATCGGCGCCACAGAGCAGGTGCAGTTCAGTATCCAGGCAGAAGTCGAACCCCTTCAATAGATACTTGCCAGCAGAGCGGGCATGCCGGCTGCGTTACAATCAGCCAATGTTTTTTCGATGTATCGACCATGAAATTAGGTACCCCTCTCAGTCCCTCCGCCACCAAAGTCATGCTGCTGGGTTCGGGCGAACTCGGCAAGGAGGTCATCATTGCGTTGCAGCGCATGGGTGTGGAAGTTATCGCGGTTGATCGTTATCCGAATGCGCCGGGCCATCAGGTGGCGCATCGCCACCATGTCATCAACATGGCCGATGCCAAAGCGCTGCGCGCGCTGGTGGAGCAGGAAAAGCCGCATTTCATCGTGCCGGAAATCGAGGCCATCGCAACCGACGAGCTGGTAGACATCGAAGAGGATGGGCTTGCCATTGTCATTCCCACCGCGCGGGCGGCCTGGCTGACCATGAACCGCGAGGGCATCCGGCGGCTGGCGGCGGAAGAGTTGGGCCTGCCCACTTCGCCCTATGCCTTTGCCGATTCGCTCGAAGCGTTGCGTGCGGCGATCAACGACGGCATCGGCTATCCGTGCATCATCAAGCCGGTGATGTCGTCGTCAGGAAAAGGACAGAGCAAGGTCAACGGTCCGGACGAACTGGAGGCGGCTTGGAAGTATGCCGCCAGCGGCGGGCGAGTGGATCAGGGCCGCGTGATTGTCGAAGGCTTCATCCGCTTCGACTATGAAATTACGCAACTGACCGTGCGTTCCCGCAGGGCAAACGGCGAGATGGAAACGCATTTCTGCGAACCCATCGGTCATGTGCAGGTCAACGGTGATTATGTGGAATCGTGGCAGCCGCAGCCCATGTCCCCTGCCGCGCTTGAAACCGCGCGCGGCATGGCAAAAGCTGTCACTGACAATCTCGGCGGACTGGGCATCTTTGGCGTGGAACTTTTCATTCGGGGTGATCAGGTCTGGTTTTCCGAGGTCTCCCCGCGCCCGCATGACACCGGCATGGTGACGATGTGCACGCAGCGGCTGAATGAATTCGAACTGCACGCGCGTGCGATTCTGGGTTTGCCGGTGGATGTGAGTCTGCATCGTCCCGGCGCGTCAGCCGTGATTTATGGTGGCCTGGATGCAAAAGGCATTGCTTTTGAAGGCGTGGATGAAGCGCTGCGCGTGCCCGAATCCGATATCCGGCTGTTCGGAAAACCCGAAGCCTTCCCGCGCCGGCGCATGGGCGTGGCTTTGGCGAGTGCCGATACCGTGGATGAGGCGCGTCGTCGTGCCAGGGAAGCGGCATTCCGGGTCAAGCCGGTCTCTGCCTGATGACTGATATACGCGCAAACATGGAAACACATTACGAACGCATCGGCGGCGACGAGTCCATCCGCAAACTGGTTGACCGCTTCTACGACCTGATGGACGAAGACCCGGACTATTACGGTATTCGCAAATTACATCCCGCCGATCTCTCCGAATCGCGCAACAAACTGTACTGGTTTCTTTCCGGCTGGACCGGCGGGCCGCCGCTTTATACCGACCGCTTCGGCCACCCTTTTTTACGCAAGCGTCACATGCCGTTCGAGATCGGCGAATCCGAGCGTGACCAGTGGATGGCCTGCATGAAGCGCGCGATGAATGACGTCGATCTCGACGAAAAACTGAAAGCCGAACTGACAGCGGCGTTTTTCAAGACGGCGGACTTCATGCGCAACAAAGAAGGTTGATGAAAAAACTTGTAGCCGTTCTGTTGTTGGCAGGTGGATTGTCCGGCTTGGCCTGGCTGGTGCTGGACAACCAGCCGCGCGTGGAACCCGGCGATCGCATTCGTCGCGCGGACCTGGTCTGGGCCAAGCAGTTGTTTGAACGCAATGTTCCGTCATCGCGCGCGGCCAACACGCTGCAAACCCTGGATTTGTCCGAGGAGGAAGTCAACCGCTTGCTGAACTACGCCGTGGTGGTCAAACCTGTCAGCGGCGTGTCGGCCAATCTCGAACCGGACAAGGCTGAAATCAACCTGACCTTGCGCGTGCGCCAGACCCCTTTTGGCAACTACCTCAATTTTTCCGCCGATGTATCCAATATCGACAACCGGCTTACCATCACGCGCATGCGTCTGGGCGGCTTGCCTCTACCGGCGTTTCTGGGACGTGGCGTTTGGTGGGTCGCGCATAACTGGCTCCAGCAGGATGCTTCGCTGTCCACACTGTTGAAAGCCGTTCAGCGCATTGACATGCACGAGGACCGGCTGAGCCTGGATTATTTGTGGCATCCAAAGTTGCTGACCATGCTGGAGCGCAAAGGCGCGGAAGTGCTGATCGGCCCCGATGAGAAGGCGCGGCTGCTGGCCTATGCGGAGGTTGTGCGTAAAATCGCGAGCCGGTACCCCAATCACAGCCAGCAGCCAGCGCGCGAACTGGTTGAATCGGTGTTCCGGTCTGCGGCAGAGCGGGGTGGAGAACCTGCTGCGGAAAACCGCGCTGCCCTGACCGCGCTGGGCGCTTATGTCGCCGGCGTCAGCCTGCCGCAGTTGCTGGAGGGAAAGGGCCGCACCACGCGCCGTGCGCCGCCGGTATTGCTGACGCTGCATGGCCGTCGCGACGCGGCGGAACATCTGCTGATCGCCGCCGCCCTGTCCGCCACTGGTGGCAGCCGTCTGGCCAATGCCATCGGTCTGGCCAAGGAGGAAGAAGACATCGAATCCGGTTCCGGCTTCAGTTTTACCGATCTGGCCTACGACCGCGCGGGCGCGCGCCTGGGCGATCAGGCCACGGGTGAAGCCGCCGGATCGGTGTTGAAAGGCTTGCGGCATCTGCCGGATGATGCGGCGCTTTCCCCCAGCTTTGCCGATCTGCCGGAATTCCTGCCGCATCAGGAATTCCTTCGCCGCTTTGAAAAGCCTGGCAGCCCGGCCTATCAGCGGCAGATCGAGGAAATCGACCGGCGGCTGGCCGCACACCCGGTTTACAGGCAATAAAGCCGCCAGGCGTCACCGGCTGTATATTCAAATCTGCTAAAATAACGGGCTTTTCCCTTACCGGCCCGGCTCCTGCCAGAAACCTATGTCCCGCAAGCTTCGCAACATCGCCATCATCGCCCACGTCGACCACGGCAAGACCACACTCGTCGACCAACTGCTGAAGCAGTCCGGCACCTTCCGTGACAACCAGCAGATGGATGAGCGCATCATGGATTCCAACGACCTGGAAAAGGAGCGCGGCATTACCATTCTGGCCAAGAACACGGCCATCAATTACGGCGACACTCACATCAACATCGTGGACACGCCCGGACACGCCGATTTCGGCGGCGAGGTGGAGCGGGTGCTGGGCATGGTCGATGGCGTGCTGCTGCTGGTGGATGCGGTGGAAGGCCCCATGCCGCAAACACGTTTCGTCACCAAGAAGGCGCTGGCGCTGGGCTTGCGGCCCATCGTCGTGGTCAACAAGGTGGACCGGCCGGGCGCGCGTTCCGACTACGCCATCAACGCCACGTTTGACCTGTTCGACAAGCTCGGCGCCACCGACGACCAGCTCGATTTCCCCATCGTCTACGCATCCGGCCTGAATGGCTGGGCGTGCATGGACCTAAAGGATGCGCCCTCATCCGGAGGCAGCGCTTCCGACATGAAGCCGCTGTTCGAAGTCATTCTGAATCATGTGCCCGAACCCGTGGGTAGTCCCGATGCGCCGCTTCAGTTCCAGATTGCCGCGCTGGATTATTCTTCCTATGTCGGCCGCATTGGCGTTGGCCGCATCCGCAATGGCCGCATCAAGCCCGGCCAGATGGTTGCGGTGGCCTGGGGCGAAGACGGCGATGTCAAAACCGGCAAGATCAACCAGGTGCTGGGTTTTCAGGGCCTGGAACGCATTCTGGTCGACGAAGCCGAAGCCGGCGACATCGTGCTCATCAACGGCATCGAAGACATCGGCATCGGCGTGACGATTACCGACAAGGACAATCCCCGGCCGCTGCCCATGCTGAAAGTGGACGAACCCACGCTGACCATGGACTTCATGGTCAACAGCTCGCCGCTGGCCGGTACCGAAGGCAAGTTCGTCACCAGCCGTCAGATCCGTGACCGGCTCACCCGGGAGCTGCTGACCAACGTCGCGCTGAAAGTGGAGGACACCGGTGATGCCGACGTGTTCCGGGTTTCCGGACGTGGCGAACTACACCTGACGATTCTTCTTGAAAACATGCGCCGGGAAGGTTTCGAACTGGCCGTGGCCAAGCCGCGCGTCGTGTACAAGGATATCGACGGCGAGAAGTGCGAGCCCTACGAAAACCTGTCCATTGACCTGGAAGACGACACACAGGGCGTGGTCATGGAAGAAATCGGCCGCCGCCGTGGCGAGCTGACCAACATGGAGTCGGACGGCCATGGCCGCACGCGCCTGGAATACCGCATTCCCGCTCGGGGCCTCATTGGTTTCCAGAGCGACTTCCTCACCATGACGCGCGGCACCGGACTGATGAGCCACGTGTTCGACGAATACGGTCCGGTCAAGGCCGACCTGCCCGGCCGCCACAACGGCGTGCTGATCTCGCAGGAAAACGGCGAGGCCGTGGCTTATGCGCTGTGGAACCTGGAAGACCGCGGCCGCATGTTCGTCAGCCCCGGCGACAAGTTGTACGAAGGCATGATCATCGGCATCCACAGCCGCGACAACGATCTGGTGGTGAACCCCATCAAGGGCAAGAAACTCACCAACGTCCGCGCATCAGGCACCGATGAAGCCGTGCGCCTCACGCCGCCGATCAAGCTCACGCTCGAATCCGCCGTCGAATTCATCGACGACGACGAACTGGTGGAAATCACCCCCAAGTCCATCCGAATCCGCAAGCGGCATTTGCAGGAACACGATCGCAAGCGGGCGGCGCGAGAAAGCGCCTGACATACCCAGCGACTATTGTTGTTTGTTGCTTGAAATGTCGCAGACAATGGCGCCGACATAGTGCCTGTTTCCCTCCTTGAAAGGACTCAGGCTTACTTCGAGCGGAAAATGCCCCCCGCCCTTGCGACGGCCAGTCAATACACGTCCTGTTCCCATTGGCCGGGCAACAGGCTCGTTCATGAAGTTCGCTCTCAGCGTCCTGTGTTCGATGTGCACCGCTTCGGGTACCAGGATTTCAAGCGGCTTGCCCAGCAGCTCGTCAGGGTTGTAACCGAACATTTTGTCCAGTGCGGGGTTTGTCAAAACAATCCTGCCTTCCGCATCCACTACCAGCAGGCCGTTGACATTGGCCTTCACCACCATGCGATAGCGTTCCTGTTCCCTGCCCAGGGCTTTGGCTGCTTCCGCTTCGGTTTGTGATTTTGCTGCAGCTATCTTGGCCTGTTGGCGCCCGTTAATGGCAAGGGCCAGCAAGGCGGAGAGAATTCCGAATACAGCAATGACGATCGACGATACCGTGATGACGGGTTTCCACACGTTGCTTCGAATCATCGCCAGTTGACTGGCCGGAAGGTGTGAAACAACCAGCCATTCGGGAATGTCCTTGATTCGGCTGGCATCCGCCACCTTGAGTGGATAAATGCTGCTCCAGGTCCACAGGCCATCCGCCAGTTCCACCTGATCAGCAGTCCTGCTGGAAATGATCTTCCAGGCCTCCGGATAACGCTGACCCAGCGTGACGTAACGATTGAACATGAACCCCCATTCGTCTTCCTTATTGATGGCCCTGAGCCAATATCCTTCCTTGTTCAGCAGCATGACATGATCACGCTTGTTGCCCATCGCTTCGGTGAAATGGTCAAGCAGAGCATTTGCGGCTACGTTGATAATGAGAATGCCGCGCAGGCGTCCACTGGCATCCTGTACCTGGCTAGCTAGACGCAACGTCGGTTTGTAGGGAATTTCAATCTTGCCACCCTCGACGTTCAGATCAAGCGAGGAGATATAAATTTCACCTTGCTTGAGCTGCATCGAATTCCTGAAATAGTAGCGTGTGGCCTTGTTTTGCAGCAGCTCCCCTGGCACCCGAACAGGGCGGCCATTCACATTGTTAACGCGCACCTTTTCAACGCCATTCTCGTCAATCCAGCGTATGTGGTCATACGTTGGGTTATATGAAACCAGATTCATGAGAAGAGCTTCAAGCTGTTCCATGGCACGGCCGTCAGGGTTGTTGACTGCCTGACTCAGGACCTTCTCACTTGCAAGCGTAAGCAGGTGTTGCAGTGGATCCTGCAGTTCGCTATCCATGCGACGCACACCCAATACGATGCTGTTGATCTCGTCCGCCTGGATAAGGCCAAGTTCCCCTTTAATTCGGTCATGCCCCACATACCAGGCGCACGCCATGACCAGCAGCACAAGCGGAAGAAAAAAGAGCAGGAACAGGCGGATGGGGAAGGCGGTTCGTGACTGTTTAACGACTGTGGGCATGATGTTCTTTCAGCGATGCCGGAAAGTTGCGCTATCGGGGTTCGGCCAGCCAGGATAGCCCGAACAGCAATTTAACGTGCTTCAAGAATTATATAGGCAAAGATTATTGGATTCCCTGGTTGAGGGGGAGGGCACAATTGATAACCGATCAGTCGGTTCCGACGAAACCTGGCGACTTGTACCGCCGGTCAAACTAATGCCCTGGCTTACGCTGGAGCCTGCAACACCGTCCGCATTTCGTCTTCGCTGACCGGGTATTTCAGCACGGCGTGGATGGGAAACAGCTCCAGCAGCTTGCCGATGTGGGGCGCTTCACCGGGTTGCATGACCACGATCAGCTTTGCCCCGGGCGCCCTGGACTGCAAGGTGCGCAGGGTGACATCCAGGTTCGAGACGGTGTTCCCCGCGTAGTCGTTGCCCCAGCCGTAGATGAATTCACCCAGAAAAAAATCCGGCGCCTGCTTCTGCAGCGCGCGGTGCAGATTGCGGGCGGAGTCGAACCGTTCCGCCACAATACCCAGTTCGTCGTATAGATCGGGGAAATGAGGGAAGAACGGAGATTCGACCAGAGAGAAGAGGGTTTTCATGCGTTGACGGTTTGATGGCGTTCAGTGGGTATTGTGCCGAAAATACGAGGCAGCAGCTGTAACAATCTCCTTGGTTTGCTTATTTAAGATAGCGCTTAATCGTGGCGGCAAGCCGTTTCGATCCACGCCTGATCTCAAACAACTGACCACGCACGGTTTCATCGAATCCAATGAAGAACAGTCCTGGTGCTGATGTTGTCTCCCCCGATCGAAAACGGGGTTGCCCTTCTCCATCAATCACGTCTGGCACCTTCAAAAACTTTTCGAGTCCGGTCCGGAAACCAGTCGCGGCAACGACGACATCGATTTCCTCGCTCGATCCGTCTGAGTAGAAGACAGTGTTTGAATCGATATGCGCGATCGCCGGGCGAACCGTGATACGGCCCAGCTTCAACTGATGCACGAATCCAGCGTCGATCACTGCGGGTCTGTGGGCAGTGAATGGTCCCCATGCGGCCTTGGCAAGACCGAATCTGGTCAGGTCTCCAAGGGCGAGGCGTCGCAGTGCCGCGCCAACACGATCAATCACACGTGGCATGCCGAGTGGCATCAAGGCGATGCCCAGAAGCTGGACGGGGATGATGCCCAGCATTTCGCGCGTGACGATGGGCGGCGCTGTCCTGACTGAAACCGAGACCGATCTGGCGCCTTGCGCTGCAAGATCGGCAGCGATTTCTGCGCCGCTGTTGCCCAATCCGATCACAAGGATTTTTTGTCCCCGGTATTCGGTACCGCTCGTGTAGCTGGCGGAGTGGAACGCCCGCCCACCAAATTTCTCCATGCCTTCGAAAGATGGGAAGCGGGGTTCGGCACACTGGCCCGTGGCGATGACGACAGCCTTCGCTTGATGTGTGCCATGGTTTGTCGTGACTTCCCATCCGGCTCCATCGGTGCCTTCCGGAATTTTCCGTACTGAGCTAACACGCTCTCCATGCGAGACATCAAGCTTCAGAACCTGCGCATAATATTTCAGGTAGGTGGCGTATTCGTCCTTAGAAAGGTAACGGGGGAAATCCATTGGGATCGGGCAATGCGCCAGCCCGGAAAAACGCCGGATGGTGTGAAGCTTGAGGCTTTGATAGCGCCGGGACCATGAATCGCCGACATGTTCATTCTGATCGAGAATCATCGAGGGAATACCATGCCTGCCCAACGCGGCGGCAGTGGAAAGCCCGGCCGCGCCGCCGCCGATGATGAGTACGGGAGCCTCAACTCCTGGCATAAAACAACCCCAGGGCATGGAGGTAGGACGCAAGCACGAAATGGAAAACGATTGGAATCGTTCCGCCAAACCAGCGCTGATCCGGACGGCGGCGCATCCTGACAACATAACGGGTCGCCATTGCCAGGGCATAAACGGCGCTGAAAGAAAGGAGAAAGTCGCCAATGGCTGCACTATTGGTCGCCGCAATTCCACTCACGGAGCTGAATGCCATGTTGATCCACACCATGACGGCGATCAAGACAAGCTGGATCGGCAGCAGTATCGGGTATGGAATCAAATTCCACTGCCACATCGGCGGCAACCACTTGCGGGGCTGGATTGCCACCAGCACCTGGCCAGCTACGCGCAGCACGAATAGGCCGGTATAAAGCCACAGAAGCGGGGCGATTGCGGGCGCTTTTCTGCTTTCGACCGAGCCAGCCCACAGCATGATCATCGTTGCGGCGGTGATGGTCAGGACAATGAGGAGCGTGACCCTTGTCGGAAGGGGGGTCGTGTCGGAGAGCCTGGCTGCACGGGATTCGAGTTTGTCATGCATCGGAGAGCATGTTGCGGGTGTGACGGTACCAGTCGCTCTGGAAAAGATCATCGGGGTCGTATTCTCGCTTGAGTTGCAGGAAGCGGCGCATTTGCGGATAACACGTCTCAACCTGATCACGCCTGGCCCAGCGGTGGTAGGTCAGGTAGTAACTGCCGTTGCGCTTGATGGCAAGATCGATGAGCCGGCGAAACGCTTCCGCAGAATGAGCGATGCCGTCAGGTGTGTGTACCGTGTGCAGGTTGAAAATCACGCAGGCCCAGGGTTCCCTGGCCCATGCCAGAAAGGAATCTTCGTCACGCTCGATCAGGCGCACCGTGCCATAGATGAGATCGACGCCATGCGCGCGAAAATCTTTCGCTACATCGGCCATGAAGCTGGCAAGCTGCTCCCTGGGCACATACAGCTCCGTGATCATTTCGCTGGCCTTGTGCGCGGCGCAAAGTTTTTCGTCAAGCCAGTGGTGGTACCCATCTTCGTAATCGGCCAGCTGATGGCGGTCCGAGTAGTAAAGCTGCCCGGAAGTTTCCAGGTAATGCTCGCTGTAAAGCTTGAAGGCAAGCGACTTGTCGGTGTGCGCCAGGACTATCAGCCGCCGCCAGTCATCCATCGAAAGTTCCCGCCGGTGATCCGAGGGCAATGTGCATCGTTCAGTCGGCCGATAGCAGGAAAACACGCCCCTGCGCAGGAAATCGCCCGAAGCCGGGTCGATGGCAAACTGGAAATCTCCATACAGGAAACCGTCCTCGATGCGGCCCTTGAAAAGCCGGCCCAGCTCGTCAATGGAGGCAAGTTCGACCACGCGCTCCAGCACCTGCCTGCGCACGAGTCGAAGCGTCGCTGAATAAATGCAGCCAAACAACCCATAACCGCCGGTAACCAGACTGAGCAGCTCGGCATTGCGGGTACGGTCGCATTCAATCAGTTCACCGCGAGCATTCACGATCCGAAGAGATTCGACGTCAGAGATGAAAGGACGCATGCGCAAGCCACGTCCATGGGCATTGGCAGAAATTGTGCCGCCGATCGTGATGCGGTCGGCACCCGTTTGTTTCTGGGCGATCACCCAAGGGGAATGCATGCCGGCCTGGGCGCTTTCCAGGTAATCGACCAGCGTGGGCCACTGGATGCCGGCCTCGACATCGATCAGGCCATGCTGTACATCCAGACTGAGAACGTGATCAAGCTTCCGCGTGTCGAGCACCAGTCCGCCAACGCAGAATTGCTGTCCACCCATGGCGCCACGCCCACCCGCGATGGAAACCGGAACCCCCAGCGTGCGCGCCCTTGTAAGGCCATCGCGTATTGCCTGTAGCGAATCAACCGGGATGATTCCAGTGGCTTCCGAGGCATTCAGCTCGGAGTGGATGTCATTGAGTACAACTCCCAATTTTGCGTGCGGCGGCAGTCTTGATGCCAGAGTCAGGCCGCGCTGTCGCGTCTGCTCTTCAACAGCAGCATGCTGGTTCCGCCCACCCAGACAACGTAGAAGACGAGGTTAAGAAACCCGGCACCATGTGGAGACCATAGTCCGGCATGATTGAGGGCTGTGGTGCTGGCGATGGCCCACAGTGCTGCGGCAATGCTGACCCATCCCCACCATGCGGGAATGAAGCGGGTGCGGAAAGCCGCCAGCGCAACCGGCAAATACCAACCGGCGCTGAACATGTTCTGGCCGGTATCGATGACCGAACCCAGGTAGAAAATGACCGCCACCGTGTCAGCAGTGACCTCGCCGACACTCAGGAAGGCCAGCCCGCTACGCATGATGGTCGCGGCCGAGCCGAGTGTCAGTGCAACCGCGAATGCCAATCCCGCTGCCACGGCCAGCAGGGTCTCATCGGCTTTTTTCATGGCCATGACCAGCGCAGCCATGAACCAGATCAGAGCCAGCGAGGCGAGCCCCTGAAAGAACATGGACCCAATCACACGATCGGGATTGTTTGTAAAGAACCCGAGGATGATTGCCGGATCATCAGCAACAGTCGGCCCGTTCCCATAGATCAGCCAGCCCACAAAAAACAGGACAAGGCTGATCAAGCCATTGGCGGCTGCCAATCGATCCCATGAATTCTTGCTCATCGCTGCTCCCCTTTCAGGATGTCATTCGAAGCTTTGCTACCCTGATTGTAACTATTGTGTGGCTGCCAAGCACTTTCTATGCTGATGCAGGGGGGTGGTGGCGCTTGGGGAGGGCCAGGCTCTTTCAATTCAGTCGTTTGAATTCATTCAATGCCCAGCAACTCCACATCAAAGATCAGCACGCTGTCGGGCGGGATGGTGCCGGGAATGCCTCGCGCGCCATATGCGGTTTGCGATGGGCAGAAGAGCCGGGCCTTGCCGCCCGGTTTCATTTTCTGCATGCCCTGCGTCCAGCAGGGGATGACGCGGTCCAATGGGAAAGTCGCCGGCTCGTTGCGCCGGTAGGAACTGTCGAACTCCGTGCCGTTCACCAGCGTGCCGCGATAATGCACCTTCACCGTGTCGCTGGCCGAAGGGGCCGAACCACTGCCCCGCTTCAGGTGTGTCACCACCACGCCCGACGGCAGTTTATCTGCGGCCACGGGCTTCGCCTGTGCGCCGAGGTTGACGACAACTACCATTGTTGCGACAAATAAATTAATAATGTACACAGGGACAATTCCTTGTTGTGGGAACGGGAGTTAAAGGCTGCTGATTGGCTATGCGGAAATGGATTCCAGAACAGCGGCTAATAAGTTGTCTTGTAGTTGTAAGGGGCAGGCCTATCAAGCCTGATGATGTTTCACTTGGTTACTACGGATTCCTCGATTCTAATCGGGTGCTCGGTCAAACCAACGCCATACACGATGGGATTAAAGGCTGTCGTCTGTCTGGATAAGGTAATGATGACGTAGTAGTAATTGTTCACGAAATCCAGAGTCTGCCCACTGAATGCTTGGGAAGATATTGTGATCGGGATACTTGGTTGTGATGCAGGCAGCGATCCGAGATTGCGGCCGACCGATGCAATATTGGTGATATTCCCGGAAATTTTGTTGACGCCTTTCAACTCGGCTGAAGTCTGCACATTCGTGATTACGTCACCGAGAATTTGATACGTGAGGCTCAGATAGAGGTTGTCAGCCAGCCGACCGGTTGTATTCATCAGCGCGCTGGAGCTGCCTACATTGCACGCGAAGTACATGGTCCCCGTCATGTTCGGGTTGAACCGCAGGCGTCCATTAGCATTGGAGTATTGCCTGGCATTGATGGCTTCTGGATAAGGCACGCAGGAAGTTGCGGCGGCATACCAGTCCGCGCAATGGCCAGGAGTTGCGGCCAAACACAGAGTAAACAGGCTGGTAAGGCGAATCGTGGAAAAGGACTGCTTCATGGGCACACCTCCAATTGATGTCTGCCTGTCGTCACCATGAAGTGAAAACGTGAGCAGAGTCTAAAAAAACCATTATGGACTGCTTTCATCGCTCGCCGTCAACGAATTGACCGGCTGCCTGTTGTCTGCCGACTTGGAGTGTACTTTGAGCAAGGTACCTTACGCTCGCTTAATTAATCAGGCCGAAATGAGTAAAAAAACAACAACCAAAAGATTTGTGGATTTAACCTTGAGCGACGTGCTTCAGATAAGGTTTTTTGAATTGTAAAATACGCTGAGATTCTTTTAAAAATACCTTATGAAAACCGGAGAACGTTTAATGGCTATCAGGAAAATTGGATTGTTGGCAATTGCTGGTTTGTCGTTTGTATTCACCACACCATCATTTGCAGGACCGGGCGGCTCATGGACTGGACTGTATGTCGGTGCACAAGCCGGCTACGCCTGGGGCGAGGACGATACTGCTAATACAGTTGCCTTGGACTGGGACGGTGAACACGATATCGACGGCGCAACCGGCGGTGTCTTTGCTGGCTACAACTATCAAAAGGACAAGTGGGTTTTTGGTGTCGAACTTGATGCGGAGTTGTCCAATGTCGAGGGCAGCGATACGACATGGTTTTTCGGCGATTCGATAAATGCGGAAATAACCTCCCGCGCTTCTGCACGCGTACGTGTCGGCTATACCTATGATCGTGCACTGCTATATGTGACCGGTGGTCTTGCCATTGCCAATATCGATACCACGTATATTGATGGCGGTGCCTCGGACAACTACGATCAAACAAAATCTGGCTGGACCCTGGGGGCTGGTGTTGATTACGCCCTCACTCAAAACTGGGCAGCGCGACTTGAGTACCGCTATACGGACTTAGGCCGAGTTTTCAACTTGACGACCAATACAGACGGTTGTTGCGGCATGAATAACGACATTACCGAGCATGCTGTTCGTATCGGTGTTGCTTACAAGTTCTGATTGGTGCAATAGAACCCTGTCTGGGAGTTTTCCGGAAAGCAAAAAGGCGCAGCTAGCTGCGCCTTTTTCTTTGCCTGATCAGCAGCAGATAATCTTCCGGTCATCTGCAACCAGGTTGGATGACACTCCAACTCAGCGCCAGCCCCTCGGGCACTGGCCAAAAACATGCGCGTATTCCGCATCGGTATCGATGCGCGCGCGGCTTGCATCGAATTTGTCCTTCCAGGTTGAAATCAGTGGGGCCGTCAATTCCTCGATGCGCGCCATCGTTGCCGCGCGTGCCGCTTCCGCCGAGGCGGCCTTGGCTGGCTTGCTCGCACGAGGTAGCCCCGCGGTCTGCACCGCCTTGATCCAGTCGCGGCTGAAATCGCTCAGTTTGAGCCTGGCCTCGGTCACATGTTTTAGCTCATGCGTTTCGATTGCACGGTACTCGCAACTGCCCTGCGGCCAGTTAATACCCGGTATCCATACCTGGATGGGGTCCATGGTCTGGCTCACTTTTTCCACCCAGTAGCATACCTGGCCATTTTTCGCCGGCATGGTCTTGATGACGGCATCCAGCTTTCCGGAAAAACTGTGCGCCGTCAGTGCCACACGTTTCGGATTGGGCGGTATCTTGCCGCGAACATCATCCAGCGTGAGCGTGGTCATCTTCTCGACCGTCCATGCGCCTGAACCCGGTTTCACGCTCACATCAATCGGTCCCGGCGTATCGCGCTGCGGCGCGCAGTCCTGAAGCAAGGCGTAGTAAAGCGTGGGCCCGGGCGTGGACACCTTGCGGGTCAGCGGATCAGGCGAGGAGGGGTTCATCCTGACCTTGTCCGTATAAACATCGCGATGCTCGTTGTAAGCATGCCGGACACCGCCGGGACAAGTCGCCATGCACGAAGCCGAAGTTGCCTTGTCTATAACCGACAGATCGACCAGATCAATGCCCGCCTTGCCTTCAATGCTCATGGATACATTGGCCGTGCACTTCGCCACGCAACCTGCCACCCGCGCCTCGTAGCTGAAAGGAAAATTACCCGAACCCTTGATGACCTGGGTGCTCGTGTCGCGCGTCAGCGGAATCACAGCCTTGCCCCGCCATGTCATGGTGCCGCCTTCCATCGGGAAAGGCTTTTCGTCGTAGCGAATTTCAAAATCCGCATAAGGCACCACCTCGGCAAAAACCCGTCCCGAGAGTACAAACAGCGCCACGCAGGCAAGGTGTTTGAGAGTGTTGGCTGGATTTTTCATCGGAGGTTCAGTGGCATGGACTCTTTCATCAATTCGAGCCAGCACTGTAGCAAAGTTTACCCGTCTTGATTATTGGTCCATAATTCAAGTGATGGAAAAGCTTCGCAAATCCTCTCATGGCGGCAGGCGGCCAGGCGCGGGACGGCCCAGGGTCGAGACCACCCAGCGTGTCCGCGTGCCAGAAAGCCTGATGAACGTGGTGCAGACGATGGTCGATGCCAAAAAGCTAAAGGCGGTGGCCCTGTTTCCCAGCCCGGCCCCCTCTCGACTCAAACTCCCGCGCTTCGGCCATCACGTCCGCGCGGGTTTTCCCTCGCCGGCCGATGACTACATCGAAGCCTGGCTCGATCTCAACGAGCACCTGGTCGAGCACAGGGAAGCCACCTTCTTCGTGCAGGCCAGCGGCGATTCCATGACCGGCGCGGGCATCCAGGAAGGCAACCTGCTGGTGGTCGACCGCGCGCTGGAACCGCGCCATGGCGACATTGTCATTGCCGTGGTCGATGGCGAGCTTACCGTCAAGCGCCTGGAAAAACGCCGAGGCAAAATCCGTCTCATTGCCGAAAACCCGGCCTATGCCCCCATCGAATTCAAGGATGGCCAGGAACTCACCATCTGGGGCGTGGTGACCAGTGTCATCCAGAAGTTCAAGCGATAGAAGACGACTGCGAAACGTTTCTCAATATCCTGCCATGTCTGATGCCCTCACCAAGGTCAAACAATGAGTTTTGCACTCATTGACGGCAACAACTTCTACGTCTCCTGCGAACGGGTGTTCAACCCCAGGCTGGAAGGCAGGCCCGTGGTGGTGCTGTCCAACAACGACGGCTGCGTGGTGGCGCGCAGCAACGAAGTGAAAGCATTAGGGGTCAAGATGGGCGAGCCGTGGTTCAAGTTGCGCGACCTCGCCCGCAGGCACCGCATCATCGCCCAGTCCAGCAACTACACGCTGTATGCCGACATGTCCAACCGCATGATGGCGATCCTCGGCAGCTATTCGCCGCAGCAGGAAATCTACAGCATCGACGAATGCTTTCTCGGCCTGGATGGCCTCGAACATCTGGATCTCATGGCCTGGGGCCAGCGCATGCGCCAGCAGGTCAAACACTGGCTGGGCCTGCCGGTCTGCGTCGGCATCGGCGCCACCAAAACGCTGGCCAAGCTGGCCAACCATTGCGCCAAGAAAGCGCTTGCCGGGCAGGATGGCGTGTGTGACTTCGGCCGGCTTGCTGCCACGGAACTCGACGACCTCCTTGCCCGCATTCCGGTGAGCGAAGTCTGGGGCGTGGGCCGCAAGCTTACCGGGAAGCTTGCGGCAAGAAACATCACCACCGTACTCGATCTGCGCGATGCCGATGCCCGCACCCTGCGCGATGCCTTCTCCGTCATGCTGGAACGCACGGTGCAGGAACTGCGCGGCACCTCCTGCATGGAACTGGAAGAACTGGCCCCCGCCAAAAAGCAGATCGTGTCCTCGCGCGCGTTTGGTGCCTATGTGCATACCCTCATCGAACTGGAAGAGGCCGTTTCGCTGTACATGGCGCGCGCCGCCGAAAAGCTTCGCCACCAGCATTCCGTCGCCGGCGCCGTGCAGGTGTTCATCCGCACCAATCCGTTCAAGGACGACCACCCGCAATACCAGGCGGGCGTTACCGTGCCGCTGCCGTCGCCCACCGCCGACACGCGCCGCCTCACCCATGCCGCCCTCATCGGGCTCAAACATCTGTTCAAACCGGGCTATGCTTATCAAAAGGCAGGCGTCATGCTGATGGAACTGCGCGAAGCCGGACACGAACAGGGCATGCTGTTTGCAGAACCCGTGCCCGACCGGCCCCGGCTCATGGACGTCATCGACCGCGCCAATGAGCGGTGGGGACACGGCACGCTGAGGCTGGCGTCCGAAGGCGTTGACAAAGCCTGGCACATGAAGCGCGGCAACCTGTCGCCTGCCTGGACCACCAACTGGAACGAACTGCCACAGGTACGCTGACATGTGCGGACGCTTCGCCCTCAAGAACCCCAAGGCCATCAAGGCCGCATTCGACGTGGACGAACTGCCCGAAGACCTGAAGCCCCGCTACAACATCGCCCCCAGCCAGGACATCGCCATCATCCGCTTCTCGCCCGCTGGCAGAAAACTTTCCATGGCCCTGTGGGGGCTGATTCCCTCGTGGGCGAAAGAATCCGACAAAAGCTATTCCACCATCAACGCGCGGGCCGAAACCGTCGACAGCAAGCCCACATTTCGCGGCCCCTTCAAGCATCACCGCTGTTTGATCCCTGCCGACGGCTTCTACGAATGGCACGAAGAGGGCGGCATCAAGCAGCCCCACCACATCAGCCGCAAGGACGGCGAACCCTTTGCCTTGGCCGGCCTGTGGGACCTCTGGAAAGGCCCGCACGGCGACGTGCTGTCCTGCAGCATCATCGTCACCAGCGCCAACGCGTTCATGAAGCCCCTGCACGACCGCATGCCGGTAATTCTTGACCCAAACGACTACGAACGCTGGCTCGACCCGGACAACCACGACACAGCCAGCCTGAAAAATCTGCTGGCGCCCGCGCCCGAAGGCCTGCTTACCGAATGGCGCGTCAGCCGCGAACTCAACAACCCGCGGCACGAAGGCGCGGGGTGTGCGATGCCTGTGGATGAAGATTGATTGGCAATGCAGGGATTGAAGGAACTGAAAGTTGCAGCGGTTCCATTTTTTTATAACAGGAGGTGATTTGATGACTGACAAACGCTGGTTCCAGATCATGAACAATCTGCTTTATCCGGCAGTTCTTGGAACACTTCTCTACACCTTCGTTGATACAACCGTGCCTTCCATAGGGCTTGATGATCCAGGACTGTGGGGGGCATGTGCACTGTTTGTGCTATTCATATTTGACTATGCGCATTCATCGAGTGAAACCGTAAAGGAAAACTATGACGGCAAGAAGTTTCTTTTCGATTTCCTCATCATTTCGTTTCTTTTCCTGGCTGGAAAAGACGTTCTAAACGATTCTGTGCTGCCAAACATTGACTATGTCTGGTGGCTGTTCTTGTCAAAGCTGGCAGCAGTGGGCTGGGAGTTCAGCGAGCGTAAGGACAGGCAAAAGTCCAATGCCGGAAAAGCGTTGGCAAGGCCAATGCCAATAATCGGAATTGAAACGGATATTGCGCTTTTAATTGCCTATGGATTTTTATGTGGCATTGCCATGGCTCAACTCAACTGGTGGCTATGGGCAACAGCAATTTGTATGGTTGTCGATGCCGGCTTTTACTGGAAGTATTCCTTCAAGTAATAGGAAGCGGAGTCAGGGTGTCCGCCATTAAATCATCAGGACGGCCCTTTCATTGAGTGGCGGCGAAGCCGCCGTGGCAATCCAGAATTTCCTGGTGTGCGGTCTGCACCACATTATTCCTGTCGATAAAAATCGGGCAGGTCGGCGTGTTGTCCGTTTTGCGGGTTAACAAGAGCCTGTGACCAGTCATAACCGTAAGCCTGAATGACAACCCAAAACCTATTACTTTCGATATAGAGACTGGCCACGGCAAAGTCATTAAAATGTCGCGGCCTTCACATGAGAAAGGCGATTTTGGGAGAGCATTTTGAACAAAAGCATTTTGGCGTTGTTCGCCATCACCCTGCTCGGCACGGGCTGCGCGTCCATCGTTTCCGGGCAAAACCAGAGCGTATCGGTTGAAACGCGCAGCAAACAGGGGCAGGCCGTATCGGGTGCAAACTGCAAACTGGTCAACGACAAGGGCACCTGGTTTGTCTCAAGCCCAGGTTCGGTCAGCGTAAGGCGAAGCTACGACGACCTGCTGGTCAATTGCGAAAAAGAAACCCAGGATGCTGGCCTGGCAAGCGTGAAGTCCTCCACCAAGGCCATGGCATTTGGCAACATTATTTTTGGTGGCGTGATTGGCGCGGGCGTCGATATCGCCAGCGGTGCGGCATATGACTATCCGACCTTGATCACCATTGTCATGGGTGAAAATCTCACCATCGACGCACCGCCTGCGGACAAGGCCGAGGACAAGGCCAAGGAACCCAAACCCGAAACCACTGCTGGAACTGTCTCTGCCATCGCGGCAAAAGAGCAACCAGCCGCAGTCAATCCTTGAGTTGATGGGCAGAGTTTCTTGCCCAGGCTGTTACAGCCTGATTGTCCACGGCTCAGTGTCACCCTGAATCACCTGCCGGTCGATCCAATAATCGGCCGAGCAGTTATTGAAGCGCAAAGACCTGATACCTGGGCACGACCGCTAATTGGTTACACCGTCATTGCAAGGCGGTGAAGCCGCCGTGGCAATCCAGTATTTCCTAATGCGTGGTCTGCGGCGTATTCCTGTCAATGTAGAACGGGCAGGTCGCGCTGCCGTCCGGCTTGCGGATCAGCTCCTCGCTGAAATCCGCATAGGTGCGGGTCAGCAGATGCTTGCCGGCATCGTCCTCATAGCGCGCGCAGTGTTCGGACAAAGCGCAGTTGGAAGTCATGAAGTAAGTGTGGGTCATGGGTTGTCTCGGTTGAAATTGAAACCGTGGTCTGCCCTTAATGTTCCTGTCTCAGACACCCTTTTTGCGGCTAAGGGCGATCCATCCGGTCAGCATCCGTATTTCATAAACGAGGAATGCAAGAATCAAAAGGGCCAATGGCACAAACGCGGCAGTCATCACTGAGTCCGCATCCAGCTGCCCGGCGCTGACCAGGCTTCCCATCAAATAGCCCGCGCCCGCGCCAAACACCATGAGCATGATCAGGAACAGGCCGATCACCAGGGCAACGACGAACCATTACAACTGAAGGCGGAAGTGAGACTCCAGCCATGTCCCTTTCGCTCGCCCTCTTCGCCACAGGTTGATGAAAAAACCCGCCAGCAGCAACGGCGGAAAAATCCAGCCGAAGACAAATAGCGCATACGCAACATGGGTGTACAAGCGGGTAATGGGCAGAGCGGCAGGCTTGGCATTGGTGGAAAAGTCTGGCGTAGAGGGTTGGTTCATGGATAGTCAACAGGGTGGTTGGTTTTTATCAGGGTGCTTCGAGAATTATTCGAGTCTGGCCCGTTTAATTCCGCGCCCCTCATGGCAGGGCGCGGCGCCGAAATCGCGAAGACGTTGACGGAGTTGGGGTAGTCGCATAGTGGAGTGGGTAGCACGGGGGGGCGGGCGGATCAGGGGGGCAGGGTGAGGGTTTTTGCGGGGCAGATGAAAACGTTATGCAAAACCGTGCGTCGGTCTCCTATTAGTCACTTAAGTTCCAACCGAAATGCAATCTGTTGTAACAAAGAGCTTTCGGTCCTTAATAATCGCAGGAAGACCGGGTCCTTGTATGGATTTTCCTTTTGCCTCATCGAGAGCGAGTGATTCGTTCAAGCTCAGAAGAAATGTCAGGCCATCGCTGCCCTTGCTCATGCCATAGGCATTGCGCACAGCAGCGTCGAGGGTGGCATGTGCATCCTTTAGCGGTGATTTCCCAGGTAGTTCCAGTGCACGATATAAATCCCTAAATGAGAGGTTATGCATTTTTTTAAGTTCGTTGCGCAGCTTACGCAAGGCGCCAGCTGCATCCGCCACGGCCTGAACTGCCTTTAAGGAAGGTGCCTGCGGCCAAGGGAAGGAGTCAAAAACCGTGTTCGACGTATAGCGAAAGCGGCCGGTGAGGGTTGAACAGCGGTTTGTGAACCAGACCCAGTGCAATTCTGATTGGAGCACCCCAAATGAGTAGTCATCATCAAACGGGAATACCATGACTGCATCGTTCGGTCGGATGGTGGGGCTGACGAACTCGAAAATTGGACGCAAGGTAACGCGCCCACAGGCAATGTATCGAGAAAGTCCGTTGATCGCTTCAAGCATGTCCTCCCGGCCGTAGGAAAGAAGCCACCATTTCTTCAGAAAGTTCTCGTGGTGGTGATTCACCTTGGCATTGGGATTGTCCTTGCGCGCTTCTGCGTTCCGCTCTTCCTCTTCTTTGGCGGCTGCTTGTCGATCAGGCAAGACAAGTTTTGTGACACGTTCGAATAGAGATTTATATGCTTGCGCTTCCAGCAGGCTACGTGGCTGGAAGTCGATTACATAGCGCTGCGGCAAACTGTCCTTTTGACCTATAAGCTCGTTGGCGATCAGATAAGGGAACAGGACGTCGCGACTGTTGGCCTTGGCGATGATCTCGGATTCGGCTTCTTCTTTGGACAACAAGAATCCCTCGTGCCCATGTGTTTGCCCCTGGAAACAACCGCCCTTGGCCGCGTTTGCACGCAGGGTCTTGGCTTGCGTAACGTCCAGTTCTGCACTGAGGGATGGGCCGATGGAATCCAGCTCGATATAACTCCATCCAGATGCCGGATCATTTCCCTCTTGTCGGTACAAGCGCTTCTTGCCGGATTGTTTGCCTTTGATCCAGTTGACTATCGAAACATCTACGGCTGCATCACCGGACCACTTCATGGTTGATACAGCCTCGGTGATGGTGCCTCCTTCCAGGGTGATGTAATCAAGGCCGCCTGTACGTGAGTAGTTTTGGCGGATGGTATTCGTGCCGACCAGGCCAGCACGTTGTCCTTGCTTGAGATGGTCGTGTGCCAGACGAAACCAGTAGACGCAATAATCGGCACGTCCATCAACGTCAGGAAAGCGATCGCGCACGCGATTGATGTACGCGCGCCCCAGTTCCTTTTGAATCTTGTTCTTGCTTTGGTAGGGAGGGTTGCCGACGATCGTATCCACATCAGGCCAATTGATAAAAAGAGCATCGCCGCACACGATGTTGGCGTCGAGGTTGTCGAGTGGAAGTGCATCATCCTCCAGCGCAAGCTCAATCTGTTCGCGTTCCAGGGCTTTCCTCGCTTCGTCGAGGGCGAGCTTCTTCGCCAGCATGAGAGTCACCTTGGCAAGTTCAACCCCGAAGGAGTCCTGCTCCAGACCGAAAAACTGTCTCGGATTGATAAGGCTCACGGCCTTAACGTTCTCTGCGAAGGTGGTTGGACTCACAGTGCTTTTGATCTTCTGTAGCAGCTCGATTTCCAAGCGCACTAGCTCGCGATATGAGACATAGAGGAAGTTACCACTACCACAGGCCGGATCGAGGGCCCTGAATTCGAGCATTTCCTTGCGAAGGGCGAGAAGCTCTTTCATGGTTTCGGCGCTTGCGATGCGAGCTTGCCAAGGCTTCACAATCGTCGGGGTAACGATCCGCAGTATGTCCGCCTCGGAGGTGAAGTGGGCACCATAGGCATGCCGCTCTGCTGCATCCATGCTTTGTTGGAAGATTGTTCCGAATACCGCAGGGTTGACCTTTGTCCAGTCCTTTGCGGCAGCTCCTTCGTTCGTGCCGATCAACTCAAGCTCGGGCTGTGTGAGATCGATTGGGTCGATGTTCGCAAACACCCCCCCATTGAAGTACGGAACTTTGATAAACCGACCTCCCTTCGCAGCCTTCGGGTTGTTCATCTGTTCGAACAGTCCCCCGAAGAGGTCGTAGGAGTTCTGGCCGTGGCGCAGGCAATCTTCAGCTAAGCTATAGACCATCCCTGCAGGCAGCAGGCCAATGTCTTCTGAGAACATGGCCACGACGAGTTGTAGTACGAAACGCTGTGCACGGGAACGATCAATGCCGCGTGCAGTGAGGGACTTGAAAAGCTGGGCGACCTTGTCGGCTGTTTCGCGTGAAGCTGCTTCGCGATCGTTGCCGAAGATCGGCTCACGTTCTTCCGCGAATAGGAAGTTGAGAGCCGAATATCGCTTGGGCAGCTCGGCGGTCAGGACAACGTCGACAGGCTCATCGATTTGCTTGTCAAAATCGTAGATCCAGAATTCATCGAAGTTGCAGAGTACGACGTAACGCGGCCGGTTTGGGACCGCGTGAATCCAGTAATCAAATGCCTGCTTGTGGTGGAGGAAGAGCTTTTCACCCCTCTTCTTCATCTCGAGAAGCAGGCGTGGCTTCCAGACTAGGTCTGCAAAGCTTGTGCCCTTGGTGGATTGCTTTTTGATGCGGAATTCAAGTTCGGCGCCGGCCTCCTTGTAACCTTTGTGGCCGAAGGCTTGGAAAAGCCTGTCGCAAAAGACCTGTGCTTCGCCTTTCTCATCGCCCTTGAGGAGGGCTGTGTAAGCAACAAACTTCTCAATGTCGGCGGTGACTTCGCTCATTCAGGCTTACTTCAAAAATAAAAAGGGTTTACCAACTTTATTCACGCAATAACAATATCGCGTGCGATAAGAATTAGAACCACCAATGTTATGTAGAAACCCCAAATGGAGAACGAAAGGATGGCATGGAAACGATGCTGCCATGGGTTGCCACTCGGGGTTACTGCATACAAATCGCCAGGGCTGGCTTTGCCGGAGTGGAGGCGCTGTACGAAATTGTTGTATGTCTCACGAAATCCTTTTTCGAGAGCTAAATAATAGCCATCAAGCGCAAAAAACAATAACGTTGGAATTAATGCGATGTAAGCGAAATCTGGTTTTCCTTTGTCTGCCACAATAACCAGAATTGCGGATACCACCGTGATGCACCAAGCTTTTGATGAATTACTATTTGACGCCATTCGTTCAATGACACCCTGAAGAATACTTAGGTGTGACTGAACCGAAGGTGAAGCTTCCGTTAGAAATATCGGGTTATCCTCAACCATAGTTGTTTCTCACCCAAATTGCGTTCTCAATCCAGTCGGAAAGATTGGTGGCGATATAACGATAGACGTCTTGGCTGTTCCAATACGGGGGATCATATACGGGCACAACATTCGCCAAGCTTTGTCCATCCCGATTCACCGTGAAGTGCGAGAACGGGTTCGAGCCTTTTAAACTTTGAATCCCAAATCGATCTTTCAGCTTGTGGATATGGATCCCCAGCAGCCCCTTGTTGTTGTTCCATGAGTTCTCAATCTCGTAGTCGACCCATTTTCTCTTCGCGGTATTTTGGCCAATCAATACAATAGTGCAGCTCTTGCCCTTAAGCTGAGCGTCAATCCAATTCTGAATAGCGCGATCGCCACCCCTCTTAATGGCTTCCCAATCGTTGTCTCTCGCCGGTTGGTTACCATCTACGACGCCGATGTTGCGTACCTGCGATGCACGCCAACTGTCGGGCTGGTAGTGAAAGCTAAAAAATGTGCTCCTCTTAGGCATTTGACAGCCCCGTAATTAAAGATTCTGCTCTCGCACTGAATTACCCATGCATTGCATGCAACCAAGAAAAAGGCGCAGTCCCCTGCGCCTTTCTCCATCCCAGCCGGTCAATCCCAGCTCAATGCCCCACCCGTCTGATACTCCGTCACCCTTGTCTCGAAGAAGTTCTTCTCCTTCTTCAGGTCGATCATTTCCGCCATCCAGGGGAAGGGGTTGGTGGCGTGGGGGAAGAGTTCGTCCAGGCCGATCTGCTGGCAGCGGCGGTTGGCGATGAAGCGCAGGTATTCCTTGAACTGGCTGGCGTTCAGGCCGAGCACGCCGCGCGGCATTGTGTCTTCGGCGTAGCGGTATTCCAGTTCCACGCCTTTCTGGAACAGGGCCTTGAGGTCTTCCTTGAAGGCGTTGGTCCACAGGTGGGGGTTTTCCAGCTTGATGGTGTTGATGAGGTCGATGCCGAAGTTGCAGTGCATGGACTCGTCGCGCAGGATGTACTGGTACTGCTCGGCTGCGCCGGTCATCTTGTTCTGCCGGCCCAGGGCCAGGATCTGCACGAAGCCGACGTAGAAGAACAGGCCTTCCATGATGCAGGCGAAGACGATCAGCGACTTCAGCAGTTTCTGGTCGGCCTCGGGCGTGCCGGTCTTGAAGTTGGGGTTGGTCAGCGTGTCGATGAAGGGGATGAGGAATTCATCCTTGTCGCGGATGGACTGCACTTCGTGATAGGCGTTGAAGATTTCGCCTTCGTCCAGGCCCAGGCTTTCCACGATGTACTGGTAGGCGTGGGTGTGGATGGCTTCTTCAAACGCCTGGCGCAGCAGGTATTGCCGGCACTCGGGCGCGGTGATGTGGCGGTAGGTGCCCAGCACGATGTTGTTGGCGGCCAGCGAATCGGCGGTAACGAAGAAGCCGAGGTTGCGCTTGATCAGGCGGCGCTCGTCTTCGCTCAATGCAGTCGGGTCTTTCCACTGGCTGATGTCGCGGCTCATGTTGATTTCCTGCGGCATCCAGTGGTTGGCGCAGCCGGCCAGGTATTTTTCCCAGGCCCATTTGTACTTGAAGGGGACAAGCTGGTTGACGTCGGTGGCGCCGTTGATGACGCGCTTGTCCGCGGCCTGCACGCGGCGGAAGGCGGGCGCGGGCACGGTGGCCTGCGAGGTCTTCAAGAGCGATGCAGGAATGGGCGTGGCGCCCGCGCCGGAAGGGGCGAAGGGTTGCAGGGCCGGGGTGGCGGAAAAGTCGTCTTCAAAGTTCAGCATGTTGTTCGTCTCCTTGCTTCAAGGTTTTTACTTCCTCTCCCTTGAGGGGAGAGGGTTGGGGTGAGGGTGGGTTCATTGTGTTGATGAACGTTTCCCACTCCCCGAATTCTGTTGGCCGGGGGTTGCCCGGCGAAAACCGTCGGGTTGTCACCCGACAAAACCGTCGGGGGTTGCCCGACAGCAAGTCACTTTTCTTGCTCCGCCAAGAAAAGTAACCAAAAGAAGGCGGCCCCGCTGTGCTGCTCCGCCAAAAAACCCTGGCGGAGTAAACCTCGGTAGAGGACTTGAATTGGGCGGCTGCGGAACTCGCGCTTCGCGCTCAGACAGTCCTCGCCGAAAACTCCCAATTCAAGTCCTCTCCCTCGGCAGCCCAGAGGGGGAGTAAAACCCAAATCCCCCGGCGCTTCGCGCCACCCCCTTTATCAAGGGGGAAAATCCGGTTCAGCCTTGCCGCCTTTTTTCCCGTCTGCGTGGCCGCAGACAGAAGGTGGAGGGCGGAATAGCGCGGCGCAGGATGTCTGAGCCTTGCTTCCTTACTCTTCATGGCAAGGCGAGTTCTGCGCCGCCCGCCCGGAACCTTCTGGCTAAGGGCACCCGAAGGGCCACGCAGCCGAGTCGTCTTTCTTTGGTTCCTTTCTTTGACGAAGCAAAGAAAGGAACTTGCTGCCGGGCAACCCCGGCCTAACGTCATCAATTAAGCAGCAGCTCCGAAACGGAACAGCGTTTGTATTGCAACTGCGATAGTGTCGATGGTGATTTGCTTACCTCCTTCTTTGAGGAAGTCTTTTACCTTCGACCAATTACTTTCATCAGCGATGCCGTCGATGAAATCATGGCCTTCCCAAGTTATTTCTTTGATAAATACGGCCGCTGGAATGTCGGTATCTTTAGTTGAGTCTTTAATTAAAGAGCCTTTCAGGTAGCCTTTATCAATCAGCAATCGCTTGTTGTATTTGATTGCATCTTCTGAATAACCATTAATAGGGCCATTCCGATTGTCATTAACTGCGGCAAGCATGATTGCTCTACAAAGTTCCATGTCTCGCATGTTTATCTCCTTTACTGACACGCCTCGCACTCTTCGAATCCGGGATCGCCGGGGCGCAGGGTGCAGGCCTTGCCGACGATTTCCGGTTCGGGCAGGTTGCTGATGGTGTTGGCGGCACTCATGGCGCCCATTGCCCCACTGCCGCCGTGTGCGGACACGGCGTTCAACTCGCCGCCGCGGCCGGTGGATTTCTCGGCACTGGTCGCGCCCAGGGTGCGCAGGTAGTACGTGGTTTTCAGTCCGCGCAGCCAAGCGAGCTTGTAGGTGTCGTCGAGCTTCTTGCCGGATGCGCCGGCCATGTAGATGTTGAGGCTCTGCGCCTGGTCGATCCACTTCTGGCGGCGCGAGGCACACTCGACCAGCCACTGCGGTTCGATCTCGAACGCGGTGGCGTAGAGTTCGCGCAGGTCGGCGGGGATGCGGTCGATTTTTGCGAGTGAGCCGTCGAAGTACTTGATGTCGGCGACCATGACTTCGTCCCACAGGTTCAGCGCCTTCAGGTCTTTCACCAGATACTTGTTGCTCATGGTGAATTCGCCGGACAGGTTCGATTTCACATACATGTTCTGGTACGTGGGTTCAATGGAGGCGGACACGCCGACAATATTGGCAATGGTGGCGGTGGGGGCAATGGCCAGGCAGTTGGAGTTGCGCATGCCGTAAGACTTGATGCGGCTCCGCAGGCTGTCCCAGTCCATCGTTGCGGACATGTCGCACTCGACATAACCGCCGCGCTGTTCGGTCAGCAGCTTGATGGAGTCGTGCGGCAGGATGCCCTGGCTCCACAGCGAGCCTTCGTAGCTGGAATAGCGGCCGCGCTCGGCTGCCAGTTCGGTGGAGGCCCAGTAGGCGTAGTAGGCCACGGCTTCCATGGAACGGTCGGCGAATTCGACGGCGGCGTCCGAAGCGTAGGCGATGCGCAGTTCCTGCAGCGCGTCCTGGAAGCCCATGATGCCCAAACCAACCGGACGATGCTTGAGGTTGGAATTGCGCGCCTTGCCGACGGCGTAGTAGTTCACGTCGACGACGTTGTCCAGCATGCGCATGGCGGTGTGGATGGTGGACTTGAGCTTGTCCAGATCCAGCGCGCCGTTCTTAAGATGCGCGACGAGGTTGACCGAGCCCAGGTTGCACACGGCGATTTCGGTGTCGGAGGTGTTCAGCGTGATCTCAGTGCACAGGTTGGACGAGTGCACGACGCCGACATGCTGCTGCGGGCTGCGGATGTTGCACGGGTCCTTGAAGGTGATCCAGGGATGGCCGGTTTCGAACAGCATGGACAGCATCTTGCGCCACATGGTGGTGGCGGGGATTTTCTTGTAGTGCTTGATCTCGCCGCGCGAGGCCTTTTCTTCGTAGCGGACGTAGGCGTCCTCGAAGGCCTTGCCGAACTTGTCGTGCAGGTCGGGGCAGTCGTTGGGGCTGAACAGCGTCCAGTCGCCGTTTTCCATCACGCGCTTCATGAACAGGTCGGGAATCCAGTTGGCGGTGTTCATGTCGTGGGTGCGGCGGCGGTCGTCGCCGGTGTTCTTGCGCAGTTCGAAGAACTCCTCGATGTCCATGTGCCAGGTTTCGAGATAGGCACACACGGCGCCTTTTCTTTTTCCACCCTGGTTGACCGCCACGGCGGTGTCGTTGACCACTTTCAGGAAGGGCACAACGCCCTGCGACTTGCCGTTGGTGCCCTTGATGCGCGAACCCAGCGCGCGGATCGGCGTCCAGTCGTTGCCGAGGCCGCCTGCATATTTTTGCAGCAAAGCGTTTTCCTTGATGGCCTGATAGATGCCGTCGAGGTCGTCGGACACGGTGGTGAGGTAGCAGGATGAAAGCTGGCTGTGGCGCGTGCCGGCATTGAACAGCGTGGGCGTGGACGACATGAAGTCGAAGTTGGACAGCACGCTGTAGAACTCGATGGCGCGCGCTTCGCGGTCGACTTCGTTCAGGGCGAGACCCATGGCCACGCGCATGAAGAAGGCCTGCGGCAGTTCGATGCGCTTGTCCTCGATGTGCAGGAAGTAGCGGTCGTACAGGGTTTGCAAACCAAGGTAGCCAAATTTCAGGTCGCGGCCGGCGTCGATGGCCTGGCCCAGGCGATGCAGGTCGTACTGGCCCAGGCGCTCGTCGAGCAGTTCGGCCTCGATGCCCTTTTTCACATAGGCGGCGAAGTAGGCGGCGTATTCCTCGGCCATCTGTTCCTGCGATACGGCGTGGCCCAGCACTTCGTGGCGGATGGAATTCAGCAGCAGACGCGCGGTGACGAAGGTGTAGGCGGGATCCTGCTCGATGCCGGCGCGGGCGGCGAGGATCAGGGCCTTTTCCACTTCTTCCATCGACACGCCATCGTAGATGTCGCGCAATACCGTTTGCAGGATGGGTTCTGCTTTTACTTCTTCACCCAGGCCTGCGCAGGCGGCGGTAATGGTGGCGGACAGGCGGGCGAGGTCGAGCGGTTTTTTCTGGCCGTCTTCAAACACGTGGATGACCTGGTCGGCCACGCCGGCGGCTTTCTGCGCGGCGCGCTGGGCAGCGCGTTCGGCGTTGCGCTTTTCGCGGTACAGCACATAGGCGCGGGCGACTTCGTGTTCGCCGGAACGCATCAGCGACAGTTCGACCTGGTCCTGGATGTCTTCGATATGGAAGGTGCCGCCGGCCGGCTGGCGACGAATGAGCGCGGCCACCACCTGCTGCGTGAGCGCCTCGACCAGTTCGCGGATGCGCGCCGAGGCCGCGGCCTGTCCGCCCTGCACGGCGATGAACGCCTTGGTCATGGCGATGGCGATCTTGCCCGGCTCGAAGCCGACCACCGCGCCATTGCGGCGGATGATCTTGTAATCGGAATAGGGGGTTTCGGCGGGCGGACTGGCGGGCATGTCAACAATGGAACGGGATTCGGTGGGCTCGGTGGCGGTTTGCAGCATTTCCTCTCCTCTCAGGGCGCATCGATGGGAAGCTCGTGCGCTGTTTAACGTTTGGGCCCCGTAGGGAAGGGGCTTCATATCCAATGACTGTCCAGAGCTTATCCACAGGGTTGTTCACAACATATAGTGGTTTCGCCAGAACGCGAGTACAAATTCTAGTGGGGCAGAACCCCCTGTCAACACTCTTTTGTAAAAAAATTGATGGGGGTAAAAGCGGAGTGGATAGGTGCCAGAAAGGACAAGGGTTTGCGCGGGGGGTGTGCTCAAAAAATCATCACGCACACGCACTGGCGCGGGGTTTGGCGGGAAATGGCCCCGAATGCGTTGGGGGACAATTTATTAAGTAAAACCGTAATTCCTTATATAGAGAATGGACGTTTCCGGTTCCCCGCGAAACGCGAAGTTTGGACAGCTAATTCATTGTTTAAGAAGCGCAATTCTTTTGCCATTTTGTTCCGGTATGGCTTTGAGCCTGAGGCGGACTTCACGGCTGTCGGGTGTCAGGGCTTGTCGTGGACAAGCCGGGGGCGTCTGAACATAATGGCTTCATGCTGAATATTGCCCAGGTCGAGCGCGAAACCGGACTGTCCAAGGACGCGCTGCGGGTATGGGAGCGCCGGTATGGATTTCCCCAGCCGAGGCGGGACGACAATGGCGACCGCCTCTACGACCTGGAACAGGTGGCGCGCTTGCGGCTGATCAAGCGGCTGATCGATCAGGGCTATCGCCCCGGCAAGCTGCTGGCTTTGCCGGTCGATGAGCTGGAGGCGATGGCCCGGCAATCGATGGCGCCCGCACCACCGCCGGCGAATGATGCGGCGCAGGTGCTGGAAAAGGTGGCGGCCAATGATCATGCGGGCTTGCGCTTCGCGCTGAACCGCCTGCTGGCCCGCCGGGGCCTGCATCATTTCGTGCGTGATATCGCGCCGCAGTTGAACAGCGCGGTGGGTGAGGGCTGGGTATCGGGCCGGCTGAGTGTCTACCAGGAACATCTGTATACCGAGGAAATCAGCCGTGTGCTGCGCGCAGCGATGGCAAACCTGCCTGCGGTGACTACACCACCGAGGATACTGCTGACCACGGTGAGCGGCGAAGCCCACGGACTGGGTCTGCTGATGGTGGAAAGCCTGCTGGCGTCGGAGGGCGCGCAATGCATCAGCCTGGGAGCGCAGACGCCGATGGAGGACATTCTCAAGGCGGCAACGGGCTGCAAGGCGCAAGTGCTGGCCCTGTCGTTCAGCGTGGCCTTTCCGGCGAGGCAGGGCCTCGCGGCTTTGCGCACGCTGCGTGCCGGGCTGCCGTCAGGCGTTGAAATCTGGGTGGGCGGCAGCATGATCCGTTCACTGATGAAGCATGATTTGCCGGACGTGCACTGGACACCGGAACTGCCAGATTGCCTGAAGCGGCTGGCAGACTGGCGCGACCGCCATCCTGTTTGATGGCGGCCGGTGCGGATGCCATGACGCCATCAGGGTTTCGACGCTATCATGTCGGCTGATTGAATTCTTGCCCGGTCACCGACAACAACAACCATGAAAAACTCAGCCGTACTGCTGCTGTCCTGTCCTGACCAGAAAGGGCTGGTCGCGGCGATCGCCAATTTCCTGCTGACCTATAACGCCAACATCCTGCATGCCGACCAGCATCAGGATGCGGAAAACAGACTGTTCCTGATGCGCGTGGAATGGGATCTGGAAGGATTTTCGCTGCCGCTGGAAAGTTTTGCCGCCGCCTTCGCGCCGATTGCCGCGAAGCACCAGATGAACTGGAAGCTGTCCGAATCCGGCCGCAAGCCGCGCATGGCGATTCTGGTGTCCAAGTTCGACCACTGCCTGGCGGATTTGCTGTACCGCTACCAGAGCGGCGAGCTGCATTGCGAGATTCCCATCATCCTCAGCAATCACGAGGACACGCGCTGGCTGGCGGATACCTATCGCGTTCCTTTCCAGTACATCGCCGTGCACAAGGATGCCAAGGAAGAGGCGGAAAGAACACAGATGGCGATCCTACATCGCGAGCAGATCGATTTCATCGTGCTGGCGCGCTACATGCAGGTGTTGAGTCCGGCCTTCATCCAGCATTTCGAAAACCGCATCATCAACATCCATCATTCCTTCCTGCCGGCGTTCCACGGCGCCAAGCCCTACCATCGCGCATTCGAGCGCGGGGTGAAACTGATCGGCGCGACCTCGCACTACGTCACCGAAGTGCTGGACGACGGTCCCATCATCGAGCAGGATGTCTCGCGGATTTCACATCGAGATTCGCTGGATGACCTGATCCGCAAGGGCGCTGACCTGGAAAAGATCGTGCTGTCGCGCGCGGTGCGCTGGCACATCGACAACCGCGTGCTGGTGTATGCAAACAAGACAGTAGTCTTCGATTAAAGATTTTCCTCGATCGGCAGCAGCATCAGCATTTCCATCATGAAGCGCTGCCAGCGCGTGGCATTGGGCTCGCCGTCAGTGCCGACAGGGCCTTGATTCGTTTCGCTGGTCCAGACGATTTTCCTTTCATCGTCCTTGCCTTGCAATGAAAGCCGGTGACTGTTGAGCGGCGCCATGCCCTGCTCGGACATGAGGGCAACGATTTGGGCGATGATCGGACTGTCGATGACCAGCCCCAGTTCGGTGTTGAGCAGGGCGGAACGCGGATCGAAATTGAACGAGCCGATGAATGCGCGCTTGCGGTCGAACACGAAAGTCTTGGCGTGCAGGCTCGAGCGGGAAGAGCCGCTGCCGGCGAGATTCTTTTTCTTGGGCGAAGTGTTGGGCAGGGGTTTGAGTTCGAACAGTTCCACGCCCATTTCAAGCAATGGTTCGCGGTAGCGCGCATAGCCCGCATGCACCAGCGGCACATCGTTGGCGGCCAGGGAGTTGGTCAGCACTTTGACCTTGACGTTGCGCGCGCGCAGATAGGCAAACCAGTCCATGCCGATTTTGCCCGGCACGAAATAGGGCGAAACGATCAGCAGTTCTTCTTCGGGATCGACGCGCAGTCCGATCAGCTGGCCCAGGAGCAGATCGCTGATGTGCGAGTCGCCATCAATCTTGTCGGGCGGGTCAAACACAGTGTGCGCAACGCCATCGAGCCAGTGAAACTCGCCGCTTTGCATTTGCGCGGACAGGGGTCTTGCCTGGAGTTCTTTCCAGTACGGCGTTGCTTCCATGGATTTTCTGGCGTTTGAAAGGGCTTCGCCGAGCCTGGGCAATTGCTGCCTGGCCTTGTTGTAACCCGGAATGGCGCGAACGGGGACCACGGCCTGGCTGTTCCAGAAATCATCGAACGCCCGCGACATTTCCGCGACCACCGGGCCGGAGGTCAGCACGTCCAGGTCGACGAAGCCGAATTCCTCATGGGCCTGGAAATACTCGTCGCCGATGTTGCGTCCACCGGTAATGCCAAACTGGTTGTCGGCGATGAACAGCTTGTTGTGCATGCGCCGGTTGAGCCGGTCGCCATCGACAAAAAACTGCGAGAGCCTGATCAGTGGATTTTTTCCGCGATGACGGAAGGCATTGAACACCCGTACTTCCATGTTGGGCTGCGAGTCCAGCGCCAGGATGCCGGTTTCATGTTCGTGCACATAGATGTCATCCAGCAGCACCCTGACCCGTACGCCGCGATTGGCTGCCTGCAGCAGTGCATCGGCGACGACCGCGCCGGTCCTGTCGCCATGAAATATGTAGTACTGAACGTCCAGGGTTTTTTCCGCCTGCCCGGCCAGCCACAGGCGGCTGGACAGGGCATCCATGCCCGAATCCAGCAGAATGAATCCGGAAGCATCCGGCAGGTCTTCGGGCGGGGTGTAAGCAAGCTGGCCGAGTCTGGTCGGCGTTTCACGCGGCAGGGCGTGAGAGGGCTCGCGCTGGTCGATGTACTTGTCCTTGAGCGTGGAACATCCGCCCAGAAGCAGGCTCGTCAGGAAAACGATGAACGCAAATGCCCTGAAGGAATTGCCAGCCGGTATGTCCGGGTTTGTCATGTTTGATCATGTTCACCGTGATGGACGGATTATGGCCCAAAACATTCAAAGCGGCATTTCATTGATGACGGGCGAAAAAAGCCCTTCCGTGATGGAAGGGCTTGCAGGTTGCAAAGTGTGATTTACTTGATTGGCACGCCCATGGCGTTCAGGGTGTCGATCGTGATGTAGCCCTTGTCGCCAATGCCCTTGGCTTTCTGGAAGGCTGCGATGGCTTCCATGGTTTGCGCGTCCAGGCTGCCACTCGTTCCGGCATTGAACCCGGAAGCCTGCAAGGCTTTCTGGATCAGGCCGACTTTGGCAGGCGTGGCGTTCACGTCGCACAGAACCTGGCTGCAGTACTCCTGGCCGGGGCTGACCAGAACCTGCTGTTCGACTTCTGCGTACTCGGCAGGCACCGGCACGCGCTTTTCCCCGGCTGGCTGCACCTGGGTCATGATTTCACGCATGTAGTCAACTGGCACGGTCTTGGTGATGGTCTTTGCCGGGGTAACCAGCTTGGTGACTTCACGCTCGGCATACTCGGCGGGCACCGGCACGGAACGGGTGGTCTCCGGGCTCTTCATCACGACCTTCTTGATCGTGGTGTATTCGGCCGGAATATCCTCGTAGCGCACGGTGGCAGGTGTTTTCAGCACGCGCTTGGTAACGGTAGTGTATTCAGCCGGGACTTCAACCAGGCAGAAAATGTCGCCTGTTTTGGGGTCGATCTTCTGGACATTGGTCTCGGTGCCTTTTTTCCACGTGGTGTAAGCTTCGCGAACCAGCACTTTTTCGCTGACATCTTCGTAAACCGCAGGTAATTCGATAGCCTTTTTGCTGGCGGGCTTGGAAACAACACGCACATCCTCTTCAGCAAACACGGCGGGTACGGTTTCCTGACGGGTGGTTGCCGGCTTGACCTCGACACGCTCCTTGACCGTCTCATATTTGGCGGGAATGATTTCCTGAATTTCCTCGCTGGTGACGTGCACCTTCACGGCCTTGTAGACGGGCGGCGTGGTCTCGATCCTGTCGCTGGCTTCCTTCACCAGTTTCCTGACCTTCTCGGTGCGATAAACCGGATCTTTCACGATCATCACATAGCATTCGCCGGGCTTGGCATTGGCCATGCACTCGGTCTTGGTCGCGGGTTTGGGGGCCGGTGCGGGAGCGGGCTTGGCCACTACCGGCGCGGGTTTTTGCGCAGGAGCGTCTTCCTTGCAGGGCGGATCAAGCAACTGGCGGCCCGGGCAGCCAATGGTCTTGTACAACTCAAAACCGGTAGTCTTGTTGGCTTCGCTGCCCTTGGCGGTATTGGTCGGATCGTAATAACGGGTTTCCGCCATGGCCTGGGTGGCAACACCGCTGATTCCGATTGCAAGCATTGCTGCACTTAGCGCGTTTAAAGAATTACGCATAAACCTCTCCTGCTCTGTTAATAAAAAGTCTGGTGATTCAATTCTAGTAGATATGCATCAATTAAATGACCGCGTGGCTGTGAAGAATTGAAAATTCTGGCTTAACGGTGCGGCGATATTCTGTTCATTGAAGAGAGTCAATCGAGAACTCGTTGATTTTCATAATTTAAGTAGATTGATCCCGTGAGGATCCTGCCGGATGGATCGGGATCGGAGTGTCGAGACGGTCCCAGTCAAAATGTGGACCCGGGTCGGTTTTGCGTCCTGGAGCTATCGCGCTGTGACCGGTAACGGCCTGAACGGGATAAGCATCTTTCAGTATGTTAAGTAACTGGTTGAGCCTGATGTATTGTGCATCGGTGAAAGGTGCATCGTCCGTGCCTTCCAGTTCGATGCCGATGGAAAAATCATTGCATTTCTCGCGACCCCGCCATTGTGATGCCCCCGCATGCCAGGCGCGTCGAGAACAGGGCACGAACTGCACAAGTTCGCCATCGCGTCGGATGAAGAAATGCGCGGAAACAGTCAGGCCACGAATGCTCTGGTAATAGGGATGAGTATCCCAGTCGAGCTGGTTGGTGAATAGCGCTTCAACAGCGTTACCACCGAATTCCCCCGGCGGCAGGCTGATGTTGTGAATGACGACCAGCGAGGGCGTTTCGTTGTCCGGCCGGTCGTCGAAGTTGGGCGATGGAATGTGAGCGGCTGTATCGAGCCAGCCGTCTGCATCGATTTTCATTAAGGCTCCTCGTGTGCGGGTTCAGTCAGCAGACGTCGGAGCGCATCGATCAGCGGAGCAGGCGCGGCTTCTGCCTGGAGGGGCGCGTGGTAATGCCCGTTCACGAACACAAACAGACTGGGCAAATGAAAGACCTCATACGCGCGGGTGAGCGCAGTGCTGCGCTGCGCATCAATTTTGAATAAATGATCCACATGACCTGACAGCCACTCGGGTAGATTTTTCTCCAGCCGCTTGCAGGCGCCGCAATCCGGCCCTGAAAACATCACGATTGCAATCCCCGGCGTGGCAGCCAGGCGCTTGTGAAAATCGAATTCGGACAGTTCGGCGAATGGCATCCGGTTACCTTAACGGCAACGGCGAGCCGCCGCAAGACTGGTAGAATCGCAGCTTCAAAAATCAAGGGTTGCATCATGCTGTTTCTCGAAATTACCGGATATCTGATTCTGATCCTGATCGCGGCCGAAGTGTTCGTGAACGCACTTGAACATCTGGGCGAGAAACTCAAGATTTCAGAAGGCGTGACAGGATCAATTTTTGCTGCCGTCGGCACCGCGCTGCCCGAAACCCTGGTGCCGTTGCTGGCAATTTTCGCGGGGACGGGAAACTCAAAGGTCAACGAGGAGATCGGTGTCGGCGCCATTCTGGGTGCGCCGCTGATGCTGTCCACGCTGTCCCTGTTTTTGATGAGTCTGGCGGTGCTGAAAAAACGCGGCCGCGAAGGCCACCTGACGCCGGAACGCACGGGCCTGAAACGCGACCTGGATTTCTTCCTGATGGCATTCTCGCTTTCGCTGGTGGCGATGTTTGTTCCGCATACTCAGCCGTGGGTCAGGGTTGTGATTGCCTTCATCATGGTGATGGTTTATTTCATCTACATCATGATGACCCTGCGCGCATCGAGCAAGCTGGTCGCGGACGGCCACGCCACCGCGGCTGATGCGCCAATGTGGCTGTCGCGCCTGGGCCTGCCGGAAAACATGCCGGTGATCATCCTTCAACTGGCGTCAGGGCTGGCGCTGCTGGTGCTGGGTGCCAAAGGATTCATTCACGGTGTCGAGCAGGCCGCGCCCATCCTGGGGATTTCCGCGCTGGTGCTGTCACTGATGATTGTGCCGATCGCCACCGAACTGCCGGAGAAGGTGAATTCAATTCTGTGGATTCGCAAGCACAAGGACACGCTGGCGTTTGGCAACATCAGCGGCGCCATGGTGTTTCAGGGTACGCTGCTGCCGGCCATCGGGATTTCACTGACACCCTGGATGCCGGTCAAGGAAGTTCTGACAGGCGTGGTGATCACCCTGCTGGCTGCATTCTGGTTGCGCTGGAAGCTGCTGCATGGCGGGCTGCGCGTCTGGCACCTTTGGATCAATGGTGCGCTGTATGTGACCTACCTGGTGATCGCGCTGGCTTGACGTTATCTGAACATGAGCCAAGTCAGGTAAACAAGAAGCAGGATAATCGCGGGCAATACAACCATTATCATCTTGCGTGCACCACCAATGATTTGTGCACTTTTGGCCTGTAATTTTTCAGCCTGGTCGTTGATTTTCTCTGCGCGCTCGAACTGTTTTTGCGCCATGGCAAACTGCTCTTGCTGAATTTTCAGGCTACTCGCCTGCCGCTCAAGTTGCAGGCGCTGGTTGTCACGGATTTCTTCAAGCAGCTTCAAAGGCGCTGGATTCTCACTCATGGCTGTTTACTCGATTCCCAAACGTTCCAGCCGGTAGCGCAGCGAACGGAAGGTGATGCCCAGAAGCCGGGCGGCGGCGGTTTTATTGTGGCGGGTTTGTTCCAGGGACTTGGTCAGCACGTCGCGCTCGATCCTGTCGAGGTGATCCTGCAAATTGCCCGGCAGGCTGCCGGATGAATCCGGGTTGGGGCTGATCTCCGGTTCGGGGGAAAGGTTCAGTTCAGTCGCTTCAATCACGTCGCCTTCGGCCAGCGCCATGGCGCGTTCGAGAATGTTTTCGAGTTCGCGCACATTGCCGGGGTAGGCGTAGGTTTGCAGCAGCTTTTTTGCATCGGCCGCCAGCCTGATCTTGCGGTCGCCATTGTTTTTCGCGATCAGGGCTTCGGCCAGCAGCGGGATATCATCGCGCCGCTCGCGCAGGCTGGGCATGTTGAGCTCGATGACATTCAGCCGGTAATACAAATCCTGACGGAAGCTTCCGGCCTCGACCATCTGCGCAAGTTTCCGGTGCGTGGCGCTGATGATGCGGATGTCGACGGTTTCTTCCTGCGTGGCGCCGATTTTGCGCACTTTCTTTTCTTGGATGGCGCGCAGAAGTTTGACCTGCATGGATAGTGGCAGGTCGGCCACTTCATCCAGAAACAGCGTGCCGCCATTGGCCGCCTGGAAAAAGCCTTCGCGGTCTTCGTTGGCGCCGGTGAACGCGCCTTTCTTGTAGCCGAAGAATTCACTTTCCATCAGGGTTTCTGGAATGGCGCCGCAGTTGACCGGGACGAAAGGCCCGGCCGCGCGTGAGCCCAGAACATGAATGCGCCGCGCCGCCAGTTCCTTGCCGCTGCCGGATTCTCCGGTGATGTGAACCGGTGCCAGCGTGCGGGCGAGCTTGTCGATCTGGGCGCGGATTTCCAGCATGGCCGTTGAATTGCCCAGCAATTCGCCGGGGCGGGCGGATGACGTATTGCCGCCAGATTTCTCCGGCACTTTCAAAGCCGTTTTAACCAGCGTACGGAGCTGGTCGAGCGCGACGGGTTTGGACAAATAATCAAATGCGCCTGCCTTGAGCGCTTCCACCGCGTTTTGCGTATTGCCAAAAGCGGTAATGACGGCGACCGGCGTGGCCGGATAGTTTTCGCCGATGCAACGCAGCACATCCAGGCCGTTGCCATCGCCCAGACGCATGTCGGTCAGACACAGGTCGAAACGCGCTTCGGCCAGTTCCTTTTTTGCTTCGCTGACGCTGGCCGCGCGGCGCGTTTCCAGCCCCATTTTCACCAAGGTAAGTTCCATCAGATCGAGCAGATCCGGTTCGTCGTCGACAATGAGGATGCGTGGTGTCGTCAGCATGGGTGATGGGTCATGGTCAGGCGGAAACGCGCGCCGGGCTGATTGCCCGCGAATTCCAGGCGCGCGTCATTGGCGTCCGCCAGTTCGCGTGCGATATAAAGCCCCAGCCCGGTGCCCTGGGAGGCGGTGGTATAGAAGGGCTCGAACAGGCGCGACTGGTTGTCTTCCGGTACGCCGGGGCCGTCGTCGGTAATTTCAAGTACCACGGTCTTGTCACGATCTTCCAGCCTGAAGCGCAGACTGCCGGGCTGCTGGCGGCAATGACGCCACGCATTGCGCGACAGGTTCCACAGTATCTGGCGCAGATGCTGGGGGGCGAAACAAAGCGTGGCCGTACTTTTCATGTCCATAATGACGGCGTTTTCCGGTATTTCTTCAGCCTGCCGCCATTCCTTCATCCAGGCCTGGATGAAAGGCTCGATTTCCAGGTTTTCCTTTTCCTGCCGGTCGCGGCGGTTCAGGGTAAGAATGTCCTGCACCATGTGATCCAGCCGGTGGACATTGTTCTGGATGATGGTGGTCAGCCTCTTCGTGCCGTCAGTGGGATTGTCTTCGCCCAGCAATTGCGCGGCATGACTGATGGCTGAGAGAGGGTTGCGTATTTCGTGGGCGATGCTCAACGTTAGCCGGCCAAGCGCCGCCAGCTTGATCTGCTGCGCCAGGGTTTCCGCCCGAGAAGGGTCTTCCAGAAGAACCACGCCTTCCCCACCTTTCTCGAGGGGGAGAAAACGCACGCGCACGCGCCCTTCCGGCAGGCTGGCGGTTTGCGCGCCCTTGCGCTTCTGCCAGGCGGAAAACGGCGCATACAGGGCCGGCGCGGCAACCTGCAATTTCGTGCCGGATTCAATTTCCCTGTAGCCCAGCAGTTTGGCGGCCTGGGGGTTGCTGTAAGTGATGTGGCCCGAGGCATCCACGGCCAGCACGCCATCAGGTGAGTCACCCGCGGCCACCGCGTGAATGCGGTTGATGCGGGAGAGTTCGTCGGCTTTTTCCTGCGCGGCATGCTCATACGTCAGCGCGCGCTGGGTGAGAAAATGCGCCAGCCAGGCCATGACAAAAAAACTCAGGCTGAGCAGCGCCACCTGCAGGAAGTCATTTGTGGAAGCCTGCGCGCGTAACACGCCATAGCTGTGCAGGGACAACATTGCCAGCGAAGCAAGCGCGGCATAAAACAGCGTCAGGCGGCCGTTGCCTATCAGGCCGGCGGAAGAGAGCGGAACCAGCAACAGCAGTCCCAGGCCGCTTGTCACGCCTCCACTGGCAGCCAGCAGCAGGGTGATGAAAAGCACATCACACATAATCTGCATGGAAAGCTGAATGGGGAACGAGGGCCAACGGGCGCGTATGGCCATGACGAACAGGGCCGTGGCCAGCAGATATCCGAACGAGGCGGTTTTGAACAGGCCGGGGTTATGGCTGCCAAGTGGCCACTGGGATGTGAGCAGCAGGGAAAGAAACGCCAGCGCGGCGGCAAGCGTCAGCCGGTAAAGATTGAAATAATCCAGCGACCGCCAGTGCGACGGGAAATATCCGGCCAGACCGGAATGCGACAGACGGCTTATTTCCGCCCGAGGCGCTGGTGTTCCGCTGTGCAGAAGAATTCTCCCTGCGTGAAGATGGCTTCCGAGCGTGGCAGGTTTACGCCGCAATGGGCGCACTTCACCATGTCTTCCGGCCCGCGCTCGGCGGGCATGTCCTTGTCGGGGCGATTGAGGCTGCGCTTGTAGTTTTTAAGCAGCAGGTAGATGACCAGGCCCAGACCGATGAGGAACAGTATCTTGCCCAAAGCATCTCCTAAATGAATTCTGGTCGGGGTGAGAGGATTCGAACCTCCGGCCTCTACGTCCCGAACGTAGCGCTCTACCAGGCTAAGCTACACCCCGAAATGAGAACAGTCAGCCTTTAAAAACTCCTGCTGACTGCAAAGTCGGCCAATTGTAGCAAAGCTGACTTGTGATTTGAATCGGGTATAACTGTTAATGCCGCTCTGGCGACATCAATTTCGCGCTGTGCCTGCTCACGCGTGTATTGCAGTGCGCCGGTTTCATGAATAGCCTTGAGCACGGTCTGGAATTCAGTGAGGCCGCCGTTTTCAATTGCATGCCGGATGGCGGCGGCCTGTACGGCGTTGCCGTTTTTCATGGCGTACAGTAGTGGCAGGGTGGGTTTGCCTTCGGCCAGGTCGTCGCCGATGTTCTTGCCGGTTTCCAGAAAGTTTCCGGAATAGTCGAGCACGTCATCCACCAGTTGGAAGGCGGTTCCAAGGTGCATGCCATAGAAAGCCAGGGCTTCTTCCTGCTCTGCGCTTGACTTGCCGATGACGGCTCCAAGGCGGCCTGCCGCTTCAAACAGCTTGGCAGTCTTGTAGCGGATGACGCGCAGATAGTTTTCCTCGTCAATATCTGCATCATGGCAATTCAGCAGTTGCAGCACTTCACCCTCGGCGATGGTGTTGGTGGCGTCCGACAGGATTTGCATGACGCGCATGTTGTCGACCGACACCATCATCTGGAAGGCGCGCGAATAGAGGAAATCGCCCACCAGTACGCTGGCAGCGTTGCCGAACAGGGCGTTGGCGGTTTCCTTGCCGCGGCGGAGCTCGGATTCGTCCACCACGTCGTCGTGCAGCAGGGTGGCGGTATGGATGAATTCGACCACCGCGGCCAGTTCGTGGTGCGCCTTGCCCTGATATCCAAAACAGCCTGCCGAGAGCAGCACCAGCACCGGGCGCAGCCGCTTGCCGCCGCTGTTGATGATGTATTCGGAAACCTGGCGGACAAGGACGACTTCGGAATGCAGCCGGGCGCGGATGACCTGGTCCACTTCGCGCATGTCGTCGGCCAGAAAGGCTTGCAGGGACTCAAAAGACACGATTTGTCACTAATCCTGTAAAGGCGGCCATGTTACCAGATTGGAGGGGCCGATTTCCGGTATTTGGGACGGCAGCTTGCCGGATTTGACCCAAGTGCCGATTTTGATTAGAATTTCACGTTTTCCGTAACAGTGCTGGAGACCATGATGTATGCGGTCATTAAAACCGGTGGCAAGCAGTATCGCGTAGCCTCGGGCGACAAATTCAAAGTAGAAAAACTGGAAGCCGATGTCGGCACCGAGATCACCTTTGATCAGGTGCTGATGGTTGCCGATGGCGACAACGTTAAGGTTGGCGCGCCCATGCTGTCTGGCGCGGCAGTCAAGGCAACCGTGGTGTCTCATGGCCGTGGTGACAAGGTGCTCATTTTCAAGATGAAGCGCCGCAAGCACTACCGCAAGACCCAGGGTCACCGCCAGCACTACACAGAAGTGCAGATTTCCGGCATTTCCGCGTAAAGTCAAAGCAGGGGATATAACATGGCACACAAGAAAGCAGGCGGCAGCTCACGCAACGGCCGCGACTCCGAATCCAAACGACTGGGCGTCAAGCGTTACGGCGGCCAGGAAGTCATCGCCGGCAACATTATCGTTCGCCAGCGCGGTACCGAATATCACCCCGGCGACAACGTCGGCATGGGCAAGGACCACACCCTTTTCGCCAAGGTGGATGGCGTGGTCAAGTTCGAGGTCAAGGGTGCGTTGAAGCGCCGTACTGTCAGCATCGAGCCGGTTACCGCTTAAGCTGGCTGGTAGCAAGCCTTGAAGAAAGCCCTGCCTCGGCAGGGCTTTTTGTTTAGACTGGATTGCCACGGCGGCCATGCCGCCTCGCAATGACGTCATCGCGAGGCCGAAGGGCCGTGGCGATCCAGTATTGTTGTTGATTTTCTCTGTGCCATCTGTGTTAAAGGTTTTGGTTTGAACCATGAAATTCGTTGATGAAGCCAGGATTGAAGTCCTTGCCGGCAAGGGTGGAGATGGCTCGGCTTCATTTCGCCGTGAAAAGTTCATTCCCAAGGGCGGACCGGATGGCGGCGACGGTGGCAATGGCGGCAGCATTTACGCGGTGGCCGATCGCAATATCAATACCCTTATCGAATTCCGCTACACGAGAATCTTCAAGGCCAGGAATGGCGAGCCTGGTCGCGGCTCACAGTGCTACGGCAAAAGCGCGGACGATGTGTTGATACGTGTACCGGTGGGTACGGTCATCAGCGATGCCGAAAGCGGCGAGCCGCTTGCGGACCTTGACCGGGATGGCGCGCGTGCGCTGCTGGCGCAAGGCGGCAAGGGAGGTCTGGGCAACCTGCATTTCAAGTCCAGCACCAACAGGGCGCCGCGTCAGCACACCCGGGGCACGCCAGGCGAAGAGCGGTTGCTTCACCTCGAACTGAAGGTGCTGGCCGATGTAGGCCTGCTGGGTATGCCCAATGCCGGAAAATCCACTTTCATCCGCGCGGTTTCGGCAGCCAAACCCAAGGTGGCGGATTACCCTTTCACCACGCTACACCCCAATCTGGGTGTGGTGCGTGCCGGACCGGACAAGAGCTTTGTCATCGCCGATATTCCCGGCCTGATCGAAGGCGCTGCTGAAGGCGCGGGACTTGGACACCAGTTCTTGCGGCATCTTGCGCGCACCCGCGTGCTGTTGCATCTGGTGGACATCTCTCCCAGCTGGGAAGGCGCAGATCCGGTGAAAGACGCGTGCGCAATTGTCGGAGAATTGCGCAAGTACGATGAAACGCTCTACAACAAGCCGCGTTGGCTGGTGCTGAACAAGCTGGATTTAATCCCGGTTGAAAACAGGGAAACCCTTGTGCAAGACTTCATCCGCGACTATGGCTGGGCGGGGCCGGTGTTTGTCATTTCCGCCATAAATGGTGAAGGCTGCCAGCCGCTGGTGCACGCCATTCAGGCGTATCTGGACGAAGTTAAAAAAACTGAAGAGCCTGCCCAGCCAGACGAACCTGAGAACGGGTCAGCGCAATAACCAGCGCAACTAAAAGCGCAGCAGGAAAAAACGTGTCAACTGAATACATCGAAGCCGCGAATCTTGTCGACGTTCCGGAAAGTGGTATCTACAAACTCAGGCTGAAAGGCGAGCCGCTGATTCTTACCCGTGTCAACGGCGAAGTGTTCTGTGTCATCGATCGATGCAGCCACGAGGACGTGCCGCTTTCGCTGGGCTGCATCAAGGGTGACCGCATCAAGTGTTCCTACCACGGGAGCCACTTTTCCCTGCGCACCGGCGAACCCACCGACGAACCAGCGGATAGCCCAATCAGGGTATATCCGGTCAAGGTGGAAAACGATAAGGTCTACATCCAGTTTGATACGGAGAAATGAACAATGAGCATTGCCACCGCGATTGACCCCAAGGCTCACATGCGATCCGTCATTGGTCGCATCGCCACTGGTCCGGAATATTCCAAGGATATTTCCGCGGACGAGGCGTGCGATGCCATGCGCGCCATCCTCAATAACGAGGCCGATCCGGTTCAGGCCGGCATTTTCTTCATCGCGCTACGCATGAAGCGCGAAACCGATGATGAAAACATAGGCGTGCTCGATGCAATTCGCGAAATTGAAATCAGCGCAACGGCCGGCGCGGACGAAGTCGCCATCCTTGCCGACCCTTACGACGGCTACAATCGCAGCCTGACTGCCGCGCCGTTTCTGCCAGCAGTGCTGGCGGCCTGTGGCCTGCCCACAGTGACAACTGGCGTGGAAGACATGGGCCCCAAGCATGGCGCCACGCATAAAAAAATCCTGCGCGCCGCAGGCATCAATGTTGATATGACTCCGCAGGAAGCTGCCGCGCGCATGAGCAATGCGGGCTGGGCCTATTGCGACCAAAGCCGTTTCGCGCCCAAGCTGTACGACCTGACCAGTTTGCGCACCACCATCGTCAAGCGTCCCGTGCTGACCACCGTGGAAGTCCTGCTCGCGCCGGTCAAAGGCGCGAAGAAAACCCATTTCATCACCGGCTACGTGCACAAGCCTTACCCGCGCGTGTATGCACTGCTAGCCCGCCATGCCGGTTTTGACGACACGCTCATCATCCGCGGCACCGAAGGCGGCGTCATTCCATCGCTGCGCCAGGATTCACGCATGTATGTCGTGCATGACAAGGGTGCCGAGCAGTTGGTCGAATTCAAGCCACAAGCCATCGGTATCGAACAGGAAGTACGCGCGCCGCTTATTCCCGGCATGAGTGATGCGAGCGAACTGGAAGAACACGTCGCCGAATTTGACGTGAGCAAGGTATCCGCGCAGGCTGCCGAAGCCGGTCTGGCTGCATTGAATGGCCAGAAAGGCGCCACTTACGACAGTCTGGTGCTGGGCGCCGGCATCATGCTGTGGGGTTTGAAAAAAGCCGGCAGTTTTGCGGCTGGCGCGGACATGGCCAGAAAGGCAATTGATTCCGGCGCAGTGAAGGCAAGGTTTCTGGCGTGATTGAAGTATTCAGATCAGCCGGAATAAGTGTTAACAGGCCCTAGATGGCCTGATTGCGATTCATCGTGCCCAGACCACGGAACATGCGGCTAAGAAAAAAGAACACCACGATAATGATCAGGACAAGCGGGATCATCAGCAAGTTCTCCGCCAGGTTCGGGTTTACGATGGCAAGTCCGGTCAGCACAATGCCAGGCAGCAATGAGGCGATGGCCAGCGCCAGACTGATCAGATAAGTGCGTAATTGCCAGCGAAAATGCGATTCCAGCCAGGTGCCTTTGGCCCTGTGCCTGCGCAGCAGATTGATGATGGCGGCGACCAGCGCAACTGGCGGCAGAAAAAAACCAATCATGAACAGGAAATAGCAGGTTCTAGCCACCATTCGGGTGAGGGGCAGGATGTCTCCGCTTTCCTGGGGCGTGCTGGGGTTGGTTGTGTTGTTCATGTTGAGTTGCCTTGGCATTCTTATCAAGGGAATTTCGGATGGATTCCCGTGCGGCATTTTATCAGGGGTATATGCATGGTTGGGGCTTTGCGGATCATTCAGCTTCAGGTCGTCAGCCGCCGGTAGATGTCCGCCACTTTCAGTGGCAACTTTTTCACGTCGTCGATTTCCACCCAGTTCACGTGTCCGTACATGTGGGGCAGGTAGTCCTTGCCTTCGCGGTCGATGGTGATGCAGAAAGGATGGATGCCGCTGCGGCGGGATTCGAACAAGGCTTGCCGGGTGTCTTCGATGCCGTACTGGCCGCGGTAGATGTCGAAGTAGTCATCCGGTTTGCCATCCGAGAGCGTGATGAGCAGCTTGGTCTTGGCTTCGACTTCATTCAGCAATTTGGACAAGTGGCGGATGGCGGCGCCCATGCGGGTGTATTCCTGTGGGGTGATGCCGGCGATGCGCGCCTTGACGTCGAGGTGGTAAGGTTCGTCGAATGTCTTGATGCGGAAAATTTCGCAGCGCTTGCGCGTGGTGCCGGAGAATCCGTAGATGGCGTAGCGGTCACCCAGGGTTTCCAATGATTCGCACAGCATGATGAGGGATTCGCGTTCGGCGTCGTTGATCCAGCCCTTGGTCGAGCCACTCATGTCCACCATGAACATGACGGCCATGCTGCGGTCGTTGCGGTGAATCTGCTGAAACAGTCGGTCGCTCATTTCGCGTCCGTCGGTGCTGTCTGCCAGCGCTTCCACCAGCGCGTCAATGTCGACATCGTCGCCTTGCGGCTGGCGCTTTTCCAGCCGGTTTTCGTCACGCATGGCCTCGAAGGTGCGGCGCAGGTGCTTGACCAGGCCGAGGTGTTTCTCGATCACTTCGCCAACATAAATGGGGTCGCCGGGTTTGACATCGACTTCACGCAGTACGCACCAGTTCTTGCGGTAATGCAGGCGCTGGTGGTCCCATTCGTCATAGAGATATGCGCCGTCTTCGTGGTAGGTGCCTTGCCAGACGTCGTTGGGGTCTTTGGTTTTTTCTTCATAGAGCGCGGGATCGTATTCGCCATCGCCCGCGGCAGTCAGCATCTCTGGCGGGATGTTACCCCAGTCCAGCGAGACGGAGGTCAGCAGTTGCTTGACATCTTCAGGCGGCGCAATGGGCATGTCCTCAAGGGTGAGTTCCCAGCCCTGGCCATCCTGTTTTTCGCGAGCTTCGAATTGTTTGGGCGCGGTATCAGTCGGGGCGGATTTTTCGAGCGGGCTGCCTTCCTGTGCGTGATCTTTCACCAGTTCTGCAAGTTTGACCCGAAGCAGCATTCTTTCTCGAGCCATGCGAGCATCGCGCACGGTGGCGACGACCACAGGGTCAAGTGCGGTATGGTAGATACGCGGCGCGGGTGGAGGCAAGGCATTGGCCTTTGCCAGCAATGCCAGTACATCTTCCGGCTCGTTCAGCGAGGCGGCCAGTTCAGACCATGAGCCTGACCACTCCTCGTCGCCATGTTCGGCTGAAAGCCGCTGCATGTCACGCCACAGGCCGGGCAGTTCGCGGGCAAGATGTTTTTCCAGTCGCAAAGTATCCAGTGTTTGCAAGGTGTTGAGCGCGGCGGCCTTGTCCTCGAATGGTGCCAAAGCCTGATCGAAATCGAGCCTGAATGTGCCGAAGCGGGTTTGCGCCCACATGAATGCAACCCGCGCTTTGCACAGCAGGAAGTTGTCAGCCTGTTGGTTCATGTGGGCCGTGATATTCGGCAGAAAGACTTTTTCGCTGTCAGTGAGAGCCTGCTCGCCCCGTTCCAGCTTGAGCCTTCTGCCGGACAGGCCGCACAGAAAGGTCGACAGAATGGATTTCACTTCATCGAAAAATGCACCGGCCGCGTGGGCATGCGCGTGGTCAAGGAAGTCATCGACCTTGAGCAGGACTTCCAGTGCGGATCGCAGCCCCACGCGGTCATAGGTGTCCATGGCATGGATGGCCCAGGCTTCGATCACACGATGGTCAAGACGGTCGAGTGCTTCGACCACGCGGCGGGTGAACTCGTAGCTGATCTGGATGTTGGTGCTGGCGATGCGGTCCACCCAGTTGAGGATGAAATCCTGGGTGTCGCGATCAAGCGGGGCAAGAATATCGACGAGCTTGTCGACCTTGTGGAAGGTGAATTCGACGTCAAAGGCTTTTTCCAGCCTTTGAGCAATGGCTTCAGGCGTAAGGGTTGATTGCACGGTTAGCTGGGAGTGGGTTCGTCCACCCGTTTCCAGTCGTTCTCAACAAGCCGCACTTCATACTTTACCCAGCGCTGAAAATCGTCAATCAGCATGCTGCCTGACTGTCTGCGTGACGATCCGGCTATTCCCTTGAAATGCACCATATCTTCGCCGGTATCAGGGTCGGACTGGATGGCCATGACCAAACGCACGCCCCAACTGCGGCCATAGGCACCATTGCTGTAGTAGTGGGATTGCCTGAGTTCCATCAAATCCCCCCGCTCGCTTTGATCGCCACTCCTAATCCACCGGCACTACGTACCACCCCCTTTATCAAGGGAGTAAGGATGTGCCCCCCTTGATAAAGAGGGGTTGGGGGGATTTCTGGTTTCCGTGCCGCCAAAGGTGCCAAAATTAAAACAGCGCGGCGATCAGTTCGTCGACGGCGGAAATCATGTCACCATCGTCCGTCAGCGCCAGTGATACCGCGCCCTGACAAGCCGCGCGCGACGACACACCGCTTGATATGAGTTTGCCCGCATGCACCAGCAGGCGGGTGGAGGCACCTTCCTCCAGCCCGTTGCCCTTGAGGTTGCGGGTCATTTCGGCCAGCTTGAGCAGCTTGTCCGCTGTATCACTATCCAGGCCGGTTTCGTGCATGATGATTTTGCGCTCGAGCTCCGGCCGCGGATAGTTGAACTCGATGGCGACAAACCGCTGGCGGGTGGATTGCTTGAGTTCCTTCAGCACGCTTTGATAGCCGGGGTTGTAGGACACGGTCAGGCAGAATTCATCCGGCGCTTCCAGCAGCTGCCCGAGTTTCTCGATGGGCATGATGCGCCGGTCGTCGGCCAGCGGATGGATGACCACCATCGTATCCTTGCGCGCCTCGACGATTTCATCCAGATAGCAAATGCCGCCTGCTCGTACTGCGCGGGTGAGCGGGCCGTCCACCCAGGTCGTTTCGCCACCCTTGACCAGATAGCGGCCAACCAGATCCGAGGTGGTGAGGTCGTCATGGCAGGAAACCGTGATGAGCGGACGCTCTAGTTTCCACGCCATGTATTCCATGAAGCGGGTTTTGCCGCAGCCGGTGGGGCCTTTCAGCAAGACGGGAAGATGGTTGGCGTAGGCGGCTTCAAAGAGTTCAACTTCGTTGCCGACTGGTTCATAGTAGGGTTGCGCTTCGATGAGGTAGGTGGACGGGTCGTGTATACGTGCGCTCATCAGAAACATCCATGTTTGTTTTTATCCGCCTGTAATTTCTTCAGCTTGGCATTCCACTCCGCTTCCTGCTTTGGGGTATAGCCCTGACGGCGCGCGGCGTCCATCTCATCCATGGTTTTTCCAAGCTGCTCATTAAGCCGGTTGCATTTCTTTTCGTTTGATTCCTGCGACTTGATCAACTGAAGGGATGTCCCACTTTTTTTTTCTGAGGTCGAGGAACGCTTTTCCGCTGAATCTGCTTCGGAAGCAGTATCCGCCTTGGCCGGTTTTGCCTTTGCCGGCGCCGGTTCCGCGGGCGGAGGCGCTGGTGGAATGATTTTGGTTTCCTTGAGACCGCTTTTGTCGCAAGGCAGGTTGGTATAAGTGATCTTGCCGGCCGCGTCCTGACACTTGTACAGCGTGGCGTGTACGGGTAGGGCGATAAGCGAGGCTGCGGTTAAAACCAGAATAGATAAGGTGCGCATTTTCGAAGCCCCAGTGTTCTGCATTTGTCAGCTACGTCCTCAAGCGGCCCGGACTTTATGCTCAGGAATCCGAAAACTTGTATTTGTCGTACTTTTCTTCTTCCGGGATGGGCTTGACGAATTCTTCCGTCGGCAACTTTTCCACGATCTTGTCCAGCATTTCTTCGCGTTCCTTCTTGCGGGCAAGACGCCGCTCCATGGCATCGGGGCGCATGGCGATGGTCATTTCATTGAATAGCACCTGGCGGACGAGCTGGAAACCGAAGTTCATCATGGCCAGATCGTCGTCCCATTTGGCCTGTTCCTCGGCGGGCACGTCGTATACATCCTGGAAGCCGTCGGACTTCACAAAATCGCGGAACTGATCGACGTCGTAACACGCCATGAAGAACAGTTGCAGGCTGCGCTGCGAAGCATTGCCAACCGTCGGGCCGGCTGACTTCTTCTTGAGGATGAGCTGACGCCAGGCACGGCCATGTTCGTCATATTCGTTCAGGCCCTGTTCATTGCGGTATTCGTCGACAGTGAGCGAACGCGGCTCGAAGTGGCCCTTGCAGTGGGATTCCTGCACCAGTGCAAATTGGGCGCGGTCGGTGAACTCATCGGCGCGACGAATCGAAAGCAGTGCGATGGGGTAATAGCGGCAGGCAGTGGGCCGGTCTTCATATACGCTGCATCCCTCTGGACGCATGAACTGGCAGGCGGTACCGCCTTCAACCGGCTTGTATTTGACGCCGGCGATGTCGTTACGGCCGAATTCGAATGGATAGGTATATTCCTTGAGGAACTCGGTCGAGGTCATGCCCAGCCGCTTTTTCAGGCGAATGATGTCGTAGGGCGTGAGCATGATGTCGATGTTGGAACAGCAGGCGTTCCAGCAATCAATGCCCTTTCGGCATTGAAACTGGATGACCTTGTCACCCTCGAAGCTCGTCGGCATGACCGGGCTGGGGGTGAAAGGGGAATCGGATATGAATTTTTCGTCGCTCATGATGCACCTACCTGACTGCTTGGCTTGCTGGAAGCGTATTTTACCGCGTTGGATGCGGTTTCGGCCCAGAAACCATTAGATTTGGAGGGGTTTGTTGGGGGTGTTCGGCCGGACAACCCCGGCCAAAAGCTGTTTGATGGACTATGCAAGTTGATTGCCCCGTGCCAAAAAAACGGGCGCCTTGCGGCGCCCGTTCTAACTACTGACTTGTCTGCTGCTTAGTGAGCGGCGGGCTTGAACAGCTTGGACTTGTCAACCAGGTCGTAGTGCTTGCGCTTGAAGCAGGTCCACTTCTTGGTTTCCTTGTCGTAGATGGAGTTGACGAAGCACTTCCAGTTTTCTTCATCCACGAAGTTCTTGTCCATGCGGTAGTAGAAGCCGGGGTAACGGCTTTCCTGACGGAACAGGATGTGCTGCAGGTGAGCTTCCGCCGTGAGGATACGGTGGTAGTTTTCCCAGGCGCGCAGCAGTTCGTGCAGGTCTTTCGCACGCATCTTCATGGCGTCTTCCTTCAGCATGTCCAGCTTGTCCTGCGCCACTTGCAGCATGTTGCCGTTGGTGGTGTAGTAGGTGGCCACGCCCGCAACGTACTCGTCCATGATCTTCTGCAGACGGAACTGCAGCATCTTGGGGGTGATGTAGTTGGGGTTGACGTCGATCGCGGTGGTGTAGTCCTTGAACTCCAGGTAGGTGCGAACGGGACGGTAGATCTCTTCCACCAGTTGCTCGACGGAGGTGTCGAGCTCGGGCTTCATGTCCTTGTTGTCCACGCAGTACTTGACCATGGACTTGGCGGCCATGCGGCCTTCGGCGTGCGAGCCGGAGGAGAACTTGTGGCCGGAAGCGCCCACGCCGTCGCCGGCGGTGAACAGGCCCTTCACCGTGGTCATGCCGCGGTAACCCCAGTTCCAGCCTTGCGGCAGGTGAGCGGGGATCTTGTCCTTTTCGGCGTGATCTTCAGTGGTGGGGGCGCCAACGTCGGTCGGGCCGGAGGTCCAGATGCCGCAGCAGCCGGAGTGCGAACCCAGCAGGTAGGGCTCGGTCGGCATCAGCTCGGAGTTCTTCTTCTCGGGCTCGATGTTTTCGCCAACCCAGATGCCGCACTGGCCGACGCACATGTCGAGGAAGTCTTCCCAGGCTTCGGCTTCGAGGTGCTTCACTTCACGCGGAGACAGGGTTTCGCGCAGCTTGGCCAGCGCGGTCACGGTGTCCATGTAAATGGGGCCGCGGCCTTCCTTCATCTCTTTCAGCATCAGGTGGTTACGCAGGCAGGAAGCGGGAACGGCAGCCTGGCCATAGGGCGGGTAGTCGTTCAGCATTTCCTTGTTCTTCTGCATGTACACTTCGCCCAGCGAGTTGGTTGCCTGGGCCTTGAACAGCAGGAACCATGCGCCAACCGGACCGTAGCCGTCCTTGAAACGGGCGGGCACGAAGCGGTTTTCCATCATGGTCAGCTCGGCTCCGGCTTCGGCAGCCATGGAGTAGGTGGAACCAGCGTTCCAGACCGGGTACCAGGCACGGCCAGTACCTTCGCCCACGGAACGGGGACGGAAGATGTTCACGCAGCCGCCGGCGGCCAGCAGGATGGCCTTGGCCTTGTAAACGAACAGCTTGTGGTCACGGGTGGAGAAGCCGACGGCACCGGCGATGCGGTTTTTGTCGTTCTTGTCGTTGACCAGCTTGACGATGAACACGCGCTCTTCAATGCGGTCCATGCCCAGCACTTTCTTGGCAGCTTCAGCAACGATCCACTTGTAGGATTCGCCGTTGATCATGATCTGCCACTTGCCGGAACGCACGGGCTTGCCGCCGTCCTTCAGCGCGGGCAGGCCCTTGGAACCGTCGTGGCGCTCGCCGTTTTCGTCGGTTTTCCAAATGGGCAGGCCCCATTCTTCGAACAGGTGCACGGAGTCATCCACATGACGGCCCAGATCGTAGGCCAGGTCGTCGCGGGTGATGCCCATGAGGTCATTGGAGACCATGCGGGCGTAGTCGGCGGGATCCTGCTCGGTGCCGATGTAGGTGTTGATGGCGGACAGGCCCTGAGCCACGGCGCCGGAGCGGTCCATGGCGGCCTTGTCGACCAGCTTGATTTTCAGGTTAACGCCAGACTCGGATGCAGCTGCATCGGCCCAACGCTGGATTTCATATGCGGCGCCGCAGTTTGCCATGCCGCCGCCGATCATCAGGATATCAACTTCTTCCTGGATGACTTCTGGATTTCCAAATTCAGCCATTTCTATTACCTCGTTCTAAATTCGATTACTTGCGGATCAGTTCGGCAGGGTTGCCGGCACGGTAGCCCTTGGTCACGCCGCCATCCGCGCTGCCGGTAAAGAAACCGGTGTTGGCGATGTTCGCCATGGAAGCGGTGGGTTTGCCGCCGTAAGGGTCAATGGAACCTTCGGGCGTGGTGCGGATCGGGAACTTGAAACGCTTCAGGGTGCCGTTGCGGAACTTGATGGTCCACATGATGGAATCGGTACCGCGCAGGGGCTGAACGGAACCGCCCAAGGGCACAACGTCAGCATAGTGACGGGCTTCGATGGCTTGCTGCGGGCAAATTTTCACGCAGGAATAGCATTCCCAGCACTGCTCGGGTTCCTGGTTGAAAGCGCGCATGGCGTGGCCGGTTTCAGAACCGTCCTTGTCCAGCTTCATCAGGTCGTGCGGGCAGATGTACATGCAAGCGGTCTTGTCCTGACCTTTGCAGCCGTCGCACTTGTCGGTACGAACATAGGTTGGCATTACACAATCTCCTAGTTAGCTAACTCCGCGATCGTCGCGGTCCGTATTTCGAACTTCCACCTGACCTTGGCCGGGGCGTATCGCGAATCCGCTTCCGGCAGGCTTAAGTCCTAAAAATGCTTATGCGGCCGAGTGTCCCTTCAACTCGACCTTGACGTTCTGCTCGGCGGTCAGGCCGGCGTAATACTTCTGCAGTACCTTGGCAACTTCCGGGCGGCTGAACTCGACCGGCAGGTCCTGACCTTCGGAAAGCATGGCGCGCACCTTGGTGCCGGACAGCAGGATGCGATCGTCCTTGGTGTGCGGACAGGTGCGCTGCGAGGCCATGCCGCCGCACTTGTTGCACCAGAAGGTCCAGTCGATGTTCATGTTGGTGGTTTCGAGCGAACCCTTGGGGATTTCGTCGAAAATCTTCTGCGCGTCGAAGGGGCCGTAATAGTCACCCACGCCAGCGTGGTCGCGGCCGACGATCAAGTGCGAGCAGCCGTAGTTCTGGCGGAACAGCGCATGCAGCAGGGCTTCGCGCGGACCGGCATAGCGCATGTCCAGCGGGTAGCCGGCCTGGATCACGGTGTTGGGGGCGAAGTAGTTCTCAACCAGGGTGCTGATGGCTTCGGAACGCACTTCAGCGGGGATGTCGCCCGGCTTCAGGGCGCCCAGCAGGGAGTGGATCAGCACACCGTCCATGGTCTCGATGGCGATCTTGGCCAGGTATTCGTGCGAACGGTGCATGGGGTTGCGGGTCTGGAACGCGGCAACCTTGGACCAGCCTGCCTTCTCAAACGCGGCGCGGGTCTCGGCGGGCGTCATGAACTGGTCGCCATACTCTTCCTTGAAACCGCCAGTGGACAGCACCTTGACCGGGCCGGCCAGATTGTATTTGGCCTGGTCCATGACCATTTTCACGCCGGGGTGGGCGATGTCGGTGGTCTTGTACACCTGCATGCACTCGTGGGCCTTGTCGATGGTGTACTTCTCGGTCACCTTCATGGTACCCATGATTTCGTCGGAGTCGCTGTTGATCAGCGCAATTTCATCACCGGCCTTGATGGTGTCGCTGTCGGTGGAGAGTGTTACCGGTATTGGCCAGAACAGGCCATTAGCCATTTTGTAGCCGTCGCAGATGCCCTGCCAGTCGGAATGGGTCATGAAACCATCCAGCGGGGTAAAGCCGCCGATGCCCATCATGATCAGGTCGCCGGTTTCGCGGGAAGTCATTTTGACTTTGGGCAGTGACTGCGCGCGCTTCAGTTCCGTGTCGCGGGCTGCACCTTCCAGCAAAAGAGGTTTCAGTTCGCCGCCGCCATGGGGCCTGACTAGTTTGGACATGCTTTCTCCTCAAACAAGGCTTCTCAAGAGCGTCGGAGCATAGCAATAGCAGGGAATGCTGATAAATCGTTTGTTTTTATTCCGGGATAAGGGATTTTTCGGTCTGAATTGAAATGGCGGGACAGTAATAAAAAAGCCCGGATAATCCGGGCCTTGTGACTGGTTGCTGACGTTGAATCAGGCATCGAAGAATGCCGGCATGTCAGATTTTTCGACTTCTATCACGTCGACCCAGCAAGGCTTGTTGGCGCCACCCGCAGAGGCGAGTTTGCGGGTTTCTTCATACAGCATTTTCCAGCGGTTATACAGGCAGTCGCTGATCTTGTGCATGCCCGCATCAAAATACGAATTGTGCAGATCGCCTATGGTGCGGGTGAAGGATTCCATCTGCTCCAGCAGATTGTGCGGATAACCCTGACGCTGCGGGTCCACATACTTGATTTTTTCGCGCTTGAGCGCGCGCAGGAAGACTTTCTGACCTTCGGTGAGATCGCTTTCCTTGCGCAGGCTGCCGCCCAGATTCATTACATCGTGGACAAAATCGTCCAGCCGGCGGCCAAAATCATAGCTGCTGTAATCCACTGCGTGCATCCTGTCTCCAGACATCGTTTTATAAATTAATTCAAACAAACCATACTGGTTTGTTAATGGGTGACATGCTGCCCGGATGCAAAGTAAAAGTCCAGTCTGGTTTTGATGATTCAGTGCGCGAGTTTCTCAATCCACTTGGTGTAAAGAATATTGGCGATCCCATGCAGTTTTCCCAGCCGGTCGGACATGTTTTCCAGCATTGCGGCAGGTTGCAAAACAGCGGGGCTTTGCGTGGCTTGCCTGATCTCGTCAGCTCCGACTTCACACCAGGCCTTGATCATGGGTGCGGTCATTTCAATGTGACATTGAAGGGCCAGGTGGCGATCGTTGAGCAGCCAGGCCTGGTTGGGGCAGAAGGCGCTTTCCAGCAAACGGGTTGCACCTTCCGGAATCGAGAATGTTTCACCATGCCACTGAAACACCTCGAACGAGGAGGGTAAGCTGCCCAGCCAGTCGGGTGTCGGGTTCTGCCCCACTTTGGAAACCTCACCCCAGCCGATTTCCTTGACGGGGTTGTGGGTGACCTTGCCACCCAGCGCCTTGCTCATCAGTTGGCCGCCCAGGCAATGACCCAGCACCGGAATGTCCTGTTTGACTGCTTGCCGGATGAGTTCCAGCAAGGGTGGAATCCAGGGCAGGTTATCATTCACGCTCATCGGGCCGCCCATCAAGACCAGGCCGGAAAAGCCGTTGATATCGGTAGGCAGGCTGTCTCCGGCATCGACATTGATCTGGGTCCAGAGAATGCCATTTTCCGTCAGGAAATCACCAAGGTAACCAGGGCCCTCGGCCTGGGAAAATCTGAAAACAACGACAGCGCGCATATGAAAGAAATCCGGAACATAAACAAACAACTATTGCATTGTACGGCATGGACACTAATCCTTTTGAGCAGCCAGGCCATGAGTGCCTCCGTGGGCGTGGTGGGCCTGTTCAAGGACAAGGCCATGGTTCGCATCGATGGCGGTGCACCCAAGGTAATTGCAGCCGGCCAATCCATACAGGGGGTGAAGCTGTTATCGGCCAGTTCAGAAGGAGCCGTGTTCGAAATCGAAGGCAAGCGCCGAACCCTGAACATGGGACAGTCTTTTGCCGCCCAGGCAGGCAATGGCGGCAAGCCGGAAGTTATCCTGAATGCGGATTCGCGCGGGCATTTTTCCACTCAGGGTACGATCAATGGCGCGAGTGTGACCTTTCTGGTGGATACCGGTGCCAGCAACGTAACGCTGCACGCAAGTGAAGCTGCCCGCATGGGTATCAAATACAAGATCGGCCAGCCGATGGGCTTGAGCACAGCCAATGGCATCGTGCCAGCCTGGAGGGTGATGTTCAACTCGGTAAAAGTCGGAAACATCACCCTGCATCAGATCGAGGGGCTGGTGGTGGAAAGCGGGCTGGAGGTTGCGCTGCTTGGCATGTCTTTCCTGAACCGCACGGACATGAAGCGGGAAGGCCAAACGATGACGGTGACTCAACGATACTGATTGATTCATTTATACAGCGACAAGGCCCGCGCAAGCGGGCCTTGTCGCTGGAAACGGTTGAAAATCAACCCTTGCTGGTCTTGTCCCGTTCGATCAGCGCGTAGGCCGAGTGGTTGTGTATGGACTCGAAGTTCTCCGCTTCCACCACATACGCATCGATCAGCGGCTCGGCATTCATCGCGGCGGCGACATCGCGCACGATGTCTTCGACGAACTTCGGGTTGTCATACGCGCGTTCGGTGATGAATTTCTCGTCCGGGCGCTTGAGCAGGCTGTAGAGTTCACATGAAGCCTGTTGCTCAACTCTTTTCACAATGTCTTCAATCCACAGGAAGCCGTTAGTGCGTGCCGTGACCGTGACATGTGAACGCTGGTTGTGCGCGCCGTACTCGGAGATTTTCTTGGAACAGGGGCACAACGAAGTGACTGGCACCACGACGCGAGTGGTATGACGGTAGGTTCCCTTGTCGATTTCGCCGATGAGCGTGACTTCGTAGTCCATCATGCTCTTCACGCCGGAAACCGGTGCGGCCTTGTTGATGAAGTAGGGGAAGGTCATTTCGATGTGGCCGGATTCGGCTTCAAGACGGTCGACCATATGGCGCAACATGGCCTCGAAATTCTCGATGGAGATTTCGCGCTCGCGGGTATTGAGGATTTCGACAAAGCGCGACATGTGTGTGCCCTTGAAATGCTGGGGCAGGTACACGTACATGTTGAAATTGGCGATGGTGTGCTGAACGCCTTCGGCCTTATCCGCAACCTTGACGGGATGACGGATGGACTTGATTCCCACCTTGTTGATGGCGATCTGGCGGGTGTCTTTCGAGCTTTGTACATCGGGCATGCAGACGGCATCGGTGCAGTCGTTCATGGCAACTCCTTGGTTCCTGTCGGAATAAGCCTGTCAGGTAACAGGCAATTTAGACTCAGTATAAACTGTCTCAAATAGTTGAGTAAACTACTCGGATAATAGTTCCTGAACCCTGGAGCGCAAACTTTTAGCATCCAAACGACTTTCAATACGCTGATTCTCCTGGGTGTTTTGATCAAGAAAACGGTCTGGCAGACCGCAATGCGCTAACCGGATGGCGCCGCCCACGTTGGCAATGAGTTCGGAAACCGCCGCGCCCGCGCCGCCCATCACGGCGTTTTCCTCAACCGTCACCAGCAGTTCATGCGTATTGGCAAGTGACAGGATCAGATCCCGGTCGAGCGGTTTGACGAAACGCATGTCCGCGACTGTCGCGTTGAGCGCTTCGGCCGCCTTCAGGCACTCGCCAAGCACCGTGCCAAAGGCGAGAAAAGCTACGCGCTGCCCCTGTCTTCTGATACTGCCCTTGCCGACTGGCAAGGCTTCGAGCCCTGTCTCAATGGTAGCGCCCGGGCCTGTGCCGCGCGGATAGCGTACCGCTCCTGGCCCGGTGTGGAGGAATACCGTAGTCAGCAGTTTGCGGCATTCGTTTTCGTCCGACGGCGTGGCGATCACCATATTGGGCACGCAACGCAGAAAGGACAGATCAAAACTGCCGGCGTGCGTTGCGCCGTCAGCACCAACCGGGCCGGCGCGGTCGATGGCGAAGGTGACGTCCAGATTTTGCAGCGCGATGTCATGGATCAACTGGTCGTAGGCCCGTTGCAGGAAAGTCGAATAGATGGCGACCACCGGCTTCATGCCTTCGCAGGCCAGACCGGCAGCGAAGGTCAGCGCATGCTGCTCGGCGATGCCCACATCGAAATAGCGTCCAGGATATTCCTGCGAGAAGCGCACCAGGCCAGAGCCTTCCCGCATGGCGGGTGTAATGCCAGCCAGTTTTGAATTCTGCGCCGCCATGTCGCAAAGCCAGTCGCCAAAAATTTGTGTATAGCTTGGCTTGCCGCCTGTTTTTTCCGCGATACCCGATTCCGGGTCAAAACGTGTGACGCCGTGGTACAGGCAGGGGTTGGCTTCGGCCGGATCGTAACCTTTTCCTTTGCGGGTGACGACATGAAGGAACTGCGGACCGGCAAGCTGCTTGATGTTGTTGAGCGTTTCCACCAGCACATCGAGGTCGTGGCCATCGATGGGGCCAATGTAGTTGAAACCGAATTCCTCGAACAGCGTGCCAGGCGTGACCATACCCTTGACATGTTCTTCCGCCCGCTTGGCCAGTTCACGGATGGGCGGCATCTTCGACAAGACGATATCGCCAGCCTTCTTGGCCTTGGCATAGAACTGCCCCGACATCAGCTTGGCGAGATAATTGTTCAAAGCGCCCACGGGCGGCGAAATCGACATGTCGTTGTCGTTCAGGACCACCAGAAGTGGCAAGTCGGTGGCGCCTGCGTTATTCAGCGCTTCGAAAGCCATGCCGGCGGTCATTGCGCCGTCGCCAATGACAGCAATGGCGCGCTGGCTTGAGCCAGTCTGGTGGAAAGCTTCGGCCATGCCCAACGCGGCGGAGATCGAGGTGCTGGAATGGCCCGTGCCAAATGCATCGTATTCGCTTTCCTCGCGCCGTGGAAAACCGGCTATCCCGCCACCCTGCCGCAAGCCGCGCATGGCCTCTTTGCGGCCGGTCAATATCTTGTGCACATAAGTCTGGTGGCCGACATCCCACACGATGCGGTCGCGTGGTGTGTCGAACACGTAATGTAACGCGATGGTGAGTTCAACCGCACCCAGATTGGAAGAAAGATGACCGCCGGTTTGAGAAACCGAATCAAGCAGGAATGCGCGCATCTCTTCCGCCAGTTGCGGCAGTTGCTGCGCATCCAGTTGGCGGAGATCGGCGGGATAGTGGATGGTGTCCAGCAGGTTCAACTTGCTCATTCAACGAGTTCGCTCAATGCTTGCGCAACACGATATAGTCAGCAAGCTGTCTCAATCGTTCCGCCCGGGGGCCAAAACCGGACAGGGCAGACAGTGCGTCAAGGCGAAGCTCTTCAGCCAGCTCGCGCGATCGGGCAAGTCCCAGCAGGCTGACATAGGTAGGTTTCTTGCTGGCGGCATCCTTGCCCGCGGTTTTTCCCAAAGTGGCTGTGGGGGCTTCGGCATCGAGGACATCGTCAACAACCTGGAAAGCCAAGCCAATGCATTTGGCGTAATGATCCAGCCGGCTAGCCTCGTTCTCGTTCAAGGGGGTGCCGCACATGGCGCCAATGTTGACCGATGCGCGAATCAGGGCGCCAGTTTTAAGAATGTGCATGAATTCCAGCTCGGCAAGTTCAAGCGGTTTGCCCACGCTGGCAAGGTCAATGGCTTGGCCGCCCGCCATGCCACCCGAACCGGAGGCTCTGGCCAGCAAGCGCAGCATGCCGAGTTGCGTTTCAGGCTTGGCGAGGCCCGCCTGGGCCAGGCTCTCAAAAGCCAGGCTTTGCAGCGCGTCGCCCACCAATAAAGCCGTTGCCTCATCAAATTCGACGTGAACGGTTGGTTTGCCGCGCCGAAGGACGTCATTATCCATCGCGGGCATGTCGTCATGTACCAGCGAGTAGGCATGAATGCATTCCACTGCCGCGGCCACGCTGTCTACACATTTCTCTTCAGCATGGGTCAGTTCTCCCGCTGCATAGGCAAGCAGGGGCCTAACGCGCTTCCCGCCATCCAGCATGGCGTAACGCATGGCATCGTGCAGGCGTTGAGGAGCATGGGCAGCATCTGGCAGCAGCGCGGCAAGCACATTCTCGATGCGTGATTGCCTGCTTGACGCCCAGGCCAGGAAATCAATCATCGCTATCGGTGAGAAAGGGTTTAAGCACACCATTTTCCAGGACCTGAACCTGCTGCTCGGCGCGGGAAATGGCTTCCCGGCAATAATTCAGCAGCGTAGCGCCGCGTTCGTAGGCGGTCAGGGAATCTTCAAGGTCAAGCTTGCCGGACTCCATCTGGGCAACGATTTTTTCCAGTTCGGCAAGGGCGGACTCGAAGTCCTTGGGCGTAGTGGCTTTGGCCATGGGCAGGAAAGCGGGTGAGGCGAAACACAGTACTTTAACAAAAGCAGGCGGGTGAGTCTGCAACCCTGTTCAAGTAAAGAAGGATTATCCGGCAGGAAAATCTTTGCCTTGAAGGCCTGACCGTGTTATTGTCGGACCACATTGGCAAGATGCCAAATGTAATTGGGAACCTCCGGTTCATTGGGCGGATTTAGTCCGCCGGGTGTCGGGGGTTTTTGTTTTCTGTACTGATCTTGAATTGGTATTTGCCAATCAGTACTGGACCAGGGTGGGTAGGGATGAGCAATCTCGCTGATTCTGTTTCGGCGCTGTCTAAAACAACGCCTCAACTGCCGGTGTCGTGGTATCTGGACCCGGAAATATACGAACTCGAAAAGAAGTTGCTGTTCGACAATGGCCCGGGCTATGTCGGCCATGCATTGATGGTGCCGGAAGCAGGGGACTACCACGCGCTGGAACGCCATGAAGGCGCCAGGGTGCTGGTAAACAATCGCAACGGCATCGAAATGCTGTCCAACATTTGCCGGCATCGTCAGGCGATCATGCTGAATGGACGCGGCAAGCTGCCCGCGGACAATATCGTTTGCCCTATCCACCGCTGGACCTACGATGCAACGGGCCAGTTGTTGGGCGCGCCCCACTTTCCCGGCAATCCCTGCATGAACCTGTCACGGTCGCCGCTGCAGAACTGGAATGGTCTGCTGTTCAATGGCCCGCGTGATGTCCGTGCCGATCTTGCCAATGTTGGTGTTGCAAGGGACATGGATTTTTCCAGTTACATGCTGGACAAGGTCTGGGTGGAACACGCGCCTTACAACTGGAAAACCTTCATCGAGGTTTATCTCGAGGACTATCACGTCGAACCTTTCCATCCGGGCCTGGGCAGCTTTGTCACTTGCGACGACCTGCGCTGGGAATACGGCGAATGGTATTCGGTGCAGACCGTGGGACTTGCCAATGCGTTTGGCCGTAAATTCGGCTCGCCGGTTTACCAGAAGTGGCAGGAACAGGTACTGCAATATGGAAGCGGCGAAAAGCCGCGTCATGGCGCGATCTGGCTGACCTACTATCCCAACATCATGGTGGAGTGGTATCCGAATGTGCTGGTGGTGTCGAGTGTCTGGCCCACCGGCATCGAGTCCATGGTCAATATCGTCGAATTTTATTATCCCGAGGACATCGTACTGTTTGAACGCGAATTCGTTGAAGCCGAACAGGCAGCCTACATGGAAACAGCGGTGGAAGATCACGAAATTGCCCAGCGCATGCATGATGGGCGCCGCGCGCTGTATCGCCAGGGAATCAGCGAGGAAGGCCCTTATCAATCGCCGATGGAAGATGGTCTGGTGCATTTCCATGAGTTCATGCGAAAGCAGATCGAGTCGCATCGGGCATAAAATTGACTCGGTTATAAGACTAAGGCAAAAAAAGCCAAACCACCAAGTACACGAAGGACACCAAGGAAACCGGCGCAAGAAAACTTCGTGTCCTTGGTGACCTTTGTGGTTCTGGCTTTTGAATTTCTTCGCGCCCATGCATCCAACCGGTTTTAATCAACAATGAAATCCTCCTGGATGCTGGTGGCGTCTTTTCTTTTTGCCGTCATGGGGGTGCTGGTCAAACTGGCTTCCGGACACTTCAGTTCGCCAGAACTGGTGTTTTATCGTTCTCTGTTCGGTTTGTTCTCGATCTATCTGTTTATCGTGCTGGGAACGCGCCAATGGCTCGTACCACTCAGGACGCAGCATTTATCAAGCCATGTCAAACGCAGCCTGTCAGGTTTCCTGGCGCTGGTCATGTTTTTTTACGCCATTGCCCATTTGCCACTGGCGACGGCGATCACGCTGAATTACACGGCGCCTTTGTTTCTGGCAGCCATTACAGCCTGGTGGCTTGAAGAGCGGCATGGAAAAGGTCTGGTGGTGGCGCTGTTGCTTGGGTTCGTGGGCGTGGCGGTGCTGTTGCAGCCGGGTTGGCAAGACCAGGATATTTTTGCGGGGGGAATCGGTTTGACTTCAGGCTTGCTTGCGGCCGTGGCCTACCTCAATGTGCGCACGCTGGGAAGGCAGGGTGAACCGGAATGGCGGGTAGTGTTTTATTTCACCCTGATCGCCACGCTGGGCGCCGCGCTATGGATGCTGACAGCCGGTTTTTCCAGGCCACGTCCACAGGACTGGCCACTCTTGCTGGCGATGGGGCTGACGGCCACACTGGCGCAACTGGCCATGACGCGTGCATACCGTCTGGGCAATACGCTGACCGTCGGCACGCTGGCATACTCCAATGTGACATTTTCAGCGGGATATGGCGTGCTGCTGTTTGGCGACCGTCTGCCGCTTGGCGCATGGATCGGCATGGCGCTTATCGTTCTGGCGGGTCTGGTCAGTGTTTGGGCGGGCCGGGCGGTTGCCGCGCCAGAATGAAGCTATAGTAAAGTGAAACCATTTCGCAGAAGAGGCGACCATGATTTCTGTAAACGTAAACAACAATGTCATCAGCATGACGGTAATGGGCCAGTTCACGCTGGATGATTACAAGGAATTCGAAGAAGCAGTGCTTTATGGAATCAAGTTCCAGGGGGTGGTGAACCTGCTGATTGATTTGCGGGACATGCTTTCCTTCAGCCTGGATGTGGCGTGGGAAGAGATCAGGTTTTCGCGCCAGCACGCGAATGATTTTGACCGCGTGGCGGTGTTGACCAGCAACGAGTGGATTGCCTGGAGCACCTGGATCAACCGCTTGTTCGTCAATGCCGATATCCAGTTGTTTGACGATGTGGCGGATGCGGAAACCTGGGTAAGGGAAACTGTTGTCGCGCCACATGCCGGATGAAACAGGCTGGGCACATTGCCTGCGGAATGCTGCTGGTCGGCGTGATGGGCGCCGCGCAGGGCGGCGAGGCCTGGCAAGCGGTTTTCGAGGACGCAACGGTAAGCGTGGCGGTGGATGTGGCCAGCCTTCGTCGTGAAAAGCAAACGGTGTCGTTTCGCGAGCGCCATGCCTTGGCAGTTTCTAAAGTTGACCCCGAGTCTCTGCGGCGCATAGTCGAGGTACAGTACCGGCGACTGGCTGATTGCCGTAAAAAACGGCTGGCCGTGTTGTCGCAAGCCATGTTTTCTGATCAGGATGCGCTGGTACATTACGAAGCCAGCCGTCCCGGCAAGCTGAACTGGCAGGTGCCGCGCAACGAGCAGGAAATCAGGCTTTACGAATGGGTTTGTGGTGCCAGGCACGGTTGACTGGGGTCGGTCCTGAATATTTGGGTGTTCTGGTAATAACGGATGTTATTGTTGTCGTCCCAGCCCGGAATCCCCAGAATGGGCAAAGGTGGCAGCGTCAGCATTGAAGCCTGATCAACCTCGCTGGCGGCAAGCGAGTCCAGTTTTTCCGGTGTGGTTTCCCCAGTTTCAATCAGCAGGCATTTCCCCGTCATGGCGGCAAAAGGCTGGATGCATTTTTCCAGCAACCCGTGACCTACAACAATGAAGGTCATGTGCTTCACAACTTCCTTACGGGCTTGCCAGAACAGTTCCACCCAGCGTTTTTCCTGCAGCAGGCCAAGCAGATCACGCCTTGGCGAGGCGACCAGTACGCCACTTTCATCCAGCAGGGTTAGCTGATCCCGCAATTTGCCGCGCAGCCTGTGTTCTTCGGGATTTGCCAGTCTCTCGCAGTGCCTGATGTTCAAGGCCGATTTCAATTCGGGAAAACTCAGCCAGACCAGTGCGTTCAGGAAATCGTGCGGATTGTTTTCACGTGTGGGAATACGTCCGCTGCTGAAAATTCCCTGCTCATACTCCGCCGCATGGCCCGGCAAGTCGCCGGATTCAAAACTGAGCGCATTGCCATTTTGATGATGGATATTGCGGCTAGCGGCCAGCGCGTTGAGCGAGTCAATCGAATACGGTGATTCGATTTGATCGAGTAAGGGGTAAAAGGGTGTGAAGGCGGGGTGCGAAGAATTCATCAGCTCAAATTGAGCGCGAGCCGGGCGCGGTATGTTTTGACAAGCGGGTGTCCGGCACCAAGCAGGTCAAAAAGGGCAAGCAATGCCTTTCGCGGCAAGCTGTTTCGATAATGCGGGTGGTCGGCGTCAAGCTTCAGTAAAAGATCAAGCGCGGCTTCCATCTCGTCATGAGCAAGCATGACGGCAGCCTGCTGGAAGCGCGCATCGGCGTTTTCGGGCTGCGCGGCATCGTCGTGCAGACTTTCCGGCGGATTTTCCGCGGCCAGGGCCAGCGAAAAATGTCCGTACAGGCGAGAAATTTCCCTATTCGCGCGGAGTTCCTCAGGCAAACTTTCAAGCAATGCAAGCGCCTGTTCACGCTCGCCGTTTGCCCAGAGTGTTTTTGCCAGATCGCGCGGTATTGCCGGGTTGCCGGGTTCTTCCACCGCTGCTGCTGCAAGCAGCCTCTTGGCGTCCTCGATTCTGTCAAGGTGCCTTGCTTTCAGGGCCTGAGAATAAAGACCGTCGGTATTTCTGATAATGAGCCGATCGAGTGCTTCGCGGAAACTGCGATCAGATTCGGCGCCGTGTATGGTATGAACCACCTCGGCGCGCAGAAAGAATTTGACGGTTGGTACGCTGTTTACGCCATATTGCCGGGCGATTCTTCCAAGTTCGTCGGTGTTGAGCATGACCAGCAGAAATTTCCCGCCATATTCCGATGCCAGTTTTACCAGCCGGGGCATGAGAATCATGCAGGGGCCGGCCTTGGGCGTCCAGAAATGCACCAGTACTGGACCGCGATGGGAATTTTCCAGGACCAGACGCTGGAAGTTCTCCGCGGATGCATCGTAGACATGCGGCGAGAGATTCATTTTGCCGCAGACTTTTTGCGTACTTGTTTTTTCCGCGCAGCCGGTTTTTTTCTGCTTGTTTGGCTGGGGGTGATGCCTGGCATGTCCTTGAAGGCTTCCATAGCGTCAATCAGTGCGCGGGCAATACCGGGCTCGAATGCCGAATGCCCCGCATCCGGCACGATTTCATAAAACGCTTCCGGCCAGGCGCGAGCCAGCTCATCGGCAGTGACAATCGGGCAGACACCGTCGTAGCGCCCTTGCACAATGACAGCGGGCAGATGGCGGATCTTGTACAGGTTGTCCAGCAGGCTGTTTTCGGGAAGAAAAATATCGTTCAGAAAATAATGCGCTTCGATGCGGGCAAGCGACAAGGCAATTGCATCTGATTCAAAGCTGTTTATCAGCGATTCGTTCGGCAGCAGGTTGGAACAGGCGGCTTCGTAATGCGCCCAGGCTCGTGCCGCCGGAATATGAACAGACGGATCGGGATCAACCAGGCGCGCATGATAGGCAGTCAGCAAATCGCTTCGCTCGCTTTCGGGGATGCGGCCGGAAAATTCCCGCCAGGCTTCGGGGAAAATCGCGCGCATGCCGTACAGGAACCACTCGATTTCGCTTTTACGGCAGAGGAAAATTCCGCGCAGGACAAACCCCAGACATGCCTCTGGATGCGCTTCACCATAGGCCAGTGCCAGCGTCGAGCCCCAGGAGCCTCCAAAGATCAGCCATTTTTCAATCTCAAGAGTTTTGCGCAACATCTCGATATCAGCTATCAAGTGCGGCGTGGTGTTGTCCGAAATTGAGGCATAAGGCGTGGATTTTCCCGAGCCGCGCTGATCAAAAAGGATAATCCGGTAATGCGCGGGATCGAAAAACCGCCGTTGCAGCGGCGACGTGCCAGAACCCGGACCGCCGTGCAGAAACAGCACGGGGATTCCATCCGGGTTGCCGCTTTCCTCCCAGTAGATGCGATGCAGGGAGTCGGGCTCTAGAAAGCCGTTGTGGTTGGGGAGTATTTCCGGAAACAAATCAGGCTGGACAGGCATGGTCAGTTGAAACGGGCAGGGGTGTCATTATCGCCCGGCCAGGGCTGATTGGCGAATGGTGGTGGTAAAAAGCTGGGAAGGCTTCGGGATTTCGCCCGGGCCGGAAATATGGTTACACTCACTTGAAGTTGATTGACAATGAGGAGGCAACATGACTGTCCATGCGCTCAAAAACGAAGAAGTCCAACTGCTGCGTAAGGAAATTGAAATGCTGATGGGGGAGCGGCAAAATTTGCTGCAGGTGGTGGGCGCGGCCGCCGTGCTGGTCGCAAATCTGGATAGCGATGCCCTGCCTGACGATGAAGACACGATCGATGCGGCGGAAATGCTGGCTGAACAATTGAACAGCCTGTCCGAAGAGACGTTGAAGGATGCACTGGAGTCCGTCCGGGCCCAGATGGATGACAGGGTTGGCGCCTGATCCGGCCCGGTTCATGTAGTAGTGTTTTGATTTCTCCGGGAAAGGGCCACCGGGCATGAAAATGCCAGCCCTGCCTTCTTCACGCCAGATCAAGGTATTCCTGTTTCGAATCCTGGCCACCGCGGCTGTCTACTATATCGCTGCGCATCTGGGTCTGTATCTCAGTGCCATGGTCAATGGCGCGGTTTCCGCGATCTGGCCGGCAGCAGGGGTGGCAGCGGCGGCTTCAATCCGCTTTCGCTTTGCCGGGCTGGTTGGCGTATTCATTGGCGCTTATTTTGCTAACAGCGGTGTTGTCCCGGAACAGTCTCTGCCCTATGTTGTTCTGGGCGTGACTCTTGGCGCCTGGCTGATGGCGTGGATTCCGCGAAAGTTAGGCGACTCAGACTTGTCACTGGAGTCGATAGGCGATATAGCCCGTTTCTGTCTTATGGGATTGCCGGTTGGCGCAGCTGTTTCCGCGCTGTTTGGCGTGACAGCCATCCTGTATTACGAGGGCATGGGTAGCGGCGACTTCATCCGTACTTTGTGGTTCTGGTGGTCGGGGGATTTGGTTGGAGCCATCCTGCTTGCACCGGTTTTGTTGACCGCCAAATCGTCAAGCTGGATAACAGGCGCACGCGCATACTGGCTGGAGTGGGTAGCTGCAGCCGCCGCCGCGGTCGTTGTTGGTGTGATGTTGCTAGGGGGAGTGGGCGGGCAAACCATCCAGACCGCTGACTTTCTCCTGTTTCCACTGATGATGTGGGTGGCGTTGCGTTTTCCCATCGGGGCCACGTCACTGCTGATTCTGTTCATTGGAGTGGTCCGCATTGCCGCTGCCCTTACGCAACATGGACCATTGGGGCCCATGGTCGATCTATCAACCATATTGTCCCTGCAAGTCACGCTTGCCAGCCTGAGCGTGGGCGGCCTGCTGGTTTCGGCCGCATTTTCTGAAAGACGTTTGTCGGAAATCAGGCTGGACATGCTGGCCAATCATGATCCCTTGACCGGATTGCCCAACCGGTCCTATTTCCAGGATTTTCTCCAGCATGCCATCGCGCAATGCCTTCGTCAGGGAGGTCAGGTGTCTCTGCTGTTTATCGATCTGGATCGTTTCAAGCATATCAACGATTCCCGCGGTCACGAGGTGGGTGACCAGGTATTGCGAATTGTCGCCAGCAGGCTGATTGATACGCTTCGGTCGGATGATTTCGTCGGCCGCCTTGGCGGAGATGAATTTGCCGTGGTGATTACCCATCCCAAGACGCATCGCGGTGCAGGGCGTGTAGCCATGAAACTGATCGAAGCCCTTTCACAATCTTTCAAGGTGGAGAATGTCCGCTATGCGATTTCGGCCAGTGTCGGCATCACTGTGTGCCCGGACGACGGAAACGATGCCAATACCCTGTTGAGGCAGGCGGATCTGGCGATGTACCAGGCCAAGCAGCGCAAGAGCGGGTTTGAGTATTTCAGCGATGAAATGAACAAGTTCGCGCATGAGCAGCTTCTGATTGAAAACGGCTTGCGCCAGGCATTGCAAAAGCAGGAATTCTCCCTGCTTTATCAGCCCAAGGTGGATTTGCGTACCGGAAAGGTGGTTGGCCTTGAGGCATTGATACGCTGGCTGACGCCAGGTGGTAAGGGTTTGACAGGGCCGGAACGTTTTATTCCCGTAGCGGAAGATACCGGCCTCATCATTCCGATTGGCCGCTGGGCGATGCGCCAGGCCTGCAGGCAATGGGTCAGCTGGCACAAGGCCGGCCTGAATCCGCCGACGATTTCGGTCAACCTGTCACCAAGGCAATTCAGCCAGGGCGATCTCGCTCAGGATTTGTTGAATGCACTTGAGGAAACAGGAATGGATCCATCATTTCTTGGCCTGGAAATCACCGAAAGCGCAGCCATGGACAACCCTGACATGACTCTAGAAGTTCTGGAACAGCTGGGCGGCCGCGGGATAAAGGTCATGATCGATGACTTTGGTACGGGGCATTCAAACCTGCGGCAATTGAAACGCCTGCCCATCGATACGCTGAAAATTGACAAGGGATTTGTGCGCGATGTGCTGGTAGATCGTGAGGACGCGGAAATTGCCAGTGCCATCATCGGACTGGCTCACACGCTCAACTTGCGTGTGATTGCTGAAGGTGTGGAAACCCCGGAAATTGCCACCTTCCTGAAACAGCGGAATTGTGACGTAATCCAGGGTTATCTGATTTCCCGGCCGTTGCCGCCGGAAATTGCCCAGACTGTATTCGACAAGACCTACAACATCAATTGAGCGGGTTGCCGGATTTCTGTCTGTCTTGCCTATAGTGGACGGCGGATGACAATCGCGCCGCGCAAATCACCCGGCTGATATCCGGTTGCCTGATCGTTGGGATATTCCTGCTTCAGACGAGCCCTGACACCTTCAGGAATGGCTTCAGCGGCGCCATGGCAGGTCACGCACATCGGCTGCAAAGCAATGGCTTTCGCGTAGCGCAGATAATGCTTGCCACCATCCTTTTCAATCTGGGTGAATTCCATAGCATCAGGTTTTTCTCCCTTGGCAAGCCGCTCGGAAAACTGCTTGAGCGCTTCCTGCTGCCAGTTGTTCGGCGCATTCGCGGCATTGCGCAAACGGGTTCCCACACGGCCGACCTGCCAGTTCTTTTCAGCGGAAAGCTTGCCGGCAATTTCAGGCGCGACCTGTTTGCATACCGGGATGGCTGCTTCCGGGCCATTCGCGGTTAATTCCGCTTTCAGCCGACCGCCCAACTGTGTGGCCAACTGGCCAGCAACGGCGCGGGTTTCTTCCAGCGCCTTGGCGTCAACTGCTTTCTCGGCAGGCTGAAACGTCGAGCAGCCGGCAACGCTAATCGTGCAAAGTGTCAGTACGAGAGAGTAAGAACGGGTCATCGGGTTTCTCCAGTCAGGGTGAACAATTAAATCGTGATTGATGGCCGGATGTTATTTCAGGTTTTCCTGTTCCATCAGCAGGTAGGTATTGTAGGCGTTTGGCCGGTTGGCTTCCTCGAATGCCGGCATGTTTTTATATTTCGACCAGTCCGTGCGCGCGTAAGCTTCCTCGAAGCTGATCAGATCATCGACGGCCTTGCCCATTTCCGAACGCAGAAAAATCAGATAGTCGCGCGTCAGGGTCAAGTCCTTGAGCGGGGTTGTGCTGGCCGCGCCGTGGCCGGGGACCAGCACGCGCGGCTTCAATGCGATCAGCTTGTCGAGCGAGTTCAGCCAGGCTTTGGAATCCGCCTCGCCAACAAAAGGCACGCGGCCCTTGAACACCAGATCGCCCGCGAACAGCACCCGGTCTTCCTTTACCAGCATGGCCAGATCCTCGTCGCTATGGGCAGGCCCGACATGGCGGATATTGAAATGCACGCCGCCGAGTTCAAAGTCGGTATCGCCTTCCAGGAATTTGTCCGGCTCAGTCAGTTTCGTGTTTTCGTTGACCCATGGAAACAGCACTTCCTTGCGCTGCTCAAAGCGTAACGCGGCATTTTCCGTGCGGGTCTGGCCTTCCGCGTTGCGGTGCGCCCAGATTTCCGCGCCCTGTTCCTTGAAAACCTGAACGCCATAATAGTGGTCGGCGTGGTAGTGGCTGACGATGGCAATTTTGACGGGCTGCTTCGTAATCTTGCGGATGAGTCCCAGCATTTTTTGCGCCAGCGGCGGCGTGCCGAGCGTGTCGAACACCACGACACCTTTTCGTGTGACGACGAAACCCGCGTTAGACATGAACCCCTGGTTCTCATTGGAGGCGGCGCCGGACAGGCCCTGAATGTAGTAACTGTGCGTGCCCACGCGCGTGGCTTTCATGGGCACGCTCACGCTGGTATCGACAGCTTGGACAAGACTGCATGAGAACAACAGGATCATCAAACTGAGTATTCGCGGCATAAACACTCCTTAATTCGAGATTGAATTATAGTGGGGCAGCATGTCTGTGCTATCTTCGCTGGTAAAGAAAACCGGAGAATCAGGATTGTTCAAAAAGCAGTGGCCAGCTTTTCTGCTGGCATTTGTTCTTCCTCTAATTGGCGTCTACTGGTGGTGGGGCGGTTTCAATTCGGCAACGGTTTCAGAAGGCGAATCGGGCCCCTATTTTTATGCCTATATCGAGCACAGCGGCGATATCGCCAAGCTGCCCAAAACGCAGGAAAAAGTCTTCAGGTTGCTGAAACAGGCGGGCATCGTACCAGCCGAAACTGTTACGGTCTTATTGAACGACCCCCGCAAGACCGCCAAGCCAGATCAACGGGCCAGAACTGGTTACCGCATTCCGCTTGATGCAAAACTACCCGCCGAACTTTTTAGCGATGTGCTGCCACGGCGGCGCGTGTTGTCCGCCAAAGTGCAGGCGGCAGCGATGCTGGCGCCTGGCAAGGCCTATCAGGCGCTCCACGATTATCTAAAAAAACGGGGGCTGGATATCACCCTGCCCGCAGTGGAAATCTATCGTCCGTCCGGAACGCCAACCCGGGTGGGCGAACTGACCGTGGAAATTGAGCAGCCATGATTTTTTTCAGCCTGTTGATCACGCTTGCCCTGGAGCACTACCGTCCGCTCAAGCAGCCGCTGCCGCATTATGTGACCTACGCGCAGTATGCGCGCCTGCTGCAGGACAAGCTGGATGGTGGCGAATCCTTTCATGGCATGCTGGCCTGGAGCGCGGGCGTGTTGCCCTTGGTGCTGGCGGTATGGCTGCTGGAAACATGGCTGTCGGGGCTGGGGTCGCTGCTCGGCCTGGCGTGGAGCATCGGCGTGCTCTACTTCACCATGGGGTTCCGGTACTACAGCCTCATCGCGGAGGAAATTGCCGACAGGCTGCGCAGCGGCAATCTGGCCGAGGCGCGGCAGATGCTGGAAAACTGGCGTGGCGGAGAGACCGCCGATTTCAGCGAACATGAAATTGCCGCCCTGACGATCGAACAGGTATTCAGCCACAGTCATCGCCAGATGTTCGGCGTGCTGTTCTGGTTTGTGCTGCTTGGCCCGGCGGGTGCGGTGCTGTTCAGGCTTTCCTCCATTCTCTCGCGCCGCTGGACAGAAGCCTCGCCCGCGTTCAGCCAGGCCGCGGCCTCGACTTTCCATTTCATCAACTGGCTGCCCGCTCGTTTGACCGGACTGACGTATGCCGTGGCCGGAAACTTCGAGGACGCCATGTATTGCTGGCGCACCCAGCCGCATGCCTGGGCTGAACCCGAGGAGAGCATCGTGCTGGCTGCTGGCGCGGGCGCCATGGGCGTCAAGCTGGGCCAGCCGCTGAACGTGGACGGGCAGTGGATCGCGCGTGCCGAAATCGGTCTGGGGGAAGAGCCGGATGCCGACCAGATCGACAGCACTGTCAGCATGGTATGGCGCGGACTGGTGGTGTGGCTGGTGATTGGATTGTTGGTGCTTGTGGCAAGCTGGGCGACCTGATTCATGCTGAACGCCATCTGGGTGGGTTTTTTTCTTACCGCATTCCTGATCGCGCTGGCCCAGTTTTTATTCGCAGACAATTCGACAATCTTTGCCGAATTGATGAAAGCCGTATTCGACGGCAGCAAGACCGCGTTTGAAATCGCGCTGGGTCTGACCGGCGTGATGAGCCTGTGGCTGGGTGTAATGAAGGTGGGCGAGAAGGCAGGATTTCTCGAGCTGCTGACGCGCCTGCTGGCGCCGCTGTTTGCCAGACTGTTTCCCGAAGTGCCGCGCAATCATCCCGCGCTGGGCGCCATCACCATGAACATGGCGGCGAATGTCATGGGCCTGGATAATGCCGCCACGCCGCTGGGTATCAAGGCCATGAAGGAACTGCAAACGCTGAATCCTTCGCAGGACACCGCCAGCGATGCGCAAGTTTTGTTTCTGGTCATCAACACCGCTTCGGTCACGCTGCTGCCGGTCACCATCTTCACCTACCGGGCGCAACTCGGTGCCGCCGACCCGACCGATGTGTTCATCCCGCTGCTGATCACTACTTATTGCGGCACACTTATCGGTCTGCTGACTACGGCGTTCTTCCAGCGTATCCGCCTGTTCGACCCGGTGACGCTGCTGTATTTCGGCGGCATGACGGCGGGGGTGGCGGGGATCGCGGCATATTTTTATTCCCTGCCGCCGGATGAAATGCAGCGCCAATCTTCGCTGCTGTCGAACTTCATCCTGTTTTCCATCGTCGTGGCTTTCCTGGGCGGCGCCGTCATTCGCAAGGTCAATGCCTACGAAGCCTTCATCGAAGGTGCAAAAGAGGGCTTTCAAACAGCTGTCACGATCATCCCGTATCTTGTCGCCATGCTGGTGGGCATAGCCGTGTTCCGTGCCAGTGGCGGGCTGGAAATGCTCACCGACGGCATGCGCTGGCTGGCGGTGCAGATGGGCTGGGACACGCGCTTTGTCGACGGCCTGCCCACCGCGCTGATGAAACCGCTTTCCGGCAGTGGCGCGCGCGCCATGATGATTGATACCATGGGCACGCACGGCGCCGATTCGTTTGCCGGCAGGCTGGCTTCCATCATTCAGGGCAGCACCGAGACCACTTTTTACGTGCTGGCCGTGTATTTCGGCGCCGTCGGCATCCAGCGCATCCGTCATGCTGTTACCTGCGGACTGATTGCCGACCTGGGCGGAATCATCGCCGCCATTGGTGTGGCGTATTTGTTTTTTGGCTGAAAGAAATGTCTTATCAAACACTCGCCGCGGTTGACCTTGGCTCCAACAGTTTCAAATTGCAGGTTGCCCGCGTGCAGGGCGAACAGCTTTATCTGCTGGATGCGTTGAAAGAGCCGGTGCGTCTGGCCGCCGGGCTGGACAAGAAGAAGCGTCTGGACATGGACTCGCAGCAGCGGTCTATCGAATGCCTCAAGCGTTTCAGTGAACGCTTGCGAGGCCTGTCGCCAGAAGCTGTCAGGTGCGTTGGCACCAGTGCATTAAGAGTAGCGAAGAACGCTTCCGAGTTTCTCGACCAGGCCGAACAGGCGCTGGGGTTTCCGATTGAAATCATCGCCGGCCGCGAGGAAGCGCGGCTGATTTATCTGGGCGTGGTGCACAGCCTGCCGGCTTCCGGCAACAAGCGGCTGGTGGTCGACATCGGCGGTGGTTCCACCGAATGCATCATCGGCGCCGGACTCAAACAGCAAAGCCGCGAAAGCCTGCTGATGGGCTGCGTCAATTTCTCCATGCGGTTTTTCCCCGGCGGACGCATCGAAAAATCCGCCATGAAGGAAGCCGAGCTGGAAGCGCGACTGATCGCGCAGAGCGTCGAAGCGGACTTCAGCCGTGGCAACTGGGAGGAAGCCATCGGCTCGTCTGGCAGCATCCGCGCGGTGGCCGACCTGATCGAAGCCAACGGCTGGGGCAGCGGCATCACCGCGGACGGTATGGCAAAAGTGCGCGAGGCGCTGTTGAAGGCGGGCCATGCGGACAAACTGGAACTGCCCGGCATGCGAGTGGACAGGCGACCCGTCATCGCAGGCGGCTATGCCATTCTCTCCGGCCTGTTTGCCGAACTTGGCATCCAGAGCATGGTTCCGGCGGCCGGCGCCTTGCGCGAAGGTATTCTGTACGACCTGCTGGGCCGCATGTCCGATCAGGACATGCGCGAAGTCACCGTGGCCGAATTCGCACGCCGCTACCACGTCGATGAGAAACAGTCCGCACGCGTTGAAAAGCTTGCCTTACAACTCTTCAACGGCATCGCGCCAAAAAACGAAGCGGAAAAGGAGGAATCGCGCAGGTTCCTTTCCTGGTCCGCGCGGCTGCATGAAATCGGCATCTCCATCGCGCATTCCAGCTACCACAAGCACAGCGCCTACATCCTTGAAAACGCCGACATGCCGGGTTTTTCCCGTACCGACCAGATGCGTCTTGCCCTGCTGGCACGGGCACAGCGCGGCGCGCTGACCAAGGTGCCGCAGTTCTCGCAAGAGGGAATGCCGCCCGTGCCGGAAAGCGACCGCCTGCTGGTCTGGATGCTGCGCCAGGCCGTCATCCTCTGCCGCAACCGCGCCGAACCCGGCATCGCCGAAATGGCCGTCGAAATGACCTCGAAAGGCTACCGGCTCCGGCTGCCCAAAGGCTGGCTGGACAGCAATCCCCTGACCCAGCTCGCTCTGGAAGACGAAGCCGCCTACTGGAACGCGGTTGGGGTGAGTTGTCAGTATGAATAAAGTCTAGGTTGGAAACTGACTGCCTACTTGGATCTGGGATTATTCAACGTCTGCACACCAGCGCTCGCGTGTCACCCACCCTCATCTCGTGTCGGGCAGACGTCTAACAAACCTAAACAAATCAAGACGGTGTGGTGCTGGCGGAATGGGGCTCAAAATTGATCGCCTGAAACTTTGGCTGGACAACGGCTTCGCTTGCTTCTATGAATAAATCTTCTTGGGAAGAATCGCATACCAGACAATCAGCCAGGGAGCTCGGGTGTTGCCTGTTTATTCCAGTCACGCGGATTCTCATTTAACCCTTCTTGATGCTGGTAATGTGGGTATCCGCCAGGTATATGAGGTCCGTTATGTCCAACATGATTCTGCTCGGTACCCGTAAGGGAACTGTAATCCTTGATCGCACGAGCTCCACTTGGCGCCCGCGGCCAATCGAACACGCGGGCATTCCCATCTGTTACGCGGCGCGCGATCCGCGTGACGGGACATTGTGGGCGTCTCAGGATCATGGTCACTGGGGGCCGAAGCTGTCGCGCTCGCGCGATGGCGGGGCGACGTGGGAGGATGTGCTGTCGCTGAAATATCCAAAGGGCGCGCGCTACATAGTCAAGGTGCTGCCCACGCCGGATTTCGATCCGCTGGCGCCGGCGGGGCAGCCCGAGTACGCGGACGCAACGGTATTCAAGATCTGGCACCTTGCCTTTGGCACGGCGGCGCAGCCCGGCAGGCTGTATGCCGGTACGATTCCCGGCGGCCTGTTTGTCAGCGATGACGGCGGCGACAACTGGGCACTCAACCGGCCGCTGTGGGACCATGAAAGCCGTGGCGGCGACCTGTTCGCGGGCGATGCGACGAGTGAAAATCGCTGGTTCGGCACGCCAGCGAGCATCGATTACGGCGTGTTCGAACCGGGCATCCATTCAATTGTGATCGACCCGCGCAATCCGGAGCATATCCATGTCGCGGTCTCATCGGCCGGCGTGCTGGAAACCACGGATGGCGGCCGCACCTGGGCGGGACGCAATCGTGGCATGTTGAATGACTACATGCCGAACCCGGAAGCGGAGTGGGGCCACGATCCGCATTTCGTGACAGGCTGCGCCGGGCAGCCGGATCATCTCTGGCAGCAGAACCACTGTGGTGTGTTTTACAGCGATGATGGCGCGAAGTCCTGGCGCAAAGTCAGCCAGCCCGATGTGGGTGTGCATTTTGGCTTTCCTGTTGCGGTTGATGCGCAGGACGGCCGCACCGCGTGGGTGGTGCCAGCCCAGTCGGACATGGCGCGCATGGCAATTGACGGCGGCCTGTGCGTGGCGCGAACGACAGATGGCGGACAGTCCTGGCAAACCTTCCGCAAGGGTTTGCCGCAGGAAAATGCCTATGACATCGTGCTGAGGCACGGACTCGATGTAGCGGGTGATCGCCTCTGTTTTGGCAGTTCGACGGGCAATGTCTATCTGTCCGAAGACCGGGGAGAGACCTGGCAATGCCTGGGCAACAATTATCCGCCAGTGTATTCGGTGCGGTTTGGCTGAACCAGATGCCAACGGTAAAAATGACCCCTCATCTTTTCCGGTTCTTTCCGACACTTCAGAACCGCGCGATCCAAGTGCAAGCGGGCTCTGTTGCCGAAGTGTTGCGTGCGGTCAATGACATCGCGCCCGGGTTCACCGACTACGTGCTCGACGAAAACGGCGCACTGCGCCGACATGTCAATCTCAGCGTCAATGACACTTTGGTGATCGACCGGAAAAACCTCTCGGATCAAGTCACGGATGACGGGACGGTCTACATATTTCAGGCGCTGAGCGGGGGGTAGGCGCTCAGCCTGTCATAACAGACATCGTGAGAAACATCCGAACTTTTGCCGCAGGTCTCAAGCTGTCTGCGTAGCTGCCTTTGTCAGATCGGCTTGAGTCGCAGGTCGCAGATGACTGACAAATTGTTCTGTCGCGGCACGCCATGAAAACTTCTCCGCATGCGCGCGGGCGGTTTTGCGGTCGATTTTGAGCGCAGCAAGGCAGGCTTCTCGAAGGTCTTCGTGCATGACGCCGGCATCGGAGTCGCCCAGTACGTCGATGGGCCCGGTGACGGGATAGGCTGCCACCGGCAGGCCGCATGCCATGGCTTCCAGCAGCACGAGGCCGAAGGTGTCGGTCTTGCTGGGGAAGACAAACACATCCGCCGAGGCATAAATTTCGGCCAGTTCCGGTTGATTCAGCACACCCAGGTAATTCACATCGGGATACTTAGCGCGCAGTCCGGACATGGCGGGACCATCGCCGGCCACCCATTTCGATCCGGGCAAATCCAGTTCCAGAAACGCCTCGATATTCTTCTCGACCGCCACGCGGCCGACGTAAAGAAAAATCGGCGGCTTGGAATCCAGTTTGTGCGCTTCCTGAAGTTTGAACACGTCAAGGTCGACGCCACGCGTCCACAGCACGGCATTGGTGAAACCCCATTCCTCGAGATCGAATTTCACTTTTTGCGTTGGCGCCATCACCGCGCCGGACGGACCATGAAACCAGCGCAGGAAGCGGTAGGTCCATGACAGCGGAATGCTGAAGCGAGCCTGCACGTATTCTGGAAAGCGGGTGTGGTAGGCCGTGGTGAAGGGCAGGTTGTTGCGCAGGGCGAAGCGGCGTGCTGCGATACCCAACGGTCCCTCGGTGGCGATGTGCAGGGCGTGCGGCGCGTAGTCGCGGATTCGCTTTTCGACGGATTTTCCGGGAAGCCAGGACAGCCGAATATCCGGATAAGTGGGGCAGGGGAAGGTGCGGAATTCCAGCGGGGTGAGCAGATCGACCTCGTGCCCCATGGCTTCCATTTCGCGCTTGGTGGTGGTGATGGTTCGGACAACGCCGTTGACTTGCGGGCGCCAGGCATCAGTCACGATCATTACTTTCATTTCATTTCCTTATGCGGGGATGGTAGTTTTGCGGTTTTTTCTGGTTTTGGCTGGCGCTTCCAGACACTCAGTCCAGTAGATGATTTCCAGTTCGCCGTCGGCTGTTTCGGCCAGAGCGGACAGGCTTTCCACCCAGTCGCCGTCGTTGCAGTAGAGCAGGCCATCCATGTCGCGAATTTCCGCCTTGTGAATGTGTCCGCAGACCACGCCATCGCATTCGCGGCGTTTGGCTTCATCGGTCATGACTTTTTCGAATGCAGTGATGAAGCTGACCGCGTTCTTGACCTTGTGCTTGAGGTATTGCGACAGCGACCAGTAGGAATAGCCGAAGCGGAGGCGCACCCAGTTGAACCAGCGGTTAAGCACAAGCGTGAACGTGTAGAGCGAATCACCCAGATAGGCAAGCCAGCGAGCATGCTGCATGACGCCATCGAACATGTCGCCATGCGTGACCAGCAAACGTTTTCCATTTGCTGTGACATGGATGACCTCGTCTGCCACTTCGATATCGCCGAAAGCCAGGCCGATGAACTGCCGGGCCATGGAATCGTGATTACCGGGCACAAACACAACGCGCGTTCCCTTGCGCGCTTTGCGCAGTACTTTTTGCACCACATCGTTGTGCGCCTGTGGCCAGTACCAGCCCTTGCGCAACTGCCAGCCATCGATGATGTCGCCGACGAGATAAAGCGTGTCGGAATCGTTGTGCTTCAGAAAATCCAGCAGGAAATCCGCCTGGCAACCAGCCGTGCCGAGATGGATGTCTGAAATCCAGAGGGTTCGGTAGTGGCGGTGATTTTCGGGGGAAGGAGGAGGGTCTGAAGCGGGGGGGATTGCGAATCCGGGCAGGAAAGAATCCGCGGACAGTGGAGCTGAAAACGGCGGAGAAGTATGTGGTGTGTCTGTTTTGTAAAAAGCATGTTGCTTCATGCGAGCATGAAGCCACAGCAAGATGACAGTGCGGTTACGTTTCGATGATTTTACGGTGAAAACTACTGGGCCAGTTTGGCATCCGGACTGGACAGCGCGGCCAGCAATTCGAGCTGGGCGTTGTGTGGCTTGGCGCGCGGCGCTTTGCGCTTGTGATAGGTGCCATCGGCATCCATTTCCCAAGCCTGCTGGTTGTCGCGAAGATAGGGTTTGAGGCCTTCCTGGATTACGCGCTTCTTGAGCTTGGGGTCAAGTACCGGAAAGCATGCTTCGATGCGGCGGAAGAAGTTACGGTCCATCCAGTCGGCGCTGGAAAGATAGACCTGTTCGTTACCGCCGCTCATGAAATAGAAAATGCGGGAATGTTCCAGAAAGCGCCCAACGATGGAGCGCACGCGAATATTTTCGGACAGGCCGGGTACACCCGGACGTAGCGCGCAGACTCCGCGCACGATGAGCTCGATCTTGACGCCAGCCTGCGATGCATCATACAGCGTGGCGATGGCCTGAGGTTCGAGCAGCGCATTCATTTTTGCGATGATGGCGGCAGGTTTGCCAGCTTTGGCGGCAGCGGTTTCTCGCTGTATGGCGGCGATGACTTCCGGATGAAAGGTGAAAGGCGACTGCCACAGTCTGGCCAGTTTGCCAGCGCGACCAAGACCCGTGAGCTGGGTGAAAATCTGATTCACATCTGCCGTGATGGCCGGGTCCGTGGTCATCAATCCGAAGTCAGTATAAAGCCGAGCAGTGCGCGGATGATAGTTGCCGGTACCCAGATGCGCGTAGCGTCTCAGCTTGCCCTCTTCGCGGCGGATTACCAGGGCGAGCTTGGCGTGGGTCTTGTGCCCCACCACGCCGTACACGACATGCGCACCGGCTTCTTCCAGCTTGGCTGCCCAGTTGATGTTGGCCTCCTCGTCAAAGCGCGCCATCAGCTCCACCACGACGGTAACTTCCTTGCCGCTTTGCGCGGCGCGGATCAGCGCTTTCATCAGTTGCGAATCGGTACCGGTACGGTAAACAGTCTGCCGGATCGCCATCACCTGCGGGTCCGATGCGGCCTGATCAATGAAGTCGATCACCGGCTGGAACGATTCATAGGGATGATGAAGCAGCACGTCGCCCTTGCGGATCAACTCGAACATGTCGCCGGATTTGGCAATGCGCGGGGGCAGCGACGGTGCGAAAACCGGGAACTTCAGATCGGGCCGCTCCACCCAGTCTGGCACCTGCATCAGTCGCACCAGATTGACCGGGCCATGCGCCTGATAGAGATCGTCGCGCTCAAGATCAAACTGTTCCAGAAGGAAATCGATCATCGAATCCGAGCAGTTGTCCGCCACTTCGAGCCGGACGGCGGCGCCGAAATGACGGTGGGGCAGTTCGCCCTGTAGCGCTTGTCGAAGATTCTTGGTTTCTTCCTCGTCGACGAAGAGGTCGGAATTTCGCGTGACGCGGAACTGGTAACAGCCTTCCACCGTCATGCCGGTGAAGAGCTCGCCCACATGCGCATGCAGGATGGAGGAGAGGAATACAAAACCGTACTCGCAACCCGCGATGCTTTCGGGCAGGTGAATCACTCGGGGCAGCGCACGCGGCGCCTGGACAATGGCCGCGCCGGAATTGCGGCCAAAGGCATCCTTGCCCTTGAGTTCCACGGCGAAATTCAGGCTCTTGTTCAATACGCGCGGAAAAGGATGCGCGGGATCGAGCCCGATGGGCGTCAGCACCGGCATCAACTCTCGGAAGAAATAGTCGCGTATCCATGCGGCCTGTTCCTCGTTCCACTGGGTGCGGCGGATGAAACGTATGCCTTCGCTGGCCAGCGCAGGCAGGATGGTTTTATTGAGCAGATCATATTGCCGTGCCACGAGCTCATGTGCCATGCTGCTTACTTCGCGGAATGCCAGCTTCGGTGTCAGCCCGTCCGGTGAGGGCGCGGTAACACCTGCCTTGATCTGTTCCTTGAGCCCCGCCACGCGGACTTCGAAAAATTCGTCGAGGTTGCTGGACACGATGCACAAAAAGCGCAGGCGCTCGAGAAATGGCGTATTGCTTTCTTCGGCCTGGGCCAGCACTCGGCGCTGGAAGGCCAGGATGCCGAGTTCGCGGTTGATAAGCTGTTCGGGACGGGGTGTTTTCATGTTATGAGCTGGAAGATTCGGAGCCCCTGTCACAATTCAGGGTGTGAGCGGGGCTATAGTTGATCTGATGCTAGCAAAAAGCACTGACTTTCATCTATCGCGGAATATGACAGTTTTTCCACAGGAAACCGAACTCAAACTCTGGCTGCATCCTGAGGACGCTGACGCATTCTTGAAGCATCCGCGGCTTGGCCGGGCCAGAGCGGCGAGTCAGGCGCTGCATACACTGTACTTCGATACGCCTGATTTCAGGCTGGCAGGAAAAGGGATTGCCTTGCGTGTGCGCAGGACAGGCAATCGCTGGGTGCAGACACTCAAGACGGAAGGGGAACAGTCGGGCGGTTTGAGCAGACGCCTGGAACTGGAAACGCCGGTAGGCGGCCCGGAGCCGGATTTTTCGCTATTCCCTCGCAAGATCGTGGACAGATTGATTCCACCCAAAAGGCGAGCCAGCCTGACGCCCGTTTACGAAACGCGGTTTGGCCGCACAGCCTGGAATCTGCGCGCGCCTGACGGCAGCCGGGTCGAGGTGGCGCTGGATATGGGAGAAATCATCGCGGGCGGACGCAAAGAGCCTTTGTGCGAAGTGGAACTGGAATTGAAGTCCGGATCACCAGACGCCTTGTTTGAGCTGGCTGAAATCCTGGCGAAAAAAATTCTGCTGATTCCCTACGAGCCCAGCAAGGCGGCGCGCGGCGCGCGGCTGGCGGCGGATTTGAAGTCGCAGCCAGTCAAGGCGCTTAGTCCGCAGTTGGAAAAGAAGATGCCGGTCTGCGCCGGATTCACAGCCATTTTTCGCACGGATCTGTCCCAGTTGCAGGCCAATCTGCCGGGTCTGTTGCTGGAAAAGGACCCGGAATATTGTCATCAGGCTAGAGTGGCGATCCGGCGATTGCGCTCGGCGGTCAGGCTGTTCCGCAAGATTTGCCCGGTCCCTGAGTCACAGCTTGCCGAAATCGCGGCGCTTGGCGATGCGCTCGGCAAGGTGCGTGATGCGGATGTGTTTGTACTGGAAACATTGCCGCGACTTCAAGCGAGCTTATCCCCGGAACAATTCGGGCTGTTGTCGCGGCGCGCGAAAGCTCATCGCCGGGTGCAACGAAAGGCAATACTGGCTGCCGTGCATTCACCTGCCACGGGCGCATGCCTGATCGCGCTTCAGCGATGGTTGATCAGGATGGAGTCCGGATCAACCGAAGTCAGGCTGAATCGTTACGCTGCAGGCAAGCTGGAAGTGCTGTTCGACCGCGTCGCCATTTCGGCGGGCAATTTTGCGCATTACTCGGCCGATGAACGGCATGCGCTGCGTGTTCAGGTAAAAAGGCTTCGCTATGCCTGCGAACATTTATCGACGCTGATTTCGTTGAAGAAGCCGTTTTTGTCGGGCTTGGCTGAGTTGCAGAACAGGTTGGGCATAATGAATGATGAGGTGGTGGCGCTGCATCGCATTGCATTGATGAATGCGGATGGACGTCTGAAAGAAGCCCAGGCGGAAATCGAAAAGTGGGTAAATGAGAAAAACAGTGCTAAGTTGTCTTTATTAGGAGAGTGTTTACAATTGTTTTCACGCAATCGGCCTATCTGGTAAATAAGTCTATTGCGGCCAGGGGAATTCACTCGAAAAATCATGGCCATGTCTGATAACCATACAAAAATGAATAAGGAAATGGATCTGTCCATGAAAATCGCTTTTTTGGAAGACGATGCGAGTTTTGCATCAACCGTCATGGAGTGGCTGCGCGAAGCGGGCCATGAAGCCGAGTTGTTCCGGACAGGCCGCGAGTGCGTTCGTGCCATGGCAGAGAAAAAATACGATGTCTGCATCATGGACTGGACGCTGCCGGACATTAGCGGGCCGGAAGTCATGATGGGTCTCAAGCTCAAGGGCGCGCTGCCGCCGGTGATATTTCTGACTGCGCGTGATGCGGAAGAAGACGTTGTTTCAGTCATTCAGGCTGGTGCGGATGACTACATTGTCAAGCCGCCGTCAAAGGGCGTGCTGATTGCGCGCCTGCATGCCGTCGCCCGGCGCTGCGCCGCCAAGATCAGGCCGGAGCCGATCCAGGATTTCGGTCAGATCATCGTGGACTTCGGCAACCGGCAGTTCACGGTGAAGGAAGCCCCGATCCGTCTCACCGAAAAAGAAACCGAACTGGCACTGTATTTCTTCAGCCGCGTTGGGCAGTTGCTGCCGCGCGGACATTTGATTCAGGTCGTTTGGGGCTCCAGCCCTGATATTGATACCCGCACGGTGGATGTGCATGTCAGCCATCTGCGCAGCAAGCTGGGTCTGTCGCCAGAAAATGGCTGGCGTCTGACTTCCGTGTATCGCCAGGGCTACCGGCTCGAAAGGTTAGAGGAGCCGGCTTGATCAGATGGGTGATACTGGCGCTCACCCTTCTGCCGGCATGGTTGGCGGCAGCGCCTGTAGAGCCCGTCCCGGAGTGGCGATATACCGTTCGTCCTGGCGATACCTTGATCGGAATCGGGCGGGCCTATCTCAATCAGCCTGAAGACTGGCGCCAGCTTCAGCGTCTCAATAATGTAATCAACCCTCACAGGCTAATGCCAGGAAGTGGCCTGCGCGTTCCGCTGGTTTTGCTGAAGCAGCAGCCCGCGCCCGCCAAAGTGGTTTCCGTCTCAGGCCAGGTGACCGTCACGCTTCCCGGCGCGGCCGCCAGTTCTCTGGCAGCGGGCGGCACGCTACCAGCCGGCGCTGCCATTCAGTCACGAAATGGATCCGCAGTCATTGAATTTGCCGATGGTTCCAGATTGATTATTCAGCCGAATTCCAGCCTGAGGCTTGATACGCTCAGTGTCTACGCTGGCGGCGGCATGGTCGATACGCGTGTCCGGCTGCAGCAGGGCAGGGCGGAACTGTCCGCCAATCCGCGCAAGCAGCAGGGCAACCGGTTACAGGTCATAACTCCATCCGCCGTGGCGGCGGTGCGCGGCACGGTTTTTCGCGTTTCCGCGGATGATGCTGTCATGCGCGAAGAAACCCTTGAAGGGCAGGTAGGCGTAGAGGCTTCTGGTCAAGAAGTCGTCGTAGCCAATGCGCAGGGTACGCTGGCCGAAACGGGCAAACCGCCGAAGCCGCCCGTTGCGTTGCTTGGCGCGCCGGATGTATCCAAATTACCGGCAAAACTGGATCGCTATCCCTTGAGGTTTCCCTTGCCGGAACTGAAAGGCGCCGAGAACTGGGCAGGCCAGATTGCGCCCGATGCCGGTTTCGGCGCCATTCTTCTGGAAAAGGAAAGCAAGGGCCCGGTGCTGGCTTTTGCCGAATTGCCCGATGGAAAATATTTTCTGCGGCTGCGCGGTGTGGATGGTCTGGGTCTGCATGGCCTGGACAGCCTGCATGCGTTTGAAGTCGATGTCCATCCTTTCCCGCCTCTTCCGGGCAATCCCGCGAATGAAAGCAAGGTGCGCGTGGCGCAACCCGTGATGGACTGGACGCAATCGCAGGAAGCCAGCCGCTACCAGATACAGATTTCACGCGACACGGCATTCGGGAGTCTGCTGGCTCAGGAAGTGTTGGAGAAAGCCTACTACCAGCCGGTCGCATTGCAGGAGGGCGAGTATTTCTGGCGGGTTGCCAGTATCGATGCGGCGGGCGAGCAGGGACCTTATACGGACGTTCGCCGGTTTACCTACAAGCCGGCACCCGGCGCGCCGGATCTGAGCAATTCCGCCATTCAAATTGGCGAAGACTCCGTGCGTATCGAATTGCCGGCGCTTCCTTCTGGCCAGCAATATGAAACGATCTTCGCGAAGGATGCCAACCTCAAGCAGGTGGTATGGCAGGGCAAGCCGGATGGGCTCAAGCTGGCCCTGCCACGACCGGGTGCCGGTACCTATTATCTTGGCGCGCGGGGCGTCGAGGCCGATGGTACATCAGGCCCTTACAGCGCGCAGGCCATTGAAGTTCCTCGCAAACCGTGGTGGCCTTATCTGTTTTTCCTGACGCCTTTGCTCTTGCTTTGAGATCGTTTCTTGACGAACGCTGGCGCACCGCGCTGATCCTGATGCTGGCTGGTTTGCTGGTGTCATTCAGTGGCATCCTGTTTCGTGTCGATAATCTCTTATATGACCTGGGACAGCGGCTGGCTTCGAAGCCGCCGCCATCCGATGTCATCATTGTCGCCATCGATGAAGAAAGCCTGTCTCAGTTGGGTCGCTGGCCATGGTCGCGCAGGCTGCATGCTTCGCTGATAGACCGCCTGTCTGACGAAGGCGCGAAGCTGATCGCGCTGGACCTGATCTTTGCTGAACCCGATACCGCTGACCAGCCGGCCGATGCTGAGTTGGCCCGGGCAATGGCATCCTCGCGCCGCGTTGTGTTGCCGGTGATGCTGGAACAAAGCCGGCTCAATGGACAACTGCTTGAAGTGCTGCCGCTACCCGATCTGACGAATCATGCCGCCGCGCTGGGGCGCGCACATGCTGAAATCGAGGAAGATGGCATCGCGCGAGGCCTCTATCTGCGGGAAGGTCTGGGTGTGCCGCGCTGGCCGCACTTTGCCGAGGCCATCCACGATGCGTTGAGGGGAACCAGGGATTCTGGCGCGGTTGACCAGGCAGCCAGTTCACCTTTCGTTCTGGTTCGGGAAAATTTTCGGCGAGTACCGTTTCTGGGCCCGCCCGGACATTTTCAGACGCTTTCTTACGCGCAGGTTCTGACAGGCCGTTATCCCGCGGGTATGTTCAAGGAAAAGATCATTCTGGTTGGCGCGACGGCGGCGGGTCTGGGCGACAGGCTGCCGACACCGGTTTCCGGCTTGTCAGAACCCATGCCTGGCGTGGAGTTTCACGCCAATGCGCTCGAGGCTTTCCGGCACGGCACGCTGGTGACCAATCTGTCGCGGGAAGCCAGCCTGTTGCTGACCATGATATTGAGCGTGTTGCCTGTATTCCTGCTGGCCAGACTCAGTCCGCGCATGGGCATGTTGACCAGCGTCGTATTGCTGGCGCTGGTGATGGGCGTGGCGCTGTCCTTGCCTCACGCAATGGGGGTTTGGTTCGCGCCATCCGGTGCGCTGCTGGCGATTCTGATTGCCTATCCGGTGTGGAGCTGGCGCAGGCTGGAAGTCGCCAGCCGATTCCTGGACAGGGAAATTCGCCACCTGACGCTGGATTTGCAGCAATCCGCGATTGTCGGTAGAGGCATGCCGGAAGCAGGTACGGGCGATCCGTTCCAGGCGCGCATTGCACAGATTCAGGCGGCGTCACAGCGCGTCCGCGCGCTGCGCAACCTGATCGACCAGGTGCTGGAAGGCATGCCGCATGGCGTGGTGGCGGTCGACAAATCCGGCCGGGTGCGGCTGGTCAACCGGCGTGCGCAAGACTGGCTGGGCGTTGAAAAGGATACGCCATCGCCGATTGAACTGAAGGCGGATGAAACACCCGTGCAACATGAAATAAGAAGCCGCGAAGGCATCCCGCTGCTGGTGGATGAGGCGGAATTCCCGCCTGCGATGGGCATTGCGCGCGTCATCAATCTGGTGGATATCGCCGAGGTCAAACGCCTGGAAGCGGAACGCCGCGAGACCCTGGCTTTCCTGTCGCACGATATTCGCGCGCCGCTGGCCATGGCGGTGGAACAATTGCGTTCGTCGCAGCGTTCTCCGCAAGAACTGGCAAGGCTGAGAACACAGCTGTCGAGGGCGCACGAACTGGCCGAGGAATTTCTTGCTACTTCCCGAGCAGAACTTTCCGATGAAGCGGCTTTCCAGGAAATCGATCTGTGCGGATTGCTGCATCAGGCGATTGACGCGGTCTTTCCGCTGGCGCAGTCGAGGAAGGTGGCGCTGATACGCGAAATTCCGGTCGACCCGGTTTGGGTCAGGGGCGAGTTTGGCCTGCTGGAACGTATGGCCGTCAATCTCATCCAGAATGCCGTCAAGTATTCACCGGACAACAGCCATGTCAGAATCGAACTGGAGGTGGATGGCAGCAAGGTCAGATATTGCGTGATCGATAGCGGTCCGGGCATTCCGGAAGCAGAGATGCCCAGGCTGTTCAAACGCTTCTCACGGCTGAACGAGCAGGGAAGCGCCGTGCCGGGTGCGGGACTGGGCCTGTATTTTGTACGCGTGGTGGCGGAAAAACACGGTGGCTCGGTCAGGGCGGACAATGGCCCGGAGGGTGGCGCGCGCTTCTGCGTGTCGCTGCCAAGAATCAGTTAAGGAATTCTTGATGGAACTCATACTCTGGCGCCATGCCGAGGCGGAAGACGGCTTCAATGATCTGGCGCGTGAATTGACTTTGAAAGGCCAGAAACAGGCGGCGAAAATGGCTGCATGGCTGAATGAACGCCTGCCAAATGATTGCAAGGTGCTGGTCAGCCCGACCGTGCGCGCGAAACAGACTGCCAGTGCATTGGGCAAGCCATTTCAAATCGTGCCGGCCATTTCGCCTGGCGCAAACATGGAAGATGTGATTGAAGCAGCGGGCTGGCCCGGAGATGACGATGGGTGTGTGCTGGTGACAGGTCATCAGCCCACCTTGGGAGACGTGGCCGCCTGGCTATTGGGCTCGGATGGTTCGCTGTCCATCCGCAAGGCGGGCGTCTGGTGGTTTTCCAGCCGCAACAGGGCTGCCGGCAATGAAGTGGTGCTGCGGGCGGTTATGACGCCGGATCTGCTTTGAAGCTTTCCTCTAGAAACTCGGCGACGGCGTGGCGCAGCAACGCAGGCGTGAAGGGCTTGCCCAGATAGCGCAGGCTGTCTGGAAGCTTGTCTGGTGCGGATTCGGCGCTGACCAGGATGATCGGCAGGGCTGAATGATGTTCGCTTTCCCTCACCCGCTGCACCAGCGCCCACCCATCCAGGTGCGGCATGCAGATATCGCTGATCAGCAAATCGTGCGGCGCTGATTGCAGCTTGTTCCAGGCGGACAGGCCATGTTCAGCCTCGTGAATTTCAAGATAAGGCAGGGGTTTGAGCGCGGCGCGCACCATCCGGCGCATGCTGCCAAAATCGTCGACAATCAGAACTCTCTTTTTCATTGCGTGCAGCCTGTATTGAGCCGGCCTATGACGGCTATAATCTGTCCAAAAGTGGCCGGTAGTATCTTGCTTATCGGATATGCCAGCGGCTAACTGGAGAAGAGACATCATCATTTTGCTTTTTGAATTCGCGGTGTCATGGCCGAAGGTCTGAACCTGGCGGCAGTTCCGGCGTCGCTAATGGCTGCCAGCCCCTGGAAAAAGGCAATGTGGGGGGGATTGGCGCTGCTGGTTGTTATTGGGGCAGTCCTTCTTTTCTGGGAGCGCCAGCCTGACTACCGTGTTCTGTTCGCGAACTTGTCCGATCGCGATGGCGGCGCGGTGGTGGAAGCGCTGGAACGCCTGAATATCCCTTACCGGCTGGCGGAGCCAAACGGCGCGGTTGAAGTGCCTACGGACCAGTTGCACGCCGCACGCTACAAACTGGCCGCCCAGGGATTGCCAAAAGGTGACAAGCGCGAAGGAGAGCCATCACCCATGGCAGGTTTCGGTCTCTCGCAATTCCAGGAACAAATCGGATATCAGCGCGCGCTGGAAGATGAGCTTGCGCGATCCGTGAAAGCGCTGGAAGGCGTGGAATCAGCCCGGGTTCATCTTGCCTTGCCGCGGCAAACCTCTTTTTTGCGCGAGCGCATCCCGCCTGCCGCTTCGGTGCTGATCAAACTGCAAACCGCGACGCAATTCAGCGAAGGACAGGTGGCGTCCATTCGTTACATCATCGCCAGCGGCGTGCCCGGCATGACGGCAGCGCAGGTAAGCGTGGTAGATCAGTACGGGACGTTGCTGGCAGAGGGGGTTGCGGGGCTATATCGCGGGTTGAGTCCGGACCAGCTCGAATACACGCGACGTCTGGAAAACGAGTATTCAGAGCGACTTGCAAAAGTGCTGTCGCCGGTACTGCAGGCTCATGCCTTCAAAGTTCAGATCACCGCACAGGTTGATTTCAGCGAAAGCGAGGAAACAACCGAGAATGCCAGCCAGTCTGGCAGGGCTAAGGTTTATAACCGTAAAACCACACGACATGTCCGCGAGCCCAAGGGTACGGTCAGCAGACTGTCCGTGCTTGTCGTGGTGGATGAGGCCGCGGGCCTAGAGAAAATACAGCTGGACAAGCTTGAGCGGATGGCGAGGCAGTCAGTAGGTTTTGATTCCCGCCGCAGGGACAGCGTTCAGGTCATCAAGGTGCCGTTTGCGGAGCAGACTAAAGATGCCTCGCAAGCTGTTGCCAGGCCAGAAAGCCTGCGCAATCTTTCCGAGCCATCGCCCGCAGCGAAACCGGCAGTCATCGCCAATAATTCATGGCCTGTCTATGCCGGCCTCGTGCTGGCAGTCGTTGCGGGTTTGTTGATGGTTTGGACGCTGATAAGGCGAAGCCGCCGAGGTCAGCGAGAGGAGTCAGCAGAAAACGCCGGGACGCCCACACCCGGGGAGATGTTTGAAGCCGAACTGAATTCAATCAGGCAGCATGTCATGGAAGATCCAAAATTGGCGGCCAGCGTGGTGAAGTTATGGATGCAGGCATGAACCGCGAAGGGGTCGTAAAAAGCGCAATCCTGCTGCTGTCGCTGGGCGAAGAAGCGGCGGCGCAGGTGTTTCGTCATCTTACGCCTACGGAAGTCAGCGAGCTGGGCCGCACAATGCGTGACGTCGGTGTGCTGCCGCGCGAGCGCGTCGAAACCGTCCTCCGTGAATTTGCCGACGAGGCGGGACGCCAGACCGGTTTTGGCACGGACTCGGAAGAATTTCTGGATGCAGCCCTGACGCGTGCGCTCGGTGATGATCGCGGACGTCAGCTCATGAGGCGCATTCTTGGCAAGGAAACCGATGACCTCAAACAGCTTGGCTGGATGGAGCCGTCCGAAGTGGCCGCGCTGTTGCAGGACGAACATCCGCAAGTGGTTGCGACTGTGCTGGTTCATCTCGACCGTCAACAGGCTTCCAGGATACTCGAGTGGCTGAACGCGCCGCTCCGCCACGAAGTGGTGCAGCGCGTGGCCGGGTGGCGCAGCGTGCCAGCGGAGGCCATGCGCGAGTTGAATGAATGGCTTGCCGGCAGATTGCGCAAGGAAACTTCGGAATCGGATGGCGAGGAGCTGGCAGCCGAATTGCTGCAACACCTGACGCCGGCAACACGCGCCCAGGTTGAATCCGGATTGGCCCAGGATGCGCCCGAGCTGCTGGAACAACTGAAAGCGCGTCAGCTTGGCCTTGAAGACATGAAGCGCTTGTCATCCGAAAGCCGGACACGTTTTTTCAAGGCTGTGCCAGGCAATGCCTTGTTGCTGGCCCTGAAGGGCGCCGACCCCGATCTGGTTGAATCGCTGCTTCAGCGCATGCCGGAAACGGCGGCAAGACGGCTGAAGGATGATCTCGAGTCATTGGGCGCAACCCGGCTGGACGACATTGAAACCGCCCAGAAGGAAGTAGTCATGCTGATGCGGAAAATGGCGGCACAGGGTGAACTGGATATCAGCGCATGAGCGACAAACCTGACAACGAAACGCTCGACACGCGCAGCGCTTTCGAACGCTGGGAGGGGTTGGAAGCCGTGCCTGCGCCTGATCCGGTCGAGGCTGAAGAGCGGCGGATCAAGGAAGTCTTCGAGGCCGCGCGTGAACAGGGTTACGCGGCAGGTCTTGCGCAAGCGAAGGATGAAGCCAGATCTCAGGCAGGACGGTTCAAGTCGCTGACAGAAAGTTACAGTGCCGCAATTGATTCGCTGGATTTCAGGTTGTCCGATCAGGTTCTCAACCTGGCGCTGGATGTCGCACGCCAGGTTGTGGCCGGCGAGCTGGCTGCCCGCCCCGAACGGATACTGGACGTGGTCAATCTGGCCTTGAGGCAGATGGTGGAAACCACGCGCGAGGCCCGGCTGCTGCTCAATCCCGAAGACGCGGAAATCATCCGTCCCCTGTTGAATGAAGCGCTGGACAAAAGCAGGCTGCGCATCGTCGAGGATGTGCGGATTGTGCGCGGCGGCTGCCTGATCGAAACAGCTCAGGGCGACCTGGATGCGACGCTTCAGGCGCGATGGCGCCAGGTCGTGGCGGTATTGGGCAGCAACCGGAACTGGGTCGACTGACATGGATCGCACGGTACGTTTTCGCGAATACCTTGCTGACTGCAGACGCGCTGTTGGCTATTCGCAACCCTGGCAGACCAGCGGACAGCTTACCCGCGTGGCAGGGCTGGTGATGGAAGCGGTGGGCCTGAGGCTGCCGATTGGCAGTCAATGCATGGTGCAGATTCCGGGCGGGCAAAGCGTGGATGCCGAAGTGGTGGGTTTTTCCGGTGACCGGCTGTATCTGATGCCATCGACAGACATCTATGGCGTGATGCCGGGCGCGCGTGTGATTCCTGAAAATCCCCTGGCGGCCCAGCCGCCGCGTCTTGGTCGACGTTATGTGCCACGTCGCCGCGCGCAGGATCGTGTGCGTCAGGTATCGGTGGGACCGCAACTTCTCGGCCGTGTCATGGATGGCGCGGGCCGGCCCATCGATGGACTGGGGCCATTAACCAGCGACCGGCGCGTGCCACTTTATTCGCGCCCACTGAATCCGCTGGAGCGTGCGCCGATCCGCGAACCGCTGGATGTCGGCATCGGTTCGATCAATGCCCTGCTGACCGTGGGGCGCGGCCAGCGACTTGGCCTGTTCGCGGGCAGTGGCGTTGGCAAATCGATCCTGCTGGGCATGATGGCACGTTATACCAATGCCGATGTGGTCGTGGTCGGACTGATTGGCGAACGCGGCCGCGAGGTCAAGGATTTCATCGAAAGCAATCTCGGTGCGGAAGGCATGGCACGTGCCGTGGTGGTCGCCTCACCCGCCGACAATCCGCCACTGATGCGGCTGAACGGTGCGGCCTATGCGATGGCGATTGCCGAGCATTTCCGCGATCAGGGCAAGCAGGTGCTGTTGATCATGGATTCGCTGACTCGCTACGCCATGGCGCAGCGCGAGGTGGCGCTGGCAATCGGTGAGCCTCCCGCCACCAAGGGCTATCCGCCATCCGTATTCGCCAAACTGCCGCAATTGTGCGAACGCGCGGGCAACGCCAAGAGCGGCGGCGGGTCGATCACGGCATTTTTCACCGTGCTGATGGAACAGGACGACCAGCAGGATCCGATCGCCGACGCGGCCCGTGCCATTCTCGACGGCCATATCGTGCTGTCACGCGACCTGGCGGATGCCGGGCTGTATCCCGCCATCGACATCGAATCCTCCATCAGCCGGGCCTTGCCAGACCTGGTGAAGCAGGAGGAGATGGATCGTATTCGCCGCTTCAAGTATCTGTACTCGCGATACCGCCGCAGCCGCGACCTGCTCTCGGTGGGTGCTTATGTGCCGGGCGCGGATGTAGTACTCGATGAAGCCGTTTCGCTTTATCCCGCGATGCAGAATTTCCTGATGCAGGAAATGGATGCACGCATCGACATGAATGCTGCGCGTCATGCGCTGGCTGAAATTCTTCCGTGAGCTAAGCAATGCCGCGTCCCTTTTCATTGCAACTGGTGCTTGATCTGACCGAACGGCGGGCGGAAGCAAAATCGCGCGCGGTCAAGCTGGCACATGCGGAATGGTTGCGGGCGCGGACGCAGGTGGTGCGCATGCAACAACAGCGTGCCCGGTACAATGACGGCCTGTCAGCGCGTTTAAGGCAAGGGTGTGCGTCGGATGTGGTGCAGGAAGCGAGTGAGGCGTTACGCAATTACCAGAAACGCCTGGCGGCTGGCACGCAGATGATTGAATCAACTCATGCGGCCTGGCAGCGCGCGCTTGATGTCTGGCAGAACGAAAAGAAACGGCTGGAAGCCCTGCAGGTGCTGGCGCAGCGCCATGTGCTGGAAGAGGCGCGCCGCGACGAGAAACAGGAACGCAGGCTGCATGATGAACTGGCATCCAAAGCCGCTTACATGCGCATGCCTTCTCAACAACGTGAAACCGGCTTCCTGTTTCTTGAATCCGGACGGGTTGACGGATGATATTTTCTGCGCTTGGCGCCGAGGAAAAAGTTTTTCTCGCCTCGGTCGCGGACGAGCGAAAAATTCTGGGCAGTTTGTCCGAACGTGTGCGGGGAAAAATGTCAGCTTGTTTGGGTGTGCCGGTACGTGTTACCGGCGCAAGGGTAATCCAGCATTCCAGTACAAGAACAGGCAAGGCGCTGACAATAGCGGCAAGCCGGGAAGCGGAGAATGCCTGGGTATCTGCGCGTTTTGGCGGTGGTCCTGTTTCAAGGCGGCAGGCTTCAACCGGATTGTCCAGATCGTTGATGCGTATATTGAAACGCGCCCTGGCAGAGTCGGTGATCAATCTCGGCGGGGGAATTGTCTGGCCGAAAGCTGTCAGGCTTGAGTTCAGAATTCAGGAACAGGCTGGCATGGTGGAATTCTTCTGCGAACCACAAGATTTGATGTGCTGGGCGAAAGCTGAACTGGAAAGGATGCAATGAAACATCCCGGTAAAACCTTGGCGGCGCTGAGCGCCAGTACATCTGCATTCGCAGCGGGCCCCGGCGTTTCCGGTGTTTCCGGCATGGTGTTTTCCCTGTTGCTGATATTAGGACTGTTTGTTCTGGCGGCCTGGCTGGTCAAACGCTATCTGCCGCAGGTCGGCAAGCCTGGCCCAGTCAAAGTTGTTAGCTCGACCCTGTTGAGTGCACGCGAAAAAGTAGTCGTGGTTGAAATCGAAGAAACCTGGCTGGTGCTGGGCGTTGGCGGCGGACAGGTGCGCACCCTGCACACCCTGCCCAAACCGAAGAATGCCGGGACAGAAGTCTGACATGGGACGCATGATCAGAACCTTCTTCTTTGTACTGTTCTCGTTGATGCCTGGCCTGCTGTTTGCCGCGGCAGAACCCGGTTTTACGTTATTCCAGACCACTCCCTCGCCCGGAGGGCAAGCCTATTCCATTCCCGCTGGCAGCCTGCCTTACGTGATGCTGGTGCCTTTTTTGCCGGCTTTGCTGTTGAGTCTTTCCGCATTTACGCGCGTGGTCGTGGTGTTTTTCCTGTTGCGACAGGGGTTGGGCAATCAGTACGCACCGCCCAATCTGGTATTGGTTGGCCTGGCTTTGCTGGTGGCGTATTTCGTCATGCATCCTGTGATCGGAAAAATCAACCTGGAGGCTTACGAACCTTATACAAATGGCCAGCTGGCTGCCGAGGCTGCGCGCGAGAAAGCAGGCGATGCGCTGAAGACCTTCATGATGAGACAAACACGCGCCGAAGATCTCTCGTTGTTTTTGCCAGAAGGTGCCAGTGTGGATGTAAAAAATGCCCAGGCCGTGCCTTTCCATGCGCTCGCACCCGCCTACGTCACCAGCGAACTGAAAACGGCGTTCCAGATCGGTTTCATGGTCATTCTGCCGTTTCTCATCATTGATCTGGTGGTGGCCAGCGTGCTTACCGGCATGGGCATGATCATGGTGCCGCCGCAGATGGTATCGCTGCCATTGAAACTGCTGCTGTTCGTGATGGCGGACGGCTGGCATTTGCTGGTGGGTTCCCTGGTCACGAGTTTCTGATGGAAGAGCTGCTCCGCGAAGCCCTCTGGCTTGCCTTCTGGATAGCGTTGCCGGTACTCGCTGCATTGCTCATTACGGCATTGCTGATGAGCGTGTTCCAGGCTGCCACGCAAATTCTTGAACCGACGCTATCTTTCGTACCCAAGGCGCTGGTGCTGGTCGCCGTGCTTGCCCTGCTGGGCGCCTGGATGGGCGGGCGGCTGGTGGAATTCACCCAGAGGGTGCTGGAGAGTTTTCCCGGACTTGTTCAATAGATGGCCTTGATCTTTACCCAGCCCGAACTCGCCGCCTGGCTGATGGTCTTGGCCCGGCTGCTGGGTTGGTCGTGGATCGACCCTGTCGTCAGCCGTCTGCCCTGGTTTTTGCGTCTTTTCCTCGCCGGAGCTTTGGCCTGGGTGTGGGTGCCGGGTGCTTCAGTGGCGGTTGATCCCTTGTCGTGGCCCGGTCTGATGCTGCTTGCCGGTGAGTTTCTGTTTGGTGCGGCGCTGGGGCTGATGGTGCGGCTGTTTTTCGCGATTGCCGAAGTGGCATTGCAAACAGTTGGCCTGACGGCCAGTCTGGGCCAGTCGCAGGTCGTGCCCGAACAGCAGGGCGGGATGGAATGGCCGTTGAGGCAACTGGCGTTCTGGCTGGCGCTACTGGCATTTTTTTCGGCCAATGGCCACGGACTGGTGATACAGGCGCTGTCTTCAAGCTTTTCTTCTCTTCCGGTAGCGACGCTGCCTTCACAAAGTGTTGCGATGCAACTGTCCGAGGCGGGCGGCATGATGCTGGCTGCGGGCTTGCAGCTGGCGCTGCCCATGCTGGTGCTGGTCCTGCTGGGCCATCTTGCTTTTGCCGTGTTGTCGCGCATGCTGCCAGGCGTGGAGGTCTTTTCGGTGGGACTGACGCTCGGCGCGGCCAGTCTTCTGGCCGGGCTGGCACTGGCTGCGCCGCTGCTGGCAACGGGTCTTGCACGGGTGCTGGAGCGGTTGCCAGGGCTTCTTGCGCTGCTCATTCCTTAGGCATCCTTAGGCGTCCCGAGGCGGTTTATGGGTTAAAATGCCACCTTTTACTCAGCCGCAAGAATCAATGATTAAAGGCAGTTTGGTGGCAATTGCCACCCCCATGCACGAGGATGGCAGCCTGGATTTCGCCGGGATGCGCAAATTGCTGGACTGGCATGTTGCCCAGGGAACCGATGGCATCGTGGTCGTGGGCACGACCGGCGAATCGCCGACGGTGGATTTCGACGAGCATTGCGAACTGATTCGCGTGACGGTGGCGCACATCGCCGGCCGCATTCCGGTGATCGCCGGTACCGGCGGCAACTCCACGCGCGAGGCTATCGAGCTTACACATTGCGCCAAGAGCGCAGGCGCCAATGCCGTGCTGTCCGTGGTGCCCTACTACAACAAGCCGACGCAAGAAGGCCTGTACCAGCACTTCAAGGCCATTGCTGAAGCGGTGGATATTCAGGTCATTCTCTACAACGTGCCTGGCCGTACGGTGGCCGACATGAGCAATGACACGGTGTTGCGTCTGGCGCAAATACCCAATATCACCGGCATCAAGGATGCCACCGGCAATATCGAGCGGGGCACGGATCTCATCTGTCGCGCACCTAAGGATTTCGCGCTGTATAGCGGCGACGACGCAAGCGGCCTGGTTTTCATGCTTCTGGGTGGGCATGGCGTGATTTCGGTGACGGCCAACATCGCGCCCAAACTCATGCACGAGATGTGCGAAGCGGCATTCGCGGGGAACCTGTCGCGTGCCAGGGAAATCAACATGCAATTGTTTGGCCTGCATTCCAAATTGTTTGTCGAAGCCAATCCGATTCCGGTGAAATGGGCGCTGGCTGAAATGGGGTTGATTGAGCGAGGATTGCGGTTGCCGCTGGTGCAGTTGTCTGCCGCGCAACATGAAACCGTGCGTGCCGCGATGAAACAGGCAGGAGTTCTTTGAGGATGACTATGCGTTTACTGATTGCCTTCATGGCAGCCGCCATTGCGTTGAATGGCTGCGAATTGCTCGAAACGAAAAAGATCGACTACAAATCTGCGGGCAAGGCGCCGCCGCTGGAAGTGCCGCCCGACCTGACCGCGCCAACCGGCGATAATCGTTATGCGATTCCGGATGTCGGCGGTGCAGGTTCCGCAACCTATTCAGCCTATTCCAAGGACCGTACCGAAAAACCTGCCGCAGGCACCGCGCTGCTGCCTGAACAGGAAAAGGCCCGCATTGAACGTTCCGGATCGCAGCGTTGGCTGGTGGTATCCGCAACACCCGAGCAGGTGTGGCCGGTGGTCAAGGATTTCTGGCAGGAAACCGGTTTCATCATCAACCTGGAATCGAAAGAAACCGGCGTGCTGGAAACTGACTGGGCGGAAAACCGCGCCAAGATTCCGCAGGATGCGATCCGCCGCACTTTGGGCAAGGTAATTGAGGGTTTGTATTCGACCCCGGAGCGCGACAAGTTCCGTACGCGCATCGAGAAGGCGGCGGGGGGCGGCACCGAGATTTATGTCAGCCATCGCGGCATGATGGAAGTGTATGCCACCGAGGGCAAGGACAAGACCGTGTGGCAGCCGAGGCCGGCCGATCCCGAACTGGAAGCCGAAATGCTGCGCCGGCTGATGACGCGCTTTGGCGTAGAGGAGAAGCGTGCCGAAGCCATGCTGGCCAAACAGGAAACGCCGGAACAGGCGCGCATCGTCGGCAATGATCTTGAAATGAATGAAGCCTTTGACCGTGCATGGCGACGGGTTGGCCTGGCACTGGATCGCATCGGCTTTGCCGTGGAAGACCGCGACCGTTCCAAGGGCACCTATTACGTGCGTTACATCGACCCGCAGATCGACAATGCGACCAAGAAGGACGATGGCATCTTGTCCAGGCTGGCTTTCTGGAAGAGCAAGGAAGACAAATCCTCGCCGCAGGTGCAGATCAAGCTTGCCGAGGCGGGCAGCAAGACCATGGTGGTCGTGACAGGCAACGAAGGCAAACCTGCCGATCCAGCTACGCAGAAGAAGATCATCAATTTGCTGCATAAAGAACTGAAATAATTGACGTGAGGTTCGCCAGTCTCGGCAGCGGTAGCAGTGGCAACGGGTTAGTTGTCGAAGCCGGATCGACACGGGTGCTGGTGGATTGCGGGTTCTCGCTGACTGAAACCCGCGCGCGGCTGGCCAGAATTGGCCTGGCGCCGGAAGACCTGGATGCCGTATTGATCACGCATGAACACAGCGATCATATCGGCGGTGTTGCCAGACTGGCGATCAAACATGATTTGCCGGTGTGGTGCACGCATGGCACGCTGGTCAACTGGCGCATGCAGACAGATAACCTGCCGTTTACTGAGATGATCGATTCGCATCGATCCTTTTCCATCGGTGCGCTGGAAGTTCTGCCGTTTCCAGTGCCGCATGATGCGCGCGAGCCTGTTCAGTTCGTGTTTTCCGATGGCCAGCGCAAGCTGGGCGTGTTGACCGACACCGGCCACATCACCTCGCATATTGCCGCAAGCCTCAGTGGCGTGAATGCGCTGGTGCTTGAGTGCAATCACGACGCGGACATGCTCGAAAGCGGGCCTTATCCGCCCAGTCTCAGGCGGCGGGTGGGCGGGCAGTATGGCCATCTGGAAAACCGGCAAGCCGCATCACTGTTGGGACAGATGGATGTATCGGGGTTGCGGCATGTAGTGGCTGCGCACCTGTCACAGAAGAATAACAAACCGTCACTTGCCAGAGCAGCCCTGGCTAGTGTTTTGAATTGCGAACCGGAGTGGATTAACGTGGCATGCCAGGAACAAGGGTTTGACTGGCGCTGCATCGAATAGGACGACATGGCATTTACTGACCTCGGGCTGCGTCCCGAAATTCTCAACGCGCTGACAGTCCTCGGCTACGTCGAGCCCTCGCCCATCCAGTCGGCGGTGATTCCTGTCGCCCTTCAGGGGCACGATGTGCTGGCGGCCGCGCAGACCGGCACTGGCAAGACGGCAGGGTTTGCGCTGCCCATCATCGAGAAACTGGCGCCGCAAGCCAGTACCAGCACATCACCCGCGCGCCATCCCATCCGCGCACTGATTTTGGCGCCCACGCGCGAACTCGCCATCCAGGTGGAAGAAAGCATCAAGGCCTATTGCAAATACGTGCCGCTGCGGTCGCTGTGCGTATATGGCGGCGTCAATATCGACACGCAGATTCCGGTGCTGAAAAACGGCGTCGAGATTCTGGTGGCCACGCCCGGACGCCTGCTGGATCATGTGCAGAACAAGACGCTGAGCCTGTCGCAGGTGTCCATGCTGGTGCTGGACGAAGCCGACCGCATGCTCGACATGGGTTTCATGCCGGACCTCAAGCGCATCATCGGCTTGTTACCGGAGAAGAGGCAAAATCTGATGTTCTCGGCGACGTTTCCTCAGGAAATCGAATCGCTGGCACGTTCCTTCCTGAAGAATCCACAGCGCATCGAAGTGGCCCGTCGCAACGCCACAGCAGAAAATGTCACCCAGATTCTGCATCCGGTGCATCACGAGAAAAAGCGCGCACTGCTCATTCATCTGATCCGCAGCCGTGAGCTCAAGCAAGTATTGGTGTTTACCGGCACCAAGCTGGGCGCCAACCGGCTGGCTCACGAGATCAACAAGGCCGGGATACATGCAGCGGCAATCCATGGCGACAAGACCCAGCAGGAGCGCATCAAGGCGCTGGACGAATTCAAGTCCGGCGAAGTCGGCATCCTCGTTGCAACAGACGTCGCCGCGCGCGGTCTGGATATTTCTGCGCTGCCCTATGTGGTGAATTTCGATCTGCCGCATAACCCCGAAGATTACGTGCATCGCATTGGCCGCACTGGTCGGGCTGGCGCTTCAGGCGAAGCCATTTCGCTCATGACCGAGGATGAGGCGCGATACCTGAAAGACATCGAAAAACTCATCGGCAAGACCATCGACCAGATTCTGGTGCCGGGTTATTCACCGGGGGCAGCCCAGGTTCCGGATTATCGTCCGCCTGCCGCACCGGCGATCGCGCGGCCCGTGCCGGTCAATGCGCCGTCTCGGCGTCCCGTCAAGCAGGTGGCTGCCTTGTTCCGCATGCCGGCAGCCGCCAAGGAATAAATGGATTCACGCTTCATGGCATTGGCGCAGTTGCCCGATGCCGAGATAGATCTTGCTCGCGGTGCGTTGCTGATCGCTGCGGAAGAACATCCCGGGATGGACATTGAAGACTGGCTGGCTCGTCTGGATACGTTAGGTGAACGCGCTGCCGAGCGCATGCCTGCGGGCGCGGATTGGACTACCCGGCTGTCAATTCTGAACCGTTTCCTGTTCCGTGAAGAAGGATTCACCGGCAGCGAAACCGAAGTGTTCGACCCCAGGGACAGTTTCCTCGATGAAGTCCTTACACGTAAATCAGGCATTCCCATCACGCTCTCACTCGTCTATATCGAAGTGGGGCGGCGGGCCGGAATGGAAATACAGGGTGTTTCATTTCCCGGACATTTCCTGGTGAAAATGGCCGTGCCGGGAGGTGAGGTTGTGATGGACCCATACAATGGCGGCATTCCGCTCACCGTTGAACAGATGGAAGCCAGGCTGCGGGATGTTTACCTGGACCAGCCCATTCCCCCGCTGGAAGAAGTGCTGACGGCAGCAGGGAACAAGGCCATCCTCGCCCGTATCCTGCGCAATCTCAAGACCTGGTACTTGCATGAATCGGACTGGATGCGCGCCCTGTCCGCGCTGGATCGAATGCTGATGCTTGAGCCGGATAGTCTGGACGAACTGCGCGAGCGGGGAGAGGTTTACTGGCAGCTTGAATGCTTCCGCGCTGCATACACTGACCTGGACCGTTTTCTGAAACTTGCACCGGATGCCGAAGAGGCTATTGAGTTGCGCGAAAAAATCGTGCTTTTGCAGAAACTGGCGGCCAACCTAAATTGACGGAAATCCTTGTCATTCTCCTGCTGGCAGGTGGGTTGTGGTTCATTGCCGACAGTCTCAAGGCACGTGAAGCTGCGCATGTCGCGGCACGCAAGGCTTGCGAGGAAGCCGGCGTGCAGTTTCTGGATGACACCGTCAGCCAGATGAAGATGAAGCTTGCGCGCGACAACGAAGGCCGTGCGGTGGTTGAACGATGGTTCCGCTTCGAATTCAGTCCTTCGGGTGACGACCGCCAGCAGGGCACTGTCAGGCTGAAATCCTGCCGGGTGCAGGAAATCAATCTCAACCGGCTCTGGCTGGTTCAATAAATCAGCTGTTCATGTTCATCGCAAACTGGCCAGATAGGCAGCCAGATTGTCGATGTCGTTATCCTTGAGGTTGCGCGTATAGGATTGCATTCTCGGGTCGATGCGTTCGCCGCTGCCGCTGCGGTAGCGTTTGAGTGACAGTTGCAGATAAACGGTTTGCTGGCCGGCAAGGCGCGGGATACTGTCAGATCCATATGCATTGTCGCCATGGCAGTAGACGCAAAGCTTGGCATACAGCTTGCCGCCTGTTTCTGTCTGGGCGCTGTTTCTGGCTGGTTGTGGCATCACTTTCTGCTGGGAGAAATACAGCGCGATGTTCGCGCGTTCTTCGGGCTTTAGCGCCTTGATCAATCCTTCCATGAACTCATTCTTGCGTTTCCCTGCTGCAAACTTGTTCATCTGATCGAGCAGATAAGCTGCATTCTGACCGGCCAGGTTGGGGATGTCTGGATGGAGGCTGATGCCTGCCTCGCCATGGCAATGTCGGCAGAACTGGGCACTTTCCTGGCCGCTTTTAATTGGGGTAGGGGTTGCAACAGGCGCAGGGTCAGCTGCGAGGGCTGAGAAGGACAGCAGTAAACAGGCCAGTCCGAAAGTATTGATCATGCGCTGAACAGCGTGCCGGTTACGGAGGTGTGCTGTGAACTATAGACGGCTCACCACCATTTTTCAAAAATGATCCGGCTGGCCGGAACGCCCAGTTCGCGCAGGAACTTCTCCATGTCATCGACCATGCCCGGCGGGCCGCACAAGTAGAACAAAGTGTTGGGCGGCGCATTGAGCGCGGCGATCTTGTGCTTGTTGATGCGGCCGGTTTGTCCCTGCCATCCCTCACAAGTCTGGGTGACGGTAATTTCCAGACTGACATGGGTGTACTTGCGCGCGGATTGTTCGAGTTCATCGCGGAACAGGATTTCGTCCGGGTGGCTGACGCTGTAGTACAGCGTGGCGTGGGTTTCCGGGCACGCATCGCGGACGAAGCGCCAGATGGAAAGCAAAGGTGTGACACCCACGCCACCCCCTATCAGCACGATGTCCTCGCCCATGTCGGGTACAAAGACAAACGGTCCCTGGCCACGGGTGATTTTCAGCGTATCGCCTTCCATTGCCTGATGCAGCCAGAGGGTGACCGGATGGGTGGAACTGGACTTGATGGCCAGACCTACGCCGCCACGCTGGCTAGGCGAAGTGGTGACTGAATAGCCGCTGGTTTTGATTTCGCCATCGATTTCAACGGATACTTCTATCCATTGGCCCGGCAAGTACTTGAATCCTGGGTCAGTGACTTCCAGTTCAAAGGCCTTGATGGTTGGCGTGGCTTGCGAGATGCGGGCGATTCGGGTGCTTATTAATTGCAATCTAGTCTTTCTTCTCGAAGTTCAGCGAAGCCGAGTTGATGCAATAACGCAGTCCTGTTGGATTGGGACCATCCGGAAATACATGCCCCAGATGTGCGCCGCATGACTTGCACATGACTTCAGTGCGAGTCATGCCGTGGCTGTGATCGGTTTCCTCGTCAACGGCTTCATTGTTCTTGGGCGAATAAAAGCTTGGCCATCCTGTTCCCGAATCGAACTTGGTAGACGAATCAAACAGCGGCTCTCCGCAACAAGAACACCGGTAAAGACCTTGCGCGTGGTTATCCCAGTACTTGCCAGTAAAAGGGCGCTCAGTTCCTTTCAACCGGCAGACATGAAACTGCTCGTCAGTCAGTTCGGATTGCCACTCGGCATCGGATTTGTTCACTTTACGGGTCATGATTTCGCTCCTGGAAAATGATTGAGTGACTTGGTCTGCGATGTGTTCATGGACTTTCATTGTGCCAGCAAACAGACAGATCATCGGTTCTATACTGAAAGTGGTTATTAAGAGTTCGAAGTGTTAAAAAACGTATTGACACCAGAATTGCATGAGGATTATATTTTGTTTATGAGTTAGACTTAGTCTAAGTCAAGTTGGTTTTTCCGATGGAGGACCGGAAAAATCATAAAAATTCGTCCTTCGTAAACAACTGCAAGGAGAAGCATATGGCAGCACTGAAAGGCTCCAAAACCGAAGGCAACCTGAAAGCCGCTTTTGCCGGCGAATCCCAGGCCAACCGTCGTTATCTGTATTTCGCAGCCAAGGCCGACATCGAAGGCTACAACGATGTGGCGGCTGTATTCCGCTCCACCGCGGAAGGCGAAACCGGCCATGCACACGGCCATCTGGAATATCTGGAAACCTGTGGCGATCCGGCCACCGGCATGACCTTCGGCCCCACCGCCGACAACCTGAAAACCGCGATTGCGGGTGAAACCCACGAGTACACCGACATGTACCCGGGCATGGCCAAGACCGCGCGCGATGAAGGCTTCGACGAGATCGCCGACTGGTTTGAAACCCTGGCGAAAGCCGAGCGTTCACACGCCAACAAGTTCCAGAAGACTCTGGACAGCATGTAATCGGCTATCGATTCGTGCGTGTATCGGCTTGCCTGAAGGCAGGCTGATATGCAGACAGATTGACCACAAATAGCCAACCATCATGACAACAAGAGAAGGCAGTCTCGAAGCCCCTACCCGCCATCCTCTGGACTGGAAAAACCCCGAGTTCTGGAACGAGGCCGCGCTGGAAAAGGAACTAGAACGCATCTACGATATCTGCCACGGCTGCCGCCGCTGCATCAGCTTGTGCACCGCGTTCCCGACATTGTTCGATCTGGTCGACGAATCCGAAACCATGGAAGTCGATGGCGTCAAGAAGGCGGATTACTGGAAAGTGGTCGATCAATGCTACCTGTGCGACCTGTGCTACATGACCAAGTGTCCCTATGTGCCGCCTCATCCGTGGAACCTGGATTTCCCGCACACCATGCTGCACGCCAAGGCGATCAAGTTCAAAAAGGGCGAAGTCAATTTCCGCGACAAACTGTTGTCGGCCACCGATGCCATCGGCAAGCTGGCAACGATTCCGGTAGTCGTGCAGGCGGTGAATGCTTCATTGAAGAACAAGCCACTTCGCAAAACCATCGATAACGTACTGGGCATCCACCAGGACCGCAAATTGCCTGAATACAATGGCGCGAAGTTCCGTGCCACGGCAAGGCCAGACAACAGCTTTGCGGTGAAAGATGGCGAGCGCACGCCGGGCAAGGTGGCAATCTATTCGACCTGCTACATCAATTACAACGAGCCCGGCATCGGCCATGACCTGCTGGCCATTCTCAAGCACAATGAAATTCCTGCCGTGCTGGTGGAAAAGGAAGCCTGCTGCGGTATGCCCAAGCTGGAATTGGGTGATCTCAATCGTGTGGAGGAATTGATGAACATCAACATTCCGCATCTGGTGAAACTGGCGCGTGAGGGTTACGCCATTCTCACGGCCATACCTTCCTGCACGCTGATGTACAAGCAGGAACTGCCGCTCATGTTCCCCAATGATGCGGATGTGCAGGCAGTTAAAGAAGCCATGTGGGATCCATTCGAATACCTGATGGCGCGCAATGCAGACGGCCTGCTGAAAACCGATTTCAAGAAGCCGCTGGGCAAGGTGGCCTACCACGCTCCCTGTCACCAGCGCGTGCAGAATGTCGGCCCCAAGACAAAGGAAGCGCTGCAACTGGCAGGCGCGGAGGTCACCAACATCGAGCGCTGCTCCGGACACGATGGCACCTGGGGCGTTAAGAGCGAATACTTCGCCAATTCCATGAAGATCGTGAAACCGGTTGCGCGCCTGGCCAATGAAGCCAAACCGGATTATGTGAGCTCCGACTGCGCCATCGCCGGGCGGCATATCCTGCAGGGCATGGGCGAGGGCGCAACCGCGCAGAAACAGCACCCCATTACGTTGTTGAAAATGGCTTACGGACTTTAAAAGGAACAGATCATGTCAAACGAGGGCTATCACGAACCGGTCGGAAAACTTTCCGCGGCCACCATGGACATGCATCGCGCCATCGTCTCGCTGATGGAAGAACTGGAAGCGGTGGACTGGTACAACCAGCGGGTCGATGCCTGTGCCGACCCCGACCTCAAGGCCATTCTTGCGCACAACCGTGACGAGGAAAAGGAACATGCCGTCATGGTGCTGGAATGGATACGCCGCCGCGATCCGGCGTTCGATCACGAATTGAAGGATACGTTGTTTAAAGACGGCCCGATTACCGGCCAGCATCATGAATAAGCAAGGAGTGACCTAAATGCCGCAAATCACCCGCGAATCCCTCATGACCCTGGAAGCCTACGCCAAGGCGCGCCCGGAATTTCGTAACAAGATCATGGCGCACAAAAAAAACCGCCAGGTTCATCTGGGGCAGAATCTCACACTCATTTTCGAAGATGAGCTAACCGTCCGCTATCAGATACAGGAAATGCTGCGCATCGAAAAATCCTACGAGGAGGAAGGCATCCAGGATGAACTGGAAGCCTACAATCCGCTGGTGCCGGATGGCAGCAACTGGAAGGTGACGATGATGATCGAATACCCGGAGGAAACCGAACGCCGGGTCATGCTGACCAAGCTCAAGGGCATCGAAGATCGCGTATGGGTGCAGGTGATGGATTTCATGCGCGTGCATGCGATCGCCGACGAAGATCTTGAACGCGAGAATGATGAGAAAACCTCGTCCGTGCATTTTTTGCGTTTTGAACTTACGCCTGACATGATCGCTGCCGCCAGGTCGGGTGCGGCCATTTCCGTCGGCGTCGATCACCCGGTCTACACGGCTGAAACCGTTGTCAGCCAGTCAGTTCGGGACAGTCTCGCCGCTGATCTGAAGGGCTGATTCGGGACGCTGCTTTTACGGTGGAGGTGTCATGCTGAAGCCCGCGTTGCTCAAACAACTTCAGCAGCGTATCAGCGGCCTGCCTCTGTATGTGAAATTGTGGGATGGCACGCAGGCGGGCAATGCCGATACCGCCGCCATCCACATCCGCCTGAATTCCCCCGCAGCGTTGACGGCATTCTTCAAACCCACGCTGGGCTCGCTTGCGCGAGCCTATGTCGAGGGCGAAATGGATCTGGACGGATTTCCCCGGGAAATCCTTTCATTGGGATCAAGTCTCTGTGGCGCTGAATTCTGCCGGGACAAAAAGGGATCGGACTTCTGGAAATGGTGGCGGCACACCCGAAGTCGCGACCGCAAGAACATCCAGTATCACTACGATATCTCCAATGATTTCTATGGCCTCTGGCTGGATGAGCGGCGGGTGTATTCCTGCGCCTATTACCGCGAGCCGGATATGTCCCTGGAAGATGCACAGGAAGCCAAGCTCGATTTGATTTGCAGAAAGCTTGCGCTCAAGCCGGGCGAGCGGTTGCTTGATATCGGTTGCGGCTGGGGCGGCCTGATTTTCCACGCCGCCCGGCATTACGGTGTCAGGGCGGTCGGCATCACGCTGTCCGACAACCAGCATGATCATGTTGCCGAAGAGATCAAGGCAAATAATCTGCTGGATCGCGTCGAAGTCCGCGTGATGGATTACCGGGAAATGCCAGAGGCCGGGGAGTTCGACAAGATAGCAAGCGTTGGCATGGTCGAGCATGTTGGCCGCAAGAATCTGACCACCTATTTTCAGCGGATTTACAATCTGCTGAAGCCTGGGGGACTGGTGCTTAACCACGGCATTACCGCAGCCGCGCTCAGGTCGAAGGGTCTGGGCAGCGGCATCTCGGAATTCGTGGATGACTATGTATTTCCCGGCGGCGAACTCGAACACATCTCGGAAGTGATGCAGCATGCGACTGGCGGCGGGCTGGAATGCCTGGATGCCGAGAATCTGCGCCCGCACTACGCGCGCACCTTGTGGGAATGGGTGCGCCGGCTGGATAGCCGCGCCGAAGAAGCCAGAAAACTCATCGGCGAACGGAATTACCGCATCTGGCGCATTTACATGGCGGGTTCCGCCCATGCCTTCGATCAGGGCTGGATGGAGTTGTGGCAGGTACTGGCAGGAAAACCGCTGGCGCCGGGCGTGCAGCCGAATTATCCTTATCAGCGTGACTATATCTATCGTTAATACATAACGGCATGCAAAGGCGCAGCGAAGCCCAACCAGGCAGCCAGACCCGGCTGATGGCCGTGCTGGACAGCGAGCGTCGTCGCGCAACCCTGACTGCCTGGGTGTTTGCCATGCTTGCCGGTCTGCTGGGGGTCGTCCTGCTGATTCCCGGTGCCTGGCCCGAAAGGCTGTACGAATCCATCTACCGGCTCACGTGGCCGATGGGCCTGCTGTTTGCCGGCATGCTGGTTTACGAACTGGTATTGCGCTTTCGTATCCGCAGGCTTTTACTCAGAAGTCATCTGCCGGGCTGGGTATTTCGCTATACCAATTCCCTGATCGAGATTTCCGTGCCAACCGTAATCATCATCATGCTGGCGCAGGAAATGGGGCATCTCCAGGCGCTCTCTTCCGCGGCGCCGCTTTTATACCCCTTGTTTGTCGGCATGACGGTGCTGTATCTGGACAAGTGGGTGAGCCTGTTTGCCGGGTCGGTGGCAGCCTTCCAGTTAGGCTGGGTTGCCTGGTACTACCTGCATGGTCACCCGATCGAGCCCGGCATGGAGTTGCTGGCGGAGCCCAGTGCCTATGTCATCAAGAGCGCGCTGGTCTTCGCGTCCGGACTGGTGGCCGGGTTTCTCGCGGAAGAACTCAAAAAGCAACTGGCCCAAGCGGTGAATCATGCCGAAGAGCGCGACCACGCTGTCAGCGTTTTCGGCCAGCATGTGTCGCCAGAAATCGCAGAACGCCTGCTGCGCCAGAAAATCGAAATCGGCGGCGAGGAACGCGAAGCCTGCGTGATGTTTCTGGACATTCGCGACTTCAGCAAACTGGCCAGCGGCAAATCGCCAGCCGAGGTCATGGCCTATCTCAACCTGCTGTTCGGCGAGTTCATCGATATCGTCAATGCCCATCGCGGCATCGTCAACAAGTTTCTGGGGGACGGTTTCATGGCCGTGTTTGGCGCGCCGGTAGAGGACACCGACAAATGCAGTCATGGTGTGGATGCCGCTCTGGAAATCATCAGCCGCTTGCAGCAAATGAATGCAAGCGGAAGCATTTCACCCACCCGTGTGGGTATCGGCCTTCATGTCGGGCACCTGATGACGGGAAACGTGGGGGCCAGTACCCGCAAGGAATACACGCTTATTGGCGAAACCGTGAATGTGGCGGCGCGCATAGAGGAAGCCACCAAGTTGTTTAATGCAAACCTGCTGGTGTCGGACAGCGTACTGGAACGTTCCAGCGAACTCGGGACAGAGGTTGAAGACATGGGCCTGGTCGAACTCAAGGGCCAGCGGCAGGCGGTCAGACTCTACAAACTCGCCTGAGGGCATCGGCCTCACGGTAAAATAACGCCATGAAAAAATTCCTGCTACTACTGTTGATTCCGATTGCCGTTGAGGCCGCTGGCCCGCATGTGCTCAATCCATCATATGAATCAGGCTCAGACTTCATCGACGAATCCAAACCCTGGGAAGAACTCGTTGCCAGTCTGCCGGCATATCCAAAAAACGAAAACCTGGTGACCTTCAATGTCTCATCGGCGACATCCAACACGTTCATGATCGACACGGCCTCGGTGTCGGTGGGCAGCGATCAGGTCGTCCGCTATACGGTGGTCATCGAAAGTCCGCGCGGCGCCCGCACGATAAACTTTGAGGGTATGCGCTGCGACCCCGCTGAATACAAGATTTACGGCTTTGGCCAGTCGGACGGCAAGTGGACCGAGAACAAGCGCGCCAAATGGGAACCCTTCAAGCAGCGCTCTCTCCTGTCCTATCACAAGGCTCTCTTCGAAGACCATTTCTGTCCCGATGGCATCGCCATTCGCAGTGCGAAAGAAGGCGTTCGCAACCTCAAGCGGGGCGGCGGGGGAGGGTTGTTCTGATGGCGGTTTCCGCACTGGCTGCAGCCCGGCGTGTGGTTGTCAAGGTTGGCAGCAGTCTTGTCACCAACGAAGGCAAGGGGCTCGATCATGCCGCGCTTGCGCGCTGGGCAGAACAGATTGTGCAACTGGTGGAAAGCGGCAAGCAGGTGGTGCTGGTTTCCAGCGGCGCCATCGCCGAAGGCCTGCAGCGGCTTGGCTGGAGCAAACGCCCCAAGGCGCTCAACGAATTGCAGGCCGCTGCCGCCGTTGGCCAGATGGGCCTGGTGCAGGCCTACGAAAGCATTTTCCGTCAACATGGACTGCATGCCGCGCAGGTGCTGCTTACGCATGAAGACCTAGCCGACCGCACCCGCTATCTCAATGCGCGCACGACGCTGCTTACCCTGCTGGATTTGCGCGTGGTGCCGGTCATCAACGAAAACGACACGGTCTCCACCGACGAGATCAAGCTGGGTGACAACGACACGCTGGGCGCGCTGGTCACTAACCTTATCGAAGCGGATTGCCTGATCATCCTCACCGACCAGAAAGGCCTTTACACCGCCGACCCGCGCAAGCATCCCGACGCTCAGTTCGTGCACGAGGCGAGGGCTGGCGATCCGGAACTGGAACGCATGGCGGGTGGCGCGGGTTCAAACGTGGGTACCGGCGGCATGCTGACCAAAATTCTTGCTGCAAAACGCGCGGCAAGAAGCGGCGCGCACACCCTTATTGCATGGGGACGCGAAGAGAACGTGCTGCTGCGGATGGCGCAGGGTGAATTGGTCGGCACCCAGCTCATTGCACAGGAAGCAACCCTGGCTGCGCGAAAGCAATGGATGGCGGATCATCTGCAGATGCGCGGCAGGCTCATCCTCGATGACGGCGCGGCCAAGGCGCTGGCTGCTGGCGGTAAAAGCCTGCTCCCGGTCGGCGTCAAGGCAGTCGAAGGAGAATTCGAGCGCGGCGAAGTAATTGCCTGCGTCAATCATGAAGGCCACGAAATCGCCCGCGGCCTGGTCAACTACAGCGCTACCGAAGCGCGCCGCATTGCCGGCAAGTCAACCTCGGAAATCGAATCGCTGCTGGGGTATGTGGATGAGCCGGAGCTGATACACCGTGATAATCTGGTCAGGCTTTAATGGCGTCCTTTCGCTTCCTGCTTGATTCGTGACGAATTCAGACTTAATCTGGAACAACTTGAACAGCGTGGAATCAACATTGCCACGCTGCGATCGATAATCGACTTGTCACATTCGAGGAGACTTACCATGAAAACCCTGAGTTCCATCCTGTTTGCTTCCGTGCTTGCATTGTCCACGACAGCCTTTGCACAGGGGCATGAGCATCATGGCGGTGCCGCACCTGCGCCAGAAGCCCAGACGCAGAATCTTCCCGAGATCGACCCGGCGGCGAAGGAAAAGGGCGGCTGCGAGAAATGCAAAAAGAAGGGAATGGGGGGCATGCATGGCGGCGGCCATGAGGGCCACGGCGGTGGCATGGGCGGCTGCGAAAAATGCAAGAAGGGCGGCATGGGTGGCGGCCATATGGGCCACGGCGATGGCGGCTGTCCCAAGGCCGCGGCGCTGGAAGATCGAATCGACGAACTCGAAAAGCGTCTCGACCTGATGCAAATGCTGATGATGCGGGGCTATCGCTGAATCGCGTTGCCTGAACTGAAAAAAGCGCGGATGTATTCCGCGCTTTTTTATTTGCTTTTATTCCATAGATCCGGCTCGTTGCCGTGATTCAGCACGCGGGCCAGCACAAACAGCAGGTCGGACAACCGGTTGAGATACTGCATCAGCAAAGGCGGCACAGATTCGCTTTTGTTCAATGAAACCAGACGGCGCTCGGCACGGCGGCACACGGTCCGGCAGACATGCGCGAGCGCGGCAGCTCGAGTTCCACCTGGCAGAACAAACTCCTTCAGAGGCGCCAGGCCGGCATTGTAGTGGGCGATAGCTTCGTCCAGCAGGGAAACCTTGTCTTCCGTGATGCCACTGAATCCGGGCATGGCCAGCTCGCCGCCAAAATTGAACAGATGCTGCTGGATATGCGTGAGCAGTGCGCGCATGTCTTCAGGCAAGGCTTCGGCAAGCAGCAGACCGATATGGCTGTTGAGTTCGTCCACTTCACCCATCGTTTCCACGCGCGGATGATCCTTGCCAACGCGCGTGTTGTCCGCCAGACCAGTGGTGCCGTCATCGCCGGTGCGGGTGGTGATCTTGCTAAGCCGGTTTCCCATCAGCGCGGTTCTCCATTGGGTAGCGCGACATCGCACTCGCTGAATATCCTAGCCGTGCAGGTGCGGCAGATTTCGCTGTCGAGTTTGGGATAGATGGCGGAAAGCGCCTGTCCCTTGCTGCCAAAAATATTCTCCTGCCCAACATGATCTACTTGTCCGCCTTCACGCAACATGGAGCAGAAACCCGGCTGCACGCCGACCAGATACAGTCCGCCGCCCAGCTTCTGTCGACGCCTGGATTCCGCAGCAAGCATTTCCGCGCCGGCCAGATCAATGAAATTCACCGCGCGGGAAAAAATCATCACATGCTTCTTGTTCGGGTCGTACTCATCGATCTGCCGCAGGGTCAGTTGCACATGCTCGACCGCGCCAAAGAAAATCGAGCCTTCCATGCGCACCATTTCCATCTGCGGGCAGCCGGGCGCCTCGGGTCCCTTGGCGATGAACTTGCGGTTGGGGTTGAACTTCTCGGCGGCAATCGGCGCCAACTGCCGCATGCTGGGGCGCGAGGTACGGTAAAGATAAAACACCAGCGAAACGATGATGCCGAGGAAGATGCCCTTTTCCAGATCGACCAGTGTGCCAAGGAAAGTGGTGGCCAGCACGATGGTTTCCTTGCGGTGGCGCTGGATGATTTCCTCGATGTGGTGGAAATCGATCAGCCCCCATGCCACCTGGATCAGCACGCCGGCCATGGCGGCAATGGGCAGAAAGGCCACCAGCGGAGCGACAAGCAGGACGAGCATGAGCAGGAAAATGGCCGAAAATACCGCAGCCAGCGGCGTCCTGGCACCTGCAGAATAGTTCACGCCGCTGCGGTTGAACGAACCGCTGCTGGCGTAGCCCGAGAAGAAACTGCCAAACAGGTTGGAAAGCCCCTGGCCGACGAATTCCTGGTTGCTGTCGATGGTTTGTTCCGACTTGATGGCAACCGAACGCGCGATGGCAACCGCTTCAGTCAAAGCCAGAATGGTGATGATCAGCGCGCTGAAAAAAGTCTGCTTGATGGCGGCAATCGAGAAGTCAGGCACTGAAAACGGCGGCAAGCCAGCGGGCAGCGCGCCCACCGTGCGGATGCCCGTGTTTTCCACGCCGTAGTGCTGGTTGAGAAAATAGCCAAGCACGCTGCCGATCACCATGGCGATGATCATGTAAGGCAGTTTCGGCATGAATTTCCTGGCCAGAATCCCGCTCAACAGCGTAACCGCCGCCACCGCCATCACCCACGGTTGAATGTCGTTCAGATGCGTGAAGAGATAAGCCAGCACTTCATGAAAATGCGCGCCGCGAGGAATGTCCAGGCCGAAAAAGTTTTTTACCTGGCTGGCGGCGATCAGAATGGCCGCGCCCGCGGTAAAGCCAATGATGACGGTATGGGATATGAAGTTGACCAGCGCCCCCAGCCGGGCCAGCCCCATGGCAAGCTGGAACAGCCCGGCCAGAAAGGTCAGCGTCAGCACCAGGCTGATGAACTGCGGCGAGCCCGGTTCCGCCAGCGGACTGACGGAAGCAAACACCACGATCGAGATGGCAGTAGTTGGCCCGGAAACCAGATGCCAGCTCGAGCCGAACAGCGCGGCGACAATGGTCGGCACCATCGCGGCATACAGCCCATATTCCGGCGGCAGGCCGGCAATGATGGCAAAAGCTACTGACTGCGGCAAAACGATAACGGCGCCAGTCAGCCCCGCCAGCCCGTCCGACTTGAGCGAAGCACGATTGACCATCGGCCACCAGCGCAAGAATGGCAGGAACTTGTACAGCCAGAGCGGGCAGGCGGATGCGTCGAATCGCATATTTATGGCGGGGGAGCAGTATTTGCGGCAGGGCCAAAGAAATGCGCCTCAACCGGTTGCGGCAATTTGCCGCATGGGCATAAAATGCCTGTCAAACAAGGAATTCAACAAGGCATCAGACCTTGAAAATTATAACACCCACCATGATGAGAGAGAGGCATATGAAAGCAACACACTTCACCGCTGTTGTTGCGGCGCTGGCATGCGCTGCGAGTTTGTCGGTACAGGCGGCAGGCGATCCGGTAGCGGGCCGGAACAAGAACTCCATGTGCGCGGGCTGTCACGGCCTGCCGGGCTGGAGAACCGCCTATCCAGCCACCTACAAGGTACCCAAGCTCGGCGGACAGCATGCCGAATATCTCCTGGCCGCGCTCAAGCAATACAAAACCGGCGAACGCAACCATCCCAGCATGGTAGGCATCGCGACAAGCCTGTCAGATCAGGACATGGAAGACCTGGCCGCGTACTACGCCTCGTCCTACAGCGGCCCCAGCAAATAATCATAAGGGAGACAATCATGAACAATACAAAGAGCCTGATGATGCTCGTGATGGCTGCCGTCATCACCCTGCCTGCTTATGCCGGGGGCAATGCCGAAGCCGGCAAGGCCAAGTCCGCGCCCTGCGCTGCCTGCCACGGTGCCGATGGCAACAGCCCCACCCCAAGCTTTCCCAAGCTTTCCGGTCAGCACGAGGATTACCTCTACCACTCGCTGAAGGATTACAAGTCCGGCAAGCGCAAAAACCCCATCATGTCCGGCCAGGTTGCCAACCTGTCCACCCAGGACATGAAAGACCTGGCGGCATTTTTCGCCAAACAGAAAGGGCTGAGCCAGAAGTATTGACTGCCTGATTTTGTTGAAATGAAAACGGCCGGTTCAACCCGGCCGTTTTTTTATTTGAAAACTGACAAGTCAGGCAGGTTTCTTCGCACCCACCTTCGCGTCAAACTTTTCCTTGTTGATGACAAAGCGCTCGTGCCGCCCGCGCGAGATCACGTCCACCCCGTCGTGCGCTTCCACCGCAAACACCAGCTTTCTGCCTTCTACCGCGATGAGTTCAACCGCCGCCGTCACTTCCAGCCCCGGCGGCGTGGCGGCTTCGTGGCTTACGTCGATGTGCGTGCCGACTGTCTGTTCACTCGGCCAGTCCAGATGGGGGTTGATGGCCTTGATGCAAGCCCACTCCAGAAAGCCGACCAGAAACCCCGTGGCAAACACCTCCGGCATGGCCACGAATTCTTCCGATTCGGGATACAGCGCCGGGACGGTTTTTGAAGCGGGCACAACAAATTTATGCTCGTACCTGATGCCGGGTTTCAGGGATTCTTTCATTGGTTAATACAGAGAGTAATGACGTTTGAACAAAGCTTCTGGTGCGGGCTGATCAACTCAACTCGGTTAAGCAAGAGTTGAAAATTTAATTTCACCCAGGCCCCTTTGATTTTGAACTGGTGTGCTTGTGCGGGTTGAACGACTCAACCGGGTTAAGCAAGAGTTGGAAATTAATTTCCACCCTGGCCCCTTATTGCTCCTAAGTTTTTGATCGGCATCTGTTCATACACGAATAAACTCGTTTCCCTTATTGTAAATACTAATATCTCCGTCTGAACTAATCTTTATTGCAAGTCCATAGTTTGAAGCGCCAATGGCGGCTTTGGTTCTACTCCCTTCAGTCCCACGCAGCTTGCCCGCTTTCCTTGGCGCGAGTACGGCGCCATAAGCGAGAATGTGCCCAGAGTTATCAAGGACAACTGCGCCGTCCAGCGAGGCTAGTTCTACAGTAACGGCACGTGGCAATGACTGAATGGTGTGGCCATTGAGAAATTCATCGAACTCCCGATCTGTAGTGCTTCTGTTATTGTCACCAATGGCATCGCCATATTTCACTACTTTATGTAGATGATTACGATTGTGAAGAATCACAAACAATCCGCCACTTCGACGAAAAGACACGTCCAATGCAGCTCGATATATTGAGCCTACTACGCGCCCAACCAGCTTTTGTGGTACGCGTTGAGCCCGGGCTCGATCTCGGAGGAGGTTTACTAGGTGATTATGGTTCCAGTATTGCCATCGTCCATAACGATAGGTAAACCGAAGGGTTCCTTCGTCAAATACTAGGATATCGCCTTGGCGGCTGAGCGCTATACCACAACAACCCTGGCGGCTCGATCGAGCGATTGTTTCTGACCAGTCCGGGAAGTAGTGTTTTTCTGTTAGGAAATCCTTGCCATACCTCTCAAGATCGACAAAACTTAAGACTCTCCCATCCGTTGAGACTACGTATGCCGTCCGAAATCCATCTGACAATGCCTTGTATTTCTTGGATTGAAGGAATTCTGAAGGAAATGTGGCACCAGATGGTTGTCCTGTCTTGCGAGGGTCAATGATGCAACCGAATGTAAGCGCCTTGTTCTCGTAGCTCTGCTCAGACAAAGTGTGTAGGGCGCTGAGAATAGAGGCAACAGGAGCTTTAAAACCGTGATGTGCTTGAATGTGAGAAGCAACAACGTACTCATCAAATGAATCACTAATCGCTTGAATTGATGCATCGCTAGAATAGGATGCCCGTCCCTGTAAAACGTCGGTTGCCCGGTGCACGATTAATCGACAAATATCGTGTTCGCGCAAATCAATGATCGATTTGGCCTTTCCACCAGTGGTCGTGCCACCACGACGTTTTACGATAGCTGTAAGGGATCTTGCATTCGACTCCGATTCGGTGCCGATGGCAATTGTCATACGTACTTCAGTTCTCTTCTTAGAAGTCCACACTGATTGAGGAGCTTTCCATGCTTGCTCTTGCCAGGCTGTAATTTGAACGTGCGGTAGTAGCCGTTTAACAGCACTTGCTGCAAACTTGAGAAAGTCTTGTTCAGCTGAATTAAGTCGCTGGCGTAGCCGACTGTTAGCTCTAAGCATGGTTCTTGTTAATAAATTAAATGGGTCAGTTCAGGCTCGATTTGTTTATCCATTGGCTGTTTCCGCATGCCGAAATTAAACGAATTAAACGGGCCAGGCTCGAATAAAAAATCAGGCTCAAGCATTGCAGCATCCAAACGGAAACGCAATACAACCAATGGCCTAACCCGGCAATCCCTTTTTCAGGCATTCGAAGTAAAGCCCCGCGTCGTAAGCCGTGCCCTGCCGCTGCGCCTGCCAGATCATTTCGGCCAGGCAGTCGATGGCGGCGTGTTCGGCAGCCATGCGTTCGCCCAGTTTGTTTGAAAGCTGTTCGAGAAGATCGCGGATGCCGGGCGGCTGGTCGATGGAGACTTGTTCGGCCAGCGCCAAGTGCATGCTCAGGTGCAGGAAGGGATTGGTTTCGCCGTGTTCGGGCAGGTAGTCGCGGTCCTGATAGCGGTCGGGGTTTTCCAGCACGCCGTGGTACTCAGGATGGTCGAGGATGACGATGAGCGCGAGGGTTTCCGCGCCTTCCAGCGGCTGTTTGTTGCGGTACTTGTCCCACACGCCGAAAAAGAATTGCCGGACCTGGTCGCGGCTGGGATTGAACATGGATGAGGAAACGATATCAGGCCTGATTGAAAACCGTGAGCGCCAGGGCAAACGGGTAGGCGGCCATCTGGTCTTCGTCGGATTTGCTCAGAACGGTATCGGCCTGGATGCAGATGAAGGGCATGCCAGGATAGGTTTTGCGCAGCAGGGCAAGGTCGCGGTTTTCCTGGTCGGGCAGGGACAGTCCACGCAGGCGGGTGCAGACGCCAAGGCCGAACAGCGGATCGAAGCTGCGCTCCTGCAAATGGATGAGCTGGTGGCGCAGGTTGCGCTCGGCATGGTCGGGCTGCATTTGCGCCCAGAAAATCCAGCTGTGCGGCGGCGGCGATTCGGAAAGCGTCACGGTCTGTGTGACGGCATTGGTGCCTTGTATGGGCAGCAGACGGTAGCGGCCCTGGGGAATGGCATCTTCTGGGTTGCCGGTAACCAGCCCGGCGGCCAGCCGGTTGATGGGAATGTCGGGCAGGGCACGCCATTCGACCGGCAGTTCACGCGCCAGCATGGGCAGCGCGCGCTGGCTGCCAAGCGCGACCAGGTCCTGGCCGTAATTTTCGCTGACTGGCAGGGGTGCGGTCAGGGCTTGCGCGCCTTGTGAAATGAAGCCGTCTGCCTGCATGCCGGGCAGGTTGATGCACACCTGCTGAGTGGGCGACAGCCGTCCGCTGCGCCAGGCCGGGAAAGCCGGACCGCCCTGCGGCGAGATCAGCGCGCCGAGGGTGCTTTCCAGTTTTTGCGGCGGCGTGTTGCCGAGCCAGTATTCGCATACCGGCCCGCTGCCGGTCTGGAAGGAGTGGTTTCCGCTAAACACCAGGGTCGCGCAGGCGGGCCGTCCCTGACTGCTGGCTTCGTCGGTCAGGAGACCGGAAACAATGCAGCCGGAGACCTGCAGGCAGCGGCTGACTCGCGTAGCGACCTGCAACACCGACAACACCTTGCTGGTGAAATGCGGCGTCAGGAAAAGCAGCACGCTGTTCGCGTGGTCGGTGCTGGACTTTTCCAGGGCGGCCTGTAGCGTCTCGGCGACCAGTTCGGGAGTTGGCAGTCCGCTGCTGAAGTGGGAAACGATCATGATGTACGTTGGCTCATCGGGTATTCGCACAAATCCGCGATCACGCATTCATTGCATTTCGGTTTGCGCGCAATACAAGTATAGCGGCCATGCAAAATCAGCCAGTGGTGGGCATCGTGTTTGAATTCATCCGGCACGAATTTCAGCAGCTTCTTTTCCACTTCCAGCGGCGTCTTGCCGGGAGCAAGTTTCGTGCGGTTGGCCACGCGGAAGATGTGCGTATCGACGGCGATGGTGGGCTGGCCAAATGCGGTGTTGAGAATCACGTTGGCGGTTTTGCGGCCAACACCGGGCAGGTTCTCCAGCGACTCGCGGTCGGCGGGTACTTTGCTGCCGTGTTCGTCGATAAGGATGCGACAGGTCTGGATGATGTGTTTGCCCTTGCTCTGATACAGGCCGATGGTTTTTATATAGTCGCGCAGGCCGTCTTCTCCCAGCGCGAGAATTTTTTCCGGCGTATTGGCAACGGGGAACAGACGGCGCGTGGCGAGGTTCACGCCCTTGTCGGTGGCCTGGGCAGACAGCACCACGGCTACCAGCAATTCAAACGGCGTGCGGTATTCCAGTTCGGTGGTGGGGTGGGGATCAATGGCCTGAAGGCGGCGGAAGATTTCTGCGCGCTTGCTTTGATTCATTGCGCTTGAGTCATTGATCAGGTTTTTTCAGTTGCTTCTTCAGCGCGAGATTGGCCTTCTGGCGCATGGTTTTCATGTCCGGCGCATGGCTGCCTGCCTTGCGCTGCTTGACCAGCACCACTAGTGGATTGCGCGGCTTGCGGGGCGCCTTGTAGCGGATTTTCATGCGGCGCTTGTCTGGGCGGCGGCCTGCCTGGCCTGAAGGTGGGCACGGCGTTTCGCGCGCATGTCCAGCCAGTTGCGCCCGGCGATCAGCAGGCCCAGGCCGATAAAGGCGCCGGGCGGCAGAATGGCCAGCAGGAAGCCCTTGTAGTCGGGCAGTACCGTGATGATCCAGCCTTTTGCCGCCGGGCCGAGAGCAAGATCTATCCCTGATAGCAGCGTGCCCTGGCCGGCGATTTCGCGAATGCCGCCCAGCACGACCAGCACCAGGGTCAGCCCCAGCCCCATGAGCACGCCATCAATGGCGCTGTGCAGAGGATGGTTCTTGGAAGCGTAGGCATCGGCGCGGGCCAGCACGATGCAGTTGGTGGTAATGAGCGGAATGAAAATGCCCAGTACCAGATACAGTGGATGGGCAAAGGCATTGAATACAAGGTCGATGATCGTGACCAATGCGGCAATGATGAGAATGAAGACGGGGATGCGGATTTCATGCGGCACGAAGTTGCGCGCGCTGGAAACGGCGAAGCTGGACATCATCATGACAAACACGGTTGCCAGGCCCAGCGACAGGGCGTTGACCACATTGTTGCTGATGGCGAGCAGGGGACATAAGCCCAATAGCTGGACCACGCCGGGGTTCTGTTTCCACAGGCCGTTTTCCGCGAGTTGTGCAAAAGTCTCTTTGGTAATCATGATGGCGTGACAGGTGTCGTTCTCAACAGTTCATCGCGATGTGTATGAAAGTATTCTAGCGCCTGACGCGCCGCCTTGACGATGGCCCGTGGTGTAACCGTGGCGCCGGCGCGGGCATCGAATTCGCCGCCGTCCTTTTTCACGCGCCAGCGCGCCTTGTCGTTCTTTTCCATGCGCTTGCCATTGAATTGCAGAACCCAGTGGCTCTTTGCCAGTTCGATGTAATCGCCCAGCCCCGGTGTTTCCTTGTGTCGGGTAACGCGCACGCCGGTGATGACGCCATCGGCCGAGATGCCGACCAGCAGGCCGATGTCGCCGCTGTAGCCTTCGGGCGCGATGGCTTCCAGCACGATGCCGGCCGGCTGGCCTGACTTGGTTGCCAGCCACATGCTGGTGGGCTTGCGTGTGCCAAGGAGATCGTCGGCGGGCAATTCGCGGTGCGCGGCCAGCAGGTCGTTGTCATACAGCGACTTGGGCAGCACCTGGTTGATGAGGGCAAGCTTCTCGGCCTGTTCGCTTTTCTCAATGACGGGGCGGGTCTGGCGGAAGGTGTATGCCATCATCGCCGTGCCGATGATGGCGAAAACGAACAGGATGGCACTGGTGCGGAAGGCGTTCCGGAGGATGGGATTCATTTCTTCCTCGCCACGCCGAACACGCGCGGCTGGGTCCAGGCATCAATCAGCGGCACGCACAGATTCATCAGCAATATCGAGAAAGCAACGCCATCCGGATAGCCGCCGAATGCGCGGATGATGACGGTGAGAAAACCCGCGCCCAGGCCGAATATCAAACGGCCTTTTGGCGTGGTGGAGCCCGAAACCGGATCGGTGGCGATGAAGAACGCGCCCAGCATGCTGCTTGGCATGGCGATCTGGAACCACGGAGCGGCGTAACGGCCGGTATCGAACCAGTGCAGGAAGCCGGCTGTCAGCCAGATGCCGGCGAGGAAGGCAACCGGCACCTGCCACGGTACGATTCGCAATGCCCACAGGGCGATGCCGCCAGCCAGATAGGCTGCCGCGATCCATTCGCTGCCCACGCCGCCGATCTGGCCAAAAATGTGGCTGGCCGAGTGAATTTCATCCAGCGTGTGCTGCTGCATGAGCCCGGTGCGGACCGTATCCAGCGGCGTCGCGGAAATGACGGCATCGAGCTTAACGCCTTCCGGCAGCGTGCTGGTGAAGATGAGGCTCAGGCTTTCGGCGAAACCGGGCGCATGGCCAGCCAGTGCGAGTGGCGCGGACCACTGGGTCATCTGCACCGGGAAGGAAATGATGAGCACGGCAAAGCCGATCATGGCCGGATTGAAAATGTTCTGCCCCAATCCGCCATACAGATGCTTGGCCACGCCAAGCGCGAAGATCATGCCCACGAGCGTGAGCCACCACGGCGCCAGCGGCGGAATGGAAAGTGCCAGCAGCCAGGCGGTGACCACGGCGCTGCCGTCCAGCAGGAAAGGTTTGATCGGATAGGAACGCAACTTCAGGGCGAGCGTCTCGATGCCCAGCGCGATGAGTGAAGCCCACACCAGGTTGATGACAATGCCCCAGCCGAATTGCCAGACGTAGGCCAGCACGCCGGGCAGCAGACAGGCCAGCACCAGGGTCATCACGCGGGTGACACTGGTGTTGGAGGGGAGTGTGTGGGTCGAGGCGGTCATAAATGCTTTTCAGGTTCTATGGTCTTCTTCGCCATCTCGCGAATCTTTGCCCGGCGCGCTTCGATCTCTGCAATCTCGGCCTGTTGTTCAGGCGTGAGGTTGTCGGTGTTTTTGGGTGCGACGGCGGCTTTTTTCGCCTGCGCGCGGGCCAGTGCTTCTTCAATCATTTTCTTCTTGGCATCCTGCTCGTCAGAGCCAAGAGTTGGCGCTTCGGCTTTCTTTGTTTGTGCCTTGGCGGCGAGACGTTCGGCCTTTTCCTTCTTTTCGCGTTCCTGCCTGAACAGGCGAAATTCGTGACGTTCGCGCGCGATGTCGGCGGCCTGCTTTTCCTTTTCGCGCGCCCAGATTTCGCTCTTGGCGAAGCGGTAGTAATCCACCAGCGGAATATGGCTGGGGCAGACGTAGCTGCAGCATCCGCATTCGATGCAGTCGAACAGGTTGTATTCCTGCGCCTTGCCGAAATTTTTCGCGCGGGCGAACCAGTACAGATCCTGTGGTTGCAGGCTGGCGGGGCAGGCAATCGCGCATTGTGTGCAGCGAATGCAGGGAAGCTCCCTTGGCCTTGGAGGAAACAGCGCGGCCGATTTTGCCAGCACGCAATTGGTTGCCTTGACTACGGGCGCTTCCGGTTTCACATCAAAGCCCATCATCGGGCCGCCCATGATGATGCCGGTTGTGCCTTCCCGATCGCCAGCATGGGTGACGAGTTCGCCCATGGGCGTACCGATCAGGGTTTCGTAGTTCTGCGCGCCCAGCACATGGCCGGTAACGGTGACGATACGCGAGATCAGCGGTTCGCCTTGAATGAGTGCGCGAGTGAGTGAGTAGGCTGTGCCGACATTGAACACCTGCACGCCGATATCGGTTGATAGCTTGCCAGAAGGCGTTTCCAGACCGGTGAGCGTCTGTGTGATCTGCTTGCCGCCGCCCCCTGGATAACGGGTGGGCATGGCAACGATTTCTACCGCGAAGCCAAGTTGTACCGCTGCGGCCTGCATCGCCGCAATGGCTTCGGGCTTGTTGTCCTCGATGCCGGCAACGACTGTTTGCGCGTTCAGCAGATTTTGCATGATGCGTGCCCCCTGCAGAACTTCAAGCGCGCGTTCGCGCATGAGTCGATCATCGCAGGTAATCCAGGGTTCGCACTCTCCGCCGTTGAGAATCAGGGTGTGAACGGGCTGGCTTTTGGGATCGAGCTTGATGGAGCTGGGAAACACCGCGCCGCCCAGGCCAGCGATACCCAGGTCGCGCACATAGCCACGCACGGCGGCGGGGTCCATGTTTTGCCAGTCAACCGGCTGGAGATCCGCCCATTGATCCTGACCGTCGGTTTCGATGGTTATGCAAATATCCGGCAGGCCTGAGGGATGGGGTACCGGGTGCGGGCCGATGGCTGTCACCACGCCGGAGGAGGAAGCATGGACCGCAGCGGAGACATAGCCATCTGCCTGCCCGATCATCTGGCCCTTCAATACCTTGTCGCCCACCTTGACGACGGGTTTGGCCGGCTGGCCGATATGCTGTCTGAGCGGAATGATCAGCCGGTTGGGAATGAAGGGTGCATGAATCGGCCGCGCGGAAGATTCGGCCTTGTGCTCTTCAGGATGGATGCCGCCAGGAAATCGGTGAAGTTGACGCATCGCTTACGCAGCCTGCTTCAACTTGAACACGGGATACTTCCATTTCCAGTGCGGCAGATCTTCCTTGAGTGGCACCATGGAAATGCAGTCGACCGGGCAGGGAGCGACACAAAGTTCGCAGCCTGTGCATTCTGACGCGATGATGGTATGCATCTGCTTGGCCGCGCCGAGTATGGCATCCACCGGGCAGGCCTGGATGCAAAGCGTGCAGCCGATGCAGGTGTTTTCATCGATGTAGGCGACGGACTTGGGTTTGGGTTCCGCGTCCAGCGGTTTGATTTCCACGCCCAGCAGTTCGGCCAGCTTCTTGACGCCTTCCTCGCCGCCGGGCGGGCACTTGTTGATGTCGACCTCGCCCTTGGCGATGGCGGTGGCATAGGGCTTGCAGCCAGGAAAGCCGCACTGGCCGCATTGCGTTTGCGGCAGGATGGCATCGATTTTTTCCACCAGCGGATCGCCTTCGACCTTGTAGCGCAACGCGGCGTAGCCCAGCACCGCGCCCAACACGATGGCGATGCCCGCCATGACGAGAATGGCGGAGAGCATCAGATTTTCACGAGTCCGGAGAAGCCCATGAAAGCCAGGCTCATCAACCCGGCGGTGATCATGGCGATGCTGGTGCCCTGGAAAATCTTCGGCACGTCCGCGGCTTCCATGCGTTCGCGGATGCCGGCAAATAGCACTAGCACCAGCGTGAAGCCGATGGCGCCGCCCGCGCCGAAAATCAGCGATTCGGCAAAATTGTGCTGCGCCTGCGCATTCAAAAGCGGAATACCCAGCACCGCGCAGTTGGTGGTGATGAGCGGCAGATAAATACCCAGCACCTGATACAGCACCGGGCTGGTCTTGTGGATGAACATTTCCGTGAACTGCACGATGCCCGCGATCACCACCACAAACGAAAGCGTGCGCAGATAAAACAGGTCGGTGCCCAGCAGGTATTCGTTGATGAGGTAGGACGCGCCTGAAGCTAGGGTCAGCACGAACGTGGTGGCCAGCCCCATGGAGACGGAGGTTTCCAGCTTCTTGGAAACGCCCATGAAAGGACACAGCCCAAGAATCTTGGACATGACGATGTTGTTGACGAACACCGTGCCGATCAGGAGCAGAAGATAGTGATCCAAAAGCCGAGCCGGAAAGGGTGAGAATCCCTGAATTATCAGGCTTTGGCGGGGGATATTCAACCGGATTGAACTTGGGGTTTCAGGGAGAATTAGAGTACAGGACAGTCAGTAGAACGAATTGGCCGGGGGTAGCCCGGCGGCTAGTCACTTTTCTTGTTTCGCCAAGAAAAGTAACCAAAAGAAGGCGACCCCGCTGTGCTGCTCCGCCATAAAACCCTGGCGGAGTAAACCTCGGTATAGGACTTGAATTGGGCGGCTGCGGAACGCCCGCATAAAATTCATGCGGGCTCAGACAGTCCTCGCCGTAAAACTCCCAATTCAATTCCTCTCCCTCGGCAGCCCAGAGGGGGAGTTAAAACCTCAATCTCCCCGCACTTCGTGCGACCCCCTTTATCAAGGGGGTAAAGATTAGCCCCCTTGATAAAGGGGGGTTGGGGGGATTTCCTGGCAAAACATGGGTTGTCAATTTGACTGTTGAATATCCTCTGCCAGCCCAGGATAAACAATTTCGCCGTTGTGGATTTGCAGGCCGTTTTTAAGATGCGGGCTGGTTTCCAGCGCGGCCAACCCCTTGTCAGCCAGAGCCTTCACGAATGGCAGAGTGGCGTGGGAAAGCGACAGGGTCGAGGTGCGTGCGACGGCGCCGGGCATGTTGGTCACGCAGTAGTGCACGATGCGCTCATCGACGTAAAACGGCTCACTGTGCGTCGTCGGCCGCGAGGTTTCGCTGATGCCACCCTGGTCGATTGCCACATCGACCAGCACGGAGCCCGGCCGCATGGTTTTGAGATGCGCCCGGGTCAGGATCATCGGCGCCCTGCGCCCTGCGACCATGGCCGCGCCGATGACGAGGTCGGCATCCTTCACGCTTGCGGCGATTTCATCGGCGCTGGCGAAACCGGTCTCGATCCGCGCATCGAACAGCTCCTCCGCATGGCGCAGTTTTTCCGCCTTGCGGTCGAGAAGCTTTACCTGTGCGCCCAGGCCAATCGCCACACGTGCGGCATTCATGCCGACATTGCCGCCGCCGATGATGAGAACGCGGGCAGGCGCCACGCCGGGTACGCCCGTGATCAGCGTGCCGTTGCCGCCGTAAGGACGCATCAGTCCCAGCGCCCCCATCTGCGGCGCCATGCGGCCAGCGATTTCCGACATTGGCGCCAGCAGGGGAAAGCCGCCCTCATCGTCAGTTACGGTTTCGAAACCGATGGCCGTGACATGGCGGTCGATCAGCGCCTCCGCAAGTTTTGGCGCGGCGGCGAGATGGAGATAGCAGAACAGTAACTGGCCCGGGTGAAGCAGCAGACTTTCCGCGGGCTGCGGTTCCTTGACCTTGACGATCAGGTCGGACGCGTAGATTTGCGCCGGGCTTTCGACGATTTCAGCGCCGGCCTGTCGATAGGAATCATCTGTCAGCCCGATATCCCTGCCCGCGTCCGACTGGATCCGAACGGTGTGGCCGGACCGAGTTAAAGCCGCTGCACCCTCGGGCGTCAGGGCGACACGGTATTCGTGATTCTTGGTTTCCTTGGGAATGCCGATCAGCATGGAGGGCCCTTGTTGTTTCAGATCAGGGCCTAAGTTTATTCAAGAAACGCTACTTCAAGCCATACTTTTCCAGCAATCGATAAATGTTGCGCTCGCTGATGCCCAGCACCGAGGCAATGCGGCCACGATGCCCGGCATACTTGTTGACCAGGGTTTCAAGGTAGCGTTTTTCCATTTCTTCAAGGCTGGGATCGTGATCGAAATGAAAATCCACATGAGTTGGGCGTTCGACCGGACCATTCAGCGCAAAATGCTCCGGACGGATTTCCTCGCTGGCGCCAGAGAGAATCACGGCGCGCTCGATCATGTTGCGCAATTCCCGCACGTTGCCAGGATAGTTGTAGCTCATCAGCAGGCTCATGGCGGCTGGGGCCACGCGTTTGTTGAAGCGCCTGGAAAATTTATGATGGGCGAGAATGTGATTAACCAGTTGCGGCAAATCTGATAAACGATCGCGTAATGGCGGGACTTTTATGGAGAATGCCGACAACCTGTAATAAAGGTCTGTCCGGAAACTGCCTTCGGCGCTCATTTTCTCAAGGTCGCGATTGGTGGCTGCGACGATACGCGTATTGGCCTGTAAGTCCTTGACCCCACCCAGACGACGATACTGGCCGGTCTCCAGCACTCGCAGCAATTTGGCTTGTATGGCAGGTTCAATTTCACCAATCTCATCAAGAAACAGGGTGCCGCCGCTCGCTGCCTCGATCAGTCCCGGTTTCTGGCGTTCCGCGCCTGTAAAGGCGCCTTTTTCATGGCCGAACAATTCGGATTCGAACAGGCTCTGCTGCAAAGTACAGCAGTCCACCGCAACAAAGTTGTTTTCGGCACGGGGGCTGCGGGCATGAATGGAATGCGCGACCAGTTCCTTGCCAGCGCCGCTTTCTCCCATGATCAGCACGGTTGCATCAGTTGAAGCCACGGCCTCAACCAGCTGCGATACTTCAGCCATCGCCGGGCTGCTACCCACCATAAGTGCGGCGGGATCGGGCCGCAGGCGTGACTTGCAGTATTGGTGATCGCGCTGCATGTTGCTCATCTCAAGCACCCGATCGATTTTCAGCTCCAGCTCATCAGGGTTGATGGGCTTGGTCAGATACTCCATTGCACCCGCTTTCATTGCGGCAACGGCTTCCTGCACAGTGCCAAAGGCTGTTAAAATAATGATGGGGTGTTCGCTGGCGATGGAAGGAAGGATGTCCATGATGTTGGCGTCGGGCAGGCGTACATCAGTGATGATGAGGCTGGGCTCGGATCGCGAAAGAAGCTGCCTCGCTTCGTTCCAGTTGAATACACCGTCAGCCGCGTAACCCATGCGCTTGATTTCACTGACAAGAAGCTTGTTAAGCAGCCGGTCGTCTTCAATGATCAGAATGTGTGGTTTAGAGGTCATTGTTAAAAACGGGAAGCGGCATCAGGCAACTCGACAATAAATGTGCTGCCTTTTCCAGGTTCGCTTTCAAAACTGATGTTTCCGCCGTAGTTCAATAAGATCGATCTGCAAATGGAGAGGCCCAATCCGGTACCTTTCCTGCCATCGGCACGGTGGCTGTAAAAGGGTTCGAAAATATGTGCCGCATCAGCCGGTTTGATACCGACGCCGGTATCCGTAAACATGATTCCCACTTTGTCATCCCGCTGTAGTGTCTTGACGTGAAGTTCACCGCCATCGGGCATGGCATGGATTGCGTTTTGCGCCAAGTTTAGCACTACCATCCGAAGCTCACTGTCAGAAGCCAGCGCACGAAGCGGGGCTGCGGAATAATCAGTGCGGACTTTTACCTTACCAGCCTCGGCCTCCCATGTCAGCAGCGACAAGGTTTCTTCAACCACTGGATTGATATCGACCAGCTGAGCATTGCCAGGGGAGGTCATACCGAGTTTAAGGAGGCGTTCAGTGATTTCGATGCAGCGATCAATTTCACCATCCACCAGTTTCAGATAATCAAGAATTTCGCTGTTGCGTTGAGTATCCGCGTTAACTGTCCTCAACATGGCATGCAAGGCGATGCGAACCGAGGCGAGAGGATTGTGGATTTCGTGCGCCACGCCAGTCGCCAACTGGGCCATTTCGGCGAGTTTCTGCTCCTGGGAAAATTTCACGATACGTGCCAGGTCACGGCAGGATTCCACAACAAACATTTTCTCGCGGCCTTCAATATTGAGCCACATCGGTGCCGCGATGACTTCCACCTGGTTGGTGCCGCCGTCCGCGCGTTTGAACTCCATCAGGCTTTTGCAAGGCTTGCCGTTGTGCCGGATTTCATAAATGGGACAAAGCGCCAGAGATGGTGGGCAGGGCTGGAGAATGCCATGACTGGAAGCATGGCAGGCTTGCCCTTTACAAGGGTGGTTGACGTCATGTCCGATAATTGACCGATAGGCACGGTTGTCGAGCGCGATGAGAAAAGTATCGGGATCAATGACGCGTATGCCATCAGGAATGGCGTCGACCAGTGCTTGCAAAAATGCTTCCTGCTCGAGTGTCTGATTAAGCAGTGTTTGCAGGTTGTCTGCCATCCGGTTGAATGAAGCACCCAGGTGCGCCAGTTCATCCTGCCCCTTGATGTTGACCCGGGTATCGAGCTTGCCTTCGGCCAAAGCCTTGCTGCCATCAGCCAGGAGGTTTACTGGTTTAAGAACCAGTTGGCGTATGAACCAGCTGCCACCTGCAAGCGTAAGCAGTAACAGCAGCGAGCCCATTCCCGCTAGCGCCAAGGCGGACTCGGCCGCGCGTTGTCGTATGGGCATTGCGTCATAGTCCACAACCAGTATGCCATTGATGGGATGTGTGCTGGGTGACCCATGACAGCCGGAACATTGTGGTTTGTTCGAGACTGCGTTGATGCTGCGCATGATTTCACGTCCGTTTGAATCCAGCGTGAAGTCGGTAAACAAATCCTGCGCGAGCGGTTTTCCGGGACAGTCCAGGCAAACGCCATGAGGTGCCAGCGAAAACCGCTGTTTCAACAATTCCGGGTTTGAAGCAAAACGGATTTCCTCATTGGGTGAAAGGATCATCGCATTGCGGATGCCGGGCTGTTTTCCAAGACGGTCGACAATATCGATCAGGCCGGGCAAATCTCGCTTCAGCATGGCGTTTTCCAGCGAAGCTTGCAGGAGCAGGTTGACTTCCGCAGCCGCCTGACTGCGTTCCTGGGTCAGCTGGTGACGATAGAGCAACCAGCTTAGCCCCAGCAAAATTATCGACAACGTGGTCAACCCAACGGTTGTGCCTACTAGAAATTTCCGGCGCAGCCCTGCTCTTGGCATCAAGCCCATATTAGAAGTCCTAAGTTGCTGCATAACCAAAAGCACATTCAATGCCGGATGAATTCTGGCATTAGGAACAGGTTTTCAGAATCTTTTTCCCAATAAATTGGTTAATTCTTGAGGAAAGCAGCCTGGAATCATATTCGCGATGCCAAATTGGCATAGGCCGGAATCCCGCGCTGTGAAAGGACTTTGAGCATTTACTGAAATCAGGCGCTTTGTGTTTCTGTTCACAAACATGACAAATTAGCAGGCCGTATTTTTATTTTAGTTTTTCACGGCATTTCTTCATGCCAATTTGGCACTTCATTAGTTATTTGAGATGCGGATTAGCCAGAGCAGCTTGAAAAATCCTTTACATACAACTTGTTAAAAATTGATAAGGAGCTGGCACATCCCCTGCTGTATAGCCCTCACAAAAGAAAAATCTGATGTTTGGAGGGCAGGAATGAAACATCTCAATTGGATTAACAAGGCAGGTTCCGCACTGGCCGGTGCCATTCTTCTCAGCGGCGTGGCATATGCATATGACTATCCCATTGCCGGGGTCGAGCCGTCCGTGCGGCCTGCGGGCGCGCCCGTTATCACGATTTATCGCAAGGATACTGCCTGGTATCGCCACGCCTTGACTGGCGTTGTTCCTCCTTATCCCTCAAGCCTGCGTTTTCTGGAATACCAGGGCGCCTGGCATACCCCGTTTGTCCGTCCGGGCATGACGGGACCCTACGACATCAGAAATTGGCACGGTCCCGCTTCTGGCGGAACCAGTCAAGCCGCCGAAAAGCGGTAAACAGGGAGCGTCCCCCTCGGACGTATTCACACTGGTTTGATGTTTTCAGGGAAACCATCCCTGCACTCAATACCGGTTCGCATCAATCAGAGGAGTCAATCATGGATCGAATGCAAAAGTTGAAACTCGTTGTGGCAGTTGCCGGTGCTTTGGCATTGGGTAGCGCTGTGGCGGCCAGTGGTCAAACTGGCATGGGCGGCATGTCCGGCATGGGTGGCATGTCAGGAATGTCCGGCATGGGTGGTATGTCAGGAATGTCCGGCATGGGTGGTATGAGCGGCATGGACGGAATGTCCGGCATGAGTGGCATGTCTGGTTATTTCCGCATTTCTCCCTCGGGTGAAATCTTCTTCTATCCCGTTCAGCAAGGCATGTCCGGTATGTCAGGAATGTCTGGCATGAGCGGCATGGGTGGCATGTCAGGGATGTCTGGCATGGGCGGCATGAGCGGGATGTCAGGCATGTATGGGATGAATCCTGGTATGGGCGGTATGTCCGGCATGTACGGAATGAATCCCGGCATGGGAGGCATGTCTGGTATGTACGGAATGAATCCCGGAATGGGCGGCATGTCTGGCATGGGTGGCATGTCTGGGATGAGCGGCATGTCCGGCATGTCGGGTAACTGGGTACCCGTGTATACGCCTTATGGCGTAATGTGGATGAAACAGTCTGGCATGAGCGGCATGTCCGGAATGGGTGGCATGTCGGGGATGTCAGGCATGGGCGGAATGTCAGGGATGTCAGGCATGTATGGGATGAACCCCGGCATGGGCGGCATGTCCGGCATGAGCGGCATGTATGGCATGAACCCAGGCATGGGTGGTATGTCAGGCATGTACGGAATGAACCCCGGCATGGGCGGCATGGGTGGGATGTCGGGTATGTCCGGCATGGGTGGGATGTCGGGTATGTCCGGCATGGGTGGCATGTCCGGGATGTCCGGCTATTTCCGCATTTCGCCTAGCGGAGAAATCTTCTTCTATCCGCAACAAGGCATGAGTGGCATGTCCGGAATGTCTGGCATGAGCGGCATGGGTGGCATGTCCGGGATGTCTGGCATGGGCGGTATGTCTGGGATGTCGGGTATGGGCGGTATGTCTGGGATGTCGGGTATGGGAGGCATGTCTGGCATGGATGGAATGTCAGGCATGGGAGGCATGTCCGGGATGTCCGGCAGCTGGTCACCGCCTTACTAATACTGACCAATGTCCGCGCCCCTGGGGGTGCGGACAGTTTCTCATTGCCGGCGAGGGACAGTGAAGGAGAAAACCTTGAGAGAGTTTGATGAAACCTGTTGCAGAGGTTTGTTGAAGCTTGGCGTGGCGCTGACTTTGATATTCTGGGGGTCGCTCATTTTCGCGAATGGCGGCGCAGAAAAGAAAATATACGATGCCGCGAAGTGGAACCCGATTCACTTCAAGCCGGCCATCGATAAGGCTGAGGATCAGCAATGCCTTGCCTGCCATGCCGAAGTGCTTGTGCCGAGTGTTCGCAAGCAATCACCCGCGGGCGTTGAGGCAGAAAAATCCATGGCCTGGTATCAAACGCTGAATACCTATTCAGGCGATCAGGACACGATCCATCGGCGCCATCTGTCTACTGACTATGCCAGGCGCGTGATGAACATGCGCTGCAATACCTGTCATCAGGGGCACGATCCTCGCGCAGAGGCGCCGGGTTCATCGGCCACCAGCCAGAATGCTGGTTACAACCTGCGCAAACTGGTGGATACCAATACCTGCCTGATGTGTCACGGCAAGTTCAATTATGAGGTAATGGGATTGCCTGGCCCATGGTCTCAATACGGCGAAACCTTTGCCAACAACTGTTTGCTTTGTCACGACAATATCCGCACCACCCGGCATGGGGTCAATTTCCTCAAGCCAAACGAAATCGAGGCGGCGGGAAAGGAGTCGGCTGACAGTTGTTATGGCTGCCACGGCGGCCGCGCATGGTATCGCATCAACTATCCTTACCCACGCCATGCATGGAAAGGCATGGACAAGGATATTCCAGGCTGGGCGAAAAATCGGCCCACCCAATCCGAACCCCGTTTCCTGATTGGAGTGTCGCCAAATTCCGCTACGGGCGCCGTCAACACAAAGGTAACTCAGCCTGGCAATAAAAAGCTGAAGCGTTCCAGCAGCACCAGCCAATCGCGCATCAGCGCTAAAAAAAAGCCCGCATAAAGTGAGAAGGAAAAGCCATGTCCGCTACTAAATATGATTTGAATGCGATTGCCGAACGCCTCAACAATGCCGCCCGGCGCGACTTTCTTAAAACCACAGCTGCAGGGGCAGGCGTCATGGCCGCAGGCGGCCTGATCGATCTGGCCGTACCCAAAAATGCAGAGGCCTTTGCCTATGAACCGTACCCAACCGACGATCAACTGACGACGGTGGTGACTTCTTGTGCGCATAACTGCGGTTCGCGCCATGTGCTTGTCGCGCACAAGAAAGGTGATGTGGTGGTGCGCCTGTCCACCGATGACGGGCGTTATCAGAAGGATGGGCATTTCGGCAAGGACACCTTCGAGGAGCCGCAACTGCGAGCCTGTCTGCGTGGCCGTTCCTATCGGCAGCGTCTGTATTCGGCGGAGCGACTCTTGTACCCGATGGGCCGGGTGGGCAAGCGCGGAGAAGGCAAATTCAAGCGCATCTCATGGGACGAGGCGCTGGATTTTGTCAGCAGGAAGATGATCGAGATCAAGGACAAGTATGGCCCCACCGCATTGCTCGATCAGTCATACGCGGGCGCGTCCTACGGCGTGCTGCATAAATCAGATCAAATCGAAGGCTTGCTGGGACGGTTCATGGGCATGTTCGGCTGCCGCACCAATTCATGGTCGGTGCCGTCTTACCAGGGCACCACGACCAGTTCGCGCTGGACTTTCGGCACCATCGAGGATGGCAACGAGGATGATGCCTTCGCCCACTCCAAGCTCATTATCATGTGGGGCTGGAATCCGGCCTACACCTTCCACGGTGGCAATACTTTCTACTATATGCGGCTGGCCAAGCAGAACGGCTGCAAATTTGTGCTGGTTGATCCGCAATACACGGATTCCGGCGCGGCCTACGATACCTGGTGGATTCCCATCAAGCCGAATACCGATGCGGCAATGTTGGCTGGCATGGCGCACTACATCTTTGCCAACAAGCTTCAGGATCAGGATTTCATTAACAAGTTTTGCATGGGTATGGATGCCGGCACCACGCCCGAGTGGGCCATGAATACGCCCAACGGCAAGGAGAATTTCAAGGACTACATCCTCGGCACCTACGATGGGGTGCCCAAGACACCCGAGTGGGCCTCGGCAATATGCGGCGTGCCGGCAGCGGATATCAAGAAACTGGCGCACATGTATGCCACCACCAAACCGGCGGCGTTGAAAGCATCCTGGGCGCCGGGTCGCAATGCCTACGGCGAGCAGTACAACCGCATGGCGGCGGCCTTGCAGGCCATGACGGGCAACATTGGCAAACTTGGCGGCTGCGCCGAAGGTGTGGGCAAGGCCTGGCACGCCGAGGCGGTAGCGTATCCCTACGATCAATATGCCAACACCTGGTTTGCTTCCATCAAGTCCGACCGGTGGGCGCACTGCGTGCTGAATTACCCCAATGTTAAACGCGAGGAGATCGGCCTGTGGCCGCGCCCGGATGAAACCGATGGGCAGATTCCCAACATCAAGGGCATTTTCTGGCAAGGCTCGGACTGGTTCAATCAGCTCACCAACATCAACAAGGAAATCGAGGCGATCAAGAAGCTCGAACTGGTGGTGTGCATGGATTCCACCATCACGCCTTCAGGGCTTTGGGCGGACGTGCTGTTGCCAGTATCAACCCACTTCGAGCGGCATGATGTGGCATTGCCCTGGTACAAGGGCCACTACTACATTCATCGCCCAAAAGTTATCGAACCTCTGGGCGAAAGCAAGACCGATTTCCAGATTTTTACCGAACTAGCCTGGCGCATTGGCGGGCCTACTTTTGGCCGTGCATATAACCCCAAGGCTGACCGGAGTTATTTCCATCACAACGACGCCGTCGATGAGGCCTATCTGCGTGACTGGTGGATTCACAAGGTCATGGCGCATCAGGGCGTCACCATGCCTTGGGAAGAATTCAAGCGGCTGGGTATCTACAAGTTCAAGTTTGACAAGCCGCATGTCGCATTCCGCGAGCAGATCGAAATCGGCAAGCGGTTCGATACCCCATCGGGCAAGATCGAAATACTCTGTACTGAGCTGGCGCAGATAAGTGACTGGACCAAGACGAAATATGGTTCGCATATTCCATCCATCCCTAAATGGATCGAGCCCTGGGAATCGTTGAATAGTCCGAAGACGAAGGACTATCCATTCCATCTGATCTCGCCGCATCCGCGCCATCGCACGCATTCGATTTTCGCCAACTGTTCCTGGCTGCAGGAAACCTTCGAACAGGAGTGTACTGTCAATGCATCCGACGCCAAGAAACTCGGCGTGGTGACGGGCGACACGGTCGAGGTCTGGAACGAGCGCGGCAAGGTGGTCGTGCCGGTTTATGTAACTGAACGCGTCATGCCGGGTGTTGTCGTTATCCATGAAGGTGCATGGATGCAGCTTGACAACAAAGGTATCGACCGCGGAGGCAATCCAGATTTTCTGACTCTGGATGAGCCTAGTCCAGCAGGCGCGTTTGCCTATAACACCGTGCTGGTGAATATCAAGAAAACCGATCTGGAACACAACCCGGGATGGGACAAGACAGCCATTTCGCGGTCGCAAGTGTTCCGCCGCGATAACTGAGAGGAGGCCGAAAAATGTCCGAAGAGAAAGATCTGGCCAAAATCAAGGAAGCTGTCAAACGCCATAAAAAGGAAGTCTATATTCCCGTTGCGCCCGAGATGCAGCTTGGGTTTATCCACAACAATGTCGATTGCATCGGCTGTCGCGCCTGCGAGATCGCCTGCAAGGACAAGAACGGACTGGCACCGGGGCCGCGTTTTCGCAATGTAATGTATGTCGAGGGCGGCACTTTTCCCGATGTGTATGCCTATAAGGTCAACATGTCGTGTAATCACTGTGCCGAACCCGCGTGTCTGCCGACCTGTCCGACGGGCGCCATTTTCAAACGCAAGAAGGACGGCATCGTCGACATTGACTCCACCCTGTGCATTGGCTGCAGACGCTGCGAGGCGGCTTGCCCCTATGGAGCGCCGCAATTCATACCGGAACGCAACATCGTTTCCAAGTGCAACATGTGCGTGGATGAGATCGACGCCGGGCGCAAACCTTATTGCGTGCAGGCTTGCATGATGCGCGTGCTCGACATCGGCGACATCGACAAGCTAAGGGCCGGCACCTGGGTGACCAAAGCGATGGCCGCGCACGAAAAGCCGGTGGCCGCGGTCAAAAATATGGCCAATCCCGAGTTGACCAAGCCATCGATCGTATTTGTTGCACACAGCAAGGGAACGGTCTGACATGGATGGTTCACAGCCCAGTGGCGATCCGGAACGTGCACGTTTGATCAGTCAGCTATGCGAGGCGGTATATGCTGACCTGACCGTGCTGGCTTGCCTGCACCATGCGGAGGCGGGTGATGAACTGCTCTCCGATCTGGCCTGGCAGCAATTCCCGGGTAGCTTGGGCCTGCGCCTGGTTAATCAGCACGGGCTCGAATCCCTCGACTTCATGAGGCAGGCATTGTCTGAATATGCGCCGCCGCTGACGCGGGATCAGGCCGACGAACTGGCGGCGGACTACGCGGCGATTTATCTCAATCACGCTATCAGCGCTTCGCCCTACGAGTCAGTCTGGCTGGATGAGGAAAACCTCGCCATGCAGGCGCCGATGTTCCAGGTTCGTGAAATTTATCGCAAGCACGGGCTGGGGGTGATCGACTGGCGCAATCGCGCGGACGATCATCTGGTTGTGGAACTGCAATTTATCGCATGGCTTGCCAAGAGCGACGGAGAGGACAGCTTGCGTGAAGGCGCGCGTTTCATGGACGAGCATCTGCTGCGCTGGCTACCGAAATTCGGCGAGCGAGTCGCCAAACGTTGTGCCACGCCGTTTTATGCTGCGGCTGCCTGGCTGACCTGGGCGTATTGCGACGAACTGCGTGAAGTGCTAGCTGACGTACTGGGCGAAGCCCGGCCCAGCACGGATGAGGTCGAGTCGCGTGTAAAGGTGCAATCCGCACCGGCCGTGCCGCTCAAGTTCATGCCGGGTGCCGCGCCAACGTGGTGAGTGTTCCGCACGATTACGATTTGTCAAGGAGAAAGATGATGCAAAAGCTGAAGACAATCTCACTGTTTGTTCTTGCCGCGGGTCTGGTCGCTGGCCCCTCCATGGCCAGCGAAGACATGGCGAAGAAAAACGGCTGCATGGCCTGTCACGGCGTTGACAAGAAACTTGTTGGCCCGGCGTTCAAGGAGGTTGCGGCCAAGTACAAATCCGATGCGAGCGCCGCTGCGACCATCGCGAAGCATGTCCGCGATGGCAGCAAGGGCGTGTGGGGCGCGACCGCCATGCCGCCTCAGCAAAAAATCAGCGACGACGACCTCAAAGCGGTTATTGCCTGGGTGCTCAAGCAGTAAATTGATGCCTGGCGTTACGCTGCCCAAACTGGACGTCACGCGCTGCGTGCATGCGCAGCTGCCAGCGGCTTCATGCGACGCCTGCGTTACGGCTTGCCCGCGCGGCGCATGGATACTGGGTGAATCCGCCTTGCGCTTCGAGGCACAGGCCTGTGACGGTTGTGGCTTGTGCGCGCCAGCCTGTCCCGAGCAGGCGATTCACATGCCGCTTGAACTGGAACAGCGCCAGGTGGCTGAAGCGGACGCGCTGCTTGTTCGCTGCGAGAAGAGCGGCGACTCGGGCGAAGTGGCGCGCATTCCCTGCCTGCACTGCATCGGTGTTCATGAGTTGTTGCGTCACTGGCGCGAAGGGCGGCGAGTCTGGCTGACTAGGCACGGCGCATGTGATCAGTGTGAACGCGGCCATGTCAGCCGCCTGGCTACGCGGATTAATTCCCTGAATGCCGGGTTTGCGGAGAGTGGACTGCCGCTTATCGTGCTGCGCGAAGTTTCACCGGCGGTCTGGCAAAAGCTGGTCGATGGGCCTCGTGCCGTTCAGGCATCGCGCCGTGGGTTTTTTGCCGCCCTGCGCAAACGGCCGGTAAAGGCTTTGACGAGTGGCGGGAATATTGATGAGGTCAATATCAGTCCGCCTGGAGAACTCCTGCCGGAAGCTTACGAAGGAATATTGCCATGGCATGTCCGGATCGATGCTTCGCGCTGTGTCGCCTGCCATGCCTGCACGCGAGTTTGCCCACATGGGGCGATCGAGTTGGCTGAGGGTGAATTGCCCATGTACCGCCTGCGCCACAGGCTTTGCACCGGATGCGATCTATGCCGCGATGCGTGCGCGCACGAGGCTGTGAAACCTGTAAGTTGGGAAGAGCCGCAAAGAATGGTGCTGCGCCTGATAACAAACCGTTGTCTGGCATGCGGACAGGCATTCCAGGCGCCGGCTGCGAGTGCCCGGGAGTCATTGTGTTGGGTGTGCGCAAGCGCACGCCCGGCGCGACTGAAACGCCAAGTGATGTCATAGGTATTTCCGGATGTCCTCAACGAATGGAATTGGGCGGATTAGTAATGAACAGAGAAGAGGCTGCCAACGCTTGCACCGCTCTGATCAGTCAAGTGCCGCACACCGTTGCAAGTATCGTTCAGTGCGAGGAGCACAAAAACTATCTCAAAGCGTTGTCAATCCGCTGAATCGACCCACGCACAGTCAGACGTGTTTCATCGAGAAGCGTGCCGTTCTCGTCCAGCAACTGGATAACGTGCTGGCCGGGCGTTGGCATCCAGCGAAGTTCGCCGTTGTTGCCGGATGCGATCGGTGGATGCCCGCTGGTTTGCCATTTCAACCCTGGTTGCGTGGGGCGTGCGGCGAAGCGCACAAGCTGCCTGTTTGCTGGAATGTCTGGATCGAGCGCCAGCAAGGCGCCATTGCCAGGGCCGATGATGCGTGGTGGGGCAATGGCGGCTTCAGGCAAGCTGACCACGGCCATGCCGGTTCCCTTGATGAAGGCTTCGCGGCGCGGCGGTTCGACGGCGGGCTCGAACCTGATATGTTGCAATTCGATTTTCTTGGGAGGCACCGGCGATCGGCTGGGCTGTCTCGCATGCAAATTGTTCATGATGGCTTGCCAGATTGGCGCAGCGCCGGTGACGCCGGAGACATCGTGCATGGGTTCGCCTGAAGCGTTGCCGATCCATACGCCCACGGTGTAACGATCGGAATAGCCTACGCACCAGTTGTCGCGCATGTCCTTGCTGGTGCCGGTTTTGACGGCGGACCAGCCGGATGTGCCGAGTGCGTTGTCGAAGCCGAAGGTGAGCGCGCGGGCTTCGCGATCGGCGAGGATGTCGCTGATGATCCAGGCGGTGGCGGGGTCCAGCACCTGCCTTTTTTTGGTGATGTCACCCCCACCCCAGCCCTCCCCCCTCAAGGGGGAGGGAGAGAAAGTGTAGGCGCCGAGCTTGCCGCCATTCGCCAGCGCGCGGTAGGCATTGGCAAGTTCAAGCAATGTCACTTCTGCGCCGCCCAAAGCCAGCGAATAACCATAGTGATCGGCATCGCGCGTCAGGGTCGAGAAGCCCAGTTTTTTCAACTGGTCGTAAAAAGGCTCTGGCTCCAGCAGCACCAGCGTGCGCACGGCAGGCACGTTGAGCGAGGAGCCGAGCGCGGTTCTAAGCGACACCCAGCCCTTGAAATCACGGTCATAGTTTTGCGGCAGGTACTGGCCGCCTGCGGTTTCCACCGACAGCGGCGAATCGTCAAGCAGCGAGGCGGCGGTGAGGACTTTTTGTTCAATGGCCAGTGCATACAGAAAGGGCTTGAGCGTCGAGCCGGCCAGTCTCGGTGCGCGAACGGCATCGACATCGGGTGAATCCGATGTGGTCAGGCTGGATCCGATGTAGGCGAGTATCTCGCCGGTTTGGTTGTCGAGCACAACGACCGCGCCGTCTTCCACCTGGCGCGCTTTCAGTTCAGCAAGCTGCTGTTGCAACATGCGCAAGGCAAAGCGCTGGAGATTGGCATCGAGAGTGGTTTTGACGACTTGGCCGGGCTTCTTCAATGCCTGCCGGGCAACATGTGGGGCGATCTGGTTCTGGAATGGGATGCGCGGACTGGCTACCAGCGAAGACCACGCCAGCGCGGTAATGCTTTTGCAATCCGGGCGTGGTGGAGAAAGTTTTCCCGCCACGTCACAGGCACGCTCTGCGACCTTGTCCGGCCTGGCATTCGGTCCGCGCAGCAGCGCGGACAGCAGGCTGGCTTCCGTCTTGCTTAGTCCCGAAGGGTGTTTTTGAAACAGCCCCCAGCTTGCTGCATTAATGCCGGACAGTTCACCTCGGAATGTTACGGCGTTTAGGTAGGCTTCCAGAATCTGTGGCTTGCTCCAGTTCTTTTCCAGCTCGCGTGCGGCCAGCATCTGATCCCATTTCTGCTCGTAGCTTCTGCCGCCAGTATTGCGCGCAAGCCTGGGATCGAGCAGACCGGCAAGCTGCATGGATATAGTTGAAGCGCCTCGATTGCTGTCGGTGAGCAGGCGGTCCCATGCCGCGCCCAGTGCCGCCTTCCAGTCGACGCCGCCATGTTCGTAAAAGCGCTTGTCCTCCGACGCGATCAAGGCTTCCTGCATTGCGGGTGAAAGCGCTTCCAGTTTGACCCAGGGCAGACGGCGGATGGTGTCGTCCATGCGCAGCGTGTGCAGGCGCTCGCCATTTCGATCCAGCAGCCAGGCCTCGGAAACGTGATGTTGGGATTTGAACGTGTCGAAGGTAGGCAATGAGGCGACAGCGGTATGCGATGCGAAGAACAGAATGAACGCAGAGGCGCAGAGACGCAGAGAAATGCGAACGTAATTTTCTTCCTTGTTTCTAATCAACGCTGAATACAACCCTCTCGTTGCAGGGTTTTCCTCTGCGTCTCCGCGCCTCTGCGTTCCAACCTGCATCTTCATGGATTCACAACCATATCTGCGACCGGAAACTCGCCAAACAATTCCGGCGCATACATGGCCTCTACACGCGTGGACGGCAGTTTGTACTCGCCTTCGTTGTTGAGCCGCAAGGTGTACTCAACCGCGAACTGACCCTTGGGCACCCAGGTGTAATAAGCGCGGAAACTGTCGTGCGTGCGTTCCTCATACGCGGGCCAGAACCAGCCTTCGCGTTTTTCACCACTGGCGAGAATCGCCGAATCGCGGCCCAGGCCGGTCCCCAAAATGGAAGCGCCTGAGGGAATGGGATCGGACACCGCTACCCAGCCCATGTCGGTCTGCGCATCGATGTCGAGCCGCACACGATAGACGTCACCGCGATGCCAACCCTTGGGGGATTTGGCGTCGAGGGGCGTGACTGTGCGGGTGATGCGATAGCCGGCGTTCAGCGGCTGTTTGAGCGGGATTGCGGCGAGGCTGGAAATGGTTGCCCAGGGCTTGCCATGGCCTGTGTGTTCCAGTTTGAGCGGCGCGGCTTCCTTGTTCCAGGGCAGCAGGGTAGAAGACTCGTTCTGTTTCCAGTCGGTGGCAAAGGCCTTTCCTGCCAGTTCGGCGGAAGTTTTTCCGGATACAGGTACCGCTTCATGTTTTGCGGAAAACTTTTTCATCGCCAGTGTCCCCCAGGCGTTGGCCACAGTGGTATGCCAGCGGCCCTTGTGCTGTCTGGAGAGACTGCCACGCACCAGCCGGCCAATGTCTTCTTTCCAGGCTGGGTCATCGTTGACTGAAAGCAGCAGGCGGTTGGCGTTGACGTCGCCGTTCCACATCAGCCACCACCAGGCATCGTTACGCTCGGTGGAAAAGGTCATGATCGTGCCGGAGAAATTCAGCCGGCTTTTCAGGATGGATTGCGCTTCCTTGAGTCGTGCTTCCCGCTCGGGCAGGCTGGTGATGCGCTGGTGAATGGCGATCCAGTCGAGCAGCGTGGTGGAAGGCCAGAGATTGGGCGTGTGGCTGAAGCTGTCGAGCCACTCCGATTTGAAGCCGGCATCGGGGCCAGTATTGAGATGGCGCGACAACGATTCCATCGCGGCGATTTTCCGCACGGCCAGGTCTGCAGTGTTCATCACCGAGAGGCGTACCACACGACCCTCGATGAAATTGATCAAACCCTGCATCATGCGCATGCGGGTCTCGTCGGGTATTTCGTAGCCAGCTTCGTGCGAAAGACTGAGCAGATAAGCGGTGAGCGTATCGCTGCCTTCGCGCAGGTCGGTCCAGTACTTTGCCAGGCCATCGCGGTCGAGGTACAGCGGCAGGCGTGCGGCAATGCTGTTCCAGCGGGTCTTGTCCTGAAGGGAAACGGCGACGGATGCCTGCTGCTCCAGACAGGTCCAGGGATAGCGCGACATGTATTCGGTCACGCCGGGCAGATCGTCGCCAAGTTTCGCCTGAAGCTTTATGCCAATGCCGCCGCGCCCCGGGATTGCATCTGCCGGAATCTGCGTGACCATGCTGACGGGTTTGTCGAGTTGCAGGAGTGTTGCCTGGAAGGTGCGTACCGGCACAGCTTCGATAACGGTTTGCGAAAGCTTGATGCGATCTTTCGCGCCACCATTTTTATCCGCACCTTCTTCAACGGCACTGATTTCCCAGTTGAGCTTGCTGACGCCATGCGGAATGACAACCGGAAAGGCAAGTTCCTTCGCTTCGCCTGCATTCAGTGATATGGTTTGCTGCGCGGGGTCTGGCAGTCCACTGATGGCCGCCTTGACCGTGATTTTCATGGCGCGTTCGGAACCGTTTCTGACTGTAGTGTAGGCGGCGTAAGCATCACCCTCGCGTACAACCGGCGCAATGCCGGATTGCAAAATCAAATCCTGCTGTGTCTGGATGGAGGTTTCGCCGGTGCCGAAGCGGCCGACATTGATGCTGGCCACTGCGACGATGCGGAATGAAGTCAGGCTGTCGTTGAGCGGAAAACTGACTTCGGCCTCGCCCCTGTCGTCGAGTTTCACACGTGCCTGCCAGTAAACCCGCGTATCGAACAGTTCCCGCGCAGACTGCTTGCCGCCACCGCCACCCGCTACAACGGCTTTGCGGCCGTAGTGACGCTTGCCTACCACCTGCATTTGCGCGGTGCTGGTTTCAACCTCGATGCCGCGTCGCGCCATCATGGCGTCCAGCAGTTTCCAGCTATCGTTTGCCTGCAGTTCCAGCAAGCCTTCGTCAATCACCGCGATCGCGACTTCGCCATTTCTGGCCGTGCTGCCATCGGGGCGGGTGGCGAGGATTTTTGCCTTGACCCGCTCGCGCACGCGGTATTTGGGTTTGTCGGTGGTGACTTTGACGTCCAGGGCATGGCCGGACCAGCCGGTTTTGAGTTCGGTGGCGCCCATGCGGAAGGCAGGTTTGCCCAGATCGACCATGGCGGTGGGCGCAATGCCGGCAATGCGCCCGCGCACGGCCAGCGCGCTGACGAACACATTGGGGCCATAGTGAGGCTTGATCGGTACTTCAATCACTGGCGAATCGCGTTTGACCTCGGTGACCCAGGCGTCGAGCACGCCTTCGCGCTCCACGCTGATCAGTACCGTAGCCGTTTCAAATGACAGGGCCAATCGTAATTTTGCCGTCTCGCCGATGTCGTATTTCCGTTTTTCCGGTACGAGGTCCATGCGGTCATTGTCGGATACCTGTATCCAGCTATCCGGCCCTGACACCCAGGTGTCGGCATGGGCGGCGCTTTCATTTCCTGATGTGTCCTTCGCGCGCGCCTGCAATATCAAGTCGCCTGTAGCGGGAGATTTGATTTCGCAGGACAAGCGGCCCAGGTCGTCGGTCTTGCCCGCGCATGCATCCGCAACCTTGCTGACTTCACGGCCGTGCGCGTAGGCATAGAAGCCGCCGATGAGCCGCTTGCGGTGGCTGTACCAGTCGCGCTTGAGAATTTCGGTTTTGATTTCAACGCCGGTGAGCGGCTTGCCGCGCACGTCTACCGCCCGCACGGTAAATTTCAGCCCGTCTTTCGACAGCAGCCAGGAGTCCGGCTTGATTGCCAGCAGGATGGAAGAAGGGTAAAGCGGTATGCGCGTGGCTGAAGTCAAGGTTTCGCCGTTGGCGTCGCGGTATTCCAGTTCGGCCAGCAGATCGCGCGGGGTTTCGCTGGCGGGCAGGTCGGCGACCTTTATCCGCGCCGCGCCACCCGCATCGAGTTTGAGAGACTGGGTCTTGATAGTCCTGGCTGTAGGCGAACTGCCTGTCTCGCCGTCGACATCGTATTCCCCAATGTGCCAGTCCTGTTCCTCGTCTTCCTTGCCGATCTTGACCGCACCGTTGGCAAAAGCCCATTCCTCGTAATCCTCGAAGCGCACGGTTTTTTCCTGCAACTGGCCGCGCAGCTTCACCGGCGCGAAACTGGCCGCGCCGCCCGCGAGGTACGATAACTGGGTGTCGATTTCCAGACTTTGCGCATTGACCGCTGGCGCTTTCGGCCCCGACAGTGAAGCGCGCATGGTCGGCACGCGGTAGGCGGCAACGCGGAAGCTGCCGGCTTCCAGCCGGGTTTCCTGCCCGCGCAGCGTATGCGGCAGCAGAATGGCATAACGCCCCTGTTTGGCTTCTTTCGGCAGAGCGAAACTGGCTTCGGCGATGCCCTGACTGTCCCACTTTACCGGCAGTTTGATCTCGTCGCCCGTACCTTCGTGCTGGAGAATGATTTCCTTGCCGAGCTTGTCCTTGTCGACAAAGGCAAAGCCATTTACCGCTTTCCTGCGCATGAAAAGTTTCATGCCCACTGTTTCGCCGGCGCGGAACAGGCTGCGGTCCAGCACAGCATGGGCGATGTAGGGCCCTTGCCAGCTGTTTTGAAAAAGATTGAAGCGCCAGGTGGAAATGCCTTCGTTCCAGTCGGACAGCACAAAGGAAAAGTCGCCGTCCTTGAAGGCAGTGACGTAATACTGTCTGTCCCAGCTATTCATGCAACCAGGCAGTCCGTTGGTATCCGGTAAATCCTTTTCGATATTCAGCATGCCGGTGATGCCGGTTTTGCCTTGCGCGTGTATCGTGCCGCCGCAATCGCGCACAGCGACATCCACGCCGGGTACCGGCTTGCCCGTATCGAGTGCCGTCACCCACACCAGGGAGGATTCGCGTCCCTGCTTGAAATGCACGGCAAGGTTGGTGGCCAGTGCCGCCGCGCGAACGTGGTAGGACTTCTTCTTCGCCATCAGCGATTCGCCCAGTCTGGGGCTGGCGACTTCAACGACATGGAAGCCCGGTTCCTTCAGCGGAATGCCGATGACTTCCATTTCGCGATCGGGCAACGGCTTGGGCAGGGGGAAGGATTGAATTTTGTGCTGCGGGCCGAAAATGGATTCCTCGGCGCCATATTTTTTGACTACATCCTTGCCGGTTTTCTTGTCGTATTCCCATTTGTTCTGGTCAAGCTGCTGAATGCGCTTTAGCCAGGAAATGACTTCCATTGGCTTTTGCGTGACCAGCCGTTCGCCGTTCAGCACGGCGTGGCTTTTGCTCATCTCGCCCGTGGAGCGGAGGGACAGCGGCAGCATGGGGTCAGCGTGGCGTTCGACCAGACCGAACGATGCGGCAAATTTTGCCAGCGGCGGCGCGGCATCGGTCTTGATGGCCAGCGGAAACTTTTTGGCATTGGCCAGCACTCGTCCCGCATCGTCCTTGAATCCCCTGGGCAGTTTGAGGGCGAGTTGAGCCGCTTCCGGGAAAGGGCCCTTGAAGGTCAGGGTTTGAGTTGTACCCGCTTTCAGATCGTCCTTGCTGATTTCCGGTTTCCAGCTCTTGCCCGAGCCTGTCAGGGAAATGGCGGCAGCCAGCTTGACTGGCACCGGCGCGGTAAAGCTCAAGGTCATGGGCAGGATGGGCAGGCAGGGAGCCTTGGCGTTGGTTTTATCGCAGCGCAGCTTGGCGGAGAAGGCAGGCCGTACCTGATAGGCCAGTTTTTGAGTTGTGCTGGTGGGTACACCGGATACTGACTCGATACCCTTGTCCCAGATCAGATCCATCTTTGCGCCCGCAGGCAGGCGGCGCGCGCATTGCAGGACCACGACCAGTGCATCGGGCTGGCTGGATGCGGCGAGAATTTTTTCCCTGACGGTGCCGCCGGGCATGCGGAGAAAGAATCGCTGCGCGGTGGAGAGGTCGATCGCATAGCCATAGTCGGCGAAAAATTCACGGGCATTTTCCAGCACCTTTTTTCGCGTGGCGGCATCCACCGGACGCGCTGGAATTTTTTCGCCAACGCCCTCGGCCACGCACCATGCACGATTGCTCAGGCTTGATGATTTGGCCGGCGCATCCAGTCCCAGAATGAAAATCTGGTTTTCGTCGATGGCTTCACTGCCTTCCAACGGAAAAGATGCCAGTACCGCCGGGCCGCCGGTAGAGAAGGACTTGCTGGCGGTTTCCAGCATCGACCCATCCAGTGCCTTGCTGTCCGGTTTGAGCGTAAACGTGCAGCGCACGCCCGCTGGCAAATCACGCTCGAAGTCGTACACCCAGTTGCGTCCATCCACCCAGCGCCCGCTGCCTTTTTCAGCACAGTCGATGTTGAAGGGCTCTGTCAGTCGCGGATCGCCCAGCGGCACCATCTCATGCGTAAACCGGACAGATACCTGGCGCACGCCCTTGACTTCGCCTTGAGGCGAAAACGAATCGATGCCCGCTGCTATTGCGAAAGTAGAAAGTGTTGCCAGCAACATGCTGGAAAGAAGAGGTAGTCGCATGGAGCAAGAATGAATTTCAGGAATTCAGCAACGCTAGCACAGCGCGGCAAAGCTTGCCATCCGGCAGCGGGAAATCAGCCGTGAGATTGTCCGTTGAGAGCCTTGACACATTCCTTAACCAGGCCAGGACCGCGGTAAATCAATCCTGTATAAAGCTGCACCAGTTTGGCGCCAGCGGCGATTTTTTCCTGCGCGTCCTTGCCCGAGAAAATGCCGCCGACACCGATGATGGGCACCTCGTCCTTCAGTTCGGCTTTCAATTGACGTATGACGTTATTGGATTTATTGCGCACCGGCACGCCAGAAAGACCGCCTGCTTCCTGACCATGACGAAGATGGGCAACACGGTCGCGATCCAGGGTGGTGTTGGTGGCGATGACGGCATCCATGCGGTGGCGCCGCAATAAATCAGAAATCGCCGTGATTTGCACCGCTTCAAGATCAGGCGCGATCTTGAGGGCGATGGGCACATATCGGCCATGCATCTGGGCGAGCTCATCCTGCCGTTTTTTTAACACCGACAACAGAACATCCAGTGCATCGGCTCCTTGCAGGTCGCGCAGGTTCTTGGTGTTGGGCGAGGAGATATTGACTGCGACATAGCTGGCATGTGGATAGACCGCAGACAGGCAGGCCAGGTAATCATCATTAGCGCGCTCGATTGACGTATCGGCATTCTTGCCGATGTTGATGCCAAGTATGCCCTTGTAGTTGGAGTGCTTGACGTTTTCCACGACCGCGGCGACGCCATCGTTGTTGAAACCCATGCGGTTGATGATGGCGTGCGCCTGGGGCAACCTGAACATGCGGGGCTTGGAGTTTCCCGGCTGCGGACGCGGGGTGACTGTGCCGATCTCGATGAAGCCGAAGCCCAGCGCACCCAACCCGTTGATGGCTTCGCCATTCTTGTCCAATCCCGCTGCCAGCCCCACCGGATTGGGAAAGGTTAGCCCCATGACTTCCACGGGTTTGCCTTTTGCCTTCCAGCAGCACAATCCAGTCAGTCTTCCCGCTCTGGCCAGTGTCGCTATAGTCAGGTCATGCGCGGCTTCTGGGGGCAACGAAAACAGAAGAGGACGAAGTAGCGCGTAGCGAAACATTAGTAAATCTCGCGCGTTTCCAGGAATTTCACTTCTGGAAAGCGTTCCTGCGTGAGTTGCAGGTTGACACGATTGGGCGCGAGGTATACGTATTCCTCGGCGCCATCCAGGGCGACGTTATAGCCGTACTTGTCAGTGAGTTGCTTGAGGTCGGAGTCGTTGCCGCGCAGCCAGCGGGCGGTAGCGTATTCACATGGCTCGAACGCCACGTCCACGTCGTACTCGTTTTCCAGCCGGTGAGCGACGACATCGAACTGCAGCGCGCCGACTGCGCCGAGAATCAGGTCGTTGGTCGCCAGTGGCTTGAAGAGTTGTGTCGCACCTTCCTCGGCAAGCTGCTGCAGGCCCTTCTGCAACTGCTTCATCTTGAGTGGATTTCTGATGCGCGCCTTTCTGAACAGTTCGGGCGCGAAAGAGGGAATGCCAGTGAACTTGAGCGATTCGCCCTCGCTGAACGTGTCACCCAGGCGGATGGTGCCGTGGTTGGGAATGCCGATGATGTCGCCCGAATACGCTTCCTCTGCCGTGTTGCGGTCCTGGGCCATGAAGGTGATGGCGTTGTTGACTGCAAGAGTCTTGCCGGTCGAGATTTGCCTGATCTTCATGCCGCGGTCGAAGCGGCCGGAGCACACGCGCACGAAAGCGATGCGGTCGCGGTGGCGCGGGTCCATGTTGGCCTGAATCTTGAACACGAAGCCAGAGAATTTGGGTTCATCCGGCTGCACGTCGCGTGTTTCGGTCGGCCGGGCCTTCGGCGCGGGCGACAGATCGACGATGGCATCGAGCAGCATCTGCACGCCGAAATTATTGACAGCCGAGCCGAAGAACACCGGCGTCTGCTTGCCGGAAAGATAGGCTTCCCGGTCGAACGTGTGCGAGGCGCCGCGCACCAGCTCCACTTCCATGCGCAGCTCTTCCGCCTGATCGCCAATGTGTTCGTCGAGCAGCGGGTTATCCAGGCCCGAAATGATTTCTCCCGTGCCCTTGTCGGCCTGCGGGTCGAATACCAGCACCTTATCTTCGTACAGGTGGTACACGCCACGAAAGCGCTTGCCCATACCGATTGGCCAGGTCATGGGTGCGCACTGCATCTCGAGCACTGACTCGATTTCATCGAGCAGGTCGATGGGCGATTTGCCTTCGCGGTCCAGCTTGTTGATGAAGGTAATGATGGGCGTGTCGCGCATGCGGCAGACATGCAGCAGCTTGATGGTCTGTGCTTCCACGCCGTTAACCGAGTCGATCACCATTACCGCCGAATCAACTGCGGTCAGCGTACGATAAGTATCTTCCGAAAAATCCTCGTGGCCGGGCGTATCGAGTAAATTGATGATGTGTTCACGATATGGAAACTGCATGACCGAGGAGGTGACGGAGATGCCGCGCTGTTTTTCCAGTTCCATCCAGTCCGACGTGGCATGGCGGCTGGCCTTGCGCGCGCGCACTTCCCCCGCTACCTGGATGGCACCGCCGTACCACAGCAGTTTTTCTGTGAGCGTGGTTTTTCCCGCATCCGGGTGCGAGATGATGGCGAACGTACGCCTGCGGTGGATTTCTTGTTCCAGGGAGGACATGTCAACGGGATGAAGCGATCAATATGGTATTTTAACCGAGCAAGCGGGTTATTCCGGCTGCTTGTGCTGAATGACCAGGGTTCCGTCTGACTGCTGGAGATTGAATTTCCCCAGCGCATTCATGCCCAACAACGCGATTCCATCCATATTGGGCATGATGGCGATGTCCACGTCAAAGAGCCGATAACTGCCAAAGGCGACTTCAACCTGTCGATCCACGCAGCCCTTTATTTTTCCGTTGGCAGTGGTGAAGATGGCATCCTGTTCGCATTCCAATCCGGCCTGTTTTGCCACACTCTCGGAGACGCTCACCATGCTGGCGCCAGTGTCCAGCATGAACCGGATGGGTCTGCCATTGATCGCGCCATTGACGTGGTAATGGCCATCCGACTGGCGTTGCAGGCGAACTTCATTGGCGCTGATGATTTCCATTTCAGGCTTGGTGGCGTGCTTGTAGAACAGGTAGCCGGCGAGAACCAGGCCCAGCAGGATGCCGACTCGGAGGAAGGCCGAGCCGAAAACCTTGTCCAGTTCAGGCGGTTGATTCGCTGTCATGGCTGGAACATTTTTCGTTGAAAGGCATAGAAACCATGCGTTACGGCTGCCGCTTCCGCCAGCGTTAACTGCTGGGGAAACTGGCTGGCCAGCGCGGGATGCACAAAGCGAATACCCGGTGCGACATCGGCGACATAGTGCTTCGGGTCAACGCTGATTTTCCGGAAGACGACAATAGCCTTGTCCTGGTCGCTTTCGAATGGCGCACCTTGGGCATCCACCCGTATTTGAATGGGCTGGCCGCTGACCGGGCAGAAGGTTTCGATGGTGGCGGCACTATTGAGGATGCGCGGCAGAGCAAGGGCGTCGATTGCTGACACGGCATGCAACTTCTCGTGCGGGAAATGTACGGCAATATCGGTTTCGACCGGACAGAAAGGCGGGACGCCAATGGCCTGCTCGTCCTCGGAAAAATACAACGCGTCCAATGCCATCAATTCCTCCAGCGCTTCGGCATCGAAACCGGCGGGCGCGGGCGCGGAAGAGGTCCGCATCCAGCGCATCAGTGCAGCGAGATAGGTTTCCCGGCTGTTGTCGCAGGCCTGGGTTTTCAGGCGTTGCTCAATGGGAAAGGCTCGATGCAGGCCCTTCAGCGCGGCAAGGATTCTGGTCAGATTTGCTTGGGTTTCCGGCATGACAGTCAAAAAAGCCCTGCGCGAGCAGGGCTTTGAGAGGTGCTATTTTCTGGTCGTCCTGCGCAGTCGCGCCAAAATTCGACGCGCCAGCTCACCGAAGAGTTCAGTTTGCGTGGGATGCGGGAAGATGGCTTTGGCGACTTGAGTCAGCGTCATGTCTCCTGCGACCATCATCACGCCTGCACCAATCAGGGTGTCGGTGTGGTCGGCGAGGAAGTGCACACCGATGATGCGGCCGGTGGCTTTGTCGGCCACCAGTTTGATCATGCCTTCGGTTTCGCCGGTGATCATCGCCTTGGCGTCGATGCTCATGGGCATCTTGGCTTCGACCGCATCGATGCCTTTTGCTTTCGCTTGGGACACGCTCAAGCCAACAAAGCCGGCCTGCGGTCGCGAGAAAGTCACGGCACAGTCCTTGTCCTGATCGTACTCGGCATCGTGGCCGAGGATCGTATCAGCTGCCACGCGGCCCTGCGTGGCAGCGGTGTGCGCCAGCATGTAGCCGCCGATGACGTCACCCACAGCGAAGATGTTTGGCTGAGAGGTTTGGCAGCGGCCATTGACCTGGATGGCTGTGCTGTCAAGCGCAACACCCGCCTTGTCGAGATTGAGCTTGCTGGTATCTGGGCGCTTGCCGGTGGCCATCAGCACCACATCGCAGTCGAATTTCTGCGCTTCGTTCGCACCATTTTTGTACACCACGCTCATCTTGCCGGGTGTTCCGCTTACGCCGTCGATGCTGGCCTTGGTTACAACTTTGATTTCCTTTTCCAGCAGACCAATCAGCGTCTTGGCGATCTCCTCTTCGACTTCGCCGAGGATGCGGTCATTGCGTTCCAGCATCAGAATCTCGCAGCCGAAGTCGCGGAAGATTTGCGCCATTTCCACGCCGATGACACCACCACCGACGATGGCCATTTTCTTCGGAGGCTGAGCCAGATTCCAGATGGTGTCGGAGGTGACCACGCCGCCACTGGAGAGATTCTCGAGCGCACCGGGAATTGGCGGCACGAAAGCGGGTGCACCGGTGGCGATGACGGCCGCGCCGAAGCTTATATTGCGTACCACGCCGTCGGGCGAAGTCACTTTTACTGTATGTGCATCGACGAATTCACCGAAGCCCTCGATGACTTCGATCTTCATGCCCTTGTCGGTCTTGAGCGCCATTTCGCCGCGCGACTGCTGCACCCAGCGGCGGTGTTTTTCAATCTGCGCCCAGTCCATCGTGGGCTTGTCCGTGCCGGTTACGCCCATTTCCGCGTCATGCGCACGGTTGCGGATGACATCAGCCGCGGCACGCCAGGCCTTGGACGGAATGCAGCCGCGCCACAGGCATTCGCCGCCGGGGAATGGTTCGTTGTGCACCATGGCGACCTTGACGCCGTGATCGGCCAGATCGCGCGCGCAGTCTTCGCCGCCCGGCCCGCCGCCGATGACGACAACAGCATAGTCCCAGCTTCCTTCCGGAATACTGAAAGCCGGAGCAAATGCTTTCGCAGGTGTCGCAGCTGTCGCGGCAACGCCCGCGCCCCCGGCCATCCAGGTTTCGGGCGCTTCTATTACCTGCTTCAGCTCGGCCATGTAACCGGCCACGTCGGCGCCGTTCAACACGCGATGGTCGGCGGTAAGGTTGAAAGGCGTGCCCTGCGGACCGTTCGCCGCGATCGCCAGAATGGCGGCGATGCCGGGGGTGGGAATCGCGGTGAAGTGGGTGACGCCGAACATCCCCATGTTGGAGATGGTGAAGGTGGGGTTGGCGAATTCGCGCGGCGCCAGCTTGCGGATGCGCGCGCGCGGCACCAGATCGTTCCAGTCGGCCTGCATGGCGGCCAGGCTCTTGTGCTCGATGCCATTGATGATGGGCACCACCAGACCGCCGTCGTCTGATTTAACTGCAACACCAAAGTCATGATTGGGGCGCTCGACCAGCTTGTCTACCGGCTGGTAGGCCCAGTTCATGCGCGGGAATTTCTCCATGGCCACCGAGCAGGCTTTGGCAATGGCGACAGTGACGGATACGCCCTGTGCCTTGGCGGCCTTGGTCAATCTGCTGGTGTCGATGTTCATGGTGACATTGAATGTCGGCAGTGTGAGCGATGCCGTCATGGCATGGCTCACTGCTTTTTCCATCGAACTCATGGCACGGCCGGTACCGGGCACGTCGACTTGCGGCAGCGAGTGAGCGACTTCGGCCATGCTGGGACGCGCGCGGGCCACGTCCGCCGCGATGACGATGCCTTCCGGCCCGCTACCTGCCAGCGACTTGAGGTCAACGCCCATTTGGCCGGCCAGTTTGCGCGCGTAAGGCGAAACCTTGCGGCCGGTCACGCGAGGGGCAGGTGCGGCGCCGGGGTGGGAAACAGCCGGGGCAGTGGCAGGTGCAGTTTTCGGAATGGGCAGATTGGCAGGGCGAGGCGTGTCGCTATGCTTGATGGCGTGCGATTCCTTGACCCTGTGATCGGCACCGATGGTGACGCCTGTTTCGTTGACTTTGCTGGCATCCGACACGATGAAGGCCATGGGATGTCCGACTTCGACAACGCTGCCGACATCCGCCAGCGGTCCGGACAGAAAGCCTTCCTGAAACACTTCCACATCCATGATGGCCTTGTCGGTTTCAACCGTGGCCACGATGTCGCCGCGCTTGATCGCGTCGCCCGGCTGTTTTTCCCATGTGACGACCACGCCTTCGGTCATGGTGTCGGAAAGCTGCGGCATGACGATGGGCGTGCCCGCGTGGTGCGGAATCATTTCCGTCTGGGCTTTTTCTTCGACTACTTCATTGGCCTCGATGGCGAGATCGCCTGCTGTATCGGTGATGTAACCCAGCGCGCCGCCGACGGGAATGGTCGCGCCGACTTCCGCCAGCGGGCCGGCCAGATAACCGGCCTTGAACACTTCCACGTCCATGATGGCCTTGTCGGTTTCCACCGTGGCCACGATGTCGCCGCGCTCAACCCGGTCGCCGGGCTGTTTTTCCCAGGTGACGACAACGCCCTCGGTCATGGTGTCCGAGAGCTGGGGCATCGTTATCGCATAGTGTTGAGACATATGTATTTCCGTGAGGCGTTAGGAGTGAAGCGTCAGGCGCAAGGTCATCGGATTTTCCGCCTCACGCCTTTCGTCTCACGCCTTACCAAATAATTTAAGCACCGCCTGTACCACGTCTTCGTGGTTGGGTATCGTGGCTTTTTCCAGCGTGTGGTTATAAGGCTGTGGCACGTTGGCGGAGTTGATGCGCACAGGTGCGGCATCCAGATCGAAGAAACATTCTTCGTTGATGATGGCCATGACTTCAGAGCCAACCGATACCGGTGCTTCATCTTCGCAGGCGACGACCGCGCGGTGGGTTTTGGATACAGACTTTCTGATGCCATCGCGGTCCAGCGGAGCCAGCGAATACAAATCCACTACCTCGGCAGAGATGCCGTACTGCTTGTCGAGAATTTCCGCGGCTTTCAAATTCCAGTGCACAGAGATGTTGTAGCCGAACAATGTGACATCTGTTCCGGTGCGAGTCACTTCCGAACCTTCCAGCGGGTGGAAGTATTCGCCATCAGGCACGTCGCCCTTCATGTTGTACATGAGTTCGTGTTCGTTGATGAACACAGGATCGTCACTGCGGATGGCGGATTTCAGCAGGCCATAGGCCTGCTTGGGGTTGGACGGCGTGACAACGCGCAGACCGGCGATGCCCATGAAGACCTTTTCCATGCGCGCCGAGTGCTGGGCACCTAGTTGGTGCGCGGCACCGCCCGCGGCGCGGAACACGCAGGGAGCAGTGAGTTGTCCGCCGGACATGTAGCGTACCTTGGCGGCGGAGTTGAACATCTGGTCCATGGCCAGCCAGGCAAAGTTGACCGACATGATTTCGATAATGGGACGCACGCCGAGGAAAGATGCGCCAATGCCAAGGCCGGTGTAGCTGCCTTCGGAAATGGGCGTGTCCATCACGCGCAGCGGGCCGTATTTTTCGTACAGGCCCTTGGTGGCCTTGTAGGTGCCGCCGGCCACGCCGATGTCTTCACCCATGCAGATCACCAGCGGATCGCGGGCCATTTCTTCATCGTGGGCGCGCTGGATGGCTTCCCAGTACATTATTTGTGCCATGTCGTTTTCTCCCTTATGCCTGGCCGGTCAGCCAGCGAAGCTGCGTGTCGCGCTCGGCGAACACGTATTTTTCCAGTTCTTCGGCCCTTGGCTCGGGAGACTCTTCCGCGAACTTGATGACCTCGTTTTCGATGTAGGCATCGGTTTCTTTTTCAATGGCCTCGTAGTCGGCCATGGTCATGGCTTTTTCAGCAATCAGCCGGTCGCGCAGAATGTAGATGGGGTCGCGCTGTTTCCATTCTTCTTCTTCCTCGCGGGTGCGATAGCCGCGCGAATCGGACATGGAGTGTCCACGGTAGCGGTAGGTCATCAGCTCCAGAAAGTAGGGGCCCTTGCCGGAACGTACATGATTGACCGCGATCTTGGCCGCTTCGTAGACCTTCTCGATGTCCTGGCCATCGCACTCGGCAGCTTCGATTCCATAGCCACAGACCCTTTTATGTTGATGTACGACCGCAGTGGAGCGCTCGATCGCAGTGCCGATTCCGTACAGGTTGTTTTCGCACACGAACAGTACCGGCAGTTTCCACAGCGCAGCCATGTTCAGGGTTTCGTGGAAGGTGCCCTGGTTGTTGGCAGCATCGCCCAGAAAGCAGATGGCGATTTCATCGCCGCCCTTGAGCTGGATGCCCTTGGCGATACCGGCAGCCAGCGGGAAGGGACCGCCCACCAGCGCGTAGCCACCCATGAAATGGTGCTTGATGTCGAATATGTGCATGGAACCGCCGCGGCCTTTGGAGGAGCCCGTTTCCTTGCCATACAGTTCGGCCATCACTTCCTTGGGATCCGAGCCGCATTTGATGGCATGCACGTGATCGCGATAGCCGGTGATGACATAGTCATAACCCGGACGCGCAGCTTCCATCACGCCGTTGCAGCAGGCTTCCTGGCCGGGGTAGAGGTGCAGAAAGCCGCCTATTTTTCTTTCGATGTAAGCCTGATAGCAGCGTTCTTCAAAACGGCGGTGCATGACCATTTCTTTCAGCACGCGCTTTTTGTCTTCCAGTTTCATTGCGTAGCCCTATGGAAATTTGAGAGCGTAAAAAACGCGCTATCATCGTCGAAAAGCCTTGTACGGTCAAGGTAAAACCCTCATCCAAGGATTGACAAACATGCTCCAGATAGTTGAAAAGAAAGCCGATTTTTCGGATAAAGATCAAGCCGCATTTACCCATGCCATGGTTTTAATGCCCGTCGGCAAGAGCCTTCCGGCCATGCAGGGCAAGAGTGCGCTGACTGCGGCGCTCAAGCGCCGTGACTTGAATGTTGAGGAGCTCGCAAAATCACCAGTAACCGTTGAACACGACGGCAGGCTCACGGTGTATGCCATGCTGGATGGAAGCAAGCCAACATTTGAGCGGCATACGCAGATTCGGAAATCATGGGAATGTCTGGCTGGCGAAAAGCCTGAAACTGTTTGCGTGGCCATCCTAGGTGGTGCAGATTTTCGCGGGCAAGCTGCGCGCGATGCGGCCTACGTCCTGGCACTGAATGCTGCACCTTTGCCTTCGAAAAAATCCAAAAAACTGGACAAGCCTTTGAAAAAGGCCACGCTGTTCGGTGTTGCCGGGGCGGGTGTGGAAGAAATGCTAGCCATTGCCGATGGCAACGTACTCACCCGCAACCTGACCACGCTGCCACCCAATGAACTGACACCGGGCGAATACCGCAAGCGCATCAAGGCACTGGCCAAGAACTATGGTTGGACAGTAGAGGAATATGGCTTCGACAAGTTGAGGAAAATGGGTGCTGGCGCATTTTGTGCTGTTGCTCAGGGTTCGCCGGCAAAAGATGCTGCGATTGTGCATGTCAGGTATCAGGGATCAGGGATCAGGAACCGGAAAAAAGCAAAAAAATTCGCTTTGGTTGGGAAGGGCATCTGTTTTGATACCGGCGGCCACAATCTCAAGCCGGCCAAGTATATGCACGGCATGCATGAAGACATGAACGGCTCGGCGGTTGTGCTAGGCATCATGGCCGCTGCATCGAAACTGAAATTGCCCGTTCAGATCGATGGCTGGCTCGCGCTGGCCGAAAACCACATCAGTCCTCAGGCCTACCGGCAGAACGAAATCGTCAAGGCGCTCAATGGCACGATGATTGAAATCATCCACACCGACGCCGAAGGCCGCATGGTCCTGGCCGACACACTCACGCTGGCTTCAAAAGGCAAGCCCGACCTCATTGCCGACTTTGCCACACTCACCGGATCCATGCACTACGCGCTTGGCAGTCGCATGTCCGGCATCTTCGCCACGTCGAGCGAGCTCGCGCATCAGGCTTCACGCGCCGCGACAGCCAGCGGCGAACGCATCGTCGTTTTCCCTCAGCCGGAAGACTACGACAGCAGTCTCGATTCCACCGTGGCTGACATCAAGCAATGCACGCTGGAAGGTGAGGCGGACCACATCCTGGCCACGCGCTTCCTTTCGCGATTTGTTGGCGATGTACCGTGGATTCACATGGATTTGTCTGCCAGTGCCTGCAAGGGTGGCTTGGGTGCCGTATCAAGCGAGCAGACCGGGTTTGGTGTAGCGTGGGGTGTGGCGATTTTGCAGGGATGATTGAATAACCGGATTGGTGGTACATGATGCAACGGAAACTTGGCGTGAAACTCGGTTTGGCTGGAGTCGTCTGTGTGTTCGGATTGGCTGGCTGCTCGGACATGCAAGTCAATACAAGACATCTCGATAAGGTTGACCAGGCGGAAAGGGTTCTGCGTACCAGGATCGAGTTTGTTGATCGTACATACCGCGAAATTCCTTACGAGATTGTCGAGCAGGAGCCAGGGAAACGTAAGGAATATCAGCATGTGATTTTTGACGATCCGCTGGAACTCAGCTTCTACCACGCTTCTGGAAGACTGGCGAGCAAGGCAAGCCGCTTTTACCGTATAAGGTTAAAAAGAGCTTATGCGTGGCTTGAGTCAGGAACACAAAAGGATTTTGCCATCAATCTCAGTGCGATTGAGCGCGAGCTTGATGGTTACGCTTCAACATATATTCCACATCCCGAGGATATCGATTTCAGGGTAGAACCATCAAACACGCGCCTGGCCAGATTGATATTGTCAGCCGGCAACCCGTTCTTGTATCCCTACAGCGAACATGAAGCTGAATTCATTGACAGTAAAACACGAGCTCGTTTTGCATTGCTGTACGTTGATCGCCCATGCCGTATTTCCGGGTCTGTCAGGGCGAACGATGGTCTCTTCAGGCACGAACTCAAAATTGACAAGCCCGGTTTGCACTGGATGCAAATACAGCCTGTAGAAAATCGCAGTGCGTTTGTAAGCTTGGCCGATCCAGAGGGGCCAGTTTCTGTCTATGTCCGTTATTTTCAATTGGAGCCTAAATGAACGTTTCCGGAATTGGCCAGCCGTGACTGAAAAGCCTATCGTCAAGCAGACCGGGTTTGGGGTGTCATGGAGGTTGAGCCTGCTCAAGGTCCTGGCGTGAGCCTGCCGGAAAGACAGTCGTGATCCGCCGGTCCGTGCTTCCGGCCCTGCATGAGTCCTCGCGCCCGCGCGATGTATGGGCGTGGGCGATGTATGACTTCGCCAATTCGGGCTACACCACCGTTGTCATCACCGCGCTGTTCAACGCCTACTTTGTTGCCGTGGTAGCAGGCGGCGCGCCTTGGGCGGCGCTGGCCTGGACGCTGACGCTCTCGGTTTCCTATTTCGCCGTGCTGGTCACCGCCCCGGTCATCGGCGCCTATGCCGACATGCACGCGGCCAAGAAACGATTGCTTGTCCTGACCACTGTTGGCTGCGTGCTGTTTACCGCGCTGCTTTATTTCGGCCAGCCACAAACGCTATGGCTGACGATTCTTTTCGTTGCCCTGTCCAACTTCTTCTTTTCCACTGGCGAAAACCTGATTTCGGCTTTCCTGCCCGAACTGGCCCGCTCGCGCGGCATGGGCCGGGTTTCCGGATGGGGCTGGGGGCTGGGTTATGTGGGTGGGCTGGTTGCGCTGGGCGCGTGTCTGGTTTACATCTCATGGGCGGAAGAAGTGGGGCAGGCTGCCACGAGCTATGTGCCAGTGAGCATGCTCATCACCGCCGTCATTTTTGCGCTGGCCAGCCTGCCCACGTTGTTGTGGCTGCCCGAGCGTGCTGTGCCCAAAGCCGGCAAGCTTCGCGATGCGTATCGCGAGGTGGCCCGCACCTTGCGCGAGTCGGCCCGCTTTCCCGATCTTCGCCGCTTCCTGGTCTCCTACCTGCTCTTTCAGGCAGGTGTGCACACGGTGATCGTGCTGGCAGCCGTGTATGCCACCCAGGCCATGGGCTTTTCCACACGCGAAACACTGCTACTGATCGTCGTCGTGAACATTTCCGCCGCAGCGGGCGCCCTGTCTTTCGGCCATTTTCAGGATCGTGTTGGCAAGGTCCGCGCGTTGGCGCTGACCCTGGCAGGCTGGATCGTCTCGCTACTGCTGGCCTGGGCAGCCACAGGGCCCGCCCTGTTCTGGCTTGCCGCTTCGATACTTGGGCTTTGCATGGGGTCGTCGCAGGCAGGCAGCCGGGCACTGGTCGGCGTGCTGATCCCACCCTCGCGCCGCGCCGAATTTTTCGGGTTTTGGGGGCTGGTGGCAAAGCTTTCCGCCATGCTGGGACCACCACTTTACGGCGTTACGGTCTGGGCCACCGGCGCCAATCACCGTGCCGCGCTGCTGGCCAACAGCGTGTTCTTCGTGCTCGGCCTGATCCTGCTTGCTGGTGTCCGCGTGGGACGTGGCAGGCGTGCGGCAATGCTTGCCGAAAGGCAGAGCCAGGGTAATGGGTCATGAGCTCATCCCAGCCCAACGCCAGAATTTTTCTGCTCAGCCACATGCGGGCGTATACCAGCCTTGCCGGGCACATTCTCGGCTCGCACCCGCGGATCAACGGCTATTACGAAATGCACCTCAGCTATGAGGATGCCGCTGCGCTGGACAGGCAGCTGGATGCGTTTCTGGAGAGCGATGAACTCAAGCCGGGCAGCCGCTATCTGTTCGACAAGTTGCTGCACAACGACTACGCCTTTCGACCTGAGCGGCTGGGTCTGCCGGACATGAAAATCCTGGCCTCGATGCTGGAGCCGGAGCATGCCATCAAGAGCATCGTCAATCTGTTTGCGCAAAAGGAAGTGGACGACCCGTATGCCTCACCCGTCGAGGCGGCCAACTATTACATGGCGCGCATTCAGGCGTTGGCTGATTTCAGTCGAACGACCAGCCTTCCTTATTACTATTTCGATGCGGAACTATGGCAGCGTTCGCCAGAGCAACTGTTGTCAAAGTTATCGCACTGGCTGGAGCTGGATTCGCCCCTGAGCGATCGCTATCAGGTCTTCAGTCACACTGGCAAAGCCCGAAAGGGTGACTCGTCGCCACGCATTCACAGCGGCCGCATCGACCGCACGCCGGTGGATTATTCGCATGTACCGGTGCCGGAGAAGGTGTTGAGCGAGTCGCGCGAGGTTTACCGGGAATGCCGCCGGCAGATCATCGAGAAGGCGGCGGATTCGGCTCTGTATTAGTTGCTTCCTGGTCATTGCGAAGTGAAGCAGCCCTTACCCCAACCCTCTCCCAGAGGGAGAGGGGGCAATCGTTGGGCCCAAACCGATTTAACGAAGCAATCCAGTTGGATTAGGTCAACCCTTTACAACTGGATCGCCACGGCCTGCGGCCTCGCGATGACAGCTTTCACAACCTTTTTAAAACAAACTGTCCCAAACATCCCGCTCGGCGCGGTAGTTGAGCAGGGCATCGACGATCTGCCGTTTGCGCTGGGCGCGGTGCTCGCTGGATTGAATCTCCTGCCAGGCCAGGGCATGCTCGCCAAAGTTGCGGTCGATGTTGTCGATGAAGGCGCGTACCTGATTTAATGTCCCCGCCAGTTCGGGTACCCCCAGCCACCAGTGCCCGGCGTTGAACACGAGCTCATTCAATTGCCGGCTCTTTTGCAAGATAGTCTCGTGTTTCTGCTGGTACAGCGCCAGCATCTCGATCTCTTTCAGACTGATGACGGCCTCGACAACTTCTCGGGTTAAGGGCTGGTTCACGTCTGCCTGCTTCACCAGTTCTTCAGTGGAAAACAGCATCAGGTCGCCGAAGAACTGGCGCTCGAACTCGTTGGCGAGGTCTATCTGTTCCTGCCCGACTTCCACGCCGGGACGAAAGTCGTCGGCAAGCCCTGCCTCGGTGGTGCGCCGGTGCAGATTGGGCATGTTGTACGAAGCGAAGCGCGGCCCGATCTCGGCGGCGATCAGCCGTCCTGCCGTGGGGCCGGACATTCTCAGGCGTAAGTGTCCGAAGGGGATGACGTACTTCAGTCCCGCGTAGTTGACGATGGTGTTGCCGGGATAGATCGTGCGCGCGGGGCTGAGCTGGCTGAAACCCTTTCCATAGTCGAACCAGGTCTTGCGCGTGAGGTGCTCGCCGAAAAAGAAGGCGTTGAGCCGCGAGGCAAAATCCATCAGGCAGGCGGCGTGGTCGTGGTTGCCGGTGAGTCGGCATGCGTAATCGAAGCTGGCCTGTTTGTTTTCAAAACCAAACAGGCCGGCAAGGTCGTGATAGGCGGCGTCACCGGGTTTTTCTTGCGTGCCATGAAACTGGCAGGCTTCGCTGCTATCCAGTGTTGCCAGGCGGGTGAAGAAGGCGGTCACATCCTTGAGGAAGTTGGCCGCCATCACCGAGGGCGACACCGGCGGATCGCCCACCATCTTGCCGGTGAGCATGCGCGTATCGGTGTTGCGGAAAATCGCATCGGCGTAGTGGAAGTAATTCAGCGCATAGACCGCCTCGTCGCCGGATGCTGTCTGGCGATTCACACACAGGCTCTGGTCGCTGTCGAGCAGATAATATAGTGTGCGGTGTTTGTCTTCGGTGAGCTGCAGAAACTTGAGGTAGCTCAGGTTGCGGTTGGAGGCCTGGCCCTTGAGATAAAACTTTTCCCGAGGCTGGGTAGTGAGGAGTTGGCCCAGTTTTTCGCGCTTGTTGGCAGGCAGCGCGTGCAGCAATTCGTATTGCTCCTCGAGGCTGAAGTGAACAACCTGCAGGCCTTTCCGCCGGTAATCGTTCACCAGATCGATGTTACGACGGACGTTGTTTTCGTCGCGGCTGTCTTCGGCGACGACGATCTTGATCTTGTTCCACACGCCATTGCGCTTGCCGCTGTAGTTGAACAACTGGCAGACCTGATAAATGCTTTCCAGGCAGGCTCGCAGGTGCGGTGGCCGGTCGGCGATGGGAATGCCGATGATGAAGTGGTGGCGATCATCGCCTGAGTTTTTTTCCTGGCAACGTTGCGCGATCAGCGCCTCCTGCTCTCGGAACAGTGCCTGGTAGTCGGCCAGCAGCGCATGGAAACCCGCCGTGCCAGACCACATCGCCTGTTCAAGCAAGGGATAACACTTTTCGTAGAGTGTGATGAGGTCGGTGCAGCCTTGCAATTGCCTGCCGATCTCCTCTAGACCGGGGATTCTGGCCTGATAACGTGCAATGCAATCGCTTAGCTGCGACATAACGAAATTACTCATGCGCGATTTTTTGCAGCACGCCGCTAACGGCGGGAGGAATAGTTGGGATACGCATCCTGATCGATCATCACCTCGATGAGATTGATGCCCTGGCGAAAATCCAGCGCCGCTAGCCTGGCCAAGTCCTGTTCATTTCCCACCTGTGCATGCTTGATGCCGAAGGACTTTGCCAGCAGGGCGTAATCAGGATTGGTGAAGTCGCAGTCGATGAAGCGGTCCCGGTAAAGATGATGCTGGTTCTTGCGGATGAGGCCCATGGTGTTGTTGTTGAACAGCACCACGTTGAGCGGGATGGTGTAATTCACCGCGGTCATGATTTCCATGGCGCACATGTGAAAGCCGCCGTCGCCGATCATGGCGAACAGCGGTTGCTCGATGGCGCAGCCCGCGCCGATGGCTGCCGGGATGGCGTGGCCCAGGGACGAGATGCCGGTATTGGGGTAGAAGCGGTCCTTGGTGGAGACGCGGTAGAAGTTCTGCGCGAAAACGATGTTGTCGTCAAACATGACCAGGCCATCGGGAAACTGCCGTTCCAGCCACGTGTAAAAGGCGCGCACCTGGTCGAATTTCTTGTCGAAGATGGTCTTGCCGGCAGCGTCGAACTGCTTCTGCGCGTTTTCAATGAAGGTGGCGATATCCATCGGCGCCTTGGCCGGAATATTCTGCGCCGCCAGGGCTGAATCGAGCGCCTTGAGATAGGCGCCCAGATCGGCATGCACCACCACGTCGGCACGGTAGACCTTTTCCAGTTGCTGGGCGCTGTTGTCGACCTGGATCAGCTTTTTGCCCGCCAGCAGATTTTTGTCCCACACATAGCTGGTGCGCTCGTTGAAGCCGGCACCCAGCACCATGACCAGGTCGGCTTCCTGTTCCAGATAGCTCAGGGCATGGCCGCCGGACGTGACGCCGAGGCTGCCCAGCGCCAAGGCAGAGCGTTCATCGACCGCGCCCTTGGCCTTGAGGCTGCTGGTGACGGGGATGTTCAGCCGCTCGCTGATATTGCGCAGGGCTTCCTGTGCATTGGCGCGGATGCAGCCGTAGCCGGCGACGATCATGGGGCGTTTGGACTCGCGCAGCAATGCCAGGCTCTTGTCAATGTGTGCATCGGCGATCACGCATTCGCTGCTGGCGCGGCTGAAGGTGATGTCGTCGAGGATGGATGCATCGACCAGCTCTTTCTGGATGTTGTAGGGGATGCTCAGGACCACCGGGCCGGGCGTCTTGGACAGCAGATACTTGGCCGCCTGGTTGAGTACGGTGCCCAGGTAATCGGTGCGCTCCACCAGTTTGTGGTAGCGGGTGATGCCGGCGAACAGCGCAACTTGGTCGATGCTGCCGCCTTCGCCGGAGCTTTCCTGCAGGCCGCCCTTGCCGAAGATGTAGGTGGGCGCCTCACCGGTGATGGCAAGCACCGGCAGATGATCCGCATACGCGCTGGCAATGGCGGTGACGAGATTGGTCGCGCCCGGCCCGGCGGTGGTGATGCAGGCCCCAACTCTGCCCGTTACCCGCGCATGGCCTCCGGCCATGAAGCCCGCGGCCTGTTCGTGCTTGGCCAGCAGCGACCGGATGGGCGAATCATAGAGCGCATCGTAAACCGGCAGAATGTGCGAGCCCGGAATGCCGAAAATGGCCTCGACGCCGAGCTTCTCCAGATACCGGACGATCAGTTCGCTGACGGGGATTTGCATGTTGCCGTAATTGAAAGCGTCTTTCCGAATGGGCGATTTGAGCACAAGACGCCTGATAGGGGAACCTTTGAATGGTTTTTCGGGCCGCGTTTTCACTTTCCAGGCGCCCGGCCTTTCCTAGAGCTGGTCGGCAATGAACTCGGAAATGTAATCGGTCCACTTCACCGGCTGAGCCTCGGTCCATTCCCTTGATCGTGCAAAGTCTGCATCAAATAGTTCACGTTGCAGGCGTTCGACAAAGCGTGGGTCGGACGTTGCGAGATTGGTTTCCTGATTAATACGCAGGCTGAGCTTGTCGAAATTGGCCGACCCCACGCAGGCCCAGCCATCGTAAATGGCGGCCTTGACGTGGCTCATGCCCGGGTAGCCATAGACGCGGATGCCGTTGTTGATGAAGGCCCTGGCGGCGAGCAGGTTGGCGCTGTTCATGAAGCCGGAATCGTTGCTGGTGGGCAGGATCACCCGCACATCGACGCCGCGTTTGCGCGCCTCGATCAGTTCGGAAATGACTTCGTCGTCCGAGACGTAGGGCTGCTGGATATAGATGTGGGACCTGGCGCGGCGGATGGCGGCAAGCTGTGCACGCAGGATTTGCGCATTACCGGTACGGGTATAGAGCGGGCGGATCATGATGTAGTCATCGCGCTCGCTTGGGCCCGAAACTCGTTCCGGCCTGATGTTGGAAATGGCATAGGCCAGATCGCCGCCCATGCCAGCATAAGCCCATCGATTGTCGAAATCCTTCTGCAGCCGGCCGACGACAGGGCCTTCCACTTCCATCATCAGGTCATGCCACTCGTAGCGGTATTCGCGGCCGATATTCATGCCGCCAATATAGACCCGGGCATGGTCAATGATGATCGCCTTGGTATGGTCGGAAGTCAGCCATGGATTATCAAGGGAGCGCACCTCGATGGCGGAATCCTGCCGAAGGTAATCAGCAATGGAGCGTGGCGGTTTTCTGCGTGAGTAATACGGGGATTTGGAGGGAACCTGTCCGGCTGCCATGGTGCCCAGACGATCGACCAGCACGCGAACCTTGATCTCGCGCGACCGCTGTTTGAGCAGGTCTGCAATCTTCAATGCGTAGTCGTCGCTGTCAAAAATATAGAGCTGGATATCGATGGATTCGCGTGCTTCCTGTATCGACTGGATCAGCGACACGAAAAACGCTTCGCCGTCGATCAGCGGCTTCATGCTTCCTGGATATTGATCCGGGCCAACCATTTCATTCAAGTCCTGCTCCCATTTCGGCAGGCTCATTCCGGAATGTTCGGCAAGAGGCAAAGGCGGATCGGCAGTGCCGCCGACGCCCCGAGGAACAAGGGCCGCCGTGGAATGCGCGGTCAGCCAAACCAGCCGGTTGGTCAGGGACAGCGGATTCCTCAGCGCGCTGAATACATGGCTCTTGAGCGTAAGGGCATCAACCAGCCTTAGCGAGAAACCCAGCTTCTGGTCAAACGGCAACTGGCTTGCGGGCTGGGTAATGAACACCGACTGATTATGGTTGAAATCGAAAAAAACAAAGGCGCCGCCGAGTTCATTTTCTCCCACGACAAAAAGCGCCGGGCCGGACAATTTTCCGTTTTTTGAAAGTTCCGATTTCAGGTAGGCATTGGCCTGCGCCGAGAAAGCCTCCTCACTGATGCTGCGCAAAACTTGAAGACTGGCAGGCTTCTTTTCCATCCGGTGAACATGCAGATTTCCGGCTTTATCGCGGGTCAAAACAAAATCGATACCCTGCACGGTTACCAGCGTTCCGGCTTCATCGTTTTCAGGGGCAGATTTCTCCAGCAGGGTGCGCACCAGATTTTTCCAGTGCTCATGGTCGTACAGCGTAACCGGCTGCCAATCCTGTTGTAGGGTTGCGGCTTCGGGCACGCTGCCGTTGACCAGATCAATGACGGCGGTCTGGTAGCTGTGCTGGTCTGGCATCCGTGGGCTGACAAGCCAGGATGTGCCGAGATGCGCTTCTTCCTTTCCGCTGCTGTATTGCAACAGAAGCTGGCCATCCTTGTAGAACGCCCCAACGGGAGGTTGGCCGAGCAGGGCATCAACGTCAATCGCGGCAGCGGATTGCTCCGGCTGTGTGGCACAGCCAGACATGAAAAGGGTCAACACGGCAAAGCCCAGCAACACAGTGGCGCCGAATGGGCGTTTGGCTGGCTTGAGTTTGGTAGAATCGGTCATCTACTTATCCTACCCCAGCCACCATGTCCGGCAGCACACTCGGCAAACTTTTCTGCGTCACGGTTTTCGGCGAATCGCACGGCCCGGCCATCGGCTGTGTGGTCGATGGCTGCCCGCCCGGAATGGGGCTGATCGAAGCCGACATCCAGCATGATCTGGACCGCCGCAAGCCGGGCACCTCGCGCCATGTCACCCAGCGCCAGGAATCGGACACGGCGGAGATTCTTTCCGGCGTGTTCGAAGGCAAAACCACCGGCACGCCCATCGCGCTGCTCATCCGCAACGAAGACCAGCGCAGCAAGGATTACGGCAACATCGCCGAGACCTTCCGTCCCGGCCACGCGGATTACACCTACACGCAGAAATACGGCTTTCGCGATTTCCGCGGCGGCGGGCGTTCGTCCGCGCGGCTCACCGCGCCCATCGTCGGCGCGGGAGCGATTGCCAAAAAATGGCTGAAGGAAAAATACGGCGTGGTCATTCGCGGCTACATGAGCGCGCTCGGGCCGATCGACCTGCCCTTTGAATCGTGGGACGAGGTCAACAACAACGCCTTCTTCTCTCCCTGTGCCGGCAAGGTGGCGGAACTGGAAGCCTACATGGACGCGCTGCGCAAATCCGGCGATTCCGTCGGCGCGAAGATCACCATCGTGGCGGAAAATGTTCCGGTGGGTCTGGGCGAGCCGCTTTACGACAAGCTCGATGCCGATCTCGCCCACGCGCTGATGGGACTGAATGCCGTGAAAGGCGTGGAAATCGGCGACGGCATGGAAGCCGCGCGGCAGAAGGGCACCGAACACCGCGATGAAATCACGCCTCAGGGTTTTCTAAGCAATCACGCCGGCGGCGTGCTCGGCGGCATTTCCACCGGGCAGGCTGTCGTAGCGCACATCACCATCAAGCCCACGTCTTCCATCCGCTTGCCGGGGCGTTCCATCAATCTAAATGGCGAACCCATCGAAGTCGTCACCCACGGCCGCCACGACCCCTGCGTCGGCATCCGCGCCACGCCCATCGCCGAAGCGCTCATGGCCATCGTCATCATGGATCATGCGTTGCGCCATCGTGGGCAGTGCGGGGATGTGCAAAGCGGCACGCCGGTTATCTCCGGTTAAGCAGAAGCCGCGAAGTGAAATCGCGGCGCTGATGTTTATTGAGACTGGGCACTTTTGCTCTTTCAACTTTCCGTGTTTTTATTACTGACGCTATGTGCGGCTGGGTGTAACATTCCCTTTCATGGAATACCGTCTGACCCAACATGCCGAACTGGAAATGCAACGACGGCAAGTGGCGGTGGAATGGGTGGCATCGGTGATGAATTCACCTGAGCAGATCGTATCCGGTTTTGGTGGACGAAAGGTCTATCAGGGCCGGGTAAATGCGGACGGAAAAACCTACCTGCTGCGTTTGATTGTAGAAGATTGGCACAACCCGCCTGTCATCGTCACGATTTATCGAACCAGCAAGATTGAGAAATATTGGGAGCAATCATGAAAATCGATTACGACCAGGCAAGCGACATTCTGTCCATGCTGTTTTCCTCCACTCCCGTGGAGGAATCGGATGAAGTGAAACCCGGCGTCATCCTGGACTACGATGCCGCTGGGAACGTTGTCGGCATTGAGATACTGGATGCCAGCCGGCGCATGGAAGATCCGACCGCGGTGCAACTTTCAGTCAAGGCGGCTTGATATCGCTGAAGTAAATTTGGCCATGATCTTCCACGCGTGATTCTGCGACCGGAGTCAAAGGGGCATCTATCCTTGTTCTTTGCCCTTTAATCTGGACCCATCCTAATTACCCTGACCCCATTCGGCTTTCCACAACCGCTCCAGTTCCGCCTTCATGGTGGTTGAGGGCCTTCCAAAAAGGGTCTGGTTGCCGTGCTCGTTGATCAGCCCGTACACGGTTTTCGTATTTCGGCCGTAGATCAGGATGAGGTTGTTGTCGCCGCAGTCATGCGGCTTGCAGACGGCGACCTGCCAGTATGTGGTGCCTGCCACGCTGACTTCCTTGCCGCCGGACGAGGGGCCATCCAGTCTGGCGATCCACGGTACCCGGGCTTTGGGGCCGAGGGCCTTGTGGTAAATCTTCTTGAAGTTTTTGTCGCCAACATAATCCCAGTTCTGGACGATGTCAGAAGGTGAAGCAGCTTGCGCCACACCTGGAGCAGGTTTGTTCATCCAGTCGCGGCTGCTGGCGTCGCAGTCGCGATACTTGCCTTTGAACTGGGCCTTGCCGAGCACGGCCGTGAGCGCGGCTTCCACTTTAGGATCGCCCGTGAGTTCGATGTAAAGCCCTTCCTTGTCGCGGTTGACGACGAAGATCAGTTGATCTCCGCCGCGTACTTCGCCGATCAGTACCGTCAGATGGTTGGGCGGCGGCTGGGGGCCGAAATAGGTTGCGGTGGCCATGAGGTTTTCGCCGGTCATGCGCTTGTTGCCGTATTCGATCCTGAGTGTTTCGCCGGCGATGGCTCGGGGTACGGCGGCGTTGCCGCAGGAAGTTGAATAGGTTCCTCCAAAATGCTTGAGCACGTCCGCCTCCTGGAAACCCAGGGCGTGGACGGGTGAGCCGACAAACAGGAAACCTGAAATGGTGGCAATAAGAAGGGGATGGGTCATGACAGTTCTCCCAGTAGAGAACGGGCAGATACCCCATTTAAGACCAGTTCAGGCCGAATACAAGGAACAAACAAGAATTCTCCAGTATTCGACCGGAGAGCAAATTGGCTGGACGCTTCCCTTCAAAAACCTCGACGACTGGTGCGGTAGTAGTACGCTGTTTTGGGCAAGTAGCTTTTGCGCGGGATGAACTGCGTTTATTGTGTCGTTCCCCGCGCGACATGGAGTAGTTTCGTCATAAATTTTCGCGCCTCATCCAGCAGCAATACGCTCGATGCCACTGCAGCGGCCTTCAGCCAGTCATCCGTTTCCAGATCAATCGTACCGAAGATTTCCTGCGCGGGCCCCCAGTGCACGGCGATGAACTGCAGCGCCAGCACGAAAGCCAGGGCCAGCCACAACTTGCCGTTGTGTAAGAAATGAGCGTTGAAGGCGCTGCCGTGTTCGCTGCGGGCATTAAAGACATTGAAGAACTGGAACAGAACGAAGGTGGTAAAGGCAAGGGTCAGTGCATAGGCATGGCTGTGTTCTTGCAAGCCATGCTGAAACATGAAGATCGTGCCGACCATCATGGTCGCTCCATACAACGCCAGCCGCGCCAGTCGTCTGAGATTGAGTATCTGCACGGACTGGCTGCGCGGCTTTGCGCGCATGATGCCGGGGCGGGCGGGTTCCAGGCCAAGCGCCATGGCGGGCGGGCCGTCCATGATGATGTTGATCCACAAAAGCTGGATAGCCGTGAATGGGGTGGGCATCCCGGCCAGTGTGGCGGTCAGCACGGTAAGGATGGCGCCGATATTGGTGGAAAGCTGGAAGCGCACGAACTTGACGATGTTGTCGTACACCACGCGGCCTTCTTCAACCGCGCGCACGATGGTGGCGAAATTGTCGTCGGTCAACACCAGCGTGGCGGCTTCCTTCGTCACCGCCGTGCCGGTGATGCCCATGGCCACGCCAATGTCGGCGGCTTTGAGCGCGGGCGCATCGTTGACGCCGTCGCCTGTCATGGCGGCGATGTGCCCGTCGGCCTTCAGCGCATGGACGATCTTGACCTTGTGTTCCGGCGACACGCGCGCGAAGACATCAATATGGTCAATACGGCGGGCGAGTTCTTCTTCGCTCATCACGTCTAGTTCCGCGCCACTGACCACTTCGCCGGTCAGGCCCAGTTCACTGCCGATGGCGGCAGCCGTGAGTTTGTGATCGCCGGTGATCATCTTCACTTCGATGCCGGCACGCTTGCAAAGGGAAATAGCCTGTTTCGCTTCAGGCCGAGGCGGGTCCATCAGACCGGCCAGCCCAAGGAATGTCCAGCCAGACGCCCATTGCATCAAATCGCCAGCCGGATCGAAATCACGCGCCGCAATTACACGCCGCGCCACAGCCAGCACACGCAGTGCCTGGGTGGCGAGATGTTCGTTTTCCGCTTCGATGCCTGCGCGCACGGTTTCGCCGAGTGTGACTTCACCTTCGTTCGTCAGATAAAGGCTGGCGCGTGCTAGTAGCACATCGGGTGCGCCTTTGACGAACATTTCCACGGTATCGCCGGCGTGATGAAATGTGACCATGAACTTGTGCTCGGAATCGAATGGGATTTCCGCGATGCGAGGTTGTTCGGACTGCTCGTATTCGGGGTCGAGCCCGCCCTTTTGCGCCAGTACCCAGAGCGCGCCTTCGGTCGGGTCGCCCACCAGCATGCCCTCTTGCACGCGCGAGTCGCCGCATAGCGCCATGGGCAGAAGGAATGGGCGCAAGGCTCTATTCCCTCCCCCATGAGAGGTGAGTGATGGGGTGAGAGTGTCCGCCACAAAGGAGATTGCGCCACCCGCCGCGTATCCCTCGCCGCTCACGGTAAACCGCTGTCCGGCAAACCAGCCGGCCCGAGCGGTCATCTGGTTGAGTGTCAGCGTGCCGGTCTTGTCTGAGCAGATCACCGTGGTCGAGCCAAGCGTTTCCACGGCGGAAAGTTTCTTCAAGATGGCGCGATTGTTAGCCATGCGCCACATGCCGATGGCGAGTGTCACCGTCACCACGGCGGGCAGACCCTCGGGAATGGCCGCTACCGTCAGTGCCACGGCGGTTAGTGCTGCGTCCACCCAAGGTTCCCCGCGCGCGAAATTTAGCGCGAAGATGACCGTAATTACTACTCCGGCAATTGCAGCCAGTTTCTTGCCTAGGGTGTCGAGCTGTTTTTGCAGCGGTGTTTGCGCCTCCTCGGTATGTGCGATCATGCCGGCCAGCTTGCCCATTTCGGTCGCCATGCCGGTCGCCGTCACCAGCAGCTCGGCACGACCACGCGTGACGACAGTGTTCATGTACAGGCAATTGATGCGGTCACCCAGCGGCAGATCCGCTTCTTCCAGCAGGGCGGTGGATTTTCCAACAGCGTGTGATTCGCCCGTAAGCGCGGCCTCGTCGATTTCCAGCGCATGAGCGGCCAGCAGGCGTCCGTCGGCGGGCACGCGGTCGCCCGCTTCCAGCAGCACGATATCGCCGGGCACGAGCTGCGCAGCATCCACTTTCAGCGGTCTTCCATCGCGTCGCACGCGCGCGGCGGGCGCCAGCATGTTTTTGAGCGCGGCCAGGGTCTTTTCCGCGCGATGTTCCTGATAAAACCCCAGCGTGGCATTGAACAGGACCACGAGAAGAATCACGATGGCATCCTTCAGGTCGCCAATGGCCCAGGCCAGCACGGCGGCAAAGAGAAGAACGATGACGAGAAAATCCTTGAACTGGTCGAGATATTTCAGCCAAAGTGGACGCGGTTGCGCTTCCAGAAGACGGTTTTCGCCATACTTATCCAGACGCTCGGCGACCGCCTGCGTGCCAAGGCCGCGCGATGCGTCAGAGCCCAGTATTTCCAAAGCTCTAAGTGCGTTCAGGCGGTGCCATGCGGCCGTTTCAATTTTCCGGGTCATATTTGTAGAAGGGACGGGAAGTCAAAGGCGAAGAGTAAAAAACACATACAAGGCATAAGCGAGCAGCAGAACCATACCGTGCCCGCGGTAGAGCAGATCTTGGCGAGGAAATACCAGCAACACGGTCAGCAGACCAAACAGTAGCGCGACCGACACCTTGCTCACAGGCGCGTGGATGGGATGAATGGAAGCCGCGATGCCTACAATGGCCAGGCCGTTAAACAGATTGCTGCCCAGCAGGGTGCCAAGCCCAATGTCATCATGCCCGCGCAGTCGGGCCAGCAGGGTTGTCACCATTTCAGGCAGCGAGGTGCCAATGGCGACCACGGTGGCGCCGATGATGTAAGGATGAATACCCAGCGATGTGGCAATGCCCGACGCTCCCGTAACAAAAAGCCGCCCGGCTAGAATCAATCCGGCCAGTCCAGCCAGTAAAAGCAGCCAACTGTGCCCGGGATGATCAGGGTGGGCCGCTTCAGCATGATTGTTCCGGCGATGCTGGATGACCTGCCGTATTGCCAAGCCCAGCCAGAGAACGAACAGCACCAGCAGGAGGCTGCCTTCCGCGCGTGACAACATGCCATCCCGCATCAGGAAAATAGTGAAAACAGGAACAGCTAGTGCCAGAAGGTAATCGCGGCGGATTTCCGAGTAGCGCACAGAAAGGCCACCAAACATAAGCGCCAGGCCCAGTATCAATCCGACATTGACGACATTGCTTCCCAATGCGTCTCCCAGGCCGATTTCCGGTTTGCCGGATAACGCAGCCATGGTTGAAACTGTCAATTCCGGGCTGGAGGTAGCGAAGGCTGCCAAGGTCACGGCAACCAGCATCTTTGGCAGACGCAAATGCGCCGCAACGCCCAGTATTCCCTTCAGAAAAGCTTCACCACCAAACGCGGCCAACGCGATGGCGCCGAGCAGGGAGAGAACATCAGAGAGGGCAACGAGTGTAGTCAAGCGTGCCCTTCCGGAGCGCATGTCACGAGCACGTCGCAATTGGCTTCCTGCGCTACGTCCTTGCTCACACTGCCAAGCAGATACTCTTCAAGTCCGCTGTGCCCATGCCGGCCCAGAGTAATCAGATCGCTATGCCAGTTTGTCGCCCGTTCCAGTATGACTTCAGGTGCATAACCGGATTCGATATGTGTGTAGGCTTGAATGGATTGTCTTTCCAACAGGCTGTTCATAAGATTGCTGGCGATGTTATGCATGTCTTTAGTGCGCTGACGTATGGCGGCATTATCAAGGCCAGAATCGCGCAGTGTCGTTTCATCTTCATTGGGGATTACATGCAAGACGTGTACTTCGCTTGCCAACTTGGCCGCCCATTCGAGTGCATTATAAGAGTCAGGCGAATAATCTATGGCCGACAAGGCCTTGCGGTAGGCAACAACTGGCGTCTGGCGCACGATCAAGACGGGACCTTTCCGCACTCTCAGCAATCGCCACGCAACCGAACCCAGCAACACACGCATCAGTGTGTTTTCTCCACGTGAGCCGGCAACGACAAGCTGAGCCCCAATACTCTCGGAATAATTGGCGATCTGGCTGTGTGCTCGTCCAACTCGTTGAATTTCATGAGCCTTGATCGCATAACGCGACTCCATTTTTCCTGACAAGGCAGCCAGTTTGCTGGCGAAAACTCTGCCTGCCGCCAAATCATAGGCATTTCTATCAAGGCTGCCAGCCATGGTGGGGTAGGTTTCCAATGGGGATATGACATGCAGCAAGTGGAGCTCTGCACCAAATTGCGCGGCAAGCATCGCAGCGCGATTTACAGCACGATCCGAAGCGGGTGAAAAATCAGTGGCGACAACTATGGGCGCTATGGTCATGAATAATCCTTCAAGAAAATTGATAACCCCTTTTCATTTATTGGATTGCGATGAATGCAATGAAGTTCATCTAGTTGGAAAAGTGACTTCCCAATCAGAGCGTAATCTTGAGACATTTGCATGACTTACCGGGATAATTCGCTGCCATGAAAGATGTCCCTTACTGGCGGCTGTCCGGCTTCTATTTTTTCTATTTCGCCTTTGTCGGCGCCATGGCGCCGTTCTGGGGGCTGTATCTCAAGTCCCTGTCGTTCAATGCGTTCCAGATCGGCGTGCTGATGTCACTGCTGCAGGTGATGCGCATCTTCGCGCCCAACATCTGGGGCCATGTCGCCGATCGCAGCGGGAAAAAAGTGGCCATTGTCCAGCTTGCCGCGCTGGGCAGCGTGATCTGCTATGTCGGCGTGTTTTTCGGCACCTCGTTCTGGTGGCTGTTCGTGGTGATGGCCAGCATGAGTTTTTTCTGGAGCGCCTCGTTGCCGCTGGTGGAGGCGATGACGCTGTCGCACCTGAAGGCCAATACCCATCACTACGGAAAAATCCGGCTGTGGGGGTCCATCGGCTTCATCGTCGTGGTGCTGTGCCTGGGCTACTGGTTCGATTTCAGGCCGGTGTCGGACCTACTTTGGGCAGTGCTGGGTTTCATGATTGGCATCGTGCTGTTCTCGCGCCGGATACCCGAGGCGGAGATCGAAGCGCACGACACGGATCATCTGCCAGTGTGGCACATCATCAAGCGGCCCGAAGTGTGGTCGCTACTGGGCGCATGTTTCTTGATGGCAGCGGCGCACGGGCCCTATTACACCTTTTATTCAATCTACCTGGTCGATCATGGCTATGCCAAATCCACGGTGGGCTGGCTTTGGGCGCTGGGGGTAATCTGTGAAATCGCCGTGTTTTTGTGGATGCCGCGCATTACCCGATCTCTCAGGCTTGAAACCATTCTGCTTGCCACGTTTGCTATTGCAATCCTGCGTTTTCTGCTGATTGCATGGGCGGTGGACAGCCTGCCTGCCGTGCTGTTCGCGCAGGTGCTGCACGCCGCTACGTTTGGCGCCTACCACTCGGCAGCAGTGGCGCTGATTCACCAGCATTTCAAGGGCCGACATCAGGCACGCGGACAAGGCTTGTACAACAGCATGGCCTTCGGCGCGGGCGGCACGCTGGGCGGCCTGTATGCCGGCGCAGCCTGGGAAGGTTTAGGCGCCGAAATCACCTTCAGCATTGCTGCGGTATGCGCCGGACTGGCTTTTTTGCTCGTGCTTCTGAAAGGAAAGCCGCAAACCGCCTGAACCCCGGTGCGGATGGCCGGTCAGACCGGTATAATCCTTGTTTTTCAGATTGTTACCGCAGTTCATGTCCGGCCGTACCCTATACGACAAACTCTGGGATGCCCATGTGGTTCATACCGAACCCGATGGCACCACGCTGCTTTATATCGACCGCCATCTGGTGCATGAAGTGACCAGTCCGCAGGCATTCGAGGGGCTGAAGCTCGCGCATCGCAAGCCATGGCGTACAAGCTCGGCCGTGGCGGTGCCCGATCACAACGTGCCGACCACCGATCGCAGCAAGGGCATTGCCGATCCGGTATCGCGTTTGCAGGTGGAAACGCTGGATGCCAACTGCGCCGAATTCGGCATCACCGAATTCAGGATGAACGATATCCGCCAGGGCATCGTGCATGTCATCGGCCCGGAAGAGGGGCTGACCCTTCCCGGCATGACTGTTGTGTGCGGCGATTCGCACACTTCAACGCATGGCGCGTTTGGCGCACTGGCGCACGGCATCGGCACATCCGAAGTCGAGCATGTGCTGGCCACGCAGTGCCTGGTGCAAAAGAAGTCCAAAGCCATGCGCATCCGTGTGGAAGGTGAACTGGGTCGCGGCGTGACGGCCAAGGACGTGGCGCTCGCCATCATCGGTGAAATCGGCACGGCGGGCGGCACGGGCTATGCCGTGGAGTTTGCGGGTTCAGCCATTCGCGGACTTTCCATGGAAGGCCGCATGACGCTGTGCAACATGGCCATCGAAGCGGGCGCACGCGCGGGCATGGTGGCGGTGGACGAGAAGACGGTCGAGTATTTCCGCGGCCGCCCTTATGCGCCCAAGGGCGAACTATTTGATAAAGCTGCCGCCAACTGGAAAATGCTGGTGTCAGACGCAGACGCGAAGTTCGATGCCGAGGTGGTGCTGGATGGTGCGAAGATCAAGCCGCAGGTGACTTGGGGCACTTCGCCGGAAATGGTGGTGACGGTTGATGGCAAGGTGCCCAATCCAGCCGATGCGCCGAATGATGTCAAAAAGCATGACTGGGAGCGCGCGCTCAAATACATGGGTCTTGAGGCTGGCACGCTCATCGAGCAGATTGCCATTGATAAGGTCTTCATCGGCTCCTGCACCAACTCCCGTATCGAGGATTTGCGTGAAGCCGCTGCCGTGGTCAGGGGCAAGAAGAAATCCGCCAATGTGAAACTGGCGATGGTCGTGCCGGGTTCGGGGCTGGTGAAGCAGCAGGCCGAGCAGGAAGGACTGGACAGGATTTTTCTTGATGCGGGATTCGAATGGCGCGAGCCGGGCTGTTCCATGTGCCTGGCGATGAATGCCGACCGCCTGGAGCCGGGCGAACGCTGTGCCTCCACCTCCAACCGCAACTTCGAAGGGCGGCAGGGCGCGGGCGGCAGAACACATTTAGTAAGTCCGGCCATGGCGGCAGCCGCTGGCGTGGCGGGGCATTTTGTGGATGTAAGGAATTTTTAAGGAGAGCATGATGCGAATTCTGATGAGCATACTGGTGGTGTTGGGCGTTGTTTCCCTGACTGCCTGCAATACGGTTCGTGGCATTGGCCAGGACATCGAAAAAGCGGGTGACACCATCGAGCGCGCCGCCAACAAGTAAATGAAGGCTTTTACCCGGCATACGGGCCTGGTGGCGCCGCTGGATCGCGCCAATGTCGATACCGATGCGATCATCCCCAAGCAGTTTCTGAAGTCGATCAAGCGATCAGGCTTCGGGCCCAACCTGTTCGACGAATGGCGTTATCTGGACGTTGGCGAGCCTGGCAAGTCGAATCACGACCGGCCGCTCAACCCTGATTTTGTGCTGAACAAGCCCAGGTATCAGGGAGCTTCCATGCTGTTGGCACGGGAAAATTTCGGCTGCGGCTCCAGTCGCGAACATGCGCCCTGGGCGCTGGAAGATTTTGGCTTTCGCGCCATCATCGCGCCCAGCTTTGCCGACATTTTCTTCAACAACTGTTTCAAGAACGGCATTCTGCCCATTGAGCTGGAAGCCCCGGTTGTCGACCGGTTGTTCAGGGAATGCGAAGCGAATGAAGGCTATGCGCTTGTTGTCGACCTGGACAAACAGACTGTGATGACTCCCATGGGTGAGGTTATTGCGTTTTCCGTGGACGAGGGCCGCAAGTACCGGCTGCTGAACGGACTGGATGATATCGGCCTGACGCTGTTGCAAAGCGACAGGATCAAGGCGTATGAAGAACGGCGCAAGCTTGAAGCACCATGGCTTTTTGTTTAACCACAGAGGCACAGAGACACAGAGAAAATCACTATAGGGTCGCTGTTCTCTGCGCCTCTGTGTCTCTGTGGTGAAAAGGTTTTATTAAATGAAGATTGCAGTATTACCCGGCGACGGCATTGGACCGGAAATCGTGGCGCAGGGAGTCAAGGTGCTGAATGCACTGAAATCCGACGGCGCGAAAATCGAAATGGAAGTAGCGCCCATCGGTGGCGCGGGCTACGATGCGGCGGGTGATCCGTTGCCTGAAGCCACGCTGAAGCTCGCACGTGAGGCTGATGCGGTGCTTCTGGGCGCAGTCGGCGGGCCGCAATACGACACGCTGGATCGGCCGCTTCGTCCCGAGCGTGGCTTGCTGCGCATCCGCAAGGAATTGAATCTCTTTGCCAACCTGCGTCCGGCCTTGTTGTACCCCGAACTGGCTTCAGCTTCTTCCTTGAAGCCGGAGGTGGTTTCAGGCCTGGACATCATGATCGTGCGCGAACTGACGGGCGATGTGTATTTTGGCCAGCCGCGCGGCATCGAAGTTAGAAATGGAGAGCGCGTCGGTTTCAATACCATGCTGTACTCCGAGTCCGAAGTGCGCCGCGTTGCACATGTGGCGTTTGGCATTGCCATGAAGCGGAACAAGAAACTGTGTTCGGTGGAAAAAGCCAACGTACTGGAGTGTTCGGAGCTTTGGAAGGAAGTCGTCATCGAAGTCGGCAAGCAGTACCCCGATGTCGAACTCTCTCACATGTATGTCGACAATGCTGCCATGCAACTGGTGCGTGCGCCCAAGCAGTTTGACACCATCGTCACCGGCAACATTTTCGGCGATATTCTTTCGGATGCAGCGTCCATGCTATCGGGATCCATCGGCATGCTGCCCTCGGCTTCGCTGGATGAAAACAACAAGGGCATGTATGAACCGATTCATGGTTCAGCGCCCGACATCGCTGGCAGGAATCTGGCGAACCCACTGGCAACGATTCTTTCAGTGGCGATGATGTACCGCTACACCTTTGCGGATTTAGCAACCGCTGGCCGCATCGAGAACGCGGTCAAAAAGGTGATTGCCAAAGGTTACCGGACAGGCGATATCTGGACCGAAGGCACGATGAAGGTGTCGTGCAGCGAGATGGGTGATGCGGTGGTAAAAGCGATGTAAAAAATCAGTAGAGAGTTGAGAGTAGAGAGTAGAGCGCTTTTGGCTATTACTCTCGACTCTCGGCTCTCCACTCTCGACTAGGAGAAGTTGTCATGATGAAAGTTGGTTTTATCGGTTGGCGTGGCATGGTGGGTTCCGTGCTCATGGGGCGGATGAAAGAAGAACGGGATTTCGATCGGATCGATCCGGTGTTTTTCACCACGTCGAATGTTGGCGGTAAGGGACCGGAGATCGGCAAGGATGTGCCGCCGCTGAAGGACGCCAACAGCATCGATGACCTGAAAAAACTTGACGCCATTATTACCTGCCAGGGCGGCGACTACACCAAGGAGGTGTACCCGAAGCTTCGCGCTGCTAGCTGGAAGGGATACTGGATCGATGCCGCATCCACCCTGCGCATGAAGGACGAGGCCATCATCATTCTGGACCCAGTCAACAAGGACGTCATCAAGAATGGCCTGACCACCGGCGTCAAAACCTATGTCGGGGGCAACTGCACGGTTTCATTGATGCTGATGGCCATCGGCGGACTGTTTGATGCAGGCTTGATCGAGTGGATTTCACCCATGACCTATCAGGCGGCATCCGGTGCGGGTGCGCGCAACATGAAAGAACTCATCATGCAGATGGGCGCGATTCATGGCGAGGTCGCCGATATGGTGGGTGACCCGGCCGCCGCGATTTTGGAAATCGACAAAAAAGTGGCGGAATTCATCCGATCCGACGATTACCCGCTCGATGCATGGCCGGTGCCGCTGGCCGGCAACCTGATTCCCTGGATCGACGTGGCGCTGGAATCCGGACAATCCAAGGAAGAATGGAAAGCCCAGGTCGAGGCCAACAAGATCATGGGCCGTTCGGCCAACCAAATTCCCATCGACGGACTGTGCGTGCGCGTGGGCGCCATGCGCTGTCATTCCCAGGCGCTGACCATCAAGATGACGAAGGATGTCCCGCTGGATGAAATCCATGGCTTGATCGCCGCGCACAACCAGTGGGTCAAGGTGGTGCCCAACGACCGAGACATCACCATGCGAGAACTGACGCCGGCTGCCGTCACCGGCACGCTTACCGTTCCGGTTGGCCGCATGCGCAAGCTGAACATGGGGCCGCAGTATCTGACTGCGTTTACCGTGGGTGACCAGCTGCTCTGGGGGGCAGCCGAGCCGCTGCGGCGCATGCTGCGCATCCTTCTCGAGAATGACAAGTAGGATTTCCCGAAGAAAAATCGTCGAAAAACAGGCTTTTTTGCAAGAATCATGCTAAGAAGCCTAAAGAATGCTACCGTTCAGCCGTCATTAAAACCGTCTAGAAATCGACAGTTTTCAGGAATGTAGCTCGGAGTCTGGGAGGACTAAAGGATGAAATTGAACCGTATCTCGACCCAACTGGCCGCCAGTGCCTTGTTGCTGATGCTGCCTTTGAGCGCGTATTCGGCAGGTTTGGGCAGGCTGACGGTTAATTCTGCGCTTGGACAGCCATTGTCGGCTGAGATCGAGCTGCTGGCCGTCGACAAGGCCGAACTCGACAGTCTTAATGCCAGCCTGGCATCCGGCCAGGCCTTCAAGGACGCCCAGATTGAATACACTCCCGCCCTTTCCACCCTGCAATTCAAGGTAGACAAGAAAGCGGATGGCCGTCCGGTTCTCAAAGTGACCTCGACCCGTCCGGTCAATGATCCCTTCCTGGACATGCTGATCGAACTGAACTGGGCGTCAGGCCGTCTGGTGCGTGAATATACGGTTTTGCTCGATCCGCCAGGTATTGCAGCCCCGCAGATTGTCGCTCCCCTGCCTGTCAGCGCCCCGATAGCCGAGGCGCCCAAAGCAGCAGCCCCGGCCCCCGTGGCCAAGCCGGCGCCTTTGCCTGTAGCCAAACCAGCCCCGGTTGCCGAAGCGCCTGCCAAACCTGAAACCAAAAAGCCGGTTGAGCCAAGGGAAGCCCCGGCTGAACAGCCAGCAGCCAGCAGGCCTGCTCCGGTTACGAGCGCTGTCCGTGTCAAGCGGGGCGATACGCTGGCCGCGATCGCCAGCCGTGTGAAACCTGCCAATATCAGCCTTGACCAGGCGCTGGTCAGCCTGTTCCAGGAAAACGCCCAGGCTTTCGATGGCAAGAACATGAACCGCCTTAAAGCCGGCAAGACGCTGAACATACCCAGCGCCGAGGCAATGGCCGGGGTGGACGCCAAGTCAGCTTCACGTGAAATCCGCCTGCAGGCTTCTGATTGGCAGACATATCGCTCCAGCCTGGCGGAACGCGTTGCAGCCGTGCCGGTAAAGGAACCCGTCAAGGAAAGCGGTCAGGTATCCGCCGGCAAGATAACGCCGAAAGTTGAAGACAAGGCCAAGCCTGCCCAGGAAGCCAAAGATGTGGTGAAGCTGTCGAAGGCAGCACCACCAGCCACCACCGCGGCCGGCCAGCCAGGCAAGGAAGCTGCTGCCATGCAGGAAAAAATCAAGGCGCAGGAAGAGGATCTGACCGCGCGCGAGAAGGCGCTCAAGGAATCGTCCGATCGCGTGGCCACGCTTGAAAAACAGATTCAGGACATGCAGGACCTCGTCCAGATGAACGAGAAGGCGCAGGAAGGTGCCGCCGTTAAACCGCCTGTACCCGCACCCAAGATCGAAGCCAAACCACCGGTTGAAACGCCGCAGGGCAATTGGTACGATCAGATACTTTCAAATCCGATGTACTGGGGCGGCGGTCTGGCTGCTCTGGGTCTGGGTGGCGCGCTCTGGTGGATGATGGCGGGCAGCCGCCGTCGCAAGGCCACCACGCAGCAATTTGAAGACAGTCTCATGTCCAGTCAGGGCCTGACGCCCAATACGGTCATTGGCGCTGCTTCTGGCGGCGCGGTCAATACTGGCGACACGTCTTTCCTGACTGATTTCAGCCAGGCGGGCCTGGGCACGATTGATACCCACGATGTCGACCCGATAGCAGAAGCCGAGGTTTACATGGCCTATGGCCGTGACGCGCAGGCCGAGGAAATTCTCAAGGAAGCGCTAAACAAGACGCCGAGTCGCCATGAAATCCGCGTCAAACTGCTGGAAATCTACGCTGCCCGCAAAAATACCACGGCTTTTGAGTCGGTCGCAAAGGAATTGCATAGCGCTCTGGCTGGCAGCCAACCCCAGATATGGGAACGCGCGGCTGAACTGGGCCGTTCCATCGACCCGGCAAATCCGCTTTACGGTGGATCACCCGCACACAAGGCCGAAGGCGCTGGCATATCCACCGCTGAAGCCGGTGCCGTCGTGGCAGGCGCAATGGGGGCCGCGGCTATCGAAACACTGGCCGAGCCCGCCCAGGAAGTCAAGGAAAGCCAGCCGCCAGCGTTGACGAACGAGCCGGAAGTGCTTGCATTTGAAACCGCGGGCAGTGTGCTTGATTTCGAGACTCAAGCTCCGGAACAGAGTGCTCCGGCCGCTGAAACCTCACTGCCCGAGATCAATCTTGATCTGGAAGAAGCTGCCCGCGACCTCGCCGCGGAATCTGCCGCGTCCGCATCAGGCTCCGATTATGATCAAGGCTTGGAGTTTGATCTTTCCGGGCTCGATATCAAGGTTCCCGAAGAGGATGTTGGCGACTTCAACATGGATGAAGTCGAGGCGCTGTCCGCGGATGGCAAGATGGATTTTAGCGGTCTTGACCTGAATCTTGACGAAGTCGGCGGCGATGGCGGCATGGATGAAGTTGCCACCAAGCTTGACCTTGCCCGCGCCTATCTGGAAATGGGCGACAAGGAAGGTGCCCGTGAAATTCTTCAGGAAGTCCTCAACGAAGGTAATGACAAGCAGCAAGGCGATGCCCGCAGCATGATGGCTGGCCTGTAAGCGATTGCCAAAAACCTGTTGACCCGCCATAGTTTCGACTATGGCAATCCAAGCAAAGAGCCGCCGGGAATTCCACCCGGCGGTTTCCATTTCAAGCTGGCTGATTTTCGCAATCGCGGTCGAGATATGCGCGCCAAATCGATTGGACTGGCTGGCATTGGCTGCGGCAATTCTGCTGATCTCGCGTGAAGCGCTGCAACGTTTTCTGCGTCTGGTATGGAAAGCCAGGTGGCTCTGGCTGGCGCTGATACTGCTTTATGCGTTTACCATGCCTGGCGTGTATCTTTGGAGCAGCGTATACAGTCCCACGATTGAAGGGCTGCAAATGGGCGGTTTGCGTGTGATGCGGCTGATGCTCATGCTGGCGGCGCTCGCACGGCTGCTGGTTGAGTTGACTCCCCGGCAACTGGCGGGCGGGCTGTACCTGCTGGCAGCGCCGCTCGAATGGTTTAAGTTTGATCGCAGGGCATTCGCGGTAAGACTTGCCCTGACACTGGAGCAAATTGACAGAATGCCAACAAGGCAAAACTGGCTTGAAGCGTTGAAGTCTCCCGGCGACATGACTGGCAGCCATGAAGAAATCAGGCTTGCCATGCCTGAGGTGGGTTCCCATGACGCGGGACTTCTTCTCGCGGCCTGTCTGCTGCTTGTGGTGAGCCTCGCATGAGAATCGCCCTTGCTCTGGAGTACGATGGCCGGCAATTTTGCGGCTGGCAATCCCAGCCCGGCCGGTGCGGCGTGCAGGATGCAGTTGAAAGTGCCGTGGCCGAGATAGCGGGTGAGTCGATTGGCATCACGGCTGCCGGAAGAACGGACACGGGGGTTCATGCCAGCTATCAAGTGGCGCATTTTGATTTACAGGTGGATCGTCCCATTACAGCCTGGGTGCGAGGTGTCAATACCTACTTGCCAGAGGGCGTCGCGGTCATCTGGGCAAGGGAAGTGCCAGAGGATTTCCATGCCCGGTTTTCAGTGGAGGAGCGCGGTTACCGCTATGTGCTGCTGAACCATGCAACCCGTCCCGGACTGATGAGCGGCATGGTTGGCTGGCATCACCGGCCGCTGGATGAGTCACGCATGCAGGAAGCCGCATTGAAACTGATGGGCCGGCATGATTTCTCCGCGTTCCGCGCAGCCGAATGCCAGGCCAGATCGCCCGAAAAGGAAATGCGCATGGCCCGCGTTTTACGCAAGGGCGACTATCTGGTATTCGATTTTCGGGCCGATGGCTTTCTGCATCATATGGTGCGCAATATTGTCGGCTGTCTTGTACATGTCGGCGCAGGCAATGCGGGACCGGAATGGATCGTCAAACTGCTTGAGCGCAAGGACCGTACACTGGCCGCACCCACCTTCATGCCGGATGGGCTTTATCTGTCGTATATCCGGTATCCTGTGCGTTTTGATTTGCCGGACAGCGGAAGGGAAACATGGCCGTGCGCGTAAAGATTTGCGGCATTACAAGAACCGAAGATCTGCATGCCGTCTGCGATGCAGGCGCGGATGCGCTCGGCTTCGTGTTTTACGCCAAAAGTCCTCGCAACCTTTCCATCGAACAGGCGGCAGCGCTGCTGCGGGAACTGCCACCATTCGTTCAGTCCGTGGGGCTATTTGTCAATGCTGAACCTGGATTTGTGCGGACTGTGCTGGATGCCGTGCCGCTCGAACTTCTGCAATTTCATGGTGACGAATCACCCGAATACTGCCGCCAGTTTGGCAGATCCTATCTGAAGGCTGTGCGGGTAAAGCCAGGCGTTGATTTGCTAAAATACGCGTCCGATTTCGCTGATGCACGTGCCTTGTTGCTGGATGCCTATGTTTCAGGCGTACCGGGTGGCACGGGCGAACGCTTTGACTGGCGTTTGATTCCTGCCGGACTGAACAGGCCGATCATCCTGTCGGGCGGCCTGAATCCGGACAATGTGGCGGAAGCCGTCCAGACCGTTCAACCCTGGGCGGTCGATGTCAGCAGTGGTGTAGAGTCCGCGCCCGGTATCAAGGACGCGGCCAAAGTGGCAGCATTTATTGAACGAGCCAAACAATGAACCTGAACGATCTACCCGATTCCCGCGGCCATTTTGGTCCCTATGGGGGTATTTTCGTGGCCGAAACGCTCATGGCCGCGCTGGAGGAACTGCGCGTCGAATACGACAAGGCGCGCAATGATCCCGACTTCATGGCCGAATTTGAGTACGAGCTCAAGCACTATGTTGGCCGACCCAGCCCGGTTTATCACGCCAGGCGATTGAGCGAACAATATGGTGGCGCGCAGATATATTTGAAACGCGAAGACCTCAACCACACTGGCGCGCACAAGATCAACAACACCATCGGCCAGGCGCTGCTGGCCAGAAGAATGGGCAAGAAGCGAGTCATCGCCGAAACCGGCGCGGGGCAGCATGGCGTGGCATCCGCGACCGTCGCCGCACGTTACGGCATGGAATGCGTGGTTTACATGGGCGCGGAAGACGTCGCTCGCCAGTCGCCCAATGTGTTCCGCATGAAACTGCTGGGCGCGACGGTCGTGCCGGTTTCGTCGGGCTCAAAAACGCTCAAGGATGCGCTCAACGAAGCCATGCGCGACTGGGTCACCAATGTCGAATCCACCTTCTACATTCTGGGCACCGCCGCTGGCCCTCATCCCTATCCCATGCTGGTGCGCGATTTCCAGTGCATCATCGGCCGCGAAGCCATCACACAGATGAACGAACTGGCAGGCCACCAGCCGGATTGCGTTGTCGCCTGCGTTGGCGGCGGGTCCAATGCGATTGGCATTTTCCATCCCTATCTTGCATATCCCGAAGTCAAACTGATCGGTGTGGAGGCTGGCGGTTCCGGCATCGCTACGGGCAAGCACGCCGCGCCGCTTTCCGCAGGTACGCCCGGCGTTCTGCATGGATTCCGCAGCTATCTCATGCAGGACGAAAACGGCCAGATCATCGAAACCCACTCCGTCTCTGCCGGCCTTGATTACCCTGGTGTCGGGCCAGAACATTCCTGGCTGAAAGACCAGCACAAGGCCGAATATGTCGCCATCAACGACGACGAAGCACTGGCTGCTTTCCACGACCTGTGCAAATTCGAAGGCATCATTCCCGCGCTGGAATCCAGTCATGCCGTCGCCCAGGCAAAAAAGCTCGCGCCCACGATGAGGAAGGACCAGATCATACTGGTCAACCTTTCCGGACGCGGCGACAAGGACATCAACACCGTGGCGAAGCTGTCGGGGATTAGCCTGTAATCCATTTGAGTGAGTAATACATAAACCATGAGCCGCATTGGCCAAACTTTTAACGCGCTGAAAGCGCAGAACAAGAAAGCCCTGATTCCCTTCATCACCGCGGGCGATCCCGGCAAGGGCTTGACGGTTCCCCTGATGCGCGCGCTGGTTGAAGCGGGGGCGGACATCATCGAACTGGGTGTGCCGTTCTCCGATCCGATGGCGGATGGGCCGGTGATACAGCGGGCGTCCGAACGGGCGCTGGCCAACAAGGTGGGGCTGAAGGACGTGCTGGGCATGGTCGCGGAGTTTCGCAAGTCCAACGATACGACCCCGGTGGTGCTGATGGGTTATGCCAATCCGGTGGAGCATATGGGCTACGAGACGTTTGCCAAGGCTGCAAAACAGGCGGGCGTGGATGGCGTGCTGACGGTGGATATTCCCCCGGAGGAATCGCAAGGCGTGGCGGATGTGTTCAAGGCGCATGGCCTGGACCCCATTTTCTTGCTGTCGCCCACCACGCCGGAAGCACGGGTGGAACAGGTGGCTGCTGCTGCGGGCGGCTTTATCTATTATGTGTCACTGAAGGGCGTGACGGGCGCCGGGCATCTGGACGTGGAGGAGGTGGCGTGCAAGATCGCCATGATCCGCTCGCATTGCAGCCTGCCGGTCGGCGTGGGGTTTGGAATCCGTGATGCGGAGACGGCGCAGCGAATGGCAGGATTTGCCGACGCGGTGGTGGTGGGCAGCCGCATCGTGAACGAGATCGAGAATTCGCCCGAAAATGAAGTGGTGAATCGGATAAAGACACTGGTGCAGGATTTGCGCCGCGGTGTGGATGCGGCAGTCAAATAATACGGAGAGAAAAATGAGCTGGTTTCAAAAACTCGTTCCACCCAAAATCAAGGCGCGACGAGAGGCAAAGAAGTCGGTACCGGAAGGGCTCTGGTCCAAGTGCCCATCGTGCAACGAGGTGTTGTACAAGGCCGATTTGCAGAACAATCTGGAAGTGTGTCCCAAGTGCGGATATCACCATCGCATCGGCGCACGTGAGCGGCTGGGCATGCTGATGGATGCGGAAGGCCGGCGTGAAATCGGCATGGAAGTCAAACCCGTCGACCCGCTCAAGTTCAAGGACAGCAAGAAGTATCCGGATCGTCTTTCCGAAGCGCAGAAGGGAACCGAAGAAAGCGATGCGCTGGTCGTCATGGCGGGCGCCATCCAGACGCTGCCTGTGGTGGTAGCTGCGTTTGAATTCAAGTTCATGGGTGGATCGATGGGCTCGGTGGTGGGTGAGCGTTTCGTGCGCGGCGTGGAAGCCGCCATCGAAACGAAATCCGCCTTCGTGTGTTTTTCCGCCAGTGGCGGCGCTCGCATGCAGGAAGGCCTGTTTTCGCTGATGCAAATGGCCAAGACTTCCGCTGCGCTGACGCGTCTTTCCGCCAGCCGTCTGCCTTTCATTTCCGTGCTGACCGATCCGACCATGGGTGGCGTCTCCGCCAGCTTCGCCATGCTGGGTGATCTGATCATTGCCGAGCCGAATGCGCTGATCGGTTTTGCCGGGCCAAGGGTCATCGAGCAAACCGTGCGTGAAACCCTGCCGGAAGGATTCCAGCGTTCAGAATTTTTGCTGGAGAAGGGTGCGGTCGACCGCATCGTGGACCGGCGCCAGATGCGCGATGAACTGGCGGCAACCATCGCCATGCTGCTGAAGCGCCCCGCGCTGGCTGCTTGAATTCTGTGAGTCTTGGGGCTTGGCTTGCCCGTCTCGAGCAGGCACACCCGAGCACCATTGAACTGGGCCTTGAACGCGTAGCGCGTGTGCGCGATGTGATGAATCTCAGCCCGGCATTCCCGATCATTCTGGTGGGCGGCACCAATGGCAAGGGATCAACCTGCGCTTACCTCGAATCCATTCTCCGTGAGCAAGGGTACAAAACCGGGTTGTACTCCTCGCCCCATCTGCTTCGTTACAACGAGCGAGTCCGCATCGATGGTCTTGAGACCTCCGATACCGATATCGTTTCTGGTCTGGAAGCCGTCGAGAACGCGCGTGGAGAAGGAACGCTCACCTATTTCGAGCATGGCACATTGGGTGCAATGTGGCAGTTCATTCAGGCCGGTGTCGAGGTGGCGATTTTGGAAGTGGGATTGGGCGGGCGGCTGGATGCGACAAATATTTTCGAGCCGTCTGTTTCCGTGGTGACGAGCATCGACCTGGATCACCAGGCCTGGCTGGGAGATACCCGCGAAGCTATCGGTTTTGAAAAGGCGGGAATTTTTCGTGTGGGAAAACCTGCCGTTTGCGGCGAGCCTGATCCGCCACGGAGTCTGACTCGTTACGCGCGCGAAATCGGCGCGAAGCTATTCCAGACAGGGCGCGAATTTTCTTTCCAGCGCCACGAATCGGCCTGGGATTTCGAGATGGGAGAAACAATCCTTTCAAACTTGCCGCAGCCCGCACTTGCGGGTGTCCATCAATTCCGGAATGCAGCCAGCGCGCTTGCGGCGCTGGCGGTATTGACTAACCAACTGCCTGTTTCATTGGGTGCCATTCATCAAGGCTTGAAAAACTTGCGGCTGCCGGGCCGTTACCAGCAAATTTTCGGCCCGGTCGAGGTGGTGCTGGATGTCGCGCATAATCCGGAATCCGCACGCGCACTTGCAGAAAATCTGCGCATGCATGCAACGCGCGGGAAAACGCATGCTGTCTTCGCGCTACTGATGGACAAGGATGCGGATGGCGTGATTGCGCCTTTGAAAGGCTGTTTCGATTCATGGTTTGTTGCCAGTCTTGCGGGGGAGCGTGGGCGGTCCGCGGAAACGCTCGCTGCCAAGGTAAAACGCCATTCAGGCGGGAGTGTTACCACCCATGAAAATCCATTGGCAGCCTTTCTGGCAGCCAAACGTCATGCGGCTGAAGGTGATAGAATTGCCGTCTTCGGATCGTTTTACACCGTCGCGGAAATACTCCAGACCCTTTCCTGATGCCAGCTCCCCAAACAGACCAGGATCACAAACTGCGGGCACGACGCAGGTTGATTGGCGCAGTGGCGCTGACCATCATTGCTGTCATCCTTTTGCCGCTGGTGCTGGAGGATGAACCGCCGCCCGCAGGGCCCCTGGAAGTTCACATGCCGCCCCCATCATCTGCATTGTCTGCCGGGGAAAGCACGGTTGAATATGCCCCACCTCCCGCCAACACAACGGTTGAGCCTTCGGCTTCAGAAGAGGGGGCAGCACTTGCCGCATCGCCTGAGCCGGTACGTGAAGAGCCAGCCCCTGTGGCATCCAGGCCGTCTGTTTCCTCATCTCCCGCCAAACCCTCTGAGCAAGCCAGCAAGCCTGCGCCAGCACAACAGTCTGATACCTTTACCGTCCAGGTCGGGGTTTTTTCCGATAAGGCGAATGTGCAAAAGGTCCAGTCTCGTATTTCTGAGCTTGGACTCAATTCCTATACTGAGCAGGTAAAGAACAGCACCCGCGTGCGTGTTGGAACGTTTGCCAGCCGCGCCGAGGCAGATGCGGTTGCCGCGAAACTGACAGCTGGTGGAGTAACGTGCAAAGTGGTGGAGAAATGACCGTACTGGACTGGATCGTGATTCTGATTCTGGCGGCTTCCGTCATTCGAAGCCTGATGCGCGGCCTGGTCGAGGAAATCTTTTCGCTGGGAGCATGGGTTGTGGCCTTTCTGGGCGCCAAGTGGGGCGCGACAGGAGTCGCTCCCATGTTGCCGATCAGTGTTGAAAGCGAAGGCCTGCGTTATTTCTCGGGTTTCGTGGTGGTATTCCTGGTGATGATGATTGCGATCATGCTGCTTGGGCGCATGATCAAAGGTGCGGTCGGCGCAGTTGGGCTGGGCGGCGCGGACAAAGTGATCGGCGGGATATTCGGCTTGTTGCGCGGGCTGGTCATCCTGGTCGGGTTTACGCTGGCCGCGGGCTTGACTGCATTTCCACAGACGGATTTCTGGAAGAATGCTATCTTTTCAAAATCGCTGGAAACGCTGGCAATCGCAGTGCAGCCATTGCTGCCAGCCGGGTTGATAAAACATATCCACTTTAGGTGATTAACCATGTGCGGAGTCATCGGCGTCGTTGCCAATACGTCGGTTAACCAGTTGCTCTATGATGGCCTGATGGTCTTGCAGCATCGTGGGCAGGATGCAGCTGGCATTGTGACGGCAGAAGGTGCGCGTTTCCACATGCACAAGGCACCTGGCCTCGCGCGTGATGTGTTCCGGACGCGCGACATGAGAAACCTGCTCGGCAACATTGGCGTGGCGCATGTCCGATATCCCACAGCCGGGTCGGCGGCCAGTTCGGCGGAGTCGCAGCCTTTTTATGTCAATTCGCCCTTTGGCATTGTGCTGGGGCACAACGGCAACCTTACCAACACTGATGAATTAAAGCAGACACTGTTTGCCGAGGATCTTCGGCACGTCAACACCAATTCCGATTCGGAAGTACTGCTGAACGTTCTGGCGCACGAACTGCAGATGCGCGGTCATGCGGGAAGACTTGATCTGGATACGATTTTTGCCGCCGTCTCGGGTGTACATGCGCGCTGTCGGGGAGCCTATGCAGTGGTGGCGCTGATTGCGGGTTATGGCCTGCTGGCTTTCCGCGATCCTTATGGCATTCGGCCGCTGGTAATTGGCGTGAATGAAAGCGTCAACCCGCCTGAATACATGATTGCCTCCGAGTCGGTCGCGATCGATGCATTGGGGTTCAAGATACTGCGTGACGTGGCGCCCGGCGAAGCGGTTTTCATTGATTACGACCGCCGCATGCACAGCCGCCAGTGCGCAAGCAAGCCCGGTCTGCATCCCTGCATTTTCGAATATGTGTATTTGGCGCGTCCGGATTCGGTCATGGATGGCATATCCGTTTACAAGACGAGGCTTCGCATGGGTGTCTCGCTGGCGGAAAAGATCAAGCGTGAGTTCAGTCACCTGAAAATCGATACGGTCATCCCCATTCCGGATACCAGCCGCCCCTCGGCATTGCAGTTGGCTAATCATCTGAATGTTCCCTATCGCGAGGGTTTTATCAAGAACCGCTACATCGGTCGCACCTTCATCATGCCTGGGCAGGCTTTGCGCAAGAAGTCCGTGCGTCAGAAGCTGAACGCCATCGCCGAGGAATTCAAGGACAAGAACGTGCTGCTGGTGGACGACTCCATCGTGCGTGGCACGACCAGCCGCGAGATTGTGCAAATGGCGCGCGATGCCGGCGCGACCAAGGTGTTTTTTGCATCCGCAGCGCCGCCCGTGCGCTATCCCAATGTTTACGGCATTGATATGCCAACGCGCGCCGAACTGCTCGCGCATAATCGGAGTGATGAGGAAATCGCCCGGGAGATCGGCTGTGATGCCCTGATTTACCAGGACCTCAGCGCGCTGGTTGAGGATGTAAAGGCCGAGAATCCATCAATCCAGAGCTTTGATACATCCTGTTTTGATGGCCGCTATATTACGGGCGACGTTACTTCCGCCTATCTTGATTACATCGAGGATGTCCGCAATGGGGATGCGCAACCTCATTCCATCGAAACCCAGCAGCTTGATCTGAATCTGGTATCCGGCGGACGCGCTTGACGGTTACAAGCCCTCAGACTACATTTGACTGGCGCTTTATTTGAACACAGCTTGCGGGGCGCCTTAGAAATGCCGCTAAAGCGTGGTGAAACCCGTTCCCGCGCGAACGGGTTTTTTATTTGGAGAACAGCATGAGCAATCAGGAATACGATATCGAAACCCTGGCCGTGCGCAGTGGCATTCTGCGCAGCCAGTTCAATGAACACAGCGAGGCGATGTTTCTGACTTCAAGCTTTGTGTTCAACAGCGCGGCGCAGGCAGCCGCGCGATTCAAGGGCGAGGAACCAGGCATGATCTACGCCAGGTTTACGAACCCTACGGTCAACATGCTGGAAACGCGACTGGCAGCGCTGGAAGGGGCAGAGCGTTGCGTGGCATTCTCGTCCGGCATGGCGGCGATTCTGGCGACCGTGATGGGCTTGATGAAGACAGGCGAGCATATTGTCGCGTCGCGTTCCATTTTCGGTTCCACTGTCCAGCTCTTCTCCAATATTCTGGGACGGTTTGGCATTGAGACGACTTATGTTTCGCCTACTGACCCCGAAGACTGGAAGAAAGCGATCCGCCCCAATACAAAGCTGTTTTTCGTGGAATCGCCTTCCAATCCGCTGACGGAAGTGAGCGATATCGCGGCGCTTGCGGGGATCGCCAAACAAGGCGGTGCCCTGTTGGCGGTGGATAACTGTTTTTGCTCGCCTGCGTTGCAAAGACCGCTGGAACTGGGAGCGGATATCGTGATTCATTCCGCCACCAAATATCTGGATGGGCAGGGCAGGGTACTGGGCGGCGCGGTGTTGGGTTCGAAGGAGTTGATGGAAGGTGTGTATACCTTCCTGCGTACCGCCGGCCCGACGCTTTCAGCGTTTAATGCCTGGGTGATTCTGAAAGGACTGGAAACGCTATCCATCCGCATGGAAGCACATTCTCGAAGCGCGCTGGAACTTGCGCGCTGGCTGGAGAGTCATCCGAATGTGGAACGCGTGCTTTATCCCGGTTTGCCATCTCATCCGCAGCACGAACTGGCGATGAAGCAGCAGAAGACAGGCGGCGGCATCGTGGCATTTGAAGTGAAAGGGGGACAGGAAGCTGCATGGCGGGTGGTGGATGCATGCAAATTGCTGTCGATCACGGCCAATCTGGGTGATGCGAAATCGACCATCACGCATCCGGCCTCGACCACACAAAGCCGCATGACACCCGAGCAGCGTGCATTTGCAGGGATTGGCGATGGGCTGATTCGCGTGGCGGTCGGCCTGGAATCCGTGCGGGACATTCGAAACGATTTGGTGAGAGGATTGGACGCTTGAGATTTATTGCCAGCTTGCTACTGCTGATGTGCGTGAAAGCATACGCGGTCGGCATGCTCGAATTGCGCTATCAGGATCAGGATCCGGGAAGTGAACCTTATCTGACCCGTATCCTGATTTCTGACCGCTACATGCGCCTGGATGGCGGGGAGGACAACGGGGACTTCGTGCTGTTTGACCGGAAATCACGGCAGGTGGTGAATGTTCTGCGTGACCAAAAGATTCTCATGCGCATGCACAATCGTCCGTTGCCCAAGGTGCGCTCTCAAGCCTACAAACTGGAAGAGAAAGCAACGCCTGTAAATAAGGACACCCTGCGTGTTCAGGTTCTGGCGGATGGCGAGCTCTGTTCGGAAACCGTGTCGTCGAAGAACATGCTGCCAGGCGCCGCGCAGGCAATGGCTGAGTACAAATCCGCTTTGGCCTACACGCAGTTGCAGACTTATCTCAATACGCCAACAGACTTGCGGCAGACGTGCGATCTTGTACATCACGTTTGGGAGATTGGCCGTGCGCTCTCGTATGGCTTGCCGATTGAAGAGCGCGACTATGAGGGCAGGCTTAGGCAATTTTCCGGAGGCGAGATGAAAAGGCTGGATCCTGGTTTGTTCAGTCTTCCCAAGGGGTATGTATCGATGCAGCCGCCAGAAGGCGGTCAGAGCGAGCCCAGCGTGCAGCCTTCCTCGGTGCAAACCAAATAGCCACCCTCGTCATACCAATCCGGCAGCACCCAGCGTTCAAGTTTTTTCCCGGACACAGTCAATTCATGTTTCGCCGGGCGGTGAGTGTGGCCGTGGATCATGCGTCTCACACCTCGTTCAGCGAATATCTGTGTGACGGCTTTCTGATTGACATCCATAATGGCGTAGGGTTTACCAGCCTTGGCCTGTTCACTCCCGGCGCGCGCTGATCCAGCCAGAGCGTGCCGCATCCTTAAGGGTAGCCACAGTAGCATCCTTTGAATGATCGGATTTCGCACCAATTTCCGGAATTGCTGATATTGGGTGTCATCGGTACATAGCGCGTCCCCGTGAGTGAGCAGAGTTGGGGTTCCATACAAATCGACGATCATTGGGTCAGCAACCAGGGTCATGCCACATTGCGCGGCGTAGCGCTGAGCGACCAGAAAATCCCGGTTGCCGTGCATGAAATAGACTGCAGTGCCTGAATTGGCCAGCGCCTGGAGCTTATGCGCGGTATCCTGTCCGACGGCGTTATTCAGGTCGTCGTCGCCAACCCAGTATTCGAACAGGTCACCCAGTATGTAGAGGGCGTCCGCCCCCCTTGCGACATGTTCCAGAAAATGAAAAAAGCGCCCGGTGGCTGGCGGGCGCTCTTCTGTTAAGTGCAGATCCGCTATGAAAAGCGATCTGCCGGGAGATGTCTGGTCAGACAATTTCGGCCTTGGTGATGATCACATCGTCGACCGGTACATCCTGATGCCCCGCCTGACTGCCAGTGCGGACTTTTTTGATGGCGTCGACGACTTCCTTGCCTTCGACCACTTTACCGAACACAGCATAGCCAAACCCCTGGGGGGTCGGCGCGGTAAAATTGAGAAAGCTGTTGTTGGAAACGTTGATGAAAAATTGCGCCGTTGCTGAATGCGGGTTGGGCGTGCGCGCCATGGCTATCGTGTATGCATCATTCTTCAGACCATTGGACGCCTCGTTTTCCACCGGAGCAAGCGTGGGCTTCTGGGACATGCCGGGTTCGAATCCGCCACCCTGAATCATGAAGCCATCAATGACACGATGGAAAATGGTGCCGTCATAAAAGCCATCCTTAACGTATTGCAGAAAGTTGGCTACGGTTTTGGGGGCCTTCTCGGCGTCAAGTTCCAGGGTGATGACGCCAAGGGAGGTGTGCAGTTTGACCATTTTTTTCCTTGTTAAAGAATTGTTTCCTGGATGATTCGCCAACGGCCGTTTTCCCGCTGCCAGTACTGGCGTTTCCTGGACTGATTTTCCAGGTTGCTGCTGCGGTAATCCTGATCGAACGATACGATCGCCATATCGGCCTGGCCGGGCTGGCGATAAATGCTCAAGCCGGAAAGTTTTATCTTGATCCAGGATTTTCCTGCATTGACGCGTCGCTTGCTGCTGGCGAATGACTGAAAATCATTTTTGCCATCACGAAATTCCCGTGAGTAATGTCCAAGCAGGCGCTCTGTGTCGCGGCTTTCCCAATCCTTGCGCCAGTTCTCGATTGATTCATTCAATTCGTCGCGTGCCACCGACAAGGATTCTGGATCTGACCAGGTCAATGATGGAGAAATGATGACGGGTGTCTTACCAGTGCTGATGTAGCGGCCGAGCTGCGTCAGGTCTTCGTTGGAAAGCACCACGCAACCATCGCTGGCTTTGGGCGGACGGGAGTAGGTGTTGCGGGGCACGCCGTGCAGCCAGATGCCATAGCCATTGCGATTGAGACGGATATCCCATTCGTTGGGATAGCTGAGTGGATATGCGCCAACACCATAGAGCTCTTCCAGTTCGCTATCCGGCTTGAAGCTGGTGATGGTGTACATGCCAATCGGGGTGCGCTTGTCGCCTTCGCGATTTTTTCCGATACCTAGCTTGCCCATGGTTACGTAATAATCCGCAACCCGGCGCAGCCCATTAATTGTGTTTTCAAAAACATACAGTCTTGCCCGGCTGGCATCGACCGCCAGGGCGTAGCGAATATCACTTGAGAGCGACATCAACTCCTCTGGAATCAATGTGGATCCGACCGGATCGCTGATGGCCTGAATGCGCGCTTTGGCTTCTTCGCGCAGATCCGCCTGCTGATCGATACCGCCTTGGGCATTACCCAAAGTTGAAATCGGCTTGGCCCGGGCAAGCAGCAGGTCACCCTTGATGAGTTGCGCCAGACGGAAATTGGGGTAACGGTCCAGCAGCTTGTTTATGGAAGTCAGGGCACTTTCAAGCTTGTTGAGGCGGATTTCCTGCAAGCTGTCGGCAAGGAGCCTGTCAGCCTCTCCAATATCAGCCTTGACTGGCAAAGCCAGCAGACCTAGCAACAGGAAAGGAAGCGAAGCCTTCACCATCAAATCAGCGGCCGGACTCACGGAGGATGAGCCACTTACCGTCAATCAGACCCAGTTCCATCGTCTTGGCGGAGTTGCTTTTCAGACGGTCTGACTCGTAAATCTGCCTGAAGCGAACCGTGGCGCGGGTGTTGGTCGAGGCGGTTACTTGAATGTCCTGCGCGGTCACGGAAATATCTTTTGGCGCCATGATGCGTTCGCGGCGTTGCGCGGACCAGGCTGAACGGGACATGTTGGATGGGGCAAAATCCGGTGCATAGTGGCTCAGATAAGCATCAACATCCTGCGCTGCCCAAGCGCTGGCCCAGGCTTGAATTGCCTTGACAGCTTCATCCTTGCCGGCTGAGGTTGTATTTGACGCGGGTTTGCTGGATTCGATGACAGGCTTCACAACAGGGGGATTGGAAACCACTGCCACAGGCTTGCTTTCCGGCTTGGCGGAAGCCGTAATGATGGCAGGTCGCCGCCCCTGGCCTGACATCATGTCCTTGATCAGCGATAGCTTTGTTTGCGCGGTCTTGTTGCCGCTGTCCAGTTGCAGCGCCTTGTCATAGGCAAGCGTTGCCATTTTGGCGTACAGGTCACCGAGGTTTTCGTGAGCGGTTGCATAGCTTGGATGGGTTCGTATGGCCATTTCCAGCGCATTTTTCGCGGCATCGTACTTGCCTTGCGCGGCATAGAGAACAGCGAGGTTGTTATAGGGTTCGGGCAACTCAGGGTAGTCCTCGGTCAGTGAGGTAAAGACCTGGATGGCCTCGGATGACTTGTTCTGATCGGCAAGGATCAGGCCTTTCAGAAATCGTGCCTGAGCGTCCTTGGGGTTCTTCGCCAAATATTGATTGACTCGACTATATGCTGAAGCAAGATCGCCTTTGCGAAAAAGCTGATTGATGTCCTGGATATCATCAGCGGTTGCAAACCCGGGCGTTGCAATCAGAGTAAATGCGAGGATAGAAGCAAGTTTGCGCAAATAGGGCATGTGTTAAACTCAAAATGGTTACCAACAGCACTGCATTTTAACAACTCCACGCGCTGGTTGCGCGGCCTTTCTGGCAAAAATGCTTGACTGGATCAATTGCATGTCCACACTCACGCTTTACAACTCCTTAACCCGTCAACCCGAAGTTTTTAAACCTCTCCAGCCCGGCAGGGTGCGCATGTATGTTTGCGGCATGACGGTTTACGACTATTGCCATCTTGGCCATGCGCGCGTTTTCGTTGTGTTTGACATGGTTTCCCGCTGGCTCAGGGCCTCTGGCTATCACGTTACCTATGTCCGGAATATTACGGACATCGACGACAAAATCATTAAGCGGGCTGCTGAAAACAACGAACCGCCGGCGAGCCTCACCCAGCGCTTCATCGATGCCATGCACGAAGATGAGACACGGCTGGGCGTATTGCGGCCGGATTTCGAACCTCGGGCCACAGAGTATGTGGCGGAAATGACCGCCATGATTCAGAACTTGGAAATCAAAGGATTGGCTTATCAGGCAGAGAATGGCGATGTTTACTACAGCGTCCGCGGTTTCCCGGGGTATGGGGCGTTGTCCGGCAAATCGCTGGAGGACCTCCGTGCGGGCGAGCGGGTGGAGATCGACACGCATAAGCGCGACCCGCTGGACTTTGTATTGTGGAAAGCGGCCAAGCCGGGTGAGCCAGCCTGGCCCGGGCCATACGGACTCGGCCGACCGGGTTGGCATATCGAATGTTCAGTGATGAGCGGCAAACTGCTGGGCCATCATTTCGATATTCACGGTGGCGGGCAGGATTTGCAGTTTCCACATCATGAAAACGAAATTGCTCAGTCCGAGGGCGCACACGGCTGCAAATTCGTGAATTACTGGCTGCACAATGGTTTTGTGAGGGTGGACAACGAAAAAATGTCCAAAAGCCTGGGCAATTTCTTCACCATACGGGAAATTCTGGACAAATTTGATCCTGAGGTAGTGCGGTTTTTCATACTCCGGGCACACTATCGCAGCCCGTTGAATTATTCCGATGCGCATCTGGAGGATGCCAAGGGCGCCCTGACCCGGCTCTACACGGCTTTGAAGAATGTTCCGCCTGAGGATAGGGTGCCGCTAGACTGGAGTAATGATTATGCCGTGCGCTTCAAATCAGCCATGGACGATGATTTCAATACGCCGGAAGCCATGGCGATCTTGTTTGAGCTCGCCAGCGAGGTGAATAAAGGGAAATCTGCTGAACTGGCTGGACTACTAAAGGGCTTGGGAGGTGTTGTTGGCTTGTTGCAAAGATTTCCTGAAAAATTCCTTAAAGGCGAGCATTCAAACGATGACGATAAAATCGAAAGTCTGGTCAAGGCAAGACAGGAAGCCAAATTGAGCAGGAATTTCACCGAGGCCGACCGCATCCGCGACGAACTCAAAACTGTGGGTATTGTCCTGGAAGATGGCCCGCAAGGCACGACCTGGCGCCGGGCCTGAATGAATTTCGGACTATAAAAAACAGGACGCCAAGGCGTCCCATTTTTTTAAGTCAACTCCAAATTACTTGGCAGCAGCAGGCTGAGCCGGGATCTGGAAGAAGTTGACCGGGTTGAACGCAGCGGTTGCGTCACCGTAGGTCTTGGGATCCATGAAGGAACCCCAGGTGCCATAGGTCTTGGGATCGGCGGCAACGGTGGCGTACTGGTTGTAGGTGTTGACATCAGCCAGCTTGAGAACAGCTTGGTAGTTGTTCATGTCCATGGAAGCGGTCATCCACTTGGTGTACAGGGCCGGGTTCATGGCGTTGAACATGGGCTGATAGTTTTTCAGGTCCATGGGAGCCATTGCCCAACGCATCATTTTGCCCGGATCGGCCATCTTGACCATTAGCGCAGTGTAGAAGTTGGGATCCATGGAAGCGGCCATCCATTTGGTGGCAACAGCCGGGTCGGTCAGTTCGATGGCGGCCTTGAAAGAAGCCGGGTCGATGGAACCGTTCATCATCTTGACATAGGTAGCGGGTTCCATGGAGGCGTTGGCGGCCGACACATAGAAAGCGGGTTCGGTAATCGCATTCACGAACTCGACCATGGCCTTGGGGTCCTTGGCGACGGCGGCAGAAGCGACGGGGTTGGTCAGGGCCTCGATGGCGTTCACTTCAGCAGCAAAGGCAGGAACGCTGGCAGACAGGGCCAGAACCAGGGCGATTTTTTTAACTTGCATGTTAGCTCTCCAAATAGAAATTTACGAAAGGGTGGGTGTTCAGGGTAATGATGTTAAGTTACCTAAACTGAAAATCAGTATACACTAATATACGAATTAATGAGTAAATGTGACGCGCAAAAACAACAAAAGCCGGTCATACGACCGGCTTTTGTATTTTATATGCTACAGCCTGATTACTTCTTGGCGGGAGCAGGTTGTGCGGCGGGAGCAGCGGGAGCGGTCCAGGCGGCTGGGTTGAACATCTGCAGAAGCGTGTTCGGGTCAAACGGGTTTGCCATCGCAGGCGCACCAGCGGCCGGAGCTGCAGCAGGAGCAGCTGCTGGTTGGGCGTACATACCGCCAAACAGAGCGCTCAGGTCAAACGGGTTGGCTGCACCAGCGGCCGGGGCAACGCCAGGAACGGCGTAGCTGGCGGGGTTCATCCAGGTGCCCCAGGAACCGTAGGTAGCGGGGTTCATGGACTGACCCAGCCAGGCGGTGTACAGATTGGGGTTCATGGGGGCCATCATCAGGGACCATGCGCGGGGATCCAGAGGCGCCATCATCCACTTGAGATACATGTTGGGGTTCAGGCCCTGCATCATCATGTTCCACATCTGGGGATCCATGGGCATCATCATCCAGCGCATCATTTTGCCCGGGTCCAGCATGGTGGTCATGAGGGCGGTGTAGAAGTTGGGGTCCATGGAGGCAGCCATCCACTTCATGTACATGTTGGGATCAGCGAACTGCATGTAGTTGTTCAGCGAACGCGGATCAGTCATGGTGCCCATCATGCGATACCAGTTGCCCGGATCCATCATGTTGACACCCATCTGGGTGTAAAAAGCTGGCTCGGTTACGGCGTTTGACCAGGGCACGAACACCTTGGGGTCGCGGTAGGCGGAAGCGTTGCGGGTGAAATCAGTCATGCGGTCAAGCCACTGGGCAGGGGACTGCGGTGTGGCGGAAGCAGCGGCGGGAGCGGCTGCGGGGGCAGTGCCATTTGCCATGGCGAATTGAGCCAGCAATAAGCCGGCGGCAAGGGTGGTCAGTTTTTTCATGGTGCTCTCCTGTAAATTAGGGGTAGTTGAGGGGAAATATTATTTAATTTGTGTGATTAATTTATGATTGAGATGGTATGCGTACATTTGAATATTAGCAATCGCTAACTATTTAGTGTTTCAGTTTTGGGGTGGCGAAATGTATGTAAAAAGAGACATTGTTAACAATTGTGCTGTTACCTAAACACAGTCAAATATTTTAAATATAAGAATATATGATTATCGATAACAAGACAAGTTATTACCTGTATTCAGGCATAGTTGGATGGACTGGCAGCAAGGGATTTGAGTCCATTTATCCTGAAGATTTGCCTGAAGAATGGAGGTTGACTTATTACAACACTCAATTTCGTTGTACGTATCTTCCGTTGGAAGTTTGGACAAAATTAGCGGAACCGGAAATAACGACCTTGCTTGATGAAACTCAGGAAGGTTTTCGGTTTGTCTTGGAGTCGCCCAAGGAGAAAGAGAAATATACATACAATATAATCAATAAGATAAGAATTAAATGTGTTGTCGAGGATGAGGTGGATATTCATTGGCTTGAGCCAGGTATTTCGATGCGCGAACTGGCAAAAATCATGCAGTCCGCAATCAATTCTGGGCACCCGCTTTATCTGATTTCACGCGAAGCCGACTTGGTTCTTTTGAGACAAGTGAACGAATTGATTGAGGTTCTGGGGGCTTAAGCCAGTAATAAAAGAGTGGCATCCGTTAAAATTGGACGGTTAATAAAAAGAAGGGCCAGAGCTTTGGATAATCTGGTTGAAATTGAAAATGTCTCCTTCAGCTATGGTGACCGGCCAGTGCTCAAGGGCATCAACCTGACGGCAAGACGGGGTCAAGTTATCGCGATCATGGGCAATAGCGGTTGCGGAAAAACAACGCTTTTGCGCCTGATAGGTGGTCAGATCAAACCGGATCAGGGCACCGTCAAAGTGGCGGGGCAGGTTGTCAACGAATTGAAGCCACTCGATTTGTACAGCTTGCGGCGCAAAATGGGCATGCTGTTTCAGTTTGGGGCTTTGTTCACGGATATGAACGTATTCGAGAACGTCGCCTTTCAAATGCGCGAGCACACAAAATTGCCTGAAGACGTCATTCGCGACCTGGTATTGATGAAGCTTCATGCCGTAGGGTTGCGCGGTGCTGCTGACCTGATGCCATCTGAACTGTCTGGCGGGATGGCACGGCGAGTAGCCTTGGCCCGCGCCATTGCGCTTGAACCCATGCTGGTAATGTACGACGAACCCTTTGCCGGCCTGGATCCCATTTCATTGGGGGTAACGGGAAATCTGATACGCAGACTGACGGATACCCTAGGGTTGACTTCCCTGGTGGTGACTCACGATGTTCAGGAATCCCTGAAAATCGTGGATTACGTCTATTTTGTATCCGAGGGGATTATTGAGGCAGAAGGGACGCCGGCCGAAATCAGCGCGTCGAACCTGCCTTTTGTGCATCAATTCGTGCACGGTGAAGCAGATGGTCCGGTGCCGTTCCACTATCCGGCAAAGCCCTATGAGTCGGACTTGAGGTTAGGCGCATGAGTAGTAAGCAGGGGCCATGCGAAGCGGGGATGCGCACGTCCGCGAATGCGCCTTGCTGCCGACAAGAAAACAGGATTTCCTGCGAAGGCGGTGCTGAGGCGGCAACATGAGCACGATTGTCCGTTCCATTGCGGGAATTGGCCGGCGAACGCTGGAAGGTATATCCCGCATGGGTTATGCCACGCGCTTTTTTATTGCTGCCCTGATGCGTTCCGGGACTGCGTTCCGGCGGTTTGGGCTCACAATCCGCGAAATTTATTTTTCCGGTGTTCTGTCACTGATCATTATTCTGGTTTCAGGCCTCTTCGTCGGCATGGTACTTGCGCTGCAAGGCTATGAAACCTTACAGACATATGGCTCCGAAGAGGTGCTGGGCGTCCTCGTAGCATTGTCCCTTGTTCGTGAGTTGGGCCCGGTTGTGGCTGCTTTGCTGTTTGCAAGCCGGGCAGGCTCGGCAATCACCGCTGAAATCGGCCTGATGAAAGCCACCGAGCAACTGGCCGCCATGGAAATGATGGCGGTCGACCCTGTGGCACGTGTAGTTGCGCCCCGTTTTTGGGCGGGGGTAATTTCCATGCCCTTGCTGGCCGCACTTTTCTCAGCCATGGGGATTCTGGGCGGCTATCTGGTCGGTGTGGTGTTGATCGGCGTCGATGAAGGCAGTTTCTGGTCGCAGATGCAGGCAAAGGTCGATTTCGAGGAAGACATCCTCAACGGGGTTATAAAAAGCGTGGTCTTCGGCATTGCCGTAACGGCCATTGCGCTGTTCGAAGGTTATGATGCGCCGCCAACCGCGGAAGGCGTATCCGGTGCGACCACTCGTACCGTGGTGACATCCAGCTTGGCCATTCTGGCGCTGGACTTTGTTTTGACCGCATTCATGTTCCGGGGGATCAGTTAAATGAACAGGGCTATGTTGGACCTGTGGGTAGGTATTTTCGTGGTGGCGGGCATTGGCGCGCTGATGTTTCTGGCGCTCAAGGTCGGCAGCATGAACACCGTAGATGCTAAAGAAAGTTATCAGGTCACCGCACTTTTTGAAAATATTGGCGGACTCAAGGCGAGGGCGCCAGTAAAAAGTGCCGGGGTTGTAGTTGGCCGGGTTTCCTCGATCAGTTTTGATGACAAGACCTATGAGGCCGAAGTTACATTCAGCCTGGACAAGCGATACAGCTTTCCGACTGATACGACGGCTTCCATCCTGACTTCGGGTCTCCTGGGGGAGCAGTACATCGGTTTGGAAGCCGGTGGGGAAAGCGTAAAATTGAAAAATGGTGATCGTTTGAAACTGACTCAGTCCGCTGTCGTCCTGGAAAACCTGATAGGCCAGTTCCTATACAGCAAGGCTCAGGAAGGCCCACAACAAGAAGGAACAACAAATGAAGTCCAGTAAGCTCGCGCTGGCATGTTTTGCCGCCGCCCTGATCCTTTCAGGCGGATATTCCCGCGCGCAAACCATCAACCTGGATCAGGCCATTCAAATGAGCCTGTCCGCCGACCCTCGAATCAAGGAACGCGAATACCTGGTCGAGGCCGCGCGTGGTCTGCTGACTGAAGTCAAAGGCAATCAGGGCTGGCGAGTCAATGCCAATGCCTTCATTGGGCTGGCGCCGGCAGTTGATGGCGGGTTTTATCAAGGTGGTGCATCTACTGGCACTAATCCTCGTACGGATGCTGACGACTGGAACGGCCTGTCAGATTGGACGCATCTCGAATTCGCACTGATCAAGCCCCTGTATACCTTTGGCAAGATAGACGAATACGGCAAGGCGGCGCAGGGCAACATCGACATCAAGCGCGGCGAAGTGCAGCAGACAAAAGCCGAAACGGTTTTTGATACCAAGCGTGCCTATTTTGGATATCTAACGTCGCGCGATATCCGTCTGTTTCTTGAAGACATGCAAAGCCGACTGGGACAGTCCATCAGCCGGGCGGAACACGCTCTGAAAGAAGAAACGGGTGAAGTAACCCAGTCCGACCTCTATTCCTTGCAAACCGCCAAAGGTCTGATAGGCAAGTATGTGCATCAGGCCAGGGCAGTTGAGTCCATCAGCTTGGATGGGCTCAAAGTGCTGACTGGAGTCGGCCTCAAAGCGCCGCTTGCCTTGGCGGACGACAAACTCAATCCTGTTGCATTTCCCAATGTCGATCTGGCGGATCTTCAGGCCAAGGCCTTATCCGACCGGCCTGAGATGCAGCAGCTTGAAGCAGGCCTGAAAGCTCGCCGAGCCCTGGTTGCGGCCAAAAAGGCTGAGATCATGCCTGATATCTATGCGGGCGTGGTTGGCACTTTCAGCTACGCCTCACAGCGTGACAAGCTGGAAAACCCGCATGTTTATGACCCATTCAATGGCGGCGGGCTGACACCGGTGCTGGGCGTGAAGTGGGATGCGGTATTCGATGTTGCGTCTGCCCGGGTAAGCCAGGCTCAGGCGGAACTCGAAGCGCTCAACCAGAAACGCCAGTTTGCGCTGGCAGGGATTCCATTCGAAGTGGGTGAAGCTTATGCCAATGCACGCGCGAATTTCGAAGCGCAAAAGGAACTTGCCGATGGCGCGGCTTCGGCTCGTCGCTGGGTCATCGCTTCACTGGCGGATTTTTCTGCGGGACTCGAAAAAGGCGATAGGCTGGCCGAGGCGGTTAAAAGTTATGTATTGGCCCAAACCGAGTATTTGCGTACAGTCAATGACTTCAACATGAACGTGGCGCAGTTAAACAAGCTTACTGGGGAACAGAAGTAATTTCCAAAGGTCTACAGTTTCGTTCATCAAGCTTCCAGGAGTTTCCATGTTCCGTATTTTTATCAATATTTTAGCGGGTGTGCTTGCACTAGGTGCGCAAGCTTCCGAGTTGTCGCCCGATATTCTCGCCAAAAACACGACCCAGGAAGTGCTGGCCATACTCAAGGCCGACAAGGACATTCAAAGTGGCAATGTCAAAAAGGCCTACGAACTTGTTGAGGCCAAAGTGCTTCCCCATTTTGATTTCAACCGCATGACCCAGCTTGCGGTTGGAAAGCACTGGAATTCAGCATCGCCCCAGCAGAAACAGGCGCTGGTCAAGGAATTCCGTTCGCTTCTGGTTCGTACCTATGCAACATCTCTGACCGAATTCAGCAACCAGACTGTAGAGTTCAAGCCGCTCAACATGCGGCCCGAAGATGCACAGGTTACCGTCAAGACTGAAATCAATCAGCCTGGCGGTAAACCCATTCCCATCGACTATGAAATGTACAAAACCAGTTTTGGATGGAAGGTATTCGATGTGGCCATTGATGGTGTAAGCCTGGTTATCAATTATCGTTCTTCTTTCGCGAACACCATCCGTCAATCAGGCATTGATGGTTTGATTGCCATGCTGGAGGCAAAATCCCGTAGCCAGGACAAGGCCTCTGCACCCAAGTCGTCGCCAGCCAAACCGGTTTCCAATGCAAAACCTTCAGCGTCTTTCAAAGGGCAGACGCGGCCTGGTTCGATGCAAGTCGCGAGTTTATGATTCAACAGCAAGGAAATATCTGCCAGCTGTCTGGGGACATAACGCTCGAAACGGTTCCGGATATCCTTGACCAGCTTCGGCCATTGATTCAGGCCGGGGTGGAAACGCTTGATTGTTCCGGCATCAAAAATGTTGATTCCTCTGCACTGGCGCTGGTTTTTTCATGCCGTCGCGAGGCGCGACTCAAGAGCCAGACCATTAATATCACTGGCCTGCCTCAGAGATTGCTGAACCTTGCTTCCCTTTATGGCGTAGCAGATCAGGTCGCATGAGCGCGGCCATTCGCGTTCAGGGTCTGGTGAAACAGTTTCGCCAGGTTCGCGCGCTGAATGACATCGATCTGGAAATCAAACAAGGCGAGTTTTTCGGTTTGCTCGGGCCCAACGGCGCGGGCAAGACCACACTCATCAGTATTCTTGCGGGGCTGACCCACGCCACGCATGGCAAAGCTGAAATCATGGGTTTTGATGTCGCCCGAGACTATCGCCGGTCACGCCGTGCCTTGGGCATGGTACCGCAGGAGCTGGTTTACGATCCCTTCTTTACCGCGCGTGAAACACTGCGCCTGCAATCCGGCTATTTCGGCATTCGCAAGAATGACGACTGGATTGATCACATTCTTGACCATTTAGGCCTGACCGAACACGCAGACAAGAACATGCGGACACTGTCCGGCGGGATGAAACGCCGGGTGCTGGTGGCGCAGGCGCTGGTGCACAAGCCTCCGGTCATCGTGCTGGATGAGCCCACAGCTGGTGTGGATGTGGATTTGCGGCAGACCTTGTGGGAATTCATCCGATCGCTGAACCGGGAAGGCCACACGGTTGTATTGACCACGCATTATCTTGAAGAGGCGGAAACGCTGTGCGAGCGCATTGCCATGCTCAAGCAGGGCAGGGTAGTCGCGCTGGACAGCACCCGCAATCTCCTGTCGCGCCGTCATGAACACCAGGCCTGTCTGACGCTGGATGGCATGCCGCCTGCCGAGCTGGGGCTCAAGACCGGTGCAGGCGGCACATGGGTCTATGTATTCCAGGAATATGCTCAGCTTGAGCCAATGCTGGCCGCCATCCGCAAGGCTGGTTTGACAGTGCAGGAAATGCAGCTTGCCGAGCCGGACCTTGAAGACGTGTTCACCGAAATCATCCGCAATTCATGACGGCGTTTTCCACCCTTCTGTACAAGGAACTGCTGCGCTTCTGGAAAGTTGCTTTTCAGACCGTGCTGGCACCGGTGATTACCGCCATGCTGTATTTGTTGATTTTTTCGCATGTGCTGGAAGAACGTGTGCAGGTCTACCCCGGTATCAGCTACACGACCTTTCTGGTGCCCGGCCTCATCATGATGTCCATGCTACAGAATGCCTTTGCCAACAGTTCATCTAGCCTGATCCAGTCCAAAATCACTGGGAACATCGTGTTTGTGCTGGTGGCGCCACTGTCTTATCTGGAATTCTTTTCTGCCTACATGCTCGCCTCGGTAATCCGTGGGCTTGTGGTTGGCATCGGCGTGGGGCTTGTCACGGTCTGGTTCACCGAGCTTCCGCTCTTGCATCCTGTATGGCTCATTTTTTTCACGGCATTGTCAACCGGCATACTCGCGGCTTTGGGGATTGTCGCCGGCATGTGGGCAGAGAAGTTTGATCAGCTCGCAGCGTTCCAGAATTTCCTGATCATGCCGCTGACGTTTCTCTCTGGGGTATTCTATTCGATTCATTCCCTGCCGGATTTCTGGCAGGCCGCCTCGCACTGGAACCCGGTGTTCTACATGATTGACGGCTTTCGCTGGGGATTTTTTGGTCTGTCAGACATTCCGCCTGCCACCAGCCTGTTGGTCGTTGCAGTCTGCTTTGTGGCAATATCCGGTTTTACGCTGTTATTGCTCAAACGCGGATACAAACTCAGGCATTAATAATGGTTACACCGGAAGACATCGAGCGCTGGATCGCCACTGCCCTGCCTTGTGAAAAGCTTGAAGTCAAGGGCGACGGCCAGCATTTCGAGGCAGTCATCGTCAGCGGCGAATTCCGCGGCAAGAACATGGTTCAACAGCATCAACTCGTATACAAGGCACTGGGGGACAGGATGCGCGAAGAAATCCACGCGCTGTCGATGAAAACCTTTACGCCAGAAGACTGGGCCAGCCGTCAGTAATTATGGATAAATTGCTGATACATGGCGGCGTGCCGCTCAATGGAGAGGTACGGATTTCCGGGGCCAAGAATGCCGCGCTGCCAATTCTGACCGCGGCCCTGCTTTCCGCGCAGCCTTTGCGGCTGTCCAATGTGCCTGACCTGAAAGACATTGGCACGCTGCTGGCCTTGCTTGCGCACATGGGTGTGCGGGTTGCACGGCAGCGAGACAAGCATCAAGGCGGGCAGGTAGAGCTGAACGCGTCGTCCATTCCAGTGCTGGAAGCGCCTTACGAAATGGTGAAAACCATGCGCGCATCCATTCTAGTTCTGGGCCCAACGCTGGCGCGATTTGGCGAAGCCCGCGTTTCCCTGCCAGGCGGCTGCGCCATTGGATCGCGGCCGGTTGATCTGCATATCAAGGGCTTGCAGGCGATGGGTGCAGAGATCCATATCGAACATGGCTACATTCACGCGAAAGCCGTCAAATTGAAAGGCGCGCGCTTCGTCATGGACGCTGTGACGGTTACGGGCACGGAAAACCTGATGATGGCGGCCTGCCTGGCTGAAGGCACGACAGTACTGGAGAACGCGGCAAGGGAGCCGGAAGTCGTTGATCTTGCACGCTGCCTGACTTCGATGGGCGCGAAAATTACCGGCGCCGGAACCGACATCATCACCATCGAAGGCGTATCCGAGTTGCACGGCGCGGAACATGCCGTGATGCCGGATCGTATCGAGACAGGCACTTTTCTCGTGGCGGGCGCCATGGCGGGTGGTTGCGTGAAGACCACGCATACCCAGCCCGATGCGCTGGATGCAGTCATCAGCAAATTGCGTCAGGCTGGCGCGGAAGTCGAAACCGGCCCGGACTGGATACAGGTTTGCCGGCAGGGAAAACTCAAGGCGGTGGATATCCGCACCGCGCCGCATCCCGCGTTTCCTACTGACATGCAGGCACAGTTCATGGCCCTTAATTGCATCGCCGAGGGAGCCGCCAGCGTGACGGAAACGATTTTCGAAAACCGTTTCATGCACGTACAGGAATTGCAGCGGCTGGGCGCCAATATCGATGTATCCGGGCATACAGCCCTGGTTCGAGGAGTGGAAAGACTGGATGGCGCGACGGTGATGGCTACCGATCTTCGCGCATCGGCCTGTCTGGTGCTTGCCGGCCTGGTGGCGCAGGGTGAAACCGTCATCGACCGCATCTACCATCTTGATCGCGGTTACGAGCATATTGAGGACAAGCTGTCGGCCCTCGGCGCAAGAATAAGAAGAATTCACTGACCATGATTACGATTGCTCTTTCAAAAGGCCGCATCTTCGAGGAAACCCGTCCGCTGCTGGCGGCGGCAGGGATACATCCCGCCGAAGACCCCGATGCATCCCGCAAGCTCATCATTTCAACCAACCGGGAAGATGTGCGGCTGCTCATCGTACGTGCCACGGATGTGCCGACTTACGTGCAGCACGGAGGCGCCGACATGGGCATTGCCGGCAAGGATGTGCTGATCGAACATGGCGGCGACGGCTTGTATCAACCGCTGGATTTGCGTATCGCGCGCTGCCAGATGATGGTCGCGGTACGCGAGGGTTACGACTACGCAGGTAGGGTCAAGGAAGGCGCGCGCATCCGTGTTGCCACCAAATACGTCAATACCGCGCGCGAGCACTTTGCCTCCAAGGGCGTGCATGTCGACCTCATCAAGCTTTATGGTTCCATGGAACTCGCGCCGCTGGTCGGGCTGGCGGATGCCATCGTCGATCTGGTGTCCACCGGCGGCACGCTCAAGGCCAATGGGCTGGTGGCAGTTGAACACATTACAGATATCAGCTCGCGGCTGGTGGTGAATCAGGCTTCTCTAAAAACCAAGCGAAACCTGCTGCAGCCGGTGTTTGATGCATTCTATAAGGCCATTCAGGGACAGTGAACATGAAAACCGCCCTCATCACCGGCGTCACCGGCCAGGACGGCGCTTACCTGGCCGAATTCCTGCTGGACAAGGGCTACGAAGTGCACGGCATCAAGCGGCGCACCTCGCTGTTCAACACCGACCGCATCGATCACCTGTACCAGGACCCGCATGAGAAAGGCCGCCGCTTCATCCTGCATCATGGTGATTTGACCGACTCCTCCAGCCTCATCCGCATTATCCAGCAGGTCCGGCCCGACGAAATCTACAACCTCGCCGCCCAAAGCCACGTTGCCGTCAGCTTCGAAGAACCCGAATACACCGCCAACTCCGACGCCCTCGGCGCGCTGCGCATCCTCGAAGCCATCCGCATCCTCGGCCTGGAAAAGAAAACAAGGTTCTACCAGGCCTCCACCTCCGAACTCTTCGGTCTGGTTCAAGAGACCCCGCAGAAGGAAACCACCCCCTTCTATCCCCGGTCTCCCTACGCCGTCGCCAAGCTCTACGCCTACTGGATCACCGTCAACTACCGCGAAGCCTACGGCCTGTATGCCTGCAACGGCATCCTCTTCAACCATGAAAGTCCCATCCGCGGCGAAACCTTCGTCACCCGCAAGATCACCCGCGCCCTGGCAAGAATCAAGCTCGGGCTACAGGACTGCCTGTTCCTCGGCAACCTCTCGGCCCGCCGCGACTGGGGCCATGCGAAGGACTACGTCGAAATGCAGTGGCTCATGCTCCAGCAAGAGAAACCCGAAGACTTCGTCATCGCCACCGGCGTGCAGTATTCGGTAAGAGATTTCGTCAACGCCGCTGCGAAAGAGCTGGGCATGCAAATCAGATGGGAAGGACACGGCGTCGATGAAAAGGGCTACCTTGTAAAAGATGCAAGACACAAGATGCAAGATGCAAGCAAACCGCAGGATGCGTCCGCCCTTGAATCTTTCAACTTGAATCTTGTATCTGGAGACCGCCCGATAGTGGCGGTCGATCCCCGCTACTTCCGCCCCACCGAAGTCGAGACCCTGCTGGGGGATGCCGGCAAGGCCAGACAGAAACTGGGCTGGACCCCGAAAATATCTTTCGACGAACTGGTGGCCGAAATGGTGCGCGAGGACCTGAAGTCCGCCGAGCGCGACGAACTGATCAAGAAGCACGGCTACAAGGCCATGGATTATCACGAGTAAGGGCAGATGCAAGATACAAGAGGCAAGATTCAAGAGGGGGCCTGTGGCCAGGTTTGAGGAACTGGAAGTCTGGAAGCGGGCAGCGCGACTGAGCGCTGATCTGTACAAGGCGTTTGTTGACCTGAAGGACTTTGGGTTTCGCGATCAGATCACCCGTGCAGGGTTATCGATTCCCTCGAACATTGCCGAAGGACATGAGCGTGGAACAGACAAGGAAATTGCCAATTTCCTGAATTACGCAAAGGGCTCGGCTGGTGAGCTCAGAACGCAAATCTATATCGGGATGGATATCGGGTACATCGAAAGGAAACAAGGAAAAAGCTGGCTGGCAGAAGCAGAAGAAATTTCAAGAATGCTACATGCCCTGATCAAAAGCATCCGCGCCAGAAAACCTTGATACTTGAACCTTGCATCTTGAATCTTCCAACTTGGATCTTGAATCTTGCATCTTGAATCTAAAATCTACATCGCCGGTCACCGCGGCCTGGTAGGTTCCGCGCTTATGCGCAGCCTGAAGGCACATGGCTATGAGAACCTCCTCACCCGCACCCACGCCGAACTCGACCTTACCGACCAGGCCGTCGTCGATGCCTTCTTCGCCGCAGAGAAGCCCGACTATGTCTTCCTCGCCGCCGCCAAAGTCGGCGGCATCCACGCCAACAACGAATATCCCGCCGAATTCATCCGCGACAACCTTGCCATCCAGACCCACATCATTCACGCCGCATACAAGCACAAGGTCAGGCGCCTGCTGTTCCTTGGCTCAAGCTGCATCTACCCCAAGCTGGCCCCGCAGCCGATGAAGGAAGAACACCTCCTCACCGGACCGCTGGAACCCACCAACCGGCCTTATGCCCTGGCCAAGATCGCCGGGATAGAAATGTGCTGGAGCTACAACCGGCAATACAAGACCCAGTACCTCGCCGTCATGCCGACCAACCTCTATGGTCCCGGCGACAACTACCACCCCGAGAATTCCCACGTCATCCCCGCGCTGATCCGTAAGTTCCACGAAGCCAAAACAGGCAACAGCCCAACGGTAACCGTTTGGGGCACCGGCACGCCCCGGCGCGAGTTCCTGTACAGCGAAGACATGGCCGATGCCTGTGTGTATCTCATGAACCTGCCCGACGAGCAGTTCATTCCGCTGCTGGGCCAGGACCGCAACGACGGCCTGCCGCCGCTGGTGAACATCGGCGTGGGACATGACCTGACCATCCGCGAACTGGCGGAGATGGTCAGGGGCGTGGTGGGCTATAAAGGCGAAATCGTGTTCGATTCCACCAAGCCGGACGGTACACCCAGAAAACTCATGGATGTTGGCAGACTGAATGCGATGGGGTGGAGGGCACGTACTTCACACCATGAAGGATTGGTCTTGGCCTATGCAAGTTTTATTAAAAGTTTGCCTTGACTAACAAATTTGGTGGCCTAAAGGGTCAATCGGTCGTGTTTACCCTATTGTTTCTTTCACCTAACCAGAGGGAAAGGTAACTTGATCGAAGGTGAACTCCTGGTGCGCGCCCATATGGACGCCGCCTCTGGCGGCATGGAATTGCTGACGCCAGGTGCAAGCCTGCACTGGGGGCGCTGCCGCTTCGATTTCAACCCGGCGCCGGGCGGGCGGGCGGATTTCTCGGTGGTGCTCTACAACGCCCGGCCTTACGACCGCTTCGTCTGCGCCCCCGAGAACACCTTGTTCATCGCCGGCGAGCCCCTGGCGAAGAAACGCTATCCCGGGGCCTTCTACCGCCAGTTCGGGCATGTGGTGGACAGCCACGCCGAGTCGGGCCATCCGGGCTTGCATGTCAGCGCCCTGGGACTGAACTGGCACGTGGGCCTGGACCACGCCACCCGCGCCTACCGCTACGGCTACGATCACCTCACCGCCCTGGCCTGCCCTGTGAAGGAAAACCGCATCGCGGTGGTGTGCTCCAACGCCAGCAAGACCGAGGGCCAGCGCCAGCGCCTGGCCCTGCTGGACGCGCTGAAGCGGCGCCTTGGGGAGCGGCTGGTGCATTTCGGCCGGGGCTTTACGCCCATCGACGACAAGATGGACGCCATCCTGCCCTACCGCTTCCACCTGGTGCTGGAGAACAGCGTGCTGCCCAACTACTGGACCGAGAAGCTGGCGGATGCCTATCTGGGCTGGGCCTTTCCGGTGTATCTGGGCTGCCCGAACGTGGCGGAGTACCTGCCCGGCGAGGCGCTGGTATCCATCAACGGCCTGGACGCCGACAGCGTCGCCCGGCGCATCGCGGAACTGCTGGACGAGCCCCTGGACAGCGGACGTGAAGCGGCCCTGGCGGAGGCCCGGCGCCGGGTGCTGAACGTCTACAACCCCTTCGCATGGGCGGCCCACTGGGCCGAGCGCCTGTACCGGCCGGAGCTGGCGGAGCGCACACTGATCCTGCGCTCGCACAAGGCCTTCCGGGGCTTTCCCCGCGGGCACCTGTTCCGGCTGCGCAACCGGCTGGGCTTGCTCTGAGGCCGGCTGCGCGTGGTCTTAGCCCGGCTCGCCGTACCAGCCCGCCGGCAGCGCCAGCGGCGCCTTGGCGGTGTTGTCGCGGTCCAGCGGGTGGGGGAAGCGCTTGGCGTAGCCGGACGGCTTGAAGCGCTCATTGCGGAAGAATGTCATCTCCATCACTCGGGGGATTTCCACCCCTTGCAGGTAGATGCTGGAGCGGCAGTTGTTCGGGTGCAGGTGCACGCAGGAGTGGGTCTGCAGCAGCTTGGCGAAGGCGCTATTGGCCAGCCGGAAGAAGGGCGCGCTCCACAGGTGGTGCAGGCGGTGGAACTCGATGACGATGATGCGGAAGCGCTTCAACAGATCATCCGGCATGCTCAGCAGGGTTTCGTATTCGTAGCCCTCGATGTCCATCTGCAGCAGCAGGTCCGAGTCGGCGCCGATGGGCGCGTGCCGCACCCAGTCGGCCACGGTCATGAAGCGCTCGGAAGTGGTGGCGCCGACGAACTTCTTGGTAAAGTGGAAGCGCTCGTGCAGGGTGGCGGGGCCGTCCACCGACCAGTCCGCCAGGAACACCTGCATGCCGCGCTGGGCGCATGCCAGTTCGAAGTCGGAGGAATCGCTCACGCCCGGGGAAAAACAGGCCTCGATGCCCGCCAGGTCGTCCGGCACCAGGTAGCCGCCATCCCGGTCCGGCCCCAGGCGGATGAGCTCCACGTTCATGGTCAGGGGATGGAGCCGGTCGATGAGGCCGGCGAGGTCGGCCTTGCGGGTGATCTTGGTGGGTACCATGCCCAGCTTGAAGCGGTCCAGGATCAGCTGACTGAAAAGTTTGCTCATTGGGATGACTTTCTCGGAATCGGTTCAGACGCGGGTCAGAGCGCGCCAGCCGCGCACGTACAGCTTTTCCAGCGCATAGACCAGGCCCGGCCAGGGCCGCCGGTGCATGCGGCGACGGCTCATGATGGAGATGGGAGCGGCGGGACGGGGCCGACTGGGGTCGTGCCGCGCGTTCACCAGCCGGACGATGGTGGCGATGGTGCCATACTGCTCCAACACCCGGCGGCGGGCCTCCAGGATGGCCGGCAGGCGCTGTTCCCACAGCTTGTCGCGGATGGCGCGCTGGATCGCCTCGGCGGTGCTGTCCACGTCGTTGATGTCGATGCGGATGAAGCTCTCAGGCGGGAAGTAGTCCTCGGCGTTGGGGCAGCCGTAATAGAACGGCAGGCAGGCGCCCAGGAAGGCGTCGGCCAGCTTTTCCGTCCAGTGGTGCGGCCCCAGGTGGTTCTCGATGGCCAGGTGGTAGCGGTAGGGGTCCAGGGCATCGGCCTTGTCCACCAGCGGCCGCACCCCGTGGCCGTAGATGTCCATGAAGGGCAGCCGGCGTTTCAGGTCCTGGGTGAAGTCGTAGCGCGCCCGGTGCAGGGTGTGGCCCTGGTGCTTGCTGGAACAGACCGTGGACAGGTCCAGGGTCTTGGCCAGGGGCACGTGCGCCGCGACGGTGTCGTAGTCGCCCCGCGGCGAGGTGTCGGCATAGAACCAGATCAGCGCCGGCTGCTCCAGGATGCGGCCCGGGTGCGGCCCGGTGGCCCAGGGCTCCTGGGTGGAAAGCAGCCAGCGGTACTGCCTGAGGTAATAGCGCCCGTAGGTCTTGATGGAGGAGGGCTCGACGGTGATCAGCAGGGTGTGCTCGGGTGGGCAGGCCAGGTCTTCCACCCACAGCGGATGCCGCTCGCCGGCCAGGGACGGCAGGTCGTCGTACACCACCAGCCAGTCGTAGTCGCGGCAGTGGCGGTCGAAGATGAAGTCGCAGTTGCCCCAGCTGGGGGTGGTGTGGGGAAAGCATTTCAGCCAGGCGACTCCGTCCGTGCCGGGCTTGGACTTGCCCAGGAACTTGACGCGCAGGCGCGGCGCGGCGGCGTTCGGCGCCACGTTAGAAGCCCCGCGCGCGCTTGATGCGGCCGCGCAGCCAGTCGCGCGGCTCGGCCAGGCGAAAGCCCAGCCAGCGCAGGGCGCCCAGCAGGGCGAAACCCAGGGGGCCGCTGCGCCGGTCGGGCACCCGGGTGGTGTGTACCTTCTCGTGCGGGCGCTGGGTGATGTCGGAGAAGCCGCCCTGCTGGTTGATGACGGCGGGTGACACCGCCGTCACCACGAAGCGGCGCGCCAGGTTGCGGTAGTACCAGCGGTCGATGGCGCGATGCTTGCCGGTCCATTTCCAGACGCGGTCCGGTTCCGGCAAATGGGCCAGCAGCCAGTCGAAGGTGGTGTCGCGCAGCAGGTAGGCGTGGGTGGTGCTCGCCCCGGACACCCGGCACAGGCTGTGGCCGTCGGGCAGATCGGCCAGGGTGCGGTAGGGGGGTACCGGGTCGGTGTAGCCGAGATAACAGACGTCCCAGTCCCGGCCCGCCAGGGCGTCGGGCAAGGCCGCCAGCACGTCGGGCAGGGCGGAGGCGAGTTCGATGTCGTCTTCCAGGATCAACAAGGTGTGCCAGCCCTGTTGCCGGGCATGGGCGATGGCGGCGCGATGGGACAGGGTACAGCCGGCCCGGCCGGCCCAGGTCTTGTCCCGCTTGCGCCCCCGGAACCAGGGTTGTTCGCCGTAGCCGGGCAGGGCGATGCCCGACGTGGCCGACAGGCGCTGAAGTTTGTCGGCCGGGACCAGGCCCGCCGTCAGGGTTTGCACCTGTTGCCAGCGATCGGGACGGCTGTCCAGGTTGACCACCAGCACGCCATCGACCCTCTCCCAGAACGCCGTGGTCCGCGCCTGGGGCATCAAAGCTTCCAGTAATCCGCGATCCACGGGGCCGGCCGGGTGTGGTGATGCGGCTTGCGGCCCTTGAAGCCGCGAATGGCCTCGTCCGGGTCGGGCCGGCCATGGAACACGAGGATGCGGCAGCCCGCGGGGAGGCTGGGCATGCGCAGCAGGTTGAGCGGGAAGGTGGGGCGCAGGTTCCACTTGAAGCTCCGGACCCATTCGTCCGGCCACCATTTGGGATTGCCCAGGGCATGGGTCAGGAAGGCCTGTTCGGTGTTGAACACGCGGCGGTCCTCGGCCTGGGGCATCTGCTTCACGAAGGTGTCGTAGGCGTACTGGCACTTGCCAGCCTCGAAACGGAACACGGACGAGTTGCCCACGGCGGGACGCCAGCCGAGCAGGGCTTTGCGCCAGTTGACCCAGTTGTGGATGATGCAGAACTCGCCCGGGCAATAGTCGAAGAAGGGGTCGAGGGTGCCGGTGATGGCCACGTCCAGGTCGAGGAACAGGGTCGGCCCTTGCAGGTTGCCGAAGCCGTCCCGCAGGATGACCAGCTTCACCAGGATGTCGGGCCAGCCGCGCTGGATGCCGGGGTTGTCGGGGAAGGGGATGATCTCGATGCCCGGGTCCAGGCCCGTGGGGTCGTCGGTGCAGCAATGAAACCGGAACGGACGCGGAAGATTGCGGCCGACGGCGCGGAACAGGATGTTCACGTAGTCCGGGCCGTAGCGCTTGCCCCACTTCAGGCAGAGTATATTTACGCTTTCCATGGCCCGGGATTATACGACCGTGAAGAAGTTTGTAGTCTGGCAAAATGGGCTACATTTCTTTGTGATTTAAGGAAAGCCGATGAGCAAACAAAAAAATAAATATCTTCGCCGTATTGAAAATCTGGGTTTTATCAATTTTGTGCGATATTTGATTCACAAGAAGACCGGCTTGCCCCGAAGCGGAGACTTCAAGCTTTACAGCAAGCTAGTAGCATCGCCGTTGATCTGCCGTGGTGGTACCAGTGACATTGATGTATTCAAGCACGTCTTCGTGCTGCGCGAATACGCCGCCATTGGCCAGCTGCCCGAGCGCGGGCTGATCATCGACTGCGGTGCCAACGTGGGCTTTTCCGCCGCCTATTTTCTCAGTGTTTCGCCTGGCGTCAGCGTCATCGCGGTGGAGCCGGACGCCGGCAATTTCCGCATGCTGACCCGCAATACGGCGGCCTTCGGCGACCGCTGCGCCTGCGTCCAGGCGGGGGTCTGGTCCGAGGCGGGGGGGCTGCGGGTGGTGGATGCGCCCCAGGGCGACGGCCGGGAATGGGCCCGGGGGGTTGTAGTGGTGCCGCCGGGCGAGCCGGCGGACATCCAGGCGGTGTCGATCGGCATGCTGCTGGACCAGTCGCCCCATGACCGCGTGGCGTTGCTGAAGGTGGACATCGAGGGCGCCGAGCTGGCGGTGTTCGGGCATGGGGCCGAGGCCTGGCTGGACCGGGTGGACCGCATCGCTATCGAACTCCACGGTGAACAGTGCGCTGAAACCTACCGCCGGGCTGTGGCGACCGCTGGCTTTGAGTCGGCCCAGGCTGGGGGATTGGCCTTGTCTTGGCGAAAAGGCATCGGTCAGTATCATTGAGCCGGACGATTAGATGGTAGATACTGTGGAGCCAGTTTTATCATCACCGATGAAAAACCTCAGACGGAAGTCACCGTTCAGTTACGGCTCAGATGTGCATTTATTTTTTCTCCAATCTCCCTGATTGAATAATTATTTGCACGACTTGATATCTGTGCGATATACGATTCAATGTTAGAAGGTGTGAGTTGGTGTTGACTTTTTGACATCCGATTCAGCATCATCGAATTAAATCGTTGGTGATAATGGCCAGTGTCCATGTAGTTGCCGATATCGTCAGGAAAATCCTCGGTTTCAAAGCCAAATACTTGTATGTTTGGGTGGACACTGCTTATCCGCACAATAAATCGGAGGATTTCCAGATATTCACTGAATACTTGCGGCTGGCCCTGAGCCAATAGTGCATACCTAAGTCTTGAGTACGGCGGGAAATACAGGTAGAAGTTTGTGCCCGGATATTTTGCAGCATACGTTAGTAAATACCTCTCGAAAACAAGCTTGTGCTTGCTTGTGGCAGTTGCAAGTTTGTCTGGATTGGTTTTGCGTCGTATGGAGGATTCACTTAATTTAATGTCGTCTGCGATTCCTTTCAGGAAATTAATGGATTTATCTTGATCTCGCCCGACAAGCCAGTTGTCAACTCCACCAAATCGCTTATCCAGATCCGGATTGGATTGCCAACCAACAAGGGACTCCAAGCTTCTTGTCTTTTTTCTGCAAGCATGGTCGTTATGAAAAAGCGAATTCCTACAAAAAAGAAATCGAAACGCATCTGCGTTGCTGGTATAGATGAGCAAATCGTTCCAGCGATTTTCGTCATACAAATACGAATAGTGTTCGATGGGAGAACCTGCTGTTGATGAAGTTGCAAGTGTTTCCCAATCCAGTGAAATGATCGCGTTATGAATCTCCTTTTTTCTCAACACGTATCCTAGGACAATCGATCTCTCAGCTAGAGACGAACCTTCAAGGGATAGATTTACAAATTTGCTCCCAAATATGGTCGTTGCTTCGTTGGGCGAAAAATTCGCAGCCATACTTGAGCCCAGTATTATCGAATTGAATTCAACTGTGTTGATGATGCCGCTGGCCTGTATTCTTGTTTTGTAATAATAATAATTGTCTCTTACCCATGGTTTGTGAAATATTCTGAATGGGTCGATGAGCCACAAGATGGCAGTTACTGGTAGCACAATGACCAACCAAGAAATAAAGAGGATTTTTAAATATCGTTTCATTAAAATTGAAAATAAAGAAATTCGCTCACCTTCGTTAGCGATACGAAACAATAATAAAAAATCGTTGCAATAACGATTGCATGAAGTGCACCAGGTCTCCATGTTAGCCAGGACTTATTTGATAAGAGGTTGTTTGTTTTGTCCGCATTTACATCTTCCCATGTGGGTTTGAATTTATGTGTGATTTCCCTGACATTCGGACAGATCCAAACTAACAACAATCCAATAGCGATAATCCAGAATGCGTTATCCTTTATATTCAGATTTGGAAATGGGCCCATGAACATGATATTCATGCCTTGACTTATTAAAGGTTCAAGTACCGGTTCAAGAGTTGGTGAGATTGATAAGCCGCGCATACCCGCCATGCTTTTGAGTATTTCGATGGCCGTTGTCATGCTGTCGGCCCTAAAAATTACCCATGCAACGACCACAGCCAGGAAAGTCAACATCGCCCCCGTCATCGTGCCAAGCCGGCTTGTTTTACTCCAGCCAATTTTTGACTTCAGTTCGCGCCAGCCGTGATTGACCATTAGATAGAACCCATGCAACCCTCCCCACACAACAAAGGTCCAGCCTGCCCCATGCCAAAGACCGCCAAGAAGCATGGTTGCCATCAAATTGCCATAACGCCTGAGTGTACCTTTACGGTTTCCCCCTAGCGGGATATACAGGTAATCCCGTAAAAAAGTTGAAAGCGTCATGTGCCAGCGCCGCCAGAAATCTATAATGCTTGTTGCCTTATAAGGAGAGTCGAAATTAAGCGGCAAGCGGACGTTGAACATCAGTGAAAGTCCGATGGCCATGTCGGAATAGCCTGAGAAATCGAAATATAATTGGAGTGTGTAAGCAAGCGCCCCGACCCATGCTTCAATCATCATCAAGGTGTGTCCTTCATTGGCGGCGGTAAATGCCGGGGTGGCATAGTCGGACAAGTTGTCGGCCAGCAATACCTTCTTTGCAAGACCAAGAATGAAAATCGTCAATCCAACAGCCACATGCTCATAGTTGATACGGAAAGTGTGAGCATGAGCGAATTGCGGCATGATCTGCTTATGATGGATAACCGGCCCAGCGATTAGGTGCGGAAACCATGTCACGAACAATAGGTAATTGATGAAGTTGAACTCCTTGGTGATTCTCCTATAGGCATCGACCAGAAATGCAATCTGGGTGAAGGTGAAGAAGGAAATGCCGAGGGGCAGGAGTATATTGAGCGTATCTTCATGGATGTCCAGTAATGCGTTTGCTGTGCTGATAAAGAAGTTGGCGTATTTGAAATAGCCGAGCAGGCCGATGTCGACCAGGATTGCCAGAATCAAGGTTCTTTTAGCGAGAATGTTCTTGCCCGCCGATCGTTGCAGACCGATCAAGTAACCTGCTCCGTAGTTGAAGGCGATTGAGCCCAGAAGCAGAAGAACAAAACGGGCATCCCATACTGCATAGAAGGTCAAGGAAGCCAAGCCGAGCCACAGGGCGGCAAGACGATGGCTGTATTTACCCAACCACAGCATTCCGAAGAAGGTGATTGGCAAATACAGGAATATGAAACTATATGAATTGAATAGCACTTCTAAGCTGATGGATTGTGCTGTCTGATTTTCACAATTTTAGTCATGTTCACAAGCCAGTTCATGGTAAATGTTTGTCTGTAACGGATTTACGCCTGGCTAGCGTATCAGGAATTAATGTGCGCGCTTGCATCCATCTCGTCATCACATTGAAATACATTTTCAGGAGTCCGCGTGTAAACGGGTAGGCAATTCTCCAGAATCCGCTCAGGGTGACAGATTTGTTCCATCGCCGATGCGAATCCTGTTCATCGATGCAGGATGGAATGTCGTCGTTGGGTAATATTGGCGAAGGAATGACAGAGAACGTTCTGAGTCTGGTTAGCCAGGTTGCGCCATGTAAGGTGTCTATGGGAAGCCAGTTCCTTCTCGTCATTGAAACAAGTCGTCTGGCTGCTCGCGAACTCAGCAGGTAGCCATATGCCCCGCCTGGTATTCCCAGCTGTCTTGCAAGCATGGACTGTGAAGGTGATAGGTGGGTAATTTTTCTTGATGACTTGTAGTTTTTTTCTCGGCCCAGAAATCTGACCAGATCCCATTGGTCACGGATCACAAGCAGCCCATCAATCACTGCTGGAAGATTATCGGAAAGCAAGGCATCATCTTCCAACACCAGAGCAATGTCGTAATCTGAATTCACGATGTGTTCACAAGCGTTGCGATGAGCCAAAATGCAGCCCAACTCACCATTACTCAGGTCACGACCAAAGAAAATGCGCCTCTTCCACTTTGTGTATCCGGGGTGTGATTGAACGTCGAGCTTTTTGCCATCTACGCCCGGCACGAATTCGTAGTGAATGCCCAACGATTTAAGCCGGGCGGAAATTACATCACGCCGGGCCTGCGCGTCATCTAGTGTGATAACAACGCAGTGATATTTGTATGGCATCATTATCATTAGTGCATCAGCTCAATTACCTGTTGTGCAAGTGCTTGTTGAGGATCTCGCTAGCTAGTATTGACGCTTCATAAACATCCTTGATTGGCAAAAGACTAGTGCCTGAGATGTTTACCGTAGTTCGCTTCTCATTCAATGTTCTCAGGGCTTTGAATAATTTCTCCCGTAAACGGATGATTTGTGCTTTCCTGTTTATGGAATTTATGTCTAGGGTATGATGTCTGGCGAATTGATTTGCCCACTCGGCGATTTCCATATGATGTCTACGCTTCGCACGCCCGAGAGCAATCGCTAATTGTTCGGAATGAGTTGTCAATGAACTGTAGGAGGGTTCAATATACTCGGCTTGTAGAAGAGATTCGTAAATGAGTAACTCAATCGAAGGAGGAAACATTTTATTTCCCGATTCGACAAGAACTTTATGGAATGGAATATTAGTCTCTGATATGAATTTTCCCGCTGGCGATTCAGATAATCGGGTAGATTTCCCCTTGGACATATAAGATGTTCCGCCACTATGCCTAGAACTTCCGCCAATAGCTAATGGCTCGTTAGAAAAAGCATATCGATTTGTCAGTTTTGCAAAAACTATTGCCGAATAAACATCAGGGATCATGGAATGATAGAAACTGCCATCGATTCTGCGGGCTTGTTCAATTAGTCCATAATTGACAAATCCTCCCGTATATAGCATCGGTAATGAAGAATAAGGTGCATGCCCCTGAATTACACGTAACAACTGTCGTTTTGGGTCGTGAATCTCCACTCCCTTGCATAGGCTGATTGTTAATTTTCCGAACGAATGATCAGGCATGTTTGGCCAAGTGTAAGCAGCGCATCTACTACCTATCGCCTGTACGTCTAGTTCTCTGGAGATTTGCGCCGCCTTTGTGATTGCCCCAGGTAATAGGCCATCATCATCACCAATTATTGCAACCCAGCCATCAGTTACGTGAGACAGTGCGAATTCCCAATTGTGTGACATTGATAGACGCCTGCCTGTATTCAGGTAAGTAATACGAGGATCATTCAATGAATCAACAACGTCACGTGTCGAGTCATTGCTGTAGTTGTCGCTTACCAGGATGTGCAAATTGTCGTAATCTTGTTTAGCGAGGGTTTTCAAGGAGGGCCCAAGTACATCAGCCCTTTCTCGAGTTGGGACGATTACTGTGAACTTTGTATTGTCGCTCATGAGAACTAGTCTTCCAGTGTAGGAATAGGCCGCATTATATTGAGAACTGAAGCCAGAACTGGCGTCAATGCCATTAGTGCCACGATTTATACGCTTGTTTTAGAGTAGGGGCGGGAGATCGGGAACGTAGGCAGCAGTGCTCATACTTCTTGTTTCAGTATGCGCTTGAGATAACCATCAGGTGCGACGGTAATCAGCAGCTTGTGCGGAATGCTCGTGTCTATCTCGAACTCGGGGTGTGTTCCTAGAAATTCTCTTACGGCGGTTTTAGGATTATCACCGACATCCCACGGGCGGTCTGGGAAAAAATGCTTTGGCATATCCTCAACGAAGGTATCGAATACCACGCAATAACTACCGGGTGTGACCAAGGGAGCGTAAGCATTCAGTTCTGCGAGAACATGATCGTGGGTGTGCATTGAATCAAGGCAGACCAGTACACGCTGGTAACTGGCTGCTGCCAATCTTACCTGCTCGATGGTCTCGGGGGAGGTGGAGGAGCCCTGGATCATCTGAATACGGTTAGACATGGGATGCGCCTCTATAGCTTGCCTATTGTGCGCGCGGATGTCTATGTCTACACCTATCACCTTGCGGCGGGGGGCTTGGGGCTCCAAGACGGTACTCTGTTCAATTGCATCGCACATGTCCATCAGAGCTAGCATCGAAGCGAAAAAAATCAGGGAGCCACCGTGGGCGATACCCGTTTCGATAATCAAATCCGGTTTCGTTTCCCAGATAAGTTCCTGCATAGCCACGATGTCTTGAGGATACTGGATTATGGGGCGGCCCATCCATGAGAAGTTATAGACATAACCGGCAGCCATGCTGGTCTGCAGCCAGTTGCGTGATTGCGCTTTTAATGCGTCGTTTTGGCCGAAATCTCCGATTCTGGCCACGCGTTCGGCCTGGAATTGCTCGATGGGGTTCATGGTATTAAATTCTCCATTCAGGATGCAGTTAAGCGATACGTTTCGTACCAACTATCAAGGCGTTGCAGAGCGGGGGCTGGTGTGCGCCCAAGTTGGGCTCGTAAACGGGAGATGGATATAGGGGGGAAACTTGTAGTCGGAGCGTCAGTGTCAACATTCACATCGAAGCCATGTTTGCGCAACCAACTGGATAACTCGGCGTGAGTGGTATTTTGGCCGCCGGCGATGTTGGTGATATGGGCAGCATCTGGAGTGGAGAGTGCAGCCAGCGCTTCGATTGCGTCGTCGATCCAGATATAGTCCTTGCTCGAATTGAGTGAGGTATGTAAGCGGACGGTACCGGTGCGCTGCGCTTCGTCCAGCACAGCACCAACGAAATTGTCTGTCCCCATGTCGGGACCGATTACATTTGAGAGACGTGCGACTCGTCCATTCCGCCCCGCATTTAGTGTGAGGTTTTCGCCCATTAACTTGCTGATATTATATAGATAATCAGGCTGCTCTGGCCGAACAATAAGTGGCTGCGATTCCTCGGCGTGTTCGCAACCAGCGTATACGCGGGTACTAGATAAGTAAATCAGATTATCGAACTGGGCATGCTCTAGTACTTGTCTCAACAGACAGACATGGGCATCGATTGTGTCATAAGGTCGTTGGCGAAAGTCGGCAGTTAGACCGATGCAGTAATAGACGCAGCCTAACGGTTGCTTGAATAGGTCAGGTGTATTGCGGCCGGGTGCCCAGACTTCGTACCCTTTTTTGGAGAGCGTGCGAATAAGGTTACTGCCAATGAAGCCAGTTGCGCCGAGTATGGTCATCTTCATCGTCGAAAATCCCTGATCTGCAGCGGATTGCCTGCTGCTACCGCATATTCCGGCACCTCTTCTCGTACCAAAGAGCAAGCACCGATAACGCAGCCACGACGCAGGACGCAGCCATCTAGCAATACGCAGTTTGCACCAATCCAAACATCATCCTCAATGAGGATGCCACCCTTGCTTGGACGGAAGCCCTGATCTCGTATTGGCAGGTCACGCAAGCGAAATTCGTGGTTGACAGGAGCCAGAGTGCAGTTGGCGGCGATCGCTACACTATTGCCGATGATAATGCCATTTCCCGAGTAAAACACACACCCTGAATTGATTACACAGTTCTCGCCAATGATGATGTCACCGGTACCACCTGCCGGTTTGAATTTAACAAATGCGTCGATTACAGTACGTGCGCCGACTTTGGTGCGAGTACCACGTATAGATGTTTCAAGGTCTGCTAGTGGGGAGACGTGGGCGTCCGGATGTAGTTCGATCATTTTTGAGATGCCGGCCTGAATATGCGTAATACAGGTACTGCAGTAACCAGTTGCCCACCCCAATTGTTTACGTAGTTCATCTGACGAGTAAGTTCAGTGTAAAGATTCCATGGCAGGATAATTACAAAGTTGGGCATTAATGTTTGCAAATGAGCTTCCGCGACGATGGGAATGCGACTACCTGGCATGAATTTTCCCTGTTTGGCCGGGTTGCGGTCGACGACGAATTCGATAAGGTCGGGGCGCACGCCGGCGAAGTTGATCAGTGTGTTTCCCTTTGCGGCTGCGCCGTAAGCAGCAACGCGTTTGCCTTGGCGTTTGGCATCAAGAAGGAAACGAAGGAAGTCATCCTTGACCCGTTCAGTGTGCTGCTGGAAATCGGTATAGTAATTAGCGGTTTTCATGCCTATCGCTTCTTCGCGTATCAGCAATCCGGTGACGTGCTGAGAAACGGGTTGCGTGCCGGTATCGCTGCGTTGAGCGTAGACACGAAGGCTGCCACCATGGGTAGGAAGTTCCTCAACATCGAAAACGGTCAGCCCGTTTGCCGCGAAAATGCGATTTACCGCGGTAAACGAAAGGTAGGAGTAGTGTTCATGGTAAATGGTGTCGAACTGGTTTTCCTCGATGAGGCGGAGCAGATGCGGAAACTCGAACGTCGCCACACCCTGGGGTTTGAGCAGGTGGGCGAAACCGGCCACGAAATCATTGATGTCCGGTACATGGGCCAGGACATTGTTGGCGATTGTGAGGTCAGCTTGCCTGCCTTGTGCGGCCAGTTCCGTGGCCAGACGCACACCAAAAAAATCCTCCACGATCGGAATGCCCTTGGCGCGTGCCGCTGCAGCGGTGCTTGCCGTGGGTTCTACACCAGTGCAGGGGATATGGCGTGCCTGGACGTACTGCAACAGGTAGCCATCGTTGGCGGCGACTTCGACCACGTGGCTGGCAGAGGTCAGCCTGAATCGGGTGACCATGTCCGCCACGTAGCGTTCGCAATGGGCCAGCCAGCTGGTGGAAAACCCGCTGAAGTAGGCGTAATTGGCGTCGAAGAGTTCATGAGCCTGTGAAAAATCCTCGGTTTGTGCCAGCCAACAGTTCTCGCAGACCAGCACGCGCAGGGGAAACCATTTCTCGGGGGCGTGCAGGGTTTGTTCGGTCAGGTAGGCGTTGGATGGCGGCGCGCTACCCAAGTCGATCAAAGGCAACTTGAGCTCGGTGCCGCAGTGACGGCATTTCATATGGCCATCTCAAAGGTGTTGCGAAGCGGAGTAGGCCGGTCGGCCAGGTCGTTGACGTCATGCATACGCATGTGAGCGGCCTTCTGAAACGATGGGACCAACCCAGTGGACTTGTTGGCTGCGGGAGCGGGCATAGTTTCCGTTTCAGTTCGATATGAGCAGGCGGCGTTTTATGGCTTCCTGTCTGACCGCTTCTACAACATCAAAAAGTAATTCTGTTGCAGATTTGGCAGCGATGAGGGCCTCAAGAAACAGTTCAACCTCGGTCATGTATTCGTGCACGAGAAGGTTGCGAAGTTTACGGGCGCCGATGAATTCTTCCGCGTTTCTCGTCCACCCCATGCGTTCCGCATAGGCCATGACATCCAGCAAAGATTTTGGTTGTTCTCCCAGCAGCCTGGCAAAGGCGGGCAGCAATTTTTCGCCGATGTGATCTTGAAGACGTCCAAAACGTCCGACAAAAGCGTCAATTTTTTCTGCCAGGTCTTCCCGCTTTTCGAGGTTTCTAACCCAGGACAGGTCAATGGGTTCCTTATAAAGCGTCTGCCAGGTGTATCGAAGATGTCTGGATTCCCGCTCGGCCAGTTCAAGTGCCAATCGTGCCAGATCTGCATGCTCAGCCAGGTAATCAATGCTCATAGCGGCTTACCCTTGTTTTTTGCTGCCTGGTAGATGGGGTGAACCTGGCCAGGGCGTGCATCTTTAAGCAGTACATCTATTTTACGGTCACCCAGTACCTTGGCGAATTTTCCCTCCAGCCTGCAGAGCACCGCCACTCGATTGGAGAGAATGGCATCCGTCTCTATCAGCAGATCGATATCACCGCCTAGCTTCGTGTCATCCGCTCGCGAGCCGAATAGCCATACCCGGCTTCCAGCGCCGACAATATCGGCGACTATGTTTTTGATGGCTTGACGCTGAGTCTCAAGTAGGCGCATATCAAATTTTCAGGGTGTATTATTGATCCGAAACAAATGAACTTGACATCAAGCCCACTCCCAGCTCGCCGGGGAGGGTTGGGGAGGGGTAAAGAAGCTGCTTGATCCAACAGGCATTTACCCCCTCCCGGCCTCCCCCGGCAAGCGGGGGGAGGTGTGTAACGTACATTCGTTTCCCATCAAATAAGGAAGCTACAGCACAAGCCCCTTGAATTCACTCGTTAGCAAGGCATGTGAACCATCACGTTCCGATAATGAGGCCACATCCAGCGGCCATTTTATCGCCAACTTTGGGTCCTTTGCATTCAGGCCGCCTTCTGCCTGGGCGTGATAGGAAGCAGTATGGAAATACAGCATTTCGCAATTATCGCTCAATGTCTGAAAACCGTGAGCAAAGCCCTCGGGGATGACGAAAGTCTTGTGATTGCTTGCGCTGAGTATCTCGGCATGCCAATGCAAAAAGGTGGGGGAGTTTCGACGGATATCGACGGCGACATCGAAAACTTCGCCGCGCAGACAGCTTACAAATTTGATCTCGGCGTGAGGGGGGCGCTGGAAGTGCATGCCGCGCACGGTGCCACGGCATTCGGTTAAGGTGTGGTTGATCTGTACGATATGTCTGCCGGGAATGAGCGTTTGCAGTTCATCAGCGCAAAAAAGCCGTTCCAGATAACCCCGTACATCACCGATGGGTTTGCGCTGCAGAACCTGCAAGCCTGTAATGGGTGTGGCATGAATATCGAACCGGGTGGCCTGGTTATTTTGTGGCTTCGTATTCATGAATCTGATGCAGACTGACCGCGGCCATGTCTGAGCCCTGTTTCCAGGACTGATGCCAGGTGAAGGTTTGGGTGATTGCTGTTTCCAGGTTCCAGCGAGGCTGCCAGCCAAGCTTGCTGTGAGCCTTGGAGCTATCGAGCTTGAGGGTATGCGCTTCGTGCGGGTGTTCCCCGGGCTCCCTTTCCCAGCTTGCTTGCGGCATCAGGGCACATAGCCGCTCGACGATCCATTGCACGGTTTGAACATCGCTGTCATGCGGGCCGAAGTTCCAGGCCTCGGCGAAATCCGCGCCTCGTTCGTATAGCTGTTCAGCTAATGTAAGGTAGCCGGCGAGTGGTTCCAGTACATGCTGCCATGGCCGGATGGCGCGCGGAGAGCGGATTCGAATCGGTTCGCCCGCATCCAGTGCACGGAAAAAATCCGGAATGAGCCGATCCATTGCCCAGTCGCCGCCACCGATGACATTGCCTGCGCGTGCGGTTGCCAGATGCATATTCTGACCATGTAGGAAAGAGCGACGGTATGCGGCACTTACAAGTTCTGCACAAGCCTTACTGCTGGAGTAAGGGTCGAATCCGCCCAGTGCTTCGATCTCGCGGTAGGGCCACGGCCATTCGCGGTTCTCGTAACACTTGTCGCTGGTAACGTTGATGACGGTCTTGACGCCGGGTACCGCACGCACCGCTTCCAGCAGGTTTACAGTGCCCATCACGTTGACTGAATAGGTCTCGACTGGCGCCGAATAGGAATGGCGCACCAGCGGCTGCGCAGCCAGATGAAAAACGATATCGGGCCTGGCTGCCTGCATGGCTTGTGCCAGCAAGGCTGCATCGCGTATGTCGGCAATCGTGCTGTTGGCCAAACGCGTTTGAAGATTTGCAACCGTGAAGAAGTTGGGTTCCGTTGGGGGTGAAAGTGAATAGCCGTGGACCTCGGCACCCATATCGGTGAGCCACAAGCCCAACCAGCCGCCCTTGAATCCGTTGTGGCCGGTCAGGAAGACCCGTTTGCCAAGCCAGAAATCACGGTTCATAGCCACACTTTCCACGGTGCCTTGCCGGTTGCCCAGAGTTCTTCCAGCAGGTTCTTTTCCCGCAGGGTGTCCATGGGCTGCCAGAAACCATTGTGAACGAAAGCCATGAGCTGGTTGCTTTGAGCCAGCTGGGTCAGGGGATCGCCTTCCCAACTGGTGCGGTCTCCTTGGATGAGATCAAGACACCTGGGCGACAGAACAAAAAAACCGCCATTGATCAGGCCGCCATCCCCTCGCGGCTTTTCGGAGAAGCCGGTTACTCTGGAACTATCCATTTGCAGGGCGCCGTAGCGGCCTGGCGGCTGAACGGCCATTACAGTTGCCCACTTGCCATGTTCACTGTGGAAGGCAATTTCGCGCGTGATATCTACATCTGACACGCCATCGCCATAGGTAAAACAGAAGGCATCTTCATTCCTGACATAATCGGCAACCCGCCTGAGGCGACCGCCCGTGAGTGTTTCCTCGCCCGTATCAACCAGGGTCACGCGCCAGGGTTCGGCGTTGCGTTGATGCACTTCCATCCGGTTGTGCTCCATGTCGAAAGTGACATCCGACATGTGCAGGAAATAGTTCGCGAAATACTCCTTGATCACATAGCCTTTGTAGCCACAGCAAATAATGAAATCATTTACTCCGTGGGTGGAATATAGTTTCATGATGTGCCAAAGAATCGGTTTGCCACCGATTTCGATCATGGGCTTTGGCTTGAGGTGAGTTTCCTCGGAGAGGCGAGTGCCCAGACCGCCGGCAAGGATCACGGCTTTCATGTTGTTGTGTTCCGTCTGGAAACTAAGAGAAGCATGATGTTATTCGGTTCCATTATATGGAGGCTTTGGTAGCATCATCAATGTGAGCGTACTGTTTCTCATACAACGCCAAGGTGGAATCCAGCATGTCCTTCAGGGTAGAAGGCGAATCTAGGATTTGGAGATCGACGCTAATTTGCATTGATAGGGATTTTCGCACGAGGGCTTCAAGGTCACCAAGGGGAACTCGACCTTGTGGAAACAGGCGTACCAACTGTTCCCCCACGCCCCCATGATCGTACCCGATGACCGGCACACCCATGCTCAGGGCTTCCAGAGTGGTACGGCCGAAGGACTCGGGTTGGGTTGAGAGGGAAAGTACGATATCTGAAAGCGCCATGATTTCGCGCAGGTCGTCGCGCTGGCCGGTGAAGGTGATATCTTCGGCAAGGCCCGATGCATTGATCTTCTCTTTCAGCTCGTTCAGGTAGCGCTGCTTTTTCGCACTGGCGCCGCCTACGATCAGGCCGTGGACAGGCTCGCCTTGCTTCCTGAGCCGGGCGATCAGTTCGATGAAATCCTCGTGGCCCTTTAGTCGTGTGATGCGGCCGGGCAGGGTGAGCACTTTTTTCCTGGCAAGTTGCGGATACTGTTTTTGCCAGGTGGCGAGCCATTCGGCAGGCGGCCTGTAGCCATGCGGATATTCCGCCGGATCAATGCCGCGTGGAATGATGTTGATTTTTCCGGGAGGCACGTCAGGGTAATTTTTCAGGATGTAATCACGCACGGTTTCGGAAACGGCGATGATGCGCTCGCCCTTTGTCATCACTGCACTATAAGGATTAACCGAATACAGCCCATGCACGGTGGTGATGAAGCGCGGCCGCGTTGCAGGGTTCATGCCATTCCACGCCAGATAGCAGATCCAGGCGGGCATGCGCGAACGGGCATGGAGGATGTCGACCTTGTTGTCGATCAGGAATCGACGCAGGTGGGCAATCTGGCACAAGGTCCACAGGCTTTTTTTGCCAATGTCCCAGCTGAAATGTTCACTGCCTTCGCGCACGAGTTGTTCGACCATGCGGCCGCCCGCAGAGATGACAAGGGAGCGATGGCCATGTTCGACCAGGTATTTGCCGACTTCCAAAGTGCCGCGTTCCACGCCGCCAGATTGAAGTGCGGGCAGGACTTGCAGAACGGTCAGCTTGCGCGGGGCCACGTCTTGACCCCCTCCCTTTTGGGGAGGGGGCAGGGGGAGAGTGACATTGCTGGCTTGTTCGGCCTTTTCACCCCCACCCCAACCCTCCCCCCTCAAGGGGGAGGGAGAAAGTGGGAGACATTGCAGGAGCGCCTTTGCACAGCGTTCGGCTTCGTTCAATGGTTGTGTGTTGGGCAGGAGTTTGCCGGTGGCTTGCCAGTCGGAAAATGAAGTCAGGCGTTTTTCATGGATAAGCTTTTCCAGGCCACGCGCCACGCGGCCGGGCTTTAGAAACGGGAGTTCAAAACAGCCCACGGCGGCGCCTGACGTCAAGGCTTCATACACCATGGAGGCGCTGTCGGGCGTAACCCATACCTGAGCGGAGTGCGCCAGGTGTTCCGGCAGCCATTCCGGGCCAACCTTGTCATGTGCAACGGCGCGCAGGTTGGGCAGGCCAGGTTTCTCGACATTGGTGATGAAGCTGGCGGGCGTGCGGCGTGAAGAAGTGAGGTGCCAGGAAACTTCCGGCTGGTGCAAGGCGATCAAATGGATTTGCTTGAGCAGGGCGGCTTCGTTCCAGCCGTATTCGGATGAGGGGCCGCCGATCAGCATCAGGCCTGCGCGTTCGTCATGCTGGCCGGGCTGGATACGATTGATGGGGCCAATTGTTGACAGAACCTGTCCCCTCTCCCTTGATGGGATAACCAGCGACTTGGCGGGCGTCTTTTGCGCGCCTAGTCGATTGGCTAGTAGTTCCATCAGAGGGTTAGGGAGAGGGTGAAAATCCCCCGGCTCGCTTCGCTCGCCACCCCCTTTATCAAGGGGGTTAACAGCAGGCTCCCCCCTTGATAAAGGGGGGCTGGGGGGGATTTTGCCGTGGAAATCGTGCGCTGGCGCAATCACCCATTCAAACCACGACCGTGGCAGGGAGGGTTTCATCAGCACGGCAATTTTTCCGCCGTATGCGCGCCGCGCTGCCAGCATGGGCCAGTGCGTGGCATGACCCGCGCCGATGATCAGACCAGGTTTGGGCAATTGCCTTCCTTCAGGAAACCGCTTGAACAGCCAGTTAAAAATGAAAGGCCAGCCTTTGGCGACTGACAGCGTTTCCACCTTGCAGGGAGTCAACTGGCACAGCGCTTCGACCAGGCCCAGCGTCTGGTTTTCGTGGCCGCGCTTGCCGTCGGTGAATCGCCAGATGGTCAGCATGCTGGCTGTTCCTGCCAGTTTCGTTCAAGGGCCGCCTGCAAGGAATAGGGCGAGGGATCGAGAAAAGGCGTAGTGCCCGTCATCAGTTCAGCCAACAGCCTGCTGCTGGCTGGCGCCATGGTCACGCCATAACGGAAATGGCCGGTATGAATCCAGAGGTTTTCAAAGTCAGGATGCCGGTCGATGACTGGAATATTGTCCGGGCTGCCAGGGCGCAGACCCGCCCAGCTTTTTACGGGATCATGATTTTTCAGCGAGGGCAGAAGCTGACAGGCCTTCTTGTGCAAGGCACCAAGTGCCTCGGGTGTGGTGAAAGCCTCAAAGCCTGCATCTTCAATTGTGCTGCCCACCAGTAAATGGCCATCCCGCCGGGGTACCAGATAAAAGCCATCGTGCAGAACAATATGGTCAAGGGCATGGCTGCCCGGCGGATACAACAGCATTTGCCCGCGCATGGGGCGCACATTGGGTACAGGCAAGACATTGCCCAGCGGCAAACCCGACCAGGCGCCCGTTGCCAGGATAAAAAGGTCGGCAGGGTGCTCGCCTTCAGTCGTTTGGGCGATAACGATACGTCCGTTTTCTGTTTTAAAGCCCGTAACCGTGCAATTGGGCAAAATCCGTGTACCCAATGCCAGTGCGGTTTCCTTCATCGCTGCAAGCAGGCGCGGATTGCGAACCTGCGATACAGTTGGCAGCCAGATGTTGCCGGATTCAGACTCGGCAGGAAACTCATGCCTCCGGCACCATTCCATTGCAGCCCGTGGGTCTTTTTCCTGAAGGACTTGCATGCCGCAGGTCCAGAATTCCGGCGAAGTGTTTGCTGCCTGCTCGATTTCCTCAGCCCAGCTTGGCCATGCACGCATCCCGGCCAGGGCAAAGCGGCTGATTTCTTCGGCATAGATCCAGGGCGGCAGTGTGGACAGGATGCCCGCGCCTGCCCAGGAAGACCCGCCCTCCTGTTGCCCGCGGTCGGCCAGAACGACCGGCATGCCCCGACGGGCGAGTTCAATCACCGCGCTTAAGCCCATGGCTCCGCCACCGATGACGAAAACGCGATCAGTCATGTCAGGCTTTTGCCCCGGATTTGTAAATCACTGTAAACCTATATCTTTGGTTATATGGTGTTTTTTGGCCATGCCTGCAATTCTTACCGGAAACAGAAGATATCCGGGAGGAAGAAATGAGACAACGCGGCGTAACGCTGGTGGAACTGCTTACTACTGTGGCTGTTTTCAGTATTTTATTGGGGATAGCCGTGCCGGGCTATGGGTTTTTGGTCAATAACACGCGACTTGTCAGCATAACAAATCAATTAAGCGGCGCATTGAGCTATGCCAGATCAGAGGCCATCAAGCGAGGGGTCCGTGTCAGCCTTTGCAAAAGTGTATCTGCGGATGTTTCCTCACCGGCCTGCGACACAGGGGCGGGATGGCAGCATGGCTGGTTAGTGTTCGTCGATCGGGGCGTAATCGGCACATTCGAAGGGGCGGATCAGCTGCTGACGGTGCAAACCCAAAAGCCGGATGACATGTCAGTATCCACCACCAACTTCAGTACATACGCCAGCTATCTGCCAAGTGGCGTAAGCCAGGGCCCAACACACCTCGCAACAGGGAGTTTTCATATTTGCCTGGGTGGCAACAAGCGCAGCTTGATTATTAATTCGACAGGGCGCGTCCGGCTGACTAGTGGGGGGTGCTGATGAAGGTACGCCAAGATTAGCCTCAAATGCTGGTCGGTCCCTCAAGATATACCAAATTTACCCGTTAAATCAGTCGAATTGGGCCACAAATATTGAGTGACTCGGCCGCCCATACCAGGATTCATGCCATCTGTCTGGCGATGCTGGATTTCAGGGTGTCCGGTAAATTAGGCTGAATACGTGAAAAAGAAAATCATCTTATTTAGAACTGGAAAACAGCTCGGCTTTACATTGGTTGAGCTGATGGTCACGATTGCCGTGCTGGCTATCCTGCTGGCGATCGCGATACCAAATTTCCAGGCTTTCATAGTGAATGGCCGTATGACCAGTACTGCAAACGAAATGATGACCACGCTTGGTTACGCTCGAAGCGAGGCAGTCAAGCGAGCGGCAAACATTACAGTTTGTGCAAGCAGCAGCGGGACAGCTTGCTCGGGAGGAACCTGGGAAAGTGGATGGATAGTCTTAGATGCCGGTGGCACTGTAATTCGAGCACAGGAAGCGTTGGGTGGAGCTGCCACTCTGACAGGGGCGAGCACAATCATTATTAGTGCCAATGGCCGGATGACAACTCCGGCAGTAGCAACAACCCTGACCCTCAACTCTGGTGTTACAGGAATTGATGGGCGCCAGATCCAGATAGACACCAGCGGCCGAGCCCGGGTGTGTAAACCAAGCTGTTGAGACCTGAAATAGAGTGAATATGAAACGCGATACGGGATTTTCTCTGCTCGAAGTGCTGATTACGATAGTGATCCTGGCTGTCGGCTTGCTGGGTTTGGCGGGTCTAACTGCGGCCAGCATGCGTAACAGCCACGGTGCATATAATCGCAGTCAGGCCGTATGGCTGGCTTACGATATCGCTGATCGCATGCGTGCCAACCGGGTAAATGCCCAAGCTGGGAGCTATAACATTGCGCTAACAAGTACGGCGCCGGGAGGTGCATCAATAAGTCAGACCGATCTGCAGCAGTGGGTTGGCGCAGTCAGTACTTTGCCAGGGCCAGGTCAGGGATCCGTTAACTATAACGCGGGTACTCGACAGGTCACTATTACCGTGCAATGGAATGAAACCCGAGCTGCTGGTGGAGCTACAGAAGCCGCAGATGCAACTCGGCAATTCGTGGTGCAAACCCAACTATGAGAAAAATTATTATCCCTCAATCTGCCCATTCTTCCAAGGTAAAAATGCTTGGGATCACTTTGGTTGAACTGATGGTGGCCATGGTCATTGGCCTGATTCTCCTGGTCGCAATTGCATATGTCTATATGGGCAACCGCCAAACGTTTCGTGCGCTGGATGACTTCTCACGAGTACAGGAAAACTATCGCTATGCAATGGATCAGGTTGGTGTGGATATGCGCATGGCAGGCTTCACGGGGTGTGTAAATGTATCTTCGATTGATGCTGCAAATCCTGCAAACATTCCCATACAACCTCCTGCAATAGCTGCGAATCCGAATTCACTGGCCCTGGCAACGGCAGTACAGGGATATTCAGGAGCGGGCGCATGGCCCGGCCCGGCACCAGCACCTGCAAATTACGTGGCTGGTACTGATGTGTTGCGTATTACGACTTCATCGGGCCAAGGCACTAATGTCACAGGGCCCATGCCTGGCGCTGGGGGTGCAATTCCAATTAATGGCAATCCTGCAAATATTTCTGCTGGGGCCACAATAGTAATATCCGACTGCACAACAGCCGAAATTTTCTCTGCCGGTGCCGTTGGTGGAACCACATCAGTCACACCGTCTGCAGCACTTTCGAAAATCTATAGTACGGGTGCTGAAATCTTTCCCTTTCTGGATACGGTTTACTTTATTGGAAGTAATCCGGCCGGCAACCCTTCTCTTTACCGCAGGCAGAATGGCGCTGCCGCTGAGGAACTGGTTGAAAACGTCGAGCGCATGGTGCTTCGCTTTGGCGTGGACACCAATAACGACTATGCCATTGACAATTATTCGATAGCAACTGCTGTAGGAAATTGGCGTCAAGTGCTGTCGGTACGCGTCAATCTGGTTTTCCGCAGCAATAATGCTGTCGCAACTGGAACCAATTCCTACACGGTTGAAGGGGTAGCAACAACCCCGGCGGATAGCCGGTTGCGACAAGTTGCAACCGCTACCTATGGGATAAGAAATCGTTTGCCATGAAACAGACAAAAGTAATCGTTATCTCCACGGACAACCCTGTTTATCAGCGCGGGATCACGTTGATCATGGGGCTGATGTTTTTGATTGTTCTGACTATTCTTGGGCTGGCTGCAATGCGAGGCACAATTCTGGAAGAGCGCATGGCCGGAAATGCCCGGGATCGTGACTTGGCATTGCAATCTGCTGAGGCAGCAATCCGCGATGCTGAGCAGGCACTTTCGGGCGCTTCACTCCCACACCCAATTGTTTCGGGCACGGCTTATACGCCGCGCATTGCCGATGGTACACATAGCAATTATTGGCTTGCCACACATCCCTGGACAACCCAGTCAATACTTCTTGGCTGGCAGCCTCAGGGAACTGACCAGGCGCCAAGGTACGTTGTTGAAGAACTTTCGGTAACGGCGGGTGGTGGTGGTGCTGGCGGACTGGGTATCGGCTCGCTAAGCGATGAAGGCGTCTATAGAGTTACGGCACGGGGCGTGGGAAGCAATCCTAATACAGTAGTGATACTGCAATCTATTTTTGAAAGATGAAAAGAGGCAAAGACATGTTTACAGACATTCGCAGCAGGATGATTCAGTCACTTCTTTTCGGTGTCATGCTTACAGCTTCATGCCAAATATCCATCGCGGCGGGTATGGCTGTTGGAAAAATTACTTCGGTTGATACAAAAAACAGGACGATTGCGATTGATGGCATCAGTTTCGAGATAGATGCTAACAAGAGCGATATTTCAAACAGGATTAGTCAATTCAAGTCTGGCCAAGCGGTTCAATTTGAATCGGATGGAAAAAAACTGATTCGCGTCGAAACAGTAAGTGGGGGAGTGGATTTCCCGGTGCTGGCTTCACCACCGGCTAGTTTAAAGCGTATTCCGGCAAAACCCTGACTGATAACTACCACGTATTGGGATTTGTTAAAAGATGGATCCCAAGGAGCAGAAAATGGAAATGAAGACTGAATTGATACCAATTGCCGCAAAAGGCGACAAGAATGGTTTGGGTAAACGATCTGTTGCTTATGGCACTATCGTTTCCATGTTGATATCCCAATTGGCCACTACTTCGGCATATGCAGCCATCGCTGATGAACCCCTATATTTGACCAGCGCTGTTGAGCCGAACATCATGTTTGTGTTGGACGACTCAGGTTCCATGCAATGGGAGGGAATGCCTGATGATATTACTAGTTTCAGTTATTTGTACCCCCGTCCCGCAGGGCTTTACGGAGGTACGGACTACAATAATTATGTGCCTGATTTCAATCCGGCAAATATCTATAACGCGAGAATGCGATCGCCGCATCTGAACAAGGTTTACTACAATCCTGCGGTGACTTATGCCCCATGGGTAGATGCGAACGGAGTTTCATGGGGTAACGCATCTATTACTTGCGCGCCTTACAATCCGCAGCTTACAGGACTCGGATGCCTTAATTTAACCGCTAGCCAGACCATTAACATGTCAGGATCAAGCTGGTGGTATGGCTCAGGTGGATGGTATCAGGGAAATCATACTTTTAATCCGGCTGTTTATTTCCGTTATACCGGCGGGGATACATGGTCTACTGGCAGCTATACCAGGGTAGAAATTACCTCTGCAACTGCCAGTTATACGGGAGATGGGCGAGCTTCAAGAACTGAATGCGTTGCGGGTACTTGTACTTATGCTCAGGAAATACAGAATTATGCCAACTGGTTCACCTATTACCGCTCCAGGATTCTTTCCGCGCGGGCGGGTATTGGTAAGGCATTTTCAAAACAGGGAACCAGCATGCGAGTTGGTTTTGGAGCAATCAACAAGGGAACAACTACTATTGATGGGGTAAGTGCGGCTACCGTAATTCGGGGAGTTCGCACATTTTCCGGTGCCGATCGGACAGATTTTTTCAATAATTTATATTCCCATCCCATACCGGCGGCAGGTACTCCATTGCGAAAAGCACTCGATGATGCTGGGCAATACTATTCGCGCACGGATAACCGAGGTCCTTGGGGAAATATCCCCGGAACAGATGATGGAGTCGCAACAAGCTCTCATGCGCAATGTCGCCAAAGCTACACCATTCTAATGACGGATGGTTACTGGAATGGTGCTGCTGCAAGTACCACTGCTGCCCAAGATAATGTAGATGGTACTTCCGGTCCGACCATAACTGGTTCAGGTGGAAAAACATTTACTTATTCGGCAGTTTCTCCTTTCACAGATGGCAATAACAACACGCTTGCAGACATTGCGATGTATTACTGGAAGCGTGACCTTAGAACTGCTTTGGCTAATGAGGTGCCGACAAGCACCATTGACCCGGCGTTTTGGCAGCACATGACAACGTTTGGAGTGGGTTTGGGCGTAACAGGTTCGGTTAATCCGACAGATGCTTTTAATGCAATTACCACCGGTGCAACCATTAACTGGCCGGCACCAACAACTAACCCTGCCTTGCTGGATGATCTTTTACACGCATCCGTGAATGGCAGAGGGGGATTCTTCAGCGCATCAGATCCTGAAACATTTGCAACAGAATTGACCAATGTTCTCAAGAACATTTCTGATCGTATTAGCTCCTCTGCAGCCGTGGCATCGAACTCTACAAGGCTGACTTCGTCAACTCACTTGTATCAGGCATTATTCAAAAGTGGCGATTGGTCCGGACAGCTCAAGGCTTTTCCGCTTTTGTCGGGAGGTTCAATTGGTAGTGAAGCATGGGATGCCGCTAATGGTATTCCTTCACACGGTTCACGAAATATCAAGACTTGGTCAGGCTCTGCAGGTATGGATTTCAGTGGACCAATAGGCGGCTTGACTGCAGTTCAGGTGGATTATTTGCGTGGCGATGATACTAATGAGGCCAAAAATGGTGGCTCTTATCGTGATCGCAGTAGCAAACTTGGGGACATAATTAATGCGGATCCGCATTATGTGAAAAATGAGAATTTTGGCTACAACATTTTATCGGGCTCTGAAGGAGGCAGCTATTCAACGTTTGTAATCGGCAAATCCAGCCGTACGGCTGTGGTCTATGCTGCCGCGAATGACGGGATGCTGCATGGATTCCGCGCAAGTGACGGTGTTGAGAAATTTGCTTTTGTGCCTAAGGCAACCTGGCCTAATCTTAGTTTGCTGACGGTGCCGGGTTATACGCACAAGTACTTTGTAGATGGTTCACCTACAGCTTGGGATGCCTATTGGGGAGGAAGCTGGAAAACTGTGCTTGTAGGTAGCTTGGGTGCGGGTGGGAAATCAGTCTACGCATTGAATGTATCAAATCCGGACACCTTTAACACTTCTGATGTTTTATGGGAATTTCAGGGGAATGATGCGGCCCAAATAGCCAATATGGGATATATCCTTGGAAGTGTAACCGTAGCCAGGTTCCCAGATGGAAATTATTGGGCCGTATTTGGCAATGGTTATGGCAGTACAAATGGCAAGGCAGTTCTTTTCATGGTTAGAGTTGATTCGCCATCCACAGTGAAAATGATCGAGGTAGAAGGTGGCCCCGGTAACGGGCTTTCCACACCAACATTGGTTGACAGCAATGGCGACCGAATTATTGACCTTGTTTATGCTGGTGATTTGAAAGGGAATGTCTGGAAATTCTATACATCTGCTAGCAGCAGCAGTAGTTGGGCCTCTGCCTATGGTGCATCGCCACTGTTTAGAGCTAAAGATAGTGCTGGCAATCCACAGCCCATTACCTCTTCCGTGGAGGTTGGACTGTCTCCCGCCGGAGCCCCTGGTCTGATGGTGTACTTTGGCACAGGAAAGTATTTTGAAACAGGGGACAATTCGACCCTCAGCATCCAGTCCGCGTATGGTGTGGTCGATTCGGATGGTAATAGTGGTGGAACTTCTGGTTTGTTCTCTGGGGCGAACCACCGTACACACCTACAGTCGCAGTCCATTGTATTTGAGACCATAATCTCAGGTAATGGCGTTCGTGTTGTAAGTGACAATACTGTTGATTATTCTACCCAGAAAGGATGGGTAATCGACCTACTTAAACCCCCAACACCTACAGCAGTGGGTGAACGTATAATCACTGCGCCCTTGTTGTTTGGTGGCAAGCTGTTATTCCAAACTATTACTCCTTCGTTGTCACCTTGTGAATATGGTGGTGGGAGTTGGCTGATGCAGGTTAATCCCGCTACAGGTGGAGAACCCAAGTCGGCTTCCTTTGATGTAAATGGCGATGGTTTGTTCAATGACGCCGATATGGTTGATATCGGTGGAGGTGTTAAAAAACACGCAAGTGGGCTGGATACTGGAGTAGGTATCAGCGGTGGTTTTGGTAAGCCAATCAAAGCGGGTGACAAGGCATTTGTTCCTGTTGGTGGTACATCTGGTACCTTGGGTGCACCACCGATTCACTCTGGAACACTTAAATCACGCGCCTCATGGCGTCAAATCCAGTGAACGGAGGGATTATGAAACAACATGGTTTTTCCCTGATCGAATTGATGGTCGTGGTTGCCATCATTGGGATTCTGGCATCCATTGCATATCCTAGTTACGTGGAATACGTGAGGAAGGGTAACAGAGTTGAGGCGCAGACAATCATGATGGAGAATGCGCAATTTTTGGAAAGGCGCTATACCACATGTGGCACGTACGGGACGAATGCAACTTGTGCGGCGGCAGCTGTTCTACCAAAGGGGCAATCTCCTGAAACAGGGACAGCTAAATTTTTGATTACGCTTACTGCTGCTGATGGAGTTACTTATACAATCCAGGCAGCCCCTACTGGGGGATATGCTGATCCAACATGCGGTACACTCACAATCAATGCTGCGGGCACAAAATCGGTCAGTGCAGGTACGGTTGACGCATGTTGGTGATCCAATGAGTCTATAAACCTTTCGGCAGCGGAAAACTGACCTTCTCCTGCAACCCTTCCAGCGGGGCCACCTCGGTGGCCCCGAGTTTTTTCAGGCGCTCTATCACTTGCCGTACCAGAATCTCCGGGGCTGAGGCGCCTGCGGTGATGCCGATACGCGATTTTCCGGTTAGCCAGTCGGGCTGGATGTCCTCGGCTGAATCAACCAGCCAGGCGGGCACGCCTAGATGATCGGCGACTTCTCGCAGGCGGTTGGAGTTGGAGCTGTTGGGTGAGCCGACAACCAGTACGGCATCGCATTCGCCAGCCAGTTTCTTGACCGCATCCTGGCGGTTTTGCGTGGCATAGCAGATGTCGTCTTTCTTGGGCCCGACGATATTCGAAAAACGAGTCTTGAGTGCCTCGACCACGCGCGCGGCATCGTCCACGGATAAAGTTGTCTGGGTCACATAAGCCAGCTTGCCGGGGTCTGCAACGTGGAGCGTTGCAACATCCTCGGGCGTTTCCACCAGATACATGCCACCTTTGCTCTGTCCCATGGTGCCTTCCACTTCTGGGTGGCCCTTGTGGCCGATCATAATGATTTCCAGGCCCTTGTCGCGCATGCGCGCCACTTCGACATGGACCTTGGTGACGAGCGGGCAGGTGGCATCGAATACATTCAGGCCGCGACGTTCGGCATCTTCCCTGACTGCCTGCGAAACGCCATGCGCACTGAAAATGACCGTGGCGCCCTTGGGCACTTCATCCAGTTCTTCGATAAACACGGCGCCCTTTTGCTTGAGGTCATTGACGACGTAAGCGTTATGCACGACTTCGTGGCGCACGTAGATGGGCGCGCCGAATTTCTCCAGAGCGCGCTCGACGATGGCAATGGCTCGGTCAACGCCTGCGCAAAAACCACGCGGGGTGGCCAGGTAAATGGTCTTGGTGTTCATTCGGCAGGCTTATTCAGGATATCTACGACTTCAACTTCGAATTCGATGGGGCAGTCAGCGAGTGGATGGTTGAAGTCGACTTTAACACCCCTGGAATCGATTTCAAGAATTCGCCCGGGCAAGGATTGTCCATTAGGAAGGGAAAATTCAACCAGGGTATCGGGTTCGAGCTTGATTTCAGGCGGTATGTCCGCTGGCGCAAGGGTCTGGATCATTTCCTCGCTGCGCATGCCGAAAGCCTGCCAGGGATCCAGCAGAAACACACGCCGCTCTCCTGGTTTCAAACCGATCAGCCATTGTTCAAGCGCATGCGCCAGAGTGCCATCTCCCAGGGTAAGGGTATCGGGCTCGGCTTCGTCGAAGTTTGAAACAATGTCGGCGCCGTTTCGCAACCGGATGGCATAGCGCAATGAAAGCGTGTCGCCGCTGGAAACCATTGCATCCTTCGTCAATCTTTTTGCCCCGCAACTTTTTGGCTGGCGGGAGATTGGCGCCGCAGGCTGTCCCAAATCAGCAAAGCCGCACCAACCGTGATGGCCGAATCAGCAACATTGAAGGCCGGCCAGGAAAAGCTTTCGTACTGAAAATACAGGAAATCGACGACGAATCCATGCCAGACGCGATCAAAAATATTGCCCAGCGCGCCACCCAGAATCAGTGACAAGCCTGTTGCCATCAGCGGCTCTTCATGATGCCTGCGCAACAGGTGAAGAATAAACAGGCTGGCGGCGATTCCGATGCCCAGGAAGAACCAGCGCTGCCATCCTCCAGCGTCCGCCAGGAAGCTGAATGCCGCGCCGGTATTGTGCACATGCACCAGGCTGAAGAAGGGCAGGACGGGAATCATGGACTGGAATTCCATGCCCAGAAAAACCGCCCATTTGGTGATCTGATCGATGGCAAAAACAAGCGCGCTGATCCAAAGCCACTTATGCATGTTCGCGTGCCTCGCCTTCGCCAAACAGGTTACTGACACAGCGGCCGCAAAGCTGAGAGTGTTGTGCGTTTGAGCCGACATCTTCCCGGTAATGCCAGCAGCGTTCGCATTTTTGATGGCCCGAGGCCACGACGATGACTTTATCCTCATCCGTGACTACGAGTTCGACCCTGGAAGTAATCAGGATGAACTTCAAATCGTCGCCAAGCGAAGATAGCAGGGCATGCGTTTCAGGTTTGACATGCAGGATGATTTCCGCCTGAAGCGAGGAACCGATCTGCCCTGCGCTGCGGGCATTTTCAAGCTCCTTCAGCACCTGCGCGCGATAGCTGCGAATCTGTTCCCAACGGCTGATCAGCGAGGATTCTTGCTCCTGTTCTGGAAGCGTGTGCAAGGTGTGGAAGAACACACTGTCATCGTTGTTTCTGGTCAGGATGGCATGCACTTCCTCGCCGGTGAAACTCAGAACCGGCGCCATCAGGCGCGTAAGCGCATGAGTTATGTGATGGAGCGCATTCTGTGCGGCGCGGCGTGCGCGCGAATCCTTGCCGGCCGTGTAAAGCCGATCCTTGAGAATGTCGAGATAGAATCCGCCCAGATCCTCGGAGCAGAAATTTTGCAGCTTCTGCGCGACCAGATGGAATTCATAGGCCTCGTAATGGCCAGCCAGTTCGGATTGGAGACGTCGTGTGGCAGCAAGCGCATAGCGGTCGATTTCCAGCCACTCATCAACCGGCAGTGCATGGGCTACCGGGTCGAAGTCATCGGTGTTGGCCAGCAGGAAGCGCAGCGTGTTTCTCAGGCGCCGGTAACTTTCAACCACGCGCTTGAGGATTTCGTCCGAAATGGAAAGTTCGCCGGAATAGTCGGTCGCAGCAACCCACAGCCGCAAGATGTCGGCGCCGTACTGATCCATTACCTTTTGCGGCGCGACGACATTGCCCTTGGATTTGCTCATCTTGCGGCCTTGTCCATCGACGACAAAACCGTGGGTAAGCAGCGCCTTGTAAGGCGCGTGGCCATCGCTGGCGCATCCGGTGAGTAATGAGGACTGGAACCAGCCGCGATGCTGGTCGGAACCTTCCAGGTAAAGATCTGCCGGATGAGCCAGTTCCGGACGCTGCTTCAGCACACAGGCATGAGTGCTGCCGGAATCGAACCACACGTCCAGCGTGTGGGAGGATTTTTCATACAAGCCCGATTCTTCACCCAACAGTTCAGCAGGGTCGAGCCTGAACCAGGCTTCGATGCCGCTCTCCTCCACGCGCCTGGCAACTTCTTCCATCAGTTCCTGCGTGCGCGGATGAGGGTCGCCGGTTTCCTTGCGGGTAAAAAGCGGAATCGGCACGCCCCAGTTGCGCTGACGCGAAACACACCAGTCGGGGCGATTCCTGATCATCGCTTCCAGCCGCGCGCGTCCCCAGGCGGGGAAGAATTGGGTTTCTTCGACAGCTTTCATTGCGCTTTCACGCAGCGTTCGCTGATCCCTGATACCTGATTCCTGATCCATGAAATCCATCCCGATAAACCACTGCCGCGTGGCGCGGAAAATAATCGGCGTCTTGTGCCGCCAGCAATGCGGATAGCTGTGCTGCAATTTGGCCTGTGCGAGCAGAGTGCCGTTTGCCGCGAGCGTTTCGAGCACGGTCTTGTTGCCATCCCAGATCGACTGCCCGCCGACGAGGGGAGTGTTAGCGTAAAACTTGCCGTCATCACCCACCGGGTTATCGACCTTGAGTCCGTATTTCAGTCCGATCAGATAATCGTCATGACCATGGCCAGGGGCGATGTGAACCTGGCCCGTGCCGGTATCAAGGGTGACAAAGTCGGCCAGAATGACCGGCACCTGACGCTCGTAAAACGGGTGCTTAAGCAACAAGCCTTCAAGCACCTCGCCGGGGAAATCCGTAAGCACTTTGCTGGTCAGCTCATAACGCTGCAACGCGCTGGCGGCGAGTTCGCGCGCCAGGATCAGGATGCCTTTTTCCGTGTCATGCAGTTCGTAGGCGAACTCGCGGTGTACCGCTACTGCCTGGTTGGCGGGAAGCGTCCAGGGTGTCGTTGTCCAGATGACCGCATACACCGGCTTGTCCGGCAACGTGACGTGCAGGCGTTTGGCGACATCAGCTGTATTGACCACCTTGAACGCGACATCGATGGCCGGCGAGGTCTTGTCTTCGTATTCAACTTCAGCTTCCGCCAATGCGGATCCACAATCCACACACCAGTGCACCGGCTTGGCACCCTGGTAGAGATAACCCGCGTGCTGAATACTTGCCAGCACGCGAACAATGTCGGCCTCGAATTTGAAATCCATGGTGCGATAGGGATGCTCCCAATCACCCAATACGCCCAGCCGGATGAAATCCTTTTTTTGGCGCTCGATTTGTTCAGCGGCGTATTCGCGGCACAGTTCGCGGAATTTCGCGGGTGGCAGATGCTTGCCATGGGTCTTCTCCACCTGCAGTTCGATCGGCAGGCCGTGACAGTCCCAGCCTGGTACATAAGGCGCATCGTATCCGGCCAGGGTTCTGGATTTAACGATGATGTCCTTGAGAATCTTGTTGACGGCGTGGCCAATGTGAATGTCGCCATTCGCGTAAGGCGGACCATCATGCAGGATGAACTTGGGGCGTCCGGCCGATTTTTCGCGAATCTGCTTGTAGAGATTTTTCTCCTGCCAGTTTTTTACCCACCCCGGTTCGCGCTTGGCGAGATCGCCGCGCATGGGGAAGGGGGTGTCGGGAAGATTGAGTGTGTCTTTATAGTCGGCCATGTCTGGAAAAAATATTTACCACAGAGACACAGAGGTACGGAGAAAAACAGACGGATTCATCAGGCATTTCTCTGTGTCTCTGTGCCTCTGTGGTTAAAAAAGCTTTTAGCATTATCAACGTCGAGATTAATTTGCGCGATCAGGCTGGGCAAGTCGGGATATTTTTCTTCGTCTCGCAGTTTTCTCAGGAAATCCACGTGCAGCCTGCGGCCGTAGAGTTCATCCTTGAAGTCGAAAATGAATACTTCCAGCGTCGGGCGCCCATTTTTATGAACCGTGGGCCGTGTTCCCAGACTGGCCACACCTTGAAGGGGTGAAATGTCCAGCCCTTGAATTTCCACCACGAAAATGCCGGACAAGGGCGGGCGGTTATGTTGAAGCTGGATGTTGGCCGTGGGGAAGCCGATCTGCCGGCCGAGTTTGTCACCATGCACCACGCGGCCGGAAATGCTGTAGGGCCGGCCAAGCATCACCGCCGCACCTTCCATGTCTCCGGCAGCCAGTGCTTCGCGCACCGCTGTGCTGGAAGAACGGCCACCATTGACATGGACTGTCGGCAGGAATTCAGCTTCGAAGCCATGTTCTTTTCCGGCCTGCTTCAACAAGGCAATATCACCGGCACGTTTTGCGCCGAAGCGGAAATCGTCACCCACCAGCACCCATTTCGCGCAAAGCGTATCCACCAGCACGTGCTGAATGAAATCAACCGGGCTAAGTGATGAAAAACGCTGGTTGAAGCGGCAGACATGCAGGCGGTCAATGCCTGCCGCGCGGATGAGTTCGGATTTCTCGCGCAGGCTGGAAAGCCGGGCCGGCGCGTTGGCCGGGCTGAAGAACTCACGTGGATGTGGCTCGAATGTCAGCACACAGCTTTGCAGATTACGATTTCCGGCTTCTTCCTTCAGGCGCGAGAGCATGGCTTGATGTCCCCGGTGCAGGCCATCGAAATTGCCGATGGTGACTGCATGGGGAAAACCGATCGGGAAGAAGCCGTGTGAAACGCGCATGGAAGGTGGACTGCCTAAAACACCAGATTTTAGCGTTTTTTCAGACGGTTACGCAGCACGACGTTTGAATTGGTCAAGCCGGATACCTGTAATCCACAAGACGGCGAAATACACGCCAGCCCCGAGAAGAACCAGTCCGGCGAGCCAAAGCGCGCGTTCCGAAAAGCCGGCATCAATCCAGTCCCTGGCCGAGCCTTCCGCAAAGTAGAGGACGAACGCCATGCAGGCCAACGCCAAAAGCACCTTGAAGAAAAATTTCCCCCATCCGGGTTGGGGCGAATAAATGCCATGCTTGCGCAGCAGATGGAAAAGGATTGCGGCATTCATGCAGGCACCCAGGCCGATGGCGAGGGCGAGGCCGGCGTGCTCAAACGGGTGGATAAAAGCCAGATTCATCATTTGCGTTGCCAGCAGGGTAAATATCCCCACCTTGACCGGCGTTCGGATGTTCTGGCGCGCGTAAAAGCCCGGCGCCAGCACCTTGACCAGAATCAGTCCCAGAAGGCCCACCGAATAAGCGATGAGCGCCTGCCGGGTCATCCACATGTCGTTTGCGGTGAATTCTCCATATAGAAACAGCGTGGAGATCAGTGGAACCGCCAGCACGGCCAGTGCGGCGGCGGCGGGCAAGGCCAGCAGCACGGTCAGCCTCAACCCCCAATCCAGCAGACGCGAATATTCTTCCGGCGATTCATCCGCATAATGCTTGGCCAGGCTGGGCAGCAGAATCGTGCCCAGCGCCACTCCCAGCATGCCGGCAGGAAACTCCATCAGCCGGTCGGCGTAATACAGCCACGACACACTGCCCGTGCCCAAAAAAGAGGCGAAGATGGTGTTGATCAGCAGACTGATCTGCGCAACGGAAACGCCCAGTGTTGCCGGACCCATCAGGATCAGAATGCGGCGCACGCCGGGATCAGAAAAATTCAGTGTCGGGCGCGGCAACATGCCAAGACGCATCAAGGCCGGAACTTGCAGGGCTAACTGCAATGCGCCCCCCAGCAGCACGCCCCAGGCCAATGCCAGAACGGGCGGATCAAAATGATTGGCGAGAACGGTTGCGCCCAGGATCATCGCCACATTGAGCAAAACCGGGGTGAAGGCGGGAATGGAAAACCTGCTCCATGTGTTGAGCACACCCGCGGACAGCGCCACCAGTGACATGAAGGCTATATAGGGAAAAGTGACGCGGGTGAGTAGCACGGTCAAATCGAATTTTGCTGGTTCGTCGGCAAAGCCCGGTGCGCTGATGTATACCAGCAGCGGTGCGCCCAGAACCCCTAGGGCGGCAACAACCAGCAGCACCAGCGTCAGCAGGGAAGCAACCCTGCTGATTAATTGTCTGGAAGCATCTTCCCCGTTTTTGTTCTTGTACTCGGCCAGAATCGGCACGAATGCCTGGGAAAACGCGCCTTCGGCAAACAGGCGGCGCAACAGGTTGGGCAATTTGAAGGCGACAAAAAACGCATCGGTCAGCATTCCCGCGCCAAAAGTACGGGCAATCAGCAAGTCTCGGATAAAGCCGGTAATGCGGGAAAGCAGGGTAAAACTGCTGACAGTTGCGAGTGCCTTGAGGAGATTCATGGATAAAGGGTTGGGGTCCGCCTTGCGGAAACTGGAATTTTTCCCTTATAATCGCATGCTTTATTGCGCTCTACCAATTTTCAGGAGTCAGATTCATGGCGAATACCGCCCAAGCCCGCAAGCGCGCCCGTCAGGCTATTGTCCAGCGCGCCCACAACATGGCCCAGCGTTCAGAACTGCGTACCGCCATCAAGAAGGTTCGTGCTGCCATCGCCTCAGGCGACAAGGCTGCTGCCGCAACTGTCCTGCAATCATCCATGAGCGTGGTTGACCGCATTGCCGATAAGAAGATCATCCACAAGAACAAGGCCGCGCGTCACAAGAGCCGTCTGGCGCAAGCCATCAAGTCCATGGCCTGAGTTTGTTACGGGTTGGATTGAAAAAACGCCGCTGATGCGGCGTTTTTTCATTTAGTGCCGCCGCTATGCGGCTTTATTTTACTTGTAAAGGAGGACCCAGAATCAATTCAGGCAGGGGGATGGGGTTCCACGACCAGATCATTGTCCTTGGCGAATCCCATGACAAACCCCCAAGCGCGGCTGTCGATTTCTTCAAGCTGGCTGTCGACGATTATGCATTTGACACCCTCGATCGAGGTTGGGTGTACGTAAGGGGAGTAGTTGATACGGGAATCAAGTCCGAAAGTGCTTAATATCCCAGCCAGCCTCTCTGCCCAGTCGCTGGGGCGAAAAGTGTGTCCGGACGAAGTGACTCCCTTGATGATCAACTGACGGGTCGTTGGGTCGGGCATGGACTAACTATTTGTTTTTGTCTGGAATATCGGCATTTTAGCACGCTGCTCTTGCCAGACTTGCCGGTTTCGGGCCATACTTCTGTACCTGAGTAAAAACGTCAACTATTCTTTCAATCAATATTGTTCAGGAGGAAAACCAAGTGAAAAATCCGCTCGACTCCCTATGGGGTACCGTTATTTCCGGTCTGGTGCTGACCGTCGTGCTGTATGTCGTCGTTAAAAATTTCTTGATGTAAAGGGAGGCAAAATCCATGGAAATCGCTCTGATTCGCTGGATCCACATCATGGCAGGCATCATGTGGATCGGCTTGCTGTATTATTTCAATTTCGTGCAGGTTGCCGCAATGAAGGATGCCGCGGCTGACGGTACTGCTGCCGGTATCAGCAAGCATGTTGCCCCGCGCGCGCTGCTGTTCTTCCGCTGGGCAGCCGTGGTGACCTGGCTGTTTGGCGCAGCCCTGCTGGGTAGCAACTTCGGCGCGGCCTTCATGCTGCAATCTGGCTGGGCCGGGATTGGTATTGGCGCCTGGCTGGGTACCATCATGCTGTTCAATGTCTGGGTGCTGATTTGGCCCAACCAGCAGAAAATTCTGGGCATGAAGCCGGCTTCCGACGAGGAGAAGGCCAAGGCCCGCCGTGTGGCTTTCCTGGCCTCGCGTACCAATACCATGCTGTCCATCCCCATGCTGTTCTTCATGGCATATGGCTGGCAGCATAGTGGCGTAATTTTCGGCTAAAATAACCTTATTAGCTTTGTGCACGGCGGCCTTGGCCGCCGTGTTGCTTTTTAGTTTCGGATGATTGCTTATGTCACAGTCACACCTGATGAATACCTATGCCCGCCAACCCGTTGCCTTTGTGCGGGGCGAAGGTCCTTACCTCTGGGATGAGGAAGGCAAGCGCTATCTGGATGCTGTTGCAGGTGTCGCGGTCAACACGCTGGGGCATGGACATCCCGGTCTGGTTAAAGCCATCGCGGATCAGGCGGCGAATCTGATCCATAGCTCCAATCTGTATCGGGTCAAACGCCAGGAAGAACTGGCTGACCGCTTGTGCGAACTGTCCGGCATGGACCGGGCTTTTTTCTGCAATTCAGGCTGCGAAGCGAATGAGGCTGCCATCAAATTGGCGCGCATGTACGGTCATAGTAAAGACGTTGCCAATCCGACAATCGTCGTGATGGAGAAAGCTTTTCATGGCCGCACCATGGCAACCCTCACTGCAACCGGCAGCCGCAAGATACAGGCAGGGTTTGAACCCTTGCTGTCCGGTTTCGCTCGCGTTCCCTTCAACGATATCGCCGCTATTCGGCAGGTCGCCTCGACCAACAGGGAGGTGGTGGCGGTTCTGGTTGAGCTGGTTCAGGGCGAAGGCGGCGTAAATATCGTTTCACCTGAATTCATGCGTGAGCTTCGGCAAATCTGCGATGAATTCGGTTTGTTGCTGATGCTGGATGAAGTGCAGACAGGTATTGCCCGCACAGGTACATGGTTCGCATTCCAGCACAGCGGGGTGATGCCCGATGTCATGGCGCTGGCAAAGGGACTGGGCGCTGGTGTACCCATTGGCGCCTGCCTGGCGCGCGGCGTGGCGGCGGAAGTATTCAAGCCGGGCAATCACGGCTCGACCTTTGGTGGCAATCCACTGGCTTGCGCGGCGGCGCTGGCGACATTGGATGCGGTCGAGAAACAGTCGCTGCTTGAGAATGCTGAAAAGGTAGGGAATTACATCCGGCAGGTCCTAAAGGAAAAAATGACTGGCGTAACTGGCGTGATGGATATACGCGGTCAGGGTTTGATGGTCGGAATTGAACTGGACAGGCCCTGCGCCGATCTGGTGGCCAAAATGCGCGATCGTGGCTTTCTCATCAACGTGACGGCCGACAAGGTGATTCGTCTGGTGCCGCCGCTGATTTTTACCGAGGCGCATGCCGATGAACTGTTGGGGCCGCTTGCCGAGGAGATCGTCGCCTTTCTTGAAGGCTGATTGAAATGGCCGGCAACATGGTTAAGCATTTTCTGCAGCTCAGCGATTTTTCGCGTGAGGAGATTGAATATGTCTTCATGCGATCGCGCGTGATCAAGGATCGTTTCAAGCGCTACGAGAAATACCATCCGCTGGAAGACCGTACGCTGGCGATGATTTTCGAGAAAAGCTCGACCCGCACGCGGCTTTCTTTCGAGGCGGGCATGCATCAACTGGGCGGGGCGGCGATTTATCTCAACACGCGCGATACCCAACTGGGACGTGGCGAACCGGTGGAAGACGCGGCGGAAGTGATTTCACGCATGGTGGATATCGTCATGATTCGCACCTTTGAGCAGGAAATCATCGAGCGTTTCGCAAAGCATTCGCGCGTGCCGGTCATCAACGGGTTGACCAATGAATATCATCCCTGCCAGATCCTGGCGGACATTTTTACCTACATCGAACATCGCGGACCCATCGAGGGCAAAACCGTGGCCTGGGTCGGGGATTCCAACAACATGTGCAACACGTGGCTGCAAGCGGCGGTTGTCCTGGATTTCAATGTACATGTTTCCACGCCACCGGGCTATGAAGTAGAGCCGGATCGGGCGGGCCTGTATGACACCAGCCGTTATGAAAGCTTTGCCGATCCCATGGATGCCTGCAAAGGTGTCGATCTTGTGACAACGGATGTCTGGACCAGCATGGGCTTCGAGGCCGAGAATGAAGTGCGCAAGAAGGCCTTTGCCGACTGGCGGGTGGATGCCGACATGATGCGCGTGGCCAGCAAGGACGCGCTGTTCATGCATTGCCTGCCGGCGCATCGCGGCGAGGAAGTCGATGCGGACGTGATCGATGGTCCTCAAAGCGTGGTATGGGATGAGGCGGAAAACCGGCTGCACGTGCAGAAGGCGCTGATGGAATACCTGCTGCTGGGCCGGGTAAACAATTAGGAGATGTCATGAACATCGCATACTTCAGGGATCCGGATACGCTTTACATTGAACTGCTGCCGGAATCCGCTGACCATTCCTGGGAAGCGCATCCCGGAATCAACATCAATATCGCTGCAGATGGCCGCGTGGTCGGCATCGAAATCGAAAACGCGGGCGACCGCATGGACATGAGTGTGCTGCGTGTCGGCAATTTCCCCGGCATCGTGCACACCGCCAAAGGTTCAACCCAATAAACTTAAACTTAAAACATGAGCACTATCAAGAGAGTCGTACTTGCCTATTCGGGCGGCCTGGATACCTCGGTCATTCTCAAATGGCTGCAGGATCACTATCAATGTGAGATCGTTACCTTCACGGCTGATGTCGGGCAGGGTGAAGAGTTGGAGCCTGCACGCCAAAAGGCGCTGAAGTTTGGCATCAAGCCTGAACATATCTACATCGACAATCTGCAGGAAGAATTCGTGCGGGATTTCGTGTTCCCCATGTTCCGCGCCAACACGATTTATGAAGGGGAATACCTGCTGGGCACCTCCATTGCCCGTCCGCTGATTGCCAAACGGCTGATCGAGATTGCGGAGGAAACCGGCGCCGATGCGATTTCCCACGGCGCTACCGGCAAGGGCAACGACCAGGTGCGCTTTGAACTGGGCGCGTATGCGCTGAATCCCGAAATCAGGATCATTGCCCCCTGGCGTGAATGGGATCTGCTGTCGCGCGAGAAACTGCTGGCCTACGCCGAGCAGCATGGCATCCCGGTCGAGATGAAGCACAAGCAGGGCGGCAGCCCGTATTCCATGGATGCCAACCTGCTGCATATCAGCTATGAAGGCCGGCATCTGGAAGACCCACGTGCTGAAGCCGAGGAGGAAATGTGGCGCTGGACCGTGTCGCCCGAAAAGGCGCCGGATGCACCGGAATATGTCGAGCTTGAATTCGAGCACGGCGATGTGGTGTCAATAAATGGCAAAACCATGACACCTGCGCAGGTGTTGACCGAACTGAATCGGCTTGGGGGAAAACATGGCATCGGCCGGCTGGATCTGGTTGAGAACCGTTATGTGGGCATGAAGTCACGTGGCTGCTACGAAACCCCCGGCGGCACGATACTGCTGAAAGCGCATCGTGGCATCGAATCCATTACGCTGGACCGGGAAGTCGCGCACTTGAAGGACGATCTGATGCCGCGTTACGCCAGCCTGATTTACAACGGCTACTGGTGGAGCCCTGAACGCAAGGCCTTGCAGGTCTTGATTGACCATACCCAGCAACAGGTAAACGGCTGGGTGCGGCTCAAGCTCTACAAGGGAAGCGTCTCGGTGGTGGGGCGTGATTCGAAGACTGACTCACTGTTCGATTCGACCATCGCCACTTTCGAGGACGACAAGGGTGCCTACAACCAGGCCGATGCCACCGGCTTCATCCGCCTGAATGCGTTGCGCATGCGCATTGCTGCCAAGCGCAAGCACAGATAAATATCTTAGCGAGGAATCGACATGTCACAGTTTGATCAGGTTTCAGTCCTCAAGAAGGCAAATGTCTACTTTGACGGCAAGTGCATTTCACATACCGTACAATTTGCCGATGGCACAAAAAAATCGGTTGGCGTGATATTGCCGGCCACACTCACATTCAATACCGGCGCACCTGAAGTGATGGAAACCGTCGCGGGCTCATGTCGCTATCGCCTGAAGGGCGGAGACTGGAAACCATGCAAGGCTGGGGAATCCTTCAGCATACCCGCCGATTCTTCGTTCGATATTGAGGTCGACAGCGAGCCATATCACTATGTCTGCCATTTTGGTTGACTAGAGAACCCAGATTCAGGATCTGTTGTTTCCGGCAGGAGAATGACATGACCACATTAGCAGTTGTCAGAAAGAACGGCATCGCCGCCATCGCGGCGGATACGCTGACCAAGTGGGGCACGGGCAAGGAATCCGCGGCCTATGTTGCCAACCACAGCAAGCTGATCCGCGTGGGTGATAACTGGCTCGGGGTAACGGGCTATACAACTTTCATCCTGATTCTAAAAGACTACTTCTCGCAGCCCGACGTGGCGGCGAATTTCCAGTCAGTGTCCGCCATATTCAAGACTTGGCAAACCCTGCATGGTGTCTTGAAGGAACAGTACTTTCTGCTCCCGGGCGAAGACAAGGACGACGACATCGAATCCAGCCAGATGGATGTGCTGATCGCCAATTCACACGGTATTTTTGGCGTGGCCGAGCATCGCTCAGTGCAGGAATTCTCGAAGTTTTACGCCTATGGCAGTGGCAGCGATCTGGCCATGGGCGCGATGTATGCGCTTTATGACAGCCCGCTTTCTGCCGAGGAAATCGCACGCAAGGCCATCGAGGCGGCTGCGGAATTTGATGATCGTACCGGCCCGCCAATTGAGGTCAAGACGATCAGACTTATTGGGAGTTGACATGCCATCTTTCGATATCGTATCCGAGGTCGACAAGCAGGAAGTCCGCAATGCGGTGGATCAGACCAACAAGGAAGTAACCAACCGGTTTGATTTCAAAGGCTCCGATGCGCGGGTCGAGCAGGCGGATTATGTGTTGACAGTATTTGCGGATACCGATTTCCAGCTTGATCAGGTGCAGGATATTCTCAGCCAGAAACTTTCCAAACGCGGTGTTGACGTGAAATGCCTGGACATTGGCAAGCCGGAAGGCGTTTCCGGTAACAAGGTCAAACGCTCGGTAACAGTCAAAACCGGTGTTGAAACCGAGTTGGCGAAAAAAATCGTCAAGCTGGTCAAGGACAGCAAGCTCAAAGTGCAGGCCAGCATTCAGGGTGAAACCGTCAGGGTGACCGGCGCCAAGCGTGATGTGCTTCAGGAAACGATTGCGTTGGTGAGGAAATCCATTACGGATTTCCCGCTCCAATTTCAGAATTTCAGGGACTGAAACCATGGCGCGCGTACTGGTGCCCCTGGCAGAAGGCTGCGAAGAACTCGAAGCTGTCACGATTATCGATATTCTGCGCCGGGCTGACATCGAGGTGATTACGGCGGGATTGCAGCCAGGCATTGTCAAAGCCAGCCGTGGTACCCAACTCATGCCTGACATGACGCTGGATGCGGCCTTACTGGAAAAATATGACATGGTGGTTCTGCCAGGTGGCATGCCTGGAGCCAAACATCTCAAGGAAGACCCGCGCATTCTGTCGCTGCTGAAGAAAATGGCAGGCGAGGACAAGTACACTGCCGCCATTTGCGCCGCGCCAACGGTATTGGCGGAGGCGGGGCTGCTCAAGGGCAAAAAGGCCACCAGTTATCCGGGATTTCTCGACAAGATGGCCTTGCCAGACACGCATTGCCTAGCCGATGCAGTGGTCAGGGATGGCAAAGTGCTGACTTCGCGTGGCCCCGGCACGGCCATGGATTTTGCCCTGGCCCTGGTCGAAGTTCTGTCGGGGCGTGAAACCCGCGATCAGGTCGAGGCTGGGCTGGTCAGGGGCTGAAAAGACTCCATCTTCCTGACTTTCTCCGGGTTTGGTATGCTGGTTGCATAACTAAAGGAGGAAGACGCATGTTTATCCGGGAAATCCTGTCTTTCAAGGGTGGAGACGAAGTGTTCAGCATCACGCCAGACGACGACGTGGCCTTGGCCGTCGAGCGCATGGTGGCCAACGATGTCGGCTCGCTGGTGGTCAAGAATCCCAAGGGCGAAATGGTGGGTTTTCTGACCGAGCGGGACATCATGAAAGGCATGCGCCGCCAGGGCTGTTCGCTCAAGGAGGCCAAGGTGGCGGACATCATGATCACCGAACCGGTGGTGGCTACGCCGGAAGACTCCATCGACTATGCCCGCGATGCCATGACCAAGGCGCGCATCAGCCACCTGCCGGTACTGGAAGGCAACAAACTGGTCGGCATCATCTCTTTCTACGATGTAGCCAAAGCCTGCCTGCGTGAAGCCAATTTCGAAAACAGCCTGCTCAAACGGTATATCAAGAACTGGCCCGAACAGGGGTGAAGTGACCGGACTGAGCCAAGGACATTTTTTCTGTACTTGAACTTTTTTCAGTGAACATCTGGGCAGGCAGCGTGTGTACGTGCTGCTGCTAAAGCATGGGCAATCCAAGGTATCGGGATTGCTGGCTTAAGGCTGATTTAAGAATTCTCGGGATAAATCGAATCTTTTCTTGGACGCGGTCTCGAACACGTCCAGTCCCAAAGTCCTAATGAACGATCGCCACCGTCTGCCACATAGTTTCGCCCCGCTTTTTCTGCCTCACATCCTGTTGTTTCTAGCAATTGCCAGTATGACGCGACTGGGCCTCGCATTGTATGCAGGTGTCGACAAGGTCCCGGTATCGCTCTGGCCGGGCTTGTTTGTACGCGGTTTGGGGTTCGATCTCGCTGTTCTCGCCTGGTTGCTGGCACCCATGCTGATCTGGGCTGCAATCTGGCCGGAACGCTGGCGTAATACCTTTCTGCAGGGCGGCCTGCGCCTCGCAGTATTTTTCATGCTGGCAGCATTGTTGCTTTTTGTGGCGCTGTCTGAATGGACCTTCTGGGAAGAATTTGAGACCCGCTTCAATTTCATCGCGGTCGATTATCTGGTCTACACCCATGAAGTGATCGGCAACATTGTCGAGTCTTATCCGGTGGCGTCCTTGCTCACGGGAGTTGCCGTGGTGGCGGTCGTTGTCACATGGCTTTTTCGGCAGTCCATTCGAAATGCTGCCCGCCCCAGACCGCAATCTGGCTGGCGGTTGTCATACGCCATTCTGGCCTTTGCCTTGCCCTGGAGTGCCTGGCATCTGGCGGATGTCGATCAGATGCAGTATTCCTCCAATGCTTACGCCAACGAACTGTCAGGAAATGGCTTGATGACATTTGTCTCCGCCTTTCGCCGAAACGAACTGGATTACCCGCGCTTTTATAAAACCTTGCCACAGGCACAGGCACAGAAGATTCTGGATGGACTCGGGGTTGAGCGCATGCCGGTTTCAGCTGCGTTTGATGAAGACGAACGCTTCGATCCACTTCGTGTGCCATTCAAACGACCCCCACGCAATGTGGTGTTGATTTCGGTGGAAAGCCTGTCGGCCAAATTCCTTGGCAGCTTTGGCAATCCAGCCGGGCTGACGCCTCGGCTGGATGCATTGGCCAAAGACGGCCTGCTGTTCACAAGAATGTACGCCACCGGCACTCGGACGGTACGCGGACTTGAAGCCTTGTCACTCGGCACGCCGCCCATCCCGGGGCAGGCTATCGTCCGGCGTCCGGGTAACGAACATTTGGCCACCATAGGCGAAATCCTGCGCCGGCAGGGTTATGAAACCCTGTTCCTGTATGGCGGATACGGTTACTTCGACAACATGAATGCCTACTTTGCCGGCAACGATTATCGTGTGATTGACCGGACCATGTTTCCGAAGGCATCAGTGGGTTTCGAGAATGTCTGGGGTGTCGCGGACGAGTTCCTGTTCGATAACAGCCTGGCTGAACTGGACAAAACGCATGCTGCGGGCAAGCCGTTCCTTGCGCACATCATGACCACTTCCAATCACCGTCCCTACACTTATCCTGACGGTCGCATTGACATCCCTTCTCCAGGCAAGCGCGCCGGTGCGGTGAAATATACCGATTATGCGATCGGCCGTTTCATCGACCAGGCACGCGGCAAACCCTGGTTTGACGAGACACTATTTGTTGTTGTCGCCGATCACTGCGCATCGGTGGCCGGCAATACCAGTCTTCCGGTGAGCGGCTACCATATCCCGCTGATTTTTTATGCACCTGCCCTGCTGAAACCGGGGCGTGACGAACTGATGGCAAGCCAGATAGACATTCCACCCACCTTGCTGGATGTGATGGGGTTACCAGGAGATGATCATTTCTTCGGCAAGTCTGTTTTCGAGCAAGGTCCGGAAGACCGGCGTGCCTTTATCAGCAACTACCAGGAACTAGGCTACTTGAAGGATGGCAAGCTTGTGGTGCTGGGTCCCAAGCAGCGCGTCGACATTTTCCTTGTCGACGGCTATGGGGGGGCTACGCCCACCAGGCTAGTACCTCGGCTTCGCGATGAGGCAGTGGCTTACTATCAGACTGCCTTCAAGTCATTCAAGGACGGTAAACTCAAGGCGAGCACCATTCGCGGATCACGCTGATTTTAAGCACGCCTGAGTTCGCGCAGCAATCCCTACCGGATTTTGTCGATATCCAGCTTTTTCTCGAAAATCTGCGGGATGATGAGCGCGTAGCCCTGTTGCTGCCAGTGAGCGAGTTCGGTGATGGCGTTGGGTACGACGTCGATGAATTCCTGGAAATCCTTGACTGAATAGCCGAAATCCTCGGCGGCTTGTCCACAGACCTTGAACTTCACGCCCAGATCGGCGTAATAGCGCATCCTGTCAACCGCTTCCTGGTATTTGCTTTCATTTTTACTGGCGACGGTGACGATCTCCGTGCCATGGATAACCACCACGATTTCCATGTCTTCGGGTGCATACCCGTAAGGCGCGACTGTCAAGGTATTGACGAGTGCCCGCACCCAGTAAAGTGCGCTGCCGATTTTTTGAGGATCGTCGAGATAGAACTCGAACATGACCCTGGGTGGTGCGTAGGGCGTCTGCACCCACTTGCCTTCACCGCTTGCGGGCAGGCTGATCAGCAGGGCCAGCAAGGCGGCCGCAGTGGCAAGCAATTTTTTCATTTCGTATCGCCAAATGCCATGATGGTTTCTATATAGCCGATCTGGCGGCATTTTCCGATAACAATCGCTGAAAAAACCCCAGGCGTTTTGATGCAATGCAGCCCGAATCGACAGCCTTGCGGATGGCGCAATCCGGTTCATGCTGGTGCCGGCAATCACGAAACCGGCACTGGCCCAGATAGGGCCGGAAATCCGGCATTGCAGATTCAATGTCATCGCGTGTCAGGTGGGACAGGGCAAACTCCTGCAATCCAGGGGAATCAATAACAGCGCCACCTTCCTCAAGGGGATACAAGCGGCTGTGAGTGGTGGTGTGACGGCCGCTGTCCAGTGCCTCGGAAATCACATTGACGCTTGCATTCGCATTCGGAAACATCGAATTGATGAGTGTGGATTTGCCCATGCCGGATTGGCCAACCAGCAAGGTGAGTTCGTCCTTCAGATGAGGAAGCAGAGATTGAATATCCTCCTTGGCACACAGCGAAATGACGGGATAGCCCAGAGCGGGGTAAATTGCCACTTCATCCAGCATGCGAGGATGTTCCTGGAGGTCCGACTTGTTGGCGATTATCAGGGCGGGCAAATGCTGGTTTTCTGCCGCCAGCAGACAGCGTTGCAGCAGCTCTTCCGACCAGCTTGGGCGAGGCGCGACGACGATGGCAACCTGAGTGACATTGGCGGCAATCGCCTTGGTGCGATACATGTCAACTCGCTTGAACAGGCTGGTGCGCGTCTGGATGGAATCAATGACGCCCTGGCCGGGTGACGTCAGGGTCAGCGCGACGACATCGCCGCAAACGACGTCTGATTTCCTGCCGCGTGTGACGCATTCCAGATTGCCTTCTGTCGCGGTGTGAACCAGAAAATGACGTCCGTGGGCCGCGAACACCTGGCCAGTAATTGCAGTAACTTCAGCTCTTGACTTGCTGCGAGAGTCCAAGGATGCGGCGCTTCAGGCGTTCGGAGAGCTTGGCATAATTGCCATTGAGAAGCTCCTTGGCTTCATCGGCCTTGCCGGCCATATGCAGGCTGACCACTTCGGCAGCATAACGGTGAAAATCGGCGTGCATGAGCCGGACTTCCTCAAAAGTTTCTGCTTCACGGTAATTCTGCCCATCGCCATAAATCCACTGGCCAAGGGCGCAGCGATTGTCCAGCCCAATGACGGCCGGATCCAGCTTTTCCTCGCTGGTGCCGTCCAGCAGTTTTTGCAGGCGCAGCTTCCACATGACGTGGGCGTTGATGATCCCCATCCAGTCCATCGTTTTCTCCGCAGATTGGAATTATTGATAACTTTACAAACTATCATAGCGGAGATTAACCACAATTTATTAATGGTTTTAGGGGTCAGATATCAAACAGTGCATCCACCTTGGCGGCGCAGATGAAGTCATTCTCGGACAGCCCGCCAATGGCATGGGTCCAGTACTCGACGCGTACCGTGTTGTAGCCCACGACAAGATAAGGATGGTGATCTTCCCGGTGCGACACCCACATGACCGCGTTGCTGAAAGCTTGAGCTTGGTAGTGATCCTTGAACTTGAACTCCTTGGCAATCTTGATGCCATCGCGTGCCCAGCCCGAAAGGCCTTTCAGCAGAGGACCGATCTGGGCATCGGTCAGCGGGGCAACGCCGCCTTCGCAGGGTGCGCATTTTTTCCGGGTCAGGCTTTCAGAAACGTCAGACATGACAGTCCTTATTTGAATTTGTAAAAGGTCTGGTTGAGGTAAGCGCCGACATGCTGTTCTTCTTCGGGAAACCAGCCGGCGCCGGTATTTGCGTTACAGCCTGAAATCCGTCCGGCAAGTTGCGCGGGGGTTTTCATTTTTCTATCCGCGCGTGAATAAACCTCGGTGCCATGGCAGGCCGTGCAGTTTTTCGCGTGCAGGGCTTGGCCCCTGGCGGGATCGCCCTTGTCAAACGGCGCGGCCTGGAGAGGGGCAACAAACAGGGCCATCAATGCAATCGAAACACGTTTCATAGTGTTCTCCCATCATTAATCAAGGAAAGGCTAAGACCATCCCATTATGGCTATTGTTTCTTAATTCCTCCACCACTGCGACAATATGGGTTTTGCAGACAGGAATGAAGCATGGCGCAAAACGCCCTGAATTTATTGTGGATTGACATGGAGATGTCCGGTTTATCCCCGGAAACCGACCGGGTGCTGGAAGTGGCGATCGTGGTGACGGATGCCGAACTCAACACGGTGGCGGAAGCGCCAGTGCTGGTAGTGCATCAACCGGATACCGTGCTGGATGCCATGGACAACTGGAACAAGGGAACACACGGAAAATCCGGGCTGATTGACCGGGTCAAGGCATCAACACTGGACGAAGCCGCGGTGGAAGCGCAGATGCTGGCTTTCATCAAACAATATGTGCCCGAGCGCACTTCGCCAATGTGCGGCAATTCGATCTGTCAGGATCGCCGCTTTTTGGCGCGCCACATGCCCAAACTTGAGGCATTTTTTCATTATCGAAACCTGGATGTCAGCACGTTGAAGGAACTTGCCAAGCGCTGGCGACCCGGTCTGGCTGAAGGATTCAAGAAGTCCAGCAAGCATGAGGCTCTGGCGGACATCTATGAATCAATCGAAGAGATGAAGTACTACCGGGCAAATTTCATCCAGTGCCTGCAAAGTGCATGAATTTTGCTTAATTAATAAATGGCTAAAATCAAAAAATTGAACGCAAAGGCATAAAACATGGCTAAGGGAACTACATACACGATAGAGGTCAACCCCAAGATTCCCAGACGGCTGATCCGACTGGAGGAATTGGCCAACAACCTTTGGTACGGCTGGGACAAGCCCACCCGTACCCTGTTCTCCAGACTGCATCCCGGTTTGTGGGAGGCCGCAGGCCATAACCCCAAGGCTTTCCTGAAACGCGTGGACGAACAGCGGTTGGTGGAAGCAGCCGAAGATCATGTCTTCCTTGCCAGCTACAACCGCGTGTTATCGGCTTATGACACTTACCATAACGAGCCTCTCAAGCGTAACCAGCCCGAACGGCTGAAACACAGCGACATGGTGGCGTATTTCTGCGCCGAGTTTGGTTTTCATGAAAGTTTTCCCATCTACTCCGGCGGATTGGGAATTCTTGCTGGCGATCACTGCAAGGCCGCATCGGACATGCGGCTGCCCTTTGTTGGCGTAGGCCTGTTGTACCGGCAGGGGTATTTTTCCCAGACCATCGACGGGGACGGCCGTCAGGTGGCGCACTACCACGATTCAGATTTTGATGACCTGCCCGTCACCCCAGCGTACGGAGACGATGGCCAGGAATTGAAGGTGCAGGTGGAATTCCCGGGACGCATGGTCACAGTCAAGGTATGGATTGTGCGAGTGGGACATGTCTGGCTTAACCTTCTGGATACGGACCTGGAAGAAAATTCACCCGAAGACCGTTACATCACCCACCAACTGTATGGCGGTGATCGTGAAATGCGCATCAAGCAGGAAATCATTCTGGGTGTGGGAGGATTTCGTGCGCTTGAAGCGATGGGCGTCAAGCCGACGGTCTGGCACATGAACGAAGGTCATGCCGCTTTTCTGGTTCTGGAACGGGTTCGTTCGCTGATGAAGCAGCACAAGCTGGATTTTCAGAGCGCGCTGGAAGCGGTTGCGGCCGATACCGTTTTCACGACCCACACGCCTGTGCCGGCCGGGCACGATCATTTTGCCAGCGAAATGATTGAACGCTACTTCCGCGAATGCTGCCAGCAGCTTGATATTCCAATGTCACAGTTACATGCGCTGGGGCATAGCAACCTCGGTCCGGATTTCAACATGACCGCGCTGGCCCTGCATGGCTCGCGGCATCACAATGGCGTCTCGCGAATTCATGGCGGTGTGTCGGCGGACATTTGCAGCGAACACTGGCCGCAGATCGAGCCGGACGAGAACCCTATGAGCTATGTCACAAATGGGGTGCATGTCAGTACCTTTCTCGCGGATGAATGGATCGAACTGTTCGACAACCGGCTGGGTTATGACTGGCGCCATCGTGTCAGTGATGCAGCGTTCTGGGAAGAGCGTATCGACAGCATTCCGGACCATCTGTTCTGGAGCGTGCGGCAGACGCTCAAGTCGCAATTGCTCCACATGCTGAACAAGCGTTACTCGCAACAGCACAAGCGCAATCATGGCTCGCAAGCCCACCTTGACCGCCTGCTTAAGCTGGCCAATCCGCTCGATCCAAAAGTGCTGACCATCGGTTTTGCGCGTCGTTTTGCCACGTATAAACGCGCGGCTCTTCTGTTCGAGAACATCGACTGGCTCAAGCGCATCATCTCGGACGAGAACCGGCCTGTGCTGTTTGTGTTTGCCGGCAAGGCGCACCCAGCGGATCAGCCTGGGCAGGCGCTGATTCAGCGAATTCATCAATTGTCCCGCATGCCCGAGTTCGAGGGCAGATTGTTGCTGGTCGAGGGCTACGATCTGGGCCTTGCCCGGCGCCTCGTCGCTGGTGTGGATGTCTGGTTGAATAACCCGATTTACCCTCTGGAGGCTTCCGGTACGTCCGGCATGAAAGCCGCCATGAACGGCACGCTCAATCTGTCCGTGCTTGACGGCTGGTGGGACGAAGGCTGGGATGGAACCAATGGCTGGGCCATCAAGCCCGCGCCGACGCACTATGACGATGCCCGGCGCAATGCTGAAGACAGTCTGACCCTGTATGAATTGCTGCAGGACAAGATCGTTCCGCTCTATTATCAGCGCAACGAAATGGGTTTTTCCGATGGCTGGGTAAAAATGGCCAAGCGCTCGATCGCAACCTTGCTGCCGCGTTTCAACTCGGCGCGCATGGTATCGGAATATGTAGATCAGTTCTATCTGCCCGCCAGCGAGCAGGGCCGAATATTACGGGACAATAAATTCGCAGGGGCACGTAATTTATCGGCCTGGAAAACCCGCGTTCGCAGCCATTGGTCAGGCATCAAATTGACCCGGCTGGATGACGCCAGGAAACGCATCGCCTATGGTGACAGTTTCAAGCTGCGCGTTTCCGCCTGGCTGGATGGACTGGATCCAACCGACGTGCGGGTTGAAGTGCTGATCGAACGGCCGGGCAAACCCAACAAAATGCTGAATTGCCTGTGCATGAACAGCGCGGGAAAGCTTGATGATGGAAGCACTTTATACGAGCTGGAGATCGCGCCAGAGCTGTGCGGCAAGCTGGATTACCGCATCCGCATCTATCCCTGGCATGAGTTGTTGACACATCCGTTTGAAACGGGGTTGATGGTCTGGTTGTGACGCGTTATTGATACGAAACCTATGATCTTGAACAAAACAGCTCCCCGCCAATGAAACTGATGGGCAGGAAAGCCGCGCCATGTTTCGGATCAATAACAATAAAACCTCGGCGTGCTATTGATGTGAAATTCAAGAACTTGAATTTCACATCAATAATCAGGCCTTGATCGCAGTCTGATAGACGTCGAGATATTCCCGCGCGCTGTTTTCCCAGCTGAAGTCCTGAGCCATTCCAGTACGGACCAGCTGGCGCCAGGCCAGCTTGTGCTTGTACAGCACGAATGCCCGGCGAATTGTTTCGAACAGGGTGGTGGCATCAAGCACGTCGACGACAAAACCGGTCGCGGTACCTTGCGAGAGGTTGCCGAGGCTCGCATGCACGACGGTATCGGCCAGGCCGCCCACGTTGTGCACCACCGGCGGCGTGCCATAGCGCAGGCTGTACATCTGGTTGAGCCCGCAGGGCTCGAAACGCGACGGCATCAGGAACAGGTCTGACCCGGCCTCGATGCGGTGGCTAAGGCCTTCGTTATAGCCAATATGGACAGCTATCTTGCCTTGATGGGCCGCCGCCAGGTTTTGCCAAGCCGTTTCCAATGCCGCATCGCCGTTTCCCAGCACCACGATTTGCGCACCCAGTTCCACAAGCCGGGGCGCGGTTTCAATAACCACGTCCGAGCCCTTTTGCAGGGTTAGCCTTGAAACCATGCCCAGCAAGGGCGCGTTGGGATTGCGCTCCAATCCAAGTTCATCCTGAATGGCCAGTTTGTCGAGTGCCTTGCCCGCAAGGTTATCCGCGCTGTAAGTGGCATCCAGATACTTGTCTCTGGATGGGTTCCACTCCACGGTATCGATCCCGTTTAGGATGCCGTGCAAAACGTCCTTGCGTGCATACAGCAAGCCCTGCATGCCCATGCCAAAGGCCTCGGTCTGAATTTCGCGGGCGTAAGTCGGGCTGACCGTGGTGAGGCGGGTTGCGTAGAACAATCCAGCCTTCAGAAAAGACAGTTTCCCGAAATATTCCACGCCATGCATGGAAAAGCTCTCTGGGGGCAGGCCAAGCAAGTCGAATGTGTCTTGCGGGAAAATACCCTGGTAAGCCAGATTATGCACAGTGAAAATGGAAGGTGTGCGTGGCGGTTTGCCAAAGTGCAGATAGGCCGGTGCCAGACCTGTCTGCCAGTCATTGCAATGCAAAACATCCGGGTGAAAATCCAGCGGCGTTTGCGGCCCAGCCAGCCAAGCCGCGAATTGCGACAGCAGCCCGAAGCGCTGGGCATTATCAGGCCAGTCCTTGCCGGCCTTGTCCTGATAAAGCCCCTCGCGGCCGTAGTAACCCGCATGCTCGATGATATAGAGCGGCACTTCCGAATCAGGCATGACTCCACATAGCAAAGCGGTCTCGCCATGAACAGGCAGATCGATGTTAAAAATGCGCGTCAGCCTTTTCACCCTGTCCAGAACGGAAGGGTAGCCCGGCAGCAGCACGCGCACATCCGCGCCGATCTGGCGCAGCGCCGCGGGCAGCGCGCCGCTGACATCCGCCAGGCCGCCGGTTTTGGCGAGGGGATGAGCTTCTGAAGTGGCAAACAGTATTTTCATGATTGAACAAATTCAGGCTGACAGTATAGCGGGCACGCGCATAATCTATCCTGAAGACTTGAAAGGGGTTGACCATGCAAGAAATCGGGCTGATCGGACTGGGGCGCATGGGCGCCAATATGGCGCGCAGACTTTCACGCAAGGGGTTTGCGCTGGTTGTCCACAACCGGACACATCCGGTTGCGCAGGAACTGGCGGCAGAAGAGGCGAACATGCTCGCGGTTCCCAGCCTGGATGAACTGGTTGGCACGCTGGCTGCGCCTCGTCTCGTTTGGCTCATGCTGCCGGCTGGCGAAGCTACGGAGCAGGCCATTCGGCAGCTTTCAGACCTGCTTGCCCCGGGCGATCTGTTGGTCAATGGCGCCAATGCGTATTACCAGGACAGCATGCGCCATGCTGAAGAACTGGCGGAGAGAAACATCCGCTATGTCGATGCCGGGGTATCGGGCGGTGTCTGGGGCCTGGAAAACGGCTATGCACTCATGCTGGGCGGCATGCCGCAGTCCATTGCGAGACTGAGGCCTTTTATCGAGGCGCTGGCACCCGCGCCGGACCGGGGCTGGGTGCATTGCGGGCCGGCAGGGGCGGGACATTTCGCCAAGATGGTTCATAACGGCATCGAGTACGGCATGATGCAGGCGCTGGCCGAAGGTTTGGCGCTGATGAAATCGAAATCCGAATTCAATTACGACCTAGCGGCGGTGACGGAATCGTGGCGTCATGGCAGCGTGGTGCGTTCATGGCTGCTCGACTTGACCGCCGAGGTGCTGAAACGCGATCAGACTCTTGAACATATCGAGCCTTTTGTGGCGGATTCCGGCGAAGGCCGCTGGACCGCGCAGGAAGCCATCAATCAGGGTGTACCCGCGCCGGTCATGTCGCTGGCATTGATGATGCGTTACGCCACCCAGGGCAGCAACGACTATCCGGCCAAACTGCTGGCCATGATGCGCAATGCCTTTGGCGGACATCAAGTAGGTGAGAAATGAGTGATGACACTCCCTGTGCGCTAGTCATTTTTGGCGCTACTGGAAATCTTGCCACGCTGAAACTATTGCCGGCACTGTTTCATCTGGAGCGGGCCGGCCGCCTTCCCGAACATCTTTCCTTGATTGCATTTTCCCGCCGTGAGTGGGGCGATGCAGAGTGGCGGGCGCACCTGAGGCAAGTGCTGAGGGAACGGGTAGGCGAGGAATGTCCCGAAGCGGCCTGCGAACACTTCATTTCCCGCTTCAGTTATGTGCAGGGCGAATTTGAGGAGGCGGCAGCCTATTCAAGAATCAAGGATGCCCTGGCAAAGCCTCGAATGGGAACCTGTTCGCATGTGGTGTTCTATCTGGCCATCAAGCCGACCGATTTCCCGTCGGTCATCAGGAACCTGGAAGATGCGGGCCTCAATAAACCGAGAGGGTTTCACCGTATCGTGATCGAGAAACCCTTTGGCGAAGACCTGGAATCGGCGCAGGTACTCAACCAGTTCCTGCATCGCAGCTTCAACGAGGAGCAGATCTTCCGCATCGATCATTACCAGGGCAAGGAAACGGTGCAGAACCTGCTTGTGTTTCGCTTTGCCAATACCCTGATCGAACCGCTATGGAACAGAAATTTCATTGATCACGTACAGATCACGGTGGCGGAATCCATCGGCATTGGCAGCCGCGCCGATTATTACGACAAGGCCGGCGCCCTGCGGGACATGCTGCAAAACCACATGATGCAGTTACTGACGCTGGTGGCGATGGAGCCGCCTCCAGCGCTGGAAGCGGATGCCTTGCGCGACGAGAAAGTGAAGGTGCTGCGTTCGATCCGTCCCATATCAAAACGCGCGGTGCATGCGCACGCATTCAGGGCACAGTATGCGCCGGGTAGCGTGCACGGCCAGCAGGCCATCGGCTACGCTCAGGAAGCCGGGGTTGAAAAGGGATCGGTCACCGAAACATTTGTCGCCGCCAAGTTCTATATCGACAACTGGCGCTGGCGGGGCGTGCCGTTTTATCTGCGTACCGGCAAGCGCCTGAAGGAACAGCAGTCCCTGATTGCATTGCGGCTGCGGCACCCGCCCCAGCAACTGTTTCGCGAAACGCCGATTGAAACGCTGGCGCCCAACTGGATTCTGCTCTCGATCCAACCCAAGGAATCGATGCACATGGAAATACATGTCAAGCAACCCGGGCTGGACTTGAGCACGCGGCTGCTGCAACTTAATGCGAGCTTTCGTACCGGGCACGAGCGAGCGCTCGATGCCTATGAAGCGCTACTGCTGGATTTGATCGAAGGCGACCGCACGCTGTTCATACGATTTGATGAGGTCGAATGGGCCTGGCGCGTGGTGGACCCCATACTCAAATATTGGGCGCAGGAACGGGATTTCATTCATACCTATCCCTCGGGCACATGGGGGCCGGAAGAAGCCAACCGCCTGTTCGACTCGGAAGATCAGACATGGCGAAACGGCTTGTAGCTTTTCTGCTGTTGCTGCCCTCGCTGTGCTTCGCGGCGCCGGCACAGAGCTTGCGCAACCAGCTCATGCAGCATCCCTCTCCCTATCTCGCGTTGCATGGTGCTGATCCGGTTGTCTGGCAGGAGTGGAACGCCGAAACCGTCGCGCGGGCGAAGCGGGAAAACAAGCTGCTGTTCGTATCCGTTGGCTATTTCGCCTGCCACTGGTGCCATGTCATGCAGCGCGAGTCCTACAAGAACAGGGAAATCGCGGCAATGTTGAACCGCGACTTCATCCCGGTGAAAGTGGATCGTGAATTGAATACAGGCCTTGATGATGCGCTCCAGACTTTTTCAGAACGTCTGCTGCGCATCGCCGGCTGGCCACTCAATGCATTCGTGACGCCTGAAGGCTACCCGGTATTTGTGGTGCTGTATGCGCCGCCCGAGGAATTCAGGGGCGTACTGGAAAAACTGTCCGATCGCTGGGAGTCGGATCGCGCTGGAATGACGAAACTTGCGCGTCAGGCGGCTGAGCCGTCGCGCGTGCCGCGCACTCAGCAATTGGACCGCGCCGCGGTTCAGCAATGGGAAGAGCGATTCCTGAAGCAGGCCCGTGCGGAGCGGGATGAGTTTCGCGGCGGATTCGGACAAGTCAGCAAATTTCCGATGAGCCCTCAACTTGCTTTGCTGCTGAGTCGTGTACAGAAAACTCCCGATACTGAACTCAATGCATTTCTGAAACTGACACTCGATCAGATGAGCGCGAAGGGATTGCACGACCAAGTGGGTGGCGGGTTTTTCCGCTATACGGTCGATCCGGGCTGGGAGACGCCGCACTTCGAGAAAATGCTGTATGACAATGCTCAACTGGCGGTGATTTATTTTCGGGCAGCGGACATTTTCAGATCCGAGCGTTATCGGGAAACCGCATTCAGCACGCTCGATTTCATGATTGAGGAAATGCAGGATTCAAAGGGTGGCTTTTATGCCAGCACATCGGCGGTCGACAACCAGGGCAGGGAGGGGGCATTTTATCTATGGGAAAAGGACGTGCTGAAAGGCATGCTTACCCCGGCGGAACTCGAAACGGCAAGACGAATCTGGCGGCTGGACGCAGCACGACCTTTCGAATTTGGCTACCTGCCCGTTGAATGGACGGCACCAACGCAGGCAGAGCGGAAAATTCTCTCTGGCGCGATGAAGAAACTTAAAAAGGTCCGTTCCGATCGAAACCTGCCCAGGGACGACAAGCGCAATGCAGGGCTGAACGGGCTGGCATTGATCGCGCTCAGCGCGGGCATGAAACAGGAACCGCGATATGTCCAGCATGCTGCGTCTCTGGTTGAATTTATTTCAAAGCAGCTGATTGGCGGTGAAGGTCTTTTCAAGTCCGTCGCGAAAGGCAGAAAAATCAAGGGCGCGGAGCTGGAGGATTACGCCTATGTCGTCACAGGGTTGCTGGAATATGCCGAGGCGGCAAATGATCGTGCGGCGAAGCAGCTTGCCTTGAGGCTGGCGCGGCAAGCATGGAAACAGTTTTTCAGCGACAAAGGCTGGCGGCGCGATGACCGTCCCTTGCTTATGACAATTCAGCCCGAAGCCGTTCTGTCCGATGGTTCGACACCGTCGCCATCAGCCATGCTGATCGCTGCCAGCCTGAGGCTGGGAGACGCCTCCCTGAAAGTCAAGGCCCGTGAGGCGCTGCTATGGCAGTCTGCCGACATGGCGAGAGACCCGTTTGTGTTCGCTACACAGATCGCTGCATATCAGATTGGGCTGGAACAGACAAAATAGTTCAGAGATAACCCAGACGCTTCAGGAATCCGGTCACGTCCTGATTCGTCAGCTGGAAATAATGATTTTGTTCATGCCCGTAATTGAAAAAACCATGCCCTGCGCCTTGATAAATCACGACATCACAATTCCCGCCCTGGTTTTTCACGGACTGGCAAAACTCGTTCACCGTTGACACGGAAACCTCGGGATCGTTCGAGCCGGAAAGGATTAGTGTCGGCGGAACCGAGTCATCAACATGATGAAATGGCGAAACCGCTTGCCAGAATTTGCTAACCAATTCGTGATCGGGCATTCCCGGAGCGAGATTCAGCATGGGGTTGTAAAGCACAAGCGCATTGGGACGAACCGGTATCAGCGGATCAAAGCCGGGATCCGGAAAGTCCACCGCCGTACCCAGTGCGGCGGCCAGATGTCCCCCGGCGGAGCCGCCGCACGCGACGACTTTGGCCGGGTTTATTCCCAGAGAGTGCGCATTCCGGCGAATGTATCGAACGGCGTCCCGGGCATCCTGCAATGCTTGCGCGGGTGATGTGCCGTGCACCGATGCTATTCGGTAAGCCGCGCTGATGCATGTAAGGCCAAGGGAACTGAAGTACCGGCATTGTGGAAAGAACTGGCTGGGGCTTCCGTATTGCCAGGCGCCTCCGTGAAAGAACAATAGTACTGGCGTGGTGCCTTTTCTCGATCTGCTGTGTGGCTTGAATACGTGCAGTGCAAGGTCGTGGCCGTCTATGCTTTTGTATACGGCTTCATGATCCGGGCGCTGCTGAAAGAATCCCAATTGCTTGGTGACAAGATAAACGCCTGAAAGCAACAGGACGAGGCCCAGCATCAACAGTGTCAAACGCATACAAATCAACTGTAGGGGTGCAGCCGGTTTATGGTTAGGCGCTGCGATAGCTTTCAGCGCCGGGATGTGGGCCGGCTAATTAGCCTCTTCTTCAGCCTGCCTTGGTTGGGGTGGACGCTTTTCAACCTTTACACTGAACTCCATGGTTTGCTTCTTGCGGGATACGGCAAGCATCGCCTGTTCACCGGGTTTTAGCGCCGCAATCAGGTTGAGCAGGGACGAAGAATCTTCCACGGCTTTGCCGTTGACGTTCAGCAGTACGTCACCCGGCTTTACGCCAGCACGGTCGGCCGGGCCGCCTTTGAGCACGCCGGCAATCAGTGCGCCTTCGGTGGCGCTCAGATCAAACGATTCGGCCAGTTCGGGCGACAGATCCTGCACCTCGATGCCCACCCAGCCACGGGTGACACCGCCGTCGCGGATGATCTGTTCCATGACCTGCTTGGCCAGGCTGACCGGGATGGCGAAACCGATGCCCTGCGAACCGCCGGTGCGCGAGTAAATTGCGCTGTTGATGCCGACCAGATTGCCGGCGCCATCCACCAGCGCGCCGCCCGAGTTGCCGGGATTGATCGCGGCATCGGTCTGGATGAAGTTCTCGAACGTGTTGATGCCCAGATGCGTGCGCCCCAGTGCGCTGACAATCCCTAGCGTGACGGTCTGGCCCACGCCGAAGGGGTTGCCGATGGCAAGCACCCAGTCGCCTACGCGCAGGCCGTCGGATTGTCCGAAAGTAATGGCCGGAAGTTTGTCGGCGCTGATTTTAAGAACCGCCAAATCGGTTTCCGGATCGGCACCCACCACCTGGGCCGGAACGGTGCGGCCATCTGCTAGCGCTACCTGGATTTCCTCGGCACCATCCACTACATGATGATTGGTCAGGATATAACCATTGCTGCTGGCGATCACGCCCGATCCAAGGTTGGAAACCTCTCGTGGACGAGGATCGAAACGGTCGCCAAAGAAATGGCGGAACACCGGATCGTCAGTGAAAGGATTTCGTGGCCCGCGTACCTGTTTCTGGGTAAAAATGTTGACCACGGCGGGGATGGCCTGTTTTGCTGCATCGGCGAACGAGTTGTTCGTCCCTGCCAGCGTATTTCCGTTGACCTGCTGAATGGTCAGCTTGTCGACAGGCTTGGCGGCCTGCCAGCGAAGCAAATCTGGCCGGATCAGTGAAACGACAAACAGCACCCCCAAGGCTATGGTCACAGCCTGGGCGAAAAGCAGCCAGTATTTGCGCATCATGTTTTAATAAACAAACGGTTAAACAATCAATCGGTTATTCAGAATTATACGCGCTCGATAAAGTCTTTTTAGGGGCATTTATAAACAACGTCTTCCGGAGCCATGGCTAAATTGGGTAAAATCGCTGCTTTTTAAACCTAACCAATCGGGTCGAAGTGATGAGCCAGCAAGAAGTGGATCGGGGAAGACGGAAGTTTCTGGTAGCGGCCACTGCCGGTGTCAGCGTGGCGGGCGGAGCGGCCGTGGTTTGGCCCTTTGTCGCCAGCATGCTGCCCAGCGCGCGTGCCAAGGCAGCGGGGGCGCCTGTCGAGGTGGATATCAGCAAGATAGAACCTGGCGCCATTTTGGCAGTTGAGTGGCGCGGCAAGCCGGTGTGGGTAGTGCATCGCACCAAGGAAATGCTGGATTTACTGGCCAAGCACGACAACCAGCTGGCTGACCCGCTATCTGAAGTCCCGATGCAGCCGACTTACTGTAAAAACCGGACTCGTTCAATCAAGCCTGAGTACATGATTGCTGTTGGCATTTGTACCCACTTGGGTTGTTCACCGACCTATCGCAAGGATATCGGCGCTGCTGATCTCGGCGGAGCGGACTGGCACGGGGGCTTCTTCTGCCCGTGTCATGGTTCCCGCTTCGATCTGGCGGCGCGTGTTTACAGTGGCGTGCCGGCCCCGGTCAATCTGGAAGTACCCCCACACAAATACGTCAGCGAAAGCCTGCTGCTGGTTGGCATTGACAGCGGCGTCGATAGCGTAGGAGCCTAATAAATGAATGCCTTGCAAAAACTCCTTGGCTGGGTTGATGACCGTTTCCCGCTGACAGCGACCTGGAAGGCGCATCTTTCCGAGTATTACGCGCCCAAAAACTTCAACTTCTGGTATTTCTTCGGCTCCCTGGCGCTGCTGGTGCTGGTGCTGCAGATCGTTACCGGCATTTTCCTGGTCATGCACTACAAACCGGATGGTTCGTTGAACGCTGCCGGCGTGCCCGTGGCCTTTGCATCTGTCGAGTACATCATGCGCGACGTCGACTGGGGCTGGCTGATCCGTTACTTGCATTCGACGGGCGCATCGGCGTTTTTCGTGGTGGTGTACCTGCACATGTTTCGTGGTCTTATGTATGGCTCCTACCGCAAACCACGCGAACTTATCTGGATCTTTGGCGTCATCATCTTCCTGGCGTTGATGGCCGAGGCCTTCATGGGCTACCTGCTGCCTTGGGGGCAAATGTCCTACTGGGGCGCGCAGGTCATCATCAACCTGTTCGCAGCCGTGCCTTTCATCGGCGAAGACCTTTCGCTGTGGATACGCGGCGACTACGTGGTGGGCGATGCAACGCTCAACCGCTTTTTCTCCTTCCACGTCATTGCCGTGCCGCTGGTGCTGCTGGGCCTGGTGGTGGCGCATCTGGTGGCGCTGCACGAAGTGGGTTCCAACAACCCTGATGGTGTCGAGATCAAGAAGAAGAAAGACCCGGTCACCCATATTCCACTTGATGGCATCCCCTTCCATCCCTACTACACGGTGAAGGATATTCTGGGCGTGGTGGTGTTCCTGATGGTGTTCTCCGCCGTGGTGTTCTTTGCCCCGGAGATGGGTGGCTATTTCCTTGAAGCCAACAACTTCATTCCGGCCGATCCGCTGAAGACGCCTGAACACATTGCTCCGGTATGGTACTTCACGCCTTATTACGCCATCCTGCGCGCGGTGCCGCCCATGTTCGGCTCACAATTCCCGGGCGTGCTGCTCATGGGTGTGTCGGTCGTGATCTTTTTCGCGCTGCCCTGGCTGGACAAGAGCCCTGTCAAGTCAATCCGTTATCGCGGCGTGATTTATAAATCATTCCTGGCGGCTTTCGTGGTGGCGTTTATTGGCCTGGGCTGGTTGGGCATCCTGCCGGCGACGCCGTTGTATACCTGGATCGCGCGTGGTCTCTCCGTGGTGTATTTTGCGTTCTTCTTCCTCATGCCCTGGTACACAAAGATCGATAAAACCAAACCCGAACCGGAAAGGGTGACTGGCTAATGAAACTCATCAAACAACTATTTGCAGTTCTGGCCTTAGCGCCGCTTGCCGCTGTTGCATCGGGTCCCAGCGTTCATCTGGACAAGGCGCCGGTCAACCTGTCGAACAACGCGTCGCTCCAGCGTGGCGCGAAAATGTTCGTCAACTACTGTCTCAACTGCCATTCGGCCAGCTACATGCGCTACTCGCGCCTGCAGGATATTGGCCTGACCGAAGACCAGATCAAGAACAACCTGCTGTTCACCACGGAAAAACCGGGCGACACCATGACGGTGGCGATGAAATACGCCGATGCCAAGGTGTGGTTTGGCGCGGCGCCGCCCGACCTGTCGGTGATTGCACGTTCGCGCGGCGCGGACTGGCTCTATACCTATCTGCGCAGTTTCTATCGTGATGACTCCCGTCCCACCGGCTGGAACAACATTGCCTTCGACAAGGTGGGCATGCCGCATGTGATGGCATCGCTGCAGGGTGAGCAGATCGCCCACTTCAAGAAGGAAACCGATCACGATGGCAATCAGATAGACGTATTCGAGCGCTTCGAACTGGTCAAGCCGGGCAGTGTTTCGCTGGCCGAGTACGATTCCATGGCCGGTGACCTGGTGAACTACCTTGCCTGGATGGCTGAGCCGGTGAAGCAGAAGCGTTTAAGCACCGGCCTGCTGGTGCTGGCTTTTCTGGGCGTCTTTTTCATCGTGGCCTATTATCTGAAAAAGGAATTCTGGAAAGACATTCACTGATTACCGGCAGTTTTTGTAATTAAAGATAGCCGGACCCCGTTCCGGCTATCGATTTTGTGAAGCATCACTAAACAGGAACCAAACACATCATGATGAGGCTTTATTCCGGGACGATATGTCCATACAGCCATCGCTGCCGCATTGTGCTTTTCGAGAAAGGCATGGATTTCGAGGTCATCGATGTGGATTTGCAAAACAAGTCGGAGGACCTTGCAGTCATCAGTCCTGGCAACAAGACGCCCGTACTGGTCGAACGCGACCTCGTGCTATACGAGGCCAACATCATTAACGAGTACATCGATGAACGGTTTCCTCATCCGCAATTGATGCCACCGGACCCGGTGATGCGCGCCCGCGCACGTCTGGTGCTTCACAATTTCGAGAATGACCTGTTCACGCATGTCAATGCCATCGAGCATGGTGGCCAGAAGGCTGCGGAAGGTTCGCGAATTGCCATCCGCGATAGCCTGACCCAGCTTGCGCCCATTCTGGAAAAGCAGAAATTCCTGATGAACGACGAATTCTCCATGCTGGATGTCGCGCTGGCACCGCTGCTGTGGCGCCTGGAGCATTACGACATCCAGCTACCCAAGCAGGCAGCGCCGGTATTGAAATACCGCGAACGCCTGTTCTCGCGCCCTGCTTTCTATGATGCGATGACGCCGACTGAAAAGGCCATGCGCAAGTAAGGCGTCGGCCATGCTTTCTACGCGCCCCTACCTGATTCGCGCCATTTACGAGTGGTGCACGGATGCCGGCTTTACGCCGCATCTGCTGGTTCATGTGGACGAACATACGCGGGTACCAAGAGGGTATGTCAAGGACGGCCAGATTGTGCTGAATGTTGGCGCTGGAGCCGTCCGCGATCTGGCCATCGACAACGACTGGGTGTTGTTTTCGGCACGATTCTCCGGCGCCTCTCACGAGATCGCCGTCCCCGTCAATCGCGTGGCGGCCATCTTTGCACGCGAAAACGGTCAGGGTATGCATTTCGATGTTCAGGAAACCGCTGGCGAACTTGCTGCCAACACGGCAGTCGAAACCGGCGGCGAGCTGCCGCCCGAACCGCCGAAAGGACGACCGCAACTCAAGGTCATCAAGTAGCGCGCAACTGATCGCCAGATCATTTAAAATGCGCACCCAACGTGCCGCTTTAGCTCAGGGGTAGAGCAACCGCCTTGTAAGCGGTAGGTCGTCAGTTCGAATCCGACAAGCGGCACCATCAGTCATTCCAGAGCGGATACAGGAAAATTTCCGCTTGCCAGGCACAACGATCCAGAAAGTCACCATGGCCGGTTCCAGCTTGCTGCTTTTAATCGACGACATCGCCACGCTGCTGGACGATGTCTCAGTCATGACCAAGGTGGCGGCCAAGAAAACCGCGGGCGTGCTGGGTGATGACCTGGCGCTCAATGCGCAGCAGGTCAGCGGCATCAAGGCAGACCGCGAATTGCCGGTAGTGTGGGCGGTGGCCAAGGGCTCGCTGCTCAACAAGGCGATTCTGGTGCCGGCCGCGCTTCTCATCAGCGCGGTGGCAAACTGGGCCATCATGCCGCTGCTCATGCTGGGCGGCTTGTATTTGTGCTTTGAAGGCGCGGAAAAGCTGACGCATTCCTTGTTCCATCTCAAGGCCGAAGATGACGAACACCATGCGAGCCTGATCGAAGCGGTCAAGGACGAGCACGTCGATATCGTGGCCTACGAGAAGGAAAAAATCAAAGGCGCCGTACGCACGGACTTCATCCTGTCAGCCGAGATCATCGTTATCACCCTGGGCACGGTGGCCACCGCCAGTTTTGGCAAGCAGGTCGCCGTACTGGTCGGCATTTCTCTCCTCATGACCGCGGGTGTGTACGGTCTCGTTGCCGGCATCGTCAAGCTGGATGATCTGGGGCTTTATCTCAGCAACACAGCATCAAGGCTCAAGCAGGCCCTGGGCAAAGGTCTCCTCGCTGCCGCGCCCTGGCTGATGAAAACGCTGTCTGTGCTGGGAACGCTGGCCATGTTTCTCGTGGGTGGCGGCATCCTCGTTCATGGCATACCACTCCTGCATCATGTAATCGAGCATCTGGCGGGGCAACTGGGCTGGGGGCAAACGATTGCCGCTGCCGTGCTGAATGCGCTAGCCGGCCTTGTTGCAGGCGGCATCGTGCTGGTTGTGGCAAGCATTGTTTCGCGTTTGCGTAACAACTTCAAACGAGCAGGTCCGTGAAGCGGATCAAAGCCTATTTGATTATTAAGGTTCCGGTTTGATCAACTGCACCAGCCTGTAAATTTCTTCCAAGGCCTCTTTCGGACTGAGTTCATCAGGGTTGATCGCTGCCAGCGCTTCCAGCAGTTCGTCACGTTTGTTTTCAGAAATGACTTCTTCCGGCTCCACGAACAGATCGGCCTGCGGGCCGCGATGAATCTGCGCGTCTTCCAGTTCCTTAAGCCGGCGTTTGGCTGCGGCGATGACCTTGCTGGGTACGCCAGCCAGCCGCGCAACCTGGATGCCGTAGCTTTGCGAAGCGGGGCCGTCCTCGACGGCGTGCAGGAACACCAGATCGTCGCCATGTTCCTTGGCATCGAGATGCACGTTGGCAAGTTGCTTGTATTGCTGGGCGAGCTGGGTCAGTTCGAAGTAATGCGTGGCGAACAAGGTGAGCGCGCCGGACTCGGAAAGAATATATTTTGCGACAGCCCATGCAAGTGCGAGGCCATCGAAGGTGGAGGTGCCGCGTCCGATTTCATCCAGCAGCACCAGGCTTTCGCGCGTGGCGTGGTGGAGAATGTGCGCGGTTTCGGTCATTTCCACCATGAAAGTAGAGCGCCCGCCTGCGAGGTCGTCCGATGCGCCGATGCGAGTGAATATCTGATCGATCGGGCCAATCCTGGCGGCATCTGCCGGAACAGGGAGTCCGCAACATGCCAATAGGGTGATCAACGCGGTCTGGCGCATGTAGGTCGACTTGCCGCCCATGTTGGGGCCGGTGATGAGCAGCATCTGTCGGGCAGGTAAGAGCAGGGTGTCGTTGGGGATGAACTGCGCGGTCTGGCTTTCCACAACGGGATGGCGGCCGGCGCGGATGTCGATGCCGATGGTGTCAACATACTCTGGCAGCACCCAGTTCTGTTCTCTGAAACGGATGGACTGCGAGGTCAATACGTCCAGCTCCGCCAGTGCGGCGGCGGTTCTCAGCAAGCCGGGCACATGCGGTAGAAGGGATTCCAGGATGGTCTCGTAAAGGAATTTTTCTCTGGCCAGCGCGCGTTCCTGGGCAGAAAGCGCCTTGTCTTCGAAGGCTTTTAGCTCCGGTGTGATATAGCGCTCGGCATTTTTCAGCGTCTGGCGGCGGCGATAGTCGCCAGGAATTTTCTCGGCATGTGCGTGAGTGACTTCGATATAAAAGCCATGCACACGGTTATATTCGACTTTCAAACTTGGAATGCCGGTGCGTTCGCGCTCGCGCGTTTCCAGTTCGATGAGGAAAGCACCAGCGTTATCAGTCAGCGCACGCAGCTCGTCAAGTTCAGCGTCGTATCCCGATGCAATCACGCCGCCTTCGCGGATGACGGCGGCGGGTTCTTCCAGAATGGCACGGGTGAGCAGTTCATGAGTTTCCGGTTGCGGGGCAAGCGAGACGCCGAGGCTATTTAATAACGAGCTGGTCAGGGAATGAATTTCCGGCAGCCGGGCCAGGGTTTCACGCAACGCGGACAGGTCACGCGGCCGAGCGGTCCTCAGTGCGCAGCGTCCGGCAATGCGTTCCATATCGGCGCATTCCTTCAGCAATGCTACGAGTTTGCGTACCAGTGGCGCGTCGTTGGCAAGCGTGTTGATGACATCCACCCGAGCGCGCAAGGACCTACGGTCGCGCAAGGGATGATGCAGCCAGTGGCGCAATAGCCGCGAGCCCATGGCCGTGACCGTGGTGTTGATGGTGGAAAGCAGAGTGGGTGCAGGTTCACCACGCAATGTTTCCGTCAGTTCCAGATTACGTCGGGTGGCTGCATCCAGCCGCACAAACGCAGACTCGCGTTCGACCGTCAATCTTTGCAGATGGGGCAGGGCGTTCTTCTGGGTTTGCCTGGCGTAGTCAAGTAGTGCACCCGCAGCAGCGATGGCTTCAGGCAAGTCAGCAACATCGTAGGCCCCCAGATCCTGCATGTTGAACTGCCTTGCCAGATCGCGCGTGGCGCGTGCCGGGTCAAACTGCCATTCCGCCAGGCGTCTGACCGGCCCGTAAAATTCAGTCGGAAAGCCTTCCGGCAGCAGGCATTCGGCGGGTCTTAGACGTGCAAGCAAGCTGGGAATTTCTGTCTGAGGAATTTGCGTGACGGTGAAACGTCCTGCGGCAAGATTCAGCCATGCACAGCCGATGCCCTCCTTTCCAGGACAGAGAGCCAGAAGTAGCGTGTCGCGATGCTCGTCCATGAGTGAGGCATCGGTCAGCGTACCGGGCGTAATGATGCGCGAGACCTGCCGTTCCACCGGTCCTTTTGAAGTTGCCGGGTCTCCGATCTGTTCGCACACCACCACTGATTCACCCAGCTTCAGCAGCTTGGCCAGATATTGTTCAGCGGCGTGATACGGCACGCCCGCCATGTTGATCGGCTCGCCCGCCGATTGCCCGCGCGTGGTCAGCGTAATGCCCAGCAACCGCGAAACTTTCACCGCATCGTCGAAAAACAGCTCGTAAAAATCCCCCATGCGGTAAAACACCAGCATGTCGGGATGCTGGTTCTTGATGCCCAGGTACTGGGCCATCATGGGGGTGTGCTTGGCGGGTTCCACGTAATTTTGATGGGCGTCTGCGCGCCATTATGACCTGTGGATTTTACTACGGGGCTGGGAGGTCTCCAGACGTTAATGCCCCAATAGCTTGAGCAAAGCATCTATCGCCGGTTCCTGCGCTCGCCCCGCTTCCAGACATTCCGGCCCGAAGTGTGCTGCATAGCTCTGAGCCAGTGTAGGGTCACCATTGACGAAAGGTGCCAGCAGTTTCTTCAGTGCCTTGCCATCCCCAACAGGGTTCTTGCCCAGCAAGCGGAGCATGACCGCGTCAAAACAAGGTTCGGAGGCCAGTACCTGAATTTTCTTTGCCTTGGCCTGTTTTTCGACGGTGGCATTCCAGTCCTGGTCGGTATCCAGCATGGCTGCGACGGTATCGTAGTCTGCATTCGCAATCTGGCGGATGGTCCAGTCGATCACATGCTTGGCACCATTGCCGCGCGCGTTTTTGATGGTCACGGCTAGGCCGCAACCCCGTGGCGCGTATCTCAGCTTTACATGGTTGAGAAACGCTTCCTCATGACGCCCTTCGCCGACAATCAGCAAGGTTTTCTGCGCCTTCCAGATCGCCATGCAGATCAGTTGAATACCGGCACAGCGCCATAGGCGCCAGCCATGTATTTGGCGTAGAAATTGTCGTCATTTCGGATGCCTTCCACTGCATCCATGCGGCTGGCCGTGCTCTCGCAGTCTTGATTCTTCTGCACCAGCATGACCTGCGACTTGTGGATCAGGTTGAGTACCTCGATTGCATGGCAGGTGAACAGCAGTTGCGCCCGGTATGGGTTGGTCGCGGGGTTGGCGAACAGTTCTAGAATCGGCTCCAGCATGTGTGGGTGCAGATCATTTTCAAACTCGTCGATGACCGCAAGGCCGCCAATCTCTAGGGTTTCCAGTAAACGTGAGAGCAGGACGAAAGCACCTTGAGTACCGCTCGACTCCAAGGCAAAGGGGAGCTGGAACTCCTTGCCATGGCTGAGATGCTTGCCCAGTGGCAGCCATATTTTCTGGGGAGAAGCTTCGGGCTGCCGGGGGTCGTTGATAATGATTTCCTGCAAGTCGACTCCGCTCAATCCCAAATCCCACGAAGACAGCAGCGTGTTCATCCGCTTGTGCTGTTCGGGATGCGTCTGGAAGTGCTGTGCGGCCATTTGCACCGCCAGGTCGCCCATCGGCATGCGACCAAATACGTTCACGTTCGTGATGATATAGGTCGCAGCTATCCTTTGCGCCAACGGCACGCCAAACTGCGCCGCCCAGGCAATCAGCGATACATTGGGCCGCACTTTGCGGGCTTCCGGCGCGGGCAAGCCAAAATCCTGCTGCTTGACCACATAGGATTTGGATTCGTCATCCCAATCACGAATAAATACATAACCGAAGCGTTCGCGCTTTTGATACAACGCCTCATGCAGCACCCGTTCAGGCGTGCAACGCAGCACGTAGCGCCACAGCTTGCCGTCGAAATCCACCACTGCCTCGAACTCGCTTGGCTCGTTCGGAGAACTGAAATGCGGCGTCACCGGAATACCCGCTTCTGGCGGCTGCTGGAAAGACTGGCTGATGAACCAGGCAATAAAGGCCACCGGTTTCAGCAAGGCTGTTTTGCCGCTGCCGTTTGGGCCAATGACAGCCATTAGCTTGGAAACACGCTCGCCCGTCTCGGCCTCGGCCATCCAGTCGGTCAGAGCGGTTTTTCGGCTGATGGACAGGTCAACCTCAGTTCGCTCTCGGAACGATTGGAAGTTGGAGAAAGCATAGCTGTGGAGCACGAAATACGCCTGTTAAATATACAGATCAACAAATATTTGTTGATTATATAGATTATGCTTGATAAAGCAAGCCAGGAGTCTTGAATTGGCGGCTAGAACAGAATTGGGCTTAATGCAGCGTCCCATCCCCGTAATCATCGTCACTTTCCCAATCCTTGATAGCCAGCGGCTCGTTCGCCATATCCCACACCATCGAACGATATTCGATGGAAAACCACTCCCGGAACATTTTCAGCGTGCGTTTATGAGGCCAGAGTGATTCGTCAGTCAGCCAGTCGTTCAGATAATGCTCGAAAAACATCCGCCAGTGTTTTTCCACCCATTTGATAGCGTCCTGCTCCCCGTCCACCGGATCGCTGCTTTCATAGGTGGGAATAAGAAAGGCGTCGCCGTCCTGTTCCATTTCCACCAGCGTAAGCTGCTCCAACGGCTGCGGGTCAACGGATTTCAGCCAGTCAAGAAACGGCTGTTTGTAATGCAGGATCACCACGCCGCGGTTGAGGGTGTAGCGGGGGAAGTCGGTCATTCAAATTGCCCCTGAGAAGATATTGCGCTATCAATCCATCTACTTATTCGACTGCGCGAATTGCCTGCGTCAAATGCGGCGCGAACACCGGCAGCATCTGGCCGAAGATTTTTGGATTGCCGGCGACGATGTGGCCGGATTTTAGATAAGTGTCGTTGCCCTGAAAGTCGCCGACGAGGCCGCCGGCCTCCAGCACCAGCAGCGCGCCGGCAGCCAGGTCCCAGGTGTTGAGTCCAAGTTCAAAGAAGCCGTCGTAGCGACCGCAAGCCACCCAGGCGAGATCGAGCGCGGCAGAACCTGGGCGGCGCAAACCGGCAGTTTTCAGCATCATGTCCTTGAACATGCCAAGGTAGGCATCGGCATGATGGAATTCTCGGAATGGGAAGCCGGTGCCGATCAGGGCGTCGTCCATCTTGTGCTGTTTGGAAACACGGATGCGGCGTTCGTTGAGATAGGCGCCCGCGCCGCGGCTGGCGGTAAACAGTTCATTCTTGACGGGATCGTATACCACTGCGTGGGTGGGCACGCCCTTGTGCAGCATGGCGATTGATACGGCATATTGCGGCAGGCCGTGGAGGAAATTGGTGGTGCCGTCGAGGGGGTCGATCACCCACACATGGTCGCTGTTACCGGACTGGCCGGACTCCTCTGCTAGAATCGCGTGGCTTGGATAAGCTTCCAGCAGGGTTTCAATGATGGTTTCTTCTGCAAAGCGATCTACCTCGCTCACATAGTCACGTGGTTTCTTGGCTTGGACAGTCAGGCGGTCCAGATCGTTGGCGGCGCGATTGATGATCGCCCCGGCTTTGCGGGCAGCTTTCACCGCCGTATTGAGCATGGGATGCATGGGATTATTGAGACAACATTAAAGAGCGAAAGCATATTTTAATTCATGCATGCCCAATCCCAGAATCTTCTTTCGAACATCCGCATCGTGCTCGCGCGCCCAAGCCATCCCGGCAATATCGGCGCGGCGGCTCGGGCGATGAAGACCATGGGGCTTTCGGATTTGTGGCTGGTTTCGCCAAAGAAATTCCCCCATCCCGACGCCGAGGCCATGGCATCCGGCGCTGTTGATCTGCTGGATTGTGCCACCGTCAGCGACACCCTGGAAGCGGCACTGACCGGCTGCGTGCTGGCGATCGGCACGTCTACCAGGCTACGGGATCTGCAGGCCGCGCTACTTGCGCCGGAAGACGCAGCGGGAAAAGCCCTGACTGAAGCGCAGGCTGGCAAGGTGGCCATTGTGTTTGGCAACGAGACGTTTGGCTTATCGAAGGAAGAACTTGCCTGTTGTCAGGCCTTGATGACCATCCCGGCCAATCCCGATTACAGCTCGCTCAATCTTGGAGCGGCGGTGCAGGTGGCGGCGTATGTGCTTCGCCGGATGGCGCTGGAAGAAAACTTTGCCGAGCCCGAACTTGATGCAGCCGATCTGGAAGAAGTGGAGCGTTTTTACGCGCATCTGGAACAGACACTGATCCGGATCGGGTTTCTCAATCCGGCATCGCCCAAACGGCTCATGCCAAAACTGCGGCGGCTGTTTTCCCGGACCCGGCTGCAAAAGGAAGAAATCAACATCTTGCGCGGCATGCTTTCGGCTATGGAGAGCACTAAAACATTGCGGTAAAATAGCTGACTGAAATACTCGGAAAACAGTCCAGCTCTATGTTTGCATGGCTTAAAGAGGAAGTCTCTGTCGTATTTGACCGCGATCCGGCTGCGCGATCGGTGTTCGAGGTCGTCACGACTTATCCCGGTTTCCACGCCATTGTTATTCACCGGCTGTCACATCGGCTTTGGGGCATGGGGCTGAAGTGGCTGGCGCGCTTTGTTTCGCATCTCGCGCGCTGGCTGACGGGTGTCGAAATCCATCCCGGCGCGACCATCGGCAGGCGGTTTTTCATTGACCATGGCATGGGCGTGGTGATCGGCGAAACAGCGGAGATTGGCGACGACTGCACGCTATATCACGGCGTGACGCTGGGCGGCACGTCGTGGAACAAGGGCAAGCGTCATCCCACCCTGATGCCGGGGGTGGTCGTGGGCGCGGGGGCGAAGATTTTGGGGCCGATCACGATCGGCCGGGACGCCAAGGTGGGTTCCAACGCCGTGGTGGTCAAAGATGTGCCGGATGGTGCGACGGCGGTTGGCATTCCCGCGCGCATTCTGGATGAGCAGAGCAAGGCGCTGGACGATCAGGCGAAGAAAATGGGCTTTTCGGCTTACGCCATTTCGGCTGACATGAACGATCCGATGGTCAAAGCGGTACACGGCCTCATCGACCATACCGCGCATATTGACCAGAAGCTGGCCGAGGTCTTGGCCCAACTGGAACAGATGGGCGTGAAGCTGTCCGAGGCGCAAAAGTCCAAGGATGACTTTGACCCGGAACATCTGAATAAAATAGTTGACTAATTTACTCGGACAACTACAATAGTTGACTGAAATGATCGGGTATTTTATATTTTAGTCACTAATTGAATAGGTGGTAAATCATGAGACTCACCACAAAAGGCCGTTTTGCAGTAACCGCGATGGTTGACTTGGCGCTGCGCCATGGCAAAGGCCCCGTCACGCTGGCAGGCATCAGCGAGCGGCAGGATATTTCCCTGTCGTATCTGGAACAACTGTTTGGCAAGCTGCGCCGCCATAGCCTGGTGGACAGCGTGCGCGGGCCGGGCGGCGGCTATACGCTTGCCAAGCCGCTGGAAACCGTTTCGGTGGCGGACATCATTCGCGCCGTTGACGAGCCCATCGATGCGACCCAGTGCGGCGGCAAGGAAAACTGCCACGAAGATCACCGCTGCATGACGCATGACCTGTGGGTCAGCCTGAACCAGAAGATTTATGAATATCTTGATTCCGTGACCCTTGCCGAACTTGTTGCCAAGCAGCAAGGTTGCGGCAACGTCACAGTGTTGCCGGATGGCCGTCGCGGAACCAAAGTCGCAGCCTCGTTTTGAATGAAGTGTGAGCATCATGAAATTTCCCATCTACCTCGACTACTCCGCCACTACACCGGTTGATCCGCGCGTGGCAGCCAAAATGATTCCTTATCTGACCGAGCATTTCGGCAATCCGGCGTCTCGCTCGCATGCTTACGGATGGGAAACCGAGAAAGCAGTGGAAGAGGCACGTGAACAGGTTGCGAAACTGGTGAATGCCGATCCCAAGGAAATTGTCTGGACATCCGGCGCCACCGAATCAAACAATCTCGCCATCAAGGGTGCCGCGCACTTTTATTCCGGCACCAAGGGCAAGCACCTGATTACCGTGATGACCGAGCACAAGGCCGTGCTCGACACCATGCGCGAACTGGAGCGCGAGGGCTACGAAGTTACCTATCTGCAGCTCGAGCCTAGTGGCCTGCTCGACCTGGAAAAATTCAAGGCCGCCATCCGGCCCGATACCGTGCTGGCTTCGGTCATGTTCGTCAACAACGAAATCGGCGTCATTCAAGATATTCCCGCCATCGGCGAAATTTGCCGCTCCAAAGGCGTGATTTTCCATGTCGATGCCGCGCAGGCGACCGGCAAGGTCGAGATCGACCTGCAAAAGCTGAAAGTGGATCTGATGTCCTTCTCCGCGCACAAGACCTACGGACCCAAAGGCGTGGGCGCGCTCTATGTGCGCCGCAAGCCACGCATGCGCCTGGAAGCGCAAATGCACGGTGGTGGTCACGAACGCGGCATGCGCTCTGGCACGCTGGCCACGCACCAGATCGTCGGCATGGGCGAAGCCTTCCGCATCGCCCGCGAGGAAATGGCGACTGAAAACGAACGCATCCGCATGTTGCGCGACCGGCTGTACAAAGGCTTGTCGGAAATGGAAGAAACCGTTGTCAACGGTGACATGGAACGCCGCATACCCGGCAACCTCAACATCAGTTTTGCCTATGTGGAAGGTGAGTCTCTGATGATGGCAATCAAAGACGTGGCGGTATCGTCAGGTTCCGCATGCACCTCGGCCAGCCTGGAGCCTTCCTATGTGCTGAAGGCGCTGGGACGCAACGATGAGCTGGCGCATTCCTCCATCCGTTTCACCATCGGCCGTTTCACCACCGAGGAAGAAATCGATTACACCATCGATCTTGTGAAGAAACAGGTCGCCAAGCTGCGCGAAATGTCGCCGCTTTGGGAAATGGTCAAGTCAGGCATCGATTTGAATTCGGTGCAGTGGGCCGCACATTAAATATTGTTCTCAAGGAGTATCGATCATGGCATACAGCGACAAGGTTCTCGATCACTACGAAAATCCGCGCAACGTCGGTTCGTTCGACAACGCTGACGATGTTGGCACCGGCATGGTTGGCGCGCCCGCGTGCGGCGACGTGATGAAATTGCAGATCAAGGTGAATGAGCAGGGCGTTATCGAAGACGCAAAATTCAAGACCTATGGCTGCGGTTCCGCGATCGCTTCATCCTCTCTCGTTACCGAATGGGTGAAGGGCAAGACCCTGGAGCAGGCCATGGAAATCAAGAACACAACCATTGCCGAAGAACTGGCGTTGCCGCCGGTAAAGATTCACTGCTCCATTCTGGCGGAAGATGCCATCAAGGCCGCTGTGGCGGATTACAAGGCCAAGCATAGGGTTGCGGAAGACCAGCCCAAAGCTGCCCAGGGCTGAGGTTGACCATGGCAATTACCGTAACCGAACGCGCCGCCAAACACGTCAGCAATTTTCTCGCCAAGCGCGGCAAGGGCATTGGTTTGAGACTCGGCGTGCGCACGACCGGCTGTTCCGGCATGGCCTACAAGCTTGAGTTTGTCGATGAAGTGCAGGCAGACGACGTGCGTTTCGAGAGTGGCGGCGTAGTCGTTTTCGTCGACCCGAAAAGCCTTCCCTATCTGGATGGCATGGAACTGGACTTCGCGCGCGAAGGCCTGAACGAGGGTTTCAAGTTTAACAACCCCAACGTCAAGAACACGTGCGGCTGCGGAGAATCCTTTAACGTCTGACTTGAGTAGAGAGCCGAGAGTGGAGAGTCGAGAGTCGAGAGTCGAGAGTACAACCTGTCTCTCGACTCTCCACTCTTGACTGCCTTTTGATGAACTTCAACGCCAACCATTTCCAGCTCTTCAATCTTCCCTTGGCTTTTCGGCTGAATGTGGAGGAACTGGAAAGCGCTTACCGCAAGCTCCAGAATGAGGTCCACCCCGACCGCTTTGCCTCTTCCGGCGAATCCGAGAAACGCCTTTCCATGCAATGGGCCACAAAGGTTAATGAAGCCTATCAGACGCTCAAGAAACCGCTGAACCGCGCGGCCTATCTGTTGCATCTCCGGGGGCATGAAGTTTTTTCTGAGAAGCACACCGCTTTCCCGCCCGCCTTTCTGATGCAGCAAATGGAATGGCGCGAATCCATTGCCGAAGCAAGGAAAAGCCGCAATGGCAGCGAACTGGATAAACTCTGGAACGAATTGAAAGGCGAAACCAGACGCCTGGAAATTCAGCTGGCATCCGAGCTGGATGACGCAAAGGACGATGCTGCCGCCTCCATAACCACGCGCAAGCTCAAATTCATGCTGAAGCTCATCGAGGAAGTGGGCGACGCGCAAGAAGAGTTAGACGCGGCTTAGATTTGAACACAGATTAATCTCATGGCCCTGCTGCAAATCTCCGAACCCGGCATGTCCACCGCGCCGCACCAGCACAGGCTGGCGGTTGGCATCGATCTGGGCACGACAAACTCACTGGTTGCCTCGGTTCAGTCCGGCATTGCGCGTGTGCTGGATGACGAGCACGGCAGGACGCTGGTGCCGTCTGTTGTCCGCTATCACGCGGACGGCAGGGTGGATGTGGGTTATGACGCGCAGGCGAAGCAGAGCGAAGATCCGCATAACACGATTGTCTCGGTCAAGCGTTTCATGGGCCGCGGACTGGCCGATCTGGGCGACCCGGGACGTTTTCCCTATAAATTCATCGACGCACCCGGCATGGTGCAACTGGTTACCGTGGCGGGCAACAAGAGCCCGGTTGAAGTTTCCGCTGACATTCTCAAGACACTGAAGGAACGTGCCGAACGATCGCTGGGAGGAGAACTGGTCGGTGCAGTGATTACCGTGCCTGCCTACTTCGACGATTCGCAGCGCCAGGCCACCAAGGATGCGGCCAAACTTGCCGGCCTCAATGTGCTGCGCCTGCTGAATGAACCCACCGCCGCGGCCATCGCCTACGGACTCGATAACGCTGCAGAGGGCGTCTATGCCGTGTATGACCTGGGCGGCGGCACCTTTGATATATCCATTCTCAAGCTTACCAAGGGTGTATTCGAAGTCCTGTCGACCAATGGCGATTCCGCGCTGGGGGGGGATGACTTCGACCAGCGCGTGTTTTGCTGGATTGTCGAGCAGTCGCATCTGACACCATTGAATGCTAAAGACACGCGCCTGCTGCTTACCCGCGCACGCGAGGCCAAGGAGCAGCTTACCGACCACGACGAAGCGCGCATTACCGCGCTGCTGTCCACCGGCGAACTCGTTGACCTCAACCTGACGACCGCCATCTTCAACCAGATCACCGGCACCCTGGTCAACAAGACGCTGGCGCCGACGCGCAAGGCCTTGCGCGATGCCGGCCTCACGCCGGAAGAGGTGAAAGGCGTCGTCATGGTCGGCGGCTCGACCCGCATGCCCTGCATTCGACAGTCAGTCGGTGAATTTTTCGGCCAGACGCCACTCACCAATCTGGACCCCGACAAAGTGGTGGCGCTGGGTGCCGCCATGCAGGCCGATGTGCTGGCGGGCAACCGCATGCAGGAAGACGACTGGTTGCTGCTCGACGTGATTCCGTTGTCGCTGGGTCTTGAAACCATGGGTGGGCTTACCGAAAAAGTCATTCCGCGAAACACCACCATCCCCGTCGCGCGCGCGCAGGAATTCACCACCTTCAAGGACGGCCAGACTGCCATGAGCTTTCATGTGGTGCAGGGCGAGCGCGAACTGGTGTCCGATTGCCGCTCGCTGGCCAAGTTCGAGCTGCGCGGCATTCCGCCCATGGTGGCTGGCGCGGCGCGTATCCGCGTCACCTTCCAGGTCGATGCCGACGGCCTGCTGTCCGTGTCCGCGCGTGAGCAGGGCACGGGCATCGAGGCGGCGATCACGGTCAAGCCTTCCTACGGACTGTCGGATGACGAAATCGCCGGTATGCTGAAGGAAGCCTACACACATGCCGAGGACGACATGAAGGCGCGTGCACTCAACGAGCAGCGCGTGGACAGCAACAGCCTGGTGCTGGCCACCCGCGCCGCGCTGGAACAGGATGGCGATACGCTGCTGGATGCGGATGAACGCGCCGCCATCGAGTCGGCCATCAGCGAGCTGGAACAACGCATGGCGGGTAATGAGCCTCAGGCCATCAAGCGGGCCATCGAAGCCTTGAATGAAGCAACCGCCGAATTCGCCGCGCGCCGCATGGACGCCAGCGTGAAAAAGGCGCTGCGCGGCCACAAGCTGGACGAGCTTTCGCTATGAGCCGGCTCGACAACCAGCTGATCAGCCAGCTTCAGCAACGTCTGGACAACCATCCCATCTACGCCGCGCTCCAGACCGTGGAGGATTTGCGCGTCTTCATGGCGCACCATGTCTACTCGGTATGGGATTTCATGTCGCTCATCAAGTACCTTCAGCATGAGGTCGCTCCTGCGCGCTGGCCGTGGAGGCCGGGCCAGGATGCCAGCATCCAGCGCTTTATCAACGAACTGGTGCTGGAAGAGGAGACCGATCAGGCTGCCCCAGGCCAGGAAAGAGAGTTTTCCAGCCACTTCATGCTCTACATCGGCGCCATGCGCGAAATCGGTGCCGATGTACAATCGCCGCTGCAATTCATCCGCACCATCGAGCAGGAAGGATTGCCACATGCACTGAACTCCGGACTGGTTCCCAAGCCCTCGCTACGCTTTACGCGGACCACTTTTGGATTCATCGAAAGCGGCAAGCCGCATGCTGTTGCCGCGGCCCTGGCACTGGGACGAGAGCATGTCATTCCCGCCATGTTCCGGGCTTTTCTTTCTCGCATGCACATCAGCGCGGACGAGGCGCCAACTTTCCATTACTATCTGAACCGGCACATCCATCTGGACGAGGATTTCCACGCGCCACTGTCACTCCGGCTGCTGCATGCCTTGTGCAACGGCGAGGCTGTCAAATGCCGTGAGGCCGAAGAGGCTGCCATCCAGGCGGTCGATGCCCGAATAAACCTCTGGGATGGTGTGCTGCAAGCGCTGCCCGGCAATAAACAGCAAGCCGCCTGATCAACTACTCATTTCCCCATGCCACAACTGATTGTTCTTCCCCACGTCGAACTGTGCCCCGAAGGCGCCGTCATCGAAGCCAAATCCGGCGATACCATCTGTGACACTCTGCTCAACAACGGCATTGAAATCGAGCACGCCTGCGAAAAATCCTGCGCCTGCACCACCTGTCACGTCGTCATCCGCGAAGGCTTCGACAAGCTCGAACCGTCAGAAGAAAAGGAAGACGACCTGCTCGATAAGGCCTGGGGGCTGGAGCCCACCTCGCGTCTTTCCTGCCAGGCCAAAGTGGCCGGCACTGATCTGGTGATCGAGATTCCAAAATACACCATCAACATGATCAAGGAGGGGCATTGAGATGAAATGGACTGACGTTCAGGAAATAGCCATCGAACTCTACGAAACCCATCCAGACGTGGATCCCCAATATGTCCGCTTCACCGACCTGCATGCCTGGGTGATGGCGCTGCCGGGTTTTGATGACGACCCCAATCACTCCAACGAGAAAATTCTCGAGGCTATCCAGATGGCGTGGATAGACGAGGCGAGCTGAATACCAAAGGGCGAGCCCAATCTTCAAAGAAATTGACGATCAACCTGAAACGGGTCACGACGGGGAGGTGGACAGGCGAATGCTAAAATGACAAGCTGTTCAATCCCGGGCCGCGCGTTTGAAAAGCGATGGGCGGCTTCGCAATGGATATAGCGTTACTCCTGTTTTTGATCCTGCTCAACGGCGTTTTCGCCATGTCCGAAATCGCCGTAGTCTCCTCCCGCAAGGCCAGGCTACAGCGCCTGGCCGAAGACGGCAGTCCGGGTGCCCATTCCGCCCTGGCGCTGCATAACGACCCTTCAAAATTCCTCTCCACGATCCAGGTTGGCATCACCTCGATCGGCATCCTGAGCGGCGCCATCGGTGAAACCGCGCTGGCCGACCCGCTCACCGCCTGGTTGAGCAGTTTTCCTTTCATTGAAGCCTATGCCAGGATTATTGCCCTGACCATGGTGGTGATTGCCCTGACTTATTTTTCTGTTGTAGTCGGCGAGCTCGTTCCCAAGCGCCTGGGTCTGCTGGCGCCGGAGGGCACGGCCTCGCTCATCGCGCGGCCCATGAATGCCTTGTCCGCCTTCGCGCGCCCACTGGTCTGGCTGTTGTCCTCGTCCTCCAACCTGCTGTTGCGCCTGATAGGTGCGCGACGCAAGGATGAACCGCCGGTCACCGATGAAGAGATCAATGTACTGATGGAGCAAGGCGCCGAAGCCGGGGTTTTCCATGAAAGCGAGCAGGAGCTTGTCTCAAATGTGCTGCGCCTGGACGAGCAACGCATTGTCTCTATCATGACCCATCGCAGCGATATCTACATGATCGACCTGTCTGGCCCGGAAGACGAAATCCGCCGTCGGCTCGCGGACAGCCCGTACGAACGCATCGTTGTTTGCCGCGACGGACTGGAACATATCGCAGGCATTCTGTTGACCTCCGATCTGCTGAAGCCCGCCTTGGAAGGCGCACCTCTTGATATCGAGAAAGTCTTGCGTCCGCCACTGTATGTTCCGGAAAGCGTGACCACCACCCAGCTGCTGGAGAATTTCCGCACATCACGCATGCAGTATGCCCTGATCGTTGACGAATACGGCGAACTGGAAGGGTTGGTGACGATCACCGATGTCCTGACCGCCATCGTCGGAGAAATGCCATCGCTGGGCGAACAGAGTCTGGTCAAGCGTGAGGACGGCACCTGGCTGATCGATGGCGATGTGGCGATTGAGCGGCTTAAATCCGAACTGGATATCGACACATACCTGGCCGGCGAAGAGGAAAATGCCTACAACACACTGGGTGGATTCGTCATGCACATGCTGGGCCGTATTCCAGCCGCAGCCGAACATTTCGAATGGGGGGGCTTGCGCTTCGAAGTCATCGACATGGACAGGAACCGCATTGACAAGGTACTGGTTGCGCGTATCGCGACGCCTGAGCAGGATACGTCGTAAATCCAGCCATGAACCGGTGCGCTCTTCATGCGAGGTATGAATGAGCGACACCACCCAGCATGATTCCCCTGCCTTCATGCTAAACTCGTCTCAATATAGAGGACGAGGATGGCTGAGGAGAGCAACACTTCCCGTACCGAGCCGGCCAGCGAGCGGCGATTAGCCCAGGCGAGGGCAGAGGGGCACGTTCCCCGCTCGGCCGAGCTGTCTTCCCTGCTGGTGCTGGCTGCAATGGCAGGCGGTCTCGCGCTTTGGGGCGCGAGGCTGTTTACCCGCCTGCAGGATCTGATAGCCGCACATTTTCGCGGTGTGGCCCAGTTTTCTCCCGAATCGGTTTTATCCCTGATGCAGCAGATGGCACTGGAAGCATTTTCGTTTTTGGCTGTGCTGTTTCTGGCCGGGCTGATCGCGCCGATGCTGTTGTCCGGCTGGGTGTTCGCGCCGCGCGTGATCCAGTTTAACGGCGAGCGGTTGAATCCCTTGTCGCGTCTCATTCGATTTTTTTCTCCCAACGGTTTGTTCGACGGCCTGAAAGCCTTGCTGTCGTTTCTGGTGGCGGGCACTCTCCTGGCGTGGTTTTTTCAGGCGCACCTGATAGACCTGGCAAAACTGTCAGCCTTGCCGTTTGCCGAGGCGGTGGCGCTGGCGGGGGAACTTCTGCTCAAGGGCCTGCTGATGCTGCTGGGCGTGGTGTTTCTGGCCACGCTGCTGGATGCGCCATGGCAGTGGTGGCGTTATCTGAAGGGCCTGGCCATGACGCGTGCCGAGGTGCTGGCCGAGGCGCGTGAAGCTGAAGGCAGCCCTGAACTCAAGGCCCGCATCCGCGCGCGTCAGCGCCGGACGCAGCAGGAGACAACTGAATGAGCACGCAGCAGGGGGTGCTGACACTGGGCGCGAATCCGCTGACGAGGCTGGCGGGGCCGGTGCTGGTGCTGCTGATTCTGGCCATGATGGTGCTGCCGCTGCCCACCTTCATGCTGGATGTACTGTTCACTTTCAACATCGCGCTGGCGATGATCGTGCTGCTGGTGAGCCTGAATGCCGGCCGGCCGCTGGATTTCTCGGTGTTCCCGACCGTGCTGCTGGTGACAACTTTGATGCGTCTGTCGCTCAATGTCGCTTCCACCCGCATCATTCTCATCCAGGGACATACCGGTACCGATTCGGCGGGCAAGGTGATCGAGTCCTTCGGCAATTTCCTGGTTGGCGGCAATTACACCGTCGGCCTGGTGGTGTTCGTGATTCTGGTCATCATCAACTTTGTCGTCATCACGCGCGGCGCGGGACGTATCGCCGAGGTGGCGGCGCGCTTCACGCTGGATGCCATGCCGGGCAAGCAGCTCGCCATTGATGCAGACCTGAATGCCGGTTTCATCAACGAGCAGGAAGCGCGCAAACAGCGGGCCGATATTTCGCGCGAGGCGGATTTCTACGGCGCCATGGACGGCGCATCCAAGTTCGTGCGTGGCGATGCCATCGCCGGCATCATCATTCTGGTGATCAATCTGGTCGGCGGCATCGCGGTCGGCATATTCCAGCATGACCTGGGCCTGACCGAGGCGCTCAACCGCTACGCGCTGCTGACCGTGGGCGACGGCCTGGTGGCGCAGATTCCCGCGCTGGTGATTTCCACCGCGGCGGGTATCGTCGTCTCGCGCACCTCAAACGAGCAGGACCTCAATCAGGAATTTGTCAGCCAGTTGTTCGGCCGGCCACAAATACTGTATGTGGCAGCGTCTGTCCTGGCAGTAATGGGCGTCATTCCCGGTACGCCGCATGTGGCTTTTCTTCTGCTGGCGGCACTGTTGGCGGGCGCGGCCTTCGTTGTTGAGCGGCGTGGCCGACGCCGTGAAGTGTATGAGCCGGAACATGAAGAAATTGTAGCCGAACCCCCGGCTGAACTGACTTGGGCCGACCTGCCGCCTGTAGATGTGCTGGCGCTGGAAGCCGGTTACCGGCTGGTACCGCTGCTGGACCGCAACCAGGGGGGCAAGGTACTGAACAACATCACGGAAAACCGCCGACGCTACGCGCTGGAAATGGGTCTGGTCATTCCACCGGTACGGGTGCGAGACAACCTGGACCTTGGGCCGTCCACCTATCGCATCACGCTGAAGGGTGTGGAAATGGGGCGTGGCGAAGTTACAACTGGCCGAATTCTGGCGGTGGAAACCGCCGACATGATGGGCAGGCTGAATGGCGAGGCCAGTTTCGATCCGCTGACTGGCGCACCGGCTGTCTGGCTGGAGGCGGAGGATGCCGAACGCGCCGGAATGCGCGGCTATCTGGTGCTGGAAGCGGATGAAGTGATCGCGCGCCACGTTGAAGCCGTCTATCGCGCCCACGCCAGCGAACTGATTGGCCGTGCGGAAGTGCAGCAGTTGCTGGAAGGGCTGGCATCAACTTCCCCTGGGCTGGCTGAAGAAGTGACACCACGCCTCTTGCCGCTGACTTCCGTGCAGACCATCCTGCAAAATCTGGTTGCCGAAGGCGTGTCGATCCGTGACGCCCACACCATTTTTGAAACCCTGGCTGCGCGGGCCGGCAAGACCCAGGATCTGGATGAACTGACTGAATCTGTGCGCGCGTCGCTGGGACGTGGAATTACGGACAAGCTTTTTGAAGGCGCGGAAAGCCTGCATGTGATCGGCCTGTCGCCTGAAATTGAAAACCGGCTGATCGCTGAAATGGGCGAGGAGGGCGAGGCATTGATTTCACCGGAGTTACTGGAATCCTTGCCGCAATTGGCCGCGCAGGCCATGGCAAGGCAGCAGGACGAGGGTTATCCTTCCGTGCTGCTGGTCGCGCCTGCCCTGCGGCAACCACTGTCGCGCATTTTGCGCAGGAACGGGCTGGCAGTTTTGTCCTACGCGGAAATCCCGGCCGACAAATCCCTGCAAGTATCGACGCTGATAACTGAAGAGACTGAAGCATGAAGCTGCGCAAATTTCTGGCGCGTGACGCCCGGTCCGGACTGGAACAGATTCGGAAAGAATTGGGTCCGGATGCCGTGGTAGTTGCTTCGCGTAAAACCGCCAACGGGGTGGAGTTCATGGCGGGAAGATACGACGAACTTGAAGACAGGATGGAGGTGCATTCCCGTTCAGACAGTACCGCGGGCGTGGAAGAGAGCGGAAGCATCAAGCGCGAGCTGATAAGGCTGCGTGCAATCGTGCAGAACCAGCTGGCGGGATTTGCATGGGGCATGGAGAGGCGGCGTCATCCTGTTCGCGTGCATGTCATGCAGAAAATGCTGGCGGCGGGGTTCAGCCCCAGGCTTGCGCGCCTGCTGGCTGCGCGCATGCCAAGGCAGTTTTCCGTCTCGCAGGCCGATGCCTGGCTGCGACAGGTGCTGATACGCAATCTGCTCACGCAGGATAAATCTTCCTTGCCCGGCATCAGGCCCGGCGTTTGGGCGCTGGTGGGGCCGACGGGACATGGCAAGACGACGACGCTGGCCAAGCTGGCCGCCGAGGCGGTGATGAGGCATGGACGAGCCAACGTGGCGCTGGTGTCCATCGACACCTATCGCATCGGCGCGCAGCAGCAACTGGGCGCCTATGCTGAAATGATGGGCGTGGACAGCGTGATGGCGAAGGATGCTGCCGAGCTGCCACGCATTCTCGCCTCGTTAGCAGACAGGTCCTGCGTGCTGATCGACACCGCGGGATTTGCGCATGACGACACCCGGCTTCACAGGCAAATGGAAATCCTGTCTGCTGTCGGCGCATCCTGTGTGCTGACGCTGGCCGCTTCCGCGCAGGGTGCGTTGGCCAGTCGCATTGTTCAGCGTTATGGTGCCACGCCTTTGTCAGGTGTCGCGCTGACCAAGCTGGATGAGGGTGGGCAGTGGGCGCCGGTGCTGGATTGTGTCATGCGCATGAAGCTGTCAGTGGCCTGCCTGGCATCCGGCCAGCGCGTGCCCGAGGATTTGCATACCGCCAATGCCGCCTACCTTGTCGACCGAGCCTTGCGTGCCGCTGGTGAAGGCGAATTCTCCATGCGCGCGGAAGACTGGCCGATGGTGGCAGGATCGGCAGCGGAGAACGAAACGCTTCGGGAAGCGTCCTGAGGTGAACGATCATCAGGCACAGGGGCTTCGACGGCTGTTCACGCGCGGCATGAAACCGGCCGTCGTCAGCGTGTTTGTTCCCTCGGTTACAAAGGCGTTCAATGATTTTTCTGAAAGTCTCGCGCAGGTTTCTAGCCGGTATGGCTGGCACGTGCTTCAGGTGAATCCACTAGCGGCATCGCTGGGTATTCGTTCGCTGTTTCAATGGGATCGCACGAAGGCGCTGATACAGCAGACATCTGAGATCGACGGCCGAACGATGCTGTACGCTCCCGGCAGCATTGGTGGAGAGGGCGCGATCGTTCAGGCAGCTATGGATTCTGGCAAGGGCTTTGATCTGATGTTGTTCGGAGGTTTCTGTTATTCGCTCGAAGAAGCCGCGCTGGATGGGACAACATCGCAAACCCTGGTTCTCCTGGTGGATGAAGATAGCTGCGAAGCTTGCTATGCCTTCGTCAAGACAGTGAATGAATTGCCAACTATGATGGAAATCTTGCTGGCGGGCGCGGGCGCAAGCCACGTAGCACAAGCCGCGCAGCGATTCCTGAAATTGCCGATTTCCCTGGCAGATGATGCGGGCCGAGTGTGGCATATACGCCACGCAGCGACACGAACTTCAAGTAATACTTTAAGTGGATGCCCGGATTTGCCTCGATATGTGGCTAGAATCCTGAACAGGAGAGGCCCGGAGGCGAAATCAATTACAAGTTATGCCAGCTAATAACCTCAGCAGCGGCAACGAGTTGGTCAAGCAGTACCTGCCGCTAGTCAAACGAATTGCCTATCATCTGATGGCAAGATTGCCCGCCAGCGTCGAGGTGGATGATCTGATTCAGGTCGGCCTGATCGGCCTGATGGATGCCGTCGAACGCTTCGACGGCAGTCAGGGCGCCCAGTTTGAATCCTATGCTACCCAGCGTATCCGCGGTTCCATGCTTGACGATTTGCGAGAAGCCGACTGGTTGCCGCGCCATATTCGCCAGAAATCCCGTCAGATCGAATCCGCCATTCACCGGCTGGAGCAACGTAAGGGCCGTCCGCCATCAGAGCAGGAGATTTCAAAGGAGATGGGCATCGAACTTGATGAATATCAAAGCATGCTGGGTGACGTCAAAGGCAACCAGCTGCTTTATTACGAAGATTTTTCTGATGACGAAAGCAGCAATTTCCTGGAGCGCTATCTGATCGATGATGCATCGGACCCGCTTTCTCTTCTGGAAGACGACGGCTTTCGCCAGGGCCTGATCGAAGCGATCGAGGATCTGCCCGAGCGTGAAAAAAACCTGATGGGCATGTACTACGAACAGGACATGAATCTGAAGGAAATCGGCGCCGTGATGGGTGTTTCCGAGTCGCGCGTCTGCCAGCTTCATTCCCAGGCGGTTGCCCGGCTGCGGGCGAAAATGAAGCCCTGGAAAGCATAATCGGCAACTCAATATTGCCAGCAACCATGCCAAACGTGAATGCGTGAAGGCTATCGAGAATCTTCCGGGACTGTGTAAAAAGAAAGCTCAATACACACATGCAGCCCGGCAGCGATCTTCGACCCACTTCAAACCGTCAGGAAGATATCCAGAAATTGTCCGGCAAGGGTGAAGCCCGCCGGATCGTTCTGATCTATGCCGCCTTTTCCGTTCTCTGGATCCTACTGTCCGACAAGGCGGTCGAACTGATCTTCAAGGATCCGCATAGCATCTTTCTTGCAAGTATCCTGAAAGGCTGGCTGTTTGTCGCCGTGACATCCGTTTTGTTGTATGTACTGCTGCGTCGCTATTCACAGCGTCTGCTAAGGCAACAAAGGGAAAGACTTCAGGTGTTGCAACTGCTGGATGCCATCGCCGAGGGTTCCACGGACGCCATTTTCGCAAAGGATGTGAGTGGCCGATATCTGCTGTTCAATCGCGAGGCGGCCCGCATTGTCGGTAAATTGAAGGAAGAAGTCATTGGCCAGGAAGACTCCGCCATCTTTCCGACTGATCAAGCTGCTCTCATCAAGGTAAACGATGAAAAAGTGATGACAGATAATCGATTGGTTACTTTCGAGGAGGTATTGAGCACGTCGGATGGTGAGCGGAACTTTCTCGCTATCAAGGGTCCATTGCATGACGAAGAAGGCAGGGTCAACGGCATATTTGGCATTTCACGGGACATTACTGTCAGCAAGCTTGAAGAAGAGGCATTGCGACAGGAGCGAGACCGCAATCAGCGCTATCTGGATACTGTCCAGACCTTGATGGTGGCGCTGGACATACAGGGCCATGTCACCATGATCAACCGGTCTGGTTGCAAACTGCTTGGCTATGATGAAGATGAGTTGATAGGCAAAAACTGGTTTGAAACCTGTCTGCCCCAACCAGAAGGCCGGGAGGAGATTTATCCGTTGTTTAGGCGGATTATCTCGGGGGGATGGATGGGTGAGGAATATTACGAGAACCCGGTCATTGATCGAAATGGCAAGCAGCATCTGATTGCTTGGCACAACACCTTTCTGCTTGACGACAACGGCGGCATAGCCGGTACCCTGAGTTCGGGCGAGGACGTTACCGAGAGAAAGCACCAGCAGGAACAGTTGCGCAAATTTTTCATGGTGGTGGAGCAAAGTCCCAATACCATCCTGATTACCGACCTTGAAGGCCGGATTGAATATGTCAACGAGGCTTTTACCCGGGAAACCGGTTACACGCGTGAAGAAGCCATTGGCATGAAGGCGAATGATCTTGGAACGGAACTGACGCCCAAGAACACCTTTGATGATCTTCTGAAAACCCTTCAGGCAGGAAGAATCTGGGAAGGCGAGTTCTTCAACCGTCACAAGGATGACGGCATTTATGTGCATCGTGCGCATGTTTCGCCGCTCAGGGAACCGGACGGGCGAATCACGCATTATTTGTCGATTCAGGAAGACATCACCGAGAAAAAACGCAATATCGAGGAACTGGAGCATTATCGCCAGCATCTCGAAGAACTGGTGATAGAAAGAACATCTGCGCTGGCCGCGGCAAAGGAAGCGGCAGAAGTGGCAAACCGCACCAAGAGCGCATTTTTGGCCAACATGAGCCACGAAATCCGCACGCCGATGAACGCCATTCTCGGTTTGACCCATTTGCTGCGGCGCGATGAACGGGATGCGGGACAAGTTGACAAGCTGTCCAGGCTGGACGAGGCGGCCAGGCATTTGCTCGCGATCATCAACGACATTCTGGATATCTCCAAAATTGAAGCCGGAAAACTGCGGCTGGAACACATTGAGCTGGACCTGGACCAGTTGCTGCGCAACGTCTGCTCGCTTACCGCCGAGCGCCTGCATGCGAAGGGACTGGAGCTCGTTGTGGACATGGCGCCGGCATTGTCGGAAAGGTTTGTCGGCGATCCAACCAGGCTTTCGCAGCTTCTCTTGAACTACGTCAGCAACGCCATCAAATTCACGGATCAGGGCTCGATCGTCATTCGCGCCAGGCTGGAGGATCAAACCAGCGAGGATATCCTGATGGTGTTCGAAGTTTTGGATACCGGCATTGGCATTTCCCGGCAGAATCAGTCGCGCCTGTTCCAGGCCTTCGAGCAGGCGGACAGTTCCACTACGCGTCAATATGGTGGCACGGGGCTCGGGCTGGCCATCAACCGTCGCCTGGCGGAGATGATGGGCGGGCAAGTGGGGGTGTCGAGCGAGCTCGGAAAAGGCAGCACATTCTGGTTCAGTGCGCGTCTGGGCAGGGTTTCCGGCAGGGCATATCCGGCGGTGGATGGCGCGCTGACAGGCCGGCGCATTTTGCTGGCTGACGATCTTGATACATCCAGGGAAGCGCTTGCAGGCATGCTGCAAGCGATGGGCGCGCAAGTGGACGCTGTGGGTTCTGGCGAGAAAGCGATTGATTTGATTTTCAACCCCGGCCAGAGCAGTCCATACGACCTGATTCTGCTGGACTGGAAAATGCCTGAACCTGATGGATTGGCGGTCGCGGAAAAGCTGGCTTTATCCGGCAAACCTGACATGCCTGTTGTCCTGATGGCTGCGGTATTCGATGAGCAGCAGTTGCAACAATCCGGAATGTCCCTGCCAATTGCGGGCAGACTGGTCAAGCCGGCAACACCATCCATGCTGCGCGGCGTATTTTCACCAAGCGGGCAGGGGGCGGAGGTCCGTTCAATAGCGTTGAACGATTCTAATCTGGTTGATGCGGTATCTGGCCGACATGGAGGCGCCAGATTACTGCTTGTCGAAGACAATCCCATCAATCAGGAAGTGGCCAGGGAACTGCTGACTTCGGCCGGCATGCAAGTGGAGCTGGCCAACAACGGGCTGGAAGCGGTGGATATGGCCGGTAAACAACACTACGACCTGGTGCTGATGGATGTGCAAATGCCCGAAATGGATGGTCTGGAAGCCACGCGCAGGATTCGTGCATTGCCCGGCCGGGAGGACATCCCCATCGTGGCCATGACCGCCAATGCCTACGAAGAGGACCGCAAGCGATGCCTGGAAGCGGGCATGAACGATCACGTGGCCAAGCCGGTTGATCCCGAGACTCTCTATGCCACCTTGCGTAAATGGTTGCCAGCGAACATGGCACCCGATGAAAAGGCGTCAGACAAGGTGCTGGCAGAGGATGAAAGTGGTGCGGCACTGCGCATTCAGCTTGCTGCGATTCCAGGACTGAACTCGGATGCCTGGCTGGGCGTTCAGCCGGGCATGGCACATTATTACTTGAGCTTGCTGCAAAAATACGCGGATGGCCAGGCGGATGACATGGACCGGTTGCGCAAGAGGCTGGGTGAAAAAAAATTCAATGATGCGCAGATTTTGGTTCATTCACTCAAGGGCGTAGCCGGCATACTGGGTATTTTTGGTGTGCTCGACCTGGCGGGCGAACTCGAATCGGCGATTCGTGACGAGGATGAATCACAAATTGGCCAGGTGCTGGAAGCGCTTGAGGATGAACAGCAATCAATATGTTCAGCCATCGCGCATTTGTCTGAATTGGCCACAATGGGAAATGAAGGGCCGTCTAATCCGGTTTGACAGGAAAAGCTGATCGAAACAGTTTTATTCAAAAAGGGACTGTAACTTTTGAAAACACTGCCGATTCACCACCCAAGGAGGTGAAATCCATCATGGGCGCAGCTTTAAAACTGGTTTACCAGCGCGACGAGACTATTGTCTCAGGCATTGAGACCGGATTTCCCCATATTGCCAAGCAGTTATGTGCGCGATGGGGGAAGCCGGAGTGCGTGGCGTATCTGGACAATTTACTGACATATTCAGGCGGTGGAAACAGCAAGGGATTTCCGGGCGAAGTCATCGAAGAGCTTTTTTCGCTCTATACGATGCTGCAAAGCGATTTAAGCGGCACGGACATGTGGGCAAAATCCGACACAAGGCTCTGAACAGCAAAAGGATTTTCGGCGCCATGGTCTAGACTTGTGACATGGGAGCAGAAAATAAGTCAGCCATTGAGTCCAGTTATCCGCATGTAGCGGAAGGACTATGCAAATTCTGGGGGTCCGAACAGTGTCAGGATTACCTGGAAGGCTTGGTTTTCGACCAGCGTGGCGGACGTCAGGGATTTCCGCCGGACGTGTCAGCCGAGTTGCTGTTTCTCTACAATCTTCTGGATCGCAAGCCGGGCAAGTACGACATCTGGCACGAGGCGGACAGCCACACCTGAATCAACTCCCCGGTTTCCAGCGCTTGAGCAGCAGCGCGTTGGTCACGACCGAAACCGAACTCATCGCCATGGCGGCGCCGGCAAAAACCGGATTCAATATCCCGAATGCCGCCAGCGGGATTCCCAGCACGTTGTAGACAAACGCAAAAAACAGGTTCTGACGAATCTTGCGCAAGGTAGCGCGCGATAGCGCTATGGTGTCCGCCAGCGCAACCAGATCATGCCGGGCAAGGGTGATGTCGGCCGTTTCCTTGGCGATGTCCGTGCCCATGCCCATGGCAAAACTTACATCGGCCTGCGCCAGGGCTGGCGCATCGTTAATGCCATCGCCTGCCATGCCGGTTTTTTTGCCTACCTGCTGCAGTGCCGCGATGGCCACCGCCTTGTCCTGCGGCGTTTGCCGCGCGCGGAAATCCCGTATGCCCAGTTCATCCGCCACGGCGCGCGCGGGGGCTTCCTGATCGCCGGTGAGCATGACGACTTCCACGTTCATGTCGGCCAGCTTTTTTAGCGCATCGGGTGTGCCCTGACGAGGTGAATCAGCAAGCATAAGTGAACCAATGAAACGGCCATCCAGTGCGAGATGAATGGGGGTGGTGTGAAGGGGGAGGGAGGAAGGGGGAAGGGATGGCGTGATGCCCTTCTCGGCAAGAAACATTTCTGTTCCAGCCAGGGCGGTTTGCCCATTGACCAGCGCAGCAATGCCTTTGCCCGGTAATGCGGTGAATTGCTCAATCTGACCAGTTTGCAGATTCCGTTCACGGGCCGCCTTGACGATGGCTTTCGCCAGCGGGTGTTCGGAAGCCTGTTCCAGCGCGGCGGCAGTGGCAAGGAGGGTTTCATCCGAAATGCCAGACGCCGGAGAAAGCCCGGCCAGTCTGAATTCGCCCGTGGTCAGTGTGCCGGTTTTATCCACGGCGAGAACATTCAGGTTGCCGGCGGTTTCCAGCGCCTGGGCGTTGCGGAACAGGATGCCGAACTGCGCGCCGCGTCCGGTGCCGGCCATGATGGCTGTGGGCGTGGCGAGCCCCAGTGCGCAGGGACAGGCGATGACCAGCACGGTAACGGCACGGATCAGGGCCTCGCTCCAGTCGGCCAGCACGATTCCTGTCCCCAGCAAGGTCAGCAGGGCAATGCTGATGACTACGGGAACGAAAATGCCGGACACCTGATCGGCGAGTTTCTGGATGGGTGCCTTCGAGCCCTGCGCGGCTTCCGTCAGGCGGATGATTTCAGCGATCCGGGTATGCTCGCCAACGCCTGTGGCGCGAATGATCAATGTGCCCAGCGTGTTTTGTGTGGCCGCGTAAACCTTGTCGTTCAGGCGTTTCAGGACAGGCATCGATTCACCCGTCAGCGTGGCTTCCTCGACTTCCGACTCGCCGCTTTCCACCACGCCATCGATGGGCAGGCGTTCTCCGGGTCTGACGCGAACTCGTTCTCCTGTAACAATGTTTTGAATGGCGGTTTCAATGAAGTTTCCGTCTCTCTCAACCCACGCCGTTTGCGGGGTGAGCGCAAGCAGTTTCTCGATGGCCTCAAGCGTGCGCCGCTTGGCCCGTGTTTCCAGCAGTTTGCCCAGCCTCACCAGCGTGATGACGGCCGCGCCTGCTTCGAAATAAACAGGTTGTGAATCAAGGCCGAGTACGGTAATGGCGGTGCTCAAGCCCCAGGCCATGCTTGTTCCCAACGCCACCAGCACGTCCATGTTGGCACCTCCGCCGCGCAGAGCATTGAAGCCGCCGCGATAAAACCGCCAGCCGGCAATGAACTGGACGGGCGTGGCCAGCGCGAATTGCAGCCAGCGTGGCAGCCATTCGTGATGGAAGCCAGCCACCATGCCAAGCATGGGCAAAACAAGCGGCAATGTGAACAGGACGGCTATCCAGAACACGCCCCATTCCTTCTTCGCGGCACGAGCCTCGCGTTCCCGGGCCTCAGCCCGATTCTGCTCGTCCCAGACCTCGGCGTCATACCCGGTTTTTCTGATGACGGAAAGCGCCTGATCCAGTTCCGCACCGGCTTCCAGCGTAAGCCGCGCGGTTTCCGAGGCGAGGTTCACGCCGATCTGCGTGCCAGGCAGCTTGTTCACCGATGTTTCGATGCGGGCGGCGCAGCTTGCGCAGGTCATGCCGGAAATTTTCAGCATGATGTGCCGGGGGGGCACGTCAAAGCCGGCCTTGCGGATGGCATCGAGGATTTTATCTGCGGTTGTCTCGGCTGTCCGGAATTGGATGCTTGCCGTCTCGTTCGCCAGGTTCACGGCTGCCTCCACGCCTGGCAGCTTGTTGAGCTGCTTCTCCAGCCGCGTGGAGCAGGACGCGCAGGTCATGCCAGAGATGGGGAGGGAAATCTTGTCGCTCATGAGTTTCCAGATGATGATCTTTTTCTGACATCGCGCAAGACAAAACGTGCGGGATCAATGGTATTCCACAAATTACTCGGCAGCCACCAGGGTTCATCGTCCAGTTTGGCGGCAAGCGCCTGGGCCAGAAAGGGGCCCCACACCAGACCGCGCGCGCCAAGGCCGGTCAGGGCATACAGTCCGGGCTGGCGGGACAGATGTTGCAGTGGCGTTTCGGGCGGGTAGTTGGCTTCTTCATTTGCAAGGGCGCCAACCAGCGGCAGGCGATCCGGCGTGGCAGCGCGAAAGCTGACGCGGGCGCCAAGGCCATTGGCGTTGATTGCGGGTGGATTTTTCAGCAGCCTGCCAAGTCGTTCAAGGTTACTGATCTGATCCGCATCCCGTTGCATGGGGTCGTCATCAAATGCAAAGCTCGCGCCGATATTGCCGATGCCGTTGCGTGTGGGCAGCACATAACCTTCTCGCGTGACGGGAATTTTCAGGTCCGGCAGGTTGCCATCAGGCAGCATGGTGATCTGGCCGCGAACCGGTGTGAGCGGCAGGTTGGCGAACTGCGCGGCTTCGTGCGCGCCGGTCAAAATGACAACAGGGCTTTCAGCCAGCAGGGAATCTTTCTCCCACACTCTCCAGCCATCGGGTGTCTGCTCCAGCCGTGTCGCGGTATGGGTGAAATGATGGGACAGGCGCTCACCGCTTTGAGTCAGAAGCAAACTGGCAATACGCGGCCCCGTCATCCAGCCTCCTTGCGGAAAGTAGAGTCCGGGCGATGTGACAGGCATGCCGGCCAATTCGCCTGCTTCATCCTGGCTGAGCCAGCGAGAGAAGTTTTCCGGATACTTGTGTGCGGCCAGCATGGCAGGCATGTGCACGGCCTGTTCCTCGTTTCTGGCCAGATGCAGTACGCCTTCGAAGGCGTGTGAGGCGCCGGGGGATTCATGGGTAAGTTCGGAAACCAGCTTCACCGTATGCAGGAACGCTTGGCGTGACAGACGACCGTTGAAACTTTCGTCCAGCGTCAATTGCGGCCGAACGACACCCGCGGGATTTCCCGACGCACCCATCGCGGGGCCGGGATGTTTTTCAATCAGCGTCACTTGCCAGCCGCGTTGAACAAGTGCGTGCGCGAGGCAAACACCAGCGATGCCCGCGCCGATGAGGGTGGCCTTCTGGAGTGAGGAGTGAGGCGTGAAACGTGAGGCGTGTGCAAAACGAGCTTCCAGCCTTTCCTTCTTGCTGCCAAAACCCGGTTTGCGTTCGACCTTGAATCCGGCTTCCTGCAAGTTCTGCCTCACGGTGCCGGCCACGCACCAGGTGGCTAGCCGTGCGTCTGATGCAGACAGCTTGCCCAGTAGTCTCAGTACGTCAGCAGACCAGATGGCAGGGTTTTTGGCAGGCGAAAATCCATCGAGATACAGGGCATCCGCTTTTACATCAAGATACTTGAGCGCGGATTCTGCCTCATCAAAAATGAGCGTGAGCTGTACGCGTCCCTCATCGAAGCTGAGCCGGTGATAACCCGCAACCAGAACCGGCCATTGCGACTGAAGTTCATCAGCGAAAACTGCCAGATCGGGCCAGGCGGCATGACAGCGTTTCAACGAATCAAGTGAAAGCGGATGCTTCTCGATGGAAATGAAATGCAGGGTCCGGCACTGGCCGGGATGATTTCTGAATGCCTCCCAGGTCGCAAGAAAATTCAGCCCCAGACCAAAGCCGGTTTCCAGAATGACAAACCGGCTCTTGTCCTGCCATGCCGCAGGCAAATCGCAGCCTTGAATGAAAACATTGCGTGATTGCCCCAGCCCGCCATCGGCGCTGTGATACACATCGCCGTATTCGGGACTGAGCGGTATGCCGTTTTCACCGAATGCAATTTCGGCAGGTGTGATGGGCATGATGGCGCTAACAGGATTTGGTCATTGCGAGGAACGAAGTAGCGAAGCAATCCAGTTTGTTCATGCTGCATTCTGGATTGCTGCGCTTGTTCGATCGCAATATCGTGCTGAGGCGAGTCAGGCTTCCGGCCGCATGTGCGGGAACAGGATGACGTCCCTGATTGAGGGTGAATCCGTCAGCAGCATGACCAGCCGGTCGATGCCGATGCCGCAGCCGCCGGTGGGCGGCAGGCCATACTCCAGCGCGCGGATGTAATCGGCGTCGTAGTACATGGCTTCTTCGTCGCCGGCCTCCTTGGCCTTGACCTGATCCAGGAAACGCGCGGCCTGGTCTTCCGGATCGTTCAGCTCCGAGAAACCGTTGGCCATTTCGCGCCCGGTAATGAAAAGTTCGAAGCGCTCGGTAATGTCCGGGTGTTTGTCGGAGCGGCGCGCCAGCGGCGACACTTCCGCCGGGTAGTCGATGATGAAGGTGGGCTGCACCAGCAGCGCTTCGGTGGTTTCCTCGAACCAGGTCAGTTGCAGGCCACCCAGTCCGTCATGCTTTTTGTAGGCGACCTTGCGCAGATGGAACTGGTCAATCAGCCACTCACGGCTGTTGAGTTGTTCGTCGGTGGTTTGCGGATGATATTTCTTGACCGCGCCGGTGATGGTGAGCCGGTCAAAGGGTTTCGACAGGTCAATTGCGCTGCCCTGATAGTCGACCACAGCGCTGCCGCAGGCGGCAATGGCGGCATCGCGGATGATGGACTCGGTGAAATCCATCAGATAACGATAATCGCGGTAGGCCTCGTAGAACTCCATCATGGTGAACTCGGGATTGTGGCGGGTGCTCAAGCCCTCATTGCGGAAGTTGCGGTTGATTTCGAACACCTTCTCAAAGCCGCCGACAACCAGGCGTTTCAGATACAGCTCCGGCGCGATGCGCAGGAACAGTTCCATGTCCAGCGCGTTGTGGTGGGTCATGAACGGCTTGGCTGCCGCGCCGCCGGGGATGGGATGCATCATTGGCGTTTCCACTTCGAGGAAGCCGTGCCTGACCATGAAGGCGCGGATGGCCTGGATGATTCTTGAGCGCATCATGAAGGTTTTGCGCGTGTCTTCGCCCATGATGAGATCAACATAGCGCTGGCGGTATTTCTGTTCCTGATCGGTCAGGCCATGAAATTTCTCTGGCAGCGGGCGGATGGACTTTGACAGCAGGCGTATCCTGCTTGCATGAATGGTGAGCTCGCCCTTGTTGGTCTTGAACAGGGTTCCCGAAACGCCAAGAATGTCGCCCATGTCCCAGTGCTTGAAGGCGTCGTGCGCGGCTTCGCCCGTGACATCATTCGACACATACACCTGAATGCGGCCGCTCATGTCCTGAACAGTGGCGAAGCTGGCCTTGCCCATGACGCGCTTGAGCATCATGCGTCCGGCCAGTTGCACCTCGATGCCCTGGGTTTCAAGTTCGGCCTTTTCCAGACTGCCATATTGCGATTGCAGTTCGCCCGCGTAGTGAATGCGGTCAAAATCATTCGGGAAGGCCGTTCCCTTTTCGCGCAGCTTGCCCAGCTTGTCCCGGCGCTCGGCAATAATCTGGTTGTCATCGGCTGGCTGGATAATGTCGGTCATGGTGTTGTTCTGTTCGTAGGGGGTGCCCGGAGCCGGGCGCTGCAAAAACCCGATTTTCGCATATTTCACTGGCGCTACTGGCTATGTAGCGCAGTCGCAAGGGTAGATTTCGCACAACACGATAACAATATGTAGCCCCCTGTATAAAAAATATTCAATATGTCGTGGCATTGCTTTGTTAGAATCGCCATAGTTTTTCCGGGAAGTTTCTGGCAGGCCAAAGCAATTTCCGTGTTTATTTTCCATATTTACCCATCCGTAGTTTCAGGGAGTACTCATGCTTGATTTCACTCAATCCACGGCGGTCAACGCCACGCTGGTGTTGCTGCTGGTGTTTTCCGTGGTGACCTGGTTCCTGATTTTTTCCAAAGGCTGGCTGCAACTCCGCTCGCGCAGTCAGAACGAACGCTTCAAGCGCGTGTTCTGGGCGGCGCGCAGCATGAAGGAGGCGGAAGATTCGTCGGTCAAGGAAGAAGGCTTCCTTGCGCGCCTGACACAGGCCGGATTCGAAAGCCTGCGCCAGACCCAGTCCGACGAAAAGACCTTGAGCATGTCGGGCGACAAACAGGAAATTCTGGAACGCAACCTGCGCGCGCAGGTGCAGCGCGAACAGCACCGGCTGGAATCGGGTTTGATGATCCTGGCTTCGATCGGCAGCACCGCACCCTTTGTCGGCCTGTTCGGAACGGTGTGGGGCATCATGCATGCGTTGAAGGAAATCAGCATTACCGGCACCGCCTCGCTGGAAGTGGTTTCCGGGCCGGTGGGCGAGGCGCTGATCGCCACCGCATTCGGCATCGCGACAGCCATTCCGGCCGTGCTGGCTTACAACTGGGGCGTGCGCCGCGTGCGCCTGATGGTGGCTGAGCTTGAACAGTTCGCCACCGATTTCCTGCACCTGTCCATCAAGTCCGACTTCAAGGTTGGCGACAACTAAAAGGACACGCACATGGGTTTCAACACGCAATCCGAATACACCGCCATGAGCGAGATCAACGTCACGCCGCTGGTGGATGTGATGCTGGTGCTGCTGGTGATTTTCATGGTGACCGCGCCCTTCCTCATGCAGTCGATGAACGTGAACCTGCCCAAGACCGCGCCGGTGGCCAAGCTGCCGGATGTGAAAGCGGTGGAACTGACCATCGATGCCAGCGGCAAGGTGTTTGTTGATCAGGGCGAAATCGTCGGCACCGATCTGGAAACCAAACTGAAGTCGCTGATCCAGGACGGAAAAAGCGTCAATGTCCAGCTTCGAGCCGATGAGAAGGTGCCTTATGGCCGCATTGCCGAGGTGATGGCGGCGGTGAATCGCGCGGGCGTTGCCAAGCTGTCGTTTGTCACCGCGCTGCAGGAACAGCATGTCGGAAACTGAAAAAGAAGACGTGGCGCCGGCCGATCAGGCCGAGGCGGAACGCTTTCGCCTTCTGCAGCCCGCGTTCGACCGGTTTGAGGGCCGCCATTATGCCGGCCTCGCCGCATCCATTGCATTGCACCTTGCCATTCTGATGGGGCTCAAGTGGGCCATTCATCCCCAGCCTCCGCGCCCCATGATCGTTGAAGTGGAAATGGTGCCGGCGGAACCGGTCAAGGCCAGCCCGCATTACACCGCCGCCAAGGCCAGGCCTGTTACAAAAAAGCAAAGCCAGGCCCGGCTGAAAATCAAACCGCCGAAGCAGCCCAAGCCGGTTCCGCTGACGCCTGATCAGGAAATGGCCGTGCAGGTGGTTGAAGCCGCGCCGGCCAAGGCTGTCCGCAAGCGCGGCATCAAAGGCAAGGGCGCCGCGCCAGCCGTGGCACTGCCGGACGCGTCTTCGCCCGTTACCGGAACAAGCCACGCGGTGCCCGGCCAGGCGCCGGCCGCGGCAAGTTTCCAGCAGGCGGAACAGCAGGGTAGCGTTCAGCCGCGTGTCGCAAGCGCGGGCCAGCAGGCTTCCTCGCGCATGCAACTGAAGCCTGAGTCGGGGGTGGAATCTGAAAGCGGCCCGACCCTGATCGCCAGCAACGCACCCGCCGCGCAAACTCTGGCCCCCGAGTACCGGCACAGCTCGAAACGTGGCGGCCAGTTCAGCAGCCAGGGCGGCGCTACTCAAACAGCAGCAGGCGGCGGACCACGCACCGAAGCCAGCCAGGCATACAGCCTTCAGGCAAGTGGCGCGGGCTCTTCGAGCCTGCCAGCCAGAGGCGTGCAGAGCGGCGCGCGACTCAGCGCGCCGGCCAATGTAAATGTTTCGCGCGCAGGCGGACTGGCGCCCACGGAAATCCGCTCTTCTGGCGGACAACTGGCTTCCACTTCCGGCGTATCCCTTTCCCCAGACCAAGCGCGCGTGGCAGGCAATACCAATAGAATCGCATCGCCCACGCCAGCGGGCAGCGTGGCGCGTTCCAGCGGACTGACACCAACGGAAATCCGTTCGTCCGGCGGGCAATTGGCGTCAACACCCGGCAGCACCATTGCGCCGTCGCAGGCAAAGGGCACGGGCAGCGCGGCCAGCGCTGTCGCATCGGCGGATTTTTCATCCGGTGGATCAGGCCGCGGCATGCCGGGTGAAGAGCGCGCGGCAACAGGTTTGCAAGGCAGTTCACGCGCAGGTGCGAGCGCATCGTCAAGCCGCAGCCTCAGCGCGGGCGATTTTTCGCGGCCGGGCGGTGGAAGCAGCCGGGGTATGGACGAGAGCGGCTCGGGCGGCGGTCAATTGCTTGCTTCAGCCGGGTCGGGGCGCAGCATTGGCCCTGCGGTCAGCAGCATGAGCGCGGCCATCGTGCCGGATGGCGGTTCCGCCAAAGTGTCGCGGGTGACTGACGATGCCGGCTCGTCATCCATGCAGCGTGTCGAGGCGCAGGCCGTTGCGCATCAGATGGACAGTGACCGCTACGAGACCAAATCGCTCAAAGTCAATTCGCCCAAGACGATTTGCGAATTGCCGCTGATGATGGCGGGGTTCGATCGCAAACCCTTGCCCGAGGGGCTGGCCACCATCATGGGCTCCGAATCGGCCATGGTGATGGAAGCGCCGCCCGAGTTGCTGCCCGGAAACATTCAGCCCACCTATCCGCCCGCGGCCCTGGTTGGAAATCTCAAAGGCGTCGTGACGATCCGCGCGCAGGTGATGGCCAACGGCCAGGTCGGCGAGATGTTTGTCCGCCCACCCCGCGCCGCATCCTTGCTTGAACAGGCAGCCATGGAAACCGTGCGTCGCTGGCGTTTCAAACCCGCGCGTCGAAATGGCGAACCCGTTTCTGCCTGGGTCAATATTCCCATCGAGTATCGCAATCCCACATAAATTTTTGAATGAGGAGTCGAACCATGTCGCAGCCGTTGTCCAGAATCATGTTGGGTCTGATGCTGTCCTTTCCCGCTCAGGGTCTGCTGGCGGCGGATCTGCCCGCACCCACCGAGTGGATGCGCTATTACGAAATGGCCGCCGACAAGGGCGATACCGAAGCGCAGATGAAGCTGGGCTGGCTGTATGAAAAGGGCGAAGGCGTGGCCAAGGACCTGGCCAAGGCCATGAACTGGTACGGCAAGGCGGCAACGGCAGGCGAACCCGCCGCCCAATACAATCTTGGTCTGCTGCAATTGAATGACGCCAAAACAATTCCTAGCGGACTTACCTGGCTGAACAAGGCCGCCGAGCAGAATCTGCCCGATGCGCAGGCCTTCATTGCCGGGCTGTATCAGGACGGCAAGCATGTGCAAAAGGATGACGCGCAAGCAGTCAAGTGGCTGACACGCGCGGCCGAACTGGGCGACGCGCCCTCGCAAAACAATCTTGGCCTGCGCTTCGCCGAAGGTCGTGGCGTCAAGGCCGATCCGGCCGAAGCCATCAAGTGGATGACCATGGCGGCGGAAGCCGGCAACGCAGCGGCGCAGGCCAATCTGGGCACGCTGTATCGCAAGGGCATGAATGGCGTGCCGGCCGATCCCGCCAAGGCGCTGGCCTGGCTGACCAAGGCCGCCGAACAGAAAAACGTGCAGGCGCAGACCAAGCTGGCCTGGATGCACATGAAAGGCGAAGGCACACCCGCCAATCCCACGCAGGCCGCGCACTGGTTCAAGGCTGCGTCGGAACTGGGCGACACCAGCGCCATGACCCAACTGGCCTACATGCTGGAACGCGGTGAGGGTGTCGCGCTCGCCCCGCAGACCGCGGTGGCGCTGTATCAGAAAGCCGCGGCGCAGGGCAATGCGGTGGCGTCCAATAATCTGGGCGTCATGCTGCGCGACGGACGCGGCATCGATGCCAATCCATCCGATGCCCTGAACTGGTTCCGCAAATCTGCCGAAGCGGGCGACATGCACGGCCAGTTCAACCTGGCGCAAATGCTGGAACAGGGCAAGGGCGTTGCGGCCAGCGCAACCGACGCCATGGCCTGGTATCGCAAGGCCGCCGATCAGGGCATGGCCGAAGCGCAGGCGCGCCTGGGCTGGATGATGGCCAGGGACCCCGGCAAGCAGAAGGACTCGCTGGAATGGCTGAAGAAAGCCGCCGAGCAGGGCGTGACCTGGGCGCAGAACAACCTGGGCGTGATCTATGAATCCGGTCAGGGTGTGACCAAGGATGCAGCGGCTGCCGCGCAGTGGTACCGCAAGGCAGCAGATGGCGGCGATGCCGCCGCGCAGAACAACCTCGGCGTCATGTATCGCGACGGCAATGGCGTCGGCAAGGACCTCAACGCCGCCATCGGCTGGTTCCAGAAAGCCGCGACCCAGGGTTACACCAAGGCCATGATCAACCTGGGCAGCGTGTACGAAGAAGCGGCCCGCGCGGCAAGGCAGGGAAAATAAAGTCTTGCGGTTTAAGTACACAATAAATCGCCCCGAGTCTTCGGGGCGTTTTCTTTTAATTGCTGCTGTAAAAAATTCATTGCTCACCTAGCTGGGTTGGCAAAACGAGTGGATTACTGACGACCTATCACTTTGGTTATATTGACGGCCGTCCACGGATGATCGTAGTCTGGTCAGCGCATTGACACCTCTACGGTGCAATGCCAGACAACAAAAGGAATGACGGGAGAATCATCGTGGGACAGAATCCTTTGCACACGCTG